>JGI12316J15310_10000013_pt8 | contig 434843 bp, 363 predicted proteins | sample MarCyaLeptolynsp_FD_15310 | JGI IMG/M metagenome (IMG submission 15310) | reverse complement strand
ACGGGAATCTCCTTTTGGAACAGGGCGGGTTCCCTTTCGTTCAACATGTACTTGGTAAAGGCCCGTATCAAAAAGTTTCCCTTTTTTACGTCGACGGGAATCCTGATGGAACCTTGCGCGCCCCATCCTTCAGTAATCAGTTTTTGGCGGACGACCAACCTATTCTCCCCGTCCCATAGTTCCACATAGACCACCTCGCTTTTATTGCTCTTAGTATGCAGTATGCCATCCACGAGGTATACCTTGTACCAGATCGTTTCCCCATTGGTATAGATGGACTTGTCCGTATGTACATACACCTTTTCCGGACCGTTCTTCATGGCATAGGTCGCCAATTTCCCGATGACCTGGCCCCTTAGCGCGTTTTCCCCGCTTTGGGCAAGACCGTTACTGGCCAGAAAACCTATCAATACCAGGAGATATCTTTTTAATAAAGGGCTAAGTTTCATATTGATAAGCCTTGATATAGGGTTGTATATCCTGTAAGGAAGATACAATTTTCCATCCTATTTTTCGTACATCCCGAAAGGAAAAGGGGTTTCTTTAGGCCAACAACAGCTAGTATCCTAACCATCTAGTCCGCTCAATTTTCGTGGTCATCTCACAGACCAGAATTTGACAAACCATCCATTATGCTCCACCAAATCACGCCTTGGGTAGATCAGGAAAATCGGATAAAAATTACAAGACCAAAATAGTAGGGCTGGCTTACGTACCGGACGAATGATGTGTTAACCTTATCCCCCATCACGGGTTTGAGTAAGTTTTTGATAATCTTCAGGGGTGTCGATATCCGTTTCCAGACCCAAAGGGTTCAGTCTAATACTATCCTCTTGGAACTTTTGGATGATGCGCTTGGCCCCAAAATCTTCGTTCAGTTGGGCCAAACGCGAAAAATAACGTTGGTCAAAGATGGCCGGTACACCCATACCACTAGAATAGGCCGTTGCCACAATTCCTTTGTTCGAATCCTTAAAGGTCTGGATCAATCGCATGATGTACTTCGCATCCAACAGCGGCTGATCGCACAACATAATGAGCAATGCGGTTTTATCAGGAAAAGATCTTTGAATATAATCTACCCCATGGGCAATCGATGAACCGAGGCCTGTCCGCCAATTTTTGTTCAGAATGTACCGTACGCCTTCCTGGGTACTTGCCGATTTAATTTCATTGGCATTGGCTCCCAAGACCACCACTATACCTTCCCCAAAAACGGCTTTAGCATTGTCAATTGTATGATCGAGGAGATGGGTTCCTTTCCAGGGTAAAATTTGTTTCGGGCTGCCCATGCGACTTGACGCCCCCGCTGCCAGTATCAGAACGGCGGTATGTTCCCCTATGGTCTCCATCAGCTATGGATAGCCCCTTGCTTGTTCCTTAAATGGATCGGATCTTTGCCGCGAACTATGGACAAAATTTCCGCTAGGATGGCTATCGCAATTTCTTGGGCGGACTCTGCACCGATATCCAAACCGGTAGGTCCATGGATATTTTCCATAAAATCCGTATCGACTTCCGGTAACCTTTCCATAAGCTCGGAGAGTATTTTTTCCCTCCTGTCCGAAGGCCCCAATAGACCCAAATAGGCCGGTCGTGTCTCACTTAGGGCAAGAAGGTACTTCAGGTCCCGAACATAGCTGTGGGTCATCAGGACCACTGCCGTTGTCCCATCTATGGATTGGAGCGGCAGGTTTTCCGGTTCTATCGCCAATAATTCCTGGGCATCGGGAAAATCCTGCAGAAGTTTCTCTTCCGTTGCCGATGCCACTACGGTAACCTCCCAACCGGTCCAGGAAGCGTAGGAACACAACTGAACGGCATCATGTTCGGCACCTACAATCATCAGTTTAAAACAAGGCGCCATATTTTGTTCGAAAATCTGTAGTCCATCGCTGGGCTTCAGGGTAGGTCTAAAGGGCAAATGCTCCCCTCCTGCCTGAAAAACAGATCCAATTGTCGCATTGGCTACATCTTGTTCCATATAATAGGATAGTAGTTTGAAAGTTTCCCGCTGTTTCAAAGTTTGGAAGAATCGGGTAATCAATTCACCCGATGGACGAAAAGGTTCAATAAGAATGTATAGCACCCCTTCGCATCCTAAACGGTAACGACCATCATAGGTCATCACCTTGGCGATATCCGTTTGAAAGACGCTATCCGATTGCCTGTAAATCTCCTTTTCTACACATCCCCCGCTCACAGCCCCGATCATTTTGCCATCTTCACTGATCAACATAGAAACTCCAGGCCTTCTATAGGAAGAACCCTTTAAGGCGACCACTGTGGCTAAAACAGTGCGTATTCCTTGGGCATCTGCATCTATATGGGCCTCTATTATTTTTTTTAACTCGTGTGTCATAAGAACTTCAATATATCAAAAAATAAGAGCATAGAACTTTGGTTTAACAAATTGTTACACCTCTTATCTGTTGAACCAATAAGTAAACTTAAGGGTAAGGGCCCAGTTCCTGCCTTCAAACGGTTGGATCCAATGGTTATTGGTATAGACCAAAAACAAATCCGAAGCCGGACTATAACGCCACTGGAACCGGGAATTAATGTTCAGATTCCTGGTTTGTTCATTGTATTGGAACAAATTGGCAAAGAAGATCTTGTTGGTAAACGTTATGTCAATTTCGGAACCAATCAACCAGAAATCATTGGTGAACCAAGGCTCCGGGAGGGTGATATGATTGTAGTTGAGATTGGCGCTCAAGCTCACATAGGGCTGAAAGCGATATCCCAATTCCGTTGACAGCCGGAGGCGTTCTCCATCCGCATAATACCCCCCTACCCTGCCTGCAAAGGAATAGGTAAACAAACTTTGTGGCCTGGAGGCGAACTCCCAGCCGAAGGCATTCCAACGATGTTTTGTACCCGTGTCCAATTCGGTCAATCCCAGCTGTGTGGGGTCAAAAGGATCTAGAAGCTCCACGTAATCGTCAGAAATAAAGAAATTCAAACTGCTCCTATTGCGGAAATCGATCAAGTATTCCAAAAAGGTGACGTGATCCGTCTGTTTAAATTGTTCATTGAAGAAATAGATAGCGTTCAATCTTGGACCATGACTAACAACCTTGCCCTGTTTTGGAAAAAAAAGATGACCTAAGAAGGAATTGAATTTAACATAGCCTCTTCTGGGCACAAAACCTACTTCCGCCGTGTATTCCTCCCCTACCCATTCTTGTTGGATCCGCCAATTCCATTTGCGACTTTTGTATTCCAAATGGGCGGCCTGGGTCAACCCATTTCCAATTTGATCCGGAGCGAACGACTGTAAAATAAAGGCCTTACCATTCCATAGATTATTGGAAGAAGCCAAATTATATTCCACCCCGAGGTTTCTATTAAACCTAGGGAATTGTTGCCTTAAGGAATCCGATTCGTTGGGGTAACTAATGGATTGTTTGTTCACGAACATAAGTCCGATACTCGATCGGCTGAACACTTTTCTTTGCAAGGTAACCACACCAAAGTTCTGACTAGGTAGGCCAGTGGCCCCTACCCGGGCCGTTTGCATGTCCATGATTCCCAGGCGCCAGTTGTTATCCAGATTACCACTGACCCTGGCGCCTGCACGGATGGGTACGCCCAAACCTATTCGCCTGGAAAAGAAGGGTCGAATGGTGGGGTAACCAAAATCCGCGAACAAATCGCTATTTTCCAAAAAGAATTGACGGCGTTCCGGGAAGAACAGCTCAAAACGGTCCAAGTTGGTCACCTGACGATCGACTTCCACTTGGGAGAAATCAGGATTCACGGTAAGATCAAGATTCAGGGAAGAGGTCAGGCTGAATTTGACATCCCCGCCAATTTTGGTATCTGTTTCCGTGTCGCCTGCTGCCTCAAAGTCGCGTCCTACGCTGCCTAACAGATAGGGTATGATGGAAAAATTGGTTCTTGGTGCCGGTGGGGGCTTGTCCCATACCAAAGTACCGGTATAGGCCAGCGAGGCGGTCGGGAACTGTCTGGGGATGGGCGTCCAACTTGATTTTTCGCTAGACTTCAAATCCAATCGGCTAAAATTGATGCCCCATTCGGTCACCCCGTCCTTATAACGAATGGATTTAAAAGGCAAGGCCATTTCAAAGACCCATTTTTCGTCGTCCCGGGTTACATCGGATATCCATTTGGTATCCCAATTCAGGTCAACGTTGCCGCCAGCAAACATGGTGCCGTCCCATTGCGCACCGGCCGCGTTGGATCCAAAGGAAAAACCCGTAGTTTGGTTATTAAAGGGGTCTAAAAAGAGGAGGAAGTTATCGTTCTTGCCAAATGAAAAATCGCGCCGTAGCGATTCCACGAAATTTGTTCCCTTGGTACTGTTATAAAAAGTAGCCAAAAGGTAAATGTTCTTGTCATCATAGGTCATCCTAATCTCGGACCGTTCATTGGCCATGTCCGTATCCATGGGCAAGACCATAAAAAAATCCTTGGCCACCTCGGTCGTTTTCCAGACCGCATCGTCCCCCACGCCATCAATGGTAACGGGCAGGTCGGTTTTTTTGATGTGATAGCGGTAGGAGGCATTCTTTTTTTGCGCGGTCATTCTATAGCAGATCAAAACAAGGATGCTGCAGCAAAGAATTTTAGCTATCATGGTATCGGTTTGGCCGTTTCCCGTTCCCTTTTGCTACGCTCGTTCCGAAGATTTTGGTTTATCAAAGCACGTAAATGCCAGGGAATTCAAAAAATATCGAAAAGGCTGTATAAGGGTACGAGTAATTCGTTAGGCATTGAAAATTTGAAGTTGAAAGCTACAAAATTCCAAGTTGGCATCTTTAACAATGTTTAACATATTTTTTCGCGAACGTCATACTTTTCAATGATTTCACCCGTTCTGTCTGTTGAACCCAATACATATGAAAATGAAATCAAACTTCAGACTCCTCACCTTTTTTTCTATTGCCTTTCTTTTATTTTCTTGTGGTAATGCCGATGACGATGTGAACCTTGACCTCAATTTCGGTGATGGCCTTGGAAAGGGCAAACCTGTAGACGAGTGCTTGGACCTTGGTGAAAATGATTTGGTGTTGTCCATTCAGGAACAATTTACCACGCTCCCGGGCAAGGTGTCCATATTTTTTAAGGTATCCGATACCGAGAACAACCCGGTACCCGGCCTGACGGCCGACCAGTTTACCATTTATGAACAAGGACGCAACGACGATTGTTTTAATACGATTTCCACTTCGGAATCCTTGGCCCGGATATCCCCCAATACCCAGATTTTCAGTAATAATACGCTTTTAGTATTGGACCTTAGTAATAGTGTTCTTAGCAGTAGCTTGGAAGAATTGAAGTCCGCCAGTATCAGTTTTATCGATAATGTTATGCCTGCCATACCAGAGGATTCCTTTCAAATGGCCATCTATTGGTTCGATGGGGAAAATGAACTTCATCTATTGATCGCCCCCACCTCTTCCAAAGAAGCTTTAACCCAGTCCATAGAGGGCATTACTGCCGACATTAGCAATGATCCTTCTACTGATCTATATGGAGCTGTTATCAAATCGACGGACATTGCCACCGGACTATTGAACGAAAGTACCTCCGACGGAAAAATAGGAGCTGCCTCCGTGGTCATTTTTACCGATGGCACCGATCAGGCCTCTCGATTCACGGAAGAAGCTGCCTTAAAAAAGGTAGACGAAGCCGATCCGAATATTTCATTTTTCACCATTGGTCTTGGGGGCGAAATAGACACCCAGGTATTGACCGATATTGGGAAAACGTTCAGTGTCTTTGCCGGGAACAAAGAAGAACTGGAAACGACCTTCAACGATATCTCTTTTAGGGTCTCCCAACGGGCCAACAGTTTTTATCTTTTCGAATACTGCTCACCTAAACGGGATGGTAGTGGTGAAAGCAATTTGGCCATACAGGTCCGGGATGGTAGCAGACAGGGTGCCGTGCAGACCAAGTTCGATGCCAAAGGGTTTACAGGGGGATGTGAATAAGCCTACCTGCTATAAAAACAAGGGGAGAATCGTTGGATTCTCCCTTTTTTTATGCGATTCGTCGAGAAAGTTACATTCATTTTAGGGTTTTTGGCCCAACTATTGTTATACCTATAACTAACGACTCAAATTTTATTTTAACCACCTACATCCTAAAAACTATGGAAAAGTGTAATCGTGATCCGTGGAAATGGGCCACACAAAAAAAGCGTTATGGATGTAATCAACGAAATTATTCAAAAAAGTGCCATTGGGCCATTGTCCAAATGGTATAAAAGTTTAGTCCTTTTACTGTTTTCTTCTATCGTAACTACTTTATTGGTCATGTTGACCGTTTTGATCATGCACGGGTCCCAAATGAATATTCAGTTCGGGTACTAGGAAAGGAAACTATCGGTATATCATCGCATTTTTGCCCTTAAAGTCGGACATTACTTCGTCCTCGGATTTTGCAAGGTCGATGGGGAATCCGTTTACAATGGCATATCTAGGGCCCGAGTCCGTTTCCAAAAGAAAAGTAGGATTGCTTCCCAGTTCCAAATGGAACTCCGGAATCTCGAACCTTTCGCTTACGATATGGATTGGAAAAGGCGATTCCAATTGCTCCAAATCGATATTTTTGATGCGGATATACGTGTATCCTTTTTTTAGGACCTGTCCCATTTCAAGGGCCTCGAGCTGAGCTATATTATCTAAAATTTCAGGATAGACCTTGCCCGGCTTTAGCTTATATCCCGAAGCGTCCAAGGTTTCATATCCATAATAGGTGGATAGGTCCCCTAGATCAAGGACGCGACTACTGTACCAGAAATCATTGTTCCCCACCTTATCCACTTCCAGTTGGTTTATTCCTATATCCAGCACATAATCGTTGCCCAGCAGTTGGTAGGATGCCTTTTCAATTTTTAAGTCGAAAAGCTTTCGGTCATTTTGTGGTATTTTTTCATATTCCGAAAGGGCTATATTCCGGTAGCTTCCTGTGGCAATCGTATAAATGGCGGAAAGAAGGGAAACATAGTTCAACTTTCGAATCTCCTGCTTTTCCACATCGTTGGGATAACCGCCCGATTCTATTAAAATGGCGCTGGTGCCCCACTTTTGAATATTATCACCAAAGGCACGGGGTTCAAAATCATCGCTATATCTACCTACCTGTCCTGGCGCGTATTTTTGGATTACACCGTTCATGAACGCAATGACCTTCATGGCATTTCCCCGAGTTTCGTTGATTTCCTTTTCGTAATTATACGGGGGTGCCAAGTAGGAAATGGTGGCCGGCTTGTCCGTTCGCTCCGCATTGTAGTAGATGCTCTGGTCATGAAGATTAAAGCCGAAGTGTGCCTCCAGACTGTCCCTTACCCTTTTTAAGGTGCGCGATTCCGGTGACTGTAGCCGTAATGCGTCACGATTGATGTCGATTCCCAAAAGGTTCCTCCGCTGGTAGACTTCTGCCCCATCGGGGTTTAGCATAGGCAGGAAATGCAAGGTCAAATTATCCAGGATTTTCTTTTTTTCAGCCTTAAAATCTTCACTGTCCAAAAATTTCAGGATGTCAAAAATGGCCAGTGTGGCCGTTGGTTCGTTTCCATGCATTTGCGACCACAGAAAAACGCTGGTTTCCCCTTTACCGATACTAATAAGATTTAAATCACGACCGGCTATGGAGGTCCCAACGGTCTTTACCGTAAACTTTGGATTTTTCCGGTATTCCGTTATAAAAGGTTGAATTTCGTGGTATTTTACCCGTCTTTTGTCCAAACTGGGTTCCTTATACCGCTCATAAGTCTCATACAACTCACCGGTAATATCCTTTTCCTGGGCATTTAGTGGAAATGTTAGGAACAAAACGAACCATAAGGGAAGTGACTTAATCTGTTTGTTTCTCATTTTTGGTAGGAATGGGTTTAAAATTAAGGTCTTGGGTGGCTTTACGCACTTTTTCCATAAACTCTTTGCCTGGGTCGGTTTTTACGGTGCGATAACCGTCATCTATCTCCAACCAAAGTGGGTGTCCTTCAAAAAGCGTGTATTCGTAATGACCGATTACGTAATCGATATCGTACTTTTCCTTTAAATAACGAATCAGCCATACGTTGGATTTTAATTGATCTTTGGTCAGAGGCAAATCCTCCGTACCTCCAATGTTTTCCACACCTATGGCACAATGATTCAGTCCGATGACGTGTCTGGCCATGGTAGTTTCCGGCATCAATCGATATATGGTACCGTCCCGATCTACCATAAATTGTGAAGATACGTTCAGCCCGCTTACCGAAGTGATGTCCGGGCGCCAATCGGGAAGTGTGGCCTTATTAAACGCCTCAAAGGATTTCTCGAAGGTCGGGATTACCGTCCAATGTAGCACAATCATTTTTGGGTTGATTGTGGGTTCTTCCTGCTCCAATCCATACCTATCCGCCAAATAGTTCAGGGTCAGGGCCTTCCGTTGCGCATCAAAAATGATAGGTTTGTCCACAATTTCACGGGAAACCGAGCAAGACCATAGCGTCAGTAGAACAAAGGCCCCTAAAAAGTAGGTTGACTTCATGAAAAATCAATTTAATAAGCTATCTATTTTCTTAACGCCATAGGAAATGTGCACTTTTCTACGACCCCATTCCTTCGCCTTTTTGTAATCGGAACCCATATAAATATCGATCCGGTTTTTCCATTTGCGGTGCATTTTATCCTTGACGTAAAACGTATCCGAAAACCCTTCAATGCGTATGGGCGTATTATGGCCCATCCCTTTGTCCAACAGATCACGGGAAACTGCAATTGCCTTGGTTCCCGGAATCAAGGTATCCCCCCAGGCCGCTATACTGGGGTCCCCCAGCGTTTGGGAGGGAAAGGAATTATAGGCCGTTGCGGTAACCTCCATAGGAAACCAATCATAGGGTTCTTTTTTTACCTGTTCTGCGCAAGATCCTAAAATTAAACCGGTTAAAACCAATAAATAATACTTAAGAGTCATCTGTACATCTTGTGCCCACTAAAACTACTAAATTTCATGAAATTAAAATTCCGGGTATTTCCGTAATTTTACGGCCTATGAGAAAGGAAAAGAAACCGGATACTGTGGTCTTTGACGAGGATACACAGGAATATCATTCCAAATTATTGCCGTATGCCAGCGGTGTTGGCGCTCCCAAGATTACCCCTCCCGACATTACCAGTTGGAAGAATACTAATATTAGTGCGGCCAATCATCAATTTAAGTCGCACTATGATGCTATAAAGGAGGCCTATCAAAAATTGATGGAACAATACGAGTACAATAATTTGGTATATCATGCCAAGTTTAATTTTGAACCCATCACTGGAGAGACGTATCATCTTTACAGGGCCAAGGATGACAGTACCTTCTTATCACTAATATCCCCAGAGGAATGCGGTTTTGATCATCTGGGAAGTTTTAAGTTGGGACCTGACAAGATGTGGGAAAAATTATGATCCAGGCAAGGGAACATAGGTAGGGTCTTGGGGCATCATAGGAAAGGTCCTATTGGCCCATTCCGTTTTGGCCTTTTCTATCCGCTCCTTGCTGGAGGAAACAAAGTTCCAATAAATATGACGTTCTTCCGCAAAGGGTTCTCCTCCGAACAATAACAAATGGGTGTTTGGTCTGAGCGTAATTTTGCAACTGTCCTCCACTTTGGAGACCAGTATATTTCCTTTTTCAATGGTCTCTCCGCAAGCCTCTATACTTCCTTCTACGATGCAGATTCCCACTTCGCCCTTTACTTTGTCCTTGATGTCCAAATAATAGGTGTCTCTATTGGTAATCTCTATCATAAAAAGAGGGGAATGTACCGGGAGAGGCGATTTTTTGTGGTACCCCTCACCTGCCACTAATTTGAAAATAGCGGTTCCTTCTTTCCAAGTTGGAATATCCTTACCGGCGATATGATGGAATTCGGGATCCATCTCCTCCAACTCCTTGGGCAAGGCAACCCAAATCTGATAGCCGTGGGTGGTGAAGGTAAGTCCATTCCTCATGTCCTTCGGAGTCCTTTCCGTATGGGACACTCCATTTCCGGCCACCATCCAATTAACCGATCCCGGTTGAATGCGTTGTTGGGTTCCCAAACTGTCCTCATGTTGTATTTCACCCTCCAACAAATAGGTCAGTGTGGAAAGGCCGATATGGGGATGTTGGTCCACATCCATATATTTATTTGGACCCAATTGAGTGGGCCCCATATGATCTATAAAAATAAACGGTCCGATCATCCTCTTTTTACGGAAGGGAATCAACCGACCTACTAAAAAATCCCCGATATCGCGACTTCTTTCTTCTATGATCAATCCAACATTAGACATAATTACTTTGTTATTAGGTTTAACCGATTCGATAGGGAATTTCTTCACCCTTAAAGCAAGCGATGATGTTTTGGGCGGCATAAACGGACATTCGATTTCTGGCCGTTACTGTGGCCGATCCAATATGTGGTGTAACCGCTACGTTTTCCATTTGAAGTAATGGATTGTCCGGTAGCATGGGTTCCGGATCGGTGACATCCAGACCCGCACCCCAGATAGTTCCATTTTCAAGTGCCTTTATCAAATCCGGTTCATTGTGGACGGCTCCCCTTGCCGTGTTTAAAAATATGGAGCTTGCCTTCATTTGTTCAAAAGCCGCGGCATTGAAAGTGTTCCTGGTCTCATCGGTCAGCGCACTATGGGTCGATATGATGTCGCTTTCCTTAAGTAAATCCCCAAAAGATACTTTTTGAGCCTTTAACGCTATCTCCGCTTGTTCATTCCTCGATCGATTGCAATACAATACATTCATTTGATAGGCTCCTTGACAACGTTTGGCAAATTCCAAACCGATGGCCCCAAGGCCGAAAATACCCAAGGTTTTATTTTTGAGCTCCATTCCCAAATGGGCCTGAGGTCTAAAATGTTGCCATTCCCCACGGGCAATGGTCTTATGCATAAAGAACAGCTTACGGGAAACGGCCAGCAAGAGCCCAAAAGCGATATCCGCCGTGGCGTCCGTCATCGCATTGGGTGCATTGGCTATGGGCACCCCATATTGGGCCGCAGCCCGCAAATCAATATTATCATAACCCACCGCGTATTGGGAGATGATTTTGAGATGTTGATTGTGCTTTAAAAAGTCGGAATCTATGGTATAGTTGCTCGTGGTCAAAAGCGCATCATAATTTTTGGCTTCCAAGTGGAACCTTTCCGGGGACATGGGAAAGTCATCCGTCCATTTTACCACGGTTATACCGGCCTCTTTCATCAGCTCGATACCTACATCTGGAATATTCAAACAGACCAATACCTTCATATAAATGAGCATAAATTTACTTCTCACAATTTATAAAATATGATAGAACTTATCGTTATATTCGATTCACTTAAAATCAGATCAGATGAAATGGATCAAACGTCTTTTGTGGTTACTGCTTCTCATTCTCGCTATTGCCATCTGGACCAATTATCCCAAGCTCACCATAATTTCGGGCTATGCCTCAAAGAATATGGCTTCTACCCTGTCCATTGCGCAGCGTAGCGAGGCATCCGTTATACTTCATGACAATAATGTTCCCATGATAAAATTGGCCGACGTAGCCGTGGAAGAAAATTCCGCTACGGCTACGGTATTTGGGCTCATGCCACGAAAAACCCTCTGCAGACCTGGACTGGGTTGTACCCTGATCAACGAAGAATACGAGGGGGATTTCAATCTACCTGGTCCCCAGCGACAAATTCGAAAGGACAGCTTACCTTTTCCTTTTGGAAGTGGGACGGCCAAGGATACCCTTTTTCCTGAAGTGGACTATCAAGTCTTGGAACATGCTTTGCACAAAGCTTTTGAAGCACCTGAAGTACAAAAAACTCGCTCCGTAATCGTGCTTTACAAAAACCATATGATAGCGGAACGTTATATCGACGGATTTACCAAAGAGACGCCCATTTTAGGATGGTCCATGACAAAAAGTGTATTGGCCACCTTGTATGGTGTTTTGGAGTACGAGGGAAAAATCGATTTGGGGATGACCGGAATGGTGCCAGCATGGAAGGATGACGAACGCAATGGAATCACCCTGGACCATCTGCTTCGGATGCAAAGTGGACTGGAATGGGACGAGGATTATTCCCGTATATCGGATGTGACCCAAATGTTGTTTCTAGCTTCGGACATGTCCACGGTCCAAGCTGAAAAGAAGGCCTTGGCCCAACCCACCGAAATTTGGAATTATTCCTCGGGTACATCCAACTTGCTTTCAGGAATCCTCAGGGATCAATTTGAGACTTATCAGGAGTATGTCAACTTTCCCTATTCCGCATTGATCGATCGGATAGGCATGCATTCCATGTTGATCGAAACCGATATGGTCGGGAATTTTGTAGGGTCCTCCTATGCATGGGCCAACACCCGGGATTGGGCCAAATTTGGACTACTGTACCTAAATCGGGGAAATTGGAACGGAGATCAATTGTTCAGTGAAAGTTGGGTCGATTATGTTACCCGGCCCACGGAGCATTCCGATGGTACTTATGGCGGTCACTTCTGGTTAAATGCCGAGGGCAAATTTCCGAATGTTCCCAAGGATCTATATTCTGCTAACGGATATCAAGGTCAACGGGTATTTATAATACCTTCCAAGGATCTGGTTATTGTACGAACAGGATTGGCGGAATATCCTGATTTCGACTTTAATTCCTTTCTAGACAATATCCTAGCTGCCCTACCCTGATTCCCTGGAAAATTCCTGCAGTTGATCCAGATGCTGCAATCTCCCGATCACTGTATTTTTTTTGAGTATCGATCCCGGGTTCAAGACCGCATTGGCACCTATCCTGCAATGGTCCCCGATCAAGGAACCAAACTTGCCCACCTGGGTATCCACAATGGTTTGGTTGAGTACTACCCGAACTGTTCTATTTTTGAATTCATTAAAATGATTGGCCAAAACCGATCCGGCCTCAAGGTTCACATCCTCTCCAATCAAGGAGTTTCCTACATAGTTCAAATGGGCTATTCGGGATTTTGGAAAGATAATACTTTGTTTGATCTCGCAATTTGCACCGATGCCCACGTCATTACAAAGGTATACGCCATTTCTTAGGTAGGCGCCGCTCTTGACCACGCAATCCTTGCCAATTATCGTGTTCTTTTTTAAGGTTACCCCGGTTTCAATTTGAGCCGATTTGTGTATGGCAACGCCCTTTTTGATAACATAATCCTTTTCTGAGAGCTGGGTAATGGTCTTTGCCAATTCCGCTTCCAAATGTGTAAGAACCGCCCATGGGGTTAAATTCCTGTCCAGATGTGGGAATTCTATATAAAATTGGGAGATAAAAGCCGGTATGTCCATAGTGTTCCTGTGTGTATGCTTCAATTAACAAAGGTCTCCTACCCCCAAATATCAAAAAAAGAACTGTTCACCACAATTCTCCCTAACCACACAACAATAATTTCCCTGAAGCGGGTGTTCGCCGTAAGTTTACAGTGTAATTAAAAACAAGCATACAATTTTTCATTTTCATATAGTGTTCTCGTAAAAGAGCCTCAATCGAAAGATGGGGCTCTTTTTAGTTGGTATCAACTGGGCCGGTAAACTTTAGGGGATCCACTTGTTTTTTCCGAAGTCCGGCTTTCGCTTCTCCAAAAAAGCATTCCTGCCTTCCTTGGCCTCATCCGTCATATAGGCCAATCGAGTTGCCTCCCCGGCAAAAACCTGTTGCCCCACCATACCATCGTCCGTAAGGTTCATGGCGAATTTCAACATCTTTATGGAAGTCGGTGATTTTTCCAAGATTTCTTGGGCCCATTCATATGCGGTATCCTCCAATTCCTCATGGGGCACAACGGCATTGACCATCCCCATTTCATAGGCAGCCTGTGCCGTATAGCTCCTCCCCAAAAAGAAAATTTCGCGAGCTTTTTTCTGTCCTACCATTTTAGCTAAATAGGCAGAACCATAACCGCCATCAAAACTAGTAACATCCGAATCGGTCTGCTTAAATAGCGCATGTTCCTTGCTCGCTAACGTAAGGTCACAGACCACGTGAAGACTGTGTCCTCCTCCCACGGCCCAACCTGGGACCACGGCGATAACGACTTTGGGCATAAAGCGTATCAAGCGCTGTACCTCTAAAATATTGAGTCGGTGCATACCATCTTCCCCAACATAACCCTGATGTCCCCTTGCCTTTTGGTCGCCACCACTACAAAAGGAATAAACCCCGTCCTTGGTGGACGGACCCTCTGCAGAGAGCAATACCACGCCAATGGAGGTGTCTTCCTGGGCATCATAAAAAGCGGTATAAAGCTCGCTGGTGGTCTTGGGCCTGAAGGCATTGCGTACATTAGGACGGTTAAAGGCAATGCGGGCCACGCCATCCGATTTTTTATAGGTGATATCTTCAAATTCCTGGGCAGTTTTCCAGTTGGCAGTTTTCATTTCCGTCGTATTTTGTATTACAAAATACGGCAATTTAAGCGGAGTAAACATGAAGTCCATGGGCATATCCCTAGAAATATCCGATTCCTTCCATTGTTTGGGATAACGGTAGAGGGAAACGGCTTCCAAGTCTCGACGGGTTGCTTTTGTTCAACTCATAATAAGATTGATATTTTACTTTTATGGAAGCTGGATTTGGAAACATAGTAAAACAAACTATATCTTAGAAGTTGGCCATTATTAGCAATACCCGTAACCAATGTTTAGATTTTTTAGAAAAATCCGAAGAGATATACTAGCTGAAAGCCCGCTCGGAAAGGGTTCGTCTGGATGGGCTCAGAGACTGGGCAAGTACATTCTTTATGCCATTGGGGAAATTGTATTAGTGGTCATAGGTATTTTGATCGCCTTACAGTTGAACAATTATAGCGAATACCGGAAAGAGCGGGAAGACGAAAAAAACCTCCTTAAAAGTCTATCCCAAGAAATCGGATGGGATATCATGCAAATTGAAAACAATACCAAACTATCCAAGGCCCGTTTGAAACGGCTGGATAGCACCTTGCAATTACTTCAAAATGTAGATGATCTAAATACTTCCCGTTTTATTGAGGAATCCTTCCAATTCGTTGTAGACCAGTATTTTAAAAGTAATAGTGGGATTTTTGATGAGGCGGTTTCCTCGGGCAAAATGAGCTATATTCAAAACGAAAGTTTACGTCAAAACATTTTCGATTATTATCGTACGGCCCAGGAAAGCGATACGGACAGGACAACGCGCCAAATTACCGATGAGGAGATTACTCCGCTCTTTGTGGAAACCCTGTTTATGAATCCCGAAGGTTTCCTATCCTTGGGGATCGATATAAGCGATATGGCCCATCTAGAACCTATCGACTTGGAAGCGCTTAAAAATAACAGGGTTTTTTGGAAAATGGTGCTATTGAAGTTTGGAAGCAACAGAGAGCAGATAGCACGTTGGGATGAAATCAAGGTTCTGGCCTTGAAGTTAAAGGAACAAATTGGAAGTGAATTAAACATAATTGAAAATTGAAGATATTGAAAAGGTATTATTGGTTAATTTCCGCCGTTATATGTTATTATGTCTCGTTTTCGGGCAATGCCCAACGAACCAAGCCAAATATTGTCTTGGTCATCGCCGATGATTTGGGCGTACCCCAGATGGGGTGTTATGGAAGTTCATATTACACCACTCCCAACATTGACCATTTAGCCTCCCAAGGAGCCAAATTTTTAAACGCATATGCGGCGGCTGCCGTTTGTAGTCCCACACGTGCCTCCATTATGACGGGAAAGCACCCCGCACGTCTGCACCTAACTGATTTTGTACCAGGTAATCCAGACGGCAACTATCCCTTAATCCAGCCTAATTGGCAAAAGCATCTTCCGTTAAAGGAAACCACTTTGGCAGAAGTCTTGATCAATGATGGCTATAAGACCGCGTTCTATGGCAAATGGCATTTAAGCAAGGAAAAATCACCTCCGGGAAGTTTGGTGCATAACCCCAATAGACAAGGTTTTCAAGACACTTTTATAACTTACAAACCAGCGGGCTATATGCCAATTGGGCAGTGGCAAAAGCCAGAAATCGATGGACATAGCGTGGATACATTGACCAATTTGGCCATCGATTTTGTTAAAAGGAACCGTGACCAACGATTTTTTTTGACGCTATCGCACAACACGATCCACGATCCCATAATGGAAAAAAAGGCTGTAATCGACACATTTAAAAATCTATCGGATTCGGACAAAAAAGAGAACAATCCTGTGATTGGGGCAATGATCAAGCGCATGGACGATGCTTTTGGAAGACTATACCGTACCATTGAAGATTTAGGCTTAATGGAAAACACGGTTATACTATTCTTTTCGGACAATGGCGCAAAGGAGTCCATTATAAAGCAAACACCCTACCGGGGAGGAAAAGGATGGTTATACGAAGGTGGAATTAAGGTCCCACTAATTATTCAGTGGAAGGGAAAAATAGATGGTAATATCGTTTTTGAGGATGTAGTCAATTCCATGGATATCTTTTCAACCGTTTTGGACTTTACTTCCAATTTGCAAAAAAGTAATACTCTTGGAGATGGAGAAAGCTTGTTTCCCTTGGTACAAAGAAAGCAGGATTTGCCCGAAAGAGATCATTTCTGGAACTATCCCCATTACCATAAAGGTTCCGGCATGTTACCGGCATGTGCGGTACGTTCGGGTGACTATAAGTTAATCAAGTGGTACGAGCCCGCTATACTGGGTACGACAGGTGTTTATGAACTTTACGATCTTAAAAATGATCTAGGGGAATCCAAAAATTTAATCCATACATTACCGGACAAGGCCAGAGCGCTCATTGACCGTTTAGAAACATGGAAGAAAGTCGTTCAAGCCCAGGAACCCATGTTGAATAAAAATTACGGACCCTAAAGAATTCATTTTTTACTCATACCATTGGCGCATTACTTCTAGTGCAAATTGAAACACAACAGGATTTTTGATGACATCGGGTAGTTTTATATCCTAGGATTATGTCAGTGCCTAGTAAGGACAAATCCAACAATTCGTGGTTTCCCAAAAATCTATCTTTGCTTATTTCAAAATCCATTGCGGTTTTTAAGCCGAATTCCTGTATTTTCATTCCATGGCGTATAGAGAGAAACGGGAATACTGGGCCGGTCGCTATCCCTCCCTTAGCGACTTGTCAGAAAAGGCAAAAAAAAGGATGCCCCAGGTCGCTTGGGCCTATTTGGAAGGTGGTACCGGAAACGAGGAACTGTTGCAACAGAATTGTTCGGCTTTTCAACATCTTCAATTTATACCGCGTTTTTGCAAGGGGCCAATACGACCTTCCATCGAAACCACGCTATTGGGCCAAAGGTATTCCGCTCCCATTGGCATGGCCCCGGTAGGACTTACCGGTTTAATGTGGCCCAAAGTGGAACATTATTTGGCCGCTACGGCCCAAGGGCTACAGATTCCCTATTGCCTTAGTACGGTGGCCACGGAGACTCCGGAGACCGTGGGCAAACATGTGGGGAACATGGGTTGGTTTCAGTTGTATCCCCCAAAGGATAAGGACTTGTTACATTCTCTGCTGCAGCGTGCATGGGATTCAGGCTTTCACACCTTGGTGGTTACGGCGGACGTACCCATGGCCAGTCGGCGTGAACGCAGCAAACGGGCCGGATTGTCCATGCCCCCTCGAATTACCCCCAAAATGATCTGGCAGGGGCTTACCCATCCGAACTGGACCTATCATACCCTGGTCCATGGTCTGCCCCGATTGCGTACGGTGGAACACTACACCAACAACAACGACATGAAATTTGTCAGTGGTTTTGTAGGCAACCGATTGGGTGGTACGCTGGACTGGGACTATTGTAAGGAAATTAAATCCATTTGGAAGGGACCTGTAGTGCTCAAGGGAATCTTGCATCCGGAAGATGCGGCAATGGCCATAAAAATAGGCATGGATGCGGTTTACGTATCCAATCACGGAGGTCGCCAATTCAATGGTGCCATCACAGCCTTGGATGCCCTTCCGGGTATTGTGGCCGAAGTAAATGGAAAAGTGCCCGTGCTATTTGATAGCGGTATTCGCTCTGGTCTGGATGTTATGCGGGCCCTATATCTGGGGGCCGATTTTGTATTGGTCGGCCGACCTTTTGTTTGGGGCGTAGCGGCTTTGGGCCAATTTGGTGGCGACCATGCTGCCCATATTTTAATCGATGACCTTAAAAACAACATGGTCCAGCTGGGGGTGACTGACCTGGCCGAATTAAGAAAAGCTGAAATACGACGGTTTTAAGACTTTTTATTCTTCGCCTCGATCCACTTGCCCATAAACTTGGTGCTGGCCAAGCTTTGATGCTGCAACATGCGTCCGATAACATTTTGGTTACGGTAGTCTTCCAAATGGCGGCTCCAATCTTTAATAGTTTTCAAAAGACGGGTTCTCAACGGTGCTTTGGCATACAGGGTGTTTACCAGATTTATCCCGGCCTTCTGGGCCAGCAGCCAAGCCTCTTGGTTGGTATATAAGTGTACCGCTTTCTTAACAAAGTCCGTTGTTCCGCCCGTTATGGTACCATTCCAAGGTAGGTTGCCGAACATGCCTTCCGCGCCCAGCGGAGTGGTTACACTTGGTGTACCAGTATACATGGCCTGGAGTAATTTTCCCTTTATGCCCGCTCCAAAGCGTAAAGGTGCCAAACAAACCCTTGCTTGCTGCAAGGTGCCTTCCAAATCGGTAACCCTACCATGAACCAAAAATCCCTTTTGGGGTTGATGTAATTCCCAAATGTGTTGTGGCAGATAGGCGCCATAAATATGAAGTCTCGCATCCGGCAAGTGCTGGCGTATCATTGGCCAAATGGTATGGCTCAGCTGTTCAATGGCATCCAGGTTTGGGGCGTGTCTTCCCCCACCGATAAACATAAAATCCTGGCGCTCACTAAATTTGGGCCAATCCGGTTTTTGGGGAAGGGCCGATACCATAAAGGGCAAATGCAATAGTAGATGGGAAGGCACCCCTACCGTTTTTTGCAATAGCTCCATTTCATAACTGGAAATGATCAGAGAGAAGTCGCATCGATATATGCTGGCCAGTTCACGCAAGGTCTTTTCATCTTGAAGCCAACTGTTCAAAGTGAATTCCTTTCCTTCCTTTACCAACCGTTCCCTTACCTGCCGTAAGGAATGAAGATCTTCGGTATCCAGTATCCGAAGAGCCTTTGGAGCATTCTCGACCACGCGCCATCCGAATTGCTCCTCGGTCAAAAACCGGTCGAAGAGGACGATATCGGGATTTAATTCCCCGACCAAAACATCGAAAGAGTCACTGTTAAGCGTCAGGTTCCTTTTGGTAACGCCCAAGGATTCCAAATCCATGGAATGTTCCGTTTCCATAGCGGCCGAGCAAAACGTTATATCATAATCGTCGACCAAGAAAGTTTCCACAAGTTGCATCATCCGTTGACCAGCCGCAGTGGAATCAGGTTCGGGCCAAGTATAACCGATGATGAGAAGTCTTTTCAAAGCAAGGTTCAAATAGTGTTATACGTTGAAAACAAATTCCAATAACCAAAAACAAATTCCAAATATGTCATGCTGAACTAAGCCCAAGCACCAAATCTCAAATTACAAATCTCAAATCCCAAATGGCAAAATTCCAAATTCAAAGGCTTAACCTATTAGAAATTTGTGTTTTGCACTCCGCACTTCAAACTTATCACTCAACACTTAACACTAACGACTCAATACTTACAACTTCTCATGTCTCAAGTCTAAAATCTAATCTAACAACCTACATCCTAGCGGCGAACCTACGTGATATGCTGGAACGGAGTTTTCGTTCATAATCTTCCTCCAGCCATTCCTTGTAATTCTTGGTGTTGTTCATGATGCAATAGGAATACTGCCGAACGCGATAGGCAATTTCCTCTTTCAGTGCCTTGGCCAATATACGGGCATCAAAGACGTCCTCTGCATTTTCAACACATATCTGGGCGTGCTGTTCAATACTACGTTCGAGTACGGTCTTGGATTTGAGGCCTTGCGCGAATACTTTTTTGTATTCCTCCTTGATATCGAATTCGATGTTCTCTGATTTGGAAAATTTGGCCCTTAGCTCCGGGGGCATTTCATAAATGAATTCCCGCTCTATTTCTTCGTCGTTCTTGATATTCTCCAAATAAAAATCGGGAAAGTGGAAAATCTCCTGCCAATCGATCGGGGCATCCCAAGGCCCAAAACGTGCAATATTGTTACCCAGATCCACCACATTGAACTCACTTTTTTGTGGCAATACACGCGAACCCCTACCAATCATTTGAAAATACAAGGTTAGCGAACGGGTGGCCCGATTTAGAATTATGGTATCCACCGTAGGCTCGTCAAATCCGGTGGTAAGAATACTTACGGAGGTTAGGATCGCGTCCGGTGTCTTGGAAAACCAGTCCAATATTTCCCGTCGTTCCGAGGCGCTGTTTTTGTTGTCCAGGTGTCGGATACCATATCCCGCTTTTTTAAAGATTTCGTACACATAACGGGAGGTGTTTATCCCATTGTTAAAAATCAAGGTCTTTTTGCCCAAAGCGATTTCCCGGTAAGCAGTCAATAATTTGCCCAACATGGTTTGATTGGTGTAAAGCTCGTCGGAAGATTTCACCGTATAATCACCACTAATGCCCAATTTAAGACTTTGCAATCCTACATCATAGTTGTACAGATTGGCCTTGGCCAGGAATTTTTTCTCGATTAGCGAGGTAATGGACTCCCCAACGATCAATTTTTTATAATGATCCTTCATGGGAAGTTTAATATTGGAACTCAACGGGGTGGCCGTAACCCCCAAAATAGTGGATTGCTCAAAATACTTGAACAGTTTGCGGAAGGAATTGTAGTGGGCTTCATCGATAATCACCAAACCGATGTTCTTGATTTCCACCTTTTCCTCTTGCAATCTATTGTTTAAGGTCTCCACCATGGCCACAAAACACATGTACTCGTCCTGATCGCTGAATTCCTTGACCTCGCTGTTGATGATTTTATTTTTTACCCCAAATCCAGTTAACATCTTGGAGGTCTGGAGGCTAAGTTCGATGCGGTGTGTCAAGACCACCACCTTTTTCTGGGACTGGAGGATATAGCGTTTGGCAATTTCCGAGAAAACGACCGTTTTACCTCCACCGGTAGGCAGTTGGTACAGCAGGTTGGAGCCATCCGGCATTTCGTCCAATTGCCTGAAAATCGTATTTAGATCTTCCTTTTGGTAATCATAAAGCGTTTTCTCGGTCGTTTGGTTTTCCAATGAGGTAAAATCTAAGGAATTGCAATTTATTTTTTATTCTGGGCCTGTGCCATTGGCCCAATTTTGCAAAATTAATGGAATTTTGTACTTGGAAGAAATATATTCCGCAAAATCAAAAAAAATTACCAACACCTTATTATAAGAATATAGTGCCCTGCAACGAACAACATCATGATGTTATTTGGCCATGCTCATTTTTTCCATTATTCCACCAAATCCAATGCTTTGGAGAAGTCGTGGGCATTCGGCCAGTGCCGGTCTTGAACAGATCGAAAGATGATCAAGACCCTATCCTTGAACTCCGCAAAAGCTCCATGAACGACCAAAAACTGCACGGCACCATGAAAAGAATTGCGCATGCTTTTGTAAAAGGCTTCCGGAACCTTTCGTTCGGATTCGAAGGTTTGGGCAATCTCCAAATTGTACAACATAAGATCGGCAACAAGAAAGGGTTCCATTCCCAAGGAAATAAAATGTTTGATCAGTTTTTGGGCCACCGATCTGCGGGCCTTGGGGCGTTTTCTTTTTACCGGAAAATATTCGTTGGCAATTTTGGCCTTGGCCGCCTGTATTAATTTGTCTTCTTTTGGATTGAAAGCAAAGTCGTAATATTCCTTAACGACGGGAAACCGCTGATACAAGTCCAGCAATTGTTCCTCTAACTCCTTTCTAGGAAGTTCGGCCAGATAATTGGTAAGTGCCCTTTTGCCCATATAACCGGGAATTGAAGTCAAAAATAGGGCAACCTTTTGGATCTGACCAAAATTCCCCAAACGAATCATAAAATGGTCATAAATATTGTAAAAGAATTCTCTTAGGCCTTTGGAAAAGACACAATAAAAATGTATAATGAGAACTTGTATAACTTCTAAATCCATACACGTAAATGAGGCAACTAAAGATTATCAAGCAGGTTACCAATAGGGAGTCAAAATCATTGGATAAATACCTGCAGGATATCAGTAAGATTGATTTGATCAATGCTAACGAAGAAGTAGAATTGGCACAACGCATCCGGGCCGGTGACCAAGCGGCCTTGGAAAAATTAACCAATGCCAATCTACGTTTTGTAGTTTCCGTTGCCAAGCAATATCAAAATCAGGGTCTAAAACTACCCGATCTGATCAACGAAGGGAATTTGGGATTGGTAAAGGCGGCCAGGCGTTTTGACGAGACACGTGGCTTTAAGTTTATCTCCTATGCGGTCTGGTGGATCCGACAATCCATTTTGCAAGCTTTGGCCGAGCAGTCCAGGGTAGTTCGCCTTCCATTGAACAAGATAGGCTCCATCAATAAAATCAAAAAAACGTTTTCCTACTTGGAACAGGCCCACGAGCGGCCACCGTCTGCCGAGGAAATTGCCAAGGAGTTGGAAATGACGGTTTCGGAGGTTAAGCAGTCCCTAAAAAATTCGGGAAGACATGTTTCCATGGATGCGCCCTTACGGGAGGGGGAAGATTCCAATTTATATGATGTATTGCGGTCCGGGGAATCCCCAAGACCGGATAGAATCTTGATGCAACAGTCTTTGAACACAGAAATTAACAGGGCATTGGATACCTTATCGCCACGGGAAGCTGACGTTGTAAAGTTGTATTATGGGATTGGGGACCAACAGTCCATGACCTTGGCCGAAATAGGCCAAACTTTCGATCTTACCCGGGAACGGGTGCGTCAAATTCGCGAAAAGGCGATTCGCAAGCTCCGCCATAATTCAAGAAGTAAATTGTTAAAGGCTTATTTAGGTTAAAGAGAGGTTATTCTAAAGAACAAACCCCATAAGTTTTAAACTTATGGGGTTTTTTACAACTAATACACTAAACACTTAAGAATAACTCAATTTATTGATGTTGAAATCGACTAGAATTTCATTTAGGTTTTCTATGAAATTCAAATACGCTGCATTGTCTGGATTCTGGGTTGCCATAAGATTTGGTTTTAAAGATGAATATTGCCTTACTACATATAATCCAGTTCGGCCAATTCATTTAAGCTTAAAATTTCATTCAGTTCTTGCAGGAAAGTTAGGTACTCTTCCCCATAGGTGTCGTAAAGCATAATGATCTTAGGTTAAATTATTTCCGTTTTGCTACGGGCTTCGATTTGGGTCCGTTTCAATACTATGTTATAAACATACTATTAACGCAGTTTTAAATCAATTAATTGTGGTGTATGCCACAAAATTCGTTGTATAAGTCCGTAAACCTGGAGATAGGCCGTTTATAGGGCGTTTGGAGCGGTATTGTTCATCGGAATAATTCGTATTTCATCGACCGGATTTCCCTAGAATCCAACCTGATATGCGATACCAGCGGATACTACCCAGAAAAATCGCCCGGATTCAAATATGAGTTCCTGACGGCCCAAGCCTAGATTGGCCCGATACCTATTTGGGTTCTTCTTTCCCGTAAACTGATATTCCACAAGAGCCTGTTGGGACTCTATGTATAACAGGGTTTCCGCCAAAAGTTGGTCTCCGTCCCGTAATTGCCTAAGCTCTGGCGAGTAGCCCATAGCCAACTGGATTCCAAAATAGTTGACCCCATCCTTTATATACCTCCTGGCCAATAGACTACCTGAAAATCCCATTCCGTTATTCAGCTTGGGTAAAAAATAAGGCCGGACCGAGAAATAGTAATTGCCCTTATAAATACCTGCACTACCGGTAATAATCCGTGCTTTGAGATTATCAAAATCCAGGTAACGCATCCCTAGGGATAGTTCCATCTGTTTGGGCCAGTTGACAAAGACTTCTGCCCCTACCCTATGATTTGGGAAGATGGTGGATTTGGAAATCCCATAATTTAGATATCCGGATACCTTTTTTGAAAATTTGGGATAAAAATCCAATTCATATTGTAGCCCCTGAATCTCAAAACGGTTACCGTAGTTTAAGCGAGGAATTATTTTTCCGGCCTTTGTTTCCCTTTGATATTCAAGACTGGTATACATCATAGGTTCATAGACCACATCAAAAATTTCAACGGCATTGGTAATTCCTATACGATTCTTGAAGACGCTTCTTTCCGTAGTCTCCTTTGGAGATTCCGCTTCCTTGGGAGATTCTACGTCAGATAATCCTTTTAAAGCTTGCTCACGAACTGCCTGTATATCCTCATCTTCCGGAAGATAGATTGAGGCCTTGTTCGCCAATCCCAAAGCAATGTAGTATTCTTGAGCGTATAGTTCGTTTTTAATGGCGGCCACCCAGACCTCTTTATTGTTGCGTTCGACCGACGTAATCTTATTGAATTCCTTTCTAGCCTTATGGTACTTTTTATCCCAGCTGTAGGTTTTGGCCAAAAGGTTGCGGACATCAATGTAGTCCGGGTACTTGCTTAGAATACTACGCAAGGTATCCCGTGCCACCGGGCCTTTGCCGTTGAACGCTAAATCCCTGGCGGCAAAAAACGACATGTCCGGATTGCCGTTGTAGGCCAAATCCTGTCCTCGACAAAGTATGCCCAAGAGAAATAGAGGGATAAACCGTATGTTTATTAGATACTTCAACTATCAACGAATGAGTTTTCTGCAATGGGGCCGTCCATTTTGGGGCGCTCTATTTTCTCTAGGGAACCCAACTTTTTCCTAGCTCTTAGGACTTTGCTTTCAACCTTATCGGAATCGATCCCGTTTTCTTTGATCCTTATGGATAAATCGATGGCCCTGTTGTGCTGATCGGACCAAAAAAAGGTGTCCAATAGTGCGGCGTATCCATCTGCATAGGTGGGATATTTACGTATGGCCTCCTCTAAAACGGTAATGGATTTAGCGTAGTCTTTTTGCCAAGAATAAATGCGGCCCATTAAGATTTCCGTATCCGCATGCCTCGGTATCTCTTTTAAGATATACCTACATAACAACAAGGCCCTGTCCCAGTCCTGGGCATGTGCCAGGTCGCGGGCGGATGCATAGGCTTGATCAAAATCCTTGCCATTGAAAACACTATGTATCCAGACCATATCCTGTTTACTAAAGTTCGTTTTTTTGGGGGTGTAAATGATATCCCCGTCGGGTATGATCCGATTGGCCTTGGTAACATAACTATTGACCGATTTAAAATAGCTAAAGCCCAATTTGACTTGTTTTTCCACCACGTCATCTTCCAGATTCATTAATTGCAGGTTTTCATCCATCCGATAGATGGAATTATCCGTTAAATAATACGGGCCCATAATGAAATCCTGGATGTTGTTCTTGCCCCTAAACAACGAAATCTGCTTAGTCGGGTCGAAAATTTCGGAATCCAAAAGACGGGTGCCCAACCAAGCTACTTGTTGGGGCAATTTGAGATCATAAGCGCTGTCCAGCAAGGAAACCAAGGAAGGCACAATGTCCGCATGGGAAGCCAAGGATTTGATTCGTTTCGGTTTTTTCACCAAGGGACCGAAAATAATCAGGGGTACTTTGTATCTTCCCAACTCATCGTTATGCGGCAAATCGGTCAGATTATGGGTTCCTGTTAGCAGGAACAAGGTGTTGTTGTAGTCCGGTCTTTTTCGATAGTCGGTCAAGAACTTACGGATGGCCTCGTCCGTATACATAAGACTAGCAAAAATCTCCTTATGGTTCTGGACGATTTTCTGTTCTTTTTTGCCTATAGTCGTTTCCTGCAACAAACGGTCCAACTTATGCTCATATCTTTTCCTATTGGGTATCAAATATGGAGATCGGGAACTTAGCGTTTGGTAAACATCCAGTCTTGGACTTTGGGCAAATCCAGTAAGGGACATTCCTTTTTCAAAAAGGTCCTTGTCGGGATAGCCCAGCGAAATTCCGGCGGCATCCGTTTCTTGCATGACATACGATTCCCCAAAATTATTTTTGTCCAATACACGATCCACACGTTCCTCATCCAGGAATCGGTCGATGTGATTTAGGGCCGTGTTGCCCCCATAATTGAAGGAAGTGGCATATCCATTGCGCTTTAAGATGGCAAAAAGAGTATGCCTGTTCACAAACCCTTCAGCATTGGTAAACCCTGTATCACCAAAAGGCAGAGACCCGATAATCGATGGAAGGGCTGCCGTGCTTTCTCCAGTATTGCTGATAAAATTGTCCCAGGTCAAGGCATCGTTCCTGAGGGTATTTAGAAAAGGAGTGAAACCTGGATAGCGTGGGTCTTGACCAACAAAATCCGATCCCAATCCTTCTACGATCAGTATTACGATATTGGGCTTTTCCGTTCCAAGGTTTAAATGGGGAGCCAATACGTCTTTGGCTTGGTAGGAGGTCAATAACGGATATTCCGCTTCCCCCTCATAAGTATTGAATTCGAAAGTGTGTTCAATAGTACTAACAATCAAATGTTGGGTCTTGTTTTCATTTATAGGCTTTTTATCCGAGTTTAATGTGGCCAAAAAAATACTGAACAGGATAATGGTAAAAGGATACATTCGACTGATAGGCCTGTATATGGAAACCAACTTCCTACTTAAGTAATAGTAGGAAAGCACCAGTATGGGAAGTGTCAGGAATACAGGAATCAGTGAGTAATGTGCATTATTGGAATTGAGCGCGGAGGCAATCCCAAATCCAAGGATTTCATAATTTTGGATATAGTATTCTATCAGAAGTCCTTCTAACACTAAGATTACTGAAAAGACCCATTGTACGGTCCTATATCCTAAACCAGGTTTTTTCCGCTCCAAAAAATTGAATATAAAGGCAAATATTAGCCCCAAGACTGCTGTAAAGCCAATATGGTGCATAAGGAGCAAAAGAAAGCTCTTGTTTAAAAAGCTATCCAATACCCCCGCAAAAAACAACCTAATGTGCTGGTATAATCCCAGTAAAGCCAAACAGCCATAGCACCCAAGAACCAAAGGAATAAAATCCCTCAGCGTCCTTTTCTCCCCTATGTCTTTGTTTTTCTCCATATTAGGTGGCCTTTGCGAAACCTTTTCGAACCTGGGAACCCCAGCCTGATTTCACTTTAAACAGTTTCTTGTAATTGCCCCGTACCGCCGACCAGACCACAATGGGATGAAATACCACTGGTTCTATAATGGCACATAACATCAGGGTAAGAATGTCCTTTGTCTTCTTATATTCATTATAGGAGTATACGTCCCACAGGATGGCATAAAATGAGAACATGATGGAAAACATATATACCGTAACCGTTATGGCCAAGAAGAATTCCCAATTGAGTATGCCCAGATAATAGAATAGGATGATGGAGAAAAAGCCAAAAAATTCCAAAAGCGGGGCGAGCCATTCATAAAAGAACCAATAGGGGTAGCTCAACATCCCCAATCGGCCAAATTTGGGGTTAAAGAACATGTCCTTATGCTTATACAATGTTTCCAAGTTGCCCCTGGCCCAACGGTCCCGTTGATTGATCAATATTTTGGTATCCTCAGGTACTTCGGTCCAACATAGGGGATCTGGAATATATTCCACCGTATAAGGTTCTTTACGCTCATGCATATAGCGGCGCATCTTAAATACGATTTCCATATCTTCCCCTACCGTATGGGTATCATAACCACCCACGGACAAGGCAATTTCCCGGTCAAAAAAACCAAATGCCCCGGAAATGATGAGCAGACTATCGATACGACCCCAGGCCATCCTTCCCAATATAAAGGAACGGGTATATTCCAATAACTGAAACTTGGCCAACCAATTTTTGGGTAGGCGGATCTCCTCCAATTGTCCTCCTTGGATAATACAGGAATTGGCAATTCGAATGACCCCTCCCACGGCAATTACCCTTTTTCTTGAACGTTGAAAAAAGGACTTTACTACATGTAATAGTGCATCTGGCAACAGGAGACAATCTACATCAATGCAACCTACATATTTACTCGTGGATAAGGAGATGCCCGTATTCAGTGCATCTGACTTACCTCCATTTTCCTTGTCGATTACGGTCAGTTTGGAAAACGAGCGGTGTTTGGATTTGTAGATTCCGCGAATGGGTTTGGATCGCCAATTGGGGTCGATACGTTGCTCTATTTTCTCAAGATCGTAGGCCTTGATCATTTTTTCCAAAGTATCGTCCTTGCTGCCATCATTGACGACCATCACTTCGTAGTTCACATATCTCAGGGACAATAAGGATCGAATATTTTCCACAATGGTCATACCCTCGTTATATGCTGGAGCGATGATGGTAATGCTGGGCGCCAAAGGCGATGCCATAATCTTGGAAATGTCCCCAAAACTATTTTTGTTGCGATAGTGTATCGAGTTCCTGGTAGACAAATATGCCATTGCGGTAAACATGCAGAACAACACCACTGTGAAGGTGAGGAAAACAATGTTAATGTATTCCAGGATAATATGTAGGAGGCCGCTATCCATTCAATTTGTCCAATAGTTTTTCGGGAATCGACCTAAGTTGATCTAGTATAGTGACTTCCTTGTCCGCTGCATGCCAATCGCCTAGCTGCTGATTTCCAAAAGTGTTTCCAGGTAACTCGGTTTTGGTTCTCCCCAAATTAATTTGCTGATCCGAATCAGGTAATTCCGTATGTTGTTTCGGCAAATCCCATGAAGATTGCAACGAGTTTCCTTCTTCGATATCCAACCGATCGATCAATTGTTTCAACACTTTTTTGACCGTAGCGCGTAATTTGGGTTCCGTTTCCTGGTGTAGTAATTTCTTCAAGAATCTTACTTCCTTCTCGTCGCCGACCACTAGCATTTCCTTCATCAGAATGATTTTGGAGTCCGTATCGCACTTAGTGAACAGTTCTTCAAAGACGTTGTATTCCACCAGATCCTCTTCCCAAGTGTCCAGTTCCCAAGAAATTTCGTCTTCCATATCGGATGTCTTGGTGAGTCTTTTTATGATATCCTGTGCTCTTTCCAGAACGTATTCAATTTTCGATTGTTCCATAATCTCATGTAATAAAGGAATTTCGCGATGGTCGCCCAATTCTTCGATCTGATCCAATAATTCCAACACCGAGAGGACTTCTTTGCTGTAGTACTTTGGTTTTGGGAGCTGTTGGAGTATGTATTCCATTTCCGACGATAATTCATTTTCGTTCTCTTGTGACCGAGATGGCTCTTCCGTAGTAACCGAAACTTCAAGGGCTTCCATGGGCCATTCCATGTAATCTAATTCTGGTAACTCCGAAATATCTTCTGCGGATTCAGCTTCCAAGTCCTCGTATTCCACCTCCAAATCCAGGAGCCGGTTCCAACGGATATCATGGACCGAATCGGGTATGTAATCCCCTTCCCCAGCTGTACCGACTTCTTCAGGAAACTCCAGGGTTTCGGCAACATCTGGCCCCCATTCAAAATAATGGGTGCTCTCACATTTCTCATTGGGTTCCAAGGCAGACGTTTCCGTTATATCCGTTAAAGGAGTCGCGCTATCTTCGGCATCGGTTACAATGGGCAAAAAATTCAAGTCCGATCCGTCCAGGTCCTCCCAAAAAAGGTCAATTTCGATTTCTGCTACGTCCTCCTTAAGCAGCGTATAATCTGCATCCAATATTTCATAATTAACCGATAGTTCAAGAATTGATTTGGGGTGCATGCCTTGTTTTTCGCTAAAGCTATAAGGTCTGTTAACTGTATCGGCCGGACTGGGTTCAACGGATATGGTTGTTACTACAATAGGCAGGAAATCCAAATTTATCCCATGGTCAAGAATGGTATCTTTATTTTCCGTTATCTCCAATAACTCTTCCTCCACTTCTATATCCCGAATAGGAATATCCACTGCTTTTTCCTTTTCATTCATTCCCTCGGTTTCGGCTATCTGTGCGTTCGGAATCTCTTGCGACCCGCCCGACATAGTCCTGTCGGCCAAACTGTCCGGAGCAGTGTCCGCCGTCCAATTATGGGTCAATCCTTTTTCAATACCTTCCGTAGGCATAATACTTTCCGGCACGATCCTATTTATGGCACTAATAGCCTTGCTCCTTACGGCAAAGTTGGAATCATTGGATTCCACATACCTTAAAAACCCAAGTTCAGCGACACCCCCCAAAACGGCAATAGCATCCAATATGGAAATCTTAACATCCGTATTGCCCTTTTGAAAAATCAATTTAAGGGTGTCCAAGGCCGTTACGATATGAAATTCCTTCACGCATTGAATGGCTTCCTGTTTTATATGATTGTTTCGATGTTTTAGAAGTTGGATAAGGGAAGCATTCGCATCGTTCTGGTTGTAGAATTTTATCAATCGTATGGCAAAAAGCACAACATCCCGATTTTTCGAGGTGAGCCAATCTTTAAACCGAGGTGGGTTATACCCCGGAATGTTCCGAAGCACATCCAACAATTTAAGCTGCTGCCATTCAGAAATACTATATTTGGTCGTATCCAGAAAATAATTGATTCCTTCCGCCCTTAGACTTACCGTGGCTATTTCCGCTTGTTTCCGTATCGTGGATCTTCTGTCGTTGATAAATTTTATAATAAAGCTATACGACTCGGCCACTTGCATTTGGGTGAGTTCCAGAATTCCTTTAGAAATCACTTCCCAACGCCAACTGCTAAGTTTTTTGAAAGCGTTTTTATGAAGACCCAAATCATGATAGAGTCGAAACAATCTTTTTTGGGTCTCACCCGATACATCTCGGCTCAGATCCATCAATATCTCCGAAAGAACCACCCTATTCCTAGGGTCCTTGATCAATTCCCTGATCTCTATCCTCAGGTTCAAATAATTTGTTTTTTCCTTGTGGTCTGATTCCTCTTCAAAGAATAAAAACTCGCTGATCATGGGTGCGAGTTCTTTCTTATGACGGCGAACTTTTGATGACCGACCGGAAATTTTGTTTCGGAAAAAGAATATGCTCAAAAAATAAAGTGCAGCCAGTGTTACGAACATAAAGGTTAAATCCCACAAAAGATCCGTATGGATCTTTGGGGCACTTATCAGTGATAAACAATTATATGTTAACGCACTACAATTCAATAACTTGTCTTCTTTAACTCTCTTGAAATACGTACTATAAGTTCCTGGGTGCTCACAGGTTTGGAAACAAAATCATTGGCTCCCAATTCAAAGGCGGTAAGCACATTTTCCTCATTACCGGCCGCCGAAATTATAATAATCGGGGTACTGGATTTGAGTTCATTGCGCAGATGGTCTATAATTTCGATGCCGGAAAAATAGGGCATCATGATATCGCTTATGATAATATCCGGTATTTCCCTGGCCAAATAGTCCTTTACCTCCTTGCCATTCTTACTCAAGCTTACCGCATAGCCTCCTTTCTCTAGGCGATAGCTCAACAGTGAGGCCAGAAGGTCATCGTCCTCTGCCAGCAATATTCGTTTTTTAGCTATCATCCGCAGATCGCTTTATTTCTTGAAATGCCGAATCGATTGCAGCTTCTACCTTGGGATATTCTTCCAAGAAACAGATATACAGCGCCTGTAAGTGTTTTAAATCGCCTCCAATCTTACAGGCTTCCTGGATGTTTACAACGATATCATGAAGTTCATCGGACTTCATCATGGCAATCCCTGCCTTTATCTTATGTGCCCCAAGACCCAACGTTTCAAAATCACCATGTTTTATGCAAGTCTTGGCCGAGCCAATAAATTCAAGTATGTTTTGCTCATACAATTGAATAAGTTCTTTAAGCAGACTCACGTCGCCCATGCACTCCTTAAGAATAGGTGCCAAATCCACCTTTCTTGGGGATTCCTTTGCATTTTGGCTGCAAGTCGGGTTTTTTGTTGATATCACTTTGGTATCGTTTTTTTTCTTGTTCTTAATCAGTTTGGACAAAAGCTCCTCCGGGCTATATGGCTTTAATATGAAGTCATTTATTCCATATTCAATACACGCATCCTTGTCCTGTAATGAGAAATCGGCGGTAATGGCAATAACCGGGATTTCCCGAACCCGAAGGCTCTTACTTTTACGGATCTGTTGGGTTACTTCAAAACCGTTCATTCCAGGCATACGCAAATCCATTAGGACTATATCCATGGCCGTCTTTTCCAACAGATTCAAACCATATTGCGCATTTTCGGTAATAAAAGTGGTACATCCCCAAGACCTTAAACGTTGATCGATCAATCGTTGATTGAGTACATTGTCCTCGAAAACCAATATGCGCATACCCCTTACCAGTTGTTCGGTGGTCCCTTTTCCCGGCCTTTCGGGCAAAATCGATTCCTTTTTTTGGGTTTCTCCAATTTCATACGGTAACGTAAAGTTGAAGGTTGTACCTACACCCAAGGTACTTCTGACCGAAATGTCTCCGCCAAGGTTGTCTATAATCTGTTTCACGATACTCAATCCAAGTCCCGAGCCACCGTATTTAAGGAAGGTATGGTCATCCGCCTGTTTAAAGGCATCAAAAATATGGGCCAGTTGGTCTTCGGAAATGCCAATTCCCGTATCGGACACATCAAATCCAAGCCACAACCGATCAGTGGTAAGTCGTTTTTTATGAACGGTCAATCGGATACTTCCCCTGTCCACAAATTTTATGGCGTTCCCCAGAAGGTTCAACAGAATTTGCGAGAGTTTGGAGGGATCGCCGACCAATACCTGAGGAATTCCAGAATCTATGGCCAATTCCAATTTTATGTCTTTGTCGGTAATAAGAGTCTTGCACAGATAGACAACTTCGTTGATTACATTGTGGAAATTGAAGTTGGTATGATCAAAATGTTCCAAACCGGCCGATAACTTGGAATATTCCAAAAGTTCGTTTATGATATCCAGCAGCGCATATGAAGCGGATTGAATGGCATTTACCTTCTCCAATTGACCAAAAGTCAGCCCATCTTCCTTTAAAAGATCCGTAAATCCTATGATTCCATTCAAAGGTGTTCGTATTTCATGGCTTACCTTGGCAATAAGCATATTCTCGGTGGAACCTGATTCCACTTTCGGTTCGGGGCTTTTAGAACCTTTTTCACTTTCCAAGGTGACGGTGTGGGGTTCCCCGAACATTTTACGTTCGAGATCCTGTTTAAAATTCCGAAAAGAAGCCTTAAGATGGGTGGCTTCATCGGAACTTAATTCCTCATATGAGAAATTACTCAACATGGCTTCCATTTGCGTCAATGAGGAAAGTAACTTTTTAGGTTTCAATCTTTTAGATTTGGGTTTGGGGGAGAATGTTCTCTAAACGGTTTGTTTTTCCCATTTGGGACACCTCCCTTTTTGTTAATGCTCTGATGCTTATATGGTTAAAACTCACCATTTAACATCTGGTGTGCAATTAAATGTTACCTAGGCTTCCTATAGTGTTGTCAAATTGCCTTATTTGTAGGTCTAAAACTCAGTTGCTATTGGATGGGTAATCCTTGTTTTTTGCCTTATTGCAGTATTTTCCTGCAAATTGAAGAAAAGAGAAGAATTTTGTAAAATAAGGTAGGAAAGGCACAAGCCATAACACAACCGTTCAACACCTAAGCGTACATCGATTTTAAGGGTTTAATAAGCTGCATAAATGATATTGGCAATGGCAAATCGTGGAATTGGACACCACTTGAAATACAGTCAGGTTATCAAGTTAGTTGCAGGCAGTCAGCGTGCTGGCATGATCGATGTTTTGCAATTTTATAAATGGCTTGGAGCAGAGTTTCTGTGAATACTCCTACAGATTAGTCCTCTTCCTGCAATCTGTCCTTTACAAATTCTACCTTGGTCTTCCCATGGGGTGCCGGTTTACCAGTGTCATCCAGATTTACCATAATAATGTTGTCTACCGTAACAATGGTTTCCCGGGTCATTTTATTGCGGACCTCACAGTTCAGGGTCAAGGACGACTTGCCAAACTTTACTACTTCGATCCCGATCTCAACCACATCCCCCTGTACCGCCGTACTCATAAAATTGATTTCGGACATGTACTTGGTAACCACCTTCTTGTTTTCCAATTGAATGATGCTATATAAGGCGGCCTCCTCATCTATCCAGGCCAATACACGGCCTCCGAACAAGGTTTGGTTGGCATTAAGATCTTCGGGCTTTACCCATTTTCTGGAGTGAAATCTCATGGTTCGACCTTTTTGATTACCCTGTAAAATTAAGCAAGAAAATGAAGTCGTTATGGGAAATTGCACCTTCGACCTTCATTTTCCTAAATTAACAACTTAGTCGTCCATTCCGGGAATTTTACGTATTTGATCGTATGAAAAAATACACATTTCGCAATAGGTCAAGAAGTATAAAATACCCGAAAATAATTTTAACAGAACTCAAGACCAATTGATAAAGTTTGTTAAGCTTGAAATAAACTTTTCTTAATTGATATGGGGATTGAATGGATATGAAATACTTTAGTCCTAACACCTAATCCAACTCGCATGACTGCAATAACAAAATTCTTACTGATCCTCCTTCTCACTCTTTTTTCACACATGGGATGGGCCCTTAATTCTCAAACTCCGGTCGAAAGGGTGCTCAATCAACCATCACAGGAATGCACTTTTGAAACCAGTAAAAACAAATTATCAGGAATCGATATTTTGGAGCTAGACCGAATCAATTATACCGCAAAGCAACACTTAGGGCGACAAAGAAGTTCGAACCCCTTGTTGGACGTTAAAAATGAGTACGATAATTTGTAAGTTATAGTTTATTTTGGAGACAGGGTATAGTAAAGTCACTCTCAAATACGAAGCAAGTCTATATCATAAACCAGATTGACAAACCATGGCCTATATGGAAAATACATGCTACGCGGATTCCCACTTTACTGTATTTGAAGTGCCGGAATGGCGGGCCAGATTGTATACATTTCTCTCCGTGAAAATTTGGGGTGGTATGCCCAGTCGTTTGCAACAAAAACTATCCGAAAAATATACTGCTATCTACGATAAGCCTTTTTCTAGAAGTTTTATTAGACCCTATATCCGAATGAATTATTCGGATAAGAATTATTTGGATCGGTTCAAACCACCCTTTGGCAAGAACAAGTTCGAAAGTTTTCAGGATTTTTTTATTCGCGAGTTCAAGGAATTACCGGAAAGCGAGCTTCCATTTGTTTGGCCTTGTGAAGGCTTGCTTTGTGATACGGGAAAGGTATCCCAAATGGAATTTTCAAGGGTAAAAAATGATACGCGTACCATAAATACCATTTTTGGATTATCAGAGGGAACAATACCTGATAATTACACTTTTACCAATGTCTTTTTGCACAATAAGAACTATCACCGGATACATGCCCCGGTACAGGGTACGGTAACGCGCATACAGCATGTTCCAGGCGATTTGGTCGTTCTTCGACCATGGATTTACAAACAAAACCCTTCCTTACCTGCATTTAGGAACGAACGCTATAATGTGGATATTTTGGATAAGGACGGTAGAACGTGGTACCTCTCCATAGTGGGTGGCCCGGCAGTACGTACTATTGAACTTGCTCCAAAGATACAAGTAGGAAATACGTTGGAAAAATTGGACGACGTTGCCCTTTTTTATTTGGGTTCCACCTGTTGTATGGCCGCACCGGAAGCGCCTAAAGCGCATACCAAAAATACCTTTGTGGAAGTTGGTGTGCCCTACTAGGAAAAGCTTTTCGTGTTAATCAATGTTTCTGGTACTTTTAGATCCAATTGCAACCTTTCATTCAGTTTATGAATAAGATAAGCGGAAAGCAAGGGAGATTCCAACTCCATGTTCTGATGCACAAAAAAGTGGATATTTCTCAGTCCTTTGTTCTTCCAGTCGTAAAGGCGATCCACCCAGTGGTCCAATCTAGAACGGTCACTTTCATGATTGGCCCCCACATACCGGATAAAGGCCTCATTATTGGTAAGTCGCATATGCATAATATCCCTTCTCCCCGCCGTATCCACCAAAACGTTTGCTATATGGTTCTCCTCCAATAGATGATATAGTTCTTGGGCCACTCCTGCATCATTGAACCAGTCCGTGTGCCGGAATTCCATGGCAAGCGCAAACTCCTTTGGCCAATGTTCCACAAAACGCACGACCCTATCCCAATCCTTTGGACTGAAATTATTGTGCATTTGGAGAAACATGGTGCCCAATTTGTCCTTTAGATTGGCCGTTACATTGATATATTCCTCCAAAATAGGATAGGCCTGCTCGTTAAGTCGTCTCAAATGACTCACATTTTGCACGATCTTGGGAAAGAACCTAAAACTTTCCGGGGTCTTTTCATACCAGCCTTCGTAGGTCTTGGCCGGAAAAATGCGGTAAAAGGTGGCATTGAGTTCTATACTATTGAATTGAGAGGAATAATGAACCAACTCATCCTTGGTTCCCCTTGGGTAGAAGTTCTTTAGATCCTGCCGGTTCCATTTGGCACAGCCGATCTTTACCTTTAAGGCTTCCGTTCCGGCTTTATATTTGGCCAACAGTACCTCAGTATCAGGATGATTGGGAGGAAGGCTGAAATCTACAAGCTCCGGGTGTTCTACCTTTCCAAATTTCATGATTATAAAATGTTGTACGCTATTGGCTTATTGTGGTCTTGTTCAGTGCATGGAATTGATGCTAAGTTGAATAATGAATGAAGCCATACCGCTATCCTTCATCACAAAAATAGGTATTCCTTCGACTTCAAGGTCAGGCCATGATTGAAAATAAAAATCCATTTATTTCGGATTTTTGTTTTGGTCATGAAATCCGATCTAGTCTCCAATGTTCATAACCCCGTTGAAAACTTAAAGATTTTCCAAATTCCATAAGGTCATTTACTCCTAACTTTATGGAAACTTCTCGACATGAGCGATAGGTCCCATTCTCTTTTGCAGATTCGCCCCCATATTCCAAAAGCCAAAATAACTCCCGAAATGACCGACGAAGAGCGTTTCCAAAACGGGACATTGCGGCCCATTATCAAGTTGCAGAACCCCTTGTTGTTGGAAGCATTCGCCAATTACATCAGGAAGCATAAAAACGCCTTTTTTGATCTTATCCCTGAAAAACGATTGGAATATATCGAAAACGCCATACAAAAGGACATCAAATTCCGCAACTCCCTTAAGGGAATGATTATCGGTCAATTTACCATTGAGGAATATCAGGGCTACATTCAAAATTCATCTGCATTGAACAAGCGTATGATGGGCATGGTCATCGATCGGCTAAAGGATCAAGTACAATTTTTTAACCAACCCGTCCTAGTCTAAAAGGGATTCCCCGTTGAGGTTGGTGGTCAGGATATCGCTCATCAAATCAAAATAAGGTCGTACCGCTTGGAATGAATCATCCACTATCTTGGGGAAGCTATCCGAAATTACTTCATCGTCTGAAAAATTACGGACAAATATGAATTGTTTCCGCTTTATGAGGTCGATATCGGGATGTTCTTTGTCAAATCCCTTGGGTGCCGTTTTTACCGCTTCTCCTTGCAATTCTCCCCAGACTTTTTTAAAGTCGGCCGCACCGGTAACGTTACGCATTTCCGTAGCATCCAGTTCAAATTCTTTGCGAATGCGAAGTAGGTCTTCCTTACTGGGGCCCCAGAAACCAGTGGCCAAAAAACTGCCTTCCGGTTTGATATGGATGTAATATCCTCCGCGTAGCCGGGCCCCCGCCCTGGAAAAAGAGCAAGCAAAATGCGACTTATAGGGACTTTTATCTTTAGAAAACCGGACATCCCTATAAATACGGAACACTTTCATCTTTTCTATCTCGTCATGCCGCTCAAGATTATCCTTTATGGTGGAGAAAAATATCTTGGCATCTTCCTCATGCCGTTTAAACTCACTTTTGTGTTCGGTGAACCATTCCTTGTTATTGTTCTTTTCAAGGTTCTTCAGAAACCCTAGGGATTTCTTACTGATTGATGGATGTAACATTCTACTTTATGGTTGTTATTTTAAGCTAAAGTTAACCAATTAAGGGGTAGCGACTTTGAAATATATGGTTAATTTTGACGATGTAACAATCTATTCATGGACCGCCAATCGATAATTGCAAAAATAAATTTGCACAAAAAAAGACCCAATCTACGATATAAATTGAAGGAAAAGGTAGAGGGGTTTACCAATCGTCTTTTCTATACACTTTTTGACAGTGATACCCCTGTTGCTGAAAATTTGGGCCATCTGGAAAAGGAATTTGATGTCTTGGTCAACTTGGCCTGTTGGGAAGTGGATGAACCCTGCGAAAAGCTCTGGGACAACTATGTGGTTAAATTGCCCGAGATATTGGAGCGTTTAAACCTGGATGCGGAGGCCATTGTAAGTTGTGACCCTGCTTCCCTGTCCATTGAGGAAGTCTACATGGCCTATCCCGGCTTTTATGCCATTGCCATTTACCGTCTGGCACATGAGCTTTATAGGGCAGGCTTTCCTTTGGTACCTCGATTGATGACGGAATATGCCCACCGACAGACCGGTGTGGACATCAACCCCGGGGCAAAAATTGGCAAATCGTTCTTTATCGATCATGCCACAGGTGTGGTCATCGGGGAAACGGCCATCATTAAGGACAATGTAAAGATCTATCAAGGGGTCACCCTCGGGGCTATGTACGTGGCCAAAGACCTTCAAAGAATCAAACGACACCCGACTATTGAGGACAATGTTACCATCTATGCCAATGCTACCATATTAGGTGGCGATACGGTCATCGGGGCCAATAGCGTTATCGGGGGCAATGCCTGGTTGACCTATTCCATACCTCCGCATTCCACCGTTTTCCATACCCCGGAAATTAAGATCAAAACGTCTTCCAATGTCTAAAAGCATACTGGATCTGATCGGGAACACGCCCATGGTAGAATCCCGGGTATTGAACAAAAATCCGAAAGTGCGGCTATTCTTTAAATTGGAGGGCCACAATCCTGGTGGAAGCGTTAAAGATCGGGCCGCTTACAATATGATCAAAAGTGGCTTGGAACGAGGTACCATTTCCAAAACATCCAAATTGATCGAGGCCACTAGTGGGAATACAGGAATTGCCCTGGCCATGATCGCCGGGATCTATGGTCTGGATATCGAACTGGTAATGCCTGAAAATGCAACCAAGGAAAGGGTTCAGACCATGCGGGCCTACGGTGCCAAAGTTACCTTAACGTCTTCTGAAATAGGTATAGAGGGTGCCCGGGACTATGCGGAGGCCAAGGTTAAAAATGAAGGATTTAGCATGATCAACCAATTTGCGAACAACGACAATTGGGAAGCCCATTATAAGACCACCGGCCCCGAGATATGGCGGGATACAGCAGGAAGCATCACCCACTTTGTCTCCGCGATGGGAACCACCGGAACCATCATGGGCACCTCTACCTATTTAAAGGAACAAAACCAATCCGTAGAAATTGTGGGGGTCCAACCCACGGATAATTCCAGCATACCCGGTATTCGTAAATGGCCAAAGGAATACCTGCCCAAAATTTTTGATGCCTCCAAAGTAGACCGAATAATGGAGGTAAGCCAAGATGAGGCGAGGGATATGGCCAAACGCCTCGCCAAGGAGGAAGGTATTTTTTCCGGGATGAGTAGTGGTGGAGCAGCTACCGTCGCGTTACGCTTGGCCGAAATCTTGGAAAGCGGTACACTGGTATCCATAGTTTGTGATCGAGGCGATCGTTATCTTTCGTCCGATTTGTTCGAGTAACCTATTCCAAGGCCATATCCATCCCCGCTTGAAATTGGGCAAAGGCTTGTAAATAATTGTGTCCCCCTCCTTTAATGGTAAACATCTTTTTGGCCGTTCCTGGGATAGACTCAAACAAGCGTTCGGCCGATTCATAGGGAATTACACCGTCCTCGGTCCCATGGAAAACGTAAATAGGACAGTCTACTTCTTTAAGATATTCAAAAGATGGAAACCGGTATTCCGAAAGCAAGGCTATGGGCAAAAAAGGAAAGCGATGCTTTCCCAAATCAATGGCACTATAAAACGGAGACTCCAGAATTAATCGGCAAGGGGTGTTGTTTGAAGCAAGACCAGCGGCCAAGCCGGTACCAAAAGAACGTCCGTATATGATAATTTGATGGTCTTCATAATGCTCCAAGGCATATTCATAAAAAAGTCGGGCATCTTGTTGAAGAGCCGTTTCACTAAGCTTGCCCGTACTTTTGCCATAGGTCCTATAATCCATAAAAATGGCATCATATCCCTTGGCCGAGATCCTATTGGCCACATGGTACAAGTGGGAAAGATTGCCGGAATTCCCATGGAAATATAGCACAACACCTTTTGTACTGCCGTTTTTAATATGGACCCCGTTTAATTGGGCTCCATCCGTAGCGCTAAGGAAGAACTCTTCAAAAGGTTGACAAAAATCGTAGGTATAGCCCTGTGGCATTTTAGACGGGAAAAAAATCAATCGTTCTTGGAAAAAATAGGCCAATAGGGTTATGCCCGTATAGAACACAACGAGAACAATAGCCACTTTTTTAAGCCTACGCATTGATCTTTTTTCTTGTACGACCGACATGTATGCTGGAGCCTTCCAAATTCACTTTCTTAGGTTGGGTAGTCATGATCTCGGTCAATATGCTGTGATATGACTCAAATGTGTTTAAATTTTTGTGGCCCCCTCCTATAATGGTATGCAAACGGGTTAGTTTGGGTTTGATCTTGGATAGCTTTACACTAGTCTTATAGGGAATTAATTTATCATCTGTTCCATGGATTATATGGATGGGACAATTTACATATTTCAACCATTTATAAGTAGGCATGGGAAATTTGATCATTAGGGAAAGTGGCATAAAAGGAAGGTATCTTTTGGCCACCTTGCTCAAACTGTAATAGGGCGCGTCCAGAATTAGCATTCTGGGGTTGTTCATCGAGGCCAATTTGGTCGCAAATCCTGAGCCCAGAGATCTCCCATACAATATGATGTACTTTTCCCGGACATTTTCCTTTACCTTGTTGTAAATTACCTGAAGGTCCCTTTTTATGGCCTTTTGGGTACGTCTACCCGTACTTTTGCCAAATCCCCGATAATCCACCATAAGTACGTCATATCCGTTTCGTGTAAAATCTACCGCAAATTTTCCCCATCCCCTTATACTTTTGGAATTACCCTTTAGGTAAAACACCAATCCTTTGGGATTTTTCACCTTAAAGCGAAGACCATTGATCATTGCCCCATCCCGGGTTTCCATATTGTACTCCTCAGTTTCCTGATTTTCATAATGAAATTGAAAATCCTTGGGTAGTTTTTCGGGTTTGAACATGAAATAATCCTGCAGGAAGTACAGCAGTATACTTATAATCAAGTATATACCGAGAATCAAAAAAAGAACATAGGACCAAGAAGGCATGCCTTAGGTTTTCCAACAATGTACAAAAAATGGCCGAATCCCGATTTTTCACTTCCGTGGTTATAAAATAAATCGTTTCCCTTTGTGATTAGGGCGTATCCGAAACGAACTGCAAATTACTTAAGGTCAATCCCGATCCAGGGGCCACGTAGCTCATTTGTACGGTATTTCCCGGAACCAAGGATGTGGCAATGTCCGTTTCCTGAAGTGCTCCCTTTCCAAGTTGTATCAAGGCACCCATCATCATCCGGACCTGATAACGCATAAATCCACTTCCCCTTATGTGAAGGCCATAACTCCTTTCCGGGAAAAAACTGGCCGATAGTAGGGTATTCAACCGAATAGCGCAAGAAGAAATGGTGCGCAAAGTCCTCGTGTTTTCTTGCAATCGCGCCGTGTAATTGGAAAAGTCATGGGTGCCCTCGAATAGTTTTGCCGCTCGAATCATTCCTTCAATATCCAGATCTTCCAAAATATTGGCCATAAAGGGTGCACAAAATGGGTGATTTTTTTGCCCGAACGAAAATAGGTAGGTGTATTCCTTGATTCGGACATCTTTGATGATATTAAAGTCGGGGCTTGATTCCTGCAGGGACATTATGCGAATATCCGCCGGTAGATTGGCATTGAATTGTTCGATAAAAATTTCGCGATTATCAATGCTGCTCCCTTTTAAAATAAGGGTAAATGCCCCATTTAGGGAAGATACTTTGGCATCCGTCCTACCCGCTCCCAATAATTTAAACGGAGTATTGGGTAGTATGAATTTCAGTGTTTTGGACAACATACTTTCAACTGTTTTTTGACCCGGCTGCTTTTGCCAGCCGCTATACCTAAAACCCAAATATTGTACTCCTACCTTATAGTAATATCGCTCCTCCATAATTTACAAGGGATACCAAATTTTATGCATTACAAACTACTGCTTTTTTGTATTTTGTTGGGTATTTAATCATCAAACCTTTTAAATTATGACCGTAAAATCCTTGGAGAAGCCGCCTGTTTGGTTTTGGGTGGTAACTGTGGTAGCCTTGCTTTGGAACCTAATGGGCGTACTGGCCTATCTGCAGCAGGCCTTCCTAACGGAGGAAGCTATGGCCGCACTGCCCGAGGCCGAAAGCACATTTCTGAAAGCACGGCCGGCATGGGCCACGGCCGCTTTTGCCCTAGCGGTATGGGGAGGGTTGCTGGGATGCATAGCCTTGCTGTTACGGAAAAAATGGGCACGTCCTGTTCTACTGATTTCACTTGTTGGTATTGTAGTGCAAATGATCCATTCCTTTTTTATCGCCAAGGTTCTAGAAGTCTATGGTCCGGGAGAAATAAGCATGCCCATACTAATCATTTTGATCGGCATAGGATTAGTGCTCTTTGCACGTATCGCTGCCAAAAAGCTTTGGCTTGCCTAAGGTTTATTGATTATTTTTTTAGCCTTGGAGGGTCCGGTTGGAAGTTGAACATCTATTCGTCATTTTTTTGTCAAAAATGGCCCATGTACCGGGTGGTTTTCAAAACATTGTTGGTACCTTTATACAACACTTGACCAGTACTGGATGCAGGATTAGGGGGCGTCGGCATATTGAATGTCCATGCAAGTATACGTTTAAATCAAATTTTTTTGAATCTTTTGATTTTGGCAACATCCATGGCAAATATTGTTTGCCTGGTGTGATGAAATATCCGATTACTCATTTTCACCCAAATGAAAGAAAACCACATTTTCCAAGTATTTCGCAACATAAGCTGTCCATTATCCAAGATTTGAAAATAATCGGCCCTGACCCTCGTTCTAAACATTGAATTATGGTTCCCCGAAACCTGAAAAACCAATATATATGAATTCAATTTTGCGTTTGATGCCTTGGAAGCGTTGCCTTTACACTTCCGTTGTTGTGCTTGGTGCGCTGATTGTGTTTAGCTTCTACGGCCTTTATACCAATAAGTTTTATTTCTTTAAACCGGATAATTACATTTTTCCCTTATTGACCATAGCCCACTTTGTATTCCTTTATGTACTCTGGTTCAAAATTACCCAGGACGAGGTTACCGATCGTCAAATGCGCAATTTGGAATATGCACTTTATATCATATTCATTTTGTACGTTTTCAAGTTCTTTGAGTCCATTTATATTTTGATGAGCTATACTATGTATGAAAATCACATTATTCCCAAAACGTTTATACCTATAGGATTGTTGATTTTCTTGCTACATCTTTTATTATTGGGGCTTACCCTGCTAGCCTTTTACTATAGAAGGACCTTGATCGGCAATTATCAGTTTGACGATATCAACCGTCAAATAGATTCTTGGGACTAACGTTTTTCTTATTTGTTACGCAACTTAGGATGTGATTAGCATGCCCGGAGTTTCCCATTATTACTTGGCTACTCATAAAATAATCCAAATCATTTGGTGTAAACTGTAAGGGATTCAAAAAAATTACGGCTATATACACAATCGAAGTTGACCTATTCATATAGTTGACCTTATAAAGACCGATTGCCCCCCATTATCGTTTTTGAGCAACCCGTGATATCTATGTGATATTTTTTAACTTCTTTCGTATCCAACTAATTATGAAACAGTTATTGATTATTGAGGATGATCTTGAAATTGTAAAATTACTTGAGATTCATCTCGCCGACCTGAATTACGTTACCTCAAAGGCAACCAATGGAAAATTGGGTTATCAAATGGCTTTGGAAAACGACTATGATCTCATTCTTTTGGATCTTACCCTTCCATTTATGGATGGTACGGAAATTTGTAAAAAGTTACGGGCACAGAAAAGTACCCCTATTATTATGCTAACGGCAAAATCCGAGGAAATCGATCGTGTACTCGGATTGGAAATCGGGGCCGATGACTATATCACCAAACCCTTTAGTATTCGCGAGCTGCTTGCCCGAATAAAGGCGGTGCTGAGGCGGACACAAATGAAAAACTTGGATGAAAAGGACACTTCCACCATTTCAGCGGAGGGTCTTTTTATAGATATAGATAAACGTAAGGTGGTGTTGCAGGACAAAAAAGTGGAACTTTCCCCAAAGGAATTTGAATTGCTCACCTTAATGGCCTCGAATCCGGGACGTAATTATACGCGTACCGAATTATTGAATATGATATGGGGATATAATTTTGAAGGTTATGAGCATACGGTGAATTCTCATATTAATAGGCTACGGGCCAAAATTGAATCCGATATGGCGAACCCTAACTATATCTTGACCACCTGGGGGGTCGGGTATAAGTTTAATGAAGATATTGCGGTATGAGCCATTCGCAAAAAACCCTAACACCTGGATTGGTAAAAAAACTATGGTTGGTTTTTGTACTCCTTATTCTGCTAATGGGAGCTTCCTATATCCTCATCACGGGTTATTTTGCCAATAAATATTACCAAGAAACCACGCAGCGCCTCAATGCGCAAGTCGCAAATCATGTAATCGAGGAAAAATTTCAAAGTGCCTCACCTTTTCTAGAGGACGGCAGTGTGAATAAGGAATTGTTCGGTGATTTGATGCACGATATGATGGCCGTTAACCGAGGTATAGAAGTATATCTCCTGGATAGCACGGGAAAAGTACTGTATTCTGTGGTACTGGCACATGCAGAAACTGATCCGATACAGCATGTCTCCCTGGTACCCATTAAAACATTTATTCAAAACGGCGGTAAAAATTTCGTTTTGGGGGATGACCCCAGAAATCCGGGTGAGCAAAAAATATTTTCGGCGGCCCATTTTAGTAACGGGGGTCGCGATGGCTATATCTATATTGTATTGGCCGGAGAGGAATTCCAAACGGTGAGTAGCGACCTGCTGGGGCAGTATTTTGCGCAATTGGGAATACGGGCCGTGCTCTTAACGACATTTTTTACGGCACTTCTAGGACTGCTGAGTATATGGTTTCTGACCAAAAACCTGCGTTTGATTACCAGCACTATCCGTAGGTTCCGAGAGGGCGATCTAGATGCCCGCATCGAAAACCCTGAAAAGTCGGATATTGGAATTTTTGCCAAATCGTTTAACGATATGGCCGATACCATCGTTGGCAATATGGACAAAATGAAATCCGTGGATCTACTTCGTAGGGAGTTAATTGCCAATGTATCCCATGACCTGCGAACACCCCTGGCCGTTTTAAAGGGATATGTAGAAACTTTGCAAATGAAAAGGGACTCCCTTTCCGAAAGCGAAAAACAGAAGTATCTCAAAATTACCCACGACAACGTCAATCGACTTTCCAAGCTTATCGATCAACTGTTCGAGTATTCCAAGCTGGAAGCGGAACAGGTAACCCCTATAAAGGAACCGTTTTCCATAACCGAGTTGTCGCACGATCTTATTGCGAAGTTCAAGGTTTTGGCCGATCAAAAGAAAATCGATCTACGTTTGGAGAACCCGAAGGAAAACAATATTGTTTTTGCCGATGTAAGCCTGGTGGAGCGGGCACTACAAAACCTGATTGAAAACGCCCTGAAGTATACAGAAGCCAAGGGTACGGTTACGCTTTCCATAAAACGGAAGGACAAAAATGTAGAAATCAACATTACAGATACGGGAGACGGCATACCCTTGAATGATCAGCCCTTTATTTTCGACCGGTACAAACAGGTAAATAAAGATGCTAAAAAGCAGGGTCATGGTCTTGGACTCGCTATTGTAAAGAAAATTATGGACTTGCACGATACCACCATAACGGTATTGAGCAAGCCTAGGGAAGGAAGTTCCTTCATTTTCAATTTGCCCGCTTATCAAATTTGATGGGAAATTTGCTATGAGAAGGGATGCCCTGGTGACCTTGTTGGCCAGGGCATTTTCTTTTTAGCCCCCTAAAGACAAATGCAATCCCTAAAGACCGCTGATAAAACTTCCGTAGAGATCCTTGAATTGATAGCCTTCGGTAAAGCGATGCTTACTTAATTTTTTATGGGCCACCAGCCCCCACAATAGGAGTTCCTTTAAGAAATAAACATCTTCTTTAGGGAAATCCGGTTGATGCTGCCGTATCAATTCGGTCATGGGCGGAACACCATCCAAGGCACGTTTGTATTCCTCGTCCGTATAATCGTCCAAAAGTTCAAAACCTTCCCCTTCAAAAAACCAAAGCGCCAGTTCGTCATAAGGGGTTTCCTCATCTTTGCGCTCCAGTTTATTTATTTTTGGAAAGAATTTCGGGAATAGTGATTTAACCGCATCATCGATAAGAATTTCAGCAACCGTATCGGCTCCCTCTTGTTCCCCTTCGTATACCAACTCTATCTTTCCGGTTATGGAAGGTATTACTCCGAGAAAATCACTTAATCGAACCGTAGTCCTGTCGGCACCGGACAATAATGCCCTACGCTCTGCCGTACTTAGCAAGTTTTCAAAGGCCGTTATACTGGCCCGAGCGCTAACTCCACTTTTAAAGTCTACGTACTCGCTGTTTCTGGCCTCGAAGCTGATTTGCTCCAAAAGATCTTTGGCCAAGTCGGGCACATAGACCAAGTCGGTCTGTCTGGCATCCAAATTGGACTCTTGCTCCGTTATTTTTCGTGCGGTTTCTATGTCTTCCGGATAGTGGGTCAGAATCTGGGATCCGATCCTGTCTTTTAGTGGGGTAACTATACTTCCCCTATTGGTGTAATCCTCGGGATTTGCCGTAAATACAAATTGAATGTCCAAGGGAAGACGTAGCTTAAAGCCCCGTATTTGGATATCCCCCTCCTGCAGTATGTTGAATAATGATACTTGGATCCTGGCCTGTAGGTCGGGAAGTTCGTTGATGACAAATATACAGCGGTTGGCCCGTGGTATCATCCCAAAATGAATGACCCGGTCGTCGGCATACGAGAGTTTAAGGTTGGCTGCCTTAATGGGATCCACGTCACCTATCAGGTCGGCTACGGTAACATCCGGGGTGGCCAATTTCTCGTAAAAACGTTCCGCTCGGTGCAACCACGAAATGGGTGTGCCATCGCCCTTTTCCGCAATCAATTGTTTCGCAAACCGCGACATGGGCCGGAAGGGATCATCATTTATTTCGGAACCTTCCACCACGGGAATCCATTCATCCAAAAGGTTGACCATAAGGCGCGCCAATCGGGTCTTGGCCTGTCCGCGTAATCCTAGGAGGTTAATATTGTGTCGGGAAAGGATGGCCCGTTCCAATTCTGGTATTACCGAATTCTCATAACCCCAAACACCGCTAAAGGTTTCTTCACCTGCCCTAATCTTTTCACGCAAGTTGTCCCTCAATTCGTCTTTGATATCTTTAGTTTGGTATCCGGCTTTCTTTAATTCCCCAAGGGTTGTAATTTTTGTATAATCTATACTCATCGGTATTTTAAACTTTAATTTTTATCTTTTCCTCAAGTCCTTATCTCACTTCCCACTTCCCACTTCCCACTTCCCACTTCCCACTTCCCACTTCCCACTTCCCACTTCCCACTTGTAACTTATAACTTCTCACTTATAACTTATTACTTATAACTTATAACTTCCAACTTCCCACTTCCTACTTTTTATCCCTTTAACCGCTTCCGTCGATTGGATTCATAATCCTCAAAAATCATTTCGCCCAGTCCCTTGAGTCCCGTAAAAAAGGCCTTGCCCTTATTGGCTTCCGTAAAATGTCGGATAAACCGCATCAAATAAGGGTCTTGGGCGATCATAAAGGTAGTTATGGGAATATGCAATTTTCTAGCCTGTCGCGCCATGTTGTAGCATTTTTCCACAATATAGTCGTCCAGCCCCACACTGTTCTTATAATAGGTGCCATCCGGCAACCGTAAACAGCTGGGCTTTCCATCCGTAATCATAAAGATCTGCTTGTTGGTATTCCGCTTTCTGCGGAGCATGTCCATGGCCAACTGTAGACCGGCCACCGTATTGGTATGATAGGGGCCTACCTTTAAATAAGGTAGGTCCTTGATGGGAATGGGCCAAGCATCATTGCCAAAAACCAAAATGTCCAAGGTATCTTTGGGATATCTCGTGGTTATCAATTCTGCTAGGGCCATGGCCACCTTCTTTGCCGGGGTAATGCGATCTTCACCGTATAAAATCATGCTGTGACTGATGTCGATCATCAATACGGTGCTCATTTGCGCCTTATAATGGGTGTCCTCCACCACTAAATCTCCTTCGTCCAGGGAAAAATTGCCTATCCCATGGTTGATCTGGGCATTCTTTAAACTCTCCGTCATGGAGATATGTTCCAGGGCGTCCCCATAACGGTATTCCCTAAAATCGCCGGTATGTTCGTCGCCCCTACCGGAAGAACCGGTTTTATGATTCCCGGCACCCCTCCTTTTTAATTTTCCAAAAATTTGATCTAAGGCCCGTTGGCGGATAAGACGTTCCAACTTGGCCGTTATGGAAATGGTTCCTTGTCCCCCATCCCCTTCTTCACCTTCCTGACCTTCTCCGGAGCCTGAATCACCTTCCTCAAACTCCTCCCTAATATAACCCTTGGCCTTTAGATCTTCGATAAAATCATCTATGGTATAGTTTTCATCGGTCAGTTCATATTCCTCGTCGAGCTCCCGTAGCCAATCAATGGCTTCATCAAAATCGCCCGAGGTATGGGTAATCAATTCCTGGAAAATATCAAAGAGTTTTTCAAAAGGGGTCTGTTCCGGGGCTTCATAGGGAACAAAACGAAAGCCTTTTCTTGTCATCATAGCCATTAGATAAAATTAACACATTTGACAGAATCCTATCCGGTTTTAAAGAAAACTTAACTTTATGGGGCTATCATGGGTCTGGCGGTATCAAACCTGCTTTTAAAACCCATAACTAACCTATGATATTCGTATATTTTCTAGATGGAAACAACCCAAACCCAGCTGCATGGTTTTCTAAACACACCTCCGCTTTGGACAAATATGCAATTTGGTATTTCTCAATTTGACTTTCCCTCCATCGACTTGGGTAAATTGGTTCCCAAACCTATTCCTCAAAACAGAAGGTTGGGACATCAGATGGAGTATGTTTTTGAACAACTTATTGCCCACAGTGATACCTATAAAATCCTGCTCCAGGGTCTACCCGTCAAAAATAGTGAACGGACCTTGGGCGAAATCGATTTTATACTCAAGGTGATTCCCAGCAACCAATTGATCCATGTAGAGCTCACCTATAAGTTCTACATTATCGACCTGGAAATATCCGAACCGATACATCGATTAATGGGGCCCAATAGAAGGGATATGTTCTTTACAAAAATGGAAAAAATAAACAAGGAACAATTTCCATTACTGCATTCACCGGAAGGAATTCTGGCTTTGAGGGATAACGCCATTGATCCCGAGAGAATTGAGCATCGGGCTTGTTTTAAGGCCCAATTATTTGTCCCATTCGGAAGCACAACAGTGTCCATTAGACCCCTGAACCGCGCTTGCATTCGTGGATACTGGATCCGGTTCGACGATTTCAACTCCCCGGATTACCGATCCCATAACTATTATATTCCCTTTAAATCCCAATGGGTCATCGCTCCTCATGAAGGCGTTCCCTGGCAATCCCACAGAAACACTTTAATGGAAATTAACCTAAGGATGCTCAAAGAAAATGCGCCTATGGTTTGGATGAAAAAAACCAATGGCGAGCTCCATAAGTTTTTTGTGGTATGGTGGTAATATCCTTGTGGAATCGCCGATATTTATTGGAACTCATAACTGGTTCGCACCACCTGTGTTAATCTAAAATAACCATGGGCATAATTATCAGGGTTGGTGAGGTTGATGCAATTTCCCCTAAGTGCCACCGGAATGGCTTCAAAAAGATCGGCACCTCCTGATTGTTCGATAAGAATGCGGATATAGTCGTGGTAGTCTTCTGAAATTCCGTATAAGGCAATATCCACCACATCGCCAGGCTCAAATTCATCTGCATCATCATCCCCTTCCTTTTCATAATACCAGCGGATTTCGTTTCCGTTCACAAATTCGTCGTCCAATTCCTCCAAATCTGGCAGCAAATCACCTTGCTCCTGGAACCGGAACAGATAGTAGTTGTCCTCTTCCAACGGGTCGGTAAAAATGATGTTCACTTCCAAAACCTCATCATCAAAACCATCTTCCCGCGATTGATTGACCTCGGTAATATCCGTCACGCCCATCATCCGCTCCGAGGCACTATAGGTTTCCCCCTCATATTGTATTTCCAAGGTATAGGACTGGTCAATAACGGGTATGAAGGAAAAGGTTCGATATTCCCCATTACCTTGATCCTCGAAAATAAAGTCGGTCCCGTCGGAATCGTTGGTTACCTTTACGGATGCCCCGGTTACCACAGTCTGGGTTTCGGTGTCAAAATAGGGTGTGGACCTGCTTAATCTGATGGTCTGTATATTCCCGGAAGTGCCTTTTTCCCAATCCAGGGAAGCTTCTATCGTTAATCTGGAAGGTGCGGTCTGTACCTCTACATCGATTACATCTTCACAGGCCAAGATCATAAGGACAACAGCAACTGGTAGGATTCTATATACGGTATTCATTTTCTTAGAATTTAAAATTATAGGTTAGCGAGGGTACCATGCCGAAAATGGCAATTCTTGTGGCCTGATTGGCCCCAGTCTCCAAGTTTTGTCCAAAGGAAATAGCGGCGGCATTCTTCCGATTGTAAAGGTTGTAGATACTAAAAACCCATTCGCCCTTCCATTTTTTACGCGGCTTTCTATTCGGTAAATAAGTTGCCGATATATCCAATCGATGATAGGCGGGCAGCCTGTCGGAATTTCTGTCCGAGTAACTAGCAATGGATAGACCTTCATAGGAATACTGACCGTTCGGATAGGTTACCGGTCTTCCTGTCTGGAACACCAGATTGGTGCCAAAACTCCATTTTTCGTTTAAGCGAAAAGCCCCTGTAAGGGAAAGGTCATGTGTACGATCAAAAGGAGTATAGTACCACTCACCATTATTTATTCCAGGCCCTCCAGCTGTACCCCCAGGAGTCCGTTGTTCAGATTTGGAAAGGGTGTAGGCCAACCATCCCGTCAATCGACCTTCCGTTTTCCGTATCAAAAATTCGAGCCCGTAGGCCCTGGATGCTCCATTGAGGATTTCGGTCTCAATAGTGTTGTTCCCGATAAGGTCCGATCCATCGATATAATCGATCCGATTGGCAACTGTTTTATAGTAGGCCTCCACTTCCAAGGTAAAAGTCTTGTCCCAAAAATTTCTAAAATAACCCAGAGCATACTGATCTGAAATTTGGGGTTTAATGAATTGCCCACTTGGCGTCCAAACGTCCAATGGGGTAACCGAAGTGGTATTGGACAATAGATGGATATATTGGGCTACCCGTGAATATCCCGCTTTTACCGACGAAAAATCGTTGAGTTGGTAGGCCATGGCTATTCGAGGCTCCCAATTGCCAAAACTTTTTATGGTCTCATTTCTTTCAAAGTCGGTTTCCCCGATCTCGGTACCCCTTTGGTAAATGCCCAAAACTGGGTTATATACAACCGGCTGGTCATTGGCGTAGTCTACCATGGCCTGCCCACCTAATCGATTGAAAATGCTGTAACGCAACCCATATTGTACGGTCAACCTATCCGTTAGTTTGTGTTCCGCATCCAAATAAACGCCACTTTCAAGGGCCTTTTTGCGGTCCAACGACAGGGGGTTTATGGCCGAAGTTTCCGAGGTGGGTCGCACCTGCCCGGGATCAAAATCGTAGTAAATCCCACTTGCTCCGAAATTTAAGGTCAACCTATCGTTCAAATAGTAGGCTAGGTCGTACTTCAGATTGTAGTTATTGATCGAGGAAATCCAGTCGAATTCCTCGACCTCGATCCCAAGGTCATAATCATATTTGCTATAAATGAACGATAGATTCGAAAATAGTCGGTCATTAAAAATATGGTTCCAGCGTAAATTCCCCGAAACATTGCCGTAACTGCTATTGAAACTATCGCCAAAATCAAAGGCGTCTCTGCCAAAATAACCTGAAAGAAAAAGCCTGTTGTTGCTATTTAGATGGTAATTGGTCTTTAGGTTCAAATCATAAAAATAAGCGCTGTTCTTTTCACCCGCGGCTTTTAGCAGAAGATGTGCATAAGAACCCCGGCCCGCAATCAAAAAGGAACCTTTGTCCTTGAACATAGGACCCTCCGCGGCCAACCTACTGGAAATGGCCCCGATGCCCCCGGTTAGGGAGAAGTTCTTACTGTTACCATCTTTTTGCCGTATATCCAAAACGGAAGAGGCCCTTCCCCCAAAACGTGCTGGAATCCCGCCTTTATATAATTTCATATCCTTTATCGCATCGGCGTTGAAGACAGAAAAGAATCCCAACAAGTGGGATGTATTATAGATAATGGCTTCATCCAACAAGACCAGATTTTGGTCCACGGCCCCGCCCCTAACATTAAAACCACTGGAACCTTCGCCATTGTTGGTAACACCGGGCAGCAGTTGGATCGATTTAAGAATATCCACCTCGCCCAATACCACTGGCATTTGTTTTACCGTCCTGATATTCAATTTGGCAATGCTCATTTCCGGTTTTTTTAGGCTGATGCGTTCCGGTTCCTCGGCGGTGACCACAATCTCATCCAATTGGGTGGCATACGCTTGGACTTCGAAATCCAACTTCTGGTTGGCGTCCAATTGAATCTCCTGATTGATTTCCAGGTAACCCATATAGGATACTACCAAAACATAGTTCCCTACAGGTGCGGTAATGGAATAAAAGCCATACTCGTTGGTCACCACGCCCATATCCGTATCCTTCAGAAATACCGAGGCACCAAAAAGCGTTTCCCCGTTATCCCCATCTGTAATTTTGCCATTTATGGTGTAGCTGGTCTGACCGACAGCAAGGGTGTTGATCATCCATATCGCCAGGAAGGTAACGTTGGTTTTAATACATTTTTTAAAGCGATTCCTTGATTTTGAGCGGGGGAACATATTCCTTCGTTTTGGTTGTGAAATTCATATGCTCTATTGACAATTGGAAGGACCAAGGGTTGCATATGCAATCAAAACTTTGGAATAATTGGATGGATTTGATGTTACTATTTAAGGGTGAACTATGTTTATATTCGATTGTAGCATTCTGCCTATCAGTAATTTATAACGATTTTCATTTGACTAGATAATTTCGCACTATTTTCGACACACTCATTCCGCCGTTGTTGCATGAGGAAGTGTTTAGCTATACTGCAATTTGACTCGGACGATCCCAACACAAGATGTCATTGGCACACATACGTTGCCTTTTCCCCCCTATGGCATGAGCGAAAAGCTATACATTTGATAAAATTATTGAGGAAATGCAACCCTTGCCATTTCCGTTTGTCTTTAGCTATGTAGCAGGCCTGATTATTAGAATTAAAACAACCATTTCAATTTAATTGGAAACCCATATCCGCTTTACACATAAGGATCTTGTTGAACGTAGCAAGTCCGGCGACAGGAACTCACAACACCGGTTATACGAGCTCTATGTGGACGCCATGTTCAATATTGGAATGCGCATGCTGGGCATACGCGAAGACGCGGAGGATGTGGTCCAAGAGAGTTTTGTGGATGCTTTCCGGAATCTGGGAAGCTTTAAATATGAGAGTACGTTCGGTTCATGGTTGAAAAGAATTGTTGTGAACAAAAGTATCAACCATCTCAAGCTTAAACGGATTCCCATTATGCCCATGGAAGATCATGAATATTACTTAAAGGAAGATAAAGAGGAAGAAGTAGAGGCCATTGACATTACCAAAATAAAAAAGGGCCTGGAAAGATTACCAGCGGGATATCGTCAGATTTTAAGCCTTTATCTCATTGAGGGGTACGACCATTTGGAGATCGGGGAAATATTGGACATCTCTACCTCCACCTCCAAGTCGCAATACCATAGGGCCAAGAAGAAACTAGTAGAAATTATAAACACCTTATGATGGACAATTTTGAAAAACACATCAGGGAGAATAAGGCGTTGTTCGATGAACATAAAGCGGATAAGGCCAAACTTTGGGACCATATCGTTTCAGAATTGGAAGATACCAAACCCAAGGTAGTGCCGTTATGGCGACTACCTGCGCTACGGGTAGCGGCCAGTATACTATTGGTATTGGGCCTCACGGGCATTATAGCGCTCTCCCTGATCAACAGATCGGATTACAATGACCAACAACATATCGTATCCCAAGAGCTATTGGATATTGATATGCATTATAAAAGCTTGGTTTCCCATCAGGTACAACTTGTTAAAGATCACCCGAAACTGTCAGAGACGGACAAAACGGAGTTTCTATTGTTTATGGACGAGTTGGACAAGGAGTACGAACTCCTCAAATCGGAAATGATAAAGAACTTGGATAATGAGCTGATTTTGGAAGCTATTATTGCCAACTATAAAAAAAGAATTGAACTCATTGAGAATCTGTTGCGTCAAATCAACGATTCTAAACTAATTAATGAAGACTATGATGGATACACTTTATAAACTACTGTTTTTGTTGGTGACCCTGGCAATGCCCGGCCACTATGTACTGGCCCAAGAGGAAGTGTCCAAACAACTGGTGCAAACTTATGATATGACCAATTCCGGGGAGTTGTATGTGGAGAACAAATATGGTGATTTAACCATTACCGGGTGGAACCGGGACGAGGTTTCCATAACCGTGGATATCACCGTTACCCATCGAAAAAGGGAAAATGCCAAAAACTTGTTGGACCGTATCTCGCTAAACATTAAGGAAATTGAGGATTTTATAACGGTTACTTCGGAAATCGCGGAAAAGAATACCGGTTTTTTCGCCCGTTATTTCAATAAGGCCAATCCTTTTGATTTTGACCGGAGCAATGTTCAAATAGATTATACCATTCAATTGCCCGAAAATGCAGAATTGGATATTACCAATAGGTTCGGGGATGTTATCATCGACGATTGGTCCGGAAAATTGAAGGCAACCGTGGAACATGGCGATATTTGGGTGAACAAGGACATCAACAATGCAGATGTTGCCCTTAAATATGGGAAGCTAAGGACCAAGTCCATAAACTACGGTACCATTCGCATAAAGAACGGGAATGTTGATGTAGAGGAATCCAAGGACCTCCGCATCAACAGCAGCGGTAGTGGAATAAAAATAGATCGGGTATCCGCGCTGGAAATCTACTCCAGTAAAGACGAGATTACCGTAACGGAAGCAGGCGCGGTCCATGGAGATCTGGAATTCACCAATATGCACCTGAATGCTATTGGTAATCAAATCGACCTGAGCATGAAAATTGCCGATTTTAGGGTATCCCAGGTACAAAGTCCGGAAGCGGCAATCGTCATTGATCAAGAATCTTCAGAAGTAAGTCTTACCATTTCTGACTTCTCCTTTAGGTTTGACGCCACCCTGGAAGAAGGGTTGTTGAGACTCCCCAAATCCTTTAAAAACATTGAAACCAAAATGTTGGACAAGGGAAAACGAATCCGTAAAATAAACGCCACATATGGTAAGGGCTTCTCGGGTACCGTTTCCATCACAGGCACCAAAGGCGTAATCCTTCTAAAGGAAATTTAGATTCAAGGTATTTCCAAACGTTTGGTGCCGTTCCCATAGGCCGGGAAACCAATTGCCAAAAATTCGTAAAAAAATTAGTGAAAATATGCAACCTTTTCGGGGCGCTGCTGTCTTTTGAATTGAACAATCAAAAAACAATAGATATGATACACAGAAAAATCTTTTTCTTGCCCTTTATTTTACTCATAACCTGTGTCGTGCATTCCCAGGAAGACGATGGCTACGTGGAGTTCAACGATCGGAAAAATGTGGTCCATGGGGTGTATTTGGGATTAAACACCCAATACGGGGAAATTGAGGGCGAACCTACCTACCAAGGAGGGCTTAAAGTTGCCTATGTAGCCAATCAACAATTTGAAGTAGGGTTTTCGGGAACTTTTTTTTATTCCGAGCAAGATGTTTTTAACAACACCCTGTCCCGGGATGAGGATTTGGTGGGGGCTTATGGAGGATTACATTTGGAGCCCATATTCTTTAGCAAATCCTTGATAAACCTCTCCTTTCCTTTGCTTATCGGTGCGGGTGCCGTGGGTTATGTGGGCGATAATTACAATAGTGAAGATTACGAACTTACCGAAGATGATGTAGATGCCCTTTTTGTGTTCGAACCGGGTGTTAGTATGCTATTCAACGTCTCTCGCTACCTGCAATTGGAAGCCGGTGTCAAATATCGTTTTTCCAACAAAATAGATCTTGATTTTAGCCCGGTAACCCGAATCAATGGATTCTCGGCCGGCTTAGGGGTCAAAGTCGGAGTTTTTAATATGGGAAGGAACCGGTACAAAAAGAATATTTGATGGGATAGTAGCTATTGCGCCCAACCAGATAAAAAGTCCAGATGATTCCTATCCGTCTCATCGACAACATCAATTTCAAACAACGAAAATGAATACAAGAAGCGGTCTCTGTGCCATATGTCACGAAGTAATAGAAACCCAACATGTTTTTTCCGAAAACAATCAGGTTTATTTAAAGAAAGAACAAGATAAACCAACTACATCATTGGGTGGCCATGAACAATGGTTCCCTATAAACTTTCAATGGATTCCGGTAATGGAATTACAAAACAATCTTGAAATCAATAAATACAATAGAAAATGAAAAGAGTATTACCCTATATCGCCTTACTGGCCTTAAGTATTCAATTGTCGTCCTGCGACTATGAGACGATACGGGCCTCCGATGGAATTTCTACGCGCAGTTATAGTTTTTCGGACTATTCAGCTCTTCGCGTTTCCCATGCCTTTAAGGTCTATGTACGATTCTCAAACGAAGAGGAAAAAATTGAAGTAGAGGCCAACGAGAATGTTCAGGACCGCGTGGTAGTAGAAAAGGAAGGTAACCTATTACGCGTGCGTCTCAAGAACAACACGAGACTTCGTGGTAATGTTACCCTTAACGTGTTTATAACGACCCAGGAAATCAACAATTATGTCATTTCCGGTGCTTCCCAAGTGACCTTGGAAAATCCCTTGATTACCCGAGATGCCGATTTAAAACTATCCGGGGCCTCTTCGTTCACGGGGGAAATGGAACTTTCGGATTTGAGGATTGATGCGTCCGGGGCTTCCCATATCGATTTATTCGGAACTACTCAATGGTTGAGTGCCCGTCTCTCCGGAAGTAGCGACCTCAAAGATTATGATCTCTCCGTTGAAGAACTGGACATCGATCTAAGTGGTGCCAGTGACGCCTATTTAACCGTAACGGAATCCATAGAAATTGATGCTTCAGGAGCAAGTACCCTTAGGTATAGGGGAAATGCCACTATTGATAGTAAGCGGTTATCAGGGGCTTCCGAAATTACAAAAACGGATTGACGTACTAACAATTACGGGCCTCTAGAGGCCCGTAGTCTATCTTTCCAAAGGGTTAGTGCCGTTCCCGCAATACCCGCTCCACATCCTGCAGAACGAATCCCTTGGCTTGGAGTAAAATCAGGTAATGAAACAGAAGATCGGCGCATTCGTTCAAAAAAAGATCATCGTTGGTATCCTTGGCTTCGATAACGGTTTCTACGGCCTCCTCTCCTACCTTCTGGGCAATTTTATTAATTCCTTTTTCAAACAATGAAGCCACATAGGAGGTATCTCCGGAAGCGGAAGTCCGTCGTTGTTCGATTACTTTTTCCAAGTTAGACAGAAACCCGAAACTGGATCGGTTCTCTTCGCCCCAGCAGGTATCGGTACCGGTATGACATGTAGGACCTACGGGGTTAACCTTGACCAACAAGGTATCCGTATCGCAATCGTTCTTAATTTCCTCTAAATGCAGGAAATTGCCACTTTCCTCCCCCTTGGTCCACAAACGTTTCTTGGACCTACTAAAAAATGTCACTTTACCCGTTGCCAAGGTTTTATCCAAAGCTTCTTGGTCCATATAGCCCAACATCAGGACGTTCTTGGTAACGGAATCCTGGATAATTGCAGGTACCAAACCTTCCTTGTTTTTACTGAAATCTACTTCCATATCCTAATTTCTTGATCGTAATTATTAAAGCCTTACCGGAATACCCGATTGCAACAGCTCCTTTTTTAAATCCCTTATCTTCATTTCCTTGAAATGAAAAACGCTGGCCGCCAAGGCGGCATCGGCCTTCCCTTCCACAAACGTGTCCGTAAAATGTTGCATCTTTCCCGCCCCTCCGGAGGCGATAACGGGTATATTCCTTTCCTTGGACATACGGGCCAAAGCTTTGTTGGCAAATCCGTTTTTGGTACCATCATGATCCATGGAGGTAAACAGAATCTCTCCCGCACCCCGTTCTTCCACTTCCTTGGCCCAACCAAACAATTCAACTTCGGTTGGGACCTTACCACCTACCAAGTGCACTTTCCATTCCCCATGAAGTTGCTTGGCATCAATTGCTACAACGATACATTGTGATCCAAATTTGGCCACCAGGTCATTGATCAACTGTGGGTTTTTTACCGCGGACGAATTGATGGAAACCTTATCCGCCCCATTCTGCAACAGAACATCCACATCCGCAATTGAAGAAATGCCTCCGCCAACGGTAAAAGGGATATTCACCTTTTCAGCCACGTGATAGACGAGCTCCGCCAAGGTCTTCCTCTTTTCCTCCGTGGCGGAAATATCCAAAAATACCAATTCGTCAGCTCCCTCCATGGCATAAAATTCCGCAAGTTCCACGGGATCGCCGGCGTCGCGTAAATCCAAAAAATTGACTCCCTTTACCGTGCGGCCGTCTTTGATATCCAAACAAGGGATTATTCGTTTTGTCAACATACTATTTTACGTTCTTTTATTAGACCTGCCAGGTTTCGTAAACCTGGCAGGTTTGGGATTCAAAATCTATGGGCTGTTCTTAGCATTCAAATCCATACCATCATAAAAACCCAGATCACTATTCTTCAACATTTTGGTCCACTGGGCAATCTGTCCAACATGGTAGGAGTAATGTTCCACTACATGGATAATGATTCCCATTCCCGAAAAATAAAAACCCTGAACATTGCGCTTGCGCATCAAATTTTCGACCGTGGTACTATCAATTGCCCTTTTGGCCTTTTCCACGGTCTCGTCCAGCATACGCACCAATTGGGCTTTGGTAAATCCTGAACGCGTTTCAAATTCCTTATCCCGCTCCCTGGAATCCGGCTCCCCACCTAAGGCCGATAGGGCATATTGGGTAATATTACCACATAGATGTAATAGCTGATTGCCGATACTGTTGGATGTGTCATTGTGCCGGATCCAAATCTCCTTTTCGGACAATTGCTCCATACAGATATGGACCATTCTAGTACTTTCATCCATTCTGTAAATGGATTGTGCCACGAATTCCGATGCCAACTGGGGTGCCATTTCTTTCATGCCGATAGTATGTAGGATTCCAATTGTTTCAGATGTATTCTGTTTTCGTAAATGGCCTTGCCGATAATAACGCCCTCACATCCCATGGCTTTGAGCTTGGGTAATTCGGAAAACTGGGAAATCCCTCCTGAAGCGATCAGGTGTATCCCGGGTGTTTCAATATCCTCTACCCCGCTCATGGTAATCTTGGTCTCTGACCTTTTGGTCCGGGAAAGGATTCTTTTATATAGATCAAACGATGGTCCCTCCAGCATGCCATCCCTGCCAATGTCCGTACAGATTACGTAGCGGATTCCCTTTTGTTGATACGACTTGATAAAAGGGACCAGGTCCAGGTCCGATTCTTCCTGCCAACCGGATACCGCAATTTTTTCGTTATGGGCATCGGCGCCCAGGATGATTTTATCCCACCCATAGGTTTCCAGCCAGCCCAAAAAAGTAGATCTATCCTTAGCTGCGATACTGCCTCCGGTAATCTGCCCTGCCCCATTTTCAAAGGCAATCCTTAGGTCTTCATCGGTTTTTAGTCCTCCACCAAAATCGATTTTCAGGCCGGTGTTGGAGGCAATTTGATATAATACCTTGTGATTGACGATGTGTTTGGATTTCGCACCGTCCAAATCTACCAAATGCAAATATTGGATACCATGTGCCTCAAATGCCTTGGCGACTTCAAGGGGATTTTCATTGTACACTTTTTTAGTGGTGTAATCGCCCTTGGAAAGTCGTACACATTTGCCGTCAATAATATCGATAGCTGGTATTATCCTCATAATCGAAATAAGAAATACGAACTTGGAGATACAAATTTCATCTATACTTAGTTCAGGTTATCTATTCTTTTTCTTACCGTTTTAATGGAGGAAACCGTTATTGCCAATAATTCGTTACCCTCATCATGAAGCTTTAAAAGTTCACCCTTATTATCAACTAATATTTCCATGAAAATTTCCAACCAATACATACTTTCATCAACTTCCTCTTCGACTATTTTTAGTTTATTGATAAAATCCTTGTCCGACTTGCTTCGTTGGGAAGCTCTCCAATTTGCTCCTACAGAACTGGAACTTCGTATGAGTTGATTTACAAAGGCATTATATTCTCGTGATTTAGGAATTTTTTCACATAGGTACCAGCAGTCCAGCGCGAATTTCTGAGTCCTCTTCTTTAAATCTTGCATTTCGTTTTTCGTATTTCTATTTTCAATTCCCTTGTTTTACCGTTTTTCGTAACATCCAGGTATTCGGTTCCGATATCCGTTCAAAACCAAATTTTTCATAAAATCCATGGGCGTCGTTGGTACGCAATCCTATTCCATTCACCCCGCTTAGCTCTGGAAGCCCTATAATATGTCCCACCAGCAACTTCCCTATGCCCTGTCCTTCATAAGCAGAATCGACAAATACGTCCATTAACCAAGCAAATACCACATAGTCCGTGACCAAGCGTGCAAAGGCTACCTGTTGGTCGTTTGGGTCAAAAACCCCAAAGCACAAGGAGTTTTCCATTGACTTCAATACCATTTCCAAAGATCTGCCCTTGGCCCAATAGGATTGTTCGGATAGATACTTATGAATAAACAGAATATTCATTTTATCCCTTTCCGTTGCTATGTAATAATCCTTATCCATTACATTTCGAGAAAATTTTTCAATATCCTTTCCCCGCCATCGCTGCTTTTCTCCGGGTGAAATTGGGTACCGTAAAAATTGTTTCGACCCAATGCGGCACTATAAGGCAGTTCATATTCCGAAACCGCAATAGTAGCCTCACATACCGGGGCATAGTAACTATGCACAAGATAAATATGTTCTCTATCCTTAACCCCTTTGAACAAACCCGATTTCAACCCTGATATTTGGTTCCATCCTATCTGGGGTACTTTCACCTTGTTCGAAAAACGGATGACGTCCACATCAAATATGCCAAGTCCCTGGGTATCTCCCTCTTCGGAATAATTGCACATAAGCTGCATTCCCAAACAAATGCCCAATACGGGCTGCTCAAGGTCGGGAATAAGCGCATCCAGTCCACTCGCCCGTAGTTTGTGCATCGCACTACTCGCTTCGCCAACACCCGGAAATATGACCTTGTCCGCCTTTTCAATTTCAACGGAGTCGTTAGTGAGCGTAGCTTCATATCCCAGTCGTTGGATGGCAAACTTGATACTCTGAATATTTCCGGCCCCGTAATCGATAATTACAATCTTCATAGTACTCCTTTGGTTGAGGGAAGGACCATTTTGTCCCTATCCCTTTTTACGGCCATTTTAATGGACTTGGCAAATGCCTTAAAAATAGCTTCTATCTTGTGGTGTTCATTGGTGCCTTCCGCCTGTATGTTCAAATTGGCTTTAGCCCCGTCGGTAAAGGACTTAAAAAAATGATGGAACATTTCTGTCGGCATGTCCCCAATTTTTTCTCGGGTAAAATCGGCTTCCCAAACCAGCCAGTTGCGCCCTCCAAAATCAATGGAAACCTGTGCCAGGCAATCGTCCATGGGCAAGCAAAAGCCATATCTTTCCATACCCAATTTGTTGCCCAGAGCCTGACTAAAAACTTCACCTAAGGCAATGCCTGTATCCTCAATGGTATGGTGTTCATCTACTTCCAAATCGCCGTTTACCCGAATATCCAAGTCCATTTGTCCGTGCCGGGCCAATTGATCTAGCATATGATCAAAAAAAGCTAGTCCCGTTTTTATAGTTCCTTGTCCCGTCCCGTCCAAGTTGAGTGCAATTTGGATGTCCGTTTCATTGGTTTTCCTGTGGATTTCGGCCGTACGGTCCTTCAACTTGAGGAAGTCATATATTTTTTCCCAATCGTTGGTCTCCAGGGCGATGTATCTTTTAAGTTCCTCAGCATCCGTATTTACCTCGGATGTCCCTAATTGCGTATGATTATTGATAAAGATGCCTTGGGCGCCCAAATTTTGGGCCAATTCCATATCCGTAAGTCGGTCCCCGATAACATAGGAGTCTTTCAGATTGTACTGCGGGCCAAAGTACGGGGTCAACAATCCTGTTTTTGGTTTGCGGGTATCCGCGTTTTCCTCCGGATAGGTCCTGTCGATATATACGGCGTCAAAAACCACCCCTTCGTTTTCAAAGGATTTTAGGATAAAGTTGTGTACGGGCCAAAAGGTATCTTCCGGAAATGCATCGGTACCCAACCCATCCTGATTGGTGATCATGACCAGTTCATAATCCAATTCCCGTGCAATTCTTCCCAAATAGGTAAAGGCCTTTGGATAGAATTCCAATTTGTTAAAGCCGTCTATTTGTTCATCGTCCGGTTCTTGGATCAGGGTACCGTCCCGATCAATAAAAAGTATGTTACGAATCTGAATCTCCGAAGAAGGTCTGCTGTTGTTATCCGGTTTCATTTGGTATTTAGTTTAGATTCCCGAGGGCGGCTATCAATTTATTATTTTCTTCCGGTGTCCCAACCGTAAATCGCAAGGTGTTTTCACAAAGGGGTTGGCTACTCCGGTTCCGTACTACAATTCCTTTTTCCAATAGTTGCCGGTATCTTTTAGGGGCATCATCCATTTTCACCAGTACAAAATTGGCATCCGTGGGGAATATTTGGCGCACAAAGGAGAACCCCTCCAATATGCCGATCAATTTATCCCTTTCCATTAGAATGTGTTGTACTTCCCCCTCTACCGTCTGTATCTCCGATACTCTTGCCAAAGCCTTTCGGATGGTTAATTCATTTACGTTGTACGGCGGTTTAATTTTGTTCAAAATTGCAATAATATCCGTGGAAGCGAAACACATGCCCAAGCGGATTCCGGCAAGCCCATATGCCTTGGATAAGGTCTGGGTGACGATGAGGTTGGGGTAATCGGGCAATCGGCTCAACCAGCCTTTCGTTCCCGAAAAATCGATATAGGCCTCATCGATGACCACAAGCCCGTTAAACCTTTCCAACAGAAGTTCCAACCGCTTCTCTGAAAAGCGATTCCCTGTAGGGTTATTTGGGGAGCAAAGCAACAATAGTTTGGTGTTTTTATCGGCAGTTTCAAGAATTTCCTCCACATCCGGTTCAAAATCCGTGGTTAATAGGACTTCCCTGTTTTCAATATCATTGACCTCAGACAATACATTGTACATACCATAAGTGGGCGGTAAGGTAACCACATTGTCCTGTTTGGGTTCACAGAAGGCCCTAAAAATAAGATCCAAGACTTCATCACTACCATTGCCCAAAAGCAAATTTTCTGTTGCCATTTTCTTTTGCTCGGCCAACAACGCCTTCAGTTTCCGTTGTTGCGGATCGGGATAACGATTGACCCCTGAATCGAACGGATTCTCATTGGCATCCAAAAAGACCATGGGGGAACCATCGGACACATATTCGTCCCGTGCGGAAGAGTAGGGTTTTAAACCCCTAACACTTTCCCGAACCAAGCTGGTAATATCGAATTCGTTTTTCATTATTGATCTTTATTCCCTATCCGTCCCATTGGTTTAGGTCCAAACTTTCCAAGCGTAATGTCATCGCTTTCTTGTGGGCCTCCAGACCTTCTGCCTCGGCCATCAATTCCACCGCCTGCCCGATGTTCTTGATACCTTCTTTGGTGATTTCCTGAAAAGTCATACTCTTCATAAAGCTATCTAAATTAACCCCGCTGTATTGTTTGGCATAGCCGTTGGTGGGTAAGGTGTGATTGGTACCGGAAGCGTAGTCCCCGGCGCTTTCCGGAGTGTAGTTTCCAATAAAAATCGATCCGGCATTCGCAATGTTTTTCACATAATAATCGCTATTGCGCATACAAATGATAAAGTGCTCCGGACCATATTCATTAATGAGTTTTATAGCCGTGACATCATCCTCTACATAGATCAACTTGCTGTTCGCTATGGATTTTTGGGCTACTTGTTTCCGGGGCAGGTCATTGATCTGGATTTCTACTTCCCTCCCAACCTGATCGATAAACGTTTTCGAGGTGGATACCAAGATGACCTGACTGTCCGCCCCATGTTCGGCCTGACTCAACAAATCGGAAGCCACAAAAGCGGCATTGGCACTATCATCGGCAACTACCAACAATTCGCTGGGACCTGCCGGCATATCTATGGCCACCCCATATTTGGTGGCGATTTGCTTGGCCACGGTAACATACTGGTTCCCGGGTCCAAATATCTTATATACTTTGGGAAGGGTCTCGGTCCCAAAGGTCATTCCAGCTATCGCCTGAATACCTCCGACCTTAAAAATCCGAGTCACCCCACAAAGACTTGCCGTATATAAAATGGCCGGGTGTATTTTACCTTCGGCATTGGGTGGTGAGCAAAGTATAATTTCATTACAACCCGCAATGGATGCAGGTACGGCCAACATGAGTATGGTGGAAAACAAGGGAGCGGTACCTCCGGGAATGTATAACCCAATTTTTTGAATAGGACGTTTTTCCTGCCAGCATTGTACACCCACCATAGTATCCACGACCACAGGTTCCGTTTTCTGTGCTTGGTGAAACTTTTCAATATTGGTCTTGGCGAGTTGAATGGCATCCCTTAATTCCTTTTCAATCAATTTTTCTGCATCTGCTATCTCCTGCAAAGAGACCTTCAATTCGCTTAAAATGGCACCATCGAACTTTTGGGTATAATTTTTTAGGGCTACATCGCCTTCCTGACGAATGGTTTCGAACATGCCATTGACCATATCCTCAATATCGGATACGGCTGGTGTGGGCCGTTCCAAAAGCAACGGCCAGTCGACTGGGTCGGGGTTGTTTATCTTTTTCATTAGAGTACCATTTTTTCTATAGGACACACCAAAATACCTTCTGCCCCAGCTTGCTTCAACTCGTCGATTACCTCCCAAAATTTATCCCGTTTAAGTACAGTATGCACGGAACTCCAACCTTCTTCGGCCAGCGGTAGGACCGTTGGACTTCGCATTCCGGGCAATAGCTTAATGATGGCATCCAGTTTTTCATTGGGCGCATTGAGTAATATGTACTTGGATTGCCTCGCTTGTAATACGGATTGTATCCTGAATTGCAATTGCTGTAGAATTTCCCTTCGAGCTTCTGTTATTTTTGGAGAAACCGCCAAGACCGCTTCACTTTTTAGAATCACCTCCACTTCTTCCAGATTGTTCTTGAAGAGGGTACTCCCGCTGGATACGATATCACAAATGGCATCGGCCAAACCTATATTGGGCGCAATCTCTACGGATCCATTTATGATGTGCAGATCGGCCTGTATTCCTTTTTTCTTCAAAAACTCATTGACCGTGTTCGGGTAGGAAGTGGCTATCCGCTTGCCTTGAAAGTCGGTTATGGATTTGTAATTCAGTGACTTAGGGACGGCGAGGGACACCCTGCATTTGGAGAATCCAAGTTTTTCGGCCGTGATGATATCCTTCCCCTTTTCTATCAATATGTTTTCACCAATAATCGCTATATCCACCACACCATCCCTTAGGTACTGTGGGATATCCCCGTTTCTCAGATAAAAGACTTCCATGGGAAAGTTGCGAGCCGAGGCCTTTAATTGGTCTTTGCCATTGTCGATGGAAATTCCACAGTCCTTTAATATTTTGAGGGAATCTTCATTAAGGCGACCACTTTTCTGGATGGCTATTCGGATAGTTGTCATTCTTTTCGGTTTAAGGTCTTTCCGTTGAACGGAACATAACTTTGTCTATTTCTTAAAGATGCACCACTGGGATGCACCAAATGGCTTCAATCAAAAAACCCGCTTGATTTCTCAAACGGGTTGTATATTTTGTAACATAACTACAATACATCGCTACCTCGCCTGAGCGCAAGTATAAATATGATGATGTGTAGTATTGTTTCTCATTTCTGAGGGTAAAAATAGAACTTATTTTGATTCGACAAAAATTTTAATGCATTTATCGGCCCTCACAATGGTCTCATTATCTCCACAAATAGCGTATAATCCACCCGGAAAGCCGGGGCAGCTTTCCTTAGTTATTACCTAAAATAAGTGGAAGACCATCCCCGCTGGAGCCCACAACGACTACCTTGGCATTCGGCGATTGCGAAAGTTGCAAGGTTGCCTCTATCCCCTTGTCCTGTAAGATTTTATCCGTAAGGGAAGCACTCAGAATTCTGTTGGCATCCGCTTTTCCCTGTGCCTCTATACGTTGGCGCTGAGCTTCTTTTTCGGCCTTTTCCAAACGAAACTCATATTCCAAGGATTCCTGTTCCTGCTTAAGCTTTCGCTCAATAGCTTCCTTTATTGTGGGGGGAAGGGTAACATCCCGTACCAAAATCTCATCCAAGATAATATATTGGTTGTCCACAATTTTCTTGGTTTCCTCAAAAATTTCGCGTTGTATGGCATCCCGCTTGCTCGAGTATAGTTGCTCCGGTGTATACCTTCCGACTACGGACCGGGCGGCCGACCGGATCGTTGGCAAAAGTATACGGTCCAAATAGCTATCCCCGATTTTTTGATGCAGCTTGCCCAATTCTTCGGCTTTGGGCATATACCAGGCTGAGGCATCCAATTGAATGTCCAGCCCGTTAGAGGAAAGGACCTTCATTTTTTCAAATATTTCTTGTCGCCTTACTTCATAAACATACACTTTGTTCCAGGGAGCTACGATATGAAAACCTTCTCCCAAAGGCGGTTCGTCCGTAACCACCCCTCCGGAAAATCGTTTCCACAACACACCAGCTTCCCCGGCCCCAATATTCACAAAAGCGTTGGAAAACAGTAAAAAGATCACAATGATCCCAAATATTACCGGTACCGCTATTTTGGGCAATCTATCCATAGTTATTTGTATTAAATTAATCCGCTATATTTTCTGATAAACCACTCGGTGGCAAGCGCCACAATGATGGCCAATAAGAGTATCCTAAAATCGATTAAAGATACAACATTTTCCTTGCTCTTCTGTACCGGAGCAAAACGTGGATCTTCCAAAAGTTCCCTGATCAAGTTGTCGGAATCGGAGGGAAAAAATGTTTGGCCACCGCTACGCCTTGCCAGTTGGTCCAATTTTTGGAAATCACTGGAAAGAAATTGTTGTTCTACATTAAAATCCAGTATGGAAAAGCTACCGGAAGACCTAATATTTTCATCCGCCACTGTTACCGTAAACCTATAGCTACCCGCAGGAAGGTCGCTTAAATCGGCCAGATAGTTATTGTTTTTAAACAACATCGGGATTTCCTGCTTTTGGGCATTGTCATCCCCATTTATGGTTAGCGTTAACTCCGCATTCCTATCCAATTCGTAGGCCTCATCAAAATAGCGGGCCAAAATCCGTACCTCCCCGCTTCCTTCATATATGGGGTCATATTGTATATCCAAACGGCTCCTGGTATTGTTGGCGGAAAGATATAGCATGATTTTGCCTATGGCGTCATCAAAATTTCCAAAATGGGCATCGTCCCGATAACTTTGCATACGCCATTTCCATAAATTCTCACCAAAAAGTACAGCCTCCTTGGCCCTATCTTTTTGTATCAAGGCCAAAAGGGGTTCGCTGAGCTCCACGCCCTTTATACTTTGTCCCAACAGCACCTCGTGTACGGTATTGATTTGTATTTCCCCCAAGTCCCCATGCAGCGGAGGAAAGTTTTGGACGGAAAAATCGGTAATATCGAAAATTCCAAAACCTTTGTTTAAGACCGGTAGTAGTTCCTCCTCCTCTCCATAGGGATCTTTTATATAACTATCCTGAACTTCATTTAGAAAGTCCCAATCGGTCCCGGTACTGCATATGGTAAAATAGTTGGCCTTGCGTTCTTGTAGGTATTCATAAAGAGAACGAAAACGAGTATCGGGTCCATAGAGTATAAAGATATCCGTCTCCTCCAATTCGGATATGGGTACTGAAGGTTTTTTAATGGAAAGGGCACGTTGCTCATTACTTTCAATGGACTTTTTCAATGCACCGATATCAGGATGGCGTACGGCCGAGATCAGCGACACATTGGTCCGTTCATCGATTACCTCCAATCCAACGCGCCTTTTGTTGTTAAGGACATTTCTTTCCCCTTCCAAAGGGCTTAGACTGGTTTCTATGGTTTTGGTGCCAATGGTGTCGGCAGTAATCAAAGCAGAAATTACCTTGGTGTTGTCCAAGGGCGTAAATCTGATATTTTCCGTATAAACCGTTTTGCCGTTTACTTTGATCTTAAAGGTAGATCCGATCGCTTTACTACCCTCGTACGTGAGGTAAGTTTCCACGGGATATTTGTTCCTTAAAAAGGCAAAGGTATTGGCATTCACCCGATCGATTCTCAGGTCTTCATACCTGGTGGTATCCCCCATAACCATCGGAAAAACAGGAATTTCACCTTCTTGCAGGACAAAGCTGTAATCCTTGCCTATGGTCTGGTTACCATCCGTGGCCATGAGAACCGCTATGTTTTTGGAAGAACTTGCGTAAATGTCCTTTAGGGAGCTCAAGGCTTTTCCGATATCGGTATATTTTTCATGGAAGGTCAGCGAGTCCGACTTTTTCAGGGAAGTACCAAAATTGTAGGTTCTCAGCCGAAACCGTTCCATAAGGTCCCCATTTCGGGAAACGGCATCCGTAATTGATTTTATGGTATCCCCGGAATTCTTGAGGGACATGGAATTGTCCCTTAGGACAATAAGTTCGGTCTTTTCGAGATTGTACTCTTTTTTGGTAAACTCCGGATTGATGAGTAATACCAAAATCCCGTACAAGGCAATGAACCGAGCTATTACCAATATCCAGGGTATGCCGGCATCCTTACTGGGTTTTGGACGGTATTGGAACAGTACGACGCCTGCGGCCAATAAGGCAGCGGCAAGGAGAAGGAGTACGGTTACCGTTTCCATAAAATTCGGGAATAAATTCAAAAAGTAGTATCAAGGGCCATAGTCCGGTTTACCCATTGTCGCAAAGCAGGAAGTACTAGGTCAGGATTCCTCCATTTACCTGTAACACCTGACCTGTGATATAATCGGAAAGATCGGAAGCCAAAAAAAGGCAGGCATTGGCAATATCCTCCGGGGTTCCCCCCCGTTTTAAGGGAATTCCATCCCTCCAGGACTGGACCACCTTTTCATCCAATTTTTCCGTCATTTCCGTTTCAATGAAACCAGGCGCAATGGCGTTGCACCGAATGTTCCTGGAACCCAACTCCAAGGCGACCGACTTGGTAAACCCTATTATCCCGGCCTTTGAAGCAGCATAATTGGCCTGGCCGGCATTTCCTTTCACCCCGACTACACTGCTCATATTTATGATGGAACCCTTGCGTTGTCTCAACATGGTGCGCTGTACGGCTTTGGTCATATTGAAGACCGATTTTAAATTGACCTGGATTACTGCATCAAAATCCGCTTCGCCCATACGCATCAATAGATTATCCTTGGTAATCCCCGCATTGTTTATAAGGACGTCTATACCTCCAAAATCTTCCAGGACTTGGGCTGCCAAGGCTTCCGATTCCTCAAAACTGGCTGCGTTGCTTTTGTAGGCTTTGGCCTTTACCCCTAGTTGGACCAATTCCTTTTCCAACTCCATGGCGGGCCCTTCACTGGAGCTATAGGTAAAGGCCACATGGGCCCCATGTGTCGCAAATACCCGGGCTATGCCCGTACCGATACCCCTACTGGCCCCTGTGATGATTACATTCTTCCCTTCTAATAATTTCATCGAATCTTGTATTTGTTGTGCTACTAGTCAAATATAAGCCTTGTTTCATATAAAGATGAAAAAAATCCCGCTGATACAACAATAGCGGGATGTACCTTAACACTGAATTAAGGAATATGAATAACCGGACTAGGCCATCACCTGCTTTACGGTTTTACCTATCTCGGCAGGGGAGTCCACCACATGGATTCCACATTCCTTCATGATCCGTTTTTTGGCCTGGGCCGTGTCGTCACTGCCACCGACAATGGCTCCCGCATGGCCCATGGTCCTGCCAGCAGGAGCGGTTTCACCGGCAATAAAGCCTACAATGGGTTTCTTACTCCCACTTTCCAGGTACCACTTGGCGGCATCCGCTTCCAGTTGTCCCCCAATTTCCCCGATCATTACTACGCATTCCGTTTCGGGGTCATTTATTAAAAGTTCCACGGCCTCCTTGGTCGTAGTCCCGATGATGGGATCTCCTCCAATACCAATGGCCGTAGTGATTCCCAGACCCTGACGAACCACCTGATCAGCGGCCTCATAGGTGAGGGTTCCGGACTTGGAAACGATACCTACCTTTCCTTTTTTAAATACGAAACCTGGCATTATCCCGACCTTGGCCTCGTCCGGAGTAATTACCCCTGGACAGTTCGGTCCGATCAATCGGCAGTCTTTACTCTTTAAATAATTGTTGGCCTTCACCATATCCGCTACCGGAATACCTTCGGTGATCGTTATGATTACTTTGATCCCCGCATTGGCGGCCTCCATAATGGCGTCGGCGGCAAAAGCCGGTGGCACAAAGATGATAGTGGTGTCCGCAGCTACTTTATCGACCGCTTCCCCAACCGTATTAAAAACCGGTTTTCCCAAATGTTCCTGTCCCCCTTTGCCGGGAGTGACCCCACCGACGATATTGGTGCCATAGGCGATCATCTGCTCGGCATGAAAAGTTCCTTCACTTCCGGTAAAACCTTGTACGATTATCTTAGAATCTTTGTTGACTAGAACGCTCATAGTGTCTTTGTTAATTTAGGCTGCACAAAAATATAGGTTTGTTACCAAAATATCGGATTATACCGTTTATTATTCGTCTAATTTTTTCAGAATGTCCGGGATTTGTTTGATGTGGAACAACTCCCTCATTTTTTCCCTCGAATCGCCTGCTGGCGAACCAAAGTATTTTTTTCCGCCAGGAAGGGAATTACCTACTCCGGACTGGCCCATGATCACGGCCTGCTTCCCTATGGTAATCGCACTGACTATACCCACTTGACCCCAAATAACCACCTCGTCCTCAATGGTCACGCAACCGGCAATTCCTGTCTGGGAAGCAATTTGGCAACGCTGTCCGATCTGGGTATCATGGCCTACTTGGACTTGATTATCCAGTTTGGTCCCTTTACCTATGGTGGTATCCCCGGTTACTCCTTTGTCTATGGAACAAAGTGAACCGATTTCCACCTCGTCCTCTATGATCACACGCCCACAAGAAATCAATTTATCCAATTGATCCGGTCTTCTTTTATAATAAAAGGCATCCGAACCCAGAACGGTTCCGGCATGTATAATAACATGGTCACCTATGATACAATCATCATATATGGAAACATTGGAATGGATAAGGCACCCTTTCCCAATTTTCACATGGTGCCCGATGAATACATTAGGTTGAATTATGGTATCCTCTCCGATTTCGGCCGAAGGAGAAATGGAGTGTGTGGATTTTTCAAAAGCCGAAAAATATTCGATAAGCCGGTTAAAGTCCCGGAACGGGTCGTCTGAAATCAAAAGGGCCTTGCCTTCCGGACGCTGCACTTCCTTATTGATCAGAACAACCGTGGCCTTACAACTTAGGGCCTTGTCATAATATTTGGGATGGTCCACAAAAACAATGTCCCCGGCCTCGACCCCATGAATTTCATTAAGTCCCAAGACGGGAAAATCATCCGCCCCAACATACCTACTGCCAATAATGGTGGCAATTTGTTTTAGGGTATGTGGCGTTGGGAGTCTCAAGCTAAAGAATCAAAATTCAATTTGTAGGTATCGGTGTCCTGGGTTAGTATGGATCATTCTTTTACGCGTTCCAAGTAGTTGCCCTTTTCGGTATCGACTTTTATCCTATCACCTTCATTGATAAAAAGCGGAACATTTACCCGGGCTCCGGTTTCCACCGTGGCAGGTTTTGTCGCATTGGTGGCGGTATTGCCTCTAACCCCGGGTTCGGTATGGGTGACTTCCAGAACCACGCTGGCCGGCATATCCACGGATAACGGCATACTATCCTCCGTGTTGAACAGTATGGTAACCACCTCCCCTTCCTTGAGCAGACCGGGTGCTTCCAAAGCACTCTCTTGAAGGGTTATCTGGTTGTAATCATCCGTATTCATGAAATGATAGGTCTCTCCTTCCGAATACAGGTATTGATAGGATCGGGTCTCTACGCGTACATCATCTATTTTATGACCTGCAGAAAAGGTATTGTCCACCACTTTACCTGTGGTTACACTTTTTAATTTGGTCCTTACAAATGCCGGACCCTTTCCCGGTTTAACATGTAGAAACTCGATTATTTTATAAATATCATTATTGTAGCGTATACACAATCCTTTTCTAATATCTGATGTTGATGCCATAATGTAAATTAATTGGTGCTGAAATAGCCTTTCATAATTCCGCGTTGCGAGTCCCTGATAAACTGTAGGATTTCATCCCTCTCCGGTGTGGCCTCCATTTCGGCCTCGATGATCTGGACTGCTTGGGTATTATTGTAGTTCTTTTGGTAAAGAATTCGATAAATGTTCTGTATTTCCCGTATTTTATCGGAAGCAAAGCCCCTTCTTCTCAGTCCTACGGAGTTGATTCCAACATAGGAAAGCGGTTCTCTTGCCGCCTTTACGTAGGGTGGTACATCCTTACGGACCAAGGAACCACCGGTGACAAAGGCGTGCTGGCCTACGGATACAAATTGATGTACCGCCACCAATCCGGCCAAAATAACATTATCCCCTATGGTTACGTGTCCGGCCAAGGTAGAATTGTTGGAAAAAATGCAGTTGTTCCCTACCAGGCAGTCGTGGGCCACATGGCAATAGGCCATAATAAGACAGTTCTTTCCGATCACGGTCTTGTTGCGGTCAGCGGTGCCTTTATGCAAGGTTGCGCATTCGCGAATGGTGGTGTTGTTACCGACCACTACAGTAGTTTCCTCTCCTTCATATTTTAGGTCCTGGGGAGGTGCGGAAATTACTGCGCCTGGAAAAATGTTGCAATTTTTTCCTATTCTGGCCCCCTCCATGATGGTTACATTGGAACCGATCCAGGTGCCATCTCCAATGGTAACGTTATTGTGAATGGTGGCAAATGGCTCCACCACTACATTTTTGGCAATTTTCGCCCCAGGGTGGATATACGCCAGTGGCTGGTTCATTCTTCTTTTCTTTTTACGATTTGGGCCATCATTTCCGCTTCGGAAACCAGTTTGTTATTCGCATAGGCATAGGCCTGCATATGACAGATACCCCTACGAATGGGTGAAATTAGATCGCATTTAAAAATTAGGGTATCTCCGGGCACTACTTGACGTTTGAACTTCACCTTGTCGATCTTCATAAAGAGGGTCAAGTAGTTTTCTGGGTCGGGAACAGTGCTCAATACCAGGATCCCACCGGTCTGTGCCATTGCCTCTACCTGCAATACTCCGGGCATTACAGGTGCACCGGGGAAATGGCCAACGAAGAACGGTTCGTTCATGGTCACATTTTTCATGCCGACCACATGCTTTTCCGATAGCTCCAATATCCGGTCTATTAATAGGAATGGAGGTCTATGGGGGAGCATGGCCATAATCTTGTGGATGTCCATCAAAGGCGGCTCGTTCAAGTCGTATTGCGGCACATTGTTCCTTTTCTCCAATTTGATAAGCTTGGCCAGCTTTTTGGCAAATTGGGTATTTACATAGTGTCCCGGTTTATTGGCGATTACCTTTCCCCGAATCCGAGTACCGCTAAGGGCCAAATCCCCGATTACATCCAAAAGCTTGTGCCTTGCCGCCTCATTGGGCTGGTGTAGGGTAAGATTATCCAAAATACCATTGGGTTTTACGGATAATTTTTCCTTTTTGAATGCCTTTTCCAATCGCTTCATGGTAGCTTCGGAAATCTCCTTATCCACATAAACTATGGCGTTGTTCAGATCTCCGCCTTTGATGAGTCCATTTTCCAAAAGCATTTCCAGTTCGTGGAGAAAACTGAAGGTCCTTGCATCGGCCACTTCGGTCTTAAAATCCGAAATGTCCTCCAAGGTCGCATTTTGTGTGCCAAGCACCTTGGTCCCAAAATCCACCATTGCAGTCACCTTGTAGCTATCCGACGGGATTACCGTAATTTCACTTCCCGTGGCCTCGTCCTTGTAGGAGATAACATCCTTAACCACATATTCCTCCCTCTCCGCATCCTGTTCAACTATCCCGGCCTTTTCCAGGGCTTCCACAAAATACTTGGACGAACCGTCCATTATGGGAGGCTCCGGAGAATCCAATTCAATCAATACATTGTCAATTTCCATACCGACCAAAGCGGCCAGTACATGTTCCGAAGTCTGGATCTTGACCCCTCGTTTCTCCAAATTGGTGCCCCGTTGGGTATTTACGACAAAATTGGCATCCGCTTCAATGATCGGTTCACCTTCCAGGTCCACCCGTTTGAAGGCATAACCATGATTTTCGGGAGCCGGTAAAAATTTGAGCGTTACGTTCTCCCCGGTATGTAGACCTACTCCAGTGAGCGTTACTTCTTTTTCGATGGTTCGTTGTTTGTGTATTTGTTTGGTCACCTTCAATCTTTTTTTTCCAATTCGTCGATTCTATTTACAATTTTCGGCAAATTTTTGAAGTGCACATAGGATTTGTTGTAATCCCCATAATTCAGGGCCGGGGAACCTTGTAACACTTCGTTATCCTTTATATTGCGGCCAATACCGGACTGGGCCTGTATCTTTACATTGTCCCCTATGGTAATATGGCCAACGATTCCCACCTGGCCCCCGATCATGCAGCGCTTGCCAATTTTTGTGGAGCCCGCAATCCCGGTCTGTGCCGCAATTACGGTATGTTCCCCTATTTCGACATTATGTGCAATTTGGATCTGGTTGTCCAACTTAACACCCTTTCTCAGTATAGTGGATCCTAGAGTGGCGCGGTCTATGGTGGTGCCGGCCCCAATATCCACATTATCTTCCAAAACTACGTTTCCGGTCTGGGGAACTTTCTTGAATTCCCCATTTTTATTGGGTGTAAAACCAAATCCATCGGCACCGATAATGACACCGCTATGGACCACACAGTTATTCCCTATAATGGACTCTGAATATATCTTTGCACCGGCAAATATGACCACATCGTCCGCAATGGTTACATTGTCACCAATGTAGACATTGGGATAGATTTTTACATTGTTTCCTATCTTCACATTGTTGCCGAGATAGGAAAACGCCCCCAGGTAAAAATTAGCCCCATAAGAAGCAGATTCAGACTGATAGACCGGTTGTTCTATTCCTGTTTTATTGCTCTTTACCTGGTTGTAGTACTCCAATAATTTAGAGAAGGACTCATAGGCATCCTCCACCTTTATTAAAGTGGTTTCCACATTTTGTTCCGGAATAAAATCCTTGTTTACAATGGTAATAGAGGCCTTTGTGGTATAGATAAAAGAAGTATATTTTGGATTGGCCAAAAAGGTCAAGGAACCTTTTTCCCCCTCCTCAATCTTAGCCAGTTTATGGACAGCTATCTCTGGATTTCCATCTACTTCGCCCTCCAAAATACCGGCAATCTGACCTGCTGTGAATACCATGGGCACAAAAGTAAGAAAAATTGTTAAACAGAATATTTGGGGTAGCAGATATAAAATTTTGTTACGGTCTTGGCCAAGGTTCTTAAATTAAGGTTGTCCGAGGCCTTGGCAACATCCTGCAACTTGCCATTTTTTCCTAGAATATTGATGTTCTGGTCCTCCTCGTTGTACGCTCTATTTCCAATTTTCCCACTGAAAACGAAATAGGCCGTTTCGGCATCGGATAATTGGTAGGCCTCCTTAAAGCGATTAAAGTGTTTTTCAAGTTTCGAGTTCGGGATGGGTTCATTTTTTAATTTGATGGTAAACAATCGTCTATTGATCAGCATTCGACATAATCCCGAAAGCACAAAATCCTCGTTGGTCTGCCATTGTTTTATGGCCGCTAGGATATCCACATCGTCCAAACTGGCGAAGCCATCCAGGACGGTTTGATCAAAATTATCCCGGGTCACTTTGTTTTTCATAAAGAACATGAGTGTTGGGCTACATCGTAGCTCCCGATTTTGGGAAATGAGTTCCTTGGCCCTTTTGAGAATGCGGATCAACAATTGTTCCGCCACCAATCCAGTTTTATGCAGGTAGACCTGCCAATACATAAACCGGCGTGCCATCAAAAACTTTTCCACCGAATAAACACCCTTCTCCTCTACCACTAAATCCCCGTTTGAAACGTTCAGCATCGTGATGAGCCGCTCTGCATTGATATTCCCCTCGGCCACCCCGGTATAAAAACTATCGCGTTTTAAATAATCCAAACGATCCATGTCCAATTGACTGGATACGAGCTGATTTAAAAATTTCTTGGGATATTCCCCTTTAAAAATTTCCAAGGCCATGGACAGGCGCCCCTCGAAAATTCGATTCAGTTCCTCCATAAATAAAATGGAAATGTACTCGTGCCCTACCCCATAAACAATGCTGTGCTCCATGGCGTGCGAAAATGGTCCATGCCCCATATCATGCAACAAAATAGCGCATAAAAGGCCATCTTCCTCCTCCTTGGAAATTGCAACTCCTTTGAAACGCAACGATTGAATGGCCTGTTGGGTCAAATGCATACTGCCCAATGCATGATGAAAACGGGTGTGGTGTGCCCCGGGAAATACCAGGTAGGAAAGTCCCATTTGTGAAATTCTCCGTAATCTTTGAAAATAGGGATGCGCGATCAGATCAAAAATTAGCGCATTGGGGATTCTAATAAATCCGTAAATTGGGTCATTAAAGATTTTTAGCTTGTTGGATTTAGCCAAAATAAATGGATTGGGTATGGAAGCCCAAAGTTATATAATTGCGTTGAGACCTAAATCAAAATTTTGGACCCCGACGAGGGTTGGGATGGAGTTCCCATTCCCAAATCGGGAAAGGCTATAGTACATTGGTATGAGTAAAATAACCATATTGTGGGTAGACGACGAGATTGATCTGTTAAAGCCGCACATTCTTTTTTTGGAAAGCAAAAATTATAGCGTCATCACTTGTAAAAGTGGTCAGGAAGCCTTGGAAGAATTGGTGCGGTCAACCATCGACATTGTCTTTTTGGATGAGAATATGCCCGGTATTTCAGGGCTGGAAACGCTTACGGAAATCAAGTCCCTGGCCTCGTCCGTACCCGTGGTGATGATTACCAAAAGTGAAGAAGAAGCTATTATGGAGGAGGCCATTGGTTCCAAAATCGCCGATTACCTCATTAAGCCGGTCAACCCCAACCAAATCCTATTGTCCCTGAAGAAGAACCTGGACCATTCCCGTTTGGTTTCGGAAAAGACCACTTCCAGTTACCAACAGGAATTCCGGAAAATTGCCATGGACCTTTCCATGGTGAATTCTTGGGAGGAATGGGTAGATCTCTATAAAAGACTGATTTATTGGGAGCTACGGCTGGAGGAAATTGAGGACACGGGCATGTTCGAAATATTGGAATCCCAGAAGGTGGAGGCCAATAACCAATTCGGCAAATTTGTGGACAACCATTACCTGGACTGGTTTACCTCCTCCGACGGACCGGTAATGTCGCACACCCTTTTTCGGCAATGGGTACAACCCATAGTAAAAGAATCGCCAACCCTTTGGGTAGTGATCGATAATCTTAGATTTGACCAATGGTATGCTTTTGAACAAACGGTCGGTTCGTTTTACAAAAAGACCAAGGAAGCCGCATATTTTAGCATTCTACCTACGGCAACTCAATACGCTAGAAATGCCATATTCTCTGGGCTTATGCCATTGGATATGCAGAAAAAGTATCCGGAATGGTGGAAGAACGACACGGACGAAGGCGGAAAAAACCTCTTTGAGGACCAATTTTTGGGCGAACAGATCAAGCGTTTGGGATTGCATTTAAAGTGGCAATACCATAAGATCAATAACTTGAAACAAGGTCGGCAGCTCTGTCAAAGTTTCCGTTCTCAAAAAGACAATGACCTCACGGTGATCGTATACAATTTCGTGGATATGCTTTCCCATTCCAAAACGGAAATGGAGGTGATCAAGGAATTGGCGTCCAATGACAAGGCCTATCGTTCGCTTACCCAAAGCTGGTTCAAGAATTCGCCCTTATTGGAAATTATTCAGCAGGCCCAGGCCATGGGCCTCAAACTGATCATCACCACCGATCACGGCACCATTAACGTGAAACATCCCTCCAAGGTAATCGGCGACAAGGAAACCAGCCTAAACCTGCGCTACAAAACCGGACGTAGTCTTACCTATGATGCCAAGGACGTTTTGGAGAGTCGGGATCCGACTCGGATTCATTTGCCCAGTATTAATGTAAGCAGTTCCTTCATCTTTGCCAAGAACGATTTGTTCTTTGCCTATCCCAATAACTATAATCATTACGTAAGTTACTACCGCAACACGTATCAACATGGCGGTGTTTCCTTGGAAGAAATGATCATCCCCTTTATTGTTTTGGAGCCCAGATAGGACGGTAAGAAAATAATCCATATTTCTAGATTAAATTCAGGTTTTGGAGGCGCAGGGGATATTCGTCGGACAAGGGATTCGCCATTTTGATGTAAAAAAAACAGCATTTTGCTCGAAACGGCCTTCATTAATTAATAAATTTTATATTTGTAATTATATATTCTTTGTTATGCTAAAGACCATTGACCGATTAATGCAGTTCATTAATTATGCAGGCCTCAGTGCCCGAAAATTTGATATTTCCATAGGAGCAAGCAACGGGTATACCTTGAGAATGAAGAAGAACAATGCCTCCATTGGTAGTGACGTGATCGAAAATATTGTAAGGGTATATCCCCAACTTAATTTGGTATGGCTCATTACGGGAGAGGGGAAAATGCTCAAGGATGGAGAAGACTTTCTCAATGCGAGGCTGCAAAAACTTTCTATGGAGAAACAAGTGGATATAGAACAGCTTATTGAGCGTAAGATACGGCAACGTCAGGAAGAAGAGCTCAAGCGGCTGTTGAAAGAGATTACCCAAGAAATCGAGCAGTCCGAAAAAAAACTGGATAAGGAAGGCTAGCTACATTCTGTTCTTTAGGGCGTATTCCTTCAACAATTCTTCGCGCAGGCTTACCAATAAATCGATACGCTGTTTTTCCTTCATGTCTTTTGTATTTTTCTTTAAGTCCTGAAATTCCGCCTTTTTCTCTTGAAACATGGGGGTATAGGACTCTATTTTAGAAAGAATGTCCTCTATTTCCTGGGTAATGTTTTCATAGAGTTCCAGAATTTTGGTTCTGGCCCGTATGATGTGGGCCGCCCATATCAACAGACCTATAATGACAACAATGAGTGGAAACGCCTTATAAAAGGAAATTTCATCGGCATATTCGGCTGACTGAAAAGCCTCGAACAACTGATAAAGTGTCAAGACAATTGAAGAAAGGATAGCATAACGCCACCAGTCTTTGGCCGTAAGGAACCAAAGTATTAAAGGCAACAACAAACCAAGCTTACTACCCACAAACCAAAAAAAAGTATGTACATCATAAAAGCCATGACTATCTATAGTAAACCATAATAGATTAAGCTCTTTAACCTCTTCCGGAATGTAAAGATAGGAATAGAGCACAAAAGGCATTATGGTCAATAAGGCCGCGAATTTAATGTCCGATTTTCGTTTTGGCCTGGATTCGTTGGTTTGCGAAAAAAGATGCGCAAAGGAACTAACTAAGAAGGACTTAATTAAGTATAGTTTTTTTAAATATTCCTCCTTGGCCAAAACCTTTTTTTCGCTGGTTAGCAAATGCCTTTCTTTTTTGATTATTTTGTGCAACCTTTGGTCTTTTTGGGCCAACCAATTTTTTTCCAGCTTATTTATTTTTGAATTCTCTTGACCCCTACCATTAAGGAAGCGTATTAGAATCAAAAGACAAACTATTGATATATTGACAACCACTGAGAATAATTTCAGATTGTCCTCGATAAAATCATTGAAAACAAAAACGTTTCTCACCAAGGAGTCTGCCCAGTAGATCAACGGCATAAAAATAAAATACCGCCACCAATAGGGATTGGTCATAAACCAAATTACTAAAAGGCAAAAAGGAATAAAGCTTATGAAAAAGTGCCATACAAAGGCTTCCACATCATCGTAAAAATGAAAATACTCATAACCTAAGATAGTAATAGATGGAGCCGTATCCTCGATAAAGAGATGGATGTATATGGAGAAGGGCAACAGCAGAACGAAACCGGCCGTTAGAAATTCAAAAAAGTACGTACGTTTCATGGGGGATATCAACCGTTTGTATCTTTATTAACAAACAAAGGTACAAATTGTAAGGGGAATTTTACAATTTGTACAAAATAGAATAATGAAGTGATAATATGACATATAGTCTTGAGGAGATTCCTTGGGTGGCCCAAAAACTTCTAAGCACCGCTCCCTCCAAAACACTTGGTTTCTATGGCGCCATGGGTTCCGGGAAAACCACCTTGATCAAAGCCTTGGTAGCCGAATTGGGGGGCGATGGAACCGTACAAAGCCCCACTTTTGGCATTGTAAACGAATACCACCATAAAGATGGGCGGCTTTTGGGATACCATTTTGATTTTTATCGTCTCCAGGATGAAAGCGAGGCCCTAGATTTGGGACTGGAGGACTACCTGAACCAAAATGTCTGGATTTTTATGGAATGGCCCGAAAAAATTCCTTCCTTGCTGCCAGATGATACGACCCCTATTACCCTCCAAATTGTAGATGATCACAGACGGCGGATCCTTTTTGGACGGCAACAAGGGTAGAAATAGGTTTTTTGGGGGTTACAGAGGTTGTATAAAATTGAGAATATGGCAACCAAATTGGGCCTGTATCGTGAAAACTAAATTTTTATTGTATTTTTTCGACGAAACACAGCATTTTCGATAAAAGGCCGTAATAATCCGTTGAAATACATAATTTTAACATTTTTACACCCCATCTTATCCCTATTTTTCCTACATTTGTATTAGAACATTTGTAGAATTTCTAACTAAAATCCTCTGGAACCATGAAAATGAAAAGACTTGTATTTGGCCTGATGGCCTTCGTAGCTTTATTGGCATTCTCTGCTGAAGCATATAGTAATGCTGAAGGAGATAATTCGGATGAACAAGGTGTCGATAAAACTTTGATTAGAAAAAGTAATAAGAGATAATTAGAAGTTTTATTTTAATTTTTTTAAAAGGGCAATCATAAATTGCTCTTTTTTTCGTTCGTACTTTAATTAGATGCTATTCTATTAAGGTGATGCGGAAAAAAAAATCTGATCAAAGAGAAAGGGCAAGGAAAAGAATAATTATTGAGTCTTTCATATTCCTTCTTATTATTCTCTCCCCATTTGTTTTTAAGATTCACGAGTATTTTTCCAGTGACCCTGAGGACACCATTAACTTACTTGGATTCGAAATCGATAGGAACGGCTTTGCAAATTTAAGCATCTATGCTTGGTTCATATTGGGTAAGATTGTCCCCTTGTATTTACTGATTATATGGTTTTTTACCTGTAAGCACTGGTGGTACCATACAATTTTGATCCCCATTACCATGTATGCTTTCCAGATATTTGAGGTAATCTACTCTGAAGATAAGTATGTAGACACCGAAAATCTTTTGTGGCTTTTGCCAGTTTGTATGATAATTGTTCCTTTTGTTTATTTCATTAGGATCAAATTATATGACAAACACGTTCATGGCATAGACTTGGAAGCGATGGAAGCGGAATTGGACTCCTATCGTAATAAAAAGGTGGAAACACAAGGCGGGTCCATGGAACCGATAATCGAAGAAAAGGTTTATGAAGCCCCTGAGAAGCCCGAGTTCGAATCCTTTTCGGAACAAATAGACCGGGTACTTTCCACCCAGAATATCGAGTACAAATTCCGGCAATTACAGCGCAATCTCAAGAATTGGCTACATCCCGGGGCCTAATCCCTTCTCATTGCCCTACGCTACCTTAGCAACACATTCTCGGTAAATTATTGTAAATTTAACGCGAGTTTTCGGCCGCATCAATGGGGTCGTCAATCTATCTATGAGTCAACCGAACTACCCTTTTAGCAAACAGCAATTGTTGCCCCAAGAAGAAAAATTGGAGGTTTTACGGCAAAAAGGGGAACTGTTCATTGGCATTCCCAAGGAAAACCAATATCAGGAAAAACGTATCTGTCTTACCCCGGATGCCGTAAACGCCATTACGGCCAACGGTCATCGGGTTTTGATCGAATCAGGTGCCGGAGAGGGTGCCCATTTTTCGGATATGGACTATTCCAATGCCGGAGCCGAAATATCCAGGGACACCAAAAAAATATTTTCCTGCCCCCTACTCTTAAAGGTCGAGCCGCCCAGCCTTTCCGAAATCGCGATGCTTAACCCGCAGACCACGGTAATTTCCGCGCTACAGATAAAAACACAATCCAAGCCGTATTTTGAGGAACTGGCGAAGAAGCGCATAACCGCAATTGCCTTTGAATACATCCGGGACGACGATGGCAAATATCCGGCCGTCCGTTCGCTGAGTGAAATTGCTGGAATTTCTTCCGTACTCATCGCTTCCGAAATTATGGCCGCAACCAATAAAGGGAATGGCCTCATGTTCGGAAACATTAGTGGGGTACCTCCAGTGGAAGTAGTGATTATTGGAGCAGGAACCGTGGGAGAATTTGCCTCGCGCTCCGCTTTGGGCTTGGGTGCCAACGTACGGGTATTCGATAATTCCATAACCAAGTTGCGCAACATACAGACCAACCTAAAACAAACGGTCTACACCTCCACCATACAGCCCAAAAATCTGCTTAAGGCCTTAAAACGCTGTGATGTTGCCATCGGCGCTACCCGGGGGAACGATCGTGCACCGGTAGTAGTGACCAGTCCCATGGTAGAGCAAATGAAAAAGGGTGCGGTGATCATAGATGTCAGCATCGATATGGGCGGGTGTTTTGAAACCAGCGAGGTGACCAGCCACCACAAACCGACCATCGAAAAATTCGGGGTCATACATTACGGGGTTCCTAATATTCCATCCCGATATCCCAAAACGGCTTCCATTTCCATCAGCAATATTTTTACGCCCTATCTGCTTAAACTCGGTGAGGACGGCGGGCTTGAAAACTCTTTACGATTCGATAAGGGGTTGCGCAACGGTCTGTATCTTTATCATGGGGTGCTGACCAATAAATCCGTTGGGGAGTGGTTCGATCTTCAGTACAGCGATATCAATTTCCTTATCTTTTAGTATGCCCTTTTTGAAACGTTTGGGGTATTATCTGTTGGGGCTTTCCGTAGGCTTGGTGTTTTTGACGTTTTTCCTCAAAAAAAAAGCCGAAGGGACGGGAACCGAGTTTTGTTACCTGCCCAATTGCAGGACTTTAAAGGATATGCGATCCAAGCCTATGGTCTATTCCGATAGCTTGAATCAACACCTACTCGCACGAACCTTGGATTCCACGGATATCCATTTCTTTTTAACCCAAGGGAAGGTGGATTTTGGTAAAAGCGATACCCGATCCGAACCTTGTAAAATGTATTTCATCAAAGGTACCGTTCAAAACGGGGAGGCGATATTACGCGTACGTAATTGTAAGGATAAGGTTGTCCTGGAAAATATCCTGTTCTAAATTTTTCTGCGCTTGCGTTCCTTACGCAACAGATCCAATTCCCTATTGGTCTGCCCTATGACCGAAGTGTTTTCTTCCGCCCGACGTATTAAATAGGGCATCACGTCCCTAACTGGCCCAAAGGGCAGATATTTGGCGGCATTATAGCCATGTGCCCCTAAATTGTACGTTATATGATCGCTCATCCCCAACAGTTGTCCGAACCAAATCCGGGTATCCGAAGGTGCCATCCCCCGCTGATGCATGCGCTCCAATATCCTATAATTACTTGCCTCGTTGTGGGTACCCGCAAAAACCGAAATGGTATCCAGGTGTTCCATCATGTAATCCACCGCTCGATCAAAATTCATATCGGTTTCCTTCTTGGAGGCGCAAATGGGCGAGGGATAACCGAGATTTTCGGCCCGTTCGTTCTCCTTTTCCATATAAGCGCCGCGAACCACCTTGACACCAATTTTAAATTTGTCCTTTTTGGCCCGGTCATGGAGTCCCTTGAGATAATCCATTCTGTCCCAGCGGTACATCTGCAACGTATTGAAAATTCGAGGTTTTTCGGTGTTGAATTTTCGCATCATATCCTCGGCCAGTCGATCCGCTGCATCCTGCATCCAGCTTTCCTCGGCATCGATCAACAAGGAAACATCCAGGTCATAGGCTTTTTGGCAGGTCTGCTCGTACCGATTCACTACACGCTGCCATTCCGCTTGTTCGGACTTGGAAAGGGATTGGCCTGCACTGATTTTTTGAAAAATGGAAAACCGGCCAAAGCCGGTTGGCTTGAATACGGCGAAAGGAATCGCCTCCTTTTCCTTTACAAAATCCAGCACTTTTAAAACCTTGGCCAACGCATTATCCAAGGGGTCTTCCTCCTCCTTGCCCTCAACGGAGTAATCCAGCACGGAACAAACTCCCTTTTCCCACATTTTGTCCACCAAGGGCATGCAGTCCGCCTCGCTGACCCCGCCGCAAAAGTGATCAAAAACTGTGGCACGAATCAGCCCCTCCACCGGCAAATGGGCCTTAATGGCAAAGTTGGTAACGGCCGTACCCATTTTCACCAAGGGTTCGTTGGCGATCATCTTGAAAAGAAAATAGGCCCGCTCCAGTTCCGAATCGGTTTTTAACGCAAAGGCTGTTGCCGTATTCTCAAAAATTCGATCCATTTTCCTAGATTTCAAACGGAATCAAATATAAAGACAGAAATTGTATTCCATTGACAAAAAATAACCTTTATTTTGTACGGTCAACAATGCAAATATTCCGCATTGACCAGGAATTAAACCCAATTTTGATGGAATCCATTATTACGTCTTCTTATGCCGTGCACTTCAATCAAAAGGCTTATGACGCATTGGACCAGCATATAACCGAACGACAGTATTCCAAGATTTTTGTCCTGGTGGATGAAAATACACGAAGGCATTGTCTTTCCAGGTTTGTCGATGCCATGGACAATATGTTTGCGTTTGAAGTGCTGGAAATCCCATCCGGTGAAGACAATAAGGATATTTCCACTTGTATGAAGGTTTGGAATTCCTTATCGGAGCTGGACGGGGACAGAAAAAGTCTGCTTATCAATTTGGGCGGTGGCGTACTTACGGATCTGGGCGGATTTGTGGCATCCACCTTTAAGCGGGGAATTGCCTTTATCAATATCCCCACTACCCTATTGTCCATGGTGGACGCCTCGGTTGGCGGTAAGACCGGGGTGGATCTGGGATCCCTCAAAAACCAAATAGGTGTCATCAATCAACCGGAGATGGTCTTGATCGTGCCCGATTTTTTAAAGACTTTGGAAGAGCGGCAATTACAAAGCGGCTTTGCCGAAATGTTGAAGCACGGGCTTATACAGGATGCCGGATATTGGGAAATCTTAAAAAAGGTCTCGGATTTTGGCAGCTTGGATACACTCATTCAGACTTCCGTAGCCATTAAGAACAAGGTCGTACTTCAAGATCCTACGGAGCAAAATGTGCGAAAGATGTTGAACTTTGGCCATACCTTGGGGCATGCCATAGAATCGTATTTTTTGGAAAGCGAAGCACATGAAAGCCTGCTCCATGGGGAGGCGATTGCCATCGGTATGATCTTGGAAGCTTATCTTTCCTTTCAATTGACCGGACTTCCCCAAAATCAGCTGGAGGACATCAAAGATGTTTTTCTATCCAGATATCCCCGACCTAAATTTACCGATAGGGATATCGAAGCTATTTTGGCCTTGCTGAAATTTGACAAGAAAAATTCCCATGGCGATATCAATTTTGTGCTGTTGGAACTTATCGGTAAACCGGTGTTGGACGTCATTATTCCAGGGCACCTTTTTCAATCCGCTTTCGCTTACTTCGGGGAATGAACATTACATATACTAAAACAGGGTTTTGACAACTCTTTGAATTTTCGGATAAAAAAAATATTTAGCTTAGACTCAGTTTAAAACCCAAATTTAATCTGACCTAAATATGATACGAAAATTGGTTGATTACAAAAAACTGGATCACGATCTAGCAGCATTGCTGATCGAAACCTATCCGGATGGATATGGTGACGACGACATCATTACCTTTAAAAATGCACAAGGTGAAATCGTGGAGGCCGTTGAACTAAGAACGCCGCAGGCACTCTATCTCGTAAAGATCAGTAAATCCCTTTCCAAGTTCATTTCCAACTTCGAGGATACCATAGAAAAGGAATTGGAATCCAAGTCCGAGCCCGTATTGGAGGAGGTCGATGCCCATGAAATGGAATCGGAGATGGGGGCGGACAACGAAATGGAGGAAGACGGCGATTTGGACTAGCCCCTAAAGATACCTTTCCTAACAAATTGTTGATTCTGCGTTCTTCTCATAGTATGTGCAGCTTTTAGTCTATTATCATTCTATAAAAATAAACCTTGCAGTCCTCCTTCATTCTTCAAATATCTTCTTCTTCCAGAAGACAGGATAAAGGCTGTAGGAGCCTTCATCCTTTTCCACTATGAAAATTTTCTCGAACAATACGTTTGGTCTATCATAAAGTCCCGCTTTCATTAGACGTTTGTTCAAAGCGCCAATGGTATGGTAAGGGAGCCTATCCCCTTCCTCAATACCAATCTTCTGTGCTCCCTCTCCCTTTTTATCATAAACAAAATCATTTATCTCACCCAAGGAGTCCAATCCAAAACTGAAAATTACCATTGAATCAGTTTCTAATCTTTCCATATAATTTTCATCCAGAATAATAATTTCTGAATTATTGGATTTAATATAGACGGCACTATTATCTTGCGCATTTCCAGAATTGGAAAAAATCAACATTAGACCAACTAGAAAGCCATACTTAATTACACCTTCTGTTCCCATTTTGTGAAATATTTGATACAATATTACGAATATCAGATTGCTCTTTTAGCGATAACTCTTCCCATGTAATGGTACTTCTCAGTCCACTTTATAAAGGCAAACTGCTTTTTTAGTCCAAAGATGTCTCCAACCACTCCACTTCATATCGCATGATTTCGGAACCTTCCTTTTTATAAAGAAAGATCTTCTGAAAATAGTCTTTGTAAGGTCGGATTTAAATGGTTTTTTCATCGTAATCTTGAGCAACGACTTCGCGACACTTGAGCTTAAAATCATCATATGATCGCACATTACTTAACGAAGCATCAGAATCCAAAAGAACAACACAATCGTGTATATCAGGATTATATAAAAAACTCGTTTCGTTGTTTATGGTAAACTTGATTGAATCATCTTTATATCGATACACAAAAATATCTTTACCATCATTAAGAAAATCAAAAGATAAATGGAACGTTTCTGTACCTTGATAGAACAGTACGGTGATTATTAAAATTAACCTATGACTCACAATAAAAACTAATTATAACTCTTCTTTCCCGTTTTACTTATGTGCTTAATTACATCTAGGAAATTATCCTTGATTTTTTAATTGTCGACTCCAAATTCCATAAAGATTCAACAATTTTTAAGAAATCTCTAATTCCTTTACATCCTCAATGAACCAATTTTTGCCCTTTCTTTTCAAGAGATAAGGAGGGTACCCCCTGCCAATTTTCCTTCCCTTGTCCATCCTACATAGACCACCGCTCTATTTCTTCCCTCATTAAATATGATATGGGAGATATATCAATTGGTCGAAATGCTCGAACAACCGTTTTTTATCCCCAAGTTCGGCCTCGCTTATGACATCAACCCTGTGCTTGTTTTGAATGCCTATCATTTCGTTAGAAATGGTATGGATAGTGTCTTTGGAAAAAAGAAGGTCTATGGCCGAATGATACGGTAAGTCTATTTTTTGCTTATTTAGATTCGTTTTGGAAATATTGAAAAAAGGGGCTACCGCTACGTCCAGGTCGATACGCTCCAAAGAATCTACTATTGCTTTCGGCATGGACATGGTAGATTTCCCCAATGGCGGCGGAGGCGGTGGAGGTACCGGTCGGACAACATCATCAATGATCAAGGTATAAATAGTTTGTTCCCCAGTTTTTAATATACCCCTATTACAAGACCATAGGATAAACACCAAAAATCCTTTTAAAATGACCTTTAGTCTCATGATGTGGTTTTAGCTGAGAACTACCAAATGTTAGTCGGTATTATGGTGTCATAGGCCCATATACCTTTGTCCCGTTCTAGACAATAAATCGAACCGTAGCCCCAGAGCCGACTTCTGCTGACCCCTAGGCTAAAAACCGCTTTGGTGTAATCTGCGTTATATCGAATTCTGGAGAAGTAAAATAGCAAATCGAAGTCATCGAATGCCATGGGTTTTCGTAATTTCATGGTATCTACTAACATCAAGCTGTGTCCTTTTTTGCTCGATATGCCTTTCAAATCGAGCAAATACTTGGTCTTGAGCGTATCCTGTTCAAGTATTTGATTGTATTCCTCCGGTAAACCCCTATTTAAATCATCCAATGCAGTATCCATGACGGGATTGATAGCTACCCTAAGTTTTATCCGGGACAATGAATCCACCAGTTTGTTCGGAATTACGGTTTCCCCGCTTCCGATTGGAGGTGGTGGCGGGAGTGGAAAGGCAATATCATCCACGATCCATGAAATTATTTCCTTGTCCAGGTCATGTACCTTGGCCGTTTGCTTACAGCCGCTTGTAAAGAGTAGACCCATTAGCAGTACAGGCCCGAAGATTTTATCCTTTTTAATTTTCACTGGGAAAATATTTGCGGTCCTAAGGACATAAACCAAAACAAATTATATTGATATATGTTGGGAATCTCATTTTATTCCAATTAGCGTGATTCAATTCTTACAACAAGAATAGCCATATGTGCTTTTAGCAATAATAAATTATTTATCGCCTTTTATTAAGTCGTAGATAGCACTTGTTTTCTTATCCAGATTATTGACCCCTATCCAAGTTCCTCTCTCCCTTCTTAGCTGAATTACAGAAGAAAATGCGTCAACTTTTGATGTAGTAACTCCTGAAACCAATAGAGCCCTGGTAAAATCATCGGTAAATACGACTCTTGAAAATGAAAGTATGATATCATTTGTTTTAAATCTATTCTCCCAATTTTTGTCGTTTCTTAATGTATCCAAAAGGGAAAGTCTGATTTTATTCTTGTCATACCCGATTTTTGAAATATCAATAGGGGCTTCCCTAATCTTTTTTAATCTTTTGTATAACTTCATGAAAACAGTATCCTTTAAATTGGTCTTTTCATTATCCTCAATTTTGAACAGGATGGGATAGACAGCTATTTTTAATAAACTATCCTTATGCAATGCAATCAGAGAATCCCTTTGCTTCAAAAAATCCTCCTCGGTAAAATCTATTGTATATTCTTGGGGAGGTGGAGGGATAAGGTGAACATAATCCAAATACTTGTAAGTTTTTACCAGCTTCGAATAAATTTCATAGCTGTATTTGTCTTCTAAAATATTCTCTTTTACTTCTCTTTTTGGGTTATTCCCTTTACAAGAAGCCAAAAACAGGATAAACAATAAAGCCTTACTAATTACACGGACCATTGGGGTTGTTTTTTGAGGAATTTAAAATTCTGTTGCCAATTCGGTCAATTTCACTTCTTTCGGCATCAGTAAAATTGCTTAAATAGTTATACGTTTTTTCAAGACCAGCCCAGGCCAGGCTCTCATATTCTTTAATTGTAAACTTTTTGTTGTCAAATTGATGTAATGCACTGGCCATGGGTTTAATAAATCTTTCGGCCATATAATTATGTTGAGCATCTGACATCTTTTTTCTTATGTGTTGTTCCAAATGAGGACTATCAAGTTCTTCCTCTCCTAATAATCCTATATAATACGAGAAAAGTTGCATTAACCTAGGTCTATCCTTAATTGTATAATCTCTTGATTTTCTGTGTACAAATCTTGTTATTTCTGCATGGATACCCTCATGCAAAATGGTTCTGGCCAGTTCGATTGGGTTATCATTAGCATTATTTTCATTTATTATTATTCTTATTTGATCATCGCTTGATACCCTATCTAGAGTGACGGCATCTGCACCAAAATTTCCTGGCGGCAAGGGCCCAATACTCAACACTAATTTATATTCCGGGTCATCAATAAACTTCCGTATGGTATTAATAAAAAGGTTTGGATTCTTCCGTTGTAATTCTTTATATACACAATCCGCCTTTCCGGTAAGCTCATTAATGATCTTGTACTTTCTTTCATAGTCCTCCGGCGTGGTCTTAAAGAAAATACTATTTTGCCGCCACCAATTGTTAAAGGCCGCACTGCTCCCACCATAGGGCCGTACCGTTTCCCTATAAATGGTGGATCCCCCATAACCGGCTCCCGGGGAATAGACATATTCATAAGTGGTACCGGTATGCTCACTCCGTTGGAATTCCCACTGGCCGTTGCCCCGGTAGTTGAACCAGTCCGTATAATGCTCCACCCGTACCCGATCATAGCCACCGCCTCCGCTACAATCCGTATCATAGGACCTAAGGCTAGACGAAGATGCGGATTTCCGGGTATTGCAACGGGCCGATTTAGAAAGTTCCACTTCTGGAACGCCCTTAAGGTCCTTGTTCACCGCACTGGCCACCAAAGCTCCTTTTTCATAGGCCATGACCAACAGATCAGTGCCGTACAAATCATACACATGGACCGTGCCATCCCAACCCGAAGGTTCCAAAAAAGTGGAGCCCCTCGAGGAATCCAGGGTATGTAGCATCCGCACCACCCTATACAATCGATCCGCACCGTTATATACCACCAACGAAAGGGATTCCGACCTAAATCGGCTGGAATTCAATACCGTTGGGAATTCCTGGGCCATGGGGAATTCATAGACCGAATCGCGCTGTACCGGATTTTCCCAATCTACGACCATTTCCTTCATAGGCAATCCCGCCAGGGAAGTATCCAAATCCATGGCATCCCAGCCCGATTTGATCTCCAATACCTCATTATTAAGTATATTTTCTACATTTTTTGAAGATTTCATCGGCTCCCGCTCACAGGACACCAAAACCGTCAAAAACACACCCAAGATACTAAATAATTCATTTTTCTTCATATTCCTCATTTTTAAGGGTTTGACTTATCCATTGGGCCGGTTAAGCCAAATTAGAAAATGAGGGATGCTATAAGTGAATACAGAAGATTATTTTCGATTAAATCCTATACATATAGGATGAAAGTTAAAACAAGTAGTATTTCAACGATAAAAAATAACTGTTAAACTAAAGTGCATGCCGAGATGTATCGAATATATACATTATATTTCTAGCATTTTATGGAAAAAACGGCTAGAAAGCATCCGACTTGAAGTAATTTAATGGTGATTCGAGCTGTCCCATTTGGACCTTAAGATTTAGGCTAGCTTAGGTGGGGCCTTCCATCTTGTTTAATTTGAAAAGGGGTATCAAATCTTGGACGGATCTAATAATGAACAACGAACGAAATGGAGGAAGACGGCGATTTGGACTAGCTCCTAAAGATACCTTTCGCGCAGTATATTGCGATGGTGCTTTTGGTGTCCGCATATCACAAAGCCCAAAGTGGCTACGCTCCAGAACATTCCGCTTGCTATACCTCCCGCGTTCAGTCTTTGCCTGTCCAAACTTGAAAACAAGGCAATGGACGAACGTCTTACAACTCGATATTCCTCGATCATACTTTCCTTTGACCTTCTATTCGCACCTGCATTTTTTGCATATTCATTCTCGTCAAACCCCGGCAATTCCGTTTTGTCCCCACGCGCAAAGCGCAGTGCCCGGTATTGAAATACCCTTTCGGCATCAATGATGTGCAATAGCACCTCGGCCACGGTCCATTTTCCCTCCCCATAGGCATGCAGCCATTTGTCGTCCGGAATACTGTTGATAAATTGCGGGAAATTGTCCAATTGCCTTTGTAGAAAATCCATGAGTTCCACCTCCCCTAAAACATCAAGATAGGTTTTATATAACACATCGTTTTCCGGCTGTTGTAGTTCCGAGGTTTTCATGGATTACGTATCGGTCAGAATATGAAACGAGGTAATGGTCGTGGCAGCGTACCGAATTTTCTACAGCTCGTTGAAAATGGTATGCATCAATCGTTTTTTATCATTGAAGCTTTCCTCCAAAGAAATCATGGTTTCCGTCCTGCTGATGCCGTCAATATCATCAATTCTGAAGATAATATTTTTGGCATGGGTGGTGTCCTTCGCCCGAATCTTGCAAAAGATATTGAACTTCCCCGTGGTAATGTGGGCAATGGTCACGTTGGGAATTTGTTCCAAACGCTCGATGACAAATTTGGTCTGGTGTGTTTTTTCGAGAAATATCCCTACATAGGCGATAAAGGCGTAGCCCAATTGTACATAGTCCAGAGTAAGTGAAGACCCCTTAATAATACCGGCCTCTTCCATTTTTTTCACCCGTACATGAACTGTACCAGCCGAAATCAGGAGCTTTTTGGCGATATCCGTAAAAGGTGTTCTGGTATTGTCGATCAACATATCCAGAATCTGGTGGTCTATTTCGTCTAATTTTACTTTACCCATTTCTATTCATTTTACGGCTAAAATAAAAAATTAAGAAATTAAACGTAATAAATCTTGGGGTATTTTAACGAAAACGTAATAAAAGTATATTTTTTGATAAATTATTATAAACTACGGCTTAACATCCTTCCAAAAGGTTTGCTGCTCCAAAGCCGTCAAATCCTTGGGGTTGCGGCAATCGTAGGTCTGGTGGCCAAAATGGTCGGTCAAGTCGCCGGCCATTTCAATTTTCGGCCTAAAGTGAATTTCACCATCTTTCAATTCCTCCTGGTATACCAGCCCCACACTATTTTTATTTCGAAAGGACGGATCAACAGCATCCAGATGGCGTATGAGTATATCAAAAAATAGTTTGTTGTTTTCAGGAATGTCCGTATAATGGGACAAATCCAAATCTAGGTGTGTATTTTCCGCAATGGTCTCCAGCGCCGAAACCAACGCATAAAAAATGAATTCCCTGGTCTTCTCCCGTTCGTAATCGCCTGGAAAATGTCCGGCTTCAAATAAAACGGTCGGTGTCCCCAGGGCTTGAAAGGTATCCCCAACACAATTAGGGTTATAGGTGTCGTTATACCTGCCGATCTGTCCCGGAATATAGGTATTCAACTGTAGTTGAATCGCTCCGATCAGTTGCATGCTTTTTTTTCGCGATTTTGAAATACTTCTTTTAGGATCACTGGCTGGTGCCAAAAAGGAGGCCGTCGCCGGTTTGGGACTGCTCCCCACATTAAAAATAGTACGTTGGTCGTGGAGATTGAAGCAATAATGCGGCTTAAAATCGTCATACGTTCTACGGAGTACTACACTCTCTGGCTGGGATAGATTTTGGGCATCCCGATTAAGATCTACCTCGTTGGCATTGATTCGGGTGTAACGTGCTGCACCATCCGGATTGAGCATAGGAATGATTTTAACCGTACAATTTTTCAGAATTTTTACCGCTTGCTCCGTACCCGTATTTAAAAAATTGAGGAAATCCAAAACCGATTTGGTGGTTGTGGACTCGTTACCGTGCATTTGGGACCACATCAATACTCTTATTCGACCGGTACCCAGTGTTACACTTTTTATGGAATGTCCCAGGACGGACGGTCCCAAAAATTCCAGTTCAAACGATCTATTACTTGCTTTAAGGTATTCCTCAATATTCCTGTGGGTCACGTAACGACCTTTAATGCTATGCTCTTTTATACCGAAGTAATCCATTTGGCGTATTGTCCTAAAATTGATGGCAAGACAAAAATAATATCTAAGATATTTACATATGTATACATCGTATGTACATATCCTACCAAGAATCCCGATAAGATTTGTACATTTGTATACAATTTTGCTAGGATTAGACGATAGAATATTTAAAATACTTTTATTCAGTACTTTAACCCATATTATTTAGAGTATATTTATGTATTTATTTGGCACTTAAAATAACTTGTTCGGTCTGTATCCTGTACTGAATAAAATACAATAGTCATATTAATTACAGTTGTGAATCAAGAAGAATTTATACATCGATTGCGGGAGTTGTTACGTTATTATGAACTCTCCGCCTCCTCCTTTGCGGATAGGATCGGGGTTCAACGATCTAGTATTTCTCACTTGCTCACGGGTCGCAATAAACCCAGCTTGGAATTTGTTCTCAAAATTTTGGATACATTTTCCGAGGTCGATTTTTATTGGTTGATGAAAGGGGAAGGCACATTCCCAAGGAATTCCCGGGAACCGCACTCCCCTGCCCTGGAATCCCTAATGGCAACACCAAAAAAGTCCGCTTCCAAAAAGGAGGTTCGTTCCCCTTCTGTAGAAAAAATCATCCTCCTGCATTCCGATGGAAGTTTTACCATCTATTCCGAAGGCTGATCTTTAATTTGCGTATTTTGCAGCTATGTTTAAGCGAGCGGCACTTACCGGGATCATTGCATTGTCCGTCCTGTCCTGCTATGCCCCCCAACGGGATTGTGCACGATTTAGGGAAGGAAATTTCAAGTTTACCACAACCATTGATGGCGTAGCGGCCACCACCACCTTTTTTCGTAACGATACTATGGAAATCGATAGGTTCCAAGGGAAAATCGACACTTCTTCGGTTCGTTGGATAAATGATTGTGAGTATATCGTAAAGAAAATCAATCCTAAAAATGCGTCCGAGGAGAAATCGGTCCATATCAAAATCCTGTCTACCACGGATACCTCCTATACGTTTGAGTACAACTTGGTGGGACAAAGTAAAAAATCCAGGGGAACCGCCCATAAAACCAACTGAACATGTTTGAATTTCTTGCTAGTCCCGACGCGTGGATCGCCTTATTGACCCTTACCTTTCTGGAAATTGTGCTGGGCATAGACAATATTGTGTTTATATCCATTGTGGCCAATAAACTACCCGATTCCCAACGGAAAAGGGCCACCAATATAGGTTTGTTGTTGGCCATGGTACAACGCATCATTCTTTTGTTCGCGGTCTCTTTTTTGATCGGGCTAAAAAATCCCTTTTACTATATAGAAACCTCTTGGCTCCAGACCGGAATTAGCGGCCAGGCCTTGATCTTGTTTTTTGGAGGCCTGTTCCTCCTCTACAAAAGCACCTCGGAAATACATGAAAAAGTGGAGCTGCCTTCCCATGACCAAGATGAAATGGAGGCCAAGAAAATCAAAAGTTTCTCCAATGCCATTGTTCAAATCGTACTAATCGATTTCATATTTTCGATCGATTCCATACTTACGGCGGTCGGGATGACCAATGGAATAGGTCGCGGCCCCATGGATGCCCTGGTGGTCATGATCATTGCCGTTGTTATTTCCATTGTTATTATGATGGTCTTTGCCAATCCGATTCGGGTATTTATCAACAAGCATCCTTCCATGCAACTTTTGGCCCTTGCTTTTCTTATCCTTATCGGGTTTATGCTTATCGCGGAAGCGGCGCATTTGAGCCATACTCAAATCTTCGGGAAGGAAGTCGGTGCTATACCCAAGGGTTATCTCTACTTTGCCATCGCCTTTTCCCTGTTAATAGAGTTCCTGAACATGAAGTTGCGTAAAAAGGAAGATGCTTTGGGAGGCAGGTCGCAATAATGAGTCTATCGGAGCCATAGCGCCCAATTGACAGCCATTAGTTGGGCCGACTAAAGACCAGCTCGGGATTGGCTTTTTTCTGTTCTTCAAAAAGGCGTTGTTGTTGGCGTACCGTTAAGGTACTGCCGTCATGGCTCCAGCCGGGGGGTCCAAAAATATACATCAACTTATGGGATAGTTTTTTGGACTTTTTGATGTCCCTCCAAATATCCTTGTACTCATGGGTTAGGATGACTAAAGGGTTATAGGATTCGGGCGAATGGATGACCCCGTATTTTACGTCGATATCATCATCCAACTCTTTCCAAGTACCAAAAAGCTTGTCGAAAATATTGAGGAAGCCGCCATGGTTCTTATCCAAATATTCCACGTTCTGGGCATGGTGGACCTGGTGCATGGTATGGGTATTAAAGATTTTTTCGACCCAACCCATTTTTGGAACATAAACGGAATGCAATTGAAATTGCCAAAGGGCCTCGATCCCCAAACAGACCATCACCATTTCCGGTGGAAAACCAATGGCCGGCATCCACATATAGAACAGGGGTTTGTAGACTATAGTAAACCATCCGTTTCTTACCGCGGTCCCTAGATTAAAATTATCCGAGGAATGATGGACGATGTGCGCCGCCCACAATACCCTGATCTCATGATTGGCCCTATGAAACCAATAATAGGTAAAATCGTCTGCCAGTTGGCAGAGCAACCAAACATACCAAGCATAGCTGAACGAAGTATAGCCCATGAGGTTGGTCCGAACTCCATTTACCTCAGGATTAAAGAATTCATAAGTGTATTCAAAAAGTACTATAGCAAAAATCACCTTGAAAAGCGGGCCCAAAAAGGCCGATCCCACACCCATAAAACCACTGGCGAACAAATCCTTCCATTCGTAAAGATGCTCATCTCCATGGGTCTTGCTGTAGGTTAATTCTAATAAGATAAAGGCTATAAAACAGGGTACTCCATATACCAAGGGGTTGGTAAAATCCATCTACTAATCAGTTTGGTCTAAATATAAGGTTATTCGTTTCAAATTAAGACTTTGTTCATCATTTATGCCCTTCTTGGATAAAATTTCCTACTTTTCTTAAACATATATCGCCAATTTCTTGGTTTTGTTGCCGATATTTAAGCGTAAAGCGAATAACCATAGGTAGTGTACATTAATGGTTCATTCCAAGGTATGTCAAAAAAGAGTGGTCTGTTCGTTAGGCTCATTTCCTGTATCTCCTTCATTGGTTTCCTTGTTCGGGGCACCCGAGGCAATGTTCTCCTCATCGATTACCTCGATATCCAAAGTGTCCTTGGGTTTGGGGGGTTCGTAGGGCAAAGGTTCCAAAGTATTTACCTCAAGAACTTTTTCCTTGGTCAATTGGTTGCCCGTAGCCGTTATTCCTTTAACTGAAATAAATTGCTCCAGATCGATTTCCAAATTCTCCTTGCGCTCCTGTCCTCGCTTTTTGGCAAAAACGATTTCAGCCCTAGGGCGATAATCTGTAAAGATCTTCTCCAAATACGATTTGGGGTGGCCGGTGACAATAATTTCTTCCTTGTCCGGATGTTCTATCAAAAAACGTTTGACGTAATATAGCCCTTTCCCCCCTTCCCAATGGATGGCCGTGAGCGGTTTGTTGGGATCCCATTTTTCCAATACGATCATATCGTCATCGAATCGAAGGGTGAGTTCGGGAACAACCGTTTTTACCAAACCGTTTTGGTTGACCAATAACAGGCGGTCCTCACCGGAAAACTCCCCTAAAAATTCCCCGCGCTCATCCATGTTCAATCGGAGTACGGTATCGTCGAACCAGAGTTTACGGGGTTTTAGGGTGGAAAGTCCCTTTTCTTTAAGTTCAATGCGTTTTACGGCATATTTGGTGACGATGTTGCCTTTGGAGGCCCTGCCCTTGATCAGTACATCCGCAAAATCCAGGTCCCATTTCAATTTCTTGATACTCCCCGCCTGCCTAAGATTTATAGTAACCACTTCTGCCTCTCCATTTGGATTGGCGGAGAAATACAACACTGCCGTGCTGGCCTTGCCGCTAGTAAGGTCGTATAGCTTGTCTCGGGTAATGGCGGTAACGGCAAATCGTTTGATATAGGTGGCACCTCCCCGACCATCCTTGTAGATCATATTGTAAATGGTGCGCTTGTCCTTTTTCTTGAAAACGGCCACATGGATAATGTTCTTGCCCACAAAGGTTTTGGCATCCACCTTGGTGATCATCATCTTACCGTCCTTGGTAAAGACGATAATATCGTCTATATCGCTGCAATCCGTTACATATTCATCACGACGCAAGGAAGTGCCCACAAAACCTTCCTCCCGGTTCACGTAGAGTTTGGTATTCCGTATGACCACCTTAGTCGCCTCGATATCGTCAAAGATCCGAATTTCCGATTTCCTCTCGCGACCTTTGCCGTATTTGGATTTAAGGTCCTTAAAATAGGAAATGGCGAAATCGACCAAGTGGTCCAAATGGTGTTGGGTCTGGGCAATTTTTTCCTCCAGGCTTTCCAGATGTTGTTGTGCCTTATCCAAATCGAACTTGGAAATCCGTTTGATCCGGATTTCCGTCAGCCGTACAATATCTTCCTCGGTCACCGACCTTTTTAGATGCCCCGTATGTGGTTTTAATCCTTTATCAATGGCGGATATGACCCCTTCCCAGGTTTCCTCTTCCTCAATATCCCGATAAATCCGGTTCTCGATAAAGATGCGCTCCAAAGACGCAAAATGCCATTGCTCCTGAAGCTCGGAAAGTTGAATTTCCAATTCTTGCCGTAATAAGTCCACGGTGGCATCGGTGGAACGGGCCAGCATCTCGGTTATTCCAATAAACAGCGGTTTATTGTCCTCAATGATACAGGCCAAGGGAGAAATGGACGATTCACAGGAGGTAAAGGCATATAGGGCATCAATGGTCTTATCCGGCGAAATCCCATTGGGCAGGTGTACCAAAATTTCCACTTCGGCGGCGGTATTGTCCTCTATCTTCTTGATCTTGATCTTTCCTTTGTCATTGGCCTTTAAAATGGAATCGATCAAGGAGGAGGTATTGGTACCATAGGGAATCTCGCTGATGACCAGGGTATTTTTATCCCGCTGGGAGATTTTGGCACGCACCCGTATTTTACCACCCCTCAGACCATTATTGTAATTGCCCACATCAATAATGCCCGCAGTGGGGAAATCGGGAAAAAGTCGAAAGCGCTGCCCCTTTAGATGTTTGATGGAGGCATCGATAAGTTCGTTGAAGTTATGTGGTAAAATCTTGGTAGAAAGGCCCACCGCAATCCCTTCCGCACCCTGAGCCAACAAGAGGGGAAATTTTACCGGTAGGTTGACCGGTTCCTTTTTACGACCATCATAGGAAAGCTGCCATTCCGTAATCTTGGGACTGAAAACTACGTCCAGGGCAAATTTGGACAGTCGGGCCTCAATATACCTAGATGCTGCTGCACTATCGCCGGTAAGGATATTGCCCCAGTTGCCCTGGGTATCGATCAATAGGTCTTTCTGGCCGATTTGGACCATGGCATCCGCAATACTCGCATCCCCGTGGGGATGGTATTGCATGGTATGGCCAACCACATTGGCCACTTTGTTGTAGCGCCCGTCGTCCAACTCCTTTAAGGCATGCATGATGCGACGTTGCACCGGTTTAAAGCCATCTTCAATGGCGGGAACCGCTCTTTCTAGAATAACATAGGAAGCATAGTCCAGAAACCAATCCTTGTACATCCCCGTGACCCGGGTAAGGGCATCCTGGGAGCTATCCGGGTTTTCTTCATGGCCCGCGTTCACTTCTTCATTCTCTTCCATTCAGAATAGCTACGTATATTATTGTTTTACAATGGATTGTCTTCTACTAAATCCACTTCTACTTTAAGATTGTTAATGATGAACTTTTGGCGGTCCGGTGTATTTTTGCCCATGTAGAAATTCAATAGTTGTTCTATGGACATGGCCTTGTCCAACATTACGGGTTCCAGTCGGATATCGTCTCCAATGAAATGCTTGAACTCGTCCGGGGATATTTCACCCAATCCCTTAAACCGGGTTATTTCGGGTTTGCCGGAAAGTTTTTCTATGGCCGATTTTTTCTCCTCATCACTGTAGCAGTAAATCGTTTCCTTTTTGTTTCTCACCCGGAACAAAGGGGTCTGTAGGATGTAAAGGTGGCCTTCCTTGATCAGTTCCGGGAAAAATTGCAGGAAAAAGGTAATCAGCAACAAACGAATGTGCATCCCATCCACATCTGCATCGGTGGCGATGACGATATTGTTGTATCGGAGCTCCTCCATGGAATCCTCTATATTAAGCGCCGCTTGCAAAAGATTGAATTCCTCGTTCTCATAAACGATTTTTTTGGACATGCCGTAGGAATTCAGCGGTTTTCCCCTCAGGCTAAAGACCGCTTGGGTATTCACGTCCCTGGACTTGGTAATGGAACCGGAGGCGGAATCACCCTCCGTAATGAATAGGGTACTCTCCAATCTCCTTTCGTTCTTCATATTGTCCAGGTGTACGCGGCAGTCCCGTAGCTTTTTATTGTGCAGGCTGGCCTTTTTTGCGCGTTCCCGGGCCAATTTCCGAATTCCCGAGAGTTCCTTCCGTTCCTTTTCGGCCTGCATGATCTTGCGCTGGAGCTTTTCCGCTGTATCCGGGTTTTTGTGCAGGTAGTTGTCCAAGTACCTGCCCACAAAATCATTGATATAGGTCCGTACCGTTGGCAATCCCCCGCCCATGTCGGTGGAGCCCAATTTGGTCTTGGTCTGACTTTCGAAAACAGGTTCCATGACCTTGATGGAAATGGCCGAAATAATGGATTTTCGGATATCCGAGGGGTCGTAGGTCTTCCCATAGAAATCCCGGATCGTTTTTACAATGGCCTCACGGAAAGCGGATTGATGGGTACCCCCTTGAGTGGTATGTTGTCCGTTGACAAAGGAATGGTACTCCTCGCTGTATTGGGTCCTGCTATGGGTAATGGCCACCTCGATATCGTTGCCCTTCAAATGGATGATGGGATACAACATATCCTCTATGTTGTTACTATCCTCCAATAAGTCCTTCAATCCGTTCTCGGAATGGAATTTCTCCCCGTTGAAAACGATGGTCAATCCCGGATTGAGGTACACATAGTTCTTGACCATGCGTTCCACATACTCGTTCCGGTATCGGTACTTTTTAAAGATGGTCTCATCCGGTATAAAGGTGACCTTGGTGCCGCGTCTTCTTGTGGTTTCCTCCAGAAGCTCCTCGTTCTTCAGTTCCCCGATGGCGAATTCCGCTGATTTGGATTTACCATCGCGGGTGGATTCCACCTTAAAAAAGGTAGAAAGGGCATTCACCGCCTTGGTACCTACCCCATTGAGCCCGACCGATTTCTTAAAGGCCCGGGTATCGTATTTTCCGCCGGTGTTCATTTTGGACACCACGTCCACCACCTTGCCCAAGGGAATTCCCCGCCCGTAATCACGGACAACAACGCGCTCACCTTGGATCGAAATTTCAATGGTCTTCCCTGCACCCATGACGAATTCATCGATGCAATTGTCCAATACTTCCTTAAGGAGAATATAGATTCCATCGTCCGCCGAAGAACCATCGCCCAACTTCCCGATGTACATACCCGGACGCATGCGGATGTGTTCCTTCCAATCCAGCGAGCGAATATTATCTTCGGTATATTGGGTTACGGCCATGTTGTGACGGGTTTATCCTTGCTAATATAAAATTTCAAGCCAAAAATCAAAATGGGTGCCTTGGAAAGTAATTAACAATGAAAGTACGGAATTTGTTGATAGCCTGAACCGAAAGATCAGGTCGCCGATAGCAAATTACTATCATAAACTTATTATGTCCTTAGGGTAATCGCCTAGCTTTTTGTCCTGCCCTTTGCCGAAATAAAGCTTACGCCCAGTATCACGATCAACATTCCAAAAATCTGTAGAACGGTTATCCGTTCGTCCAAAAAGAAATAGGCCAAAACAATGGTGGACACCGGTCCCAAACTACCAAAAATGGAAAATGTGGAAGCGCCCAACCTTGCAATGGCCGCGGATACCAAGAATGAGGGGATCAAAGTGGCCAAGACCGCCATGGCCAGACCCAAGGCATATACCTCCCAGGGGTAACGGCCCAGGTCAAAATCACCGGAAACGCTGTAATGGACAAGGACGCACAAGGTGGATACGATCATGGCATAGGAAGTAAATTGCAGTACCCCAAATTTCGGGATCAACCAACCACTGCCTACCAAATAGGAAGCATAGGTAATGGCGCTGAGAAAAATCAGAAATCCACCCCATACCGCGGCCTCCCCTTGGATCTGAATCTCGTCCCAAAAGGTAATTACCACCCCCAGGTAGGTCACTAAAATGGCCCAGGTTTGGACATGGCTTACCTTTTTTTTAAATAAGAACCAGGACAACAAAACCACTATGGTGGGATAAATGAAGAGTATAATACGTTCCAATCCGGCCTTGATGTACTGCAGGCCCATAAAGTCGAACAGGCTGGCCAGATAATAGCCCACAAAGCCCAAAAAAACGATCCAAACATAATCTTTGCCCTTGATTTCCTTGGGATGCAAGGGCTTTTTCCATAGTGCTATGACCACATAAAAGGGAAAAGCAAAGCCCATACGAAATAGCAGCAGGGTAACATGGTCCACTTGATATTGATAGGCCAGCTTTACCATGACCGCCTTGGTAGAAAAGAGCACTACCCCTAGGATGGCCAAAAGGATTCCTATACCCGATGCCGACGATTTCTCAACCATTCAGCTAATGTAGTTCGCAGACCCTATCGACTAAAATGCGGTGGCGGCAGAATTACGATGCTCAATTGAAGTTGAAGGGCCGGCTCCCTGAGGTATAAGACGAAGTTTGTTTCAAACGTTGAATCGAAAATGCATCACATCCCCGTCCTGCACCACATATTCCTTCCCTTCGATCCGCATTTTACCGGCTTCCTTCACCTTTTGTTCGCTGCCAAAGGCCACATAGTCGGCGTAGGAAATGACCTCTGCCCGGATAAACCCCTTTTCAAAATCGGTATGGATTACCCCAGCAGCTTGGGGTGCGGTGGCCCCGACCGGAATGGTCCAGGCCCGTACCTCCTTCTCGCCCGCCGTAAAGTAAGTCTCCAAATTCAATAATTTATAGGCGCCCCGGATCAGTTTGGCGGAACCTGGTTCGTCCAGTCCCAAATCTTCCAGGAACATTTGCCGTTCCTCATAGGTATCCAGTTCGGTGATGTCCGCTTCCGTTCCAACGGCCAAAACCAAAAGAACCGCCTCCTCTTTTGCAATGGCCGAACGTACTTTTTCCACATAAGCATTGCCGCTCACTGCGGATGCCTCGTCCACATTACAAACATACATCACCGGCTTATCCGTAATAAACTGTAAGGGTTTCACAAATTCCTTGTGATTATCCGCCTTTATGGGGATAGCCCGTACAGATGTGCCGGATTCCAAGCCTTCCTTCAATTTTTGCAAAACAGCTTCTTCCTTCTGGGCCTCCTTATTTCCAATTTTGGCGGCCCGCTTGACTTTATCCAGCTTTTTTTCAACGGTTTCCAAGTCCTTTAACTGCAGTTCCATGTCTATGGTTTCCTTGTCCCGAATGGGGTCCACGGAACCGTCTACGTGAACGATATTGTCGTTATCGAAGCATCGCAATACATGGAGAATCGCATCCGTCTCCCGAATATTGCCCAGGAATTGGTTGCCTAGCCCCTCCCCCTTGCTAGCGCCTTTTACAAGTCCGGCGATATCCACAATTTCCACAGTGGCCGGAATTACCCGTTCCGGATGCACCAGGCCTTCCAATTTTTCCAATCGAGGGTCGGGAACGTTCACCACCCCAATGTTGGGTTCGATGGTACAGAACGGAAAATTGGCACTCTGCGCCTTGGCGTTGGACAAACAATTAAAAAGGGTAGACTTACCTACATTGGGCAACCCCACAATACCTGCTTTCATGGGCCTAAAAAAGTTAGTAGTGAAAATGGGAAACGCAGTGTTTCCCAATTCGGGTGCAAAGATAGTTTTTCAGAATGGTTTTGGAAGTCCTTGCCTGGAACATATCTAAAAATGGTCGTGGAAAAATGAAAATCACTAACAGCGTTGGTTAAATATTCAAAAATAACCCGCTCCGCAGTAGTTGTACTGCTGCGGTACAATAAATAGGACAGCGTAAACAAAAGAGTTTTAAGGGTCATGGCGTTTGCCATGACCCTTTATTGCTTTTCCCGGCTGCTTAATATTAGTACATTAAGGCATGCAATAAGGCGTAAAACATCAAATAAAAACAAATGGATTCTATTATTTAATCGAAGAATCAATTGTGCCAGAGGCTATAACAGTCCCTCAAATGATGAAAACTGTAACATAATGGTGTTTCCGCAGCAGTGCAACTACTGCGGAGAGGAGAAGGAATAGATAATAGTGAGTTGGACTTATGAATTTAGTAAAGATTTATCCAATTGACTCTTGTATTGAAGTAGGCCCTATGGACTTCTATTGTAAATAAAATATTAGTGCCCGCCCTCGGCTTCGAACTATTTGGAAAAGGAATCGGTTTAGCCGGAAGTAATGCGAATACCCGAAATCATGAAAACGGTTTAAGGTGTAGCAGTAGTATAACCTTGCCTACCTAAGGCGGGTACTGTGGAGTGGAAACCTTAATGAATTCTTAGATAACCACCACCATCCGATAAGCTAGGACATTCATAAATACAATACATATAGCCCATATAGAACGAAAATTGTACCTTTACTTTTGAATAAAATCGAACAGAAATGGCTACCGTAAATCTTAAAAAGCATGTACTTGACTACGTCAACAATGCGGACGACAGGCTGTTAAGGATGATAAAGGCATTAGTGGAAAGCTATCGAGAGACCGATGAACACCCCGAACTGTCCGAGACCCATAAAAGGTTACTCGATCAGCGTTTGGCCGACCACGAGGAAGACCCTAGCAGTGGCAGGGAATGGCCGGAGGTCAAATCTGAGCTCAGGGCAAAATATGGCGCATAAGATTATCATCAAGCCCTCGGCCGAAATCGAGATAGCAGAGGCATTGGAATGGTAAGAGGAATCAAAACAAGGGCTTGGCCTTGAACTGTTGGAAGAAATCGACGCTTGCCAGGGACGTATAGCCGACAATCCCGAACACTTCCAAAAACGTTATCGGGAAATAAAGATTGTTTTTACCAAACGCTTCCCCTACGGAGTGCACTACACCTTTGAATCCGGTACTGTTTACATACATGCGGTACTGCACACCAAACGGAAGCCACGGTAAGTAGTTCCCAGAGCAAAAAGTTCAGCCAGTTCTCTCAAGTGCTCAAGATTGCTTCTCATTTCCCCACAGGACCCACCAAAAGCGGGCAGGGCTTAAATAAATAACAATGAAAACATATGCTTTGGACCTTCATAGTCATTTACGCCATCTCTGGCTTATGCTATTCTTATTAGTATTGATGCCTTTTGTTTTATATTTTTTAATGATAGTCAAGTATGATGTTTTTGATTTGAAAAAAGCTGTAATAGCCGGAGTTTTAGTTTTTGTTGTTTTCATTCTTCCTATGCTCATACTTCATTTCAATTATTATTCGGTTAATAAAGGAAGTAGTTTTTCCTATAACGAATTAGAAGGAGAAATGATTTTTAAGAACAGTCATGGAGAAAATAAATTCAATACGAATGAGATTGATTCGATTATTTGTCATAAATCATGGCCAATGAGCAATAATAGGAGCGCCCTTCTTCCATGGGACATATATAACTATGCTGAGGTCAGATTAAAGAATGGTCAAATACTAAAGATTTCAAGTCTGCTGGTCTATGAGTTCGATAAACAGGTAATATCCGACACAATTGAAATCAAAAAAAGGTTTTACCCTTGGATATTATAGATTTGAGTAACCCCGCTCCCGCTCGTCTGTGACGAGTGGCGTACCGAGTAAGTAATAAATTTAAGATAAAGCCACGGTTTTCACTGTGGCTTTTTTCACCAGTAGTCTTTGGATGTCCTCTTGGAAGACGCACCCCTCTGCGCTTGCCAGTCTCAGCCAAAAGCTGACAGGGTTATTCTGCAGAACTGGTAGTACTGCGTAATTGGATGCCCAACAGTGAGGAGACGATATCGATGATTGCTCAAAAATCTATATAACTAAAATGCTAACCTTGAAAATCACAAATTGTGATATCAAGATACTACCTTTGAAAATCAATCGGAAATATGAGCAAAAAAGAAATATCCATAGCTGAAGAAGTAATCACCAATAAAATTTACCTTATCAGGAAAAAGAGTGTAATGTTGGATAGCGACCTTGCGGGACTCTATCAAGTGGAGACCAAAAGGTTGAACGAGCAGGTTAAAAGAAATACGGACAGGTTCCCCGAGGATTTTATGTTCTGACTTACAAGGGAGGAATGGGAAAACTTGAAGTCGCAAAATGCGACCGCAAGTTGGGGAGGCCGTAGAAGCGAGCCCTATGCTTTTACCGAGCACGGTGTATTGATGCTGTCTAGCGTTTTGAACAGCAAAAGAGCGATTGCGGTTAACATCAGAATCATGCGGGTGTACAACAAACTCAAGGAAATGTTGCTCAACCACAGTGAGTTACTGGTCAGGATGGAAAAATTGGAACGGCATATGGGAAAACACGATATGCAGATAGCCTAGGTCTTTGCCTATATCCAAAAGTTTATCGAACAAGAGACCGACCGTAAACAAATAGGTTACAAGAAAAGATAGTCCCTCCCCACAGGACCCACCAAAGGCGTATAGGGTTATACTGCTAAGGCAAAACATATTCTAACAAAGGTCACAAGGTGAAATGGTGGCTTTTTGTATTTTTAGCCTTTAGGCACCGACAACCAACCTTACAAAATGACATCACAACAAAAACCGTTTTCAAAACTGCATTCTGGAATACGGGTCCTATGGCTCGTTATCCTATCTACAAACACCTTCGCCCAGTTTCCGGGTCATCCCCTGCCCCAATATCCGGAAAACTGGAACAGTCAATGGATATCCCATCCCCATATTGATAAGTCGGCCCACGCCATGATCCATTTCCGAAAAAACCTGAACCTGCAAGAAGTGCCCGAACAATTTATCGTCCATCTCAGTGGGGACAACCGCTACCGCATCTATGTCAATGGTCGGGAAGTGACCTATGGTCCGCAATTGGGCGATGTACGCCATTGGCGCTACGAAACCTTGGATCTGGCCCCCTATCTTCGCAAAGGGGACAACCTGGTCGCAGCCCAGGTGATGAATTGGGGTGTTGAGCGGGCCCATGGTATCCTTTCCCACAAAACGGCATTTTTACTACAGGGGCATTCCCCAAAGGAACAGGTCCTGAATACGCACAGTGACTCAGATTGGAAGGTATTTTGGAACAGGGCCCTATTTGAAAAACCGGTACGTTGGCGGCAGGGCGAAATCATTGGCGGGTTTTATGCGAGTAATCCGACCGATTCCATAGTCGGGGCCAATTATCCCTGGGGGTGGACCGATTCCAGTTTCAGCGATTCCAATTGGGTGCCTGCCGTGGAGGTCTTTTCCCGGCCCAAGACCAGCGCCGGTTATGGCCATGGTTGGATTTTACAGCCCAGGACCACCGCAATTCAGACCAATTCCCGGGAATCCATCGGGAAGATTGTCCGTTCAAATACCCCGAAACTGGAGACCGAAGCGTTTGGGAAGCAGCCCTTGGTCATTCCTGCACATTCAAAACGGACCCTCTTGATCGACAAAGGTAAGGTGACCGTAGGTTTCCCAAAACTTATCCTTTCCAAAGGGAAGGACGCCCAAATTCGGATAACCTACTCGGAGGCCCTTTATGATACCAAGAATAAAAAGGGACACCGGGATGAAATATCGGGTAAAAGAATCGAAGGCATTAGCGATGTGTATATCCCTGATGGGGGCGATAACCGGGTATATCAACCCATTTGGTTCCGGGCTTTCCGTTTTATTCAATTGGATATGCAGACCGAATCACAACCCCTGGAAATCAACGATTACCACAACATCTATTCCGCCACCGATTTTCCCGTAAAGGCAAAATTCACGGTGAAAAACCCGCTATATCAAAAGGTATGGGACATTTGTTGGCATGGTATGAAACTGTGCGCACAGGACAATTTGATGAGCGACGTCTATTATGAGACCATGCAATACGTGGGCGACCTTCGCCCCCATTTGATGGGTTGGACCTCCCTTACCGGTGACTTGAGTTACTTTAGAAGTGCCCTAGAGCAGTTCAACAATTCCAGACTTCCGGATGGCAATATCACGAGTTGCTATCCCTTAAAGGCCACTTTTGTCCACCCCACCTATTCCCTTATTTGGATCGATATGTTGCACGACCTGATGATGAGGGAGGGGGACAAGAAATGGATCGGCCAGTATGTCGGGGAAATTCAGGAGGTATTCGATTTCTATGAATCCACCATCAATGAAAATGGGCTGGTCGGGGATGCGGGCTACCAAATGTTCATCGATTGGTATGTGCCCAAAGGGGGCAATTCCAAAGTCAACAAAAGAGGGAATTCCGCCATCCTTACGCTGAACTACGCCTATACATTAAATCATGCGGCCCGTATCCTGGAATGGTTGGGCCATGGGGAAAAAGCGGAGCACTATCGGATCCAATCGCGTAAATATGCGGAAATCGTCAGGAAACTGTGCTTCGATACCCAAAAAGGGATTTACGCGGATGACCCGGAAAAAACATTTTATGATCAACGTGCCAGTATCTTGGCCGTACTTACGGATGCCCATAGTCCGGAGGAAAAAAAGGATTTAATGGCAAAAGTCCTGGACCAGGCTACGCATTTCGATAGTGAAGCCAACCTGTTCTATTATTTTTATTTGTTCGAAGCCATGCGGAAGACCGGAGTGGGCAATTTTACGGAACAGCTGGAGCCTTGGAAAGCCATCGTGGAAAAAGGGATGTCCGCCACGCCGGAGAAGCGTATCGAACAAGATCCGCGTTCCGAGGTGCATCCCTGGACGGCCCACCCCGTCCATTTTTACTTCAATGTGGTAGCTGGGATACGGCCCACCTTACCGGGTTATGCCACTGTGGAAATCGCACCCATGCCAGGCGAACTGCCCCATCTACAGGCGTCCTATCCCACAAAGTTGGGTATGATGGAGATGTCCCTGGAATTTAACCCTTCTGGCCGGGTAACGGGAACCATAATCCTTCCTGAGGGAATGACCGGACAATTCAAATGGAAAGGGAAAACCCGACCGCTCACAAGCGGAGAAAATCTGTTGTAATCCCTAACCAATTTGGGAACCGACTTAGTCTTCCGGATGCATAAAACGCTGCTTGGTCAGCAATGTCTCCTCGTCTTCCACCCGATCCTCATCGGGGACGCAGCAGTCCACTGGGCAAACGGCCGCGCACTGTGGCTCCTCATGAAAGCCCATGCACTCCGTACATTTATCTGGGGAGATATAATAGATTTCGTCGCTGATCGGTTCCTGTACGTCATCGGCGTTCACGGCTTTCCCGTCAGGTAGTACCACATCACCGGTCAACGAAGTGCCGTCACTATAACGCCATTCATCCGCGCCTTCATAAATGGCCGTATTGGGGCACTCCGGTTCGCAAGCCCCACAGTTGATACATTCATCAGTTATAATAATCGCCATAATTCTCTTTTTAAAGCCCTTAGGTACTGGTTATGTCCCAAAACCTTAGGACCGCAATTTTAAATTAGTATGTGTATTTTTGCAACTCCTTACCTACAAAGGTAAACCCTACGGGATTACTGGACAAATATAATGACAGACCTAGAACGCAGATTGAACGCTTTTATTGAACTTGGAAAATTCATAGGCGATTTTTGTGAATACCAAAACAATCCATCACCTGACGGCCATCCCAAATCAAAGGCATTTCAAAAATTGGAAGAGATCATCGTGCTAGCGGAAAAATCCAACGGCTGGTTTACCCCGGACAACATCCTTTTTGCCTTTGAAAAATGGAAAGAACTATTGACCGAGGAGCAATTACGGGATTGGCTCGCCGCCTACCCTTTGGAAAAAAACAGAAAAAAGGAGGTGGCGATCATTATGGCCGGCAATATTCCATTGGTCGGTTTCCATGACTTTCTAAGCGTATTGCTTACGGGGAATTCTGTGCTGGTCAAGCTTTCCTCCAACGATCGCATCCTCCTGCCCTATTTGGCGGAATATCTCGTGGAACAGGAAGCTTCCCTTAAAAATGCCATCCGTTTTACCGAGGAAAAATTGGACGAATTCGATGCTGTTATCGCAACGGGCAGTAATAATACGGCGCGTTATTTTGAATACTATTTTTCCAAAAGGCCCCATCTGATCCGAAAAAACAGGAACTCGGTGGCGGTGCTTTCGGGCAACGAATCCCAGAAACAGCTGCGGGACTTGGGCGAGGATATTTTTAGGTACTATGGATTGGGATGTCGCAGTGTATCCAAGCTTTTTGTTCCCGATACCTACGATTTTGAACAGTTCTTTTCCGCTATATATCCTTACCGAACCCTTTTGGACCACCAGAAGTACGCCAATAATTATGATTACAATAAGGCGGTATACCTCATGAGCGAATTTAAGCTATGGGACAACGGCTTTCTGATGCTGAAGCAGGATGAGAACTATGCCTCCCCCATCGCTTCCTTGTTTTATGAGCGATACGACACCCCTGAGGACATCACGGATAGATTAATGAGAGATCAGGTAAAAATACAATGTGTGGTCGGGCAGGAATTTATAGAAAACGGCATTCCCTTTGGCCAAACACAGTCCCCCAGTCTAACGGATTATGCCGATGGGGTGGACACTGTTGACTTCCTGTTAAAAACATAACCAAATTATTCGTCTTGCATGCGGAAGATTCGCCATAATTTTATGACCTTTAACGGCTCAATTAACAAAACCCGGCGGGTACCGAGCGATTGTCGGAACCCTGTAAAAGAATAACAAATGAAGAAACATAATTTTAGCGCTGGACCCTGTATTCTGCCCCAGGAGGTATTTTTAAAGGCTTCCGAAGCCGTTATGGATTATAACGGTTCCGGAATATCACTCATTGAGATATCCCATAGAAGCCAGGAATTTGTTGCCATTATGGAAGAGGCCAGGGCCTTGGTTCTGGAATTGCTGGGACTGGAAGGAAAGGGATACCAGGCCCTGTTCTTGCAAGGAGGGGCCAGTTTGGGGTTTTTGATGGTAGCCTATAACCTATTGGAAAAAAAGTCGGGCTATTTAAATACCGGTTCTTGGAGTGAAAAGGCGATCAAGGAGGCCAAGTTATTTGGAGAGGTGGCCGAAGTAGGCTCCTCGAAGGACGAGAATTTCAATTACATCCCTAAAGGCTATGCCGTTCCCGATGATCTGGATTACCTCCACCTGACATCCAACAATACCATTTTTGGGACACAAGTAAAAAAATTCCCGAAAACTGCCGTTTCCCTGGTCTGCGATATGAGTTCGGATATTTTTTCCAGGGAGTTGGATTTTAGCCAGTTCGACCTGATCTATGCAGGTGCCCAAAAGAACCTGGGTGCGGCTGGGACTACCTTGGTCGTGGTCAAGGAGGACATCTTGGGCAAAGTTTCCCGTAAGATTCCATCCATGTTGGATTACCAGGTCCATATTTCCAAGGACAGTATGTTCAACACGCCTCCCGTGTTCGCGGTGTACACCTGCTTGCTCACCCTGCGCTGGCTCAAGGCCCTGGGTGGTATCCCCGCCATAGCCGAGATTAATGAGAAAAAAGCGCAATTGCTCTATTCTGAAATCGACCTCAACCCGGTTTTTGAGGGATTTGCCAAGCCGGAGGACCGTTCCCATATGAACGCCACCTTTAATCTGGCGGATGAAAAACTGAAGGATACCTTTGACGCCATGTGGAAGGAGGCGGGCATCAATGGACTTAATGGCCATAGGTCTGTGGGCGGTTATCGGGCATCCATGTACAATGCCATGTCCCTGAAAAGTGTAGGAGTCTTGGTAGATGTCATGAGCGAAATGGAACGAAAAGGTTAACAGGTTATTGAGTTATTATGTCGTTTTTATTTGTTAACTATTGTTTATGTGTTCATTACAACCATTTACTGTAAATCTAAACCTTAGTAACCAATAACCAGTAACTAATAACTGAGAACCCTTACCATTAACCCGTAATTAACTACCAAAATGAAGATTTTAGCCAACGACGGAATAGCGCAATCAGGTATCGAGGCCCTGGAAAGTGAAGGCTTTGAAGTATTGACCACAACGGTGGCCCAAGAACAACTGATTCCTTACATCAATGATAACAACATTGTGGGACTGCTGGTGAGAAGTGCCACCAAGGTGAGAAAAGACCTTATCGATGCCTGTCCAGACCTCAAATTGATCGGCCGTGGTGGCGTGGGCATGGACAATATTGATGTGGCCTATGCCAAGGAAAAAGGATTGCATGTCATCAATACCCCGGCGGCTTCTTCGGAATCGGTGGCGGAACTGGTATTCGCCCACTTGTTCGGTGGCGTCCGCTTTCTTTACGATGCCAATAGGCAAATGCCCTTGGAGGGGGATAGTAAATTCAAGCAGCTTAAAAAATCCTATGCGGGTGGAACGGAACTTCGGGGGAAGACCTTGGGGGTTATGGGTTTTGGCCGCATTGGCCGGGCCACAGCAAAAATTGCCCTGGGTGTAGGTATGAAGGTAGTCTATTATGACCCGTTTTTGGAAAAGGCCTCGGTAGCCGTGACTTTCTTCGACGGTCAATCCGCCTCCTTTGAATTTAGTTCACTTACCAAGGAAGAAGTACTAAGAACCGCTGATTTTTTAACACTACATGTTCCCGCACAAAAGGAATATGTTATTGGAAAAGAAGAACTCGCCATCATGAAGGACGGTGTGGGCATCGTAAATGCCGCACGTGGCGGGGTCGTGGATGAGGTAGCCCTGGTGGAAGCATTGGAAAAAGGAAAAGTGGCCTTCTCCGGATTGGATGTATTCGAATCCGAGCCCCAACCGGAAATAAAAGTACTAATGCACCCGAGAATTTCATTAACACCCCATATCGGGGCGGCGACCGGGGAAGCGCAGGACCGTATCGGAACCGAATTGGCCGCCCAAATCATCGCCTTGCTAAAGTAAGGTTAACGTGCTTTAGGGGAAGAAATAAGTGTAGTTTTTGTACATTACAGGTCCATTGTAAAATTAACTATAACATGTCTGGATTATTAGATTTACTAAACAGCCCAATGGGCAAACAATTGATTAACGGTGTGGCCGGACAGACTGGACAGACCGAAAACAAGACCGCGGATGTATTGGGTATGGCCATGCCCCTCTTACTGGGCGCCATGAAAAAAAATGCCTCCTCTTCCCAAGGAGCCGAAGGCCTTATGAATGCCCTATCGAGCAAGCATGACGGAAGCATCCTGGACGACTTGTCCGGACTTTTTGGAGGCGGTGTGGACCAATCCGTTATGGATGACGGAGCCGGGATCCTCGGACACGTGTTGGGAAGCAAACAACCCCAGGTGGAAAATGCCTTAAGTCAGAAGTCGGGCCTCGATGCCGGGGCCATTGCCCAGATCCTTAAAATAGCCGCACCCATAGTGATGGGATACCTCGGTAGGCAAAGGAACCAAGGCAACGTGAACGATGCCAGTGGTATGAATAGTTTGTTGGGCAGTATGCTGGGAGGACAATCGCAACAAAACCAAAGCTTGATCATGAGCCTCATCGATGCCGATGGCGACGGTAGCGTCCTAGACGACGTAGCGGGTATGGTTTTGGGCGGAAGTAAAAAGAAAGGCGGGCTTGGCGGCTTGCTAGGCGGACTTTTTAAGGGATAATCCCAAAAATACAAAACCATTAAACGAAAGTCGTTTGTGCCAACAAGCGACTTTTGTTGTATAATTACCACATTTATACCTCAAAGCAGGCAAATTATGGTCAAGAGAAAACAAGCAGTTCTTACATTGGGCGTATTGGCTTTTGTCGTGGGTATTGCTCTAAGTGCCTGCCAAGGATCAAAACAATCCTTGAATATATCGGATGAGGAAAAGGTAGCCTTTGGTCAAACAGTCGGCGATACCATCACCATAGCCAGCGATAGTACGGAATACGAAATTATTATCATTGAGCCGGGATTCAACTTTTGGCTCAACAGCATTGCCAGGCCCCGGGGTTTTTATTCCCAATCCTTTCTGGAAAACCGCAATTTGGTCTTGGTGACCAACTGGAACCAGAGGGTGCTGGCACCGGTACGTTTTGACCCAAGCCTGTACGAGCTCCAGATCAATTATGATCCCGGTATCGACTACGGCTATGAAGTTAACTATAAACTATACTACTATTTCATCTATTTCCAGCGCAAATACAACCAACGTTTGGGACCTTGGTTGCCTCGGATTTAAGGATTATATTTGCCGCATATCCAAGATACATGGAGAAATTAAAAAAGCGCTGGGGCATACACTCCAACTTTCAGTTGCTTATCATTTTAGTAGTTTTTGCCGTTACAGGTTCTACTGCTGCCAAACTGGCGGACCCCCTGACCAGTTTAATCGGACTTCAACAACAAAGTACCCATCCTTGGATCTATTGGACGGTACGTATCTTGCTTATCTTTCCCATTTATCAAGTCTTGCTTGTGATATTCGGGTGGCTGTTCGGCCAGTTTAAATTCTTTTGGAATTTTGAAAAGAAAATGCTGGTGCGCCTTGGTCTCGGTTTTCTCTTTAAATAATTATACTTTTGTTAACAATCTTTTAGTATGCTATTTGGTTAATTTTGCAAACTATGGAAAGGAAAAGTAATATCTGGCTATTTGGCTTCTTTTTGGCCTTATTACTGGTAAAAGTGTCTTCCTTTCATGTGTATTCGCATACTGATGATGATTGTCACGAGACGGAGGCCTGTCTGTATTGTGAATTGGCGATCGAAAATCAAAATACCGGGTTTACCTTACCAGAGTCGCCCAATTTGGAAATCGACCATCTTAACTTCTATTACGAAACGCCCAAGTACAGCTTTTTGGGTCTATGCAATTCAGCTGGCTTTTTGGCCCTGAAACATAGCCGACCTCCTCCTTTCGTGGCTTAGATCCCCCGAACGCGCCCTTCCTTCTATAAAGGGCCACTAGATCAAACCACATATACTATTCATGAGAATTTTCTTTATAGTACTGTTTATGGCAGTATCAGTATTTAACGGAAATGCACAGGATTGCTCCAATTCCTTGTTGGGGAGGGTGACCGATTTTCACGATGGCCTTCCACTGACCGGAGCGACCGTACAAGTTTCCGGTACTGCCCAAACCGCTCTCACCGATGGGGAAGGCCAATTTAAATTGGATGCCCTATGTAGGGGAACCTTGGAATTGGAAATATCCCATCCCGAATGTGATACGCAGTTTGTTCGTGTTGAGATAGATAAGACCGTAACGACCTTTAGCACCACCTTGGAACATCATCTTGAGGAATTGGACGAGGTAAAGGTGGTGGGCGATGCCGTGGCCCTCAAAACCAATTCGGCCCAGGAACAGGTTTTAGGACTGGAGACTTTGGAGCAGTTCAGTGGCTTGAACTTAGGGGATGCCTTAAGGGAACTGGGAGGGGTCTCCTCCTTGAACACCGGGGCCAATATCTCCAAGCCCATAATCCACGGATTGAATGGAAGTCGTGTTTTGATCTTGAATAACGGAGTGCGGATGCAGGACATGGAATGGGGCGATGAACATGCCCCTAACATAGATATTAATGCTTCTGGATCAATTTCTGTGGTCAAGGGTGCTGGTGCCCTACAGTATGGGGGGGATGCCATTGGCGGCATCATACTGATGGAGCAGGCCCGTATCCCACAACTGGATTCCCTGTATGGGAAAACAATCATCAATGGTCTTTCCAATGGCAGAGGGGGCAACGCCACCACGGAACTGGTCAGGAGCTTTAAGGACGGATGGTTTCTGCGCGGTCAGGCTTCCTATAAAAGACTGGGCGATCAAGAAGCACCGGACTATATACTCTCCAATACCGGTTTTCAAGAAATTGGAGCCTCGCTACGGTTCGGAAAGCAATTGTTCACCTGGGGCTGGGATGTCAATTACTCCTATTACAATGCAGAGATTGCGATATTGCGGGCCTCCCATATTGGTAATGTGGACGATCTCATCCGCAGCATAAACAATGGCCAACCGGAAGTTGTGCGGCCGTTTACCTATTCCATCCAAAATCCAAGACAGGATGTTACCCATCATTTGGGAAAACTTAAGTTCTATCAACGATTTGAAGGATTGGGCAAACTGACCTTACAATACGATTTCCAGCGTAACCGTAGATTTGAGTTTGATATCCGTCGCGGTGATTCGGATGATAGGGCGGCCTTGGATCTGGAATTGACTACCCATACGCTGCAGGCTGATTTTAAATGGGACGCCAAAACCCGGTATCAAATGCATTTTGGCCTGCTGGGGAGGTATCAGGACAACTTTGCAAATCCCGATACCGGCGTAAGACGATTGATACCTGATTATGAGAAATACGATTTGGGCGGTTTTTTGATCGGGGAATACCGTCTTACGGACAACTTGCTTCTGGATGGTGGCTTTCGTTATGATTATACCCGGGTAGACGCCCAAAAATTTTATCAGACCTCACGTTGGGAAGAACGCGGATACGATGAGGAATTTCAAGATCTGGTTGTCGAGGATCTGGGTACGCAGTTGTTGACGAATCCCATATTTGACTATCACAATTTTTCGACAACCGCAGGGCTTCAATATGCACCGGATAATCAGCATGTTTTCCGCTTCAACTATGCGCTTTCGCAACGCGCACCCAATCCCTCTGAACTATTCAGTGATGGCCTGCACCATTCCGCGGCCCGAATTGAGTTGGGGGATTTAAGAATCAATAGTGAAACTTCGCACAAAATTTCACTATCCAACCAAAGGGATTTTGTTCATTGGGGATATACGTTGGAGCCTTATTTCAACTTCATTCAGGATTTTATCCTATTGGAACCCACTGGTGTGGAGTTAACGATTCGGGGAGCTTTTCCGGTTTGGGCCTACCGTCAACCCGATGCCCGTTTATTGGGTCTGGACGCTTCGGTCTATTTTGATTGGACAGATCGTTGGCGGACGGACCATCAGTTTTCGTTGGTCAAAGGAAGGGATATGGACAATGATGCCGCCTTGATCAATATACCGGCTGCCAATTTTAGAAATCAACTAAAATTCGTCCGACCGGAATGGCGGAATTTTGAGATTTCCCTGGTCAGCAATTATGTATTCCGGCAGAACGAGTTTCCGCCGAACGTGGTGGTTTTCTCGCCCGAACAACAACAGGAAGTACTATTAGAGATCAATACACCGCCTGATGCCTATCATATTTTGGGCCTAAATTCAAAATTGGAGTTTCCCTTGGGAGATTCCCTTAAACTCACCACGATGCTAACGATAAATAATGTCTTGAATACCACATATAGGGAGTACTTGAATCGGCAACGATTTTTTGCCGACGATTTGGCCCGAAATATCATTTTACAATTAAAACTTAATTATTAACCCTTATTCTTTTTTTTATGAAAACGTTGAAATTCTTATCTATGCTTGCACTTGCCGGGACCATTTTGGTGTCTTGTTCCGACGATGATAACGGTCCCGAGCCAGTGAACGAGGAAGAGGTAATAACCACCATGACCGTGACACTAGTACCTGATGGTGGTGGAGATACCATTACCCTTCAAACCCAGGACTTGGATGGCGATGGTCCGAACGCTCCAGTGGTAACCGTTTCCGGAAATCTATTGGCTAACACCACATATGGTGGGGCCATTGTATTATTGAACGAAACAGAGACCCCGCCGGAGAACGTTACCGAGGAAATAGAGGAGGAAGATGATGAACATCAATTCTTCTTTATAACTACCGGTAGCATTGCCAGCGTGGACTATGGCGACGAGGACGATGACGGCAATCCGATCGGATTGGTATTCGCGCTGACCACTGGTGATGCCGGAGCGGCTACTATCGCCGTTACCTTACGCCATGAGCCTAAAAAGCCCAACGATGGAACACTAGCCGATGCCGGAGGGGAAACCGACATCACGGAAACATTCAACCTTACGGTAGAATAAACGGATGCCCCCCTCAAAAAGGCAACCTTGGGAAGGATGATTCCTTCTCAAGGTTTCTTTTTAAATAACCCATAGGAAAGTTGTCCTAGAAATTTTTTGGGCACCTTTTCATCCCCTTCAAAACCCAGTTGGATCGTTCCACTATCTTCGGGGATGTAGTTGCTCCCGAACAGGTAATCCCAAATGCTCAAACTGATACCAAAATTAACCCCGTACTTGCCTTCGGGTAAGGTATAGGCGTGATGATATAAATGCATGACCGGATTGTTGAATACATACCTAAGCGGTCCCCAGGTCAACTTTAGATTCGCATGGTTCAAATGACCGATGGTTATGGCAGCAAAATGTACGATATAGGCCTGTTCCGGCTCAAAGCCGCCCAACAGCATAATCCCAAAAGTCTTTAACGGTTTGTATAGGATGTTCTCCATCCAATGGTATCGCATATGGGCCGCGAACCCCATTTCCTTCACGCTATGGTGAATTTTATGGAATTGCCACAAAAAAGGAAATCGGTGCAAGAGAATATGGGTAAACCATTGCACAAAGTCCAATAGAATGAAAAAGACCATCAATTGTGCCCATTGGGGCAAGGAATCCAGGGAAACCAGGGTGAAAGCCCGAATGGAGATTCCCATATCCAAAAAGAATAGCTCCAATATCTTGTAAAATCCGCTTATGGCTATGGAAAAGATGAAGAAATTGAAGAATATATAAAAGGCGTCCAGCCAAAAGTCTTTTCTAAAAATAGCCTGCTCCCTTCGCCAGGGGAAAGCGATTTCCAGTAACCATACCCCTACCGAAATACCGATGACCCCCCAGAAGAAATTGGTATACCAAGGTACTTCAAAGTGGATGGATTTCCAGGTCCATTCCAGGGTTCCCAGGAAGGAACCGATAAAAGCATCGGCATACTTTTCCATAATTTCGTGCTTTTAGCTGGGTTGGGTCATGGAATCTTTAGCGCGCTATTCTTCCAATACATACCACTCCGTAACCTTCAAATTTTCCCTCCTGCCCTTGGCTTCGGGGGCATAGTTGGTGGCCAGATACTCCAGAATAATGGATTCACTCTCTCCCAAATCCCATAAATTCTGGGTTTCTTGCATCCACCGTATGGTGGAAAGCCAGCCTTCCTTCGTCATCCGGTTCTGGGTTACCAATTGTGCCGAATGACATGGGGTACAGTGCGTTATGGTTTCCCGAAGACCTGTTCCCCGAATAAATCCGGAAGCCGAGTCAATACTTTTTTCCATTTCCCCGAAGACCTCCGTTTCTTTGGGGTGGGTCGATATCGAATTAGCCCCTGCCCCATTCTCCTCCCCATAAAAATAAAATGCGACAATGGCCAGGATAAGGGCCAGACAACTGACCACAATCAAGATTCGGTACAACCTTCGGGCACGTTTTCGATATGTTTGATGCGGGTTTCCCATTAGGTAACTTTTATGGCAATCCTATGGCAGGCATTGTTCAGGTATCCCTTTGGGTTCCAACCTGGCAACAACATGGGCTGTGAAACGTTGTTGGAGTCGGTGGCCCTGGCCCATATTTCGTAGTAACCTTTTTTAGGGAAATCCACGGTAGCGCTAAAATGTTGCCAAGCCAACCGATTTTTGGGTTCCTCCAGGGAGCACACCTTCCAAGTGGCACCGAAATCCGTGGAATACTCCATTTTTTTCACCTCTAATTCCCCGGCCCAGGCATGCCCGCGGATTTGTAGTTTCCGCTTTTGGGAAAGTAAGGCCCCTGACCTGGGATAGGTTATCAATGATTTTATCGGCATGGATTCAATAATACACATATCGGCATCGGCCACTTTTTCTCCGGGAGCTACGGGCTCACAGGGAATCCTATAGGAACTGCCCCCCATTTTGGCACCATCGTGAACTTGGTTTCTAATACTCAGGCGATCGACCCATTTGCCCGAAGCGGAAGCCGGCCAGCCTCCGGCCACCAAACGCAAGGGATGGCCATGTACTAGAGGTATATCCGTTCCGTTCATGGCGAAGGCCAGAAGCGTCTCGTCCTGCATGGCCTTGGCAATAGGTATCCCCCTTGAAATTGGCTCTTTTTCGGGGTTTCGGCTTAAATGTAAATCGGCCGCATGGTAGCCCACATACACGGCATTTTCCTTTATTCCCACATCTTGCAGGACATCCCTAAGTCGAACCCCGGTCCATTCCGCGCAGGAAACGGCTCCAACGGTCCATTGATTTCCCTTGGCCGGAGGATTAAACTCACTCCTTCCATTTCCACCGCATTCCAAAGTTAATTGATAGGTGTGGTGCTGGAAGTTGGATTTCAATTCCTGCAAACTGTAGCTTTTGGTTCGCTCTACGGACTCTCCGTCTAGGGTCAGTTTCCAGTTTTGGGCATCCACCTGCTCGGGGATCAGTCCATTATTACGTATGAACATATACTTGGATGGGGTAATGCTATCGTCCAATAAGTGGGCCCTCGCCTCCATATTCCAAGGCCGATCGTTTAAGACGACCATTTCCGAATCCTTATTGAAGAGTTTAAACGGGTCCGGGTCTTGCAGGAAAAGGGGTCGGTACCCCGTTGGCATCATCGACCCAAAAACAATATCGCAACCCGCACTACTGATCATTGCGGCCAATGCGGACCTTTTTACAAAAGTTCTCCTATTCATGCTCCATGGTATTATTGGGATGTGGGAAGTTTGACATTTTTGGCCTATTTTATCTCGATGGCGCTTCGCTTTCCCTTCCCTTTAAAAACATAGGTATATAGCCACATGAGGGTAAATGAGGGAATGACATCCATTCCCGGAACGATTTCTTCCACAAAATTGAACAGCGCCGCGGCCTGACCTATTTTACCCTTGTACATTCGGGTCATAAGCCAAGCCGAAACCGGGGCCCAAATAATATCCGTAAAATCCCCGATAAGCGGTATGGTAAAGGAGAGCATCCCGATACCGTCAAAAAGCAACCCTAAAAACAAGGCATTGTACTTTTTATTCTTGGTCTTTGACATATCTTAAAAATAAACATTAGTTGGTACAAAGCAATAAGGATGCCAGGTAAAATGTACATTGCCCAAGAAGACAGTTAAGGAAACAGGCTTAAGGCCTAGGAGAGATTGGAACTGATCAATTTTAGAAATTCGTTCCGCGTTTCCTCATTTTTAAAAGTTCCCCGAAACCCGGAGGTCGTGGTAACGGAATTTTGCTTTTGGACCCCTCGCATCATCATGCACATATGAGCCGCTTCGATCACTACGGCTACGCCTTGCGGTTTAAGGGTATCGTTAATACAATCCAGGACCTGTTCGGTCAATCGTTCCTGTACCTGTAAGCGACGTGCAAAGACATCCACGATACGGGGCAGCTTACTTAAACCAACAATATGTCCATCCGGAATGTAGGCAATATGGGCCTTGCCAAAAAAGGGAAGCATATGATGTTCGCACAAGGAGTACACCTCGATGTCCTTTACAATAACCATTTCGTTATAGGATTCCTTGAACATGGCGCTCTTAAGAATCGCGGCGGCATCTTGTTTGTACCCCTGGGTAAGGAACAACATGGCCTTGGCCGCCCTCTCCGGTGTCTTCACCAATCCTTCGCGCTCTACATCCTCCCCTATTTCGGTTATGATCTTTGAAAAACGTTCCTTAACATCGTTCGTAATTTCCAGATTGTATTCTTCCAAATTTTGATAGGGTGCCATGCGCAATTTTATTTTTTAGATTTTAGAAGTACAAATTAACGTATTATTAGCGCGCCAAAAACAAAAATATAAAGTTCCGTTCTAAGTCCGTCCTTTATGTCCTTTGCCATCTTTCCGGATTTCATCCCATGGTCTTTGCAGTGTTATGGTTAATGTTTACTTTCGGGCTATATTACCATAAATCCATGATCCAAGCCGTCCGTATCCATAAATACTATGGAAAACTCCATGTATTAAAAGGCGTAGATATCCACATAAAAAAAGGGGAAATTGTTTCCATAGTGGGCGCCTCGGGTGCTGGCAAGACTACCTTGCTACAGATATTGGGCACCTTGGACGTACAATCCAATAAGGAAGAAGGTGGGCTTTTGATTAATGGCGTGGACACCACAGGACTTTCGGGCAAGGAACTGGCGAAGTTTCGAAACGAGCATATTGGTTTTATTTTTCAATTCCATCAACTTCTTCCCGAGTTTACAGCGCTCGAAAATGTCTGTATTCCCGCTTTCATTAAAAACACCCCAAAGGCCCAAGCTGAAGAGAGAGCCAAGGAACTGCTGGATTTCCTTGGACTTTCCGATAGATACCACCATAAACCCAACGAACTTTCCGGGGGCGAGCAACAGCGAGTGGCGGTAGCCAGGGCACTTGTCAATAATCCTTCCATCATTTTTGCGGATGAGCCCAGTGGTAATTTGGACTCCGAAAGTGCGGATAATCTACACCAATTATTTTTTGAGCTCCGCGATAAATTCGGGCAGACCTTTGTGATTGTAACACACAATAGGGAGCTGGCGGATATGGCGGACCGCAAGCTTAGCATGGTGGACGGACGTATCACCGATTCCAAAAGCGTTCCTACCACCGATTGACGAAACGACCCTCTGTCGGGAATTATCATTTATGATGCCAGAACATGAGACAGGATGAGTTAAAGGAATTTTTGGATGCCAAGGCGGCCCAATACGAACATCCTCGGTTTTTGGAATCCGATCCCCTACAAATTCCCCATAGATTTTCGAGCAAGGCCGATATTGAAATCAGTGCGTTCCTAACGGCAACGATCGCCTGGGGCAATCGCAAAAGCATTATCAACAATGCTACCCGCATGATGGAACTTTTGGACAATGCACCAGCGGAATTTATACGCAATCATAATGACGCCGCACTGGACAAATTATCGGATTTTGTGCACCGGACCTTTAATGGAAACGATTTTATCTATTTTGTAAAAAGTCTGCAAAACATCTACCGGCACCATGGGGGGTTGGAAGGCCTGTTCCATAAAAACGCGGACCCGACCTCCTTACAATCCACTATTTCGCACTTTAAAACCGTTTTTTTTGAACTTCCACACCTCCAACGTACCACCAAACATATCAGTGATCCGGCAAAAGGTTCGGCCGCAAAACGAATCAATATGTTCCTAAGATGGATGGTGAGGAACAGCGGTACGGGTGTCGATTTCGGATTATGGAAATCCCTCAGCCCTTCCTTATTGTCTTGTCCACTGGACGTACATTCCGGAAACGTGGCCCGGAAGCTGGGTTTGTTGAAACGGAAACAAAATGACGCCAAAGCCGTAATGGAATTGGACAAAAACCTACGAAGGTTAGACCCCCTAGACCCCGTGAAATATGATTTCGCGTTATTTGGACTAGGGGTTTTTGAAAAGTTTTAGGACGAAAGGGCTTCCAAGATTTCCTGGGGCAACAATACCTTATCTATAATATGGATAACACCGTCCAACACTTCCACATCCGACGAGGTCACGTTGGCCGGGCTACCGGTCTTATCCAAAATGTATACGCCACCATCTATCTTCACCGTTAATTCCTCGCCTTGCAAGGTAGCAACGGACTGACCATCACTAAGATCCCCAGAGGTCAATGTCGCATTTGGGACTAGGTGATAGGACAAAATGGTTGCCAAGATTTCCAGGTCTTCGGCCGTATCAAAATCCGCCAAGGAATCGTATCCATCCAAGGAATCAAAAAGATCCAAAAAGGCCTGATTGGTCGGTAAAAAGAAGGTGAATTCCTCTTGGAGGAAATCACAAAGAAGTTGGTTAAAACGCACCAGCAAGCAGTGTGCATAATCCAATTCCTCCTCATCCAAAGAGTCCACAAATTCCATGACCACACGGGCGGCCTCGGTAGCCAGATCCTCAACAACGGAGTGCGGGATCAATACGCGATCTATGGTATGGATAACCCCGTTCCCTGCGGGAATATCGGTTACCACAATATTCGCGGGAAAACCCGTAGCATCGACCAGTCCGAATCCATCCTCCGTAGCCACGATATGCAGGGAATTGCCCTCGGACAAGGTATCCGCACTACCTGCGCCCAAATCGCCGGAAGTTATTGTTCCCGGAAGCACATGATACAATAAAACGTCACGCAATAAATTGATTTCAAACTCGGAATCGAAGTCTCCAATATCGCCTAGACCCTCTCCAAATACCGCCAATAATCCAAAAAGTGCTTCATCCGAAGGGGCGAATACAGTAAACGGTCCATCCTCGCCCAAGGTCTCCAATAGGCCGGTAAGCTCCAAGGCCTCTTTTAAGAAGGTAAAACCTTCGGTTTCCTCTACTAACTCGGCAATGGTTTTGGCCTCGGTTCCACCGGAAAGACCCAATAGATCATATACCTCTTGTGGAATCAAGATCTTGTCGATTATATGGACGGTACCGTTGGAAGCCTCTTTGTCCACCTCTAGGATATTGGCATCGGTTTCCGAGGCATCGCCTATTACAAAGGTTTCCCCGGATGCAATTACCTCAATACTGTTGTCCGTAAGTAGGGTAGGTACCGGTCCTGGGGCCAGGTCGCCGGAGGCCACATTCCCCATAACCACGTGGTACAGCAGAATTTGTTCCAATATTTGGAGTTCGATGATATTATCAAAATCGTCAAAACTATTGTAATCATCTCCCAAAAGATCGAATAATTCCTGTATCGCCTCATTGGAAGGTGCAAATACCGTAAAGGGCCCCTCTGCGTTAAGGGCATCTACCAAATTGGCCTTTATAACGGCGTCCCTCAACAGTGATAATTCATCGGTTTCACTCACCAGTTCTACAATGGTGGGTTTAGGAAAAAGGATATCCAATACGGCCTGGGGCAGCAATACCTTATCCACAATATGCACTACTCCGTTGGAGGATTCATTGTCCGCTCCCACAACCTCGGCCTCTTCTTCCGTCTTGTCCTGAACCAAGACAGTGGCATCTACCTTGACCGTTATTTCCTCGGATTGTAAGGTTTCCAGTACGGTACCATCGGAAAGCGCATTGGAAAAAGCCGAAGTACCACCTATCACATGGTATTTTAGAATTTCGGCCAATAACTCCTTTTCGGCAGCTTCGTCAAAATCATCCAAGCTCTCAAAACCGTCCAATTGGGCCAGCAAGGCCTTAAAGGCATCGTTGGTCGGCGCAAAGACCGTATTCTCACCGGCTTCCGAAAGCGCATCCACCAACCCCGCATCCGCTTGGACCAAAGCATCCACCAAATATTCCAAGACATCCACGGACTGGGCCAACTCCACTATATTGGGCAATGTTTCTTCCTGATCTTCCCCATCGTTCATCTCGTCTGTATTGCCATCCGCATCGGTGCCATCATCATCGTTTTTGCTGCATGCAACAACCATAAAAGATAAAAATAGGGGAAGTATAAGGCGGTAGAGGTTGGTAATCATAGTGATTTTATTCATTTTTTAGTGTTCTTAAATTTTCCTTTAAATTAGGGGTTTGCCCTTCCTTTAACGTGAATCCAATCTTAACGATGTGTTAGGTCTTCTTTAAGTTTTGAAAGTTGTTGGACAGCATGTTCTACAATGCACTATTAGGTGTCACATAAGCTTCATTGGACGATACCTGGGTATCGGTCAATGTCTTCATAAAGGCAATGATGGCATTCTGTTCGTCTTGGGTGAGGTTCAGTTCGTCAAAGGGTAAGGTCTGAAACTCCAGATCAAAGCCCATACCGCCGCCACCTCCTTTATTGTAGAAATCCATAACCTGTTCCAAAGTATGGTATACCCCATTGTGCATATAGGGAGCAGTGAGTTCCGCATTCCGTACCGTGGGTGTCTTGAACATACCTCGATGTACTTCCAGCTTTTCCCCGTGACGCCAATAAAATCCCAGATCGTCGTCCAGTTGTTGGTTGGCCGCCGTTTCCGGTACCCCGATGACCTCCTTTTCATGATCGTTGAAGAATGGAGGCACTGTACCGTTGGTCAATGGTATAAAATGACAGGTGGCGCAAAGTGCCTTTCCCATATATAGGTTGAAGCCCAATTTTTCTTCCTCGGTAAAGGTCTCCTCCTCTCCCCTAATGTTTCTATCGAACTTGGAATTAAACCCGTTCAAAGTTGAGATATAGGAGGAAATGGCCCGGATGATTTCCGTGTTCCGACCTGAAATACCCCCATAGGCTTCCTTAAATAGGGAAACGTAAGTAGTATCGGCCAAGATTTCTGTTGAAAATTGGTGGACGGAACTGTCAAACTCCTTGTCGTTGGTGAATACCGAAGTTATTTGATCCAATAGATTGGGGGAACGGCCATCCCAGAAAAAGCTTTTTTGAAAAGCCGCATTGATCAGGGTAGGCGTATTTCGCTGTAAGGGATTACCGTCCTTGTCCTTGTTGAGGACCAACCCATCCGCCCAAGCCTTATCCGGATTGTGGCAACTTACGCAGGCCATTTGGCCATTTTCGGACAGATTGGGGTCAAAAAACAATTTCTGGCCCAGTGCTATTCTTTTTTCAGTGGGATTTCTATTAACGGGAGGGGTAAAAAACTCCACATTAAAAGAGTTGTTCTCAAAAAAGGTAGGAGCATCAAAATTAAACGGCTTATTGTTCACGGGCTCCCAAATATCGGCAGTTTGCCGAATCTTTACCCAATTTCGGGTAATGGGATTCATATGGTCCTTTATAAAGGTATAGCGGTCAAAGGACTCAAAATCGGGATTTGAGTTCACAAAGTCCATGGCCCTTTCAATATTTTGGATGAACTGGGCATCCAGACGGGCATCCTTTTCCAAGATGGTCTTTTGAAGGCTTAGCGTATATACTTCCCTTAAACTTTCCAAAGAAACTAAGGTTTCCTGAAGGCCCAATAAGCTCACGGGAGTATCAAATCCCGAAATGCTCAAGCTGATCATACGCATCAATTGTTGATGGGTAGCGATAAAAAAGCGTTGCGGGGTCACTTCTCGTTTCTTGATGCCATTGAGCAGGTTCTGAAGCAGTCCTTTCATTATGGAAACTTCCTCCCGATAGCGTAGCTCGGTCTCCTCTCCTTCATAGATACTTTCCTCCAGTTTTTGCAGCCCAATAGGCAACAGCACACGTTGGGTATCGTCCGTAACTATGGGCAAAGCCGGACCGTTGGTCCTGTGACCGACCTCCGGATTCAAATAGGAGGCGTAGGATTCGGCCTGTTTGAATTCCCTTCTGATCAGCGCAAAGACCTCACGGGTCCTGTCTCCGGTCATAGGAAGGCTGTCCAAGCTGTCCAACAAGGAAAATGCCGCGGTAATATGTTCCAAGTAATAGTCTTGAACGGGTTTCCAGTCTATACCATCCTCCAAGGCATAGGCCACCGGAGCCTTTTGATTTTGTTTGCAACCAACAAGAAGAGTGCATATGAGAATTGAAAGTAATAATCGGTTCATTTCAAGCCATTTTTTTAAATATGAAAAGACCTCCATCTAGTAATGGAGGTCTTTTTATGTGTGGGTGTGTACTTATCTTGGAAGCCCTCGCAAAATTACGATTTGTCCACCTTGATTGTCTTCCCTAGCGAAACCTCCTGGCTCAAACTCGGGACGAGTTTCAAAGTTATGTCCGTCCACATTTTTGAAATCATCACTTTGCCAGTAGTGTGGCTGTAGGTTCAATAAAAACGTATTGGGTTCCCCAACTTTAGCGGAGATATCCTCCAAGGCTCCGTATTCACCACTAAAGCTGGTGCTTCCGGTTGGGTCCAAATCCTGTCGTACAACAAATTCCAATACTTCCTTGATGTTATTACCACTAAGATCGGACTGATAAATGTAAGCGGAATGGCCCCTGGAGAAAGAGTTGGGATCTTCTTGTACATATACAAAGTTTTCGGTAACGGTTATGTTATCCGGACTTTGTAAGGTGGCTAGGTTACCGTCCATATTATTGGTATCGGTATTCCCTGAAATAATTTGCGTCAATTTACCGGTCATGGGCGAATCCGCATCCAATTCCAATTTGTAAACGGTTCCCCAGTCGTTATAGGTACCTCTTCCGGGACCCCTTCCTGTCACTGCAAAGTATAGGTTTCTATTGGCTGCGGAATCTCCTTTTTGGTAATCCACATCCTCTACACGCATGAAGGCAGTGGCCTGAACGGCAACACATGCATCTTCCATTTCATCTTTTGTCAAGGCTTCTCCACCTTCAATCTCAACGAACTCAACATCGTAAGTCTCCCCAAAGACCAAATTGCTCTCATTGTAAAGAACGCCGGGCTCCACATCCATGGCAATTGGATTGCCCTCTGCATCAACCGTTCCGGAATCTACTTGCTTCAAACGAAGTACATATATTTTACCTCCGGTAAGATCGGCATCCCCATTTTCGGAATAGTATAGGGTAACCTGACCTTCAGATCCGCTGGAATCATCGTCACCACCGATAATGACTGTCTTGCCGATGTAAGCTCCCTGGGGTAATGGTACGGCATTTTCCCAGGCAAACTCTCCCAAGGCGTCCATTCCAAAATCCGCAGTCGGTGTAGGAACGGCTTGATAGGGATCGATACCCTTTACATCATAGTTGAAACTTTCAGAGGCGGAAAGGAACAAATCCATACTTCCTCCATGGATATCGGCCTCCCACATGGTTCCGGAGCACTGTCGTGCAAAATCGGCAACACCGGAGTTCAACATCCAATCCCCACCGGTTGGGTTTAAATATTTATCCAATTCAATCCGGGCAACGGCATAATCATCCTCTGCGTTTACCAAGTAAAGATACCCATCACTGTTGGGATCTCTAACCAGTCCGGCTCCGTCAGTAGCTCCTACAAAGCGGAAACCATCCTCCAAAACATCAGAGGAACTGATCAAGGAATAGGCGTCAACAAAATTAAATTGGGGTTTTAAGGCGACAAGGGGCTCCAAGTTGGATTTGTTCTCAAATATGGTCCCCATTGGCTCATCGTCGCCACCGCCATCGCCAATAAAATCATCCAATCTGTCGCAAGACGACACCGCAATGATTCCTGCACATAGCAATAAGTTTTTAAGTGTTCTCATGTTTTTTTAAAGTTTATTAAGTTATTGTTTCCATCAAAGGTATCGGTCAAATGTGCAAAGCATGTTAACTGAGATTGGTGATTGTTTTAGCATAAGTTTAACGTTGTGTTAAGCGGTTAACTTAGTGTTACTATTTAGGATAGGTCTAATTAAACGTTTAGGCAGGGTACTAGTGCCCCCCGCCCAATAAGCCCAAAAACTTGGCAAAAAGGCACGGCGTATCCGGCGCAAAGTACTTTTGGGCCTTACGTTCGGTGAAGTGAATAGGGATACTTGACCTATTCCATTAAAGGATTGGTCCTGGGTAAATACGAAACGATATTTACGGTAGTAATACGGTCTAAACGGATTTTTTAACGATGCCCATATCGCCCAAATCCAAGGGAATGCGTTTGCCGCCTTGGGCTATGGATTCGTAAATGGCCTCTACGATGATCATGTCCCGTTTGCCCATTTCCCCCGGGACCACATTGGGGGTTCCGAAAAGAATATGTTGGGCAAAATCATCCATTTGTACCTTCTGCTGGCTCTGATGGGGATACTTGATCTCCGTGCCCTCGGAAGTCCTTCCGGCGATGGGTCCATAATTATGACAGGGATTGAGCTCTACCCATCCTTTCTCAAAAGAAACAAAGAGTCGATTGGCACTGGCATTGTGCGAGGTAAACATATGGCCCACTACGCCATTGGGAAATTCCATTTGCGCCGTGATGGACTCATCGGTATCCTTAAAATATTCCGGACGTGTACTGAATTCTTGGGCCGAAACGGAAATGGGGTTGTGTCCCACACCATATATATTACTCTGTATGGAATAGACCCCCATATTCATCAGCGCCCCACCTCCGGAAAGTGAACGATCCAAACGCCATTGATCGGGATTGCCGCGGGATATGTAGCCGGCATCGGAGGAAACATACATGACCTTACCAAAGGGTTTTTCCCGCACTAGGCGCTTGATTTCGTTGGTGTAGGGATCGGATTGCATTCGATATCCCACACTAAGCTTTACCCCTGCATCTTTACAGGCCTTAATAATGGCATCACATTCTTCCACGTTCATGGCCATGGGTTTCTCGCAGATGACATGTTTACCGATTCTGGCGGCCCGGATACAGAAGTCCGCATGCATACTATTGGGAAGTACCACATAAACAATGTCTATGGCCTTGTTACTGGCCATACTATCAAAGTTTTCATAGTTGTATACGTTTTCCTTGGGAATCCCATACTTGTCCATCCAGATTTTCTCCTTTTCGGGAGTTCCGGTAACAATACCGGCCAGATAGCAATGTTCGGCATCCTGGAGCCCAGGGGCTAATTGGTGGGTACTATAGCTGCCCAATCCTACAAGGGCTATGCCCAATTTCTTTTTGTCCTGTGCACCTCCTAGGGCACATGCCAAGGGCACACCGCTTAATAAGGCCGTTCCGGCCAAACCTTGGGATAATTTAGTATTAAAGGTCCTTCTGTCCATATTGGTTGTTTTACAATTGATTCCGTTTTAAAAGTACAAATAATTGGAGCTTGTATGAACCGACCGAACCTATAAAAAGAATGAATAGAAAAGGATAAAACATTTTTGTTCAAAACCGTTATTTTAGTAAGCCAAATTGGGCATACGACTGCCTTTGACCGTCAAAAATAATTTATGAAAGCCAATGATATCATCCGTAACCTGCGCTTTGTTCATTCAGGACTTTGTCTAGGTTTAATGGCGTTCACCTTGGTAAGCTATTTTGAGCATTATTCCTTCTTCGCGGAAACAGATTCCGGAGACCCCTTTGTTTATTTGGTTCCCATATTGGCCATGACAGGTTATTTTACGAGTAAATACATCTTCCAGCAACAACTCAAGGCCATAGCTCGTGACGATGCTTTGAGCTCCAAACTGAAGAAGTACCAAACAGCAAACATGCTCCAGTATGCCCTGGTGGAGGGCCCTGCTCTTTTCGCCCTGGTCATCTATTATATGCAGGGCAACGCGTTCTTTTTGGTCATTGGTCTTTCGCTTTTGGCTTATTTAATATCGTTGCGACCTAAAACGGATAAATTGATAAAAGCCTTACCTTTAAGGCAGGACGAGGTAAAACAAATAAAAACCGATCCATAAAATAGGATATCTTGAAGCAAAGGACAAGGAGACAGTTCATAAAAACCACCTCAATGGCTTTGGGTTCCCTGCCCATTTTACATCCGTTGCGGACCTTATCACAACAAACTCCAGGAAATAACTCCAAACTATCGGTTCACTTATTTTCCAAACACCTGCAGTTTTTGAATTATCTGCAGGCCGGCGAAAAGGCGGCCGAAATGGGCTTCGCCGGGTTGGACCTCACCGTACGGCCCGGGGGTCATGTACTTCCCGAAAAAGTAGCTGAGGATTTGCCCAAGGCCATAGAAGATATCAAGAAGGGGGGGGCGCTGTGTCATTTAATGACCACGGCTGTAGATAACGCTACCGACCCTGTGGACGTTGAGGTATTGAAAATCGCTTCCCAGCAGGGAATTACCCACTATCGTTGCAATTGGTTGAAATATGACGAAAACCGGTCCATGCCCGATACCCTTAAAGAACATTCCCGGACCATTAAATCCATTAGCGAATTGAATCGATCCCTGGGTTTAAAAGGTTGTTACCAGAATCATTCCGGCACTTGGGTAGGGGCCTCCATTTGGGAGGTGAAGGCCCTATTGGAAGAAGCGGACACGGACTACTTCGGTGCACAATATGATATTCGCCACGCCATGGTAGAAGGAGGGCTTTCTTGGAAGAATGGTTTACGGCTCATAAAGGACCATATCAAAACCGTGGTACTAAAGGATTATAAATGGGAAAATAGCGGGGGGCATTGGAAAGTGGTAAACGTTCCCTTGGGTGAGGGAATGGTAGATTTCACCACCTATTTTGGACTTCTGAAAAAATATGCCATCAACGTTCCTTTTATCCTGCATGCGGAGTACCCTTTGGGCGGTGCAACCCATGGCAAATCCGAAATCACGGTTGCTCCGGAAACCGTCTTCGCCGCTCTGAAAAGGGATTTGAAAAAAGCACAACAGTTATGGGAAGAGGCATAATACGTTATTTAGGCGCCTGTTGCCTGCTATTATTGGCTTCCTGTGTTCAACCATCCAAATCGAGTTGGGATGGAAAAAACTATTTGGCACAGGTACAACTGGACTCATCCATTTTATTGGTAACCGAACTGGCGCGTAATTTGGAGGTGCCCTGGGACTTGGAACCCGGACCGGATGGTTGGTTGTATTTTACCGAACAAAAAGGTACCATCAATCGGGTGGATCCCGTAACCGGTGAAATTCAAAATTTGACCACCCTAAAGGATGTGTTCCATAGAAAATCTTCCGGGTTGTTCAGTATGGCACTTCATCCCCATTTTGAGACCGATCCCTATGTCTACGTTCATTATGCCGTAGCGGAAAAAGATACGAACTACATCGACATAATTACGTCCAAAATTGTTAGGCTCCAGTTACAGGGGGATAGTTTGGTACAACCCGAGGTAATTTTGAGCAAAATCCCCGGAAATACCTATCATAATGGGAGTCGCATGTTAATTTTTGAGGATAAGCTCTGGATCGGTACCGGAGATGCCGGGGATACCGGGACCACCCAGGATATCGGAACCTTGAACGGCAAGGTCCTACGTCTTGATCTAGATGGAGGCATTCCAAAGGACAATCCCTATCCGAACAACCCGACCTGGTCTACGGGTCACCGTAATATTCAAGGTATAACTGTGGGTAATGGCAAGTTGTACGCCTCGGAACATGGTCCAAATAACGATGATGAGGTGAACCGTATTCTAAAAGGTGCCAACTACGGTTGGCCGGACATCCATGGGTTTGTCGATCTTGAAAATGAAATTGCGTACCAAAAGGATTCCATTACCCAAGAGCCCCTAATGGCTTGGACACCTACCATAGCCACTTCGGGATTGGCCTACTATGGCAGTGATCATATTCCGGAATGGAAGAATAGTTTATTGCTCACTACGCTTAAGGCCCGTTCCCTACGTGTTCTCAATCTGGATACCGAGGGCGAAAATATTAATGAGGAGCATCTTTTCTTTCAAAAATTTCTCGGTAGGCTGCGGGATGTCGCTGTGGGCGAAGAAGGTGAAATCTATCTAGCGACCAGCAATTTGGATTGGCATGAGGGTCACCAACCCTGGTTGTACGACTCTTTGCCCAAATCCAAAGGGGACCGTATTATAAAGATACAGCTTACCAATGCGGGCGCACTGCGGCAGTTGGCCGCTTTGGAAAAACCTATGGTGCTGGAAGAAGAAACGACAGCGATCAGTTTAAGTCCGGAGGTGAATCGATCATTGACTTCCAACAAGGACCTGGACCATGGGGCCCAGCTATATGCCGTACACTGCGCTACCTGCCACGCACCCGATGGGAAAGGAAATATTGGACAGATTCCACCCTTGGTGGACAGCGAATGGGTATCCGGTAATGTGGCCCGACTCATAGACGTAACCCTTGGCGGTCTAAACCGGCCCATAAAAGTAAATGGTGTTATATATCAAGGCGAAATGCCGGCTTACAAAAATTTAGCCAATGAAGATATCAGGGATATTTTGAATTATATTCGAACGGAATTTGGAAATACCAATGGAAATATTCTCTCGGCGGATATTGTTCATCAACGCAAAGGCCTAAAATAATATAATAGATTCATGAAAAATATAGGTTTACTATGTATTCTTTTGGTAATGGTCGGAACCGCAAATGCCCAAGATTGGGCCGATTTAAATCATTTTAAGGAAGCCAATGAGAAATTGGAAGCGCCATCCGAGGATGAAAATCGTGTGGTTTTTATGGGCAATTCCATTACTATCGGTTGGCTTAATTCCCGTCCGGATTTTTTTAAGGGGAAGCCCTACGTCAACAGGGGGATTAGTGGCCAGACCACCCCTCAGATGTTACTGCGCTTTCGCCAGGATGTTATCGAATTAAAACCGAAAGTAGTGGTCATTCTGGCAGGAACCAACGACATTGCGGGAAATACGGGCCCATCTACCTTGGACATGATATCGGACAATATTATATCGATGGCAGAACTGGCCAAAGCTAACGGGATTCAGGTGATATTGTCTTCCGTATTGCCCGCCTATGACTATCCTTGGAAACCCGGATTGGAACCCGCAAAAAAAATTGTGGCCTTAAATCAAATGATAAAGACCTATGCGGAGCTGAACCAAATCATCTATTTGGACTATTTTTCGGCTATGGCGGACGAGCGTAACGGATTACCGGAAAAGTATGCACACGATGGGGTACATCCTACCGCGGAAGGGTATGCTATTATGGAACCTATGGTAGAAACGGCCATTACACAGGCATTACAATCCGAGGAATGAACAGAAGAGAAAATGTATTTCGGAATCGTATCTTCCTGGTAATTCTTACGGTGATGTCCCTAGGTATAAACGCACAGGATAGTACAATGGAGCCCAAACACCGCACCAAGTCACAAAAACCACTTCGAATCGGGGTGGTAGGATTGGTCCATACCCACGTACACTGGATTTTAGGCCGGGAAAAATCCGATGATATTGAAATTGTGGGTATCGTTGAACCAAATAGAGATCTTGCCCAGAGATATGCCGAACAACATGGTTATTCCATGGATATTGTTTTCGATTCGCTCGATGAAATGGTCAAAAACACACGACCGGAGGCGGTCACGGCGTTCAATTCTATCTACGACCATCTGGAAACCGTCCAATATTGTGCCCCTCGAGGAATTCATGTAATGGTGGAAAAACCTTTGGCCGTAAGTTGGGAACATGCCCGGCAAATGATCGCATTGGCCAAAAAACATCAAATCCATTTGCTTACCAATTACGAAACCTCATGGTACGGGAGTAATCGTAAGGCGTATGATCTGATCCGTAACGAGAACAAAATTGGTGATATCCGACGCATGGTATTCCATACCGGTCATTTTGGTCCCATAGAAATTGGATGCAATTCCGAATTTTTGGAATGGCTTACCGACCCCATACAAAATGGTGGAGGCGCCCTTACGGATTTTGGTTGTTACGGGGCCAATTTGGCGACCTGGTTCATGCAGGGGCAGGAACCCGTTTCGGTAACCTGCATGACCCAACAGTTAAAACCGGATAAATATCCCAAGGTTGATGATGATGCCACCATAATACTAAATTATCCTGAAAATCAGGTTATTATACAGGCTTCTTGGAATTGGCCCCACCACGTAAAGGATATGGAGGTCTATGGCACCACAGGCTATGTCATCTGTAATAATGGAACGGACATGGAAGTGATGACCGGGAGAAAACAGGAGTCCGTTTCTCTGCAAGCCGAACCACTACCCCAAGGTATTCACGACCCTTTTGCCTTACTGCAAAAAGTGGTGCATGAAAATTATGAATTACCGGCCTACGATGTTTCATCATTGGAAAATAACGAACTGGTAATGCAAATATTGGAAGCCGCAAAACGGTCGGCGAAAACTAGTGAAACCGTCGTGTGGAAAAAGATGTTTCCAGAAACGGGCTCCCCCAACTAAGGATGTAACAAGGAAGTCAATTCCAACGGTCCTGCCCATATAGCACAATAAAACATGACAAAAACCACCCTATTGGATAAAACGGTACCCACTAAGGACTTTGATCGGCACCAAGGTAGTCCCGATACCGCAAAATGGGACAGCATTGTCGTTGGTTCAGGTGCCGGTGGTTTAGCTTGCGCTATCTGCCTGGCTCGGGCCGGACAAAAGGTATTGGTATTGGAGCAACACGACGTCCCCGGCGGATGGTGCCACAGTTTTTATTTGGATGGGCATCGATTTACCCCAGGCGTACACTATGTTGGGCTTTTAGGGGAAGGAGAGGCTACCAGCGATCTGTACAAGGGCTTGGGTATTGCTAATGAACTTGTATTCTTTCGTATGAATCCAGATGCTTATGAACATGCCTGGATCGGTGAGGAACGCTTCGACTTTCCTTCCAACCTGGAACAACTTATCGATCGACTTTCCGAGCGATTTCCAAAAGAAAAAAGTTCTATCCGTAAGTACCTGACCTTGGTCAGAAAGGTAAGTGAGCAGTTGTATTCCCTGCCTTATTTTAAAGGGTTTTGGCAAAAGTTGACCATTCCCTACAAAACCCGGCATATGGGGAAGTATGGACTATTCAGTGTCAGAAAGGTCATCAACTGGCATGTTAAAGATCCCTTGCTCAAAAATATCCTCAACATCCAATGCGGAGATCACGGCCTACAACCCAAAAAAGCGGCTTTCCCTTTGCATTGTGCGCTGATGAGCCACTATTTCAACGGAGCCTACTATCCCATGGGCGGAGGTGGCGCCTTGATCAAGGCAATGACAAACACCTTAAAAGGTCATGGCGGACAGCTATGGACCCGTACAAGGGTACAGTCCATTATGATCCAGGGCGAAAAAGGGAAGCGTGCTGTAGGGGTAGTACTCGGGAATGGGCAACGCCTTTATGCGGATACCGTGATTTCCAATGCGGACCCAGGAATAACCTACCTTGATTTAGTAGGTAAAGGGCACCTGAGCAATAAGCTTCAAAAAAAATTATCCAGGACCAAATATTCCTGTACCTCCTTAATGTTATTTCTAACCGTGGACATGGACCTGCGCAAAGCGGGACTGGATTCGGGCAATATATGGCTCATGCCCAACAAGGACACGGACGACCTCTATGATGACCTGATGAGGCCGGACCTATCCCAAGGGGAAGCCTTCGAGGCCATGTTCATCAGTTGTACCTCCCTCAAAGATCCGGTGAGTTATGATGGCAAGCACCATACTATAGAGGCCATTACGCTAATCGACTATGGCACTTTTGAAAAATATAAGGAAGAGACGGAGCCCAGAACTGCCAAGTATTTGCAATTCAAAGAAAGGCTGACACAGAAGATGCTCAATGGACTTTCGAGGGCCATTCCCGGAATTAAGGACCATGTGGTACAAATGGAATTGGGAACCCCGATTACCAATGAATATTATCTCAATACTACCCGGGGCAATGTCTATGGAACCGAAAAGAGCCTAAAGCATATAGGTCCCTTTGCCTTTAAGGCAAAAAGTGAGATTGAAAATCTCTATTTATGTGGTGCCAGCATCCTTTCCCATGGGGTTGCGGGTGCCTCCCATTCCGGGGTAGATACGGCAGCCATTATCTTAGGTTGTGATGCCGACGAGCTAAAAAAGCCAGAGAAAGATCAACAGCTAAGAATATATGAAGCGGAAAATGATGCCAACTATCCCGACTGGATGCTTAAAAAAATGGCTGTGAGACGGGCCAAGGCCAATGTCCAAACCATGCAGGACCCTGTGAGGTAAAACGTTGAGGACAATACGTATGCTCTTCCATACTTTAAGTGGTACGCCCCTTAATCCTTATTTCAGGGTTTCTAATTCATTGATTTCCTTTAATATTTCCTCAATTTGCATAGTATGCCGGTAGGCATGGGCACCAATTATAGTGGCTTGTTGTAGGGCATCCGCTTTTCCATAGAGATAGGGACCAATAACTTTTCGTAAATCCACATCGGCGGAATTGATAAGGTGGATGGTTTTATCTCTGTATGTTTTGATTTCTCCCATAAAATAGGTCTTGTCCTTATCTTTCATATCCGCTTGCGGTTCCAAGGTTTCCGCTGTTTTCACCTTGTTGGTCCGATCCGTAACCTGGGTAATGATCAACCAGTCATTCTTACTGAGATCGACAGCCTCTGGAGATTCCCCAGCACTAATTAATTCCTTTAACTTATGGTGCAGTGCTTTTTCAACAATTGCCAAGTGCTCTAAATTATTAAGAACCGACCATCCCTTATCTTTGGGTACATAGTGTAATTCCACATCCGATATAGTCTCGATTCTCTTCTCCAATACTTTGTAAGTCTCTGTTAATATATCCAATGCCGGTTTCTTATAATCGGTTTTTATTTGTGAAAATGATACTGTGGTCACCAGTGTAAAAAGCGTGACGAATTGTCTTCTTGTTTTCAATCTTTCCATTTAATCAAGTTTAAACGATTTAAAAATAAATACGGCATACTATCAATTGGCTACCAAGGTTCCCTCAAAACTAGAAGATGAATTCGAATATTATTTATGTTATTTTGCCAAAAAAAGGGTATTATTGGACAATTTATCTTTTCACTTAAAGAAACGAGTTATGGGATTGCTAAAAAAAATAGTTATCGCGTTGCCCAATGCCGATGTGGTTGTGAGCAGCGTTTCGGGCACCTACAAAATTTTTTCCTCGGTTATTGAAAAAACGGGGAAGGGAACTGAACTGATTTTGGCCGGAAACAAAAAGCATTACCCTGTTTTTGGAAAACTCTTTACTCTTCATCCCCAAGCAAAATTCGAAGATATAATACAGGCCGATTTAATAGTTGTTCCGGCCATTCAATCCAACATTAACCAGGCAATTCATGAAAATAAGGTTCTCTGCGATTGGCTAGCCACGCAATATAAGAAGGGGGCTTTTATCGCCAGCTTATGTTCTGGCGCTTTTTTATTGGGTGAGGCAGGTCTATTGACGAATAGGCGTTGCACTACCCACTGGCTCCATACGGAACATTTTCGCGACCTATTCCCCAACGCGAAACACCTCAAACATAATATAATTACCGAAGATCAAAGAGTGTTTACCAACGGCGGTGCCTTTGCATTTCTGAATTTGATCATTTATTTGATCGAAAGATTCTATGGTAAGGAAGCCGCCCAATGGGCAATCGGAGTTTTTCAGGTGGACTACTATCGTGAATCCCAAAACAAATTTGTGCTATTCAATACTCAAAAAAATCATTCTAATGGCGCTATCCTTACGGCGCAAGGATATATTGAACAACATTATATGAAGAAAGTTACCAATTCGGAATTGGCCCATCATTGTAGTCTGGGCGAACGCACGTTGGTGAGGCAATTTAAGCAAAGTTGTGGCAATACACCCAATGAATATCTGCAGCGTGTTCGCATTGAAAAGGCTAAGGAACTATTGGCCAATAGTAACCTAAGCATTTCATCGGTTCAATACGATGTGGGCTATAACGACCCAAAAACTTTTAGAAATATTTTTATGCGGTATACCGATTTAACACCCGGCGCCTATCGAAAAAGGTTTTCCTTGGGCCATTAATCCTTGTGGACCTCACCATTCCGGCATTCCTTGTTCCAATCGACCCAATTTTATCATTTAAGCGGTTAATTATTTTCTGACAGGAATTTATTGAATAAATTACCCAGAATTTCAACCATCAACCTTTAAATAATGAAAAATGGCTTAATAATAAGTCTATCCTTGCTACTTGTCTACGCCTGCGGGGAAAGTAAAAAAGAAACCCCAAAAGATTCAGGAGAACCGAAAATGCCTAATATCATATACATCCTGGCCGATGATTTGGGCTATGGCGATTTGGGAATTTTTGGGCAAGAAAAAATCCAAACTCCCCGCTTGGATCAAATGGCCAAGGAAGGCATACGATTTACCCATCACTATGCGGGAAACACGGTTTGTGCCCCTTCAAGGGCCTCCTTGATGACCGGTCTGCATCAGGGTCATGCCCCGGTCCGGGGAAACAACAACAATGTATTGGTTCCCGAAGATTTTACCCTAGCCGAAATGTTCCAAAATGCAGGTTATTCCACCGCTTTAATGGGAAAATGGGGCTTGGGCGAAGTGGGCAGCACCGGAGAACCTACCGCTCAAGGGTTTGACACTTATTTTGGCTATTTAAACCAGATACATGCGCACAACTACTATCCCGACCATCTCCTAAAAAATGGGAAGAAAATACCCTTGACCAACCAGATAATCTATGCCCAGGAAGGCTATGCCAAGGGAATTGGAAGTGCCGCAACCCATAAAAACGAATACTCGCACACATTGATCATGGAGGAAGCGCTAAAATTCCTGGAGGCCCCAAAAACCACACCCTTTTTCCTGTACCTGCCACTGACCATTCCCCATGCGAACAACGAGGGTGAATTAACGGCAGACCACGGGATGGAAGTGCCGGATTTGGGCATCTATGCTTCCATGGACTGGCCAGCACCCGAAAAGGCCAAAGCAGCCATGATCAGTCTATTGGATGCGGATGTAGGCCGTTTATTGGACCAATTGGGCGAATTGGACCTCGATAAAAATACCCTGGTCATCTTCACCAGTGATAACGGTCCCCATATGGAAGGTGGAGTAGATCCGGAATTCTTTAAAAGCAATGGACTGCTAAGGGGTACCAAACGCGATTTATATGAAGGGGGTATACGGGTTCCCTTAATTGCACGATGGCCCGGAAAAATTGCACCCAATACCGTATCCGATCTACCATCGGCATTTTGGGATATGCTACCCACCTTTGCGGACATCATCGACCAACCATTGGAACAGGCAACCGATGGGATCTCCTTTTTACCAACGCTTCTTGGCGTACCCTATATGCAAAAGTACCACGAGTATCTATACTGGGAATTCTCTGAAGGAAATCGGGATGCCCAAGCACTACGCTGTGGAAAATGGAAATTGATTTACAAGTTCCATTCCGATACTTGGGAATTATACGATCTGCACATGGATGCAGGCGAGGAACGCAATTTGGCCCCAGAGAATCCGACCATTATTGAAAATTTGAAAGTCTTTTTAGAAGAGGCCCATGTTTTTGATCCGGACTTTCCCTTGGAAGGTGAAGCGATTTTGGATACCGATCCTTAAAGTAGGTCCGATTTTATAAAATCAGGTGAACCGCTTTTGGGATTCACCAAAAAATTCCTCCACTTCCTTCCTGTAAGAAATGAAGTGTTCCTTTAATTGTCCAAAGTCTTCACGAGCAATCAATTCTTTGTCAAACAGTGAACTGCCCAAACCAAATCCAAAAGCGCCGGCCCCAAAATAAGCCTTGAGGTTCATTTTTGAAATTCCACCCGTGGGTATCAGTTTTATTTGGTCCAACGGTCCTAAGACATCCTTAATGTATTGGGGGCCAAGTTGTGTTGAAGGGAAGACCTTTACAGCAGAGGCCCCAAGATTCCAAGCCCTATAAATCTCCGTTGGCGTAAATGCCCCGGGGAAAATAGGAACGTTTTGGGCCACGCAAGTTTTTATGACCGATTCCTCCAAAATTGGGGTAACGATAAATTGTGATCCTGCATCCAGGGCCATCTGCAAATTCTCTGGACTACATACTGTTCCCGCCCCGATATTCAGTTCGGGAAACTGTTTCCTTAAATTGGTAATCATTTGTGCCGCATTGGGGGTGTTTAGGGTAACCTCCAAGGTGGAAAGACCAGCTTCCCAATACATCCGGCCAAGTTGTAGAGTAGTATTGTAATCCAAACCCCTAATTATCCCTATAATGGGCATCCGATCAAAACGCTCCCAGGAGAATTGCGTATTAGCTTGCATGAAGTAGAAGTATTTTCCGTTGTCCAATGAGCAGGGCTCTTTCAAGGACCGAATGGTCCAAAAGTATCAATTTGTCAGGGGGCACCAAAGTTTCAAGACCAGTTTTGTACAATTCAAAAATGGCATCGGGAGCAGCTAGAAAGACGTTTTCTCCGGAATTCCTTAAATAGGACAGTTCGTCTCCTATTAAAAGGCCGCTCAACAAAAAGTAGTTGGTCTTCTTGTCCCTGTTGCCCACAACGTGTCGTGCCCTGATGTGCAACAAATTGGAGGCAGATCCTGATGTTGAACCCAATTGAAAGCCTTTAAGAAATGTATCCTTATATAAGGTTTCCCATGGTGTAGTTTCGATGGAGTTCATCAAAATACTATGTCTGCCCAAGACTTCAAAAAGTTCACCGGTCATAAAGTTTTTCATAGCAAAAAAACTCCCATGTTCGTAGGAAAGATGCTTGCTGTGTGTCCCTGGTAATAACAAAACTCCGGTCGAAAAGGAGCCTAAGTATTCCTCCAGCCCAATGGCCTGGGTCTCTTCGCCACGCATCATTCCCGTATTGCTGCTTACCCCGGAAATAAGTAACAGATCGGCACCCCAGGGTGTAACTATTTTTTTTTGGTTCAGGGAATCTCCGTTTGTTTGAAAGGGAAGGTCGGCATAGGGAAGTTCCAGCAAACCCATATTGGACGTAAGCATACCCGAAGCTACAATGGAATGTTTGCGATGTCCCTCGGGGAGCTTTTGGACCTCTTGACTTAAACAAGACAAGTAGAAGCTTTTTTGGTCCAATTCGGATTGCGCCTGGAATGCCGAATAACATTTTTTTATCCCTTGATCGGTCTTGTTTTCCCAACAGGTCCGCAGCGTAGCGGTTTCCACCAACCGCAACCTGAAATTGGTGGTCCCCCAATCACAACTGATAAAATGGGAAGAATGCCTCATGTCCCGCAATATACTTCAATAATCCTTTGATCCGGACTAGCCGTGCTACCAACAACTTGGAAAGAACCTTTATTGGGTTCCTTTAAAAAGAAGTGGGAAAAATTTGCCTTTCATCGGATGTCCTTTGGGAATCCGAGGTACACCGGCCAACAGCTCCCCATCCGTATTACTTAAGGTACCATCCGCAAAAACGTTAAGGACAAAGGCCCTTCGACCCTTGGTTGATTCGTTCTTATAGGAACCGTGTACCATTAAGGGATGATGAAAAGTGGCATATCCTTTTTTAAGTTCAATGGCAACCGGTTTCTTGAACTGTTCTTTTTGCGCCTCGCTCAAGTACGCTTTTAGTCCATCCATCTCTCCGGCTAGGGAGGGTGCATCCAATAATCCCCATTTATGACTTTTGGGAATGTAATGTAGACATCCATTTTCAACGGAGGCGTCATCCAGGCCAGTCCAACAGGTCAAATGTTGCATGGCCACGGTCCTGGTCCAATACGAATAATCCTGATGCCAGGCCACCACACCCCCGTGCTTGGCGGGTTTACTGAAGAGCTGATCGTGCCAAAAACGAACCGGCCTCTTATGCAATAATTGAAAGGCAGCCATTACAAAGGCCGGATTCCATAGGACATCATGAAACCCCGGGGTTATGCGCCAGTGCCCTAAAGAATGGAACAACACCGAGTCCGGATCTTCGGATTCGTTGCTTTGAAACTCATAGAACAAGTGGTGGGCTGGATGATCGGGGGCCATCACTTTGTCCAATTCCTTTCGCAATACGTCTACCTGATCATCATCCAACATTTTAATGCCCGCCACATAACCATATTCGTTATAGTGGGCAACCTGATCATCATTTAACTTATAGAGGTCCCATTCTTCGGGGGTCTTTGGCCATTTAAAAAGGTTCGATAACAGTCCATGTTTATCCGCCAAGTCTTTCACTGATCCCATACCTCCTAATTTCCTAACTTTTACACTATATTCCAAAGGTATGGGAAGTACAAGGTAAATCTATTCCAGACCGGCAAAAAAACGAAGTGAATCCTTGATATGTTCTCCCCAATACATCCATTCATGACCACCAGGGAATTCTTCATAGAAATGTGGAATTTGGTAATCCTCTAATTGTTGATGCAATTTTCGGTTGTGTTCCAACAATAAATCCTCCGTACCACAATCGAATCGGAGTTTTGGCAAGTTATGGGAATCGTTCCGAATCATGGACCACACCGAATTCTCCATTCGATCATTTTGCAGATATCCCTGTAAAGGTTCCTCTACAAATAAAGGCATCTGTTCCAAATCCGTAATGGAAGAGTGGGCGGAGATGGCCTTGAATTTTTCCCGATATTTGATTCCAATCCGCAAAGCACCAAATCCACCCATGGACAAGCCGGAAATATACCAAGAAGATTGATCACTGACCGAAGGAATATTTTGGATGACGGCCGTGGGAACATCCTCCGCGATCCATTTTTCAAAGTCGGACCCGCCATGGGGTACGTAACCCGATCCATCGCCCCAAAGACCATCGGAAGGCATGGCGATGACCATAGGAGGTATTTCACCCTTTTCCATCATTTCCCATGCCGATAGATGTACTCCAGCTTTTCGTGTCCATACCCAAGAACTGCCATAAACCCCATGCAATAGGATAACTAAAGGCAGGTCCACCAAGGAGTCCAGGGGAGGAACGAATACACAAATGTCTCCGCGTCCCTTTAGGTTGGGTGTTTTAATGGTAATAAACCTAAGATTATCCCGTTCAAAACGCGGATCGGATAACTCGGTAGTTCTAAACATTGAAATTAGTTGTTAATTAAAAAGAATGACCCCCTTGGCGTTCTTACCTGCCAGCATATCGTCAAATGCCTGTTGCAGATCGTCCAATTCATAGGTTCGGGTTATCATTTCATCCAACTTAAGGGCACCGGATTCGTAATGTGAAATCAGTCGGGGAAAATCCCTTTCCGGATTACAGCCCCCGTACAAAGGATTGATATATATCTTATCCCATTCAAATAGATTCATGTCGAATACTATTTCCTGTTCGATACCACTAACCTGCACGGCGGTTCCCGCATTACGTACCATGGCCAATGGTGCAGCACCCAATTCGGGTACGGCGGTACACTCAAAGGCATAATCGGCACCTCGTCCTCCGGTCATTTGCCGTACCTTTTCGGCTGCCTCCAGCAAGCCTTTATCCCTTTTATCCGCTTTTATAAAGTGGGTAGCTCCAAAAGTCTTGGCCATTTGGAGTCGTTGTTCGTTAATGTCAATGGCAATGATCATGGAGGCCTTGCCAATTCGGGCACCTTGAATGACACTGAGCCCAACCCCTCCTGTTCCCAGAACAACAACGGAACTGTTTTCCTTTAATTTAGCGGAATTCATTACGGATCCGTATCCGGTCATTACCCCACAGCTAATAATACTTGCAGCAGGGAAGGACAACTTGCTTGAGGTATTTTTCACCACGGCCGAGGCCTTTACCAGAGCATATTCCGACAAGGTTCCAATATTGAAGGATCGCTCGATGGGCTCATTCCTCCAGAGGGTACCTTCCAAATGGGCATGACCTTCGGTATATCCATTGGCACCAGCCACTACAGGCGAATTATTTTCGCAAATATGTTCGTTTCCTTCCTTACACTGAAAGCATTTTCTACAGGGTGTAGCCCAATTGAGAATCACGGAATCGCCAACGGACACATTGTTGACCTGGTCGCCTACAGATTGTACCACCCCGGCACCTTCGTGGCCCATTACGATCGGTTTTCCCCAACTTAAGGAATCATAATCGGTATGGCAAAGCCCGGCGGCCTTTATTTTAACCAATACTTCGTCGGGACCCGGGTCATCCAAAATGACCTTATCCAGGACAAAACTTCCATCTCCCGTGGCAATGGCACTTTTAGATTCTAGCGACATAACTTGGTTTTTTTAAATTCTTCCCATCGATTCTACAGCCAGCAACATCCTTTTGCGGTTTATGGAATACAAAGCTATTCCGCCAAAAGGTTGGCCGGTTTAAATTCCACCTCGGGATCCGTTAATTTGGACTTATCGATTTTTGCATGGCTTTTGATCAACTTGGTCCCATACACATATGCTTTGGCATGGTTAACGGCATCTACGGCCAAAAGCGTATCCCCGCTAAAATACCAAATAGAAAAGTTTTTATCACTGTTCGCTTCTTTCCGAATCAATGCCTCATCGTATCCCAGCGATAGTCCCACCATTTGAAGTTTTACGTCATATTGATCGGACCAGAACCAAGGTAGGGAATCGTAACTGGATTCTTTTCCACAAATATTGGCTGCCGCCACTTTGGCTTGATCTACCGCATTTTGTACACATTCCAGTCGAATAAAGCGATTGTAATGTGGGTTATAATGAAAGGTACAATCGCCAATAGCATAAATATCCTCGTCGTTAGTGCGAGCCGCTGAGTCCACGCGAATACCATTTTCAATATCCAATCCCGCAGCCTCCGCCAATTCCATATTTACCCGGATACCACAGCCGATAAGCACAAGATCGGCCAAATATCGCGATCCGTCGCCACAAACGACCTCGTTGTGCTCACCCTGGTCCTCAATGGCACTTACCGCTTTTCCGGTAAGAATCGGAACTCCATTTTGAGTGTGCAACTCCTTAAAGAATTTTGACATTTCAGGAGCGGTCACGCGGGCCAGAATACGCTCTTCCCGCTCCAACACCGTAACATCCGCACCCATTTTTCGCAACGATGCCGCCGCTTCAAGGCCAATGTAGCCCCCTCCTACCATGACCACTCGTTTTTTTTCACTTTGAGCAAGCGCATGGCGAATCTTAGAAATATCTCCCGCCGTACGAATGACAAAAATGTTTGGGGCACTATCGATTCCTCGAATAGGCGGAATCATCGGGCGAGCTCCGGTCGCAATAACCAGTCTATCATAGGGCTCAACATTCCCATTGGATAGGGTTATTGTACGGTCCTTTCTATTGATTGCGGTAACCTGGGTACCTAAACATAGGGTGATTTTCTCCTTTTCATAGTTTTCTGCCAGTTTGAGGAGATTTTTTCCAACATCCTCTCCATTGGTCAGATAGGTCTTGGACAAAGGGGGTTTATGATAGGGAAGTTCCGGATCCATGTCGAACAAAACGATACTGCCGTCCCAGCCTTCCCGACGCAATGAAAAAGCAAAATTTACTCCGGCATGACTCGCCCCTAAAACCACACATCTTTTATTGCTAAATGCCTGCCCCATTGTATTCAATCGGATTATTTGGCTACTCTAAGTACAATGCCATCCAATGCATCGGTGATGGCCAATTGACAACCCAAACGGCTATACGCATCGGCATTATCATCCAATTCCAACATGTCCATTTCTATTTCGCTGGCCACACCGGTCTTGTCCGTATGCTCCGGAGCTACGTAGACATGGCAGGTGGCACAGGAGCAAACGCCCCCGCAGTCCCCGTCTATTCCATTAATCCCATGGTTTACCGCCAGTTCCATTATAGAACCCGAATGGCCTTCCACTACATGGGTTTCGTTATCACTGGTTATAAATGTAATCTTTGCCATAAATGATATTTATTTAGTTAAACCGTTGAATTTTACGTGAATTTGCTCATACCCAACTTTACGTTTGAACTCGTCCAGATCTTCTATATTTTCCTTCCTGTTCAAAATATTGATCGAACCTACTTTTTCTGTTAGCACGGCAAGTAGGGTTTTCATAATTTGTCGGGCGTGGGTAGCCCCCAAACAATTGTGATGACTAAAACCAAAGGTAACGTGCGGATTGATCTTACGGTCCAGCAATATCTCATTAGGCCGATCAAAAACGGACGCATCCCTATTGGCCGATGCCCAGCACAGGGAAATCCGGCTATCCGCCTTCACAGCATGTTCACATACCTGCGTGTCTTCCGTAACCACCCTGCCCATTTGTGTCAATGGCGCAAAATAGCGCATCAACTCCTCAACCGCATTGCCGATGATTTCGGGTTCCTTTCGTAAACGGTCGAGGGATTCAGGATGTTCCGCGAAATAAGCAATGGAATTCGTTACGGCATTAATGATGGTATCCCGACCTCCGGCAAAGGTAAGTACCATTACCCCCTTGACCTCTTCTTTAGTCAATTTTCGACCATCCACCTCGGAAGCCAACAAAACAGAATAGAGATCTTCGCCGGGATGTTGGATGGCCTTTTCGATTTGTTCATCTATATAATCGTAGAGAATGGCCGCCTTATCACCATCCAATGCCGTTTCTTCACTTCGGAATACATGGGTGCCCCAAGATATCCAGGTCTCTGCCTCTGAGAAGGGTATGTTTAAAAGGAGGGTCAGCGCATGAGACTGCAAGGGCAAGGAAAATTCGCTAACGACCTCTACCCTATCCTTGGTCAATCCCCAGTTGACAATGTCTTCAATTTGTCGCTTCAATTTTTCCGTGTATTCCGGTTCCAAGGGTCTTTTGAACCAAGGTTCTACCAAGGCCCTGTATTTACCATGAACCGGTGGGTCCATTTCAAAGGGCACCTGACGTGTGTCCCTAATATTGACTTCGGAAGGTACTACAATGCGGCCCGGGGTCGCCGCGGATGTATAGGTCTTCCAATTGTGGGCGGATTTGCGCACATCCTTATGGCGCAAAAGCATAACCACTGGATCGTTCTGATCGTTCATCTCTCCATACCCCTTTTCGATCCTTGCTTGTTCAAATGGATCCTCAAGCTTACTCTTTTCCATTTCTAGTATTTAACGTTGTACTTTCTACTGCTACAAAAATTGGCAGAAATTATACGTCATGCTTCTCCTTTTTTAACCAATTAGTAAACTATTATGTATGCTTAATCCCAAATTTTATATTTTTACGATATAATAAAGTATAAAAATTAATTGTCCTGGTCCATAATAAAGAAATTTGGACCCGTCATTCAAGATACTGCCATGAAACCCATTTTGGAACCTATTCATCTGGATCAAAAACAAACCATTACAGGATTTTGTTTTGCCAAGAAGAATTTTGAAACACCATGGCATTTTCATCCGCAACATGAACTTACCTATATTGAAGAAAGCGTGGGAACCAAGTTCATCGGGGATTATGTAGGTTCCTATGAGCCCGGCGAACTCGTTTTGGTGCGATCCAACCTGCCACATTGCTGGAAAAATCATGTGCAACCCAATGGACAATCCAAATCCATTGTAGTGCAGTGGGACAAAGGAATATTTACAAGGGTTCCCGAGTTGGCCCCGGTCTTTGAAATGATAAAGACCGCTTCCAAAGGAATTATTTTTGATCGTGAGGACATCTCCCCCCTGATCACCTCCATTAAGGAACTCCCTGAATTGGATGGGGTTGCACTTTATATCCGATTGTTGACGTTGTTAGGGGCCTTGTCCAAGTGCCCATACAAAACATTATCGGAGGCTAGTTTTACCGATGATATCCCAACGGAACACGGAAGTAGGATGGCCAAAATCCATGATTTTGTTGATGCAAATTACCATCAAAAAATATACTTAAGGGAGTTGGCTGACCTGGTTAATTTGTCCGAGCAATCCTTTTCCAGGTTCTTCAGCAAAATGATGGGGCGTCCGTTTTTCACTTTCCTTAATGAGTATCGCATCAACATGGCCGCCCGGATGCTGTTGGATACCCATTATACCATTTCACAAATAGGATATTCCTGTGGCTATGAGAGTTTGCCCTTCTTTTATAAACAATTCAAAAAAATAATGGGTTCTTCGCCCCTGGTCTATCAAAAAAAGTTCGTGATTGACCAAAAAAAGTATTAGATCCAATTTCCATTTGGAACTAAAAATAACTAAAAGGATCAAACTGGTTATAAATATCGTTTTCATCGGCCAGAACACCTTTAAATTCGGTTAGTTTTTTTATTTTCGATACGCATTTTTTGGTGCCCTCTTTCAAAATACAAGCATTGCGAATGGATTACATCATATGTGAACGACCCGGCGAGTTCGTTCTTAAAAAAAAGGAAGCACCAAAAAAGGGGGTCCGTGAAGCACTGCTAAAGGTCAAGAAAGTCGGGATTTGCGGCACCGATCTTCATGCATACACCGGTAATCAGGCGTTTTTCACCTACCCTCGTATTTTGGGCCATGAATTGGCCGTACAGGTGGTTGAAATTGATGAAAACGTTCAGGGAATACAGCCGGGCGATAAGGTGGTTGTCATGCCCTACATTAGCTGCAAAAAATGTATTGCCTGTAGACATGGCAAATTCAATTGCTGCACCAATATGCAGGTATTGGGTATCCATACCGATGGAGGAATGCAAGAATACATCACCGTCCCCATCGAACTTCTGATACCCGCCCAAAATTTAAGCGACGAGCAATTGGCCATAGTGGAACCCTTGGCCATAGGGGCCCATGCCATTAGAAGGTCTAGGCTAAAAGTCGGGGAAACCATTGTTGTGGTGGGTTGCGGACCCATTGGGATAGGTATTATGAAATTGGCACAATTGGAGGGAGCCCGTGTCATTGCAATCGATCTTAACCAACAACGACTGGATTATGCCAAAGAGAATTTGGGTCTGGACCATGTCGTATTAGGTGGGTCCGATGCGATAAATAATGTAGCGAAGATTACGGACGGTGATATGGCCACTGTAGTTTTTGATGCTACTGGCCATAAAGGGGCACTCGAATCCGGCATAGGTTATATGGCGCACGGGGGTACCTATGTCTTGGTAGGACTCTCCAAGGGAGACCTTACCTTTCACCATCCTTCCATACACGCCAAGGAAACTACGTTACTGTGCAGTCGAAATGCCACTTTGGAAGATTTTGAGCATGTAATCGCTGTGTTGGAAAAGGGCGGGTTTCCTATTGAATCCTTTATTACCCATAATGTGGACTATAGCGAAATGATTACCCATTTTGATGGATGGCTCGAGCCGGAAAATGGGGTAATAAAAGCTATGGTAAATTTTTGATGCAAATAAACAAACCCATATATCAATAGACTTTATGTCCAAGACTTTTATACAAATACATCCTAAGGACAATGTGTTGGCGGCCCTTTCCGATTTGCCCCAAGGCACCTTGATCCAACATGGTGACCATAATTTTCGACTCGTTGGCAAGACTAAGGCCAAACATAAATTTACGGTTACGGACCTGGCCTCAGGGGACGAAATCTTCATGTATGGCACATTAGTGGGAAAGGCTATAAAACCCATTTCCCAGGGAGAAACCATCACCACGGAAAATGTGGTACATGCCTCATGGGCCTATGGTGTGGGGAATGAAAAAATGAGCTGGAAAGCACCCGATGTATCCAAGTGGAAAAACCGGACCTTCCAAGGATACCATAGATCCGACGGAAGCGTGGGTACGGCAAATTATTGGTTGGTCATCCCGATGGTCTTTTGCGAAAACCGTAACGTGGAGGTCATGAAATCCTCACTGACCAAATCCCTGGGCTACCATACATCGAACGATTTTATAGTTGATGCCGGACCCCTTATAGCCCAATACAAAAAGGGAGCCACCGCAGATGAACTTTTGTCCGCGGAAATTATGAAAACCCCGGAGGATATCAAACGTACCAGGACGTTTCCCAATGTGGACGGCATCAAGTTTCTGACCCATGAAGGAGGTTGTGGCGGATTTCGACAAGACTCGGATGCCCTATGTAATTTGTTGGCGGGATACATTACCAATCCCAATGTGGCTGGTGCAACGGTCCTCAGTCTAGGGTGTCAGAATGCCGAAGTAAGGTTGATGGAAGAGCGGATACGAAAGAATAGCCCCAACTTTTCAAAACCTTTGCATATCCTGGAACAGCAAAAAAGTGAGAGCGAACGTCACTTTATCGAAGAAGCGGTGAAGAAGACCTTTCTGGGATTGATCGAGGCCAACAAAACGGAACGAAGCCCCGCTTCGTTGGAGCATTTGGTGCTGGGATTGGAATGTGGCGCTTCCGACGGATTTTCCGGAATTTCCGCAAATCCGGCATTAGGCTATGCCTCTGATCTTTTGGTAGCCTTAAACGCTACCACAGTATTGTCCGAATTTCCAGAGCTTAACGGGGTGGAACAAGAGCTTATCAACCGATGTGAAACTGCCGAGAATGCCAAAAAATTTGCGGCGCTTATGGACTCCTATTCGGCAAAGGCCGTGGCATTGGGATCTGGCTTTAAAAATAATCCCTCTCCCGGGAACATCAAGGACGGTTTAATCACCGATGCCATGAAATCCGCCGGGGCAGCCAAAAAGGGGGGTACCTCGCCGGTGACGGATGTGCTGGATTACACCGAGAAAATAACCCAAAGGGGGCTCAATCTATTATGTACCCCAGGCAACGATGTAGAAAGTACTACTGGCCTGGCCGGTTCAGGTTGTACCGTTATATGTTTCACCACAGGATTGGGAACCCCCACAGGGAATCCCATTGCCCCGGTCATAAAAATATCCAGTAACGATACCCTTAGCCAACGTATGAAAGACCTTATTGATTTCAATGCAGGAGGCATCATTACCGGGGAGGGTACCATTGAAAGTGTGGGCGAGGAACTTTTGGAATATATCATTAAGGTTGCAAGCGGGGAGGAAATCCCCGCAGCGGTCCGTCTAGGGCAAGAAGATTTTATCCCTTGGAAACGGGGTATTTCCTTATAAAATAGGACATGAAGACATTAAATAGAAATACCTTTTTAGGAAAAATATATCCAGAAAAAATCCTGCAATTCGGAGAGGGTAACTTTTTACGGGCGTTTGCCAACTGGATGATCCATGAAATGAACAACAAGGCAGACTTCAATGCCGGTGTGGTGGTGGTTCAGCCCATAGCACAGGGATTGGTACAAATGCTCAACGATCAGGACGGCCTTTATACCCTTTATTTGAACGGAATTAAAGACGGGAAAGCGGTTAGCGAGCATCAACTTATCGATTGTATCCAAAGGGGAATAAATCCTTACACGAACTACGATGAGTACCTGATCAATGCAGACAACGCCGACTTACAATTTGTTATTTCCAACACTACGGAAGCAGGAATATCTTATCATAAAGGGGATAAATTGGATGATAGGCCGCAAAAGAGTTTCCCGGGCAAACTGACCGCACTGTTATACCGTAGGTTTCAAACCTTCGAGGGAAGTCCCGATAAAGGTCTGATCATTATTCCATGTGAACTGATCGACAGAAATGGGGACAACCTGAAAAAAATTGTTTTGCAATATTCCGCCGATTGGAAATTGGGAGATGATTTTCTTTCCTGGTTGGAAGGGGCCATCACTTTTTGCAACACCTTGGTGGATCGGATCGTCCCAGGTTATCCAAGGGATAAGCTGGAAGCCATCACCCAGGAATTGGGTTATAAAGACAACTTGGTGGTCGAAGGGGAACAGTTTCATTTATGGGTCATTGAAGGACCCGATACGGTAAAAAAGGCCTTTCCCGCCCATGAATATGGGCTTCAGGTCGTTTTTACGGACAATATGGAACCCTACAGGACCAGAAAGGTCAGAATATTGAACGGTGCCCATACTTCGCTGGTCCCAGTGGGTTTTTTATACGGAATCGATAAAGTACGTGAATCCTTGCAAGACCCGGTGGTGGGAGCCTTTTTAAAAGGTGCTATTTTTGATGAGATTTGTCCCACTTTGGATTTACCAGAGGAAGAATTGAACCAGTTTGCCCATGCCGTATTGGACAGATTTAGAAACCCATATTTAGAACATGCCCTCCTGAGCATATCGTTGAATTCGGTTTCCAAATTTAAGACCAGGGTCCTCCCCTCCATTCTTGAATATATGGACAGAAAGAACGAACTTCCCAAAAGATTGTTGTTTTCAATGGCTGCCTTGATTGCATTTTACAGGGGTGAAAGGGATGGCCAACTCATTCCTTTAAAGGATAACCAAGAAGTACTGGACTTTTTTAAGACACAATGGGCCACTGGGAACATCGCATCAATAACGGAAAACACCCTGAAGAATGTCGCTTTTTGGGGACGGGACCTCACGGAATTTGAGCACTTGACGGAGACCGTGGAGGACTTTTTGAATACGATAATAAACAATGGTATGCAGGCCTCCCTGGCAGCATTCATCGACCAGGCGACATGACAGGTTTAGGTTATATGTATTATAGTTTGGCAGCAACAACAAGGGACTTATGATCATAGATGCACATCAACATTTTTGGCAATATGATACCGAAAGGCATTCATGGATGGACCATAGTATGTCCGCCCTCCGTAACGATTTTTTACCTCCCCTTTTAAAGGATATCTACAAAGAACAAGGTGTAGATGGATGTGTTGCCGTACAGGTAGACCAAACCTTGGAAGAGAATGATTTCCTGTTGGGATTGACCGAAAAATACGCCTTTATCAAAGGTGTGGTAGGCTGGGTGGATTTCCGAGATGAAAATATTGATGCTGTTCTGGAAACTTATGTAGAAAAAACATTACTTAAAGGCTTTCGACATATTGTACAGGGAGAACCCGATCCTAATTTTTTGTTACGTCCCAATTTTTTGCGGGGTATCTCCTATCTGGAAAAATATGATTTCACCTATGACATCCTTATATTTCCTCATCAACTAGGAGCTGCGTTGGAATTTGTCCAACGGTTTCCCCATCAAAAGTTTGTTATCAACCATATGGCCAAACCCTATATCAAAGATCATTTTTACGATGGCTGGGCGGTATTGATGGCTGCCATCGCCAAAAACGAAAATGTGTATTGCAAACTTTCCGGAATCATCACGGAGGCGGATCATGATACATGGACGGCCGAGCAAATAAGACCTTATATGGATTTGGCTTTGGAGGCCTTTGGACCGGATAGGATCATGTATGGATCGGATTGGCCTGTATGTCTGCTGGCCGGTTCCTATGGGGAAGTCAAAAAATTGGCGACGGATTTTATTACCGAACTAAGCACCTCCGAAAAGGCGGCAATTATGGGTGAAACGGCTACCCGTTTTTATAATTTAAAATAAACCGATGGATTTAGGATTAAAGGACAAAATAGTGGTTGTTACCGGATCAGCCGGCGTAGAGGGAAGTATTGGTGAGACCATAGTAAAGGCCTTGGCCAATGAAGGGGCGGTACCAATAATCGTTGATCGCAATGACCGTGGCTATGGTTATGAGGCGGATTTAAGGGAGCGTGGGATCAATTCCATTTTTGTAAAAACGGATTTATCAAAACCGGAACAAATAGCGGACGCCGCCCGGACCATCGGGGACAAATATGGACAAATCGATGCCTTGATCAACAATGTTGGCGTAAATGATGGCGCAGGTTTGGATGCCTCCATGGAAGATTTTATGTATTCCCTTACATTGAATTTGGTCAGTTTTTTCGCCATGACCAAATACTGCCTGCCTTATATCAAAAAAGTTAAGGGCAATATTCTGAACATCGGTTCCAAAGTAGCACTCACTGGCCAAGGAAACACCTCAGGCTATGCGGCCGCAAAAGGAGGGGTTCTCGGTTTGACCCGCGAATGGGCCGTTGATTTGATCAAGGAAGGAATTCGCTCCAATGCCATCATTATTGCGGAGAGCTGGACACCTTCCTACGATTCCTGGATAAAAACATTGGAAAACGGTGAACAAAAATTAAAGGCCATCACAAAAAAGATTCCGTTGGAAAACCGCATGACCACCCCCCAGGAAATTGCGGATGTCTGTTTGTTTACCATTTCTGAGAAATCGTCACATACCACAGGGCAATTTATTACCGTGGACGGTGGATATGTCCATTTGGATCGTGCCTTGCTGACCCAATGACCGGATAGCCGGTCAATCATTTCGGCAGGATATGGACACATTTCTAAAATTCTTTAAGCAGCCATAATAATGGAAAGGACTAAAATACCCGTTGTCAGTAGGGAACTCCTGCTCCCCTTTATCATCATAACCTCTTTATTTGCCCTTTGGGGCGTGGCCAATGACCTTACCAATCCTATGGTTTCCGCCTTTAAAAAGGTGATGCCGGAACTCTCCAATGTACAGGCTTCCTTGGTACAGTTTGCGTTTTACTTCGGTTATTTTTTTATGGCCCTGCCCGCGGCCCTTTTTATTCGGAAATTCTCCTATAAATCCGGCATTGTCCTGGGGCTAGTGCTGTATGCCATTGGTGCTTTCCTCTTCTATCCTGCTGCCGCATACGAAGAGTATACCTATTTCCTGATTTCACTTTGGGTATTGACCTGCGGGTTGGCTTTTTTGGAGACCACGGCCAATCCCCTGGTACTGGCCCTGGGCGATCCGAAAACCGCAACCCGGCGGCTCAATCTGGCACAATCCTTTAATCCAATGGGGTCTTTGACCGGAATGATCATTGCCCAGCTCTTTGTCATCTCTGCCCTGCGTTCCGATGATTATACCGCTGAGGCCTATGAGGCCTTGTCCTCCGAGGAACTGGCCGCCATCCGGGAAAACGACTTGGGAATTATCAGTATCCCCTACATTGGATTGGGTGTGGTAGTACTCTTTATTATGGGCCTCATTATCTTCACAAAAATGCCCAGAACTTCGGATATGGATAAAATTTCACTATCACAGGCATTTAGGAAATTATGGGCCAATAGGGAGTATGGGAAAGGTGTTGTGGCCCAGGCATTTTATGTGGGGGCACAAATCATGTGTTGGACATACATTTTTCAGTATGTCGATTTTATGAACCAAAGTAGGCCGGCCGGGGAACAACTTACCGCCACTTGGTTTAATGTGGCGGCCATGATTTCCTTTTTGATCGGGAGATGGTGCGGGACCGCTTTAATGAAATCTATAGATCCCGCCCGCCTGTTGTTGCTTTTTGGACTCGGAGGTGTGCTCATGTCCGCAGGAACCATTTTGTTGCCGGGATTGGCTGGGTTACTCTGTTTGGTGGGCATATCTATTTTTATGTCCATTATGTTTCCCACGATTTATGGAATAGCCTTAAAAGGTATGGGTGACGAAGCCAAAATAGGTTCGGCCGGTCTGGTAATGGCCATTGTTGGCGGTGCCTTGATGCCCGTGCTCCAGGGCAGCATTTTGGACTGGGGCGGTGACGGTTTTGCCGATGTCAAGGTTCTCGGTTTTATCCCCGAAGTCAAGTTTTCCTTTGTCCTTCCTTTGTTATGCCTGGCCGTTGTAGCTTGGTATGGTTACACCAGTAGTAAGAACACCAAAAAATTTCTGGGAACGGATAAATAGCTAATCTTATACCGGGGTCTACGCCAGTACATCCTTCACTACATGGCCATGAACATCCGTAAGCCGATAACGCCTACCTTGATGCTTAAACGTAAGTCGTTCGTGATCTATTCCGAACAGGTGTAACAGGGTAGCATGAAAGTCATGAACATGTACGGGATCCTGGATGACGTTATAACTAAAATCATCGGTCTTGCCATAGGTAAGACCTGGTTTTACACCGGCGCCGGCCATCCACATGGTAAAGGCCTTGGGATGATGGTCCCGGCCGTAATCATCAGAGGTAAGTTTTCCCTGGGAATATACCGTACGCCCAAATTCCCCTCCCCAAATAACCAAAGTATCCTCCAGCATGCCACGTTGTTTCAGGTCCTTAATCAAGGCTGCGTTCGCTTGATCCGTAAGTTTGCACTGGCTCCGTACCCCGGCGGGACAACCAATATGTTGGTCCCATCCTTGGTGGTACAATTGCACGAACTTCACATCCTTTTCCAACAGCCTTCTCGCCAGTAGACAATTGGCGGCATAGGTACCCGGGTCCCTACTGTCCGCTCCATACATGTCAAAAATATAGTCGGGTTCTTCACTCATGTCCATCACCTCGGGAACCGAGGTCTGCATCCGAAAGGCCATTTCATATTGGGCCATTCTGGCTGTAATTTCCGCATCCCCATAGGCATCGAATTGCAGGCTGTTCAATCGCCCCAGATAATCCAGCATTTTTCTGCGGTCATGCCCGTCATAATTCTCCGGATTGGATAAATACAATACCGGATCCTTCCCCGACCTAAACTGTACGCCTTGATATTCCGTTGGCAAAAAACCGTTGCCCCACAATCGGGAATACAAGGGTTGCCCTCCCATATTCTTGGTGATGAGGGTGATGAAAGTAGGCAAATTGGCATTGTCCGATCCCAACCCGTAACTCAACCAGGATCCTATGGACGGCCTACCGGGCAATTGATTCCCGGTCTGAAAGAAAGTAATGGCCGGATCGTGGTTTATGGCATCGGTCTGCATGGATTTTATGATGCAGAGATCGTCCACCACCTGTGCCGTATGGGGCATCAATTCACTCACCCAGGAACCGGACTTCCCATATTGTTTGAAGTCCATTATCGAAGGCGCTATCGGAAAGGTGGTTTGATCAGCGCTCATTCCGGTCAGTCGTTGTCCTTGCCGTACAGAAGGGGGCAAGTCCTTTCCGAACATATCCCTCAATTTGGGTTTGTAGTCCCACATATCCAATTGTGAGGGTCCACCACTCTGGAACAAATAAACAATACGTTTGGCCTTGGGAAGGTAATGTGGCAGCCCCAAGTCATTCTTTCCGGGATTACCATTAACCGCAGACGGTTCCAACAATGAACCCGTAGGTCTGCCAAATGCCCTATCCGAATTTAGTAAGGAAGACAAGGCCAGTGCACCTATGCCCATAGTGGTCTTGGTCAGAAAATTCCGCCGATCCCAATTCCGTTCAATTTCTTGAAGGTCTTTATTGTTCGATCTTGGTATTTTATGGTTATGGCTCATAAACTATCTTTTCATTATGGTGGCATCGGAATTAAGAATGGTACTGGCCACAACCGCGAAAGCGGCTATCTTGGCCTCGTTTCCCCTTTTTTTCAATTTAAAGTCCCCAGTGGTTAACCAACCTTGCATTTTTTTGGGTTCCAACCGGAAATTGGAATACTCCTCTTCCCCAAGTTCGGTAAGCACAGTAAGTTCTTCTGCCCCTATGGTCCTCCCCGTAAGTTTTCTAAAGGTTTGGGCCACGGCTTGGCTACTATCTTCAAAGGCGGCCATCTGGACGCCCAAAAGCCTGGCCGCTTCAATATAGGTCGGGTCGTTAAGCAGCACCAATGCCTGTAAAGGTGTATTGGTCTCTTGCCTTCTTACCGTGCAAAACGAACGATCCGGCGCATCAAATGTAGCAAGTGTAGGATGGGGAACCGAACGTTTCCAAATGGTATACATACTCTTTCGGTATAATTTTTCACCCCGGTCTTCCTTATAGGTGGCTCCATTTATTTCCCACAATCCCGTTGGCTGATAGGGTCGAACACTTTTACCGCCAATGGTCCGGTTCAATAATCCCGAACTGGCCAGGGCATTATTTCTGAGCATTTCACCGGAAAGCCGTTTGGAAGGCCCTCTGGCCAGAAGTCGGTTTTCCGGATCTTTTTCCAAATGAACTTTGGTGGATAGGGAATTCTGTCTATAGGTCCGCGACATGACCATAAGTTTGTGCAAGGCCTTTACGTCCCATCCTGATTCTATAAATTGCAATGCCAGCCAATCCAGCAGTTCGGGATGGCTGGGCAATTCCCCTTGATTTCCAAAATCCTCGATGGTCTTGACGATGCCTGTTCCAAAAAAACGTTGCCAATACCGGTTTACGGCCACGCGCGCCGTTAGCGGATGGTTCCTATGGGTAAGCCACTTGGCCAAACCCAATCTATTTTTGGGCAGGCTGTCGGGAAACGGGAATATCCTTTCCGGGGTTTTGGGAAAGACTTCTTCACCATGAACATCATATTGTCCCCGTTCCAGGACATAGGTTTTTCTAGGAACTTCCATTTCCTGTATTACCATGATCTCCTGTACCCGATCCATACTATCCACATACCGCTTCCTTACCTTTTCCAGTTCTTTTTTTTGTGTTCGAAGCCGATTGGATAAGGTATTCAAATAATAATCGTACAACAGTTTCTTTTCTTCCCCGGAAAGCTGCCCAGGAGTCTTTTTCATGAGTTTCTCTGCGGACTTGGGAGCGCCTATTTGCCAAATTTCCAAGAGCGAAAGTTCCCTGTCAAAAACTACAATATCATCCACTACGGCCAGTCCGATGCCTTTACCACGCCATCGAGCCCCAATCTGCAATCCTGGATCTTGGGGTACGTCCCTAGTAGCATGAGCCTGGGCATTGAAAACGATATCCTTGTAAAGGTTATCAACCAATGCCTTGGTCTTAAGTTCCCTACCGTCCAAAAAGATCCGTAACCCGGATGCCTTGCTAGAACCGTCATAGGTCATGGTCAATTGAATCCATTTGTTTTTGGGAACAACGGCCTCCGTTTCCTTGATAATGGCGTTACCGGGATGCAGGTGGGCCATGACCAACTCCAGTCGATTTTCCTTTAGGGCCAGATGGTATCCTTTAAAATTGTACAGCTTGGCCCCGATACCCTTATGAAAAATAACCCCGTTTTTCAGGGAGTCCGGAAGAATTATCCTGATTCCGATGGTGAAGGGTTGGTGCCGCTGAAAAACACCGACACCGCCCATATCCAACCAGGCGTCACCATCCATGGCCAAACCGGCCCCTTTATAACCCTCGGTAAAAACCGGGTGCTCCTTTTTTGAGTATTGCCTTCCCATTTTCCCCTTCTTTTGAGGGGAAACGGAGTTGGTCAAGGTTCGTGAATTAAAATCCATTTGAGCAACAAGACCCGTTGGGAGAGCATTGGATTCCATATTTTGATAGGAATGCGCGCGGACCCAATTTTGCGCGGATGTCGTTTCGGCTATCTCAAATAGCTCAAGATCCTCCTTCTTTTTCTCGGCAATACTGTCCAAATAAGCGAATAATTGTTCCTGTTTTTGGGTTGGCAGCAATAAATTAGGTGGAGGCATGGACCAATCAAAGGAAATCTGTCCGGACTCGTTTACGTTGTTGAAAAAACTGTACAACTCGTAGTAGTTCTTTTGGGATATCGGGTCGTATTTGTGATCATGGCACTTGGCACAGGAAACGGTGAGCCCCATAAAAGCCTCACCGGTGACATTGGTACGATCTGCCACATATTCGGACATAAACTCTGCATCGATAATACCGCCTTCCGCATTTTGAGGGTGCAGCCGGTTAAAGGTGGTGGCCAAAATTTGTTCTCGGGTCGCATTTGGCAATAAATCTCCAGCCACTTGCCATTCGATAAATTCATCATAAGGCCTATTGGCATTAAAAGAGGCAATGACCCAATCCCGCCACGGAGATACGTCTCGATAACGGTCCACAGTGTAACCGTGGGTGTCCGCATACCGGGACACATCCATCCAATCCAAGGTCATTTGTTCCCCATAATGGGGTGACGCCAGTAGCCGATCGACTTGCTTTTCATAAGCATCCGGGGAATTGTCCTTAATAAAGGCGTCTATTTCCTCCAATGAAGGGGGAAGTCCCGTTAAATCGAAAGAGACGCGTCGCAAGAGAATTTCCTTGGTGGCCTGCTCAGAAAAATCCAAATTTTCCTCGACCAATCGCTTTTGAATGAAATGGTCAATTGGATTTAGTCCATCGTTCAATACCATTTGGGATAGGTCGTTCCTTGTAGGAGGGATAAAGGACCAATGTTCCTTGTATTCCGCTCCATCGGATATCCATTTATATAAAATGGCTTTTTCCCGGTCCGTAAGGACCAGATGGGACTCCGGTTTGGGCATGATCAAATCCGGATCTTCGGTCAGTATTCGGTCCACTAGCCTACTTTTTGTCGGATTCCCAGGCACAATGGCGTAGGCACCCGGGGAATCCTTTAGTTCCTTATAGGCCAATTCGGGCAAATGTAGTTGGAGTCCCGCCGCGACCTTGTCCCTGTCGGGACCGTGACAAATAAAGCACTTATCCGAAAGGATAGGCTTTATATCCCTATTGAAGTCCAATTGGTCGGGCAGGGCTTGGTAGGCAGATTTCACGGAATCCGACAAAACCGGACCACTACAAGAAACCAGGCCAGCGGCGAGTATTCCAAAAAGCAATAACTTTTTTTTCCGCACCCGATCGTTTCTTATTTATTCATATTGCCTATTGTCGCGGCGCATTAGATTGTTTGCCTCCGTGTCTCCCTTAAAGTGTTGTTCTACGGGGTCCCATTCCAAAGCTCGGCCCAAATCGTAGGCGATATTGCAAATGTTGCCTATAGTCGCGGAACGATGGCCCGTTTCCACATCACAAATGGGCTGGGTTCTATTTTTGATGGCATCCAACCAATCTTGATAATGATTGTCGCGAGAATTGTAAAGGCGTTTATCGGAATCCTTCAAGGTACTGGTCAGGATATTTCCAGGGTTCGTCTCCAGATAGTTTCGGCTGATATCCAGCGTGCCTTCACTTCCAATAAAACGGACGCCCCATCCCTTTTCAAAGTCCTCATGCACCATTTCTACGCCATTTTCATAAATCATACGCATACCCCGTACCGCCGATTTATCCGCTGGCGGAATATAGCGGATAGGACCAGTATGGTCCATACCCAAGCCCCATTGGGCCACATCGAACATATGGGCTCCCCAATCGGTCAAAATGCCACCACCGGTTTCCTCAAATTTGCGCCAATCCGGGAAAAATGGGTCACTGGTAGGAGGAGAAAGCCTATGGTTATATGGTAGCATGGGTGCCGGGCCGCACCACAAATTCCAATCCACTTCCTTGGGTGTCGGTTCGGTGGGCATGTTGAAGGGAATGGCGGGATCGCCCACATTGACCAGAATTTTGAATACTTCGCCTATGTACCCGTTTCTGACCAATTCACAGGCCCTTCTAAAATTTTCCCAGGAACGCTGCATGCTCCCTACCTGAACGATACGTTCCGTTTTCCGAGCCGTTTCCACCATATCGATACCTTCTTGGATGCGATGTGTCATCGGTTTTTCACAAAAAATATCCTTACCAGCGTTCATGGCCGCAATGGCCTGGATGGCATGCCAATGATCTGGGGTGGCCACTACTACGGCATCGACGTCCTTCCGATCGACTATTTTACGATAGTCCCCTGTAACGCTGACTCCCTTGTAACCTGTTTGCTGTCTTTTTTCCGCATACATCTGTTCTACATATCCTTTGAACCATTCGTTCTTTGTAGTCCAGACATCCGAACCTGCAACAATTTGGGCATCGGTGGTATGTTCCAGGAAAAATCGGGCAAGGCCCATGGTTTGTTTTCCCAATCCTATAAAACCGAGATTTATTTTATCACTTGGAGGAACGAATCCCTTGCCAAGCACATGTCGTGGAATAATGCTGATGGCCCCGCTGGCGAGGACCGTCCGGGTAATGAATTTTCGTCTTGAGAAGTGGTTCGTTGTTTCTTGCGCTTTTTTGGTGTTTGCTGTTGATTTTTTCATTGGAATATGGAAGCTAGTTTGTTTTCCTAAAGATACAATTTTGTACTACAGCATACTAGAACAACACGTTAAAGATCAGTGCTTTCATTTCCATGATTGGTTCGGTTTTAAGGATGTAACCGGGATATGTCCAAGGTATCCTTCATCTCTTTTTGCAGTTTTACTAGTTTTTGGAACAACTCGTCCCTTTTTTCTCGGTATTCCGGATTTTCCGATAAGTCGGTCATTTCCTCGGGATCCTGGCTTAGATCAAAAAGGAGGATTTTGTCCAGTTTGGGATACACCATCAATTTAAAACCATCTGTTCGAATCATCCTTTGGGAATCTTCAAAGCAGCCATAGATGGCGGGATACTGATCCATTTTCTGATTACGTATCAAGGGTATCACACTGTTAAAAAACACATATTCCGGCTTTTGGATACCCGCCAACTCCAAACTGGTGGCCATGGCATCCTGCAAATAGATGTCGGCGTCCACCCTTTTGTCCTCTGGAACTTGGGGGCCTACCAGTATGAAAGGAGGACGGATGCTATGGTCGAATTGGGACTGTTTCCCCAAGAGACCATGCCGGCCAACGGATAAACCGTGGTCCGCTGTAAAAATGATGTAAGTGTTGTCCATTTTACCGGTAGCTTCCAAACCCTCCAAAATCCGACCAATCTGATCGTCCAGGTGGGTAATTAAGGCATAGTACTCCTGGATGTGTTTTTTTACGGCGTATTCCGTTCTAGGGAATGGTGCTAGGGCTTCATCCCTAAGGTTCGGACCGTTGCCGATTCCATCCTTATAAGGATACTCCGGTAGAAAACTTTTGGGTACGCTGATATGGTCCAAGGGATATTTGTCCAAATACTCCTGAGGGGCCTGTCTGGGGTCGTGCGGCGCATTGAAGGCCAAATACATAAAGAACGGTTCATCTTTGCCTTTGGCCATCTCCACAAAACCCAGCGCATCGTCTGCGAGGACTTCACTCCAATGTTTGCCTCCTTCCCAAAAGCCACCATACCCCATATCCGTGGGTGACCAGGTGTTGTCATTTTCATGAAGGGGCCGATTATAACCAACGGACCTAATTTCTTCCTCCGTACTTCCGTCATTGATCATTTTGTTGATGATGGGAATGGTTCCCCGGTGACTCCAAGAATCCCTGGGCATACCCGGACGCACATGTACTACTTGTCCAAAGACACTATCGGCCGGTGCCCTTACATGCCATTTCCCGGTCATATAGGTATCATAACCCGATTGTTCCATCAATTGTCCCCAGGTCTTTTCCAGATGCTGGTCCTCGGCCCATTTTTGAGATATCTTTTGGGCATCCCATATACTGCGCCCGGAAATGATCATGGCCCGGGAAGCAACACAGATGGCACCGTTCCAACCTCCCATATTATAGGCATGTGTAAAAGTGGTACCCTTGCGGACCAATCGATCCAAATTTGGCGTCTCTACCTCCTTGTTTCCTAATGCATTTATAGCACTATAGGTCATGTCGTCGGCAAAAATGAAAACAATATTGGGTTTGTCCGGTTTCCTGGTTTTTTCTTCGGCGCATCCTAACTGCAAAAGCAAGATGAGAAGAAGGGGAATTCCGGTCCACTGGCCAATTCTAAGTTTTGCATACCCCGTTCTCATTGCCCCACAATGTTGGTTAATGTTCCAATATGATCGATGTTGATCCGAATCTCATCACCCACCTGTAAGGTGAACTCATCCGGTGGAATAATGCCGGTCCCGGTCATTAAAAAACAACCATTCGGGAAATTGCATTCCCGAAATAAAAATTCGACCAATTCGGTATGCTTTCTTTTCATCTGGTCAATGGTTATTGCAGCTGAAAATACGGCCGTGCCTTTTCGGAAAATCTGGAGTTCTATTTTGGATTTTGGGTCAATAGGCCGATCAGGAACATAAATACAGGGGCCCAGGCCTGCACAACCTTCGTAAGTTTTGGCTTGTGGCAGATATAACGGGTTTTCGCCCTCAATACTCCGCGAGCTCATATCGTTGCCCACGGTATACCCTTCTATGGTTCCTTCCGAGGAGAGTAAAAGCGTAAGTTCGGGTTCCGGCACATCCCAACCGGAGTCCCTTCGGATACGTACGGTACCCCCATCACCGACCGTGCGCTGTGGGGTGGCCTTAAAAAAGAGTTCTGGTCGTTCGGCATCATACACCCGATCATAAAAGGTGCCTCCACCCGCTTTTTTGGATTCCTCCATGCGCGCTTCCTTGCTGCGCATATAGGTGACCCCAGATGCCCATATTTCCTGCGTCCCCATGGGTGGTAGGGTGTGCGCTACACTTTCGCTTCCTACCTTTGAAAAATTCTTGAGATCTTCCAATAGCTTTTGGTGAAGGTCCTTTTGGTTGATAAAGGCATCCCAATCCTCGATTTGTTTCAAATAAAAATTATCGCCTTTTTTAATTACGGCCCCCTTGGCCGTCTTGTAAATCTGCATATCGGTTGGTTTGTTGTATTTGATCTAAATTTAGTCTTTTTTGTAGAGTTCCCATCCTACCTGAGCTTTGTTTATTTTTTTAAGGCATATTGTTTTATCTTGGGCGTCCAAACTATCCAGAACATGATGTTCGACATTTCAAAAAAAGTTGCTGTCATCACCGGAGCCAGCGGTGCATTGGCAAGCAGTGTTGCCCAAAGCCTTGCCGGGGCCAACGTTAAATTGGCCTTACTGACCCGAAAAAAAGAGGCGCTTCAGGATCTTGAGGTGCGAATCGCGTCCAATGGAGGTGTTGCCCAAAGTTATGAGGCGGACATACTCTCGGAAGAATCACTGGAATCGGTTAAGGAGCAAATAATCCATGACTTCGGCAGAATCGATATCCTGCTCAATATTGCCGGGGGCAATCTTCCCGGAGCGACCATTGCGCCGGACAAAACGATTTTTGAGATGTCCATGGATGATTTTAAAAAGGTGACCGACCTTAATCTAAATGGTACGGTATTGCCTTGTCTGGTCTTTGGAAAGGCCATGGCCGACCGTAAGGAGGGGGTAATCATCAACTATTCCTCAATGGCTGTGGACCGTGTTATTACGAGGGTAGCCGGATATTCCGCCTCAAAGGCAGCTATGGAAAATTTTACACGATGGCTGGCGGTGGAAATGGCCACGAAGTTTGGCGATAGTATTCGGGTGAATGCCATTGCCCCAGGTTTTTTCATCGGAAAACAAAACAAGGATTTATTGACCCGGCCCGATGGTTCGTATACCGAACGTGGCGAAACCATAATTAGAAATACTCCTATGGGCCGTTTTGGCGAGGCAAAGGAACTAAACGGTGCAGTGCACTTCCTTTGTAGTGATGCGGCTAAGTTTATCACTGGGGTGGTCTTACCCATTGATGGTGGTTTTAGTGCTTTTAGCGGGGTATGATGGTTAGGTGGTGAGTTATGAGTGGTGAGTTATAAGTGGTGAGTTATGAGTGGTGAGTTATGAGTGGTGAGTTATAAGTTATTAGGTTATTTGGTTAAGGGTTATAAGTTGGGCATTTGTGATTTGTGATTTGTGATTTGAAGTTTGGAATTTGGAATTTGAAATTTGGAGTTTGAGATTTGGTGCTTCGACTGAGCTCAGCATGACAAATTTGGAATTTAACCGCTTAACAACTGACGATGATAATAGCAGGTTTGAGTTATAAGTGGTGAGTTATAAGTTATTGGGTTATTAAGTTATGGGTTACAGGTTTGGTATTTGTCATTTGTGATTTGTGATTTGAAGTTTGGAATTTGGTGCTTCGACTTCCTGCCCGACTAAGACATGCAGGCGAGCACTCAGCACAACACATTGAGAATTTGAAATTTGAGATAAATTAACGAACAAAATAATACGTATGCTACAAACTTGGCGCTGGTATGGACCCCAAGATCCAGTAAGTCTTCAAGATATAAAACAAGCAGGGGTACAGGGCATCGTTACCGCTTTACATCATGTTCCCAACGGCGAGCTGTGGTCCATGCAGGAAATCGCGCAGCGAAAACAGGAAATTGAGGCATCGGGGCTGGTATGGTCCGTGGTGGAATCACTTCCCATTCATGAAAGCATAAAGACCCGGACCGGGGATTATAGGCGGCATATTGAGAACTACAAAAAAAGCCTGATCCATCTGGCCCAAAACCAAATCCATATCGTATGTTATAATTTTATGCCCATCCTGGACTGGACGCGAACCAGTCTGACATACGAAGTAGCCGATGGTTCCAAGGCACTTGCCTATGAATCGAATGCCCTGGTGGCTTTTGACCTTTTTATACTTAAACGTCCTGAGGCGGAAAACAGCTATTCAGAAAGTCAAATAGCACTTGCCAAGGCCTTTTTCGAGCAAATGTCCGAAAGCGATAAATGGGAGCTGGTCAAAACTATAATTGCAGGATTACCAGGCTCTTCGGAAGGATATCCTGTTCCGGAAAAGGGTTATGACCTAACCCAATTTCTGTCTATTCTCGATACTTATAAAAATATAGACTCCACCGCCATGCGAAGCAATCTGGTGCAATTCCTCAAGGAGGTGATCCCGGTGGCGGAAGAACAGGGCATTCTAATGTGCATCCATCCGGACGATCCCCCATTTTCTATTTTGGGCTTGCCCCGGATTATGGGCAGGGAAGCGGATTATGCCTTTATTTTTGACCAGGTGCCTTCCCTACATAACGGCATGACCTTTTGCACCGGTTCCTTGGGGGCCCGCTCGGACAACGATTTGGTTGGAATGATGGACCGATTTGCAGACCGCGTACATTTTCTGCATCTGAGAAGTACCCAGCGTGACCAAGAGGGGAATTTTTATGAGGCCAATCATCTAGAGGGCAATGTGGACATGTACGGTATGGTGAAAAGTGTTTTGGCCGAGGAAAAAAGGAGAAAGCTAGAGGGAAGAACAGATTTTCAAATACCGATGCGACCGGATCACGGACATCAAATGTTGGATGACCTGCATAAAAAGACGAATCCGGGATATTCGGCCATTGGGCGTCTCAGGGGCTTGGCCGAACTGCGTGGTCTCGAACTGGGTATTAAGCGATCGCTTTTTCAAGACTGACCTCTCGGTTCAATCGGGAAAATTGAAATAATCCTTGGCGTTTTGATAACAAATGTCCGATACGATCTTTCCCAACCATTTTTCATCAGCTGGAAGCTCACCATTGGCTACATCTTTTCCGATAAGATTACATAAAATTCGTCTAAAGTATTCGTGTCTGGGAAAGGATAGGAAGCTACGCGAATCGGTCAACATACCTACAAAACAACTCAAAAGGCCCATATTGGATAGGGCGTTCAATTGTTTTTCCATACCGTCCTTTTGATCTAAAAACCACCAACCGGACCCAAATTGCATTTTTCCCTTAATGGTCCCGTCATTAAAATTGCCCATCATGGTGGCCATAACCTCATTGTCGGCCGGGTTTAGATTGTAAACTACGGTCTTTGCCAATTCATTGGTCTTGTCCAGGTCATTGAGGAAACCACTTAAGGCCTTGGCCTGTGAAAAATCCCCGATAGAATCAAACCCGGTATCCGGTCCCAAATGGGTCAATAGGCGTTCGTTATTGTTCCGGATAGCCCCAAGGTGAAATTGCTGGGTCCATCCCTTTTCGTGATAATACCGGCATAGAAACAGTTGGGTACGGCACTTGAAATAACGGACTTCATCCGGGGAAAGTGTTTTGCCTTCCCTTAATTTGCCGAAGAGACGCTTACAGTCATGCACGCCTTCCTCAAAAAAGAAAAGCTGTTCCAACCCATGGTCGGACAGGCGACAGCCATTTTTATGGAAGAAATCGATTCGTTCGCGCAGGGCGTCCAACAAATCGGAGTAGGAATTGATCGATTTTCCCACAACCTGTTCCAATTTCTCCAGGTATTGGATAAAGGCCTGGGTATTTTCCACCGTATAGGCCTTGTCCGGGCGAAAAGCTGGAAACACCTTGAAGGAGGTAGCTCCCTGTTCGGAAATACTTTTGTGGTGTTCCAAGGAATCCACAGGATCATCGGTGGTACAGACTACTTCAACATTTTGTTGTTCCAATAGTTGTACGGTACAATGAGTCGGTTCTTGTAATTTTGCGGTGGTTCGGTCGTATATGGAAGCCGCATTTTCCCCGTTCAACAAATCTTCGATCTCAAAATAACGTTGCAGTTCCAATTGTGTCCAATGATACAGTGGATTTCGAACGGTATACGGCGCCGTTTTCCCCCAAGCTAGGAATTTTTCCTGGTCAGTGGCATTTCCTGTAATATACCTTTCATCGATCCCCAGGGCTCGCATGGCCCTCCATTTATAATGATCTCCAGCGAGCCAAACCTGGCTTATATTCTCAAAAACCCGATTTTGTGCAATTTCCTGCGGAGGCAAATGATTATGATAATCCAATATGGGTCGGTCCTTGGCGTAATCATGATAGAGTACCTTGGCAAACTCATTCGTCAATAAAAAATCATCCGTAATAAAAGTCTTCATGTCCTATTGGCTTCGCAATGCTTTAATTAAATCCAAGGTCCTGCGCACTCTGTTTTCCAGCGCTTCAAAATCCTTGTTGGCCAGAATATCTTTGCTAATGAGTTGAGAGCCCATACCTACACAGGTAACCCCGGCATTGAACCAAGCCTTAAGGTTTTCCTCCTCCGTGCTTACGCCTCCGGTGGGCATAATACTGGTCCACGGTTGCGGACCTTTAACCGCCTTGACAAACCCGGGGCCATAGGTGGACCCTGGAAAGAGCTTTATGATTTCGCAACCCATTTCCTCGGCCTTATTAATTTCGGCGAGCGAACCGCAACCAGGGGACCAAAGCACTTTGCGACGGTTACATACCAAAGCAATATCTTCCCGCAAGGATGGTGTCACAATAAAATTGGCTCCCATTTGCATGAACAGGGAGGCAGCCGCGGCGTCCGTAATGGAGCCAACTCCCATAATAAGTCCGGGCAATTCGTTGATGGCAAATTTGTTTAGTTCCCGGAATACCTCGAAGGCGTAATCGCCGCGAGCGGTAAATTCCAATAAGCGTGCGCCACCTTCATAACAGGCCTTAAGAACTTGTTTCCCCAGCGCTACGTCCGGATGATAAAAAAGGGGGACCATTCCGCTTTCCTGCATGACCCCGGCTACTTCAATTCTGGTATATTGCGCCATATTTTATTGGTTGATTGTTAACGATTATTGGTTGATAATCGCGGGTGATTGTCCGTATGGTAAAATGGGACTATATCCGCTTCAGTTCTCATTAATGATCATCTGGCTACTCGTCCCGAGGCATCTCCTCCCATTAATTTTTCCACTTCGCTTACGGTAACCAAATTGGCATCTCCTTTTACGGTATGTTTTAAACAGGATGCCGCCACGGCAAAGTCCAGGGCACTTTGATCATCTTCGGGGTACTGTAGTAAACCATATATCAAACCTCCCATAAAGGAGTCTCCGCCTCCTACCCTATCCACAATGTGCGTGATTTGATATTCCGATGATTTGTACATGGTTTGCCCGTCGTACAGTACTCCCGCCCAGGTATTATGTGAGGCCGAAATAGATCCCCTTAAAGTGGTTATGACTTTTTTGGCATTAGGGAATTTTTCCATCATTTGCTGACAGACCGATAAAAAGGCCTCTGCCTTAACATGCTCTCCTTGGGTGGTAATATCCAATCCCTCGGGCTTTATACCAAAGTGCTTTTCGGCATCCTCCTCATTTCCCAAAATAATATCGCAATATGAAGTTAGCTCAGTCATAATTCCTTCTGGTTCAACACCATACTTCCATAACTTTGCGCGATAGTTTAAATCTGTGGAAACCGTTACTCCGTTTTTCTTCGCGGACTTCACCGCTTCCAGGCAAGCATCCGCGGCACCTTGTGAAATGGCCGGAGTAATGCCGGTCCAGTGAAACCATTCTACATTTTCGAAGACGGCATCCCAATCGATCATGCCCTTTTCTATTTCGGCCATGGCCGAATGCGCACGGTCATAGACCACTTTGCTACCACGGCTCACCGCTCCCGTTTCCAAAAAATAGATTCCCAGGCGATTGCCCCCAAATATGATTTTATCGGTACCTACACCTCTTTTGCGCATTTCCATGAGGGCACACTCACCAATATCGTTCTTAGGCAAGCGGGTTACAAAATCTACGGGTACACCATAATTGGCAAGGGATACCGCAACATTGGATTCTCCACCTCCGTAAACCACATCAAAACTGTTGGTCTGCGAAAATCTTAGAAATCCCGGAGGGGAAAGGCGAAGCATAATCTCGCCAAAGGTAACTACTTTCTTCATCTAGTCGGTCGATTTTATTTGCTCATAAAATTGAGCCATTTCTACAACAAATCAAAATTAAGGTTCGCGAAAAAACACAATGCCACTTGTGGATAAAAAAATGAAACAAAGAGGCAAAACTAGCGCCAAGGCTTCCGATCTTAAAAGGAAAACTCGTTTTCCGACGCTAAAGTTTATACGCCTGCCTGCCGATCAGAAGCAATCGGCCATCCACTTTTTGAAAGACCAGCATAATTCCAATATGGACGTCAACGGGCTCCCCATTATTGGCCCCCTTTGCCGACATTATATGACGGGCAATAGCGGTATCACCTGTTATAGCGATACTTTCCTCTGAAATGTCAATGGAAAGAAAGTCAAATGGCCCATCGATTAGCGCCTTGACGAACGCTTCTTGGTCCTCCAAACTCCCACTGGAATGCCCATAGGTAAGATAGGGTGAGGTTATTTTTTCCAATGTTTCCTTTTCAGGATGTACCAAGGCCTCATTCAAAGTTTCCACGGCTTTTACCACTTCATCCCGACCAATCGGGTCTTGTTGCGAAGAACAGCCAAAAGCAAACAATACCAATGACCAAATTATAGATGTTCTCATATTCTCAACACTGTTTTATTATTATACAATTTAACCGAAATCCATGGGGCCGTTAAACGGCTATTCAATAGGCCAAAAAACGAGTCCAATCGTCTCCAAATGACCTCGGATGTCCGAACCCCAGAAGCCCATTAATCTTCCCAAGTATTCCCCTGTAGGCTTTTGGTTGAGCACCAGCCTAAATTTGAGATCTCCACGTACCCCTCCGTATTTGGGTGTACTGCTTCCATCGTCAAAAATGAACGACATACTGTCGATAAGCCATCCCGAGGCACCACTGATTCCGATGAGCTTTTTATTCCCCGTTACCCGGTATTTCTCTTCCGGGCTATTCGTAATACTTCCAAAAGTGAACGCCTTTGAAACTCCTTCCCTTTCCACTTCCAATACAAATCCGGCAATGGTCTCAAAACCGGGAGTAGAGGGATTTTCGCTCAAATACACCTGAATACTCTTAAGTGTATCGTTTTCCTCGAAGGCGAAAACGGCTACCGAATCACCTTCTTGTGCCTGAATACCCCCCACTCGGTTGCCGTAATGAATTTCTCCTAAAAGCGGTTTGTGATCTTGTAAAATGACTTTCTGTTGCCCAAAACCTAACGCCATGGTCAGAATTGGGATAATAAGGTATCCGATCTTCTTCATAAGCTTATTTATTTTTTTTTTAAAAATAAGCCTTTTGTACAAATCGAAATCCGTAGAAAGGAAAGTCCTGTCCAAAAAAATAGAATGCCTTATTGGGTTTTCATATAATCGTTCAATTCTTGCCGTGTCATGGGCAGCTTACTGTCCGGATAAAGGTTAAGCCAATTTCTGAAATCCGCTTTGATCGCATCCGTCCATTTGGTATCTATCTGGCCGGGAGTATAGGTCTTTTCCCTTAAGCGTTGAAAACCGAATAGGTCCCGTAGTGCAACTACCTCGGAGGCCAGTACCAGTTCCGCAACCAAATGTGCAGGAATGAATATGATGCCGTATCGATTCGCTAATACCACATCTCCCGGTAGCACAATCGCCCTGCCGATACGGATGGGGTAATTAATGGATGTAAGCATCTGCTCCTTGATAAAGGAGGGATCGTCCCCGCGGATCCAACCATTGAATCCTTTGATATCCCGCAAACCCTTGAGGTCCCGAACCCCGCCATCGAAAATGATACCATTCTGGGAGTTGGCGTAGATGGCGTTACCTAGGTTAGATCCGATCAGGGTTCCATCGATGATACGACCATAGCCGTCCGCGACGTACACGTCCCCTGGTCGTAATATTTCAATGGGCCAAGAATTACTGCCGCCAATGGTATCGCGACCTTCCATACCGCCCTTTACTTTGATCAACTGTTTAAAATCGGGTCGCAAAGGCATATACTGCGCTGTCAAAACCCGACCGGTCATGATACTGTCCGGATGGATAATTTGCCAATTTCCATCGTATTGATTGTGGTAGCCATGTCCTCTAAGATAGCCCCAGGCTTCTTCCATTTGTATTCCTTTTAGCCTTTTCAATAAAGCATCGGAAACTTTGGGGCGGCCATCATCAAAACGTTCTCCCTGCCAACTGGAAGTGAGTTCCTTGACATATTCGGGAGAAGGTGCCACACCTTGGGGGCGCACCATTAAAAAAGTGCAAGCGAATAACGTTGTTAGAAAGAGTGTTTTTTTTGTCATGATCTTAATGATTCTTTAGGTTGGAGAAAATAATATGTTCTGTTTCGAAAATAAGCCAAAGTTTTGATATAAAATAAAAAAATTGAACTCCCCCCGTGCTTTCGCTCGGGGGGAGTCTACTGCAACCAAACTAACTCAAACAACTACTAATGCGTTCAGCTGATTTTTTTGGTCTTTTATTGGTCCCACCAAACCTTGGTGTCCAGATTGTCCGGCCCCATACGGGCTACGGCCTCCGCTAAATTTTCACCATTTACGGCAATTTCATCGTTGGGATAGGTGAGCCTGTTGATAAAATCGCCTGTAATATCCTGCGCAGGAAACGGATTTGGGGGCAAATCGGGAAATCCTGACCTTCTGAAATTAGCAAAAGCTTCCGGCCCATTTAGAAAGGATGCTACCCAATATTGATCATTGATCTGTTCCAAAGCGTTTCCAGCATCAAATGGGTTTGCGACTAGATAAGCGTCTACATCCGTAGTTGGGATTTCCATAACGGGACTATAAAGCGCCATTTGATCCATATGTGCCCGTACCCCGGCTTCATAAAAATCCGCGGCCGCGCCGCTAACCCAACCCCTGGTGGCCGCTTCGGCCAACAATAATTGTGTTTGGCCGTGGGTAATGATAAACATAGGGGAATTACGCTGTGCGATTCGACTCCGATCGGCCTGACTGTACTCATAAAAACTGACCAGACCATCAGCCTCAGCCTGTGCCACAATGGAGCCATTGTCAAAGCCCATGGGCATTCCTACCTGTATGGCGGGGTCTATGGAAGCCACATCGGGGGTTTGATCCGGACCGGAAGCGGCCCCAACATAAGTAACCGCTATAGCTCCCAATCTGGGATCGTTGGTTCCGGAAAGAAAATCCACGAATGACTTTACCAAATAAAAATTATTGGCTTCACCTCCGTTAAGGAGGTTTCCGATTCCATTGGAATAATTGAAATCATGACGAATCACAAAATTGTCGTCATTGGACTCCATAACCCCTCCGGCCACGGCAGCGGTAACCGTCTGTTGGGCCAACGCTGCATCCACCTCGGAAACACGCATTCCCAATCGCAATAACAGGGAGTATCCCATTTTTTTCCATTGGGCAATATCCCCGCCGTATAACACCTCTCCGGGATAGATATCCCCTGAGACGCTCAGTGCGGCCGCCGAATTAGTGACCACATTTATCAAGTCCCTGTAAATGCTCTCCTGAGCATCGTACCTTGGAAATACAATTTGCTCGGAAACACCCTTTCCAGCCTCAAAATAAGGAACATCACCATAGGTATCCGTCAATAGCATAAAAGCATAGGACTGGATAAGCGTGGTCATATGTAAAAGGTTACTTTTTTCCGGCTGGTCTGCCAATGAAGCGAGGATATCCCCGGTATGTTTGATTACGGACTCATAATAGTCGTTCCAGTGTGATCTTGTGGAATTTCTATTGTCCTGATTGTAGTTTCCTCCGGTAAGTACCCCGGAATTGGGGGAAACTATTTGTTGTACTATTCCAATATCATAAATCACCTGTCCATTGGAAAAGGAAGTTCCTATAATGGCGTTGTTCAAAAGGAATACCTCATCAACACTGGTGGGATCCACAACATTGGTGTTCAGTTCATCCAGATCCTCTTCACAGGACAGGGTAGAAAAGAGCAGAATAAAAACAAGTGCGTATCTATATAAATTGTCCATTGTCAGTATCTTTTAAAATTTACAGTTCAAGTTAAACCCTATGGCCCTGGTGGTGGGCACCCCTGTTGATTCCAGGCCGGAAACGTTGTCCGAAGTAAAACCAAATGAATCCGGATCGATATTCGGTACCCACTTTTTAATGATGAGCACATTATTGGCCACCAGACTCAATTTGGCGCTTTTTAGGAAAAACTTTTCCGGAATAAACTTCCTGAAATCATACCCCAGGGTTATCTGCCGAAGTTTCCAATATCCCCCATTGTAAACAATAGGTTCTATCAATTGTTGGGAACGTACCACTTCCCAATAGCGTTGGGATTCCGTGGCTACGGTATTCACCTCTCCTGCTTGGTTGACCCCATCGCCCACTACTCCGGTTTCCCTACCGGGCAGGGTCATTTTATGGAGTCCATGACGCGTGGCATTAAAATTGGTACCGGAAATCATATCGTTCCCCAACCTAAAGTCTATAAGAAAGGAAAAATTAAAATCCTTGTATCTTATACTATTAGTGATACCTCCAATGTACTGGGGAAGCGCGCTACCAAAAAATACAATATCATCCGTTCGCAAAGGTCGTCCATCATCTGCGAATACCTGCCTACCTTGTGCGTCCCTTTGGAAACCAAATCCGGCCAACTGCCCAATTTCCTCTCCGACCACCTGGTATAGGAACCCATTGAAAACATGCCTTCCTACCAGAATTCGTTCTTCAGGCGTATCGGTAAGTAGGCTGATCACCTTGGTTTTATTATAGGCCATATTAAACGAAGCGTCCCACTGGAAATCAGCAGTTTGTACCGGGGTAACCGCCAACAACGCTTCTATACCATCATTTCTACTCTCGCCACTATTGATCAATTGGTTGACAAAACCGGATGAATTCGAAATCTGGGCCGTAACTATCTGATCAAAGGTAGTTTTACGATATGCGGCCAAATCCAAACGTATTCTATTGTCCAAAAATCTTAGATCCAATCCAATTTCGGTCTCCTTTACCCGCATAGGTTTCAAATCCGGGTTGGGCAAAATATTCCCTGCAGCCCCGGCCACTGGATTAAGGTTGCCACTTGGATTCGGGAAAAGATTGGCGTTGATATTATAAAACAATTGATCAGAAAAGGGCTGTACGTCTGTATCACTCCCCACTTCTGCATAAGCGGCGCGTATCTTACCAAAAGTTAACCAGTCCGCGTTTAAGTTATTGGAGAAAATGTAGCTCCCTGTAACTGAAGGATACAAAATGCTCCTGTTTTCAGGAGATAAAGTAGAGAACCAGTCGTTCCGCAGAGTAGCGTTCAAATAATAGGTATCTTTATAGGACAGCTCGGCTGCACCATATAAAGAGTTAACACCTCGGGTTCGGAGATCATAGGTAGGATCCTTGATCCTGGCGTTTTGTACGGTATACAAATCCCGGATAACGAAATCGGTCCCTACCACACGGTTCAATTGGGATTTTTGTTCCATTAAATTGCCCCCAACATTGACATCCAAACCAAATTCCCCAAATTGTCGGGTTGCGGTTAGCAGGAAATCAATATTGGTTTCCCTAAATCGTCTTGATTCCTGGGTGTAGCGACCATTAACAAAGCCTTCCGGGGCAGGAGCTCTCGAGGCCTGTCCCGTTGGATAGTTGTTATAATCCTGGTCCCTGGACCAATAATCCTGTCCTACCCTACCCTGCAAGGAAAGCCAGGGCAGAATGCTATAGCGCAAGGCGATATTACCAAAAATACGGTCCCTTTCAATGTTATTAAACTGTTCAGAAAGCGTAAAATACGGGTTGGTCCTGTTCCTAAAACGGGAATACACAAATTCGTTGCCCTCCGCATTGAACTTGTTTTCATCCAGTAGGTCCAATGGCATGGAATTGGCCATGTTGTACAGGGAAACGGGTATGGTGTTGTCCTGCTGGGCCACGTTGGGCGGATTGGTATTTTGCTCGTTGGAATAATTAACTGAAGCTGTAAGGTTCAATTTTTCCGATAGGTCATAACTCAATCCTAGGTTTACCGTGCGCCTTTCAAATTCGTTGTTTGGTGTAATACCTTGACTGGCCAGGTTGGAAAGCGAAAGGTTGAAGCCACCTTTTTCGTTCCCTCCGGACATGGCTATGGAATGGGTTACATCCAGACCATCCCGATAGAATTTTTTGACGCGATCAAATTGAGGTACATAGGGCACTTCAATACCATCGAATAGAATCTGGGTCATCCCGGGTTGAAAGCGCTCTCCGAAAGACCATTGTCCCGAAGTCGGATTAGCGGTCGTAGGCCTTACCCCATTCTCTCCCTGTCCATATTCATACTGATAGTCCGTAAAATCCAAAGGAGTTTGGTTAACGATATTCAGGTTATAAGTAACTCCGATACCTTGCCCCTCGCCCCGGGTCTTGGTGGTAATCATAATGACCCCGTCCTTGGCCCTGGAACCGTATAGTGCAGCGGCGGCGGCACCTTTTAGAACGGTCATGCTCTCAATATCGTCCGGGTTGATACTGGAAAAACCATCACCACCATCCGAGGTAACACCTCCTCCGTTAGTTCCCGGCTCTCCACCTGTACTTCTTGGATTGGTCCCGAAAGAAGTATTATCTATGGGTACACCATTTACCACTATTAAGGGTGTGTTGGTACCACCAATGGAAGATTGGCCTCGAAGGCGGACCTTGGTCGATCCACCGGGTCCCGTGCCTAATGAGGACACGTTGACCCCGGCCACCTTACCTTGTAGGGTACTCATAAAATTAGTGGTCCGATTCACATTTAATTCTTCACCGTCCACCTTGGAAACGGCATACCCCAACTTTCGGGCATCCTTTCGGATACCCAGGGCGGTGACCACCACCTCATCCAATTCCTCGGAATCTTCTTGAAGGGAAACATTGATCGTACTGGACTGGCCCACCGAAATTTCCTTGGTGGCATAACCCAATCCGCTAAACACCAATATGGCATCGGAACTTGAAACGGTAATGGAATAGTTGCCGTCAAAATCCGTGGCCACACCATTGGTCGTATTCTTTTCTACAATGGAGATCCCCGGAATGGGGGAACCATCAGCATCGGTAACCGTTCCGGAAACCGATTGCTGGATCATCTCTGCCGTTGGCGCAATCGTTGTAGTAACCAGAGGTATTTTTCGGGTCAGGATGATTTGTGTATCAAACACCTCGTATTGGGTGAAAGTGCCTTCAAAAAGGTCATTAAGAACCGTTGTTACCGATTCTTCCACATAGTTTACGGTCACCTTTCTTTTATAATCAACTTGGTCATCGCGGTAAAGCACCTTGAATTCCGTGAGCGATTCGATCTTTTTAAGCACTTTTTCAACACGTACGTTGTCCAGCTGTAAGGTAATTGTCGTTTCCAAGGCGGTGTTGATACCTCCCTGTGCTTGAAAAAAGGAAACGACAAAAAGGTAAATGGCAAGTTTCATCTTAAAATGCAGATTCAATGGATAGGCAGAAATCCTCCCTATCCTCTTCATCAGGATTTTCATATCTTTGTTCTAATTTAGATGGTTATCGTTAAGTTTTAAATCATTCTGAATTTAATCGGGAAATGTGCCAGCATTTTCCGATTTTTCATTTAGAGTCGGTCTATTTGAAGTTTAAATCATAGGCAATTATTGTTTTTCAGGTTGTTGTATAGTAATTTGATTGTCATCCATTATCACGTATTGTAAGGGATAGCTCTTCTTGAAGGCGTTCAGGATCTGTTCTATGGTTTCCGTATCAAAACTGGCGGTAAAACGCGTATCCGCCAACTCCGCGTCTTTATTGGTAATCTTTACATCGTAGTTCCGCTCCAACTTTTTGAGAATATCATCAAAAGGGATATGATTAAAAATAATCCTACCGTCCATCCAACCGGTATACATATCGGTGTCCACTTCTGAATAGGAGATCGAACCATCTTCCTTTTTCCAGGTGGCCATAAATCCTGGATCCAATGTAGCATCCGATTTGGAATCGAATTTTTTGCCTTTTTCAAAAAATCCAACGGATCCTTCTACAAGGACGGTGTTGGTAGCAGCATCTTCGGAATAGGCAGAGAGGTTAAACCGAGTACCCAATACCTGTATATTTATATCGTCGGTATTTACCACAAAGGGATGTTTCGGATCTTTGGCCACATCAAAATAAGCCTCTCCTTCAAGAAATACCTGCCTATATTTCCCCTTAATAAACTCCACAGGGTATTTTAGGGTGGTACCCGCATTTAGGTGTACTCGCGTCCCATCCGATAGGACAAGCATAAACCGTTTGCCGTAGGGTATTTTTAAGGTATTGAAAACTAATTCTTTTTCTGCAGTTGACTTATGATAGATCAACTGATTTCCATTCTGAAGTCCAATTCGATTGCCTTTGTTGTTAAGTACGGACACGTTTTCCTCACTGGAGAGGACCTTGGTACTTCCGTCGGATAGTTGTAAGGTAATCTTATCCTGCTGGTCTTCGATCGATTCAACGGTATCGCCCGAGGTAGAAATCTGTTGATACACCAATCCGATACCCAAAAAAACAAGAGCTACGGCAGCGTATTTCAATAGCTTCCTGACTTTTAGCTTTCTCAAGCTACTTTTATCCTTGCGTATCGTTTCCAGTAGTAGCCTTTTGGTCCGGTCGGAGTTGTATTGCCCCATAGTATAGTTGATTGCGTAGTTAATGCCTACAAATGACCTAAAGGTCTTTGAGCTTCCATCCTTGTCCAACCAATGGGTCAATTGGTCCAATTCCTCAGAAGTGATGGATTGCGTAAAATACTTCGTAATTACGTTATTGATTTTTGAGTTGCCCATGACTTACATACCGAATACGAACCCATTTTGGAAAACCCTAAAATTTTCATAATTTTTTTATACATTAGGCAAATATTTTTTCTTAAAATGCGAATTTATTGGTTATGCTCATCGATTTTAATGATAACGTTAGCCTGATACAATGTTTGAAAAATGGGAACGAAAAGGCGTTTTCCTTTTTGGTAGATAAATATCATCATGGTCTTTGTGTCTATGTCAATAGTTTGGTGAACGATAAGGACCAGGCCGAGGACATTGTCCAAAATGTATTCATAAGAACTTGGGAAAGGCGCAAAAATCTGAATTCGAATTACACCATCAAGAGTTTTCTTTTTAAGTCGGCTCATAACGAGTTCATTGATCAGTATCGAAAAAGAAAGGCGGTTACCGCGCTGGAGAAAAAATATATCGAGGAATTGGACCGATTGGTAGAACGGGACGATGCATTCCTTGAAAAGTTGCTTATTCGGGTGCAACGGGAAATCCAAAATCTTCCCCCAAAGTGCAAGGAGATTTTTTTGATGAGCAAAAGGGACGGTCTGAGCAATATCGAAATAGCCGAGTACCTCAACGTCTCCCAAAAGACCATAGAATATCATATGTCCAAGGCCTTTGCCCTCCTAAGACAACGGGCCAATGGCGACATTGAGCCCACTTTGTTCCTGTTGTTCGGTGTACGTGTTTCACATAGCTGATTTTTCGTAAAGGCAGGTGGAAACACGAAAAATAGGGCGATTGGGGAATTGCTGAATTCTCCTTTCTTAAAGATAAGCTTTCCCATTCTTTTCCGTATTTTTGAAAGATTATGAAAATAACACCGGAAATAATGAAAATTATACTTTTTGTTATCATTGGTTTGGGGCTGAGCTGCAATTCTTCCCAAAAAATGATGGTGGAGAATACCCAAGGTTCCGTTGGGCAAAAAGGTCCTATTTACTATGCGGAAACCATAACGGAAAACGAGTTAAAAGAACATCTATATACCTATGCCTCGGATGCCTTTGAAGGAAGGGAAACTGGAAAACCGGGTCAGAAAAAAGCAGTGGCCTATCTAAAATCCGAGTATATGAAATTGGGCATTCCAGCGGCCAAGGGCGCCGATGATTATTTTCAAAACGTGCCACTGGAAACTAGTCAAGTACCTGCGGGAAGTATTTATATCAATGGCATGGAATACGACATTGGCGACCATGTACTGGCATTTAAAGGAATCATTGGAACCTTCGATGAAATAGTATACGCCGGTTATGGTATTGAAACCGACACCTATTCCGACTACAGTGAAATTGATGTGGAGGGTAAAATGATTTTGGTAAAATCCGGCGAACCCAAGAATCCGGATGGGTCCTATAAATTCTCCGGAACCCAGGAAAAATCTATTTGGAGCAATCTTACCGAGTCTTTGGGGAAACGCATGGAGATTGCTACAGGAAAAGGGGCCAGAGGTATTTTGTTTTACGACGCATCCAACTACAGCAGGTTTAAAAGCCAATATCGTTACATGAAAAATAACAACAACGGTAGAATGGGCCTTAAGGACAAAACAGACCGGCAGTTCAGTAAATTATATATAGATACCAATGTGGCCCAGGTCCTATTGCCCAACATTGAAAACGACTCCAAGCCCAAAACCATCACGGCCAAGTTGGAATGCAGGGTAAACAGCAAGAACGAAAGCATAAATTCGGAGAATTTGATAGCGATTATCAAGGGCTCTGAAAAGCCTAACGAATATGTCATCATTTCATCGCATTTAGACCATATCGGAATAGCCCCGGACGGGGATATCAATAACGGGGCGGACGACGACGGTTCGGGCACCGTGGCCATGCTCGAAATTGCCGAGGCCTTTAAAATGGCAGCGGATTCAGGGAAGGGTCCCAAACGCTCCTTGGTGTTTCTCCATGTAACTGGAGAGGAAAAAGGGCTTCTTGGTTCTTTGTACTATACCGATGTTGAGCCCATTTTCCCCTTGGATCAGACCGTGGCCAATTTGAATATCGATATGATCGGAAGAATAGATCCCAAAAGGGACGGAGCAAGAAATTATATCTACCTCATCGGATCTGATAAATTGAGTTCGGACCTTCATGAACTTTCCGAAGCGGTAAATCAAAAATATGCCAATCTCGAACTGGACTATACCTACAATGACGAGAACGACCCCAATCGATTCTACTACCGAAGCGATCACTATAATTTTGCCAAGAACAATATCCCGATCATCTTTTATTTCAATGGAACACATGCCGATTACCACAGACCCAGCGATACTCCGGACAAAATCAACTATGATCTATTGATGAATAGGACCCGGCTAATTTTTCACACCGCGTGGGAAGTGGCGAACAGGGATGATAAAATAGTCGTGGACAAAGTGGCCAAATAGCTCTGCTTAAAGGGACCATATGGATATTCCGATGTTTTTGGTTGCATCTTCTCAGATATCCATGCAAGGTAAAAACATCCATTTCCCATCGTCTATACAAACGAATTCATATACCCCTATTTGTGTTCCTTCCAGATTCCTCATTTAACGGCATTCGTGTTTGTTTTATGGGCTCCCCGAATGCTATGGATGAGTTCTTATGAAAAACAAAAGTCCTGCCGGAAAGACAGGACCTAAAAGCCAATGTTGGGTGGAAGACCGGGTTCGAACCGGCGACCTCTGGAACCACAATCCAGCGCTCTAACCAGCTGAGCTACAACCACCATTTCTAAGCGGTGGCAAAGGTAATTTTTTTTAATCGATCTTTCAAAATCTTACAAGGCTATTTTGGAGGTTGTCGAGAATCCTTATCCAAAATCATCGATAAAATACGCGTTAGCATCGACAAAACACACAAAAAATGCGCTTTCACAACAATAATTAGATGGGCTAGTATCGAGAAATTACTTTTAATCCGTTCTAAGAAAACCCATATGCTTCGAATTGATGCCCGTTTTTCTTACTATCCCCTTTGCTGGAGATCGTTGGTCTCTCTGTGCTTGGTGGTCATTTTTTCCACGCATTTCATTTTAGCCCAATCCGGAAAACGTGAGCGAATTGAAAGTGAGATCAAGGAAGCTCGTGCAAAATCCAACTTTAATCCTAAGGATACGGTCTATATCAACTTACTTAACGATCTGGGAAAGGAGCTGCGCTATTACAATATGGACAGCCTTCTACTCATTTCCAAGGAAGCGCTCGCACTGAGCGAAGCCATCGGCTATAAAAAAGGCAAAGCGGTCTCCCTTTTGGAAATGGGTGAATATTACTCGGATAGGGGAAATCATGAAAAGGGAATATGCCAGTATAAGGAAGCACTGATACTCGCAGAAGAGCTGAACCATCCGGATCTAGTCCTACGATTAAAAAACAACCTAGCCGGCGAGTATGGGTATAAGGGTGATTATGCCTTAGCGCTTAATGGATATTTGGAAAGTATAGAACTTGCCCAAAGTGTGGATGACAAGCTCATGTTATCCATTCTTAATGAAAATATCGCCAATTTATACGCAGCGCAAAAAGACTACAAGCAAGCGCTTGATTTTTTTGAAATTGTAAAAAAAATCAATCAGGGTATTGGTAACGATGTGACATCTGCGGAGACTATGAGCAATATGGCCTCTGTATATGCGGATATGGGCAAATTGGACTATGCCATGTTCAACATCAACAGCAGTATTACGGTTTTTGAAAAACACGGTATTACGGACTGGTTGGCCTTTGCCTACGAGATAAAGGGCAAGACCTACTTAAATATGAAGAAGTACAAATGGGCCATTTACTGGTACAACCAAAGTGAGATGCTTCATGAAAATCTGGAAGATGAGCGTGGGGAAATAGATTTGTTAAATGGTATGGCCGAAGCAAACTTAGGACTTGGAAAGGACAAGGATTCGGAACGGTATGCGCTAAGGGCCTTTGAAATTTCAACTAAAATCAACTTTAAGGAGGGAACACAAAAATGTGCCAAGACCCTGTATAAAATTAACAAGAACAAAAAGGATTATGCCACGGCATTGAAATTCCATGAAATTTTCCAGAAGCTTTCCGATACCTTATCCCGCAACGAGAACAAAAAAAGTCTCACCTTGCTTAAAACAAAGGTAGAGCATGAAAAACAGAAGCTGGCCTTAATGCGCGAAAATGAAATGGCCTTGGCCAGTCAACAAAATTACGTTAATGCCGCCCTGGCCATTTTGCTCATTTTTGTCGTGGTGACCTTTTTGGTGCACAGGGGCGAAAAAATTCAGAAAAAATTGAACAAAGCCTTACAGGTGAAGGCAGAAGAATTGGAAAAAAACGAACAGGAACTCAGAGGAATCAACGAAACCAAGGACAAACTTTTTTCAATCATCGCGCATGATCTTCGAGGACCGATTGGGGCCTTCCAAGGCTTGTTGAAAATGTTTAAGGACAAGGAAATAAATCAGACCGAATTCCTGGATTTCATCCCAAAGCTACGGATGGACATCGATCACATCTCCTTTACTTTGAACAACCTCTTGTCCTGGGGACAGTCTCAAATGAACGGTGCTACCACCAGGCCTCAGGTTATACCACTGGAAAACATAGTAGAAGAGAATATCAACCTACTCTCGGAAATAGCGACCAACAAATCCATAAAGATCACCAGTCAACTTACCGCCAATACTATGGCTTGGTCGGATGCCAATCAAATAGATATCGTCATTCGGAACCTTATCAGTAATGCTTTGAAATTTACCCCGGAAGATGGTATGATTACGGTTAAGGCAACAGAACGACACAAACATTGGGAAATCTCGGTCCGCGATTCCGGAATAGGTATGGACAGCGAAACGCAAGCTAAAATATTTGAGGACGACAATAATCTTAGTACCTACGGCACCAACAATGAAAAGGGTACGGGGCTCGGACTCTCCCTATGCAAGGAAATGGTAGAAAAGAACGATGGCGTCATTTGGGTCGAAAGTCAGCTTCGCAAAGGGTCTACCTTCTTTTTTACCGTACCCAAGGCTAGCAAGGAATATCAAAAAGCCGTTTAGATCAAGGCGTCCAGATCGTGTACCGCAATAGTCCGCTCCACAGTAAAACCTTCGGCGTATTCCACGCCTACCAATCTACCTAGATCCCTGGCCCGATAAGCAACACTGTCCAGAAAGTTCTTACTACTTATGGGTGTTTCGGGCTCCTTGCTGTTCGGGTCATGGAATTGCGAGCTGTAGGCCAGGATCGCTTCCTTTTTCTGTTCGAGGAATCCGGTGACATCCACGACAAAATCAGGTTTTAGGTTTTTCCATTGAATAAAATGATATACCTGCTTGGGGCGCCAGGCTTCTTGCCAACGATCATCCCCGTCCAATTGGGTATCAATTTTTATCAACCCGCTCAGAAAACAGGCATCACTTACCAATTTACTTCCTTTGGCATGATCGATGTGACGGTCGTCCACCGCATTGCACAACACCACATCGGGCCTATATTTCCGTATCATTTTGATGACCGCCAATTGGTGTGCCTTATCGTTCACAAAAAAACCATCGGCAAACTCTAAGTTTTCCCGCACTTCTACCCCAAGTATTTCAGCTGCCCTGGCAGCCTCCCCATCCCGGATATCGGCTGATCCCCTAGTCCCCAGTTCCCCACGGGTAAGATCTATAATACCAATTTTTTTACCCTTGGCAATCGCTTTGGCCATAGTGCCTCCGGCCCCTAATTCGGCATCATCCGGATGGGCCCCAAATACGAGCATGTCCAATTTCATCGTCGTCTTCTGTAGTTTGGAAAAATGTTATTCATAAAACGCTATACAGGGTTTTGGAGGTCGATATCCTTTATCAAGATATACACTCACCCCAATTGCAAACTGCTTGCTTTTTTTGCCTTTTTTAGGGCCTGTTCCATATCTGCCATAAGGTCTTCCGGTTCTTCGATACCCACGGAAAAACGTATTAGGGATTCGGATATGCCCTGTCTTTTTCGCTCATCGGCACCCATAAGGGCATGTGAGGTCTTTGCCGGGGTCAAGACCGTACTTTCCACACCCGCCAAACTCATGGAAGATTTGATCAGTTTCAATTTTTTTTGAAACAGCCGGGCATCCAAATCCTCGTTTAATTCAAAAGAGAGCATCCCTCCAAAACCTTTCATTTGGATTTTGGCCAAGCCATGATCCGGATGATTGGGTAGTCCTGGATAATAGACCTGCCCTACATCATGATGTGCATCCAAATAAGTGGCCATACGTTGCGCATTGGCATTCTGGGCATGTACCCGAATACCCATCGTTTTCATACTTCGTTCCAATAGCCAAACGGTGTAGTCGCTCAAACTTCCACCCAAATTTTTGGCCAAGGAAAAAATGCGCTCTATATACTCCTGGGTAGAGGCCACCGCCCCGGCACATATATCGGAATGCCCACCCATGTATTTGGTGGCACTGTGAACGACCACATCAATGCCAAAATCGATAGGGTTTTGGTTTACCGGGCTGGCAAAGGTATTATCGATAATGGAAACAAGGCCGTGCCTGCTTGAAACCTCGGCTATTCCAGATAAGTCCGTAATGGCAAGCAGCGGGTTGGAAGGAGTTTCCACGTAAATGGCCTTGGTATTCTGTTTAATAAGGGTCTCAAAATCCTTCTTCTTCCCTCCATGGGCAAAGGAATATTCGATTCCGAATTTGTTAAATTCCTCGGTAACCAAATGATAGGTTCCACCATAAAGGGCCCGTTGTAGTACCACATGGTCTCCAGCCTTTAAAAAAGTGAATAGGGCGGTACTAATAGCGGCCATTCCACTTCCGAATATCAAAGCAGCTTCGGCATGTTCCAAAGCCGCGATCTTTTTGCAGAGGGCTTCTTGATTGGGTGTGTTGAAATACCTGGGATAACGTTTGACGTCCACCTCCTCAAAGGCATAGGAAGTTCCCATATACAGTGGGGAAACCGCCCCCTTATAGGTGTTGTCCTCTACCTTCCCGGTATGCGTACAAATGGTGTTCAACCCTTTTTTAGTCCCATCCATTCCTTTTGGTTTGAGTGTTGCCCAAAGTTAATAAAACGACTTAAACCTGGACCCGCTTCCAATGTCCTTTTTTAAACCAGACTATAGCGATTATGGCCAGTAATACCTCTGCTGTGGTGATGGCTATAAAAACCCCCATGGCACCCAAGTTGAAGGTTATGGCGCCCACATAGGCCACCGGTAGCTGAAATAGCCAAAAAGCCACCAAATTAATTTTTGTTGGTGTCCCGGTATCCCCAGCGCCATTAAACGCCTGGGTGACCACCATCCCATAGGCATAGAAAATATATCCGGCCGCAATAATCTGCAGACAAAGTCCACCATTTTCTACGACAACGGGATTTGCATTGAACCATCCCACAATAGTTTGGGCAAAAAATAAATAGATTATGGAAACAAGCGCCATAAAGTAAGCATTGTATTTGCCTGTTTTCCAAACCGAGGTTTCAGCGCGTTCCGGTTGTTTGGCCCCTAAATTTTGACCTACCAGGGTAGCCGCCGCATTGCTCATGCCCCATGAAGGCATCAGTGTGAACAGCATAACCCGAATCGCGATGGTATAGCCCGCCAATACTTCACTACCGAATTCCGACATGATACGCATAAGAAAAACCCAACTGGAGGTACCGATCAGAAATTGGGCGATTCCCCCCAAGGATACCTTTACCAGGTTGAACATCACCTTAAGGTTAATCTTCATATCCTGGGCCATGAGCTTGATACGGCCCCAACCAAAAAATAAAATGGCCAATTGGAACAGTACTGCGGTTCCCCTGCCGATATTGGTGGCGATAGCGGCTCCCATTACCCCAAATTCGGGAATCGGTCCCCATCCAAAAATGAATATGGGATCCAAAATGATGTTTAATCCATTGGATAAAACCAAGGTCCACATGGCAATGGAGGCGTCACCCGCACCCCTAAAAATGGCATTGATCAAGAACAGCAACAAAATGGTAATATTGCCACCAATAAGCCATTGGGTATACCCATATCCCTCATCGATAAGGTCCTGCTCCGCTCCCATAAGTGCCAGGATTTCCCGGGCATATAGAAAGCCCAGGATACCGACCAAAATAGCGACCAGAACCCCTAAAACAATAGCTTGTACGGCTGATTCCCGGGCTCCCTGAACGTCCTTTTCACCGATCCTACGGGCCACCACCGCCGTTGCGGCCATGCTCAAACCGATGGCCACCGCGTATACCAAGGTTATCACGGATTCCGTAAGACCGATGGTCGCCACCGCATTTACGCTGACCTGGGAGACATAGGCAATATCCACTATGGCAAAAATGGATTCCATCATCATCTCCAAAATCATGGGGATGGAAAGCATAAATATGGCCTTCCGAATACTTCCTGTAGTAAACTCGGTCTCCCTACCGGTTACGGCCGTAATGAAATATTGAAAAAGTTTTTTTAAAGTAAGTGTACTATGCTGTGTCATTATGTAAAGAAATTATGTTGAACGAAGAGAAAGATGTCAAGCAAATCGACGAGAATATCGATTACTTTTTTGGCCTAAACCCTATGACATCTATGGTGTACATAATTTCTATAACTTCATGATGGTGCAAATATCGTAAAATATCTTAATTGGGGTGATAAAAAAAGAAAAAGTTTCCTGCAAGCCTCAAAACCCTCGGTATTAATAGATCGATAGCCTTTGCCCTAGGTACTTACTTGGCATAGTTGACCTTATAACGCCAGTAGCTGATGCCGCCCAAAACCAAGGCACCTAATACCATGTGCCAAACATAGTCCGGGGTAATGGCAGCAGCCCCGCTCTGGCCATAACTATGAAGACCGACCAGATAATAATTTACCCCAAAATAGGTCATCATAATACTACCAATGGCCACCAAGCTTAAAAAATTAAACAACCACATGCTACGAAGGCCCGGTATGAGACGACTATGGATAATAAAGGCATAAATCATAATGGATATTAGGGCCCAAGTCTCCTTGGGGTCCCAACCCCAGTAACGGCCCCAACTTTCGTTGGCCCACTGGCCTCCCAGAAAATTACCTATGGTGAGCATGATCAAGCCTACGGTAAGGGCCAATTCGGTTATGATGGTCAATTCCTTTAGATTGATTTCCATACGTTTTTTGTTCTTTTTGGTCGTGAGGATGATTAACAAAAGGCTGACCAATCCCAATATCCCTCCTATAATCAAGGGCCCATAGCTAGCTACAATGACCGCCACATGTATCATTAACCAATAGCTGTCCAACACAGGCACCAAATTGGCAATGGAAGGGTCTACCCAATTCCAGTTGGCTATCATCAAGAGCATGCCTGCCACAAAAGTGGAAGCGGCTATGGTCATATCGCTTTTTCTTCCAAATGCCAGTCCGAGGGCAACAGTGGCCCAGGCCACATAGAGGATACTTTCATAGGCATTGCTCCATGGGGCATGACCAGAGATATACCAACGTAAGATCAAGCCCGCAGTATGCCAAAGAAAGAAAAGAATAAGGGTCCCCTTTAAGAAGTAGGTAGCTGCCTTCCAAATCTCACGGTCCTTAAATATCCGAAATATCAGCACTAGGAACAGCAAGACACCCATAAGCATGTACAACAAATATAGACGGCCAAAAATGTGTAGTTTGTTATAGATGATTTCTACTTTAATTTTCCTGTCGGACGGCAAGACTTCACTTCCATGGTTTTTTTGGTTCTGTTTAAATGCCGCCAACAACTTGTCCGCCTCCGAATAATCCCCGGTTTGTTTGGCCTTTTGGAGCGTTCCTAAATAGTACGGAAGCGCATTTTGAATAAAATTGGAATACAACGAATCGGGCACTGGAAATTGGCCACTGCGATATTCTACGGCCGACACCCATTTGTTGTTCTCATCGTCCAATAAGGGGAAGATCTTGATAATCTCTCCACTCAGTGCTTGGTTCAAAAGGCTCAAACGGATGTTGGCATCTTTGAAGTCCTGTTCAAATTTGTCCGGAATATTGGTGCCCGTTGCGGCCATTAGGAAAGGTTCCAGTTTGTAATTCCCGTTTTTATCAAAAAAATCAGTTGCCTTTACATACTTTTTACCTTTAGGTATACCGACTATTTTGCGAATGCTGTCGTTCTTGGAATTTTTGTCCAACGAAATGAATTCGGTGTTGTACCAAGCCACAGGACGCAGCATCATGGACAAAAACACCTGATCGGCGTTCATACCATTGTAAGTGTCCTTCCGGCTTATTTTCCGCAATAATTCCGAAGAGAAGGTATTGATTGGCTTCATGCGTCCCCCATCGTCCTGGATAATCAATTGTCCGAATTTCTCGGCGTGCTCACGGGATACGGTAGTAGCTTCCAGAACGGAATCGATCTGCTGTTGGGTAGGCCCCAGATTATGGGTGCTCCCATCGTTTGTTTCACTTTCCTGACCGAAAATTGGGGATAGGCACAGCAACAATAGTACGGTGGTCATCGCTGCTTTCTTGGATTTCAATTTATCCAGGGCCCTGGCCAAATCCTTAAAACGGGTCTTACCAAAAAATAAAATGCCCAGTAAGCCGAGATAAAGTAAAAAATAGCCGATATAGGTTATCCATGTTCCCCACTGGTCGTGATTAACGGAGAGTACGGTGCCTTTCTCATCGGGATGGAAGCTGGATTGAAAAAAGCGGTACCCTTTATGGTCCAGCACATGGTTCATAAAAATATCATAATCGAACGGACGTTCATCCACTACCGTAATCTTACTCATAAAAGAAGCATACCCTTTTTCCGTACCGGGGTATTTTTCCGCAATAAAGTCGTTTAACTGAATGCTAAACGGAAGTTCATGAACCTTGGAGCCATAACCCAGCGAAAAATCGAGCCCCCCCAAACTGAATTTATCCGATACATTCGAAGTACCCTTACCGCCCAAAAGTTTTTTTCTAACGGTCTCCCCTCCCACCGAAACCTCAACGACCAAAGCATCCAAGGTAGCTTCGGTAATTTCCGATTTGGGAACCTCTACAATACCATACGACCCTCGGACTACGGGCTCGGGAAATACAAATTGCATCCCGGCCACATTATACAGTGATCGCAATTGCAAGGTCTGCAGACTGTCCTTAGGAATTGTTCCCTGGAATTGGTCCGCCATCCGCATAAAGTTACCGGCAAAGGGCGAGCGTATGTGGTAGGTACTATCCGTAACAAAAATATTGATGGCACCCGACGTCTCCTTGTTCAAGGCAAATAGCACGTTGTGAATACTGGAGACCTGACCGTTTTCCAAATAGTGCTCGTGGCGTTGTCCGTCCCCGGCCTCGACCATCTTTAAATACGTATTTCCGTTTTCGTCCGCTACTAGGCCTTCCTTGGCGCCGTCTATAAAATCAACATAAGAAATGCTAAAGGGCTTTCCATTGAAATCCGATTTCCATGGAAGATTGGATTTTAGTGCCTCCGCCGTAACGATCAAATCGTCCTCCAGGATCTTTCGCTTAGGTTCCCCATTAATTTCCCCATCCACATAGGCTTTAAGATAGGTCTTGTCCGAATAAAAGACCTTTTCCGAGCGGCCTTCACGAATGGGCATCATACCTTCATAACTGATGTAGCGCGTAACAAAGGCGCCCACTATGATCAGTATCCAGGAAAGGTGCAAGGTAAGTACCGGCCACTTCCTCCATTGCAAGAGGTTATATTTAAAAATATTGCCCACAAAATTAATGACAAAAAAAGCCATGATCACCTCAAACCACCAAGTATTGTAAATCCATATCCTTGCCGTCTCCGTGCTATACCAACTTTCTATAAAAGTGCCAAACGCCATGGCGGTGGCGAAGACTAGGAACAAGAGGCCCATGAGACGTGTGGAAAAGAAAATGTCTTTTAACAGTTTTGTCATGTGGCCAGAAGATTTACATTTTAAGAAGGCAAAAATACGGTCTTTTTGCCACTTTAAAAGGGCAAGTATGAATTAAAAGTTTAAACAAAACTGTTAAAGATAAATGAACTATGGGTTCAGGAATATCGCTAAATTTGCATATGATTTCAATCTCCATTTTAGGCACGGGCAATGTAGCCCGACAATTTTTTGAAGTTTTTTCAAGGCATCCGGAGATCGAAATAGTTCAGGTCCTCGGACGTCATCCAGGTTCATTGGTTTATTTTAAGGACAAGGCTTCCACCGCTATCGGATTCGAATCCGTTAAGAAAGCGGATATCTACCTCATTGTGGTAAGCGATGATGCCATTTCCGAGGTGTCCTATTTCCTTAAAGATAAGGGCGGGCTCGTCGTGCATGCGTCGGGTAGCTTGCCGCTGTCGGCGCTTCAAGCAAATGGAAGGACTGGCGTGTTTTACCCTGTTCAGACGTTTTCCCAAAATAAGACAGTGGATTTTAGGACCATCCCCATCTGTTTGGAAACCCGGTCGGAAACGGACATGGAACTTCTACGCAGCTTGGCCTTTTCCATTTCGGATAGGGTCTATTGCATTGATTCGGAACAGCGCAGAAACCTCCATTTGGCCGCGGTATTTGCCAATAATTTTTCCAATCACCTTTTCCATATCGCCCATGAGGTCTGCCTGAAAAACGAAATTTCTTTCGATATTTTAAGACCCCTGATTTTGGAGACTGCAAAAAAAATAGAAAAAATACCTCCCTATGCCTCACAGACCGGCCCGGCCCGAAGAAACGACAGGGGCACAATGCAAGGACATATGGATTTATTGACGAATGAAAACCATTTAGCAATTTACCGATTATTGAGTCGGTCCATACAAGAAACCTATGGAAAAGAACTATAAGGAAATTTTAAAGGATATTACCACCTTCGTTTTTGACGTTGATGGGGTGTTTACCGATGGCACATTGTTAGTTACCACTAATGGGGAAATGCTGCGACGAATGAACGTAAGGGACGGATATGCCCTCAGGACAGCAGTTGCCAAGGGCTATAAGGTTTGTATAATCACCGCAGGAAGCAACGAAGGCGTTCGGGAGCGCCTAAAGGGTTTGGGTGTTTCCCATATTTACATGGGAGCATACCATAAGATGGGGCCCTTGGAAGAATTTTTGAATACCCAGAATATTCAACCAGAAAATGTCCTCTACATGGGAGATGATCTTCCAGATATGCTGCCATTGCAAAAGGTGGCCCTTCCCACTTGTCCACAAAACGCCGTTCAGGAAGTAAAGGCCATTTGCAAATATGTGTCCCATAAAAACGGCGGGGAGGGATGTGTCCGCGATGTGATAGAACAGGTGCTAAAGGTGAAAGGTCACTGGTATAGTACGGCGGAAACCCAAAAAGAGCCATTATAGATGTTGTCCGAAAAACTGAGGAACTACTCCTTAATTTTGGCTTCAGAATCCCCGAGACGGCGGCGCTTTCTTGAGGAGATGCAGTTGGACTTCGAAATAAAGGCCCGGCCCATACATGAAAATTATCCGGAGGGACTTAAAGGTCCCGATATTTCCAGCTACTTGGCCCAATTAAAAGCAAGTGTGTTTAAAGGGGAGCTAAAGCCCAAGCAGGTCTTAATTACGTCGGATACTGTAGTTTGGCATCGGGAAAAATCACTGGCCAAACCCTCCAATAACGAAGAAGCGACAACTATGCTGAAAACACTGTCGGACGACTGGCATCAGGTCATCACTTCGGTATGTTTTACAACTACCACTAGCCAAAGAACCGTTACGGAGACCACCCGGGTCAAATTCAAAAATCTTACGGATATGGAAATACAGTTTTACCTGCAGCAGCAACCGCCCTATGACAAGGCCGGTGGATATGGTATCCAAGACTGGATCGGGTTGATCGGAATCGAAAAAATTGAGGGATCCTACACCAACGTAGTGGGGCTCCCTACCTGTTTGGTCTACAAAACGTTAATGGACATGGTAGACTAAGGCTTTTTAGGTAATTTTGAAAAAAAGGCACAATGAAAACACAATCTAAGTTGAAATTGATGGTATGGCCACTGGCTTTGGTCTTGGTCGCCTTGGGATCCTGCAAACAAGGAACGACCGATCAAAGCAAGGATATGGCCTTGAACGAAAATAAGGTCATCATTGAGGAAAATAGGAAAAAGGAACTTTCCCAAGAATTTAAAAAATACTGGTATTCCGGGGAAGCGGAGATTACTTCCTATGCTCTGGAACAACCCCGTTATGGACAAATGCGAGATGGACATGCGGTGTTGGTTTTTGTTACAGAGCCTTTTTCGGCGGAAAAGCAGGTGAAGGCGGATGCCCATAAGCCGGATAACATCCCTGTACTAAAACTGAACAGCACAAAAAAATACTTGACAGGAATATACCCCTACTCCATAATGAGCAGTAGTTTTTATCCGGTACATGATAATGGACATTCGCTCAAAGTAACGTTCTCGGCCCAGGAATGGTGCGGTCAGGTGTATGCTCAATTGAACAATCGAGATCATTTCGAGGTGATGTCGCATTCCTATTTTGAGTCCGAGGCCGATCAAGATTTGACGCTGGACAAAGTTGCCTTGGAGAATGAATTATGGAACAAAATCAGGATCAGCCCTATGGATTTGCCCATAGGTGAGGTTCCCATGATACCTTCCTTGGAATATGTTAGGCTTTCCCACAAGGAACTAAAATCTTATAAAGCAACTGCTACTTTGACCAATAACGGCGAGGAAAGTACCTACATAGTGGTCTATCCCGAATTACAAAGAACGCTCAAAATAAACTTTACCTCCGCCTTTCCCCACACCATTGAAAGTTGGACGGAAACCTACATCAGCGGTTATGGTGAAAACGCGAAAACCTTGACGCTAAGGGCCAAGAAAATTAAATCCATAAAATCTCCCTATTGGCAAAGAAACGGAAATGAGCATTTGTCATTACGGGATAGCCTTGGATTGTAATAACTATGGAAACTATTGTATTCGATTATAAAACCGAGTTGATAGGCACACTGGTTACCTTGGTTATCCTGGCGGTTCTAAGGTTCGTCCTGCAAAAGGCCATACGCAAAGTTGGCAAGATAAGCGACCTCAATAGGGTACGTACTCTCCTTATCATCAAATATGTCTCCTCTGCGATCCTCATCATCGGGGTAGTTGCCATAACATTGATCTGGGGGGTTAACATCAAGGACCTTGGCCTCATATTTTCCTCGGTTTTTGCCGTAATAGGGGTGGCTCTTTTTGCCCAATGGTCGATAATCAGCAATATTACGGCAGGGGTAATTTTGTTTTTTTCATTTCCATATAAGATTGGGGACCGCATCCGAATTATGGACAAGGACATTGCCGATAGTGAATCCAATTTTGAGACCTACCTTATTGAGGATATCAAGGCCTATCATATGTACTTAAGAAAGAGTAACGGCGAATTGCTGACCTATCCCAACAATCTCATGCTTCAAAAAGCCGTGGCCCGCATAGAAACTACTGATGAGATAAAGGGCGAATAAACGTATTACGGGACTGTTAAAGAAGTTCTAAATGGTATCCCATCCCATATTAATCTTTCTATATTTGGTTGCCAACAAAACCCATCGATATGCGCCCACTATTGGTATTTATTGCGTTTCTGCTAATCATGCCGTTCAAGGGCCATGTCCAAACTCCCAAAAAATCATCCTCCTCGGAAATTTACCAATCGCTTCAGAAATTAAATTTTTTGGGATCTGTACTCTACGTCGCTGCTCATCCAGATGACGAAAATACCAGGTTGATATCCTATTTCGCCAATGAAAAAAAAGCCAGAACCGCGTATCTGTCCCTTACTCGGGGCGATGGTGGGCAAAACATGGTAGGTGCCGAACTTAGGGAACTTTTAGGTGTCTTGCGTACCCAGGAACTTTTGGCCGCGCGCCAAATAGACGGCGGGGAGCAACTATTTTCTAGGGCCAATGATTTTGGGTACTCCAAACATCCACGGGAAACCTTGAAAATATGGAACGAGGACGAGGTCTTGGCCGATGTGGTCTGGGCCATGCGAAACTTTAAACCGGATGTGATTGTCAACCGTTTTGACCATAGGACACCCGGAACTACACACGGTCATCATACCTCCTCTGCACAATTAAGCGTAAAGGCTTTTGATTTGGCCGGAAATCCCAAGGTATACCCCGAACAGTTGGCCTACACGAAAACCTGGCAACCCAAAAGATTGTTTTTTAATACATCTTGGTGGTTTTATGGTAGCAGGGAAAATTTTGAGAAGGCGGACAAATCCAAATTGCTCACTGCGGATATTGGAACTTTTTATCCGCTGCTCGGTGTTTCCAACAATGAAATAGCGGCACGGTCCAGAAGCCAACATCGCTCACAGGGCTTTGGGACACTGTCCGTCCGCGGATCGGAGACCGAATATCTAGAACTTATTAAGGGGACGTTGCCCAAGGACAAGACCAATATTTTTGAAGGCGTGGATACCAGTTGGTCGCGCTTGGAAGGTGGGACGGCCATTGGAACGATTTTGACCCAAGTGGAAAAGTCCTTTAATTTCACGAATCCCGCAGCACACATTGATGAAATTTTGCAGGCTTATCAACTGATTCAAGGTCTTAAGGATAATCATTGGCGGGAAATTAAATCCAAGGAAATCGAAGAACTCATTTTAGCGCTCACAGGGCTTTATTTGGAGGCCTCCGCAGTCAAATCCTACACGAATCCGGGCAAGTCCATCGACATCAACATAGAGGCGGTCAACCGAAGCGATGTGAATGTGGTATTGCGATCGATTTCGGTTTCGGACCAAAAGGCCAAATCAAAGGAAATTACCTTATCGGAAAACGAAAAGGTGAATTTTGCCATGGAACTCGAAGTGCCGGAAACCACTTCCTACACCAGCCCTTACTGGCTTAACAAAAAAGGAAGTCTGGGCATGTATTCCGTTGAAAACCAAGCATGGATCGGAAAGCCGGAAACTCCAAAGCCTTTTGATGTCAATTTTGCGCTCGAATTTAACGGTACTGCCATTTCCTTCGAAAAGCCAGTGGTATACCGATATTCTGAACGGGATAAGGGAGAGCTCTATCGTCCCTTCGAGATATTACCGGAGGCCACTGTGCGGTTTGATGATAAGGTCCTTATTTTTCCCGATGGGAAATCAAAAAAGGTTCCGATCACCATCAAGGCCCATGCGGATCATATTGAGGGAAAGGTGCAACTGCGATTTTCGGAAGGTTGGACGGTCGAGCAAGACACCCAATCGTTTAAAATTCAAAAACAAGGGGATGAACAGACTTTATTCTTTTCGTTAACACCGCCACCTTATGAAAATGAAAGTTATATCAGTCCTCTAATAACAATTAATGGCAAGGAGATTTCCAGCGAGCTGGTCAGCATCTCCTATGACCACATCCCTACACAATCCGTACTACTGCCCTCAGAGGCCAAGGTAGTCCGATTGAACCTTCGAAAATTGGGGGAAAATATTGGTTACATTATGGGTGCAGGGGACAAGGTCCCTGAAAGTTTGGAGCAGATCGGTTATACCGTACATCTGGTGGATCCAAAAAATATAACCGCCGAGAACCTAAAAAAATTCGACGCCCTGGTCATGGGTATACGGGCCTACAATGTGGTAGATGAATTGAAATTCAAACAGCCGATTTTATTGGACTATGCAAAAAATGGCGGAAATCTTATTGTTCAATACAACACTTCGGGAAGATGGGACTCACAATTCCCCAATATCGCCCCTTATCCTATAAAACTGTCAAGAGACCGGGTTACCGATGAAAACTCGCCCGTTGAGATTTTGGCCAAAGATCACCCATTGGTAAATTTTCCAAATATCATTACGAAAAAGGATTTTGAAGGATGGGTCCAAGAGCGCGGGCTTTATTTTCCCAACGAATGGTCTTCCGAATATACTCCAATTCTGTCGATGAAAGATGAGGGTGAACCCATGCGAAAAGGTAGTCTTATTGTGGCCAAGTATGGTAAGGGCTATTATATTTATACGGGGCTGAGCTTTTTTAGGGAATTACCCGCCGGTGTTTCCGGAGCTTACAAACTATTCTCCAATATGTTATCCCTGGGCAAGGAAAAATTTGATGCGGAAACCGATGTAAAAGGGTAAGGAATGTTGGATAAATTGATCTGGAAAAAAGAATATACACTTGTTTTGGTCCTTAATATCGTGTATGTTCTCATCTTTTACTACATAATGTCAGCCTATATCTAAATGGGAGTCCTGGATTGGATTATATTGTCCGGAACCTTGTTGTTCATCGTGGCCTATGGAGTCTGGAAAACCCGGGGCAGCGCCAGTGTCAATGACTACGTGCGCGGCGGAAACAATGCCAAATGGTGGACAATAGGTCTTTCCGTTATGGCCACCCAGGCCAGTGCCATAACTTTCCTTTCCACCCCCGGACAGGCCTTTCACGATGGAATGGGTTTCGTTCAGATCTACTTTGGCCTGCCCTTTGCCATGGTCATCATATGTCTGGTATTTGTACCCATTTATCATAAGTTAAAAGTATATACGGCTTATGAATTCCTGGAAAATCGTTTTGACCTTAAGACCCGTACCTTGGCTGCTATTCTATTCTTGGTACAAAGAGGGCTAGCGGCGGGAATTACCATTTTTGCGCCATCCATTATTTTATCCGCGGTCTTGGGTTGGGATCTGCGCACGCTGAACATCATTATAGGAATCCTAGTAATCATTTATACCGTTTCCGGGGGTACCAAGGCCGTGAACATTACCCAAAAGCAACAAATGTTCGTTATCATGTTGGGGATGTTCGTGACCTTCTTTTTTATATTGGGTTACTTTCCGGCCGATATTTCCTTTAGCAAGGCCATGAAAGTGGCCGGTGCCAGTAATAAACTCGAAATTTTGGACTTTAGCTTCGATGCCAAAAGTCGCTATACCTTTTGGAGCGGTATCACCGGAGGACTGTTTTTATCCTTATCCTACTTTGGTACCGATCAAAGTCAAGTACAGCGCTACTTATCCGGTAAAACCTTACGCGAAAGTCAACTTGGACTGGTTTTCAATGGTATTTTTAAAATCCCAATGCAATTTTTTATTCTTTTGGTAGGGGTCATGGTATTTGTTTTTTACCAATACAATCCTTCACCCTTAAACTTTAATCCCTCGGCTACCCAAGCGGTCCTGGAATCTACTTATGCAGAGGATTACAAACTGCTCCAAGAAGGTCAAAAGACCTTGGAGACAGAGAAAAGAATGGCTCAAAACAAATTTTCCGTTGCCTTGGAGCTTAAGGAATATACGGCGGTAGAAGAGGCTGAACGGCAGATTATGGCCATTAATAAAAAGGACAGCACCAACCGAGCTGCGGCCAGGGCCCTCATAAGTCGTGCCAACGAGGTGGTGGAAACCAATGACAAGGACTATGTTTTTATTCATTTTATCCTCAACAACTTGCCCACTGGTTTGATCGGCCTTCTTTTGGCGGTCATTCTTTCCGCTGCCATGTCCTCAACGGCATCGGAACTTAATGCCCTGGGCACCATTACGGCCCTCGATCTTTACCGGCGTAATAAGAATGGAAATTTTACCCAAAAACATTATGTGACCGCATCCAAGTTGTTTACACTTCTTTGGGGGATTATTGCCATTGCCATTGCCAGTGTGGCCAATCTTTTTGATAACCTCATTCAATTGGTCAATATTATTGGATCCATTTTCTATGGAAATGTGTTGGGTATCTTCTTACTGGCATTTTTCCTGAAATTTGTAAAGGGAAATGCAGTGTTCTTTGCTGCCTTGCTGACCCAGTTCATCATTTTTGTCCTATATTACAACCTTATACACGTTCATCCGCCCGGAGAGGAAAAACTGGGTTATTTATGGCTTAATTTTATTGGTTCTGCGTTGGTCATTATCATTGCTATTATCTTTGAGGCCTTCGATAGGATGTTAAAAGATCCTTCTACCAAATTGCGATGAACGTTTAAATTGCCCATACCTAACGAAATGAGGACATTGACCATTCTTTTAACTGTTTTGCTGGTTTCCTGCGCGGAGCAAAAAGTGGAAGTTGATCAGCGGCCCAATATCCTGTTTTGCATCGCGGATGATGCTTCCTTCCCCCATATGGGAGCTTATGGTACAAATTGGGTCAATACACCGGCTTTCGATCGTGTGGCCAGGGAAGGTCTGCTTTTTATGAAGGCCTACACCCCCAACGCCAAGTGTGCCCCTTCACGATCTGCAATTCTTACCGGTCGTAATTCCTGGCAACTGGAAGAGGCGGCCAATCATTGGAACAATTTTCCATTAAAGTTCAAAAGCTATGTGGAAGTTTTGGGTGACCATGGATATACTACGGGGTTTACTGGAAAGGGTTGGGGTCCGGGAAGGGCCCTTGCTCGCGATGGAACAGCCCGTGAATTAACAGGAAAGGTGTTCAAAGACTTCGAAATCGATCCACCGACCTCCAAAATTTCCGGAAATGACTACAGTGCCAACTTTAAGGTTTTTTTGGATAGTGCGTCCCAAACCCAACCTTGGTGTTTTTGGTACGGAGGCTTTGAACCGCACCGCGCCTATGAGTATGGAACAGGTATAGAAATTGGTCATAAAAAGCTGTCCGAGATTACTGAAGTACCCGACTTTTGGCCTGATAATGAAACCGTTAGAACGGATATATTGGACTACGCCCTAGAGTTGGAGTATTTTGATCGGCACTTGGAAAAAATGCTCGCCACCTTGGAAGATAATGGGCAGTTGGAGAACACCATAATTGTGGTCACCGCGGACAATGGAATGCCCTTTCCACGCATCAAGGGGCAGGAATATGAGCTCTCCAATCATTTGCCGCTGGCCATTATGTGGCCCAAAGGAATCAAAAATCCGGGCAGGATGGTGGAGGAGTATGTAAGCTTTATCGACTTTGCCCCTACTTTTATTGAGCTAGCCGGATTACAATGGGAGCTTACTTCCATGGCACCGACCCCAGGTAAAAGTCTTACGGACATTTTTAATGATACCCCTATACAAAATAGGGATTTTGTAGTTTTCGGGAAAGAGCGCCATGATATTGGAAGACCCAATGATCAAGGATATCCCATTCGCGGAATTGTTAAGAACAACTTTCTCTATGCCAAGAATTTTGAACCGACACGTTGGCCGGCAGGAAATCCTGAAACCGGATATTTGAATACGGATGGATCGCCCACCAAAACCGTTATTCTGGACATGCGTAGAAATGGTGAAAATACAACTTATTGGGAACTTAATTTTGGCAAACGTCCCTTGGAAGAACTATATGACATCCAAAAAGATCCGATGTGCATGGACAATTTGGTGGAGCAGGAGGAAATGCAAAACATCAAGTCCGAACTTTCCGAACAATTGACCACCATACTGGAATCCCAGAGAGATCCCCGCATTCTGGGCAATGGTGCCATTTTTGAGACCTATCCCTATATAGGTGCGGAAAGCAATTTTTACGAGCGATTTATGAACGGGGAAAAGATGGATACTGGCTGGGTCAATGAAACCGATTTTGAAAAAGAGGAATTACAATAATAGTAAAGGATTTATGGGTAAAGGGATTATATGCGTGGTATGGGTTTCCGTACTATTTGTTTGGGGCTGCGGACCAAAAAAACAGGAAAACAAAAGTGGAGAATCAGAAATATCCGGGAAACCCAATATCATCTACATATTGGCGGATGATCTGGGCTACGGGGATATTGGGGTTTATGGCCAAGAACAATTTGGTACTCCCAACATTGATAACCTGGCCCAACATGGACTGCTATTTACCCAGCACTATGCAGGCAGTACGGTCTGCGCTCCATCGAGGTCCGCTTTAATGACGGGCCTACATACGGGCCATACCTTTATCAGGGGAAATAAGAGTCCGGGAGAAGAAGGTCAATTTCCTTTAAAGGCAGCCGCCATAACAATCGCCGAGGTGCTAAGGAAAGCGGGGTACGCTACGGGGGCGTTTGGAAAATGGGGGCTTGGATTTGTTGGCACAGAGGGGGATCCCAATAATCAGGGCTTTGATCAGTTTTATGGTTACAATTGTCAAGGTCTGGCCCATCGCTATTATCCCACCCACCTTTGGGAAAATGGGAATAAAATTCTCCTTGAGGGCAATGACACCCATAAGACATCGGTATACGCTCCGGACTTGATTCATGCGAAGACCTTGGATTTTATAAAGGAACAAGCCAATAATCCCTTTTTCCTGTATATCCCATCGGTAATCCCTCATGCGGAATTAATTGCGCCTAAAGATTCCATTTGGGAGGCATTTGAAAACAAATACAACGAAAACCCATGGGGTACGGACAATACGTCCGGTTCACGCTACCAAGGTAATGACTATGGCTCCACCAATTACCATCCCAAAGGATATGCTTCGCAGGAAAGACCCCGGGCAACTTTTGCGAGTATGGTTACCCGTTTGGACCGACAAGTGGGCGAAATCGTTCAACTTTTGGAGGATTTGGGCATTGCAGAAAATACTTTGATCATCTTTACCAGTGACAACGGACCTCATGTAGAAGGAGGTGCGGATCCCACTTTTTTCAACAGTTCCGGGGCCGTTCGCGGAAACAAAAGGGACTTGTATGAAGGGGGCATCCGTGTGCCTATGATTGCCAAATGGCTCGTTGCCATTGAAGGTGGGCAACAAACCGATCACGTTTCCGCCTTTTGGGACATATTACCGACCCTGGCCGAATTGGCCGGGACCGAAATCCCGGAACATACCGACGGTATCTCGTTGGTGCCCACCTTAAAGGGTGTGGACGGACAAGCAAAACACGACCATCTCTATTGGGAATTTCACGAACAAAATGGTAAACAAGCCATCCGAATGGGCAATTGGAAAGGAATCCGATTGAACGTATACGACGATCCCAGGGGACCGATCGAATTATACGACCTTTCCAAAGATATCCGCGAATTGAACAATGTTGCTGAAGATTATCCTGAAGTGGTAGCCCAAATCGAAGAGTTGATGGAAACTTCAAGGACGGAAAACGACGATTTTCCTTTCAACCGCCAATAGCTTCACCATCGAAACCGATTGCCCTTGGCAACCCTATATCGCAATCTATGATGTTAAACGCGAGTTATTATCGGTTCTTCTAATTTTTTCCTATAATCCGTTGGCGTACAGCCCTTTATTGCCTTAAAGTGACGATTGAAATTGGAAAGGTTCTCAAAACCGGAATCATAGGCTATCTGGGAAATATGATTACTGGGTTCCGCCAGCAAACGACAGGCATAGCCAATCCGAAGTTTTAACAAATAGCTTTTAAAAGGCATGCGATACATTTTTTTAAAGGCCAGAAAAAATTGGGTGTTCGACATATTGGCAATTTCCAATACATCCTTTAATTTAATGTTGCGCCTAAAGTTCTTCAAAATAAACTCCACTACGTCCCGCATGGGGCCGCCTTCGGACATATAGTCAGTCTCGCGGAAGGCCGGACTACAGATAAATTCGTATTCCTCGGTATCTGCCAAAATCTCGAATATGGAAAAGAGGGTATAGAAACGTTGTTTCGGGTTCATGTGTTGCATGGAAAGAATAAGCCCAATCAGGTCCTTTTTGGTCTTCCCAAAAAATCGACACCCTCTGGAAGCATGGGAAAAAAACGCCCTGAGCCCACTGTTCTCCGGTGTATTAAAAAACTCCGTTCCAACGAATTCCTTTAGGAATTGAATAACATACCCTTTACCGGTAAATGTTCCATCAGCCTTGTTATATTGGGCATCGCATCGCCAGACATGAGGTAGATAGGAACCCAAAAAGACCAGATCATTTTTTTTAAATTCACTAATGTCGTCTCCCACAATTCTAACTCCACTCCCCCTTTTAACATAAGCCAGCTCAAACTCCGGGTGATGATGATAGATGCCAAAATCCTTTTCCTCAATGTGATAGATAAAGGACTGATTGGATTCCTGGAATAAACGTATTTCTGCTACTTCCATGTTTAACTCCTTTTATGATCGATATTTTTCTTCAAGATTTTTTATCAAAACGTTTCATTTCGGGCTTAAATATAATTATTGGTATTAGAATATCGGTTTTTGATATTATTAAATTTAACGTCATCCTTATAAATTTGAGAGAAAACCTTACAAAATGGTATTAATTTTTCAAAGATTATACCGATTTATTTCGTAATCAAGAAAATAATTAGAAACAAGCTGCACTATGGAAAAAATAAAAGTTACCCACCCCCATCGAGACTCGAATTTCATTACTGGGGCATACTCCGATGGTGTAGTATACAATGGGCTACTATATTTGAGTGGTCAGGCATCGGTGGATTTCAAAACCTCCAAATTTGTCTTAGGAAGCATCGAAGAAGAAACCAGGAGGACATTGGAAAATATTAAGGCCATTGTAGAGGCGGCAGGTGGATCTATGGACGATGCGCTTAAAAGCACGGTGCATCTAAGCGACATTGATGATTTTGAAAGGTTTAATGCCGTATATGCCACTTTTTTTACCGGTATCAAGCCTGCACGAACTACGGTGCAATCGGTTTTGGGGCAGCATATAAAAGTTGAGATTGATATCATCTTCAAATTACCCCACCAGAAACAATGATCGGTCATGGCCCATATTTCAGTGCCCGGTTGGATTCCTTGGACTCGCCTGCACTGTTGGTCTTTCCAAAACTGGTCGAACAAAATATAATCAACGCCCTTAAATTGCTACAAGGTGCGAAAACGAGGTTAAGGCCCCATGTTAAAACAGTTAAATGTAAAGAAGTGGTTCAAATGGCCTTACGCCATGGTATTGATCGCTTTAAAAGCAGCACTATTTCAGAATCCGAGCTCTTGGCCGTGGCAGGAGTAAAGGATGTTTTATTGAGCTATCAACTATCGGCCATAAAAGCGAAACGGTTCGAAAAACTCCGAAGGCTATTTCCCAAAACGGAATTTTCATCCCTGATCGATAACCTGGATTCCGCCAAACTTTTATCCGGGATTTTCCGGGAGCATCCTATGGATGTTTTTGTGGATGTCAATTTGGGCATGGATCGAACCGGAATACTTCCCGGTAAAGTCTTGGATCTTGTAAATGGCTGTGCCGGTTTACCGGGAATCCGTATCGTAGGCCTTCATGGGTATGATGGGCATGTACATTCTCCCGACCTCGATAATCGTAGAGCACAATCCACCAGGCATTTTGAAGAAATGAAGCGCCTCAAAAAAGGGGTGGAGGCCTATTTGGGAAACAAAATCAAGCTGATCCTTGGTGGTTCCCCTACTTTTGCCCTCTACTCTCAAAAGGATGAGGTAGAATGTAGCCCCGGTACTTTTTTCTTTTGGGATGCTGGATATAAGAATAATTATCCAGAGTTGCCTTTTGTTCCCGCTGCCCTAGTACTAATGCGAATAGTTTCCATAACGAATAGTAGGTTATTGTGTTTCGATTTGGGGAGCAAGGCTATCGCCGCCGATCCGCCACAACCCCGAGTGGAAATCCTACATCTTGAAAACCAACGAATCGTAGGTCAGTATGAGGAACATTTGGCCGTTACTGTTCCGGATACCTCGAAATTCAAAGTAGGCGAATGCTTTCTGGGTATACCCTATCACATTTGTCCCACGGTTAATCTATATGAGCAAATGGAAGTCATTGAGGAAAATGGCCCAGAAAAGATTTGGACCGTGCCCGCACGGAATAGGAAAATTACAGTTTAACCAGAAGCTGTTACAGAAAGGGCAGGAGGAACCATGAGGAGCCTATATTTTGCAGAAAAAGGTCTAAAAAGAAATGGAGGGAATTGGGTACGCACTTAAATCTGAACAAAAATGGAACTGAACGACACCGGTGAAATCGGTATTATTGGCCTAGGTCTCATGGGTAGCAGTATAGCCGCCGCATTGTTAATTCACGGCCAGAAAGTGATTGCCTTGTCCCCTGTGGTTTCGAGTACGGATCAGGCGGCCCCTGAACGTATCATGGGGATGTTGGAAGAAATTCACGATGAGGGGCTTAGTAACGTCTCTGCGAAGGACTTGTTCCAAAATGTAACATTTACCATGGACTATACCGACCTAGCATCTTGCTGGTTGGTCATCGAATGTGTGCTTGAATCTTTTGAGGCAAAAAAAGCGGTATTCCAAAAGGTGGAATGCCATATATCCCATAACGCGATCATCGCCTCGAATACATCGGCCATCCCTATTAGTTCGTTACAGCAGCTTTTAAGTCATCCAGAACGATTTTTTGGGATGCATTGGGCCAGTCCCGCCTATACATCGGGGTTTCTTGAAATTATCTGTGGTGACCATAGTTCGAGGGAAATAGGCGCAGCATTGTATGCCATTGCACAAAAGTGGGGCAAAAGCCCTACGCTGGTACAAAAGGACATTCGTGGATTTATTAGCAATCGACTGATGTACGCCATGTATCGTGAAGCCTTTTATTTGGTCGAAAATGGGTATGCCACCATTGCGGATGTAGATCGCGCCTGCATGCAGAATGGTGGGCAATGGATGACCTTCTGCGGTCCGTTCCGATTTATGGACCTCACTGGGCTGCAGGCCTATCATGCCGTGATGCAGGAGCTATTTTCAGAACTGAGCAATCAAGATACGGTACCCCGGCTTATTGACGATTTGGCCAAAGCGGGAGGCAATGGAATTTCCAATGGTAAAGGATTTTACCAGTATGACCTGGCGGAAACCAAAAAATGGGAAACAGCCTTTAAGGAGTTCTCTTTTGACATTAATCGTCTTTCCAAAAAGTATGCGGAGAAACTAGATGATTCGAGTTCCAAGGAATCGTCCAAATAATTGAAAAAAATATTTTTCAGACCAAGACACACATAACTATTTGATTATCAAATTCATGAAATGTATTAAGCTTTATTTTAATTGGACAAAAAAATGAAGCTTGTCGCTTGCAAATCGCAAATGCCTTTTGCCCATTGGGCGTAAAATGCTATCAATAAATAAATTATTCCTATTACTTACATCGTTTCGTTGCTCTTACTTTTATTCCAACTCGTTAGAATTCATTTGTATGCCATTGGGTCGATATAGTTAATTTGAGTTAGTTTCCTTTCATTAGGGTTCGTACTTGTCCGCCCAATGGCTTTTCTACTTTTGGTAAGGGAAACCGACTTTATCGCCTTCTCCCATACTGCCGAATCACCGATCCATAAAACCGTCCCAGAACGGTAACTATAGCCAACATTCCAAATATACCTTATATTTAGCGCAATTAATTGCGATTTCATCCCTGGGGAAATGAACAAAAGAAAGTATACCATAAAAGACATTGCGGAGTTTGCCGGGGTATCGAAGGGAACGGTAGACCGGGTCCTCCACAAAAGAGGCAGGGTTTCTAAAGATGCCTATCAAAAGGTAGACAGGGTATTAAAAAAAATTGACTATAGGCCCAACCCTATCGCTAGAAATCTTAAAAACAACAAGACATACAAAATTTGTGTATTGGTTCCGGATTATCAGATCGATCCGTACTGGTATCCCGCTATGGAGGGAGTCCGAACGGCGGCCAAGGAGTTTGGTCCCTTTGGGGTAATTGTGGACGAGTACCCCTATCATCCCAACAAGACGGACGATTTTGTCCAGAAATCAAATATCGCCATCGACTCCAATCCGGATGCACTGTTAATGGTACCCATTTTTCATAAGGAATCACTCAAGGTATTTCAGAATTGTAGAAAAAAAGGAATCTTTCTAGCTTCCTTTAATAATCACATAGACGCCCTAAGTATAGAAAACTTTATTGGCCAGGATTTGGTGCAGAGCGGACGGGTGGCCGCCAATCTGATAGACAAGGTCACGGAAGCCGGTATGCATATGGCCATTATTCATATTGATGAGGAGTTGCACATGCGGCAAAAGGAAATTGGCTTTCGGGATTACTTCAAGGAAAAGGAGGAAAATTCGAAAAAGATCATCACCTATAATCTCAAATCCGACAGTCCAGACCATTTTAAAACAGAGTTTACGCTATTTCTGGAAAGTCATCCCTGGATAACCGGTTTTTTCGTTACCAATTCAAAGGCGCATTTACTAGTAGATTTGATTCATGACGATGGTAGAAATTTCACCATGGTCGGTTACGACCTTCTGGACCAAAACTTACAATACTTACGCCAAGGTAAAATTGATTTTCTGATCCATCAAAAGCCAAAAAGGCAGGCTTATCTGGGTGTAGGCTACTTGGCGGAATATTTTCTTTTTGAAAAGGAAATGCCTTCACAAGAACTGTTGCCCATAGACATTGTTACTTCCGAAAACGTTAAGTATTACTTGAATTAAGTGGAAGACAGCAGCTGTACTATATTTTAACATTCCAAAAATACGGTGTTGTTAATAATTCAGTTCCAATCAGTTTCCGTTTCATCGACTTCTTTTGATTTATCATTAATACGTATTTTCCTACGTGTGTTCGAGCACATTTTTCCGAGCAAAGCTTGTTTTACGGAAAAAATAGTTTAAATTCACATTATTATAAGGAAATGTTAAACTAACTACACTATCAAAAAACAACATTATGACTAGAAAATTGCTTGTATTTCTTGTGTTGGTTTTAGGGGCATACCCCTTGCTGGCGCAAAACAAAACCGTCTCAGGAACGGTAACCGACGCCTCGGACGGGTCACCGTTACCTGGGGTAAACGTTCTGGTACAAGGGACCACGAACGGGACACAGACTGACTTCGATGGAAACTACTCCATAGAGGCTGCCGTTGGGGATGTTTTGGTTTTTTCCTATATCGGTACAAGAACGCAAAGCGTTACCGTTGGTGATTCTAGCACAATCAATGTGGCCATGGAAGAGGACGCCAGCCAATTGGACGAGGTGGTAGTTACTGCACTAGGGCTGGAAAGGCAATCGAAATCTCTATCCTATTCCAACCAACAGGTGGAAACGGACGAACTGACCAAAGCACGTGCCATAAACGTGACGGAAGGACTTAGTGGTAAAGTTGCGGGTCTTACAGTTACTCGTTCTGCCACCGGTGTAGGGGCCCCTACGCGGGTGCTTTTAAGAGGTAGTCGTTCTATTAATGGGAGTAGCCAACCACTTTATGTAGTCGATGGAATTCTGTTAAATGGGGATATCAACAACATTAGTCCTGATGATATCCAGGAGATTTCGATCCTAAAAGGAGCGAACGCCGCGGCGCTTTACGGAAGTCGAGCCCAGAACGGTGCCATTATCATTACCACCAAATCTGGTAAGGGTGCCCGAGAAGGGGTCTCAGCCACTGTTGGCTTCACCTCGACCATTGCTAGCCCAATTCACTTATTGGAACTTCAAAATGAATACGGCCAAGGTGCGGGGGGAACATATTCTCCCACTGCCACCACTTCTTGGGGTCCCCGTTTTGATGGTAGCCAAGTAGCCCACTGGTCGAACGACCCCAATTACCCAGATTTTGGGGGAACCTATGCCTATGAGGCACAACCGGACAACGTAGAGGATTTCTTTAGAAACGGTCATGAGTTGGCTACTAATGTTGGGGTCAACATCAACAGTGAAAAATCCAATGTGTTTTTAGGGTATACCTTTACCAATGCCGGCGGAATCATTCCAGGAAACGACTTGAACAGACACAGCATTACCACTCGAATCAACTCTAACATTACCGAAAAGTTACAGGTTGACGCCAAGTTGAACTATATTAGAGATGACTTTACCAATGTTCTTACCACAGGTGAAAACTTTGATAATCCCGTGCGTTATTTGTACAAAACGCCCAGGAATATCCGTACGAGGGATTTTGAAAATTTCCAGTTTATTAACGAAGAAGGAAAGTTGAGACAACATTATTTCTTACCTCAATTTAATGGAGGAGGCAATCCCTACTGGACCATTAATAACGTAAGAAATCCACGTTTGGATGAGCGTGTCTTAGGACTATTATCCCTTAAGTATAATATTACAGACGATCTTTCCATATTGGCAAGATCCGCTATAGACCGTACAAGTCGATCTGAAGATCAATTGTGGTATAATGACACTTATACCGTGGCCCAGTTTGGACGATACCAGAAAACAGCCAGCAACCAATATGATTGGAACACGGATGTGTTGATCAACTACAACAAACAAATCACCGACGATTTTAAAGTTGATGTCAACGTGGGTGCTAACCAACGGGTTTTTGAACGTAATTTTCTAAGAGGTAACGGAACCAATTTCACTATTGAGAATTTCTTTGCTCTTAGTAACACACAAAATCCATTGGCCACAGAGGAATTTGACAAGTTTGAGGTGCAATCCGTTTACGGATTGGCAGAATTCTCTTATAAAAATGCTATTTTCCTCAACCTAACCGGTAGAAACGATTGGAGTTCTACGCTTCCTGAAGACAATCGCTCCTATTTTTATCCTTCGGTAGGTCTTACTGCAGTGGTAAGTGATTTGGTGGACTTTAGTAGCAGCCCTCTTAGCTTTCTAAAACTAAGGGCCAACTGGGCCGAGGTGGGTAATGATACCCAATCTTTCCAGCTGTCCCGGAGGGCCGATATCCGTTTTGGTTCACTGGACATCAACCCAACCCAACCAAACCCGGATTTAAGGCCTGAGACCACCCAGTCCCTAGAACTTGGTTTCGACGCCCGCTTCTTTAACAATCGGTATCGTCTAGATTTCACCTATTATAAAACCAACACCTTTGATCAAATCTTTAGAACACCCACTCCTGTTGGCTCGGGAGTATCTGAAATTTTCCAGAATGGGGGGGATATTCAGTACCGTGGTGTCGAAGTCACTGTTGGAGCCAATATCATAAACAACCTAGATTTCTCCTGGGACCTAGATCTCAATTTTGCTTCATACGAAAGTGAGGTCTTGGAAATTGCCGAAGGCTTTGATATCCTAACCATAAGTAGGGATTTTATTCGCGAATTTGCTTTGGTTGTAGGGGAAGAATTTGGAGATACATTTTCAAGAGGATACCAGCGTGATGATCAGGGTCGCGTCATCGTGGACGATCTTGGTCTGCCTTTGATTACTCCAGGTCGTAATGAGGTGAAGGTGGCCAATTTCAATCCCGACTGGACAGGCGGTATTCGAAATTCATTACGTTACAAAAACTTTAACCTTAGTGCACTCATTGATATCCGACAAGGTGGTACGGTAACCAGTTTTACCGAAGCTATTTTAGCACGGGACGGTGTGTTGGACTATACCACACAAGGTCGTGAAGGCGGATTGGTATTCGGCGAAAACTTCTTCGCGGGCGAGACTGCCGTAAGACAAGACGGTTCCCCAAATACCATAGCGGTAAGTGCGGAAGAGTTTTGGAACCGTGTGGGTGGTCGAAACACCCCGGTGGGTGAGGCATTTATTAGGGATGCTTCCAACATCCGTTTGCGAGAATTGGTGATTGGATACACGGTCCCTCAAAGTTTGTTATCCAAAACCTTTTTGACTTCGGCCAATATCTCCCTGGTGGGCAGAAACCTGTTCTTTATCTCCAATAAAGCTGAGAATTTTGATCCGGAAATCCTTACTTCGGTTACAAATAACCCCAACTCGGCCGATAATGGGGAAATTTCATCAGCTGGTAGAGAAGCATTTGCCCCCCCTACTACAAGAACCATTGGTGTTTCTATAAACTTTGGATTCTAAAAAAATTGTAATTTTAAAAGAAAAAACATGAAAAAAAGTATCACGAAATTTTACTTAGGTATACTGCTGGCGGGGCTCCTGTTCAGCTGTACCGATGATTTTACCGAACTGAACACGGATCCCAAGAATTTTACCGAGGATGCTGTGACCTCTTCGGAGTACCCTTTATTTGTTAAAAGGGCATTGTACACTCCTAATTTCTTGCCTTTTGACCAGGCCAGGGGACCCTTCCAGTTATGGCATTCCTTGTTTTCAGACGTGTATGCGAACTATTTCGCCACCACGGCCCCCAATTTTGATAGCGACCAATTCATCTTGGTGGGAGGTTGGCTGAACGGTGCGTACCGTTACTTCTATCAAAGAGCGGCACCCAACATCAAATTTGCCGAGGATTCTGCCGAAGAGTTGGGTTTTACTTTGGAAAATGCCATGATGAAGGTTTGGCGAGTGTATGCGTATCATAGGGTTACCGATTATTGGGGGCCCATACCCTACTCCAATTTTGGGAATTTGGAAAGCGAAGTACAGTATGATTCTCAAGAAGATATATACAACGATTTTTTCACTTCATTGGCAGAAGCTATTGCCGTGTTAAAATCCAATGCTGGAGGCACTTCGTTTTTAACGGATAATGATGTCATCTTTGGAGGTGATGTGGATTCTTGGTTAAGATTCGCCAATTCTTTGCGCTTGCGTTTGGCCATGCGGGTCAGGTATGTGGCTCCTACTTTGGCTCAAAGCAATGCCGAGGCGGCAGTTGCGGATGGTGTAATGCTGTCCAATGACGACAATGCCTTGATTAATACGGATTTGAATTTCACCAACAGTTATACCACCATTACCCAATGGGGCGAGTTCCGGATGAGCGCCGATATGGAAAGTATCTTAAAGGGCTACGAGGATCCAAGGGTAGCTACCTATTATGCCCCTGCGGCTACTCCAGATGCTACGGATGACCCTGCTGGAGTGGAATTTCCCTATGAAGGCATGCGCAACGGACAAACTGCGGAATCCAAGGCTACTACGGCGTTCAATGACTTAGCGTCCAATATGGCAGGACCGTATACCTTGGGTGGTGACCCGGGACCACCATGGGTAATTATGGCCGCTGCTGAATCTTATTTCCTGCGGGCTGAAGGAGCACTTATTGGATGGAATATGGGTGGAACTGCCGCAGACCTATATAATCAAGGTATTGTGGCCAATCATCTACAACTGGGCTATGACGGAACCAACCTATCCGGGGGTGATTATGTCACTAGTACGCTTACCCCTGCTTCTATCGACGGAGGTACCACCCCACCCGCTTCCACTGTCCCTGTAGCTTACAATGCCGCAGGATCGCAAGAAGAACAACTTGAACAGATCATTACCCAGAAGTGGATCGCCCTATGGCCGGATAGTGAAGAGGCTTATGCCGAACGAAGAAGGACGGGTTATCCGGTTCTTTACAATCGTTTGAATAGCTTAAATCCCAATATAGCCGTGGATGAAATTCCTAGAAGAATGACCTACGTTGCAACGGAATATGCAGACAACACCGCTGCTACGGAAGCTGCGGTTTCCAATTTATTGGGTGGTCCTGATTTAGGAACTACGAGATTGTGGTGGGACGCCAAAAACTGATATGAATTAGATTATTGCTTAACAAAGAGACCGCAATTTATTGCGGTCTTTTTTATACCATTAGGACGACCAAAGCGGTTATTGCGTACCTTGTGGGTAAACCTGTTTTTCCAGACCATGTACTTCTCAAGACTATGCCATAGTTTTATTATTATCTTCCTTATTGTCTCCTGCGGTACGGATCGTTCGGACACCATGTTCACTTTGCTTTCCCCAAAGGAAACCGGTATAACCTTCAAAAACCTGTTGCAAGAAAGTGAGGAATTCAATGTACTTGAATATGGATATCTGTACAACGGTGGTGGGGTCTCTATCGGGGATATAAACAACGATGGCCTACCGGATATCTATTTCACAGGAAATATGGTGGGCAGTCATTTGTACATGAACCAGGGTAATCTTGAATTTGAGGAGGTGGCCCGGGAAGCCGGGGTCTTTGCGGAAGGCTTGTGGAATACAGGCACCACTATGGCCGATGTTAATGCGGATGGACTATTGGACATTTATATTTGCCGATCGGCCTCCCCTTCGGCTCGACAGCGGAAAAATTTACTTTTTATCAATAATGGCCCTTCGACAGGCTCAGGGCAGGTGACCTTTACGGAAAAGGGCGCCGAATACGGCGTGGACGATTCCGGTTATTCCACCCAGGCCTCTTTCTTTGATTACGACAAGGACGGTGATCTTGATCTTTTTGTCCTTAACCACTCCGCCCAGCAATATGCTGGATTCGGGCAAATAACAGCTTCCCTGAAAAAGCGAAAGAACCCCGCCTATTCCGATAAATTGTATCGGAACGACGGAGGCCAATTTACCAATGTCAGCGAGGAGGCCGGGCTCATTTCCAATGTGTTGGGTTTTGGTTTGGGTCTGGCTGTCTCGGATATTAATAATGACGGTTGGTTGGATATCTACATTTCCAACGATTATAACGAGCAGGATTACCTCTATATCAACAAGCAGGACGGAACCTTTTCTGAGAGTCTTGAAAAATACATTGGACATACTTCCTTGTTTTCCATGGGTTCGGATATTGCCGATATCAACAATGACGGCTATGCGGATATCATGAGCCTGGATATGTTGCCCGAGGGCAACTACCGCCAAAAAATGGTATCGGGTCCGGATAATTATGACAAATACCAATTGCTGGTCAACTCTGGGTTTTATAACCAGACCATGCGCAATATGCTCCAATTGAACAATCAAGGGGAATCCTTTTCGGAAATCGGACAATTTTCAGGTATCTCCAACACCGACTGGAGCTGGGCCTCCCTTTTCGCCGATTTTGATCTGGATGGCTATAAGGACCTCTTTATCACCAACGGTTATAAACGGGATTATACCAATATGGATTTTATGAATTATGCCGTCCAGGAAAAACTGAACGAGGATAAAACCGGACGGAAAACCGCCATCATGGACCTTATTGAAAAAATCCCAGCCACCGTAGAAGAAAACTACACGTATAGAAATAAGGGCGATCTCACTTTTGAGAAGGTCAATTCCCAGTGGGGCCTGGATCAACCATCGCTTTCCAACGGGGCCGCCTATGCCGATCTGGATAATGACGGCGATTTGGATCTGGTCGTCAATAATATTGATGCCGAAGCCTTCATTTATAGGAATAATAGTGAAACACAAACCACCAATAATTATCTCAAAGTCCGTTTAGAAGGTGAGGGACAAAATACCTTTGGTATAGGTACTAAAGTTTTAGTATATGCAGCAGGAAACACTATGTTGCAGGAGATGATACCAACAAGGGGATATCAATCTTCCATGGACCATGACATGATTTTCGGATTGGGAGAGGCGGCCGTAGACAGCTTGGCCATCACTTGGCCGGACGACCGCATACAATCCCTTAAAAATGTTCCCCATAACCAATTATTGACCCTCCGTCAAAAAGAAGCAGCTTTGGGTGATATGGATCCCAAAATGAATCCGCTCCCCTACTTCAGGGATATCAGTCAGGATAGCGTGTTGTCGTTTATACACCGTGAAAATAATTTCATCGATTTTAAAAGGGAGCAATTGCTGCCCCACAAATTGTCCACCCAAGGACCCAAACTGACCAAAGGAGATGCTAACGACGATGGTCTGGAAGACGTCTTCATCGGTGGTGCCAAAGGTCGATCCGGTGCTCTCTTTTTACAAACCCCCACAGGTAAATTCCAGCCGGCAAATTTGGACGTTTTTGAACAGGACCAGGACTCTGAAGACTTGGGAGTACTGTTCTTTGACGCCGACGGCGACAAGGATTTGGATCTTTACGTGGTCAGTGGTGGAAATGATTTTGAGGCCGATGCGCCCCAATTGCAAGATCGCTTGTATTACAATTTAGGAAGTGGCAGGTTTGTCAAACAGGAAAATGCGTTACCAAAAATGTACACCAGTGGTTCTGTGGTTGCCGCAGGAGACTACGATGGAGATGGAGACCTCGACCTTTTTGTTGGAGGCAGGCTTACACCAGGCAAGTATCCCATTGCGCCTAGAAGCTATATTTTGGAGAATGATGGCAAAGGTCATTTTAAGGACATAACCGAAGACCTTAACCCTGCCCTATCAGAGATCGGAATGATAACCGATGCCCTTTGGACCGATTTTAATGGGGATACCCTTCTGGATTTGATTGTGGTCGGGGAATTTATGCCCATCCGGTTGTTTGAAAACCTAGAAGGGCGGTTACAAGAGGTTACAGAAAATACGGGTCTGGCGGACTCCGAGGGCTGGTGGAATACCATTGAACCGGTAGACCTCGATGCCGATGGCGATATGGATTATGTATTGGGCAATTTCGGTCTAAACTCCCAACTTAAGGCCTCCAGGGAGGAACCTGTGGAACTGTATGTCAAGGATTTTGACCAAAACGGTTCCCTAGATCCCGTGCTATGCTCCTATGTACTCGGAGAAAGTTATCCGGTTTTTTCCAAGGACGACCTTGTGGGGCAATTGAATGGTCTTAAGGACAATTATGTCAATTATTCGGACTACGCCGACCAGAAAATGACCGACATTTTTAATGCGGAAGAATTGTCCGATGCCCAGATCCTGCGCGCCAAAACCTTTGCCAGCAGTTCCCTGGAAAATTTAGGTAATGGCCGTTTTAAAATGACTGCCCTACCCCATCCCGCACAATTTGCCCCGATCTATGGCATATCGACCAAGGATTATAACCAAGACGGCCATCCAGATGTATTATTGGCCGGTAATTTCTTTGGAACCCGTGTAAAATATGGTCGGTACGATGCCAACAGAGGAGTACTGCTTTTGGGCAATGGAAACGGAAATTTTGATGCCGTGCCGAACGCAAGAAATGGACTCAACCTGGTAGGTGAGGTAAGGGATATCATCAGCATTACACTTCCTGATCAAACGGAACTAATCCTATTTGGCAGAAACAATGATTCGCCGCTATTCTATAAAATTGATTCCAAAAAATGAAAAAAATAAAATCGTTCCTGGTCTACTTGGCCTTTATCGTCTTGCCATTACAAGAGGTTTACATTTTATGTGCCCAATCGGTGCGCATATCGGAAGAAACCCTTATGTTGGAAACCTATGGGTTCCATGACCCGGATCCCGTACCTATTCTGGCAGATAATCCGAAGATCTTTCCCTATTTCAAGTTTTATGGATACGATCAAGCACCCCAAAAAAAGCCTTGGAAGGTGGTGACCCTGGAAAACGATCATATTCAGGTTTTTGTACTTCCGGAAGTTGGCGGCAAGATATGGGGAGGCATTGAAAAAACCACTGGGGAAGAATTCCTGTACAAGAACGAAGTAATGAAATTCAGGAACATTGCCATGCGTGGACCCTGGACCTCAGGAGGCATCGAATTTAATTTTGGATTGATCGGGCACAGTCCGGATACCGCTACTCCTGTCGACTATGTGACCCGAAAAAATGCCGATGGGAGTGTTAGCTGTATCGTAGGAGTCATGGATTTAAGTTCCCGTACCCATTGGGGCGTTGAAATCCGTTTGGAAGCAGATAAAGCCTATGTAGAAACCAAGGCCTATTGGTACAATGGTACCCCGGTGAACCAATCATATTACAATTGGATGACCGCTGCGGCCGAAGTGGCCGACGATCTTGAATTTATCTATCCCGGCAACCAATATCTGGAACACAACGGTACGGTCCGTACTTGGCCTGTCGATAGTGAAGGGAGAAATACGGCCTTTTATAAAAACAACCGTTACGGCGGGTCAAAATCCAAGCACGTAGTAGGCGAATATGAGGATTTTTTTGGCGGGTATTACCACGATAAGAAATTCGGCTTTGGACATTGGGCGCCCTATGAGGAAATGCCCGGCCAAAAACTATGGCTGTGGGCCCTGTCCAGAAATGGTGGGATTTGGGAGGATTTGTTGACCGATACGGACGGGCAATATATGGAATTTCAAGCGGGTCGATTATTCAACCAGTACTTTCCCGGAGCGACGAATCCTATAAGCCAAGCGAACTTTGATCCCTTTGTAATGGATCGATGGCGCGAAATTTGGTTTCCGTTTAAGGAAATCGGTGGCATGGTGGATGCCTCAGAAGATGGGGTCCTGAACGTTACCTTGGAAAACAACGAACTCCAGGTGGGATTAAATGCGCTTCAGCATTTGAACAAAACCATGCACATCAAGATTAATGACAAGGTGGTACGTTCGGAAGAATTGGACCTGAAACCCATGGAAGTGTTCTCCCTCAACTTACCTACCCAATCTTCGGACAAAATAGAAGTCTCGGTTGAAGGAAGCGAATTGTATTTTATCAACGATGAGGAAAGAAAACGGTTAAAGAGACCTTTTGATTCCCCCGAAATTGTGCAGCTTTCGGAAATTGAAAAATGGTACTCAGACGGGTGGGAAGCCATGAAGTATCGAGACTACAGGAAAGCATATGAAGATTTCACCGAGCTACTGGAAATAGATCCCTATCATCAAGATGGGTTGGTGAAAATGGCCGAACTGGAATTTAGAAGGGCAAATTATGCGGCTACTTTGGAACATAGCCGAACCGTTTTGCAATTGGACACCTACAATTCGGGGGCCAATTATTTTGCCGGACTTGCTTACGAGGCATTGGGGGACCCAATCAATGCCCTGGAATCGTTAGGTTGGGCCGCCCGGGATATCAAATATCGAACGGCCGCCTTTTGCAAAATGGCCCAAATCTACCTGGCGTCCGGGCAATACAAGAAAGCTGGATTATATGCCGAAAAAGCCTTGGACTTCAATCGATTCAATCTAGACGCGCTTTATGTGCTATCCGTGGTATCTAGAAAGGAAGGAAAAACCGAGCATTTTGATGGGCATATCCGTACCATTCTCGATATTGATCCCCTGAATCAATTCGCACGTACCGAAAAGCTCTTTATGGAATCGCAAAACGAATTTGATTTGGACATCCAAAATGAATTCCCAGAAGAGACCTTATTGGAACTGGCCTTGCAGTATTACGGCTTTAATTTGATAGAAGAAGCACAAAAACTCCTGGCCACTGCCCGATCTGTTAAAAATAAACTCTGGGCCACCTATCTCTTACATCCTCGGGATAGTATGAAACGTAGCGCCCAATTGGAGGAATTGACCCAAGAATCAATCGACTTTGTATTTCCCTATCGTAGGGAGAGCCTGCCCGTCCTTACCTGGGCCGTTGCACAAAACGAACATTGGAAGTTCCGTTATTATCTGGCCCAAAATTATTTGGCTTTGGGGCAAGAAAAATTGGGAAAGGAAATACTGGTAGACCTTGGGGAGCAACCCGACAGTGATGTGTTCTACCGATTCCGTGCTAAAATTTTGGACGAAAGTTCCTTTGAGAATCAACGGTCGGACTACGCTAAGGCCATGGGCATCAATCCCACAGAATGGAGGGTTTGGGAAGAATATATTCAATTCTACCTGCAGCATGGCAAATATGAGGAGGCCCATGTCCTATCCAAGAAGGCCTATCGCAAATTTAGGGGTAACTATAGCATTGGATTGTCCCATGCCAAAGCCCTGGTAAACACGGATCGCCATGCCGAGGTGCTCAAGGTATTGGATCAGATCCAAATTTTGCCTTATGAGCATACCAGTGAAAGTAGGGAAATCTATGAAAGGGCCCATATGGCCGTTGCCCTAGCACATTACAAAAAAAATCAATTTATCAAGGCTAGGGAAATTTTGGAAAAATCCAAGGAATGGCCGGAAAACATAGGTGTAGGTCGGCCTTATGGACCGGATGAACGTGAGCAGGATTTTCTCTTGGCACTGACCCTTGAAAAATTGGGATTATCCGAAGAAAGTAAATCGCTTTTGGAGGGTGTTGTTTCCTATACCAAAAACTCCGGGCAACGGAATACCTTGAATCATCTTTTTGGGCTTCTAGCGGCTAAAAAATTGGGGGATGGCCTTTATGATGAAGTAAGGAAATATTTGGATGAACATGTGGGCGAGCATCATGAATTAAGTGCAATGGCACTGGAACTAGAGCGGAATCCAACTGGGACCAAAAACAACGGAAAACTCCCTTCCGATATATGGAAATTTGCCAAATGGTCAGTACAACCTTCCGGTTCAAATTATTAAAATACCTCCTTAACGTAAGGGTTTGATGATATAGTTAAAGGAAAGGTCCGCTGGTGGTATCTGATATTTTTCCAAGGGCATAGCTCCCCAACTGGTGTCTCCACCAACGCCCATTTGACCATAATCAATATTGATATTGACCAAATCCCTTTTTACAATATCATAGGTATGCCGCTGTTGTTTACTTTCGCCAGAGTCGAAATCATGGTTGTACTGATGATGTGCGCTAAATCCAAATAACTCGGGAGCGTAGATTTCGATACCCTTGCCATTTTCATCCATAAATTGTACCCAGCGCACATCCGTCCGATACCCATTTTCCTGGGGACGGATGTAGGGAAAATAAAGGTCGGCCACCTCAGCTTTGTATTTGCCGACCAAAGCCGAGGTCCTACGATCTCGGTAGTTCTCATGGGGGCCACGTCCGTACCATATTACCTGATCATATTCTTCAGTCAATATAAAGTTGCTCCCAAAGCGGGGCAACATGGGTAAGGTTTTTTTCATATCCCTCAACTGGTATGTAATCCGTATTTCTCCTTTATCATTAACATCATAATTTATGGCAACCTTCCCTTCTACCCCGGGTAACCGATAGATAGTGGTTATTTTAAGTCGTTCGTCATTAATTTCATGTGGACTATCGGCAAGTTTTAAAATATCCAGGAACGGTTTGTTACTATCGGCGGCCAATGTAAATTCCAATGCGTCCACATACTCAGAAGCGTCTTTCCAAACACCTAATTTTTCAGGCATCTTGAAGCCAAAATCATTATCCGTGGTCGGTCGCCAAAAATTGGCCCGCATCCCTTGTAACAACAGATTGCCCTCACCGTAGTCCAATCCGATCAATTCCCCTTTGTCACCATCAAATTTCATTTCAAAATCGGCTCCTTTAATAATCAGTGTATCCCGATCCATTGCCACCGAAAAGCCGTTCTTGGAATTCTTGGTTTCAAAAACCTCTGGAATGTAGTCGGAAATGGGGAACTGTTCATAGGCCACCAAATGATTTTCGGGTACTAGGTCCGTCTGCGACCTGGTCCTGGCATACACGTTCAAAAAGTACTCGGCGCCATCCTTTTCAAGATTAGGCAATCCAATATCCAAAGTCATTGACTTTGATGGATCTACATCGATTTCAGGAAGATTTCCCGAGGCTATTTTCTCACCTTCTCCCAACAGTTCCCAATTCAACCGATATTCGTTCAAATTGGTAAAACCATAACCATTGGTCACCTCAATTTTTCCGGTTTTCACATCTTTGTCAGAAAATTTAATATGCTGGTATACCTTTTTCAGTTCGTGTAATAAGGGTTGGGCCGACCTATCCGGATGCACAACACCGTTTAAACAAAAGTTGGCGTCATTCTGCAATTCCCCTCCACCGAGGTCTCCACCATACGCCCAATAGGTATCTCCGTTTTCCGTTTCGGCCAAGATCCCTTGATCCACCCAGTCCCATATAAACCCCCCTTGAAGTACCGGGTACTTTTCAATGACATCCCAATAATCCTTAAGGTTTCCCAGACTATTCCCCATGGCATGGGCGTATTCGCAAAGAATCAAGGGTCGCTTGGGATTGCTTTCGGCAAAGGCCATTAGCTCCGGAATACGCATATACATGGGGGCTTGTATGTCCGTATTTGCATAGGCCGTGGCCCCTTCATATTGCACAGGTCGGGTGTGATCATTGGCCTTGAGCCAATCGTAGGTGGCATAAAAGTTTTCACCATTTCCCGATTCGTTGCCCAAGGACCAGGTCACAATAGAGGTAAAGTTTTTGCCCCGTTCGAACATTCTTTCTGTTCGATCCAAATGCATGGCCTTCCATTCCGGCAAATAGGCAGGGTGTTTTGCCTGTGCTTCCTCATCCTCATCGAGGCCTTGGTTGGTAGCCCCCATACCATGGGTCTCAATATTGGCCTCATCGATTACATAGAATCCATATCGATCGCACATCCGATAAAAATGAGGATTCTTAGGGTAATGACTGCATCGGATGGCATTCAGGTTGTTTTGCTTCATCAAGCTCAGGTCCTTTAAAGTAAGGGCTTCATCGACCACGTGCCCTGTTACCTCGTGGTGATCATGTAGGTTGGCACCCTTTAGTAACACGGCCCTTCCATTTACTAGAAATTGATTGTTTTTGATCTCTATTTTGCGAAAACCCATTTTGAAGCTTACCGATTCCGTTACTATTCCAGTACCATCCTTTAAGGTCATTAGCAGGTTGTACAAATAAGGTTTTTCCGCATTCCAGGTCTTAACCTGAGGAATGCTATGTTCAAACGTCAGTTCAGCAACCGCCATTTCACCCGCTACCTTTTTGGACTGCCAAAAAACAGGGGATTCCCCATCCAACAATTGCACTTCCAATACTTGGCCAGTGGGGTTGGTAATTTCTGCGGAAAGCTTAAATAAACCATCGGTGTAATTCCCATCCAAATCCCCAATTACCCTGAAATCCTTTATGGTCGTCCGATTTGTGGCATAGATATATACATCGCGTTCGATGCCACTCAGACGCCAAAAGTCTTGGTCCTCCAAATAACTGGCATCTGACCAACGAAGTACCTGCACGGCAATGGAATTCTCGCCCAATTCTACATTATCGGTAATATTAAATGCTGCCGGAGTTTTGCTTCCTTCGTTATAACCCACCATCTGCCCATTTATCCAAACGTACATGGCACCGCTTACGCCCTCAAAATGAAGGTAAATGTCCTTGTCTTTCCAATCTTCAGGAATATCGAAACTCCGCTTGTAACTACCTACCGGGTTGGACTCATGCGGGATATAGGGGGGATTGGCAGGAAACATATAGGTTCTATTGGTATAGACGGGAATGCCATGTCCCAACATTTCCCAATTGGAGGGTACGGTAATGCTATCCCAGCCGGATAGGTCAAAGTCGGCTTCATAAAAATTTTGGGGACGCTCCTGCGGATTTCCGGCCCAATAAAAATTCCATTCGCCATTTAAAGAGCGATATAGGGTGGAATTCTCCCAACTTTCATTTTTTAGGGCATCGTCCTCGGTCCGGTACCTATAGAAAGATGCAATAGGTTCCTCTCGATTTATTTGGAAGATTTCCGGATTCTCCCATTCCGGGTTTTCCCAATGATCTGCCACATATGAGGGTCGTTCCTGGGTTCTTTGGCAAGCGATCAAAATAACCCCAATGGAGAGCAAGAAAAATACTTTGTACATAACTATGAAAATCAGGGAATTAGTAGGATTAAAGATACTACAAAAAAAGCCCGCCATATAGGCGGGCCTTGTCTATCCTTTTCAAATCCTTTCCTATAAGGCTCCCCATTCCTTAAGGGACGCCTTGTTCATTTTTACATAATCGGCGTTATTCGCTTCTTCAGCTTTTTCCAAAGATTTTTTTGCTGTCTCTATAGCTCCTTTTTTATCCCCGGCCTTGGCAAGGATCAACGACTGCTGCCGCAATTGCCAGAATGCCGGATCGTCCACCATGGACATGGCTTTGTCCATCCATTCCTTGGCCTGGCCTATATCCTTGCCTTCACTGAGATAGTATACGGCAGCTGAATAATAGTCACCGGCACTCGGACCGTTAAGGGCACGTTCTATACTTTTGCTCACGGCGGCATCGGTAGGTACTTCAATGGTTACGGCTACATAGGTTTTTTCCCAGAGCAGTCCCAAATTGGCGGACCCACTTTTTAGATCGTCAAAAGTCATAGTAAAGGTTTCCACTGCCATGGGCATTGGATATACGGGAACGGTGGCCTTGGCCACTACTTTACTATCGTCCCAATCCCTGGGCGTACCGCCTCCTTGAGTATCGGTATAAAAGTATACCTCCCAAGATTCCGTTCCAGGCTTTGTAAAAATGGAATATGTTCCGGCCTTGACGGCACTACCGGCAATTACAACATCGTCACTAAAGGAAATTAAAGTGTAACCATTAGCTCCCGTACGCCATAATTTATCATAGGGTACCAAATCCCCGAAGATGGTACGGCCGCGCATGGAAGGTCTGGAATATTCCACGGCTACATCGGTCAGCCCGACTTTTTGTTCCAATCTTGAAAAAGGACTGGGTGCGGGAGTATTGACCTGGGCCTCCAGAGAAAAGGAAATCACCGAGGCAAAAAGTAAAATGAGTAGTTTTTTCATTGGTATTGAAGTTTTTGTGTTTCACGCAAAACTAAATAGAAACCCTTACCGCAGTTGTTAACGAAGTCCTAAATAAAGGGCTTCAAAATTCAATTTATGAACAATGGCATAAGGTAAATAGGGCCACCTTCCCGGGGGTTCAATCTTTCCAATTTTTTTGTAAACCCATACGGTACCGTGTCCGCTATTCACCGGAACAAAGATGGAGCATGCTTTGGCCATAGAAGTAAGCACGTGCCGATTATTATTATTTGTTTAACTTTTTATATTTTTAGTTAAACAAAATGATGTTATATTTGCACAAAGCAGTTTATGAAACTTTATCAGCTCCATTCCCATCAAACTTTGCCCATTTCCAAGAAGGAGGCTTGGGACTTCCTTTCAAATCCCTCCAACCTCAAAACGATTACTCCGAAACATATGGGTTTTCATATCCTCAATGGAGCCGAACGGTCTATGTTTCCAGGTCAGATTATACAGTATAAAGTGTCCCCCTTTCCAGGATATACCACAAAATGGGTTACGGAAATTACCCATGTGCTTCATGAGCAATATTTTGTGGACGAACAACGCTTTGGACCGTATGCCCTATGGCACCATAAGCACTTTATAAAAGCTGTTGCCGGGGGTGTTGAAATGGAGGACATTATAGATTATAAATTGCCATTTGGAATATTAGGTCGGCTCGCCCACCCCTTACTGGTTAAAAAACAGCTTACCGAAATATTCGATTACCGGTCCCAAAAACTCACCGAACTTTTTGGAAGGGTAGACGGATCCACCAACGAATTTACCATTAGGGCTATTTGATATGAAAAAAAACATACTTTTAATCGGAGGTTCCTATGGGATAGGAAATGCGCTTGCCCAACTATTGCAGTCTACGCATCATATTTACATTGCTTCTCGTTCGCAAACCGGTATGGAAAACCTGGATTGTACCCATATTCAATTTGACGCGGAAAGTGATGCTTTGGACATAACACAGCTACCGGACGAACTCCATGGTTTTGTATATTGTCCTGGAAGCATCAACCTGAAGCCGTTTAAAATGATGGATATGCAAACCTTCCAAGCCGATATGCAGATTAACTTTTTCGGTTTGGCAAGGGTGGTTCTCGGAATTATACCCAAAATGGCCGACAATTCCAGCCTCCTCTTTTTTAGTACGGTTGCGGTCGGAACGGGAATGCCTTTTCATACCAGCGTCGCAGCGGCGAAAGGAGCCATTGAAGGTTTTGCCAAATCCCTGGCGGCGGAATACGCCCCAAAGTTTAGGGTAAATGTACTAGCCCCTTCCTTAGTGGATACCCCCTTGGCCACCAAACTGCTGAACAACGAACGGAAAAAGGAGATTATGGCCGCCAGACACCCCTTAAAACGGGTAGGTCGCCCCCAAGATATTGCAAGTATGGCCGCTTTCCTCCTAAGTGATGAAAGCAGTTGGGTTACAGGGCAAGTCATAGGGGTGGATGGGGGTATGTCTACCTTGAACATTTCATAATATGTAATATGGGCGAAAAAATTACGGTGTTCTGGTTTCGAAGGGATTTGCGCTTGCAGGACAACGTTGGTTTTTTTTATTCCCTTCAAAGTGCTTTCCGCGTACTTCCCCTTTTTATTTTTGATACCGAAATTCTGGACAAACTGCCCAAGAATGATGCGCGAGTGTCCTTTATCCACCAAAGGTTGCAGTTAATTAGGCAAAAGCTCGAAAAGGAGTGGGGCAGTTCCTTGGCCTTGTATTATGGCAGGCCCGAAGACATTTTTCAGGATTTGATCAAAAAATACTCCATTCAGGAAGTATTTACGAACCATGACTATGAACCGTATGCCCTTCGACGGGACACCCATATACAAAGGCTTTTGGCCGGCAATGGCATTGCGTTCAGGACTTTTAAGGATCAGGTCATTTTTGAAAGGGACGAGATTGTTAAGGATAATGGCGACCCTTATGTAGTCTACACGCCTTACATGAAAAAATGGAAAGAACGGTTTGATTCCGACCAACACCTAAATACCCATGACGCAAGGCCAAGAATGCACAATTTAATTCGCAGCAAACTACCGGATTTAACCCTATCGGACATGGGTTTTGAATCTTCGGATATCTCGGTTCCTGATTTTACGGACTCGCCAGCTTTCATTGGGCGCTATGAACAGACACGAAATTTTCCGGCCCTTGAAGCCGGAACCTCCCGACTTGGTCCACATCTCCGATTTGGAACGGTTTCCGTACGACAAATTGTCAAAAAAGCCATTGCTGAAAAAAACGAAATATTTTGGAATGAACTGATATGGCGGGAATTTTTTATGCAAATCCTGTGGCATTTCCCCAAAACAGTCAGCCAGTCTTTTAAACCTAAATATGATCGCATTGAGTGGCGTAATGATGAAGTTGAATTTGAGAAATGGAAAAAAGGGGAAACCGGTTACAAATTAGTGGACGCAGGTATGCGGCAACTCAATACAACGGGCTATATGCACAACCGGGTACGTATGGTGGTCGCCAGTTTTTTGTGCAAACATCTCTTGATAGACTGGCGCTGGGGAGAAGCCTATTTTGCCGAAAAATTACTGGACTACGAAATGAGCAGCAATGTAGGCAATTGGCAGTGGGCTGCGGGAAGTGGCGTAGATGCGGCGCCCTACTTTCGCATTTTTAACCCAATGACCCAACTGGACAAATTTGATGGTGATCGTACCTACGTGGATAAATGGATTACCCCACAGGACGGGCATCGGTATCCGGATAAAATTGTGGACCATAAGGCAGCCCGCGAACGCTGCCTGGAAGTCTATAAGGAGGCGGTGGGATAGTCTACCTTTTTTAGTATATTTAAACAGATAGGATCGTGTATTACAAGTCGGCAAAACCATCACGTTAAACTCCATTGATCTCGGGATAATCATGAAGAAAACTACTTTTTTACTATGGGCTTTGATCATACCATCAGTACTTTCCGCTCAAAAATTGACCGGCACCAAAAAAGCGATCATTGCATCCATTGAAGAACACAAATCGGAACTAGTAGCCATCAGTGATTCTATTTGGGCCTTGGCCGAAACCGCATTCGAGGAATACGATTCCTCCCGAATTCTGGCCGATTATGCCGAGAAAAATGGGTTTGTACTGGAACGTGAAGTGGCCGGTATGCCCACGGCCTTCATAGCTACCTACGGTTCGGGAAGTCCCGTGATCAGTATTCTAGGTGAGTTTGATGCCCTGCCTGGATTGTCACAAAAAGCCTTACCCAATAAGATACCTTTGTCCGAGGGGACGGCAGGACATGGATGCGGGCACAATCTATTTGGAGCCGCTAGTTTGGGAGCGGCCATCGCGGTAAAGGAACTCCTGGAAAAAGGGAAGATAAAAGGTACCATCAAGTTCTATGGAACACCTTCGGAAGAAAAGTTTTTTGGAAAAATTTGGATGGTGCGTGACGGACTTTGGGATGGGGTCGATGTGAATTTGAGCTGGCACCCCTCGGCGGTTACCGAGGCCGATGTACAAAGTTCCCTGGCTCTGGTAGATTTTAAGGTCGAATTCTTTGGCCAGGCCGCCCATGCATCCAGCGATCCCTGGAACGGACGCAGTGCCTCTGATGCCTTGGAGCTCTATACCACCGGAATAAATTACTATCGGGAGCATGTAAAACCTACAGTCCGTATCCATTATCACATCCAGGATGGTGGGCAAGTAGTTAATGTGGTTCCCGATTATTCCAAACTTTGGGTCCGCGTAAGGGATACCAAACGCAAAGGCCTGATGCCCGTTTATGAACACGTTCAAAAAATGGCGGAGGGAGCGGCTATTATGGCCAATGTCGATTACAAAATTTCCCTTATTTCCGGCATTTACGAAATTTTGGTGAACAGGACCGGTGGCGAAATCATGCAGAAAAATCTGGAGCTGCTTCCTCCATTGAACTATTCTGCTAAAGAAATCGCTTTCGGAAAAAGAATACAGGAGGCCACGGACAAACCACAAGTAGGAATGGATTCTGTCCTTAAGCCCTTCATGGAGACCAAGGAACATCCTGGTGGCGGCTCCACAGATGTGGGTGATGTTAGTTGGAACGTACCGAACATCAATCTAAGGGTAACCACGGCACCCAAGGACACGCCCTGGCACTCTTGGGCTGTAGTGGCCTGTAGTGGAATGAGTATTGGACATAAGGGTATGGTCCATGCGGCCAAGGCTTTGGGGATGACTGCCGTTGACCTTTTTGAGAATCCCAAATTGGTGCAAAAGGTTAAAGCCGAATTCATACAACGTAAAGGCAAGGAGATATATAAACCCATGGTGCCGGAAGGCCCTCCACCGGTCGGGACACGTTAATACGAAACAACATTTACTATGGAAGATCTACAATTAATAGACAACGAGGAGGCCAAAAGATATGAGATCCATGTCGATGGCCTGGTGCCCAGGATAGAGTACATTAAGGCCAAGGAGAAAATCTATTTGACCCATACCGAGGTACCAAAAGGTCTGGAAGGCAAAGGAATTGGTACTGCTTTGGTAAAGGCGGTTCTGGAGGATATTGATAAAAAAGGCCTCACCTTGGTCCCTCTTTGCCCTTTTGTCGCCCTATACTTAAAACGCCATCCGGAATGGAAGAAATTGGTACTAAAAGGAATTAATATTGGATAATTATGTCGGATAGGGAAATCGTTAAAGAATATTCGAATGACGAACTTACCGTTATTTGGAAACCCAAATTGTGTATCCACTCGGCGATTTGTGTGAAAACGCTTCCAGAAGTCTATAACCCCGATGAAAAGCCGTGGATCAAAGCGGAAAATGCAAGCGCGACCGATCTAAAGGCACAGATTTCCAAATGTCCCTCTGGGGCACTTAGCTATCGTATGAAGAACGAAAATGGGGAATCAACTGCAACGGAAAGTATGGAATCTCTCAAAATTCAGGTGATGCCTAATGGTCCCTTATTGGTCCAAGGTAGTTTATCAATTACATTGAGCAACGGTGATGTGGATAAGAAAAGCTCCACAACGGCCTTTTGCAGATGTGGGGCTTCCGGAAACAAGCCCTATTGCGATGGCACACATTCTAAAATAAATTTTAAGGATTAAAACCATGTTCGGACTATTCAAGAAAAAATCCGAGGTTGAAAAACTGCAGGAAAAGTATAAAAAATTAATGAAGGAAGCCTTTGAGCTTTCCAAGAGCAACCGGTCGGCTAGTGATGCCAAATATGCCGAAGCTGATGCCATTCAAAAGCAAATAGATACGTTGACCGCTTCTTCCTAGGAAACCCCAATGACCGAAAAAGAAAAGATGCTCTCCGGGCAAAATTATGACTCCAGGGATAAGGAATTAATAACCCAATACCATAAGGCCAGAAAGCTTTTTCAAGAGTATAATCGACTGGAGTCGAAAGCAATGGCGCGGCGGAACCAATTATTGGATGCCCTTTTGAAGTATAAAGGAGAAGGGGTTTGGATAGAAGCTCCTTTTTTTTGTGATTATGGGGAACATATTTCCATAGGTGAAAATACCTTTATAAATGCCAACTGCTTTTTTCTGGACAACAACACCATCAACATTGGAAAAAACTCACTCATAGGTCCCTATGTGCAGATATATACGGCCATGCACCCCCTTAAGGCGTCGGAACGAATTGTAGACGATTCGAAAAGGGGCACGTTCTATCTTACGGCAACGCGTCCGGTGTCCATAGGGGACCAGGTATGGATCGGGGGCAATTCGGTCATAATGCCCGGTGTATCCATAGGCAACGGCACCACTATTGGGGCAGGCTCCATTGTCACCAAGGATATACCGGATAATGTGCTTGCCTTGGGCAATCCATGCAAGGTGGTAAGGAAACTATAAACCGATTATTTTCCATTATCTTTAGGAAAGGTATAACGATTTATATTTTGCCCGATGAAGCGTTTCAAGTTTGTTCTTATTTTGTTGCCATTTTTTATGAATTCGCAAAAGACAAAAATCCAGTCCACTTTGGAATTATATCATATTGAAACAAACCAAAGAACGATCCTTCTTCAGGAGCCCTCGCATTTTGAAGCTCCCAATTGGAGTGTGGACGGCAGTTATTTAATTATCAATCAGAACGGTTTATTGTACAACGTAAGTGTCGACAGTGGAAAGAAGGCGATATTGCCTACCGAAGGCCTGGAAAATTGCAATAATGACCATGGCATTTCCTTTGATGGTAAGCGACTGGCCATCAGCAACAATGACCGAATCGAAGGGGCCACCTCCGGTACATCGCGTATCTATACCCTTTCCTTGGATGGCGGCACCCCAAAATTGATCACCCCTGAATATCCATCCTATTGGCACGGCTGGTCGCCGGACGGTAAAACCTTGGTCTATACCGCCAGTAGAAACGGAAATTTTGATATCTATAGCATTCCCTCCGATGGCTGCAAAGAAAAAAGACTAACAAATTCCCCTGGACTGGACGATGGCCCGGAATATTCCCCGGATGGACAATTTATTTACTATAATTCCATGAATTCCGGTAAAATGGAGATTTGGCGTATGGCCGCTGATGGTAGTGGTGCTCAACAATTGACCAACGATTCCTATTCCAATTGGTTCGCGCATCCATCACCCAATGGAAAACATTTCGTTTTTATATCGTATTTGGAGGATCAGGGGGATAAACACCCTGCTATGAAAAGGGTCGCCTTGCGCCTTTACGACTTGGAATCAGGCCACATAAGAACCCTATGTGAATTTACAGGAGGACAGGGCACGATCAACGTTCCTTCCTGGTCACCGGATAGCAAGCAATTTGCTTTTGTGTCATACACCCAGATAAGTGATTAAATTCAAAAACACCGTGGTCGTTCTCCATAAAAAATGAAAAGCGATAGCTAGAAACACTAATTAACCGTCTCAAACTTTTGTATGAATGCTATGTCAAGTCCCGTGAAACGTATTTTTCCGTTAGGTTTTCCTTGGGAGACCCAAGATCCGTTCCTATTCTGTGTATACCATTTAGATCATTACCCTAAAGGTAATGAGGACATGTCCCCAGCGGCCTCTTTGGAAGGAAGAAACCTGGGGAACGATTTTACCTTAAAGGACGGTTGGCGCATGTACCATGGCCGCACTATTCCTGGATTTCCATCCCACCCACACCGAGGTTTTGAAACCATTACCATCGTTAACCAAGGATATTGTGATCATTCGGATTCTTTGGGAGCCTCAGGTCGTTTTGGACAAGGGGATGTGCAATGGATGACTGCCGGAAGCGGGGTTCAGCACTCTGAAATGTTCCCCCTTTTGCACACGGCAAAGGAAAATCCATTGGAACTTTTTCAAATTTGGCTCAACCTGCCCAAAGTGGGTAAATTTGTGGATCCCCATTTTAGAATGCTTTGGCACGAGGATATTCCTTTGGTTCCTTTTGAAGGAGGATTTGTAAAAGTAATCGCCGGACATTATGGTGATGCCTATGCCCCGAAACCCGCCCCGGATTCCTGGGCGGCACATGCGGACAATGAAGTGGCCATTTGGAACATCCATTTGGATTCGGGCGCCAATATTACTTTGCCTAAAACCGATACGGCCATAAATAGGACCTTATACTTCTACGAAGGTTCGGAATTGCATATTGGGGATAAAACGGTAACCCGGAACTCTGGTGTAGATTTGCAGGCTGCCGAGAATGTTGTGGTCCAAAATGGGGGAAAAGAAGCCGATCTATTGCTGTTACAGGGGAAACCATTGAACGAACCAGTGGCAAAATATGGTCCTTTTGTAATGAATACCCAAGAGGAGATACAAAAAGCCATGCAAGAATATCAGATTACGCAATTTGGCGGATGGCCCTGGCCCTACCCGGATAATGTACATCCTCGGGAAAAAGGAAGGTTTGCCCAATATCCGGACGGCACCTTGGTAGAAAAGTAATCCTACCAGATTTAGCTCAACCCTATAACAATCAGACTCTTACGATGTGCGCCCCGATCGAACGCAGCCTATCGTCTATATTCTCGTAACCTCGGTCAATTTGCTCGATATTGTGAATGGTAGAAGTGCCCTTGGCGGACAAGGCAGCGATCAGAAGTGATATTCCTGCCCTAATGTCCGGGGATACCATGATGGTAGCCTTTAAGGTCGATTTAAAATCGTGACCGATTACCGTGGCCCTGTGGGGGTCACAGAGTATGATCTTGGCACCCATGTCTATCAATTTGTCCACAAAGAACAGACGACTTTCGAACATCTTCTGATGAATGAGCACTTCTCCCCGTGCCTGGGTGGATACTACAAGAATAATACTCAACAAATCCGGTGTAAGACCCGGCCATGGAGCATCTGCAATGGTAAGGATAGATCCATCGATAAAGTTTTGAATTTGGTATCCTTCCTTATGCCGTGGAATAAAAATGTCGTCGCCCCTTCGTTCTACCCGAATACCCAGTTTTCCGAAGACCGAGGGTATTAGTCCCAAGTCTTGCCAACTCACCTCCTTTATGGTCAATTCACTTCGGGTCATAGCGGCCAACCCGATCCAGCTGCCGATTTCGATCATATCGGGGAGCATGGTATGTTCCGTACCTCCCAGTTCTTCAACCCCTTGAATGGTAAGCCTATTGGAACCAACACCGGAAATTTGTGCGCCCATACGGTTCAACATTTTACATAGTTGTTGCAGATAGGGCTCGCATGCCGCATTGTATATGGTGGTCTCCCCTTCCGCTAGTACGGCCGCCATAACAATATTTGCCGTTCCAGTGACCGAAGCCTCATCGAGGAGCATATAGGCCCCCTTAAGCTTTTTAGCCTCAACGCCATAAAAATGTTCCTCCCGATTGTACCTAAATTTTGCACCCAGATTGATAAATCCCTCGAAGTGGGTGTCCAATCTTCGTCTGCCGATCTTATCCCCGCCCGGTTTGGGAATATAGCCCTTACCGAAGCGTGCCAATAGAGGGCCGACCAACATAATGGAGCCCCTTAGACCCCGACCGTCTCTTTTGAAATCATCGGACTGTAAATAGTCCAAGTTGATGTCATCCGCTTTAAACGTGTAGGACCCCTTTCCTTTCTTCTGGATCTTAACACCTAAATCCTCCAGCAACAATATCAATTTGTTTACATCCACTATATCCGGAATATTGTGGATCGTAACTTTTTCCGGTGTCAATAAAACAGCACAAAGTATTTGCAGGGCCTCGTTCTTGGCCCCTTGCGGCGTTATTTCACCGGAGAGTTGGTGACCGCCTTCAATTTTAAATGTTCCCATGTAGGATGAGGAATATTAATATCGCTTTTTACCGCGATTGTTTCGTTGGTTTTTCTTGCCGGTATTGCTTCGACCTGTTTTTGAAATCCTGTTCTTTAGAAATTGCCCGCTTTCGGTAAGATTCTCGTCCTCAAGATTGATTTGACCGTCGCTCAATTCGAACAAGTGTTTGAATATCACCTTATCGTCTACCGTATCCTTGTTCCAATTCAGGTAGCATTTTTTCATGTGATTGGCAATGGCATATTCCAGACCATCGCGCATATCTCCTTTTTCCCATTTCACGGCAACATCGATCATTCTCTTGATATTGTTCCCGTAAAATCGATATTTCGGATGGTTCTGCGGATACTTTAAGGGCTCTGGCCTTTGTTGCAATACTTCCTTGGAAGTAATGGGGAAAGGTGAATCCACATCGAGTTTGAAATCCGACATGATGAACAACTGGTCCCAAAGTTTGTGTTGAAAATCGGGTACATCCCTTAAATGGGGCTGTAAATTCCCCATAACGCTAATAATCGCTTTGGCCACACGATTACGTTCCTCTTTGTCCGCAATGGATACTGCATGGTCTACCATCTTTTGAAAATGACGGCCATATTCCGGAATAATCAACATGGGACGTTCCGTATTGTATTCTAAACTCTCTACTGGATTCAAATTATAAATTTTTACTTAGGAATAATTTTGGGGCGGTTCTAAAGGTATACGTACAAAGTAACAAAAATATACGCAAATATGCGGTCTATAGGGAAATTACCCCTTCTACCTGGCCCACTTCCTTATATTTTTGGATCACTTCCTCCGGGTTTTTCCTACTTACCGTTATGGATATACTGGTATACTTTCCCTTTTTTGACTTTTTGGATTCGATAACGGCACCGGTGTTGTCAAAAATCTCGTGTATCGCATTTATTTTCTCGTCGTCCGTATTAACAATAAACTTATACAGGTAGTTGGACGGCCAGGTCGTGCTCTCTTCGAGCTGCTCCTTTAACCGGCTGTAAAACTCATCGGATTTCTTGGTATTCATAGACATGTTTTGGCAAAGATAGTGCTTGTGTAACAGATTTCTTAACCTTAAGGGTATTGTTTACTTTTGCATATCTTATACATAACTTTTGAATCCGAAAAAAATTGTAATCACCGGCGGCCCCAGCACCGGCAAAACCTCAGTAATCCAAAGTTTGGAAGAAAGCGGATTTATCTGTATGCATGAGGTCATCCGAAGCATGACCTCCGAGGAAAAAGAGCAGATCGGGGTGGAATCCATGGCCGTAAACCCCATTGTTTCCGTAGCCGACCCTTTGGAATTTAACACCCGGTTGCTTCAAGGAAGGATAGACCAATTCAAAGCCTCGGAAAAAATAGCAACGGAGGTTGTTTTCTTTGATAGGGGTATACCGGACGTATTGGCATACATGGACTGTTTCGATCAGCCCTACGGCGGAGCGTTCGAAAAGGCTTGTGAAGCCTATCGTTATGATATGTTACTCTTAATGCCGCCTTGGTCTGAAATTCATGTGGTGGATGGTGAGCGCTTTGAAAACTTTGAAGAGACCCAAAGAATCCACCAATGTCTAAAAAAAACCTATGAGCGCTATGGGTATAGGGCGCATATCGTTCCCAAGGGCTCGATAACGGAACGTACAAATCATATTATACAACAACTAAATCTTGGATAATGGAAGACCGTCCCAGAGAAATTTTAAGGCGTTACTGGGGCTTTTCAAATTTTAAGGGTTCCCAAGAAAAGATTATTAAGGGCACCCTGGATGGAAAGGATGTTCTTGCATTGTTGCCTACTGGTGGAGGAAAATCCATATGTTTCCAGATTCCCGCCTTGGCCAAGGAAGGTATTTGCCTTGTTATTTCTCCCTTGATCGCCTTAATGAAGAATCAGGTCGACAATCTTAAAAAGAAGGGGATCAAAGCTGTTGCGCTTACTGGGGGAATCCGGTTTGAAGAGGTCAGCGACATCTTGGACAATTGTATTTATGGCAATTATAAGTTTCTCTATCTATCCCCGGAGCGCCTTAAACAGGAACTGGTAAGAGAACGGATTCAGCGCATGAACGTAAATTTAATTGCCATAGACGAGGCCCATTGCATTTCACATTGGGGGCACGATTTCAGGCCGGCCTATCTGGAATGTTCCAAATTAAGGTCGTTGCTCCCCGACATTCCTTTTCTGGCCTTGACCGCAACGGCCACCGAAAAGGTAATTCTGGATATTGTGGAAAACCTGGGGTATCAAGATCACAGGATATTCAAGGATTCTTTTGCCCGGGACAACATCGCTTTTAAAGTTCTTTGGGAGGAGGACAAACGCTATAAACTAAAAATGCTTTGCTCCAAGGTTCAAAAAAGTGCAATCGTATATGTCCGTACAAGAAGGCTAACCGAGGATTTGTCCCGTTACCTGAACGCCAATAGCTGTAGTGCCACATCGTTTCATGGGGGATTGTCCCAAGTGGAAAAGGAGAAAAAACTGTGTATGTGGCTAACGAACAAGGTGAAAATCATGGTAGCCACCAATGCCTTTGGTATGGGCATAGACAAACCCGATGTGGAAACGGTAGTGCATTTCCAAATCCCGGATAGCCTGGAAAACTATTTTCAGGAGGCCGGTCGAGCTGGAAGGAATGGCGAAATGGCCCAAGCAGTCCTTCTCACCAACAATGCAGATGGCCAGCAGTTGGAACGTCAATTTGTAACAACTTTGCCCAAGGTATCCCGATTGAAAAAAATCTATAATAAACTCAACAACTATTTCCAGATTCCCTATGGTGGTGGCAGTAATGAAACCTACCTGTTGAATTTTGATGCATTTTGCGCTACCTATCAATTGAACTCTAAATTAGCCTACAATGCCCTGCTTGTTTTGGATCTAAATTCGGTAATAGCGCTCTCCGAGGCTTTTTCCAGAACCAATACCGTACGATTTCTTGTCGGTAAACAAGGAATTTTCGAGTATCTTGAAAAAAATCGCACCGCGGCTCCCATAATACAAACCTTGTTAAGGACTTATGGTGGTATTTTTGATTTTGAGACAAAAATTAACCTGCATTTACTATCCAAAAAAACAGGTGCAAGCGAAAAGCAAATTGTCCAGGTGCTTGAACAATTGCAAAAAGATGGGATAGTCACTTACCATGCCGTAAACGAGGATTTGAGCATTACCTTCCTGGTCCCAAGGGAAGATGATGTTACCATAAATATCTTTGCGAAAAATGTAAGGGAACAAAATCGGCTGAAACAATACAAACTGGAATGTATGCTACGCTATGTACGTACGAATTCCAAATGTAGGAGTCGGCAATTATTGGCATATTTCGGAGAACATCAGGATCTAGACTGTGGTATCTGTGATGTTTGCCTGGGCAAGAATCGAAAATATGACGAAGCGCCCAAATCCATTGTCCAAGCAATTTTAGGCCTTTTGCATTCAGGAAATAAAACGTCGCGGCAATTGATCGCCGAGTTGTCCTATGAAGATGACCATGTGCTTGAGGCCATTCGATTTCTTTTGGAAACCGGGAAAATTAGATTAACTATCAAAAACCAATATGAAGTAAGCTAACTATGGAGAAGCTACGGATCATCTTTATGGGAACCCCGGAATTTGCGGTGGCCTCACTGGCCGCACTATTGGAAAAAGGGTACAACGTGGTTGGGGTCATCACCGCTCCGGACAGACCTGCTGGCAGGGGACGCAAACTCCAAGAATCCGCTGTCAAGGCCTTTGCCGTCAAGCAGGGGCTAAAAATCTTGCAACCGACCCATCTAAAAAACACCTCTTTTTTGGATGAACTACGATCATTACGCGCCAACCTCCAGGTGGTGGTGGCCTTTAGGATGCTCCCGAGAGCGGTATGGGGCATGCCCAAATACGGAACCTTCAACCTGCACGCCTCCCTCCTGCCCCAATATCGGGGTGCGGCGCCCATTAATTGGGCCATTATTCGTGGCGAAACCGTTACAGGGGTGACTACATTTTTTTTGGATGATAAAATTGATACCGGAGAAATCATATTACAGGAGAGGCTGCCCATAGAAGAAACGGACACAGCGGGAACGCTTCATGACAAACTGATGTCGTTGGGTGCGGAACTGGTATTGAACACGGTTGCACAAATTGAAAATGGGACTGTGAAGCCCCAAAAACAGAACAATCCGGAGAATCTAAAAAAGGCACCCAAAATACACAAGGAGACCTGTAAAATTAATTGGGGCGATCCGTTACAGGACATCTACAACCATATTCGCGGGCTTAGCCCCTATCCTGCCGCCTGGACCTCCTTGATCAATGACTTAGAAATCCTAACCGTGAAAATTCATACGGCTGCCATGGTAAAGGAAGACCATACCTTTAGTACCGGCCAGGTCCTACACACCAAAAAAGAAATTCGCGTTGCCGTTCCCGGTGGTTTTATTCAGCTTTTGGAAATGCAGTTAGCGGGAAAGCGAAAAATGAAAACCCAAGAAATCCTAAATGGCCTAAAATTGTCCGAAACGGCACATATGGCCTAAAGGCCCGCCATTATTGGGCTGCGAGAGAAGTAAAAATTACCTTACTTTATCAACAAACCTCCCGAGTTATCAACAAAAACGGCGATTTCCCTCGATTTTACTTGCGTTGGTGGCAAATCCATATAAATTTGTTCTTAGGTTTTAAAATTATTTAAACAACAATTAATCTAATTACATTATGAACAAAACAGAATTAATAGATGCTATGGCGGCGGATGCCGGCATTACCAAAGCTGCTGCCAAGAAAGCATTGGAGTCTTTCTTGGGAAATGTTGAAGGTTCCCTTAAGAGTGGAAATCGTGTTTCTTTGGTAGGATTTGGATCTTGGTCCGTATCCAGAAGAAATGCAAGGGAAGGAAGAAACCCTTCTACTGGTAAAACTATTCAAATTGCTGCTAAAAATGTAGTTAAGTTCAAGGCAGGTGCCGATTTGGGCAATGCGGTGAACTAGGTTAAAATATTTGCCTTGCAATATAAAGGGCATCCTGGGTCGAAAGATTCAGGATGCCCTTTTTGTATAGGAGCTTTTGGTATTTATGGGAATTATCTTATTTTAGATTCCATTAGTACTTTTTGCTATGCTGGGTCTCAAACCTAAAAAGGGTAAATTGCTTATTGCGGAACCGTCCTTGACCGGGGATGTTTCCTTTAATCGATCCGTTGTTTTATTGGCGGAACACAATGAGGAAGGTTCAGTGGGGTTTATATTGAACAAACCCCTGGAATATCATATTAACGACTTGGTAACGGAGATCAGCATCCCCTTTCAAGTATATAACGGTGGACCCGTGGAACAGGACAATCTATACTTCATCCACAAGGTTCCCCATTTGATCGACAATAGTATAGAAATTTCGGATGGTATTTATTGGGGCGGGGACTTTGAAAAGACCATAAGCCTAATCAATCAAAAGATTATTTCCGAAGACGATATTCGATTCTTTTTAGGGTATTCGGGTTGGTCTTCCCTGCAGTTGGACCAGGAACTATTATCAAAATCCTGGATCGTGGTCAAGAATAAGTACGAAAGTGCCATAATCCAAAAATCCTCCGTTGCCTTTTGGAAAGAAAAGATGATCGAATTGGGAGGTAATTATCTGCTCTGGTCAAATGCCCCGGAAAACCCCAGTCTTAATTAAAATTCGTTAGCCAACCGCCCCTAGGCGGATAACCGCATTCAATTTTCCTACTAATTCCCGGGCCACCTTATGGTCATATTTCTTTTTTCGATATCGTGTTATTGGAACAATGCCCGAAACGGAATTGGTGATGAAAAGTTCATCCGCCTTTTGAAGTTCAAACGGGGATATGGAGACTTCCTCCAAAGTATAATTTTCCAGTTTGGCTACGATTTCCATTAGCTTTTTTCGGATAATCCCATTAAGGCAACCATCCTTAAGTGGTGGTGTTTTAATGGTATCGCCCTGTACCAGGAACACATTCCCATTTAACGCCTCTACCACCATTTTATCCTGATTCAGCAAAAGACAATTGTCATAATTGTTCTCTTTGGCATAAATGCTACCCAATACGTTAACAAGTCTATGGGCAGTTTTAAGAGTAGAAAGCAAACTGGGGTTTACATAAAAATCCTTATATAGCTCAACTTCAATAGCGGCGTCTTCCAGGACGTAAAAGGAATTGTCCAGGGCCGTACATTCTATAATATAGGAAATGTCATTGCTCGATGGCAGATACAGTCCTCCGTCGTTTCGGAACACAGTGAGACGTATCCGTGCCGTCCCATTACCCATACCACTTTTGGATGTTATGGTTCTTCGTATTTCATCCTCCAGAAATTCCATGGTAAAGTGCATGGGTATTTCCATGCGCAAAATCCGCATGGAAGCCATAAGCCGGAGGTAATGGTCCTCCCAAAGCAATACTTGACCGCGCACGGCGCGCATAGTTTCAAAAAGCGAATCGCCATAACGCAGGCCCCTATTCCCGTGATTTAAAAAAAAGGATTCTTCAGTGAGAAGCTTGCCATTAAAATTGACCATAAAAAAACCTTGAAAAATCAAGGTCAAAGATAAAATTAAATGCCGGATGTTGCTATTGGGATCCCAGAACGTGCTTTAAATCGGACACTTGATTTTCCCACAACATTTTTCCCTCATCCAGTTCGTCCTCCTCGGCAAAATCGGTTATAAAAAGTGAGACGTCCTTAGTGATTTCGTCCACTATGATCTTCATTTCAAAATAAGAATCATCCTCGCTTTCGGCCCAAGTAAATCGGACGAATTCGTCACTTTTCCGTTTGATCAATTTCGCTTCTTCCTCCGATCCGTCCCAAATAAAACTGAACATCTCCCCACGTGAGTTTACATTATCCGCAAACCATTCCGAAAGTCCGGAGGGAGTGGACAGATATTGATACAGCAGTTGGGGGGAGGACTGTATGACAAATTCAAGTTCAAATTTTATTTTATCGCTCATTACGATACTATTTTCTTCGGGCAATATATAGATTTCCACATGATAAAAAAATAAAACAGGGGGAATAATTTAAAGTTCGGTTGTTGATAAGCAAGAAATTAAACTTTATATTTGCAGCCGTTTTAATCCAAATGGCGAGGTAGCTCAGGTGGTTAGAGCGCAGGATTCATAACCCTGAGGTCGGGAGTTCAAGTCTCCCTCTCGCTACAAACCCTTCCGATTTCCAGGAGGGGTTTCTATTTTAACCCCATGTACACCGTTTACGTGCTCCATAGCAAGAAGTTCGACAAAATCTATATCGGTTACACTTCCGATTTGGAAGGCAGGCTGGTCTCCCACAACGAGAAGGGCACCAAGGGATATACTTTGCGATATAGGCCGTGGACACTGGTCCATACCGAAACGTTCACCGATAAAAAGCAGGCCATGCGAAGGGAAAGGGAACTCAAATCCGCAAGGGGAAGAAAATTCATCCGTGAGGAGATTATCGCCCGACCGTAATATCATGGGCGCATGGGATCCATATCCGCCAGCTGGCGGACGGGAGTTCAAGTCTCCCTCTCGCTACAAACCCTTCCGATTTCCTGGAGGGGTTTCTATTTTAACCCCATGTTCACCGTTTACGTGCTCCATAGCAAGAAGTTCAAGACGATTTCCAACGGCATTAGCGTTCGATCAATTTATCTCCAATAATGGATTCATAAACCTGTTTGCGAAAGGATCTGCTTATTCTAATCTTTGATTTGCCAATATGGACCAGGTTTCCTTCTATTTTTGTCACGTGCCCTACGCCTATCAAATAAAATCTATGGATGCGTATGAATTTTTCCTTTGGTAGTCGAGATTCAATGTGTTTTAAGGAAACAAGTGTGAGATACCTGTCCTTATAAACGGTATTGATATAAACATAATCGTTGGCCGTTTCAATGTAAGTGATGTCTTCAATGTAGATTTTAATGACCATTCCATCCGATTTGATGAAAATATGGTCACCACTCTCTTCGGTGTTGATTCTTTTATCCATCATGGTATAAATACTGTCCAATGAATTGAAAAGAAAGTGGGGATTGATTTGGTTATTGCCCCATATTCCCAACTCTTTTTCAAACTGCTCTTGCCTAATTTGTTTTATCAGTTTTTCTTTTTTGAACCATTCGTCTACTAAAAATAAAGTCATGGATAGGCACAAAGTGATAATGACTTCCGTTACAATGGCAATTTTACCCCTAAGGGATAGGAAAAAATCAGCTGTCGATACTTGTATGTCCCTGAAATGGAAAGAAAGATAGTGGGAAGACATGATGGTTACCAAAACTGTACTGCAAGTAAGGAATAGAATATAAGTGGCAAGTTTTCTTTTTAACAAGAAACGGGGAATCAAAACATATAAATTCACATAGACCAAAATGACATAGAGTAAAAAAGGGACTGCATTGGTCTCTAGGTTCTCTAGGAAGCTTATATTGTAGTTCAAATCATGAACATTCCAAAGGAGGAGGTATAATAACCAAAACAAAATGTGTTTGGAGGCTTGGCCCATGGTACAACCTATTTGTTATCTTAAAAAGTGAAGAATGCGGTCAACTATTTCAAAATCAGCCCCTGTTTTACCTTAAGAACAATACTCTCATTGATATTTGAAATATCCCTAATAGGATTCTTGTTGAGTACCAAAAAACTACCTTCGTAGCCTTCCATCAGCTTTCCAATTTTACGATTTGGAAAAATGGTCTCGGTTGCATTTATTGTCCACATCCTCAATAGTTCTTGATTGGAAAAGATATTCAATTCCTGTAAGAAATTAAACTCTTGTACGGAATTATCGTTATACATATCGGAACCAACCGCCATTCTTATTTTAGCTTCTTTCAACAATTTCAGGTTGGAACGAACATTTTCGACCAATTCGGTATAATTCGCTTTTTTATTGTTCTTTTTGACAAGGGAAACGGTGGTAACCAATGTAATGTTCTTTTTTTTAGCCAGTCGGATATCTTTTTTGTGAAGGGGCTTGCCATTATGAATTTCAGGCAAATGAGCAATCTCATCCACCCCGGATTTGACAGCGACCCGAAAATCATGGGCGGTAGCCACATGCGCGCTCACCCTAAAACCGGATTTATGGGCTCTATTTACAATGGAAGGTACCATAATAGGTTTCAGTCCTTTTTTTCCAAAGTAGGTGGTATCATTTTTACGTTTTTCATACTCCTCCGAATAGAGCAACATAATTTTGATAAAATCCGGTCGAAATGAAACGATCTTTTCCCATTTGTTTTCCAAATCACTAAGGTCATCAATGATAAAATAACCATGGGATTCCAAGTCTTCCAAAGAATCGAAAAGACCATTGAAATAACCGAACTGAAAATACCGCTTTCTCAGCGCAATGGGATGTCCCCCGGTTCCTGTAAGTGGAGCATGTGCCATCTGAACATCAAGCCCATCCGGTTTGTTGTAGTGGTGCATCAAAGGAGCGATTCTTTTTTTAATGGACGAAAGAAGCTTGACATAAAATATTCCATTGTTCAAATATGAACCAATTCGCTCATCCAATTGGTAGGCACTTTCCAAATTATGATTATGGGCTTCCGCAAATGGGGGTATAACGTAGTTATTGGATAAATCTATTAGGGTATCCACCTGCGACAATGCGGAAAAGTGAATCAACCCATTTTTTAGCCAAACGGTCTTCCTTTCAAAAGTTTTTCCATTATACCATTTCCCGTTGATTAACTTGATGGTTAAACTTGTGCGGTTTTCCTTTACATATGGGACGGGCCTTACCAAGGACAGTTTAGTATTACAACCGAGCAATAAAAGAATACACCATAAGACCTTTTTCATTTCGCGTCGCCCCGGATAATTCATAAGGTAAAGAACGGGAAACAAGCCCGTAGGTTAAAAACTGATAGCTGGGCCGGGTATTACTGTAGGCGAATTGTTGTTGATGATAGGCCAAAGGTAAATGCAAACAGTGCCCTTAATCACCTCCGTTTGGATAAATGAAGTAAACTTATGAAACCTCTCTCTATTATGTTGTCCAGACTCTACCCTCCCTTAAAGGAACACTTCCGCAATTGGTCGCCAACAATCTCCTACTCCAGGAAAAAGCAATGCAGCGGATATTGTTGAAAGGCAATCCATGTCCTGGAAGTTGTACAAATGCATGCTGTTCACCTTTGGCCCCTACTTATGTTCTTCACGTCACAGCTGGCGAAATTCAAAGGGTGTCCATGATAAAAATCGTAGATATGCTCGGTTGATTCATTATCGCGGACAAAGGAGGAATATTATGTACACGAATATGGACATACCCCAAAACGAAAAACCTCGTCCAAGGAAAGGTTGGTGATCATAGTTCGGGAATTGATAATTAAGACCAACGGGTTCGAGAGAAACGGATACCGATATAATTATTCCAGGGGAATTTGGACAAGATACCAGTTAGTAAATACAGGATAGTACGACTTAATTCAGGAATTAACGCAAATAAGGCGTATTTTTAATGGAAGCCTACAACTGGTTGGCTCCGATTATTCTTACCTAATATGATAAGATCAAGGCGGATTGCAGTTACAAAAGTTGCATTGATTGCTTTTTTAGGATGGATTGTTTCCTGTACCAATGATAATGGGGAAACAACAAATAATGGCGATACAACCGAGTTCCGTGCCAAACTTTTAAAACGGACCACGGTTCCAGGTCTAGGCGAGACCAATTATTTTTACAACGAACAGGACAAGCTTATACTGATTACCAAAGTAAATAGTAGAACGGCGGCCGATTCAACTTTCTTGCAGTACAACAATGGGGTATTGTCCCAGGTTGAACAAAAAATATATTCCCCTTTCGGTGGTATTACGAACATCGAAATCATTTTTGCACAATTCACTTCCACCGGGGCTAGTGGCACCTATACGGTATTCGATGAGAGCGGAAACGCGCCCCAGGAGCAAACATTCGAATATACCTTTTCCGACAATCTGATGAAGTCCGCCAATTTTTTTCGATCGGACGGTTCAAAAAATCTGGAAAGGATCTATATCCATGACGAGAATGGCAATCTTACGCAATGGGACCAAAAGTTTTATCGTCCGGGCGGTACCGTACATACCGAAAGGAGTTATACGTTTACCGAATGGGATGCCAATGGCCTATCAACAAAGAGCTTGTTCTATTGGACCTATAATATGGATATCTTTCAGGATATCCAGTTTACAAAAAACAATTGCCTAAACCTGATCGATGGCGATGAAATCTTTACCTATTCCTTTTCGTACGATCCCGAAGGCAATGTAACCAATTACAATGCCATTGAAGCCGGGCAGTCGATGACCTTGGAGTACTATGATTGAACAGGGCCACGAACACTAGCCTTTGGTAGACCGGTACAGATTTTTGTTTTCAAGAAGTTACATGAGGTATAATAGGTTTATCCAAAATCATGGGCCTCCTAATTAAAAAGTCGGTTGATTACCGGTTAGGCCGTAATACGCGGTCCCTCTACTTTTTTATGAGTATGGCCCAATCCGATTCAACATCGTAGGGAGGCGGTCCTATTTCCAATGTTTCCTTGACGGCAACGCTTTCTTTTTTATGTTTTATCAGTTGACCTCCCTTTCGCGGGTCGTACCAAAACATTTGATAGTCGCCCGGGTGCTCCTCTAGATTCAGTTTTACCGAACCTCCTTTCTTGAGGTAAACCACGTACACCTCGCCTTCCCTACTGAAACAATAGGCGTCCGAACTGTTGATTAACTGGTCGGAGCTCTTCATTTCCGTATACGGCAGGTTTTCAAAAAAGTTCTTTGCCACGGCGGTTTGTTCCCAGACGTTCTCCCTGCTGTACCATTCCTCGGCGTTTAGGTCGTGAGGCGGTGTGAGCCAACCAAAATACCATTCCACCCCTGCTCCACCAGCCATTAAGGTAGACCAAAGTACCTCGGTCCGTAGGGAATCCATTCGGGTATTGATGGCGTCGGTAGGAGTACCGGTATGCCAAGGACCGATTTCATCCATGGATACGATCCAGGGGCGTTCACTCTTTTTGGAAACCTCGATCCAGTGCTTAATGTCACTATGGATATCCGTGATATCCGATACCTGCATCGACAGTCCGTCCAGGCGATCAAACCCCACCAATCGATCAATGATAGGTTTGCGCATCTCCTCTTCAGGCATGGTATGGATAACAATGGGGTTGTCATAAGGATCATGATCCTTGACATATCGGATCATCGAAAAACGCTGTTGGTCACTTTGTCCTTGGGGCCACCACGGGGCTTGACCGTTTTCCTCGCCCATATTCCATATGATGTTCTGGTGGTAACCGAATCGGGCGATCAATTCGCGATAATAGAGCTTTCGTTCGAGGTGGGTATCGCCATCATCCAGAATGAGTTCGTTTTCCTTTTCCTGGGTGACCAGGTGCATAATAATTCCCAAACTTTCGGCATGGGAAAAAATGATGTCCCATTGCGCCAATTTGCTAACATCATAGCGTTTGAAGTCTTTCTTTTGGTGCGAGAGAAATGGCCAGACGTCCTTGGCATCCCCTTCGATGTTCAAGGTTAGGGCGTAAACGGCATTCATACCCTTGGAGGCCAAATAGTTCAATGCGCCCAAAATGCCCTTGCCCTTTCCATTTTGCCATTGGGGGTCTTCCGGTTTCCAGTCCTTGATATGTGCCTCCCAAGTTTTGATTGAATTGCCATCGGGTTCGTAATTGTAGGTGCCATCGATGTCCTTATAGGCCAAAAAATTCTCCGGCGAATTCGCCCCAAACTTCAGCAAAGGGTTGCCATCCTGTGTATGGAAATACCGGCTTTTGTGATACTGTAATCTTCCGCTTTGTGCAAAAAATCCGGCATTCTTATCTGCAGGCAAAACCTTTAGGTTTCCATTGATACCATCATGGGGTGCAACCGATTTACCGGAATAAAGATCATCGTCTACCGCTATCTCCTTTCCTCTTTTGAAGGATACGGCATATTGCCAATTTCCCGGTCGGTCAGGAGTAAAAATAACTCGCCACGTACCGCCTTGGTCCGCACTGCTTTCAGCCGCATTGCCATCCGCGGCATAAAAACCGGGTACGGAGTAAACGGCATCTTCCAGAGAAAATTCGATTTGTAGCCGATAATCTAGGAATGGATTGACCGCTGCCGTTTCGGAGGCGGCTTCAATTTCAAAATTGAGGATAATCGGTTGGTATTGTCGGTATGTTTGTCCCCAAAGGCCCTGGGCAAAAAACAACAGACCAAAAATAAAATAGAGGTTGGGTATTTTTTTCATAGTTATTGGGTTTCCTGTCATTTCAAAATATGAACAGTTTTTATGGAGTAAGTTTTTAAACAAATCGATGTCCCAGGTTAATTGCATGGTATTGATGCAAAAAGCCTAGTTGGTTTGGACGATTAGGCCTTGCTAAAAATACAAAAAGCTGGATGGTAATGCCCTAGCTTTTTTCAGATAGGTTTATTTATAACATAACCTCTACCAGTTCGATACTAGCGGTAACAAAAGAAAGGATATAGCCATGGGCAGCACCAGTCGATTTTTCGAAGGGAACGGCGCGAGGTGTAGAGGACCATTTAAAAAATCAGAAATTCTTATGGGAATAACTGGTGAGATACCATATATTGGTGTTTAATTCAAATTGATATGTAACATCATAACCAGAATCTTTTATGTAAAGTCTCCAGTTGGCCCTAGTTTTTTCAACTAGTATCTCGCTTATTATATTTTCATTCTTTTCATGATTCTTATCTTCCTCAAAATAAAATGCCCAGTCCTCTCGTGTCCAAACATAATTATCACTGCTAGTTTCCGAATCGGAATTAAATCCTACCATTGGGAATTTAATCCTATTATATCTAAAAACAGAGTCCTTGATGAATCTTGATAAAAATTCATCAAAATGTTCTATTTTTTGAAACTGTTTATCCAAAGCTGTATTTTTTGAAGTAAGATGTGTGTCACCATTATTCTCGACAATCACATTCTTATTCTGGTTGACCTCTGAGGAACCAAAAGAATCAAGAATTGTTTCCGCTTTTGAAACGTCTTCCCTCTTTTCATTTTTACAGCTTGAAAAAAGAACCAATAAAACAAAAACAATTAAATTTATTTTCATCATATTATTTCATCCCCTAGTCGGGGTTTAGTAAAAAAGAATAGGATTAAGTCAGTAGAACATTTTAAAAGACTAAACCTTCAATGCGTGGGTAAAGATGGACATACTTTACCCAAAATAAGCCAAGACTCCATTTGATAGTTAGCTTTTCCATATATACAAATAACACAAACGACTTAAACTTTTGCCTTCAATAACAGTAATTTGGAGCACTATTTACTAAGTAGATTCGTCCAATATTTCCGCCAGATACCAACAGCCGTCTATTAGTTTGAACTTATAGGTCACATGGATACCATTATCTATCCCAAGTAATTTATATAGGTTATGATTTTTCTTTTTCTCGATTTCAACTTCGTATTTATCATACTCATTATTAAAAGCCTCCTTATCTTTGGCAAAGTCAACGAAATTAAAAGAACCATATTCAACGATTTCCAGTGTAGGGGTTTTATCTGTTACGTCCTTATAATAAAACCATTCTAAAGGATATTTTACCCTATTCTTTTGAAAGATACTGTCCTTGGCAAATCTTTCGAAGAAAGCTTCAAAGGTCTGATTGCAGTCTTTGGCCATTTCGATGGGTTCAATTATTTGTTCTTTCTCTTCTTTGTGATTGTCCACTTTCTCGCTCAATACGGTTGATTCAATGGTACTGGAAGAAACCTCTTTGTTACGAGGTTCCTGCCTGCATGAGAATGTTACCATCATTATCCAAGCAAATACGGGCCATTTTATTTTAGTCATAATCTTTCTCTTTCCTAGTTAAAATCCACGGTCCACGCAGTTTGGGAATAGTAATTGAGCGGATATTGAGGTACTCGTTATTGTTGCCGTATAGATTCACCAACTACAAATAAGCTTAGCTGCTCCACAATATCCAAATTAAAGTTTTGAAACAACCACGCCGCACCAGGATAAACCTGTCCTTCTTTGGCGGGTACTGTGGATTTGGAAGTAATAACAGGAAAGTATTCTTTTGTGGTGGTCGCAAAAGCTCTATTCCTCATAATCAAAAGCGATATTTACACATCTTACTTTTTTAGGGTCAATTAAATTAAATTTATTATTTTTTAAATCTACTTTCCAAGCTTTTAAAGTTTTATCAAAATATTCCTTGTCTTCATATTCTGAAAATGCAAAAATCTGCTTAGCATCGGCATCATCTATTTTTTCACATTCGATTAAATCGGTCAAAGCCTCCTCACTATTACTTAGATAGTAAACGGTATCCAAAAGTATATATGCTGCCTCTTTTGATATAGAGTTTACTATTTCTTCTAAAGCCAAAACATGTATATCAGAGTTCTTTAAATAGGTCAAACACCTATTGCGTTCTACAGAGTTTATAGTAGAAGTACTTATAATTTCAAAATCCTTAAAAATCTTTAAATCAGTTAACCTTCGGTATTCGATTTTACTTGACTTGTGTTGATTTACTCTATTTAAATCAGATTTCGCAGCATCCCAATAGATCTTTTTATTTATGTCCTTATTGATTTGTAAACTATTCTGATTAATTTCTGTACTGTCTTTTACTCTATGACCCTTACCCTCAATTTCTACAGGCTGGCGAAAGACTTTATTTTCTTTACAGTTTACAAAAAGAACTAATAATGGGAGTATAGTTAAGTTTATTCTTATCATATCATCTAAAATATTTTAAAATCCGCAATCCACACAATCTGGTCTAGGTGGAAAGGGACTGGGTGAAGGATTAGGTGCCGGGCTTGGATTAGGAACAGGGCTGGGTGAGGGACCTGGAGTCGGACCCGGTGTTGGTATAGGTACTATAGGTGCCGGTGCCGGAGTCGGTACAGGTGTAAGTGTAGGCCTTGATTCAGAAGAATTACTACTTTCCTCCGTTTCCGAGGATTCTGAAAAAAGCCTAATAGCAAAGTCTGCCCAAAAAAGAGACCATTCTATACTACTTCCAAAACCCAAAGCAGGCATTTCCCTTCCATGAAGTTTTTGATCCAAATCATATATTGATCGGGGATCTACCTTATTTGATTTATTAAAGACGCCCTTCAAAGAATTTGCTTTAATAATCTCAAAATGTAAATGCGGGCCTGTACTTCCTCCCGTATTTCCGGATGTAGCTATCAATTGGCCATTAGAAACATTATCTCCAACAGACACCATAGTTCCGTATTTTTCTAAATGTCCATACAATGAGTAATACCCATTAGCATGTTTAATTACAATATATTTACCATAACCCTTGGTTTTTCCATCCTTTGTTCTTTTAACATTCCAACCAACTTTCACCACCTCCCCTCTTGCAGCTGCCCTGACCGAAGTTCCTATGGGCGCTGCTAAATCCAGCCCTCCATGATTTCCATTTAATGCTCCGGTTATTGGATCTATCCTAAGTCCAAAAGCGCTGGATATTCTATAATAATTAATAATTTGTGGTAAAGGTATATTACCATCTTTATCAAAAAAGTATCGTGGGTTGTTGAATGCATAACTATAAGGCGAATAGGAGTACATCTGCTCTGATAGCGGGTCAAGATTCATCCATCTCCCTAAATCCGAATTGTAATTCCTTGCCCCAAAATCATATGTCTCAAGTCCAAGGCTCTCATCATATTCCTTGCCACCGAACTTGAATCGTTGCGCCACATCGTTGCCAAGGGCACTATCGCCACCAGAGTTATAACCTTTGTGCTTAAGGCCAAAGGGATAATAGTTGGATTCCTCGATTATTGTTGGAGTGCCCGGGTTACTCGGATCTTCGGCATAGGACAACCTGATGTTGCCCAAATGATCCTTGTACTGATAAATATAATTGTAAGGCCCCTCGTCCGCGCTTGGCTGTGACAAAGCAAGACTTGGGGTGATGTAGCCTTCGGGATGGCTGAAAAACTGTAGCGTACCGTTTTCATAAACATAATTGCCCACATATTGGGTAACCGTGTTTACTAGGTTACCTTCACTGTTGCCCGAGACCCTTTTTTCTAGCTTAACGCCAATGGCATCGTACACATAATCGATGGTTCCATTATTACCGTTCGCATTAACATCCACCTTTACGGGCAGGTTGAGATGGTTGTAGGTGATGCCCGTGATTCCCTTGTTTCGGTCGATCTCCAGGTTGCCATTGGTATCGTATGCAAAGTCGTCCCCGGTATTTGCACCGTCCTTGAACCCAAAATCTACGTTGCCCGAATCGCTCACCTTGGTCAACTGGTTCCCCGATCCATAATCATAATCCAGGATGTCCATATCGGGGTAGGTGATGGTCCCGTTATCGTCTTGCCAACCGTTCCGATCGAGGGTCAGGATGTTCCCCATCTTGTCATAGGTGATATGACTTACATCGTAGTTGCCCGTATTATCCATAGCGCTGGTGATACGGTTCAGTGCATCGTAGGTGTAATTATAGGACTTTAAGGTATTGTCCGTATTTGCGGTGCGCCACCGGGTCTGTGAAATGTTGCCGTTGTACAATGGATCGGGGGATTGGTTGTAACTCAGGCTAAAGTTAAACAATTTGTTCGGTACCGCATCGGAAATATCGTTGATTCCGGTTAGCCACCCCCTAATATTGTAGGTGTAGTCCACTTCCTGTAGGCCTTGGGTCGCGGTATAACTACTACCTGGTTTGCCGCCTACTTTCTTACGGGTCAGTTGACCCAGTTCATCATAGCTATTATATACGATAAGCTCTTCGGACTTGCCTGTTCCCGGGGCATCGGGATCTATATAGAGGCGTGCGCCGGGTAAAAGGGTAGCATCTGTGACCGTAATACTACTGGTTGCCACCTGGCTTTCCGAGATGGTCCCACTCAAGGGTAGGTTCACCATAACCGCGCCCGGACAGGAATCACCCAGGGTCCCGTCCCCGATACATTGGGTCTGGGCCAAGAGACGACCCGTAGGATCATAGGTGAAATTATCGATGGTAACAATAGTGGCACCGTTGCGGGTATGCGCCGTTCTTGTCAGCAACGGTTTCCCGGCAAAGTCCAGTAGGGTCTCCACAACATCCACCGTTCCCAGATAGGTATTTTCGGAATGGGTCTGGACGATCCTGCCCTTGGCATCGTAGTATGTCCGGGTATTGATCCATACATTAGGTCCGGCTACATCCAATACCTTGACCCGCGTCCCTGTGGGAAGTCCCTTTAGGCGGTCGCTACTGGTCCCTACCGGATCGGGGCCCAGTAAATCCACCATCCCGGGAGCGCCAGAAGGGCCGTCCACATAGGTATCGTAATAGTTGATGGTCAATACCTCATCCAAGATGACCATAGGCTCATTGGGAGCGGTGTCATTGTTCGGGTAGGCCCCGTTATCATAATAGATATCCGTACCTCCAAACGTAAGATCAGAACCGCTTTGTATTACCCACAAAGGGTCGGTCATGGCATCCACTTCTCCTTGGATCTGTTCCCTTGAATAATCACTGGTCTCCACAGCTATACCGGTATAGGCCACCTGGCCGAAGGCATCGTACTTGGTAAAAAGCCACTCGTCCGCCGTAAGATCGGGATCGTTCTCCGTCCTCTGGTTGGCGTCCTGGGTCATGATCGGCTGGTCCAACTTGTTATAGATAACATATTCCCTTCCTTTGCCCGGTAACTGCTTTTCCACCAATCGGTTGCGGTGGTCGTACACGTACTGGTAGCCCAGATCCTCCAAATGGGCCTGGATTTCCGCAAGGCTGGCGGTACTTCCTTCCATCTTGGGCGGCAGTACATAGGACAGGTTGCCATAATCGTCATAGACGTAATAGGTATCATGGGGTTCCTGCTGTCGAGCCGCCTCGCCATCGTCATCGGTATCACCATCCCTGTTGCGGTCCATGGCCGGTACATCCGCATAGGTCCGTTTTAGCACTACCCGGCCCTGCTTGTCCGTAAACTCCTCGGTGTTGTGCAATTTGATGGTTCCCGGGCCTGTGGAGGTATGGTTCTCATCGCGGGTCACATTCTTATAGAGATCGCCTTGCGAATAGAAGCCATTTTCTTCCAATGTGGGGTTCTCCTCCCCACCGCTCAGGTCCACCTTGAACAAACGCACGTTGTCGTTGTCCGGGGACTTCGGGTCGTTCGGGTCCTGGACATTGGCCGAATAGGCAAACTCAATGCTATGGTCGTCCGCCATGGCGTCCAGTTTCCAGTCCTCCCCGGGGGCGGCCTGTTTCAGGACCCGGTTCAGGGGCGAAGGCTCAAAGTATTTTTGGGAATAGGCATTGACATCGGCCTCGAGCAGACCGGTGAAATCGTCCCCGTATACCGGATGGCCCTTATAGTATTGTTTCGTGGCCAATTCCATATCGGTAATACGAAAGCTTCCCAAAGATTCAACGGATTCATAAAAAGGCAACCACTCCTTGTCCTGCCGTCCATAGGCATCGTACCCGATATGGGTCACGATGTCCTTTTCGTCGTTGGGGGACTGCCGGATACCGATCTGTTGCATGGGCCGGCCCAGGCCATCGAAATAGGTGATGTCCTGGACATAATCGTTTTCTACATTGAAAACTCCGTCACCGCCCTCGTCGAACTTTTGGTCCGGGACCGTGTTCCGCGCCTCCTGGTAGGTCCGGGTATAGACGTAGTTCTGGTCCAGGGGATCCAGGTCCTCCGGGGGCGTACATAGGTTCTCCAGGGAGTAGGCGCCGTCGTCGCAATCGTCCACGGGTATTTGCAACTTGGTCCATCCGGTACCCGGACTTCCACAAGAGGTGGTTTGAGCCGAGGCATGTCCGTCCCCATCCGCGTCCAGGTACCAAGTGGGCACCACATTGGTAGTATTGAAATTGGAGGGACATACGTCCGTTTCGTCGTTCCGTGTCCACCCCAGGGCACGGTCCGCACAGTCGTCCTCGTAACCCGTCAGGGAATCCGGAAAACCGTCGCCGTCCGTGTCGGGGTACCAGCGCTTGAGGATACAGGGCTGTTCTATGACCATGTCGAAATCGTCCGTATCCGGATTGGCGTCGTTTACCCTCACAACCACCGTTTTAGGTCCGGTCCCGTCGTTCGGGCCGACGCTCACCTCGATCTGGTCATCGGAAAGCTTGTTGTAGGAAATACCGGTGCCGTCCCCCGAGACCACGGTGTACTGGAAGTCCCCGATCGAACCGGAGCAGTTGCTATAGGCGATATCGAACACCTGTGAACCCCCCTCGGCCGGGAAATCCCCCGGGGCGGTCACCGTAAGCTCGCAGGGAAGGGGTACGCCCTCCTGTACCACTGCAAAGGAACCGACGCCCTCCCCGTTGACCAATACGTTCACCTGCCCGCCCCGGTCGATGTTACCCGTATAGTTAACACAGCTCAGGTCCAGGGTATTGTTCGAGACCGAGATGGTCAGCCATGTCGGTTTCCCGGTGTAGGTAATGGTCCGGGGCGTGGTGCATCCCGCGGTAAAGCCGCTCAGGGTCACTGCGTCGTTCCCGCCACTAGGCTGGAAGACGACATTGTTCTTGTCCAGGCTCACCGTGCACGGGGGCAGGCAGCCGTTGTTGCCCGAATAGGCCTCATTGGGGCAATTGTCCACGGTGGTGTCCAGCGTCCATCCCGTCGTCCTGTCGGCGCAGTCGTCCTCGTAGTCGGACAGGGAATCAGGGAAGCCGTCATCGTCCGTATCCCGGTACCAGCGTTTCGGTATACAGGGCTGGGTCACCTGTACCGAGAAGTCCGGCCGGTTCCCGTTGTTGTCCGTTACGTCGATCACCGAGGTCCGTTGGGAGGCGGTGGTATTGGCCGTGGCGGTTATCCGGAACCGCGTGGCGGAGACCTGGTCGAAGCTGAGCCAGGAACCGCTGCCCGAGACCACCTGGAAACTGTAGGAGGGGGTGTCCGATCCGCAGTTCGCGTAGGCAAGGTCGAAGTCCAAACCGCCTCCCCCGGAGGCGAAGTCACCGGGGTCCGACACCGATACCGTACAGGGAGGGGGCGGTGCCCCGGCCTGGTTCACCTGGAAGCCCCCGACCGCGTTCTGGCCGTTCCAGACGATGGAGGCGCCCCAGGTCCGGGAACCGCCCGTATTGGGTTCCGCCTGTACCGTGATCTGATAGGTCGACGGGTTGATGGACACCGAAAGCCACGAAGGGGGCGGGTTGCCCAGGCTGAAGGGGCCGCTGCACCCGGTGATGTTCCGTACGGCGCTCCCTCCGGAGTCCGAAAAACTTACCGTGGATATGTTCCCGATGCCGAAGCACTGTGCCCGTAGGCCCATGGTGGAAACCGTCAGTCCGAGTACCAGAAAAAGTACCCATGACAATTTATTGGGGGTATATATTGTATTCTTCATCTTTTCGAATATTGTTTTGTCCTTAATCGTTTTGTTGGCCCCTGTAATGGTACTCGTAGTCGCTCACCAGGTGATCGTCCTGGTCGCGGACCTCCTTCAGGCGATTGAAGCTGTCATAGCTATAGTAGATCGTATAGCCCCGGGGATCGGTAATACTGGTGACCCCGATCAACGGGTCGTAGGTGTAGGTAGTGACCAGGGCATCGGGGAGCGAATCCCGCAATGCATCCAAGGCCTGCCTTAATTCCCCTTCCTCGCCGTTGTAAATTCGGTTTCCCGAACCATCAAAAGTATCAACGGTTCGGTCCACATCCTCGTTCGATTTTGTTTCCAGCTCGGGAACCAAGGCTTCCACCTGGTCGTAAGTGGCGTTCTCTATCTTGGCGATGGGATATTCCCGTTTGTAGCCCCACAGGTATATGGTATTGATTCCATTTGTCCGCCGTAATTCTTTGATATTGCCTCCCGAGATATCATAATTTATATGGTACCTTTCCCCATAACCTGGCGCCAGGATATTGTTTGGATCGTGCGTAGATGATACCAAAAGTTTATCCCCTTCATACTCAAATATTTCCGACGGTCTGCCCGCAGCATCAAGCTTTTTTATGGTTCCAGAACTTAAACTGCCGTTATAATGGTTCTCTTCTTTTATGGGAATACCAACAATATTTTTTGATAATAGTTCCGATATGTTCCCGATTTCTTCGTAATCCTCGGGATACCAAAATTTACTTTCCATATCCGGGCCTTTACTGCCCGACTTGATTTCAGTTATCAGCTGATAATGGTCATCGCTATAAACATAATCTGTTCGAGTCGCGACATATTTGGATATGTCATCGGAACCGTACACGGTGTCTCTAACGGATGCAATTGCTGATGACCAGGTGTCAATTTCATACAACTGATCAATTATTTCACCGGTGATTTCAGGTGTCAGGTCGGAGCCTCCCGGACTAGGATTCAAAGTGTAATCCGAGCGACCCGTCCTTGTTCCGTAGAATTGTAAAAACGGTACTCTCGAATTATAGGAATAGTGTGTTGTCCTTACTTTTTTAATTCCTTCACCATCTTTTGCAAAATCCTTCCTATACCTTATCCGTCCCCTTTCAAAGTCATGATTGTCAACTGGGGCATATGGAAAGACAGGCGATATGTCGGAGTAAGTATTATAAGCATATTGGGTTTCCCCGTTTTGACCTTGGCGCTCTATGACATGGGCATATCCGACATAGGCACCTTGGGTGGTGGCCAGGGGATAGTTGCTATGGGAGGTCCTTACGTGATAACGGCATCGTTGCCCAGTACCGTCACCGTTGTTTACCGTTACCTGGAGGTGGTGACCGTAGTCCGGAAAATTAATGAGTACTCCACTGGACATTGAAGGGTCATTCTCGTCCTCATAGCTATATTCCGTTATTACTGGACTTCCCGATCCTTCTGGATTGGCCACAATCTTTTTTATGCGCAGGCCCCCGGCGTTTCTATTTTCCGGTATCGTATCATTGTGGACCGGAACTCTGGCCCGGATTGCGATAGAAAAATCCACGGTCGTCCCATTTCCTGGGTAACAGTCAAAATCAAATTCTAGCCTGTATTCTCCCTCAGGCCATATTTCTTTAACACCATTCCATGAATTATCAAGCTCTTTCCACCGGTTATCGTCCTGTAGTACATAAAAGTGGGCATAATTACATTCGGCGGTATCGTCACCGATAATGGCATCAAGACCCGCGATAAAATATTCTACCTCGGCTCCGCCGGAAGGGATCTCAAAAGTGGCGTGCGATAGGTAAGGTGAAGAAATGTCATCAATCGCTGTTTGAGCATTAAGCACTAAATCTTGGGTCGTGAACTGGGATTTCTCTAATCTTTCATCGGTCGAAGTGTTTCCTTCGTACGTAAATTCAGTTGTGCCCCCGGTGGGGTATTTAATCCGTTCCAACAGTCCTGCCATAGCATACCTGGGATATGCATTTCTGTCTGCGCCATCTACAAATACTTCGGTTTCATTCTGCGTTATGGTATATTGTGCAATTAGGCTTTGGTTGTTTATCTTACCATTGTAATAGCCCCAGTGGTCCTGAGCGAGGGAATATCTGCTCGGCAATGGCTCCATCGTATTGTATTCAAAACTATGGACAGGATTGGAAGTCGTGCCGGATTTTTCTTGGATCGAGTCCAAGCGCAATCGTTTATAAATCTCCGTGGGCCTATGGCATCCGTCGCTATTGTCTCCAAAATATGAGTAATTGAAATCGTATTTTTTTATCAGTTCATCATCTTCTGGAATGTTCGGGTCATTTGTAGCATAAATCTCAATTTCATCCATGGATTTATCGTCGACCAAATCGCACCTTACCTTATTGTAATTGAAATTCACGTAGCCGGAAGCAAAATTTATTCTCCTCAAGCGATGGGTGTCATTTTTATGGGTCAAAAAGCAACCGGATACATCTCGCAGGCAATCTCCGGAATGGGTATAGGAAAGCGGTACGTAGTCGGTTTCGGTGGCCAAAGACGAATACGAGTATTGGACAGGGTCATATTCCAGGGTGATCAAATCAGTACCATCCGCACTTTCAATACGCGTCAAAAACCATGCGGACTGGACAAAATAATCTTGCCCGTTACAACTATTTTCCGTATTTATTTCCTCGGTTTTTTCAAAACTATATACCGTCCCCTCCTCGGAGGTTATGCTGATACTTGAACTTGAGGGGATGGAAATTTTCAATCTGGAATAGGGAAATGTGCTTGCATTACCATATGGGTCATATATGAATTTGCCCGAAATCCCGGAGAAGTTGTAAACGAAGATATCGGGTTCACCGTCCGTCATGCGCTCATGTACTTGCTCTATATAATCCGTCAATTCGTTGGCATCACCGTTATATAGTTCGATTATGGTCTTTCCCCCGGGTTGCACGAAATACCCCCAATCTTCGTCCTCCATTCCGCGAACGGACCTGCTTACGATGCCCCCTGCATTTAGACTCCATCCCAGACCAGTAGAAGAAGCGATCTCTTCGACTTTGATACCACCGGAATGATAGTTGAGCGAGACGGGCAAGGTGAGCCTCCCGCTCCTGACCTCATAAAGCGGAATTGAAATGTTCGTTACTCCTGTATAATGGCTGACAGGTATTTCTCCATATTCCCCCAAGGATGCAACGTTGGGCGAAGGAGGTGTTACATTGAAGATGTTATGCTCGTTTTGAGCATAAATGAATTCACCGGCCTGTAGTATTCCGATGAATAGAAGGGTTATTATAAGTTTGAATCTTGCTTTCATCTGGATTCTAGTTTTATAACCGTTAATCGGCTTTATTTAAGAGAAGTGGTCTTAGAGAACTTCATTCTATTTATTCGGATCGAGCGAGGTACGCTCTTCCAATTCCTTGATCCGTTTCTCCTGTTTTAGGATATAGAGCGTGAGTTCCTCTATCTTCTCCAGGAGCAATCGGTTCATATCCCCCAGTTCAATACCATGGGCCTCCACTTCGGCCGCCGAGGGGATGTTGATTAGATGGCCTTTTTCCTGGATATGTGCTTCCACTTGCTCTAGGGAGGGCAAATCATAGCCTTGGGCAAAGACGTAGTCCGCCCAATCGGTCTCCACTTTGATTTCCTCGGCACGGATCTTGCCACCCACCGCCAGTTTCCAGCTTCCGATATGGGTAGTTCCGATGCCCACATTGCCTTCTGTGTAATGGATATCTTCACCCATTTTAATCCAAGCTGCGGTTGGAGTTGGGGGTGTCTGCGCAAACGTGATCGTGAATGTGTCCGTATGGACTACGGTATCGCCATTCATGTACTCCACGGTAAACGCCAAACTACCCAGTTCGGGCTTCCAATTGAAATAGTCCTCCCCTTTATGGTCCTTTTTGTAGGCATAGGGATAGTATCGTTCCACAGTGGAATACCCATCATCCGTGGTGAACCGGACTTTAGAATAGGATTCGAACGGTATGGCTTGAATGTTAAGGCTGTCTCCTACTACATCCAGATAAAAGATGTCACCGTCTGAAATAGTGGTAATCACTTCGTCCGTTAAGGAATTGATCAGATTGAAGGTGCCATGGGTTATTTCCATATCGGGCAAAGGGGACTTGCCCTTTATACCAGAAAATTCGTTAATATCGGATGGTAATGCCCATGTAATGGCGGTGAACCAAAAACTAAAAAGTATGGCTAAATTTTTCATGTTGTCTTTTTTTATTTAATTTCTATTAGGTGTGTTTATGGATATTGAGTTTTGATCAAAAAGGATTTACGCCTGCCTAGATCATTGACCAGTCCTATCCTTCCGGTTAGGCAAAAAATGGTTGCTTCGGCTTTGCACGTGCTTCCAAAATGAGCCGCTCAAAGCCGTTGATGTCAACGGGCCCAAAAAGTCAAAATGCTAATGTGTTATTTCAAGTCCGTATTCGTCCGAGTCGTAGTAAGATAGAAATGGAAGAAATCGATCGGGAATAATGATTCGCCGCAAGTAGTTTAACTGAACGGTCTTTGGGGCATCCCATGGGGAATTTTTCATAGATTATATATTATATTTTGTATATTTATTTATAATAAACTACATTTTATAGATTTTATTCTATATTTATTAAGATTTATTTGTTTTTTCGATTAAGTGATGGGTATTCACCACCATCCTCCTAACCTACATCCGTTATCCGTACCTTGTAATTGTGGTTTTGCGATCGGCCCTCAACCTAAAACCAAATTGATAAATTGGAATCTTTTTCCCCTTCTTTCCTGATCATGGAGTAACTTTAGGTCTAAAAGCGACGGTATGCAGAATACCATTTCGGAACGGGTGGCAGATTTTCTTAAAGGCTTCCCTCCCTTTAGCGTTTTGGAAAAATCAAAATTGCACTTGCTATCGCAGCAGGTCGTCATTGTTTACCGCGAAAAGGGTAGCTTGGTCTTTTCGGAGGATGAAACCCCACACGATTATTTTTATATCGTCCACGAGGGTGCCATTGCCTTACGAAAAATGGCCAATAATGAAATTGTGGACATTTGCGACGAAGGGGACGTCTTTGGCCTTAGGCCTCTAATGGCGAATGAAAACTATAAACTGCAAGCCCGCGCCCATGAGGAGAGTATTTTATACGGTATCCCTATTGCGGTTTTTAGGCCTTTTGCCAAAGAGAATGAAGATGTCGGAAATTTTCTCATAGAAAGCTTTGCATCCAACACCCGCAATCCCTATTCCAAGGTACATCGTGGTAAATTGTATGGGAACGAAAATGCCCAGAACATTAACCCTGAAGTAAAATTGCTGGATCTGCAGCCCGTGAACTATTCCAAAAAAGTAGTCGGATGTTCTCCCAAAACCACCATTAAAAAAGTGGCCGAGACCATGACAAAACACCAGATCGGATCTATACTGGTGGTTGAAAACCAGCTTCCTATCGGCATCATTACCGATAAGGATTTGAGAAATAAAATAGTGACCGGACTCGTTTCCATAGATGCTCCTGCATCTGAAATCATGTCTCGGCCTCTGATTACCTATCCCAGAAAACTAACTGTTACCCAGGCCCAAATGGCCATGATGAAAAGCAATATTAGCCATTTAGTCCTTACCCGGGACGGTACCCCCCATACCAATGCCGTGGGCATCCTCTCCAAACATGATGTTATGGTTTCCCTGGGAGACAATCCCGCAGTATTGGTCAAGGCCATTAAGCGGGCGAAAAAAATCAAGCAGATAAAATCCATACGCAAAAGCATACAACATCTTTTACAGGGTTATCTGGATCAGAACATCCCGATGGGCCTAACGGCCAAAATCATTTCCGAGCTCAACGATACCTGTATAAAAAGAATCATAGCGCTATCGTTGGCAAAAATGAAAAATCCGCCCCCGGTAAAATTTGCCTGGTTGTCCATTGGTAGCCAGGGGCGAAGTGAACAGTTATTGCATACAGACCAGGACAATGCACTCCTTTTTGAAGATGTAGGGGAAGATCAATATGCCAAAGTCACCCGGTATTTTTTGACCCTTTCCAAGCATGTCAGCCGAGGACTTAAAGTCATCGGGTTCGATTATTGTCCAGCCGAAATGATGGCCTCCAACCCAAAATGGTGCCTTAGTTTGCAGGAGTGGAAGGATAAGGTATCGCACTGGATTATGAATCCAGGGCCCGACGAGGTGCTCATGTCCTCCATATTCTTCGATTATAACATGAGCTTTGGGGACAAGGAATTGGTGCATCGACTATCCGATCATATCATTCAAAACACGAAAAAACATCCTATCTTTTTTCTGCATTTGGCCAGTGGAGCCCTTCAAAATCCGAGCCCTACGGGCTTCTTTCGACAATTTTTGGTCGAACAGGACGGGGCGCACAAAGATTTCTTCGACCTTAAACGTAGGGCGTTAATGCCCCTTATCGATGCGGCTAGGGTACTGATCTTATCCCATGCCACAAAGGGAATAAGCAACACTTGGGAACGCTACGAGAAATTGGCCGAGTTGGAGCCCACCAATGAAGAACTCTACCTGGCCTGTTCCTATGCCATGAAGGCCCTAACGAAATTTAGAACCAAACAGGGGCTAATACATCAGGACTCGGGCCGCTACATTGCCTTGGAAAAATTGAACAAGGAGGAGAAAATAAAGCTCAAGCGTACTTTTAAAACGGTGAAGGAAATCCAAGAATTGCTTTCGGTCCGTTTTAAGGTCACCAACTTATTGGGATAAATGGGACTGTTCTCCAAAAAGAATCAAGGGAATTTGCCATCGTATTGGATGCGGTACGAGGCCCTTTTCGAAAAAAAACAGCCAGAGGATTTGGCATCGGTTCGTTTTGTGGTGTTGGATACGGAAACCACGGGCTTCGATTTTGAAAAAGACCGCATTTTATCCATTGGGGCCCTTACTTTGCTGAACGACAAAATCCAGGTAGCGGCAAGCTTTTCGGCCTACTTGGAACAAAGGGTCCACTCTCCCGAAACGGTTAAAATACACGGTATTCGTAAAGATAACGACAAGGTTACCATACCCGAGTCAGAAGCATTGCAAAATTTCCTGGATTTTTTGGGAAATTCGGTCATCATTGCGCACCACGCACTATTCGACATCAAAATGATCAATAGGGCTCTGGAAAGGTGGGGTCTGCCCAAATTAAAGAACAAATACTTGGATACCTGTACCTTGTACAAAAAGACACGTTTGCGCTCCAATTTATTACAACAACAGGAAAATTACACGCTTGATGAGCTTGCGGATATATTCCATATCTCCAAAAAGGATCGGCATACGGCCTTGGGCGACGCGTATATAACGGCCATTGCCTTTCTCAAGATACTGGCCAAATTGCGGGAGAAGCGTAACGTTACCTTAAAGTGGCTACTGAAATAGATCAGGAGCTGACCAGGTAGTCCAGGACATTGCTGTTGATCCGTGCTTCAATATCATCAATATCACTTTTTACAAAAACCTCCCCGGTAATATTTTCGAACAGTTCTATATATCGCTCGGAAACGGTCTGGATGTATTCATCCGTCATCTTTGGGATGGTCTGGCCCTCCAATCCCTGAAACCCATTTTGTATCAACCATTGGCGTACAAATTCTTTGGACAATTGTTTTTGGGGCTCTCCCCTATCCTGTCGGTCTTGATAGCCTTCTGCATAGAAATAGCGGGAAGAATCCGGTGTATGGATTTCATCAATAAGCACGATTTCGCCCTTTTTGGTCTTTCCAAATTCATATTTGGTGTCCACGAGCAGCAGGCCCCTTTCGGCAGCAATTTCGGTTCCTCTTTGGAACAAGGCCTGGGTATATTTCTCAAGGATGGCGTAATCCGATTCAGAAACCAGCCCCCGCTGAATGATTTCCTCGCGGGAAATATCCTCGTCGTGGTCTCCTTTTTCCGCTTTGGTGGCCGGGGTTATAATGGGCTTGGGAAACTTGTCGTTTTCCTTCATCCCCTCTGGCATGGGTATCCCACACAGTGCGCGTTTTCCCTTTTTATATTCCCGAGCCGCATGCCCGGAAAGATATCCCCTGATGACCATTTCCACCATAAACGGTTCACAGGCATGGCCAATGGCTACATTGGGATCCGGGGTGGCCAACAGCCAGTTGGGAACGATATCCTGCGTGTCCGCCATCATTTTGGTGGCGATCTGATTTAAGATCTGCCCTTTGTATGGAATGCCTTTGGGCATAACAACGTCAAAAGCGGAAAGCCGATCAGTGGCCACCATGACCAAAATATCCCCTTCCAGCGTGTACACTTCGCGGACCTTTCCCCGATAAATGCTCTGTTGTCCCGGAAATTTGAAGTTAGTGGTTGTGATCGTTCGGCCCATGATGTCCTAATTCTGGTGTTCTATGTTCTTATAGGCATCGATTACTTTTTTGACCAATTTATGTCGGATAACGTCTTTATCGTCCAAATAGATCATTTCAATCCCGTTTACATTTTTAAGGATAAGCAGGGCTTCCTTAAGGCCAGAAATTACCCTACGCGGCAAATCGATCTGTCCGGGATCTCCGGTAATCAAGAATTTGGCACTTTTTCCCATCCGGGTCAGGAACATTTTCATCTGGGCGTGGGTAGTGTTCTGTGCTTCGTCCAGAATAACAAAGGCATGGTCCAAGGTTCGACCTCGCATAAAGGCCATTGGGGCAATTTGTATGGTCCCGTTCTCGATAAAATGGGCCAGTTTTTCGGAGGGTATCATATCCCGTAATGCATCGTATAAGGGCTGCATGTACGGATCCAATTTTTCCTTGAGGTCGCCCGGTAAAAAACCTAGGTTTTCACCAGCCTCCACGGCCGGTCGTGTTAAAATAATGCGCTTAACCTGTTTCTCCTTTAAAGCCTTGACGGCCAAGGCCACCCCGGTATAGGTCTTTCCCGTTCCCGCGGGCCCTATGGCGAATACCATATCATTCAGGTTCACGGCATCGACCAATTTGCGCTGGTTAGCGGTCTGTGCCTTAATGAGCCTTCCGTTGACCCCGTGCACGAGTACCTCGCCACTTTTGTCGGAGGATTTGTAATCTTCTTCCGTGGTACTGGTAAGTACCCGTTCGATTACATTTTCGTCCAATTTGTTGTATTTCGCAAAGTGCGCGGTAATCATATCGAAGCGACGGTCGAACTCTTCCAACCGCTCCTCGTCCCCATAGACTTTGATCTTATTGCCCCTGGCCACGATCTTCAATTGCGGGAAATACTTCTTTAATACGTCTATGTTTTCATTTTGTCGCCCGAAAAACTCCCTTGGGCTAATCTCCGTAAGTTCTAGGATAAGTTCGTTCAAAAAATCAGGGTTATTAAAGAATTAAAGGTAGGACGTTTATAATTTCGCTGGGCTATTTTTTTGTTTAATTTTGTTCAACAAACTTAAGTAAAATTTCAGTTTGCCAAACCAAAAACATATCAACATTGCTGCATGGCAATTATTACCCTTACTACAGATTTTGGATTAAAAGACCATTTTGCAGGCACGCTGAAGGGCACCATTTATAAAGAATTTCCTGAAGTCAAAGTTGTTGATATTTCGCATCAAATCAGTCCTTTCAATATCCACGAATGCGCCTATATCCTTCAAAATTCCTATAAGAATTTTCCAGAAGGCAGCATCCATATCGTGGGGGTGGATGCCGAACCGACTCCAGAGAATCAACATATCGCCGTTTTAGTGGACGGGCATTATTTTATCACGGCGAACAATGGGGTAATCGGCTTGATCACTTCGGAATTGAAACCGGAAAAAGCGGTGGAAATCCATTTGCCCAATATTGATCCGGGTCCGTTCCCTACCATGGATATACTGGTACAAGTGGCCTGTCATTTGGCAAGGGGCGGTACATTGGAGGTGGTGGGCAGACCGTTTGACCAATTCAAGGAACTCCGTGATTTTTCACCGAGGATAGCGGAAGGAGGAAATAAGATTATGGGAAGTGTTATTTATATCGACAACTATGGTAATGTAGTGACCAATATCCACAAAAAGTTTTTTCTTGGCCATAGAAAGGGAAGGACCTTTGAAATACAGGCGAGGACTGCCCGTGTTAAGGAAATTTACCAGAAATATAGCGATATCATTAATTTTGACCTGGACCGAACCCAACGCAAAGGGGCCGGTGACCTATTGGCCTTATTCAACTCTTCGGGTTATATTGAGCTTGCTATTTACAAAAGCAATTTGAGTACCGTGGGCGGGGCCTCTACGCTCCTGGGGCTGGATTATAGGGATACTATTACCATAAACTTTCTGTAAATGTTGGTACGAATCGTAAAATTGACTTTCACAAAAGAAAATATTGCTAGTTTTGAGCAAATTTTTGCCGAGACCGGTCAAAAAATACGGGATACCAAGGGGTGCCTATTTTTGGAACTCTATCAGGATACAAATGATATCCGCGTCTTTTTCACCTATAGTCATTGGAAAAATGAGAACTATTTGGAAGACTATCGAAAATCAGACCTTTTTCGGAAAACCTGGAGCCGTACCAAGCTACTTTTTGCAGAACCACCGGAGGCCTGGAGTGTCCACCCAAAATGAGGTAAACTACATTTATGCGCGCCATTTTTAAGCGAGAAATACAATCTTTCTTCACCTCCATAACGGGTTATTTGATCTTGGGCCTGTTCTTTTTGTTGAATGGCTTATTTCTCTGGGTATTTAAGGGTCCTTTCAACATTTTCGATTATGGGTTTGCAGATTTAGGAAACTTTTTTCTCTTGGCACCTTGGATATTTCTGTTTTTGGTACCTGCCTTGACCATGCGAAGTTTTTCCGAAGAGAAGAAATTGGGTACTTTGGAGCTTTTGATTATCAAGCCCATATCGCATTGGCAATTGGTCCTAGGCAAGTTTTTTGGAACCTTTGCCGTATTGGTGGCCCTTTTGGTTCCCACTTTTGTTTATGCGTATACGGTGACCCAGCTGGGTTTGGTTAAAGGAAATCTGGATATGGGACTGGTTTACGGCTCTTACTTGGGTCTTTTATTCTTAGCCAGTGCCTATACGGCCATAGGGCTGTTTGCCTCAGTACTTACCGAGAATCAGATTACCGCATTTATCCTCGCCGCCGTTCTGTGTTTCTTTATGTACTATGGCCTGGAGGCAATTTCAACCGTTTTCGGGGACAGTGTACTTCGTCTCTCCATAAGCAAATTGGGTATGAAAGCCCATTTTGAAAATGTAGCCAAAGGTATCCTGGATAGTCGTGGGTTAATTTACTTCGGTAGCCTCACCGTATTCTTTCTGTTTTTGGTAGTACTACAACTTAAAAACGGAAAACGAACATGAACAAAAGCGCCTTATCCATTCTAAGGGCCGTTCTGCTCCTGGTGGTGGTCAATATCGTATCCACTTTTTTCTATACCCGTTTGGACATGACCGAGGACAGGAGGTATAGCCTATCCCAACCTGCTATAAATACCGTATCGGACTTAGAAAGCCCAATGATAGTGGATGTGCTTCTAGCAGGCAATCTCACACCTGAATTCTTAAGGTTGCAGACTGAGACCCGGTACCTCTTGGAAGAATTTGCGGAATTGAATGAGAATATAAAGTTTAATTTCATAAATCCCCTGGATGGGGAGGAAGAAGTAAATGGCGTCATTACCGACCTCCAATCGCTAGGATTGACCCCCACACGAGTCACTACGGGAGGAAATACTTCCGTTTCGCAGGACATTGTCTTTCCATGGGCTATGGTCAATTATCGAAATTCCACCGCAAAAGTCCCGTTGCTCAAAAACAAACTCGGTACCCAAGTGGAAGAACGTATTAACAACTCCGTACAACAATTGGAATACGCCTTTGCAGATGCCTTTACCAAAGTACGCTTAAAGGAAAAAAAACGGGTCGCCGTAATTAAAGGAAATGGGGAATTGGACGATATTTTCATGGCTGATTTTTTGTCCACCCTCCGCGAATACTACAATTTGGGAGCCATTACATTGGATTCCGTAGTCGGCAATCCGCAAAAAACGCTGGACGACCTTTCCCAATATGACTTGGCCCTGATAGCCAAACCCACCCAGGCTTTCACCGACCAAGAGAAATATGTTTTGGATCAGTTTGTAATCCAAGGCGGTAAATCCATTTGGTTGATCGATCCAGTAGCTATGGAACTGGACAGTCTTTTTAACGCTTCTGGTACCGCCATGGCCCTACCTAGGGATTTGAACCTCAATGATTTCTTTTTTAACTATGGTGTTCGCATCAACCACGTCCTGGTCAACGACCTGTATTTTACCCAAATCGTGCTAGCAAGCGGGGAGGGTAATAACTCCCAATATGATCCGGTTCCCTGGTACTATAACCCTATGGTCTTTTCCAAAAACAATCACCCAATTAACAACAATCTGGAGGCGATACGTTTCCAATTTACAGCGGCTATGGATACTTTGCCCAATGCCAACGCCAAGTCCATCCTTCTACAGAGTTCCCCATTATCCAAAGTGGATGGCACTCCAAGACCGATTCGCCTCGATATGTTAAAAACACCGCCGGATAAAAACCAATATGTCGATGGCAACAAGCCATTGGCGGTTCTTATCGAAGGAAGGTTCAATTCCGCCTTCTCCAATCGCGTAAAACCGGCGGCACTAAGGAATCCCCTGGAGCAGGGAATTGAAAATAAAATGTTGGTCATCTCCGATGGTGACCTTATCAAAAATCAATTGAGAAATGGGAGGCCCTTGGAATTAGGTTACGACAAATGGACCAATAATTTCTACGGCAACAAGGAGTTTCTAGTAAACGCCTTCAATTACTTGTTGGACGACACCGGACTTATAAACATCCGAAATAAAAAAGTGGCCATCCCCCTCTTGGATACGAATAAAATAGCCGCCGAAAAAATAAAATGGCAATTAGTAAATATTGGTGTTCCCATACTATTGACCCTGATTTTCGGGTTCGTTTTCAGCTATTGGAGGAAGCGAAAATATGCTTCCTAGATGTTGATAAGTTTGTTTCGGTAAAAAATTCATTTAAAATATCTTTGTTTGATTGCCATAGGTCGATGTGCACCGGAAATGACGGCTGTCCGGAACAATATTGAAAATATGTCCTTATGGTCCCGGCCTAAAAGTAAAATGAACAGCGAATGAAATTTATAGTATCCAGCACGTATTTGCTAAAACACCTACAGGTGTTAGGGGGAGTAATCAACAATAGCAATACCCTACCCATATTGGATAATTTTCTTTTTGATTTAAAGCAAAATAAGTTGACCGTTTCCGCTTCGGACCTGGAAACCACCATGAGTTCCGTATTGGAGGTGGATTCGGAAAACGAAGGGAATATAGCTGTTCCTGCGCGTTTGTTATTGGAAACCTTAAAAACCTTTCCGGAACAGCCGTTGACCTTTGTCGTTGAGGATAACAACACCGTGGAAATAAGCTCCAACCATGGAAAATATGCGCTGGCCTATGCCGTTGGGGCCGAATTTCCCAAGGCTGTAGAATTGGCCAATCCCAGTGCAACCGTTGTTCTTGGCGACATCTTGGCTACGGCCATTGCAAAGACCATTTTTGCGGCGGGGAACGACGATTTGCGCCCTGTAATGAGTGGTGTGTTCTTTCAATTTTCTTCGGAGAACCTGACTTTTGTTGCCACGGATGCCCATAAATTGGTGAAATACCAACGTACCGATGTTTCCGCATCACAGGTGGCGGAATTTATTATGCCCAAAAAACCATTGAACCTTTTGAAAGGTATTTTGGCCGGTAGCGAATCCGAGGTCACCATTGAATATAATGACAGTAATGCCAAATTCAGTTTTGACAATACGGAACTGATATGTAGGTTGATCGATGGGAAATACCCTAACTATGAAGCGGTTATACCCAAAGAAAATCCCAATAAACTGACCATTTCGAGAAACCAATTTTTGAGTTCGGTACGTAGGGTATCCATATTCTCCAATAAGACCACCCACCAGATTCGCCTAAAAATTGCCGGGGCTGAATTGAACATTTCCGCAGAGGACATGGACTATAGCAACAAGGCGGAGGAACGGCTTACGTGTTCTTACCAAGGCGATGATATGCAAATAGGTTTTAACTCCCGTTTCCTTACCGAAATGTTGAACAGTCTTAATTCAGAGGATGTCTCCTTGGAAATGAGCTTGCCCAACCGCGCTGGTATTCTAACACCGGTAGACGGACTGGATGAAGGAGAGAACATTACCATGCTGGTTATGCCGGTAATGCTAAATAGCTAATTCTTATATCACGTAAAAAAAGTGCCTTTGGAGATCCAAAGGCTTTTTTTTGGGATTATGAAAAAAACCGTATGGTCATAAAATAGCTTGGGGATTCTCCATTACTTGCCCTCACGGCATTGACTATGGGAAGCACAAAACTAACAGTTGCCACTACGATCAACGAAAGTATGCCCAATCCGAATAATAAGATTGCCGGGATGCTCAGGATAATGAACAGCCAGATACTCAATTGAAAATTAATGATGGATTTTCCGTGTTCGTCCATTCCATTGACCTTTTCCCTGGTGGTCAACCAAATAAAAAGCGGTATCAGTAGTCGGCCAAATCCGGTAACATAAGTGAGCAGCTGCGATAAATGCGTGATGGCCAACAAACTGTTGTCGGTCCGTAAGGCTGTTTTTTGATTTACAATTTCCATTTTTATTGATTTTTTGATTGATGTACCTATGGGACGTAACATCGTTGTTTTTGTTACAAAGTAGGCGGTCCATATGGTATTTTGGGGGAGCTTTTTTGAATATTTTCAAATTTCAAATCCCCGGCCTCATTTTGATTATTTTTGCAAGAAATTGAATCCATGCCCACTCAAGAGACCATAATAGCCTTGGCTACCCCCTCTGGGACCGGCGCTATTGCAGTTATCCGTATTTCGGGAAGGGAATCCTTTGACCTGGCCGCGAAACACTTCCGTTCGGTTTCCGGAAAAAACATTGGAGCGCAAAAAAGCCATACCATTCATTTGGGACATATCGTGGATGGGGAAAAGGTCTTGGACGAGGTTTTGGCATCCCTTTTTCGTGGCCCGCATTCCTATACCGGGGAGGACGTCGTCGAGATTTCCTGCCACGGCTCGCCTTATATTCAACAAGAAATTATTCAACTCTTCATTCGCAGCGGTTGCCGAATGGCCCAAGCCGGAGAATTCACGTTACGTGCCTTTTTAAATGGAAAGATGGACCTCAGCCAGGCAGAGGCGGTGGCTGATCTTATTTCCTCGGAAAATGCGGCAAGCCACCGGATTGCTATGCAGCAAATGCGGGGCGGTTTTAGCAATGAAATAAAAAGGTTGCGTGAAGAACTATTGAATTTCGCTTCTTTAATCGAATTGGAACTGGACTTTACCGAGGAAGATGTGGAATTTGCCAATAGGCAACAATTTGACCAATTATTGGCCCGGATTCAGTTGGTGCTAAAAAGACTGATCGATTCCTTTGCTCTGGGCAACGTCATCAAAAATGGTATTCCTGTGGCCATTGTAGGTGAACCCAATGTAGGCAAGTCCACGCTACTGAACGCCCTGCTCAGCGAAGAGCGTGCGATCGTATCCGACATACCAGGTACGACCCGGGACACTATTGAGGACGAGATAAGCTTGGACGGAATTGGTTTTCGTTTTATCGACACCGCCGGAATACGGGAGACCCAAGACTTAGTTGAGGGAATGGGCATCCAACGGACCTTTGAGAAAATAGCCAAGGCACAGGTGATTCTTTATCTTATCGACTTGCCAAATTTCCGGGAACAGGATAAGGCGTTTCAATCTGAAATTGAAAAATTACAACTTAACTACCCGGAGACACCTTTGATCGTTGTGGCCAACAAAGTGGATGTACTGGATGACCAGGACTTACAACAGATCGGACTCGAAATGCCTGAAGTGCTCCTGTTGTCCGCAAAAAATAAAACCGGAATAGAGGAGTTAAAATCGAAACTTTTGGAATATGTCGCCACCGGTGCACTAAGAAACAACGAGACCATAGTAACGAACTCCCGCCATTACAATGCTCTGCTCAAGGCCCTGGAAGAAATTGAAAAGGTGCAATGGGGCATGAAAAATGAGATTACGGGCGATTTGCTCGCCATAGATATCCGGCAGGCGTTGTATCACTTTGGCGAAATTACCGGTGAAATTTCATCGGATGATCTATTGGGCAATATTTTTGCAAATTTTTGCATCGGGAAATAGCCCTGTGCCCTTTGGTATTTTTGTTGCTTCAATCCCCTTGAAATTGTGAGTCGTTTTTCTTTTTGTTATGTAAATTCAATATTTAAAGGGATTCACCCCATTCCATTGACCGATATATCTCTGTAATTATTCCAGTATTTGACCTCTGTCGATCAATACCTTACGGAGTACTTCGTAGTCTACATCCTGAACGGCAATATCCCTTTCTATGGCCAAAGAAGCGGCCGCGGCCGCGGATTGCCCCAATATCATGAATACAGGTTCCATACGGATGGACCCAAAGGCAATATGGCTAGAGGATACGCAGACGGGTACCAATAAATTGGCGCATTCCTCTTTTTTGGGAATTAGGGAACCATAAGCGATGGCATAGGGACCATTGGTTCCTACACCGATGTCCCCTTCATTTTGAACAAAGCCGTCCTCCTTAATGTAGCGCTGAACATTATGCGAATCCATGGTATATGATCCCATGCCCACGGATTTGGGGGTAGGTTTTCTTTTCAAAAGTTCGTTTTCCGTCATCACAAAACTCCCGATCATCCTTCGAGCCTCCCGCACATAAATTTGATGTGGCCAATGGTCATTGTCTACGAACTCATCCTTGGCCAATCCCCAATTTTGCATCTGCGTCCTTATCTTTTCCGGTACCCTGGGGTCGTTGGCTACAAACCACAAAAGTCCTTTTTGGTAATTTTCGTGCTCTTTAACGATTTCCTTGCGCCTTTGGTAGGAGGCTTCCGGATAGTCATAATTCATACCAATATTATCGCTACTAAAAGGGCCGTGGTTATTGGTATCCGTTTTGTGATTGGGTATCCTATCAAATTTGTTGAACCATTCGTCCCATCCGGTATCGAATACCCTGGCCAACAATTCATATTGTTTGGGATCGTAACCTATTGGCTTAGGGAAAGGCATCCTGTTCGGTGGATGGTCGGTCATACAGGTACGAAAACAATAGGCCTGTATTTTTTTGTCGCCATTGTATTTTTCCCCTGGGAACTCTACAGAAACCTTGGGCAAAAGGCCACTTTCGGGATTCCCTGGAACTATATAGGGTGAAATATCCGATTGGAACCAGTGTTTGTGGTGCAGCACACCGGTCTGTACCCCGTTCCATTGTTCACCGTATTGTCCGGCGGCTTCGCGGCCCACGTGATAACTTACCCCAGCAGAGGCCATCAAATCTCCTTCATAGGTCGCGTCCAAGAACATCCTACCGTGATACGTTTTTCCGTTTAAGGTGGTGATGGAACGAATTCTCCCGTTGTCCAATTGCACCCCATTTTCGCGGTCCAGCCATTCGTCACGCGCCACTTCTATGTTGAACTCCTCGATCAATTGCTCGAAAATAGCCTCTGCTACGTGGGGCTCAAAAATCCACATGGTGCGATTTGCACCATCTATGGCGGGGGTGCCTTGGCCTTTGTTGCCATAGGCCTCTCGTTTTTGCCATTTCCAGGCCCCAGTGGTCGAATAATGTTGCCAAACCCTATGATAAAAATCACGGGCGAGACCCCCGATAACACTTTTGTCACCAGTGTCCGTAAAGCCCAAACCACTGGAGGATAGCCCCCCCAAGTGCTTGTCCGGAGATACCATAATAACCGATTTACCCGATTTTTTTGCTTCAACCGCCGCAGTGACAGCAGCTGAAGTTCCTCCATAAACTACGATATCATATGGGTCCCTTTGTCCACAACTAAATATCAAGATAACAAGCGCGAGAAAGAGGTGTTTTTTCATTTTTAATGGTTCTATTGATATAGACAAAAGTTTTTTACGATAATGCATCTTTGCTGTGCCCATTGTCCGTTAAAAATTGGAATCAGCTTAAGGTACAAAAGAGTTGTGCGCTTTTCTAGAATCTGATTAAATATGTTTTTGTTGCCACTATTCAATCAAACTCCGTTTGCATTAAGGATACTCACCCCCATTTGATTGGAATATAAAGGCCAAAGAATCATAAAAGGTTTGTGGATAATTTTTAAAGCAAAAAATTTAATTTTGCCCAAACCTCAAAGCCATGTTCACTTTTTTTTCCAAAAACAAATTCCTAGTCGATTACCTGGAGGGGTTTATTGATATTCATAATCATATATTACCAAGTATAGACGACGGCGCAAAAAATGTTGAAGAATCCGTGGAAATTCTAAAAGGGTTTTCTGAAATAGGAATCACCAATTTTGTGGCTACGCCCCACATCATGCAAGATTTTCACCCCAATAATCCAAATACCATAACCAAGGCTCTGGAGACCCTGCAAATCAAATTGGACCAACTAAATATGCGTAATATCGTTATCGAGGCAGCTGCGGAACATATGATCGATTCTAATTTTGAATCCATACTGGATAAAGGAGAGGTTGTCCCTTTGAAAGAAAGATATTTATTGGTTGAGATGTCCTACCTCCAGCCGTCCATTAATTTTAAAGTATCTATAGAAAAAATCAAGTCAAAAGGCTATTTTCCCATTTTGGCCCATCCCGAACGTTATCAATTTTTATGGGGTCATAGAAATAAGTACAAAAAGTACCGGGAAATGGGTATCCTGTTTCAGATGAATTTACTTTCGCTTGGGAATTATTATGGACCAGAAGTCAAAAAAAACGCAATGTACCAACTCGATAATGGACAAATTCACTTCATGGGTTCAGATATACATAATTTACAACATATACAGGCCTTAAAGGAAATTAAAATATCAAATAAAGCTGTAAGTAAGGTTTTGGCCATTCTGGAAAATTCAATCCAAGAATTTCGTTAGAATTTCCACCATTTTTTAATACTCTTACCATATCCATAGCCATATTTACCGCCATATCCCAAATTGGAATCCTTAACCCCATTTACAACGAACGATAAACCTTTAAGCTTTCCTTCTTTATTCAGCTTCAGTGGAAATTCAATTACTTTTAGTTCCGTCATTTCGGCCCTGGTGACATACAATGTTTGGTCTGCATGTTCACTAATTAACAAAGTGTCAGAAACTACCATAACAGGTGCGGTATCCACTATGATATAATCATACCTTTCCCTTAAGTACGAAAACAATTCAGAAATCCTATCACTCATAAGTAATTCTGCAGGATTCGGCGGGATTCTTCCGGAATAAATTACATCAACTGTATGCTCCTGAACAAGCATTGGGGAAATAATACCCGCAGCCTTCAAATCTTTATTTATCAAGAAATCAGTAAGGCCTAGATTTTCTTTGTTTCTCAGTCCTCGGCCCAATTTATCCACATTCTTTCCAGAGTAGAATTGATAAATTTTTGGGTTGCGAATATCTGCCCCGAGCAAGAGTACTTTTTTACCCGTACTAGCAAATATCATGGCTAAATTGGATGCCACAAGGGTTTTCCCTTCGCCGGGAACACTCGATGTAATAAAAATGGTAGTCCCTTGATCCTTTATAATTTTATTGTTTGCCTTAATTACATAGTCTAGATTGGTCCTTAAAATACGAAGGGATTCCGCCAAAACCGTACGTTCATTGGTTTTTGCCAGGGTATTTTCCTTTCTGGAGATTTTTGGTATTTCGGCAAGTACGGGTATGTCATCAGTCAATCTCTCCAAGTTCAATTTGTTATGTACTTTGTTATCCAGGAACTCTCTTGCGTATATTATTGAAAAAGGCACCAACAGTCCAAACATCAAAGAAGCCAACATAATTATGGGTTTTTTGGGCGAAACCGGGTCTTTACTGGCCAGATAGGCATTATCTATAATCTTTGATTTGGGAGAGGCGGAGGCAAAAGTTATTTGAGATTCCTCCCGCTTTTGCAAAAGATACAGATACAAGGATTCCGTTGTTTGCTGTTGTCTACTAATATCCCTGAGTGCCCGTTCATTTTTTGGGGCGGAATAAATCCTGGAGTTAATTCTGGACACCTGATTACTCAAGCTGTTTACCTGAAGCCCAAGATTGTTAGTCATACTATTCAGGCTTGAGCGCATGCTCCGTTTTAAACCGTCGAGTTGCTGATCTAAGTTGACAATAATAGGATTTTTCTCATTGGAACTTTCCAGTAGTCGTTTTCTTTCCAGGGCCAACTCGTTGTATCTGGCTGTGGTGGTGGCTATCGAGGCATCTGCAAGTCCCACATTTGCAGGTAGTAATTCATACCCCTCTTGGTTTTCAACGATATCCTGCATGGAGGAGGCAATGTCCAACTGTACAGAAGCATTTTGTAGTTCTTGTTGACTGGCCGCACCCATATTAAGATTAACGTTAGTCTGCGTTGCAATATCGGTTATTCCTCTACCTGCCTTAAAATCTTCTGCCGTTTGGTCAACGTTGGATAAACTGCCATAAATCTCAGAAATTCTGTCGTTGATAAAGCTTGAGGTCCTATCTGCAATAGCCTTCTTATCTTCTACAGCGCTTTGGTTGTAATTTGAAATCAATGTATTTATGATATCCTTTCCTCTTTTTTGAATGGCATCCTCCAAGGCTATGGAAATTATTTGGGAATTTTCTTCCATCAAAATAATTTCTATGCTTTTCTGATAATTCTCGGCAACAATGGACAGCGGCAGAATCGATACCTGGTACTTATTGCCATTAAGAGGCTTCATGTCCATGGTATTTGGGGTAATAATGATATCCCCGGCAGGGGAATCAAATCTTTGACCAAAAGGAACGGATTCGACTGGACTGTCCTCTTCTATGGCATAGTCAAAGTGGGTATCCGATTTTAGGGTGACAAAAAACTTCTCATTTGTAAAATGGACCGTGGAATCAGGAGCAAGAAAATTGACAATAAAGGGAGGGTTTTGGTATAAATCCGAATTACGTATATCCCCCAAGGCCGTAATTCTCTTGTTCAACCCCAGTTTTTTAACTACTTCAATAATATTCGTCCGTGAACCTATTACCTCAACCTCATCCAAAACTTCCCCACCGGAACCAGTCAACATTTGTATGTCTTTGAAAGCCGCCAATTCAGAGGATGAAGATTCATCTTCCAAAATTTGAATCTTCGCCTGTAAAGCATATTTGGGAGTAGCGTAGCGTATATTCAAAAACCCAAGAACCAAGGCAATAAATCCACTAAGGACAAACCATTTCCAATTCTTTAGGTAGGGCTTCAACAATGCATTAAAGTCGATATTCCCCTGGGAGAATTTACTGGATTCCATATATTTGATGATGTATTTTCACTAGTTTCTGGTAAGGAATATGGCGGTGGCGGTAATCAATACAGAAACAATTGAAACATATAACCCGGCACGGGCATCCAAAGATGTTTCCTTAATTCCAGATTTGTTCAATTCAACATAAACCACATCGTTTTGGGTCAAGTAAAAAACGGGGGATTTAACCATATCTTTTTTAGTCAAATCAACCCTTGTATACACTTTAGTTCCATTAAAATCTCTAATCACCAATACATTGTCCCTTTTACCTCTAATGGTTAAGTCTCCGGCAAAACCAAGGGCCTCCAAAATGGTTACTTGCTCACCATTCACGGGATACGTCCCAGGATTATTTACAGCTCCCAATACCGTAACCGTAAAATTGCGTAGTCTAATATTGATTATTGGGTCCTTCAAATATTCCGAAAGACGGTCACGCAAAAGTATTCTTACCTCGTCAGGAGACAGTCCTTCTATTTTAATCTTACCTATGACGGGAAAGTCGATTTCTCCCTCCTGGTCTACCAAGTAGTCTACTTGTTCCGGTCTAAAACCTCCCTCTCCTGCACCCCTAAAAAGATTAAAAGGTGCACTCGCTTCCGGATTAAGGGATGATACGTGGATCGATACTAAGTCGTCCACCTTAAACTTGGATACGAAATTGGAGTTGTTGACCAAAGTTTCAAATTCACCGGTATCTTGAAAATATACCACGTCCTTACGCGAAGCACAGGATGCAAGAATTGCCAATAATGGCAGTAAACACAAATAGGGATAATGATAGAATTTTTTAAGGGTCATATATATGATTTAATTGGATTAGAGAACTACAAAACTAGAAATATCCTAGGACTCCACAACTTTTAAGAAGGCTTTGTCATTCTTGTCGGTAATTTCCTGATCATCCAATTCGCAAAGCTTGGAATTCTTGGAAATATATTCGGGGACGATACTTTTCATAAGCTTGACCGTATTTTCACTGAAAAACATATTCGTTATACAAAGTTCGTCTATCCTAGATCGCAGTACCGAGAAATCCAAGTCCCTTGTTTTGCTAATCTTAATCTTTTTATGGTAGGTGGGCAATGTATTCTCACCATTGGCCAACAATTCTTCATATAGCTTTTCTCCAGGACGTAAACCCGTAATCTTAATGTCAATATCTTCAGGATAACTTAATCCGGACAATTTGATCATATTCTTTGCCAAGTCGTAAATCTTTACTGACTCTCCCATATCAAAAATAAATATCTCCCCACCCTTGCCCATGGCTCCAGCTTCCAATACCAGTTGGGATGCTTCAGGTATTGTCATGAAATACCTTGTAATTTCCTTGTGAGTTAATGTTATGGGCCCCCCATTTTCAATCTGCCGTCGGAATAATGGTATAACGGAACCATTGGACCCAAGTACATTTCCGAATCGAGTAGTGATGAATCTAGTCTTGTGCTGTTGCTGCATACAACTCACGTAGATTTCGGCAATCCGCTTACTGGCGCCCATTACGTTGGTAGGGTTAACAGCTTTGTCAGTTGAAATCAGGACAAACTTATCTACATTGTGGTTTATGGCAAGATCAGCTATCGTTTTTGTTCCTGCTATATTTATTTTTATGGCCTCGTAGGAATTGTACTCCATTAATGGTACATGCTTATAGGCCGCAGCATGAAATATCATATCCGGCTTATGCTCCTGGAACACGCTGTTCATTCTATTCTTGTCGCGCACATCAGCAACCAAGGGAATAAAATTATGGTAGCCTTTTTGCTTAAGTTCCTGCTGTAGATCGTAGAGTGCGGATTCTGCCTGATCTATAATAACAAGGGATCGGCAGTTATAGTTACAAATTTGCCTAACGATTTCGCTACCAATGGAACCCGCACCTCCCGTAACAAAGATAACCTTATCTTTTACCTCTTCCCTTATTTTGGAATTGGCAATATCAATAGGCGCCCGGTTCAAAAGATCTTCAATTTGGACTTTTTTAATTTGGGAAGCTTTTAGTTCCCCATTTATCCAATCTTCCACTGGCGGTACTATTTTCACCAAAACCGGAAAATCAACCAGTCCTTCAACTAATTTCTTTAGCTTTTTATGATCGATATTTTGGATACAGAATATAATTTCTGAAATACCCTTTTTGAGGATAAAATTTTCCGTCAATACCTGCGGAGCATAAACGCCTACCCCATTTATCAATTTACCTATTTTCTTTTTATCCATATCAATATAACCGACCACCTTGACATTGCTCTTGGAATGGTTGGTCAAAGCGCCATAGGTAAGTATGCCCGATTCTCCGGCACCATATATTAGTATATTCTTGGATGAATTAAAACGACGTTCATTGAGATAATTATGAAATAGGGATTTAAACAAATACCTTGATGTGACCAAGGCGATAAAGCTAATTAGGCTATTAATTATTATTATGGACAATGGGATGGTAAAATTGTCGGCCAACTGGAATTTTCTATTGGCCAAAACCAAGAAAATGGACAGTATACTGGCAAGACAAATTGCATTAAAAATGTTATAAACATCCCGAACTCCGGTATGTCTCACCACTCCTTTGTAAGAACCCACCATCAAAAAGGAGAACAACGCAATAAGTGATATCCAGGGTAATTGAACAAACAAACGATCAACGTCAAAATTAAAGGTCAGATTAAACCTAATAAAATAGGAAAGAACAAATGAAATAGCCACTATAGCAATATCAATTCCCAAAACCAACCACTTGGAAGCATATCTTTCAACGGTACTGGTAAGATAATTTTGTATCATTTAAGGGCAAATTTTATAATTTCCACAATTCTCTCCAAATCTTCGACGAGTAGATTGGAACCACTTGGCAAACACAGACCCAAGCGAAAAAGACCTTCGGAAATACCATTGGTAAAATTGGACTCTCCCTGAAAGACCGGTTGCATATGCATTGGTTTCCACAAAGGCCTGGATTCAACATTCTCTTTCTCCAGAGCTAGTCGAATTTTTTCTCGTAAATCGAAAGATGGGGTGAGTATACAGCTAAGCCATCTGTTGGAAAACAACCCATCCGGCTCGGTCAGAAAAGATATTCCCTGAAAATCTTTAAATGCCTCCACGTAATATTCATAATTCCTTCTTCTGGCCTGTACTCTTTCTTCCAAAACTTCCATCTGACCCCGACCAATACCTGCAAGAACGTTACTCATTCGGTAATTGTGTCCAATTTCTGAATGTTGATAGTGGGCCGCGTTGTCGCGAGCCTGTGTGGCTAAAAAAACGGCCTTGTCCTTATACTTTTTATTTCGAGACACTAGTGCACCGCCCCCGGAAGTAGTTATTATCTTATTTCCGTTAAAAGACAAAATAGATATATCACCAAACGTACCGCATTTACGGTCTCCATATCTACTGCCCAACGCTTCGGCACTGTCCTCCAGAATTGGAATTTGGTATTTTTGGGCCAAATGATGAATTTCGTTGACCTTATAAGGCATTCCGTAAAGATGCACCGCAATTATGGCCTTAGGTTTTCTGCCCGCTTTTATTCTTGAGGTGATTGCCTCTTCCAAAAGCTCTGGGCATATATTCCAAGTTTCTTTTTCACTATCAATAAATATTGGTCTGCCGCCTAAATAGGAAATGGGATTGGCGGATGCGGAAAAGGTAAAACTCTGGCATAAGACTTCGTCTCCAGGCCCTACCCCCAACAACTTAAGCCCCAGGTGAATTGCAGCAGTCCCTGAGCTCAAGGCCGCCACATGCACCCCCTGCTGCAGATATTCCTCCAACTCACCTTCAAAACCTGAGACATTAGGGCCTAAGGGAGCAATCCAGTTGGTCCTAAATGCCTCATTGACGTAGTATTGTTCGCTACTACCAATATGCGGAGAAGAAAGCCAAATCTTAGTTAGTGTTTCCAAAAATAGTTAGGTTATAGTTCAACTGAGATTTCTTGATCAAAAGTAACCATAGTTTCTCTCATACAATTAAAAACGTGTTATAATTCGTTTAAGAATTGAAAAACATCGGCTAAAAGACTTTTTCCTTGTAGAAATCCTAATTTTTAGCACTTTGGTCTATTACTTTCCCATCAGCTTCAAAAAAGACTTTTCGTCGATAATATATTATTGAATATGGAGTTATTTACTAATCTTTGCAGTCAAAAGTTGTAAATATCAATGAAAAAAATTACCGAAATTTGTTGCATTGGGGCAGGATATGTGGGGGGACCCACCATGTCAGTTATTGCTAATCAGTGCCCGGAGATTAACGTTACAGTGGTAGACATCAACCAAGACCGGATTGATGAATGGAACCACGCTGACTTGGATAAACTTCCCATATACGAACCGGGTCTCAAGGAAATAGTTGCTCAAACTCGGGACAAAAACCTATTTTTTTCCACGGAAATCGACAAGGCCATCGACAGGGCACAAATGATTTTCATCTCGGTCAATACACCTACAAAAACCTATGGCAAGGGAAAGGGACAGGCTGCGGATTTGAAGTATATCGAGCTATGTGCCAGAAATATTGCCCGAGTGGCAAAAGATGACAAAATTGTCGTTGAGAAATCCACGCTCCCCGTACGAACTGCCGAGGCAATCAAAAATATTCTTCAGAATACGGGCAATGAAGTTAATTTTGACATTCTATCCAATCCAGAGTTTTTGGCGGAAGGCACTGCCATAAATGACTTGCTTTATGCCGATCGGGTACTTATTGGCGGTGAGGATACTCCTTCGGGACAAGAGGCCAAGGATGCCCTAAGTAAAATTTACGAACACTGGCTTCCAAAAGAGAAAATCCTGCAAACCAACGTATGGTCTTCGGAACTGTCCAAACTTGTGGCCAATGCTTTTTTGGCGCAACGGGTCTCCTCCATTAATTCCATTTCCGCCTTATGCGAAAAAACGGATGCAAATGTTCAGGAAGTGGCTAGAGCAATCGGTTTCGATAGCAGGATAGGCCCCAAGTTTTTACAGTCGTCTGTTGGTTTTGGGGGGTCATGCTTTCAAAAGGACATCCTTAACTTAGTCTACATAGCCAGAAGTTATGGACTCAAGGAAGTAGCCGATTACTGGGAGCAAGTCATTCTTATGAATGATTACCAAAAACAGCGCTTTGCAGATAACGTTGTATCAACACTATACAATACGGTTTCTGGAAAAAAATTGGTTTTTTATGGGTGGGCCTTCAAAAAGGACACCAATGATACTCGGGAATCTGCAGCCATTTACGTTGCGGATGCGCTTTTGGAGGAAAAGGCCGAAATACTAGTTTATGACCCCAAGGTCTCCGAAAAACGCATTTATGCCGATCTGGACTATTTAAACACTCGGGATCCGGATGAGAACAGACGTCTGCTTAAAGTAACCCAAGATCCCTATGAAGCGGTTAAGGATGCCCACGCCATTGTAATTCTTACAGAGTGGGATGAATTTAAGGAATATGATTGGAAAGGGGTTTTTGACCAAATGCTGAAACCGGCTTTTGTCTTTGATGGCAGACGACTATTGAATTCCGATAGGATGAAGGAAATTGGCTTTAGGTATTACAAAATAGGGGAATCATGAGAATTCTGGTTACTGGTGCTGCCGGATTCATCGGTTTTCACGTGTGTAAAAAACTATTGGAAAAGGGACATCAAGTAACCGGTCTGGATAACATTAATGACTATTACAGCACCCAACTCAAATATGATCGGTTAAGGGAACTGGGAATACAACCCATCTTGGCGGAGAAATACGGGGAACCAGTTACCAGTGATCTATTCGACTCATTTGCCTTTGTGAGACAAAACCTGGAAGATCGTACCGCCCTACCCCTACTTTTTAACAATCAAAAATTTGATGTGGTCTGCAATTTGGCTGCCCAGGCAGGTGTTCGGTACAGCTTGGAAAATCCAGAATCTTATGTAGACAGTAATATAGTTGGGTTCCTGAACATACTGGAAAACTGTAGAAATTTTAACATTAAACACCTGGTTTACGCGAGTAGTTCGAGCGTCTACGGAAAGAACGAAAAAATACCTTTCAAGACCTCCGATGTCGTTGATCACCCGCTAAGCTTATACGCGGCTACAAAAAAAAGCAACGAGCTTATGGCGCATACCTACAGTCATCTTTTCGGCATGCCCACCACTGGTCTTCGGTTTTTTACGGTTTATGGCCCCTGGGGCAGGCCAGATATGGCATTGTTCCTTTTTGCCAAAGCCATTAGTAAGGATAGGCCCATACAGGTATTCAATAATGGGAAGATGGAAAGGGATTTCACCTATATCGACGATATCGTTGAAGGTGTGGTCCGAATTTTGGAAGATGTCAAGTCAAAAGAAACCAGTGATAATAGACTTTACCGGATTTACAACATAGGAAACAGCAAATCGGTCGGTCTATTGGACTTCATAAAGGCTATTGAAAAAAGTATGGGAAAAACGGCAAAAAAGAAAATGCTTCCTATGCAGCCTGGAGATGTCCGCAGGACCTGGGCCGATGTGGACGATCTTGCCAAAGATTATCAATACAGGCCCAAAACCCCCATTGATATGGGAGTCGAGAGTTTTATTAAATGGTATCAGAACTACTATAAACTATAAAAACCTCTTAATCTCCCATTTATTCTTTCCTAAGGATATTTTGGTAAAGTCCCCAAATCACTATAAATCGTTTAGGTCCATTCCCCTCTACGAATACTTAAGTGGGATGGAATTATTGTTACTGTTGATTTTATCATTTTTAAGATTGTTTTGCCTTTCTTTGTTTTGGTCAAATTTTTTTATTCGGAAAACGATTGGGCATGGCATTTGATACTTTAGGACTTGACCCCAAATATACAATCCTTGTAACGGGGGGTGCCGGATTTATTGGCTCCAATCTTTGTGAAACATTGCTAACAAATGGTAATCGAATTACATGTCTCGATAACTTTTCAACAGGGAAAAGAGAAAATATCTCGAAAATGCTGCAGAATCCCAGGTTCCACCTGATCGAAGGGGATATCAGGAACATACAGGATTGCCGAAAGGCATGTGATACAGCGGATTTTGTTTTGCATCAAGCAGCCTTGGGTTCGGTTCCACGGTCAATCAATGATCCCATCAGCACTAACGAGGTCAATATTTCCGGATTTGTAAACATGCTAGTGGCTGCACGGGATGCCCGGGTTAGGAGATTTATCTATGCCGCGAGTTCATCAACTTATGGAGATTCCAAAGACTTGCCCAAAAAAGAAGATACCATTGGCAAACCCCTTTCACCCTACGCAATTACCAAATATGCCAACGAACTATATGCGGAAGTTTTCTCGAAAATCTATGGGTTGGAGACCATCGGGCTTCGCTATTTCAATGTCTTTGGCAGGAAGCAAGATCCAAACGGGTCCTACGCCGCTGTAATTCCCATATTTGTTAGGCGATTAATGAGCCTCGAATCACCAGTAATCAATGGGGATGGAAGCTATTCCAGGGATTTCACCTATATTGACAATGTAATAGAAATGAATATCAGATGTATGCTTGTGGAAAACCCCAAGGCCTTTAATACAGTTTATAATGTAGCCTTCGGGGAACGAACAAATTTAAATGAGTTGGTCGAGCTTCTTAAAGAGTATTTAAGCGGATTTAACCCGAATATTGCTTCGGTTGCCATAAAATACGGAGCTAAAAGACAGGGAGATGTACCCCATTCCCTAGCATCCATAGACAAAGCGAGGAATTTGTTGGGGTATAATCCCAAATACAGTGCCAGCCAAGGCTTACGCAAAGCAGTAGCGTGGTATTGGGAGAATTTGGGATAAGTCCATACCATTTAAACAAGGACAAAAAGAGAATCACATATTAAAGAATGAATAAGAGAATAGGTATTATCGGTTTGGGCTACGTCGGACTGCCAGTGGCCCGGCTATTCGCTACTCGATATCCTGTAACCGGTTTCGACATTAACAAAGAAAGGATATTACAATTGAAATCTGGACATGATGGCACATGGGAGGTAGCAGATGATTTATTGCAATCCGTACTAAAGGATACTCAAGATAGCCAAATAGGACTTTATTGTTCGGAAAACTTGGAAGATTTATCCAATTGCACCGTTTTCATTGTTACGGTACCCACCCCAGTCGATAAGTACAATAGACCCGTATTGACTTCTTTATATAAGGCAAGTGAAACCGTTGGACGGGTTTTGAAAAAAGGTGATATCGTCATCTACGAATCGACCGTATATCCCGGAGCGACCGAAGAGGAATGTGTACCCGTCCTGGAAGAGACCAGCGGACTTTCTTTTAATCAGGACTTCTTTGTTGGATATTCGCCGGAAAGGATTAATCCGGGTGACAAGGAACACACACTAGAGAAAATATTAAAGGTTACTTCCGGGTCCACTCCCGAAATTGCCAAGGAAATTGATGAGCTTTACGCTTCTGTAATAACCGCCGGAACCCATAAGGCTCCCAGTATTAAAGTGGCTGAGGCCGCCAAAGTCATCGAAAACGCCCAACGGGATATTAATATTGCCTTTGTCAATGAATTGGCAAAAATTTTCAACCTTATGAAAATCGATACAGAGGAAGTCCTAAAAGCAGCAGGCACCAAATGGAACTTCATTCCTTTTAAACCAGGTTTGGTCGGAGGGCATTGTATCGGGGTAGATCCCTACTATTTGGCGCAAAAGGCGAAAGAATTTGGTTATCATCCGGAAATTATCCTTGCTGGCCGCCGAATGAACGATACTATGGGCAAATATATCGCTACGGAAGTAGTAAGACTTATGATACAAAATGATATCAAAGTCAAAGGTTCAAAAATATTGGTGCTGGGCATCACGTTTAAGGAAAACTGTCCGGATGTCCGAAACAGCAAGGCTATTGATCTGGTCAGAAACTTAATGGGTTATGGCGCAAATGTTTTGGTTTGCGATTCATGGGCATCCAGACAGGAACTTGAACAAGAGTATGGTATACGGACGACAACAAAAATGCCCAAAGGTCCTTTCAACGCTATCGTGTTGGCGGTTGCGCACCAAGAATTTTTGGACATGCAATTTAGACAACTATTGACAGCGGGTGGCGTTTTGTACGACGTAAAGAGCGTCCTAAAAGAGCGGGTGGATGCCAGGTTGTGATAAAGTCAGGCCTAATCCGATATGGGTCCAAATCCCTAATTTTTGAATTTACCGTCCAAAAACTATATTTCACAAGCTGTAACCATATGTTTAAAACCAAAAAAAGGGTTGGCAGGTATACAAGACCTTTGTGCAACAATTCAAGGCGATATGGCAACTAAAACACATTGGTACCAAATAAAAATTGGAAGCTACCGTTATAAGAGCGACCTAGCCTTCTGTATGGATTTCCTAAGAAAAAAGGCAGAACAGAATACAGGTCTTTTTAGTTTTACTTTAGCAATATAAAATCTTATGCAAACAAATAATAATTTTCTTACCAAAGAGGTATTTGAAAAACGTGCCAAGGCTGGACTTTCTTGGCTTAAAAGAAGTATCGACGTTTGTGGCGGCAATGGTTCCGCCGCATATTATTCAAGAGTGTACAAGCCATTAAAGGGATGGGCGGCAGCCTATCCCGAAACCACAGGTTATATAATTGAAACGCTCTTCGATTACTCCAAATATTTTAATGATGATACCTTAAGACAATACGCCATAAAACAAGCGGATTGGATATGCACCCTGCAATTTGAGAATGGCGCCCTTCCGGGAGGATTGGTGGATAACATACCGGAACCGAGTATTTTTAATACAGGACAAATGATTTTTGGCTTGGTAAGGGCCTATGAGGAAACCAAGGACGAAAAATATCTCAGGGTATTCGAAGGTGCCATAAACTGGTTGGCAGAAGTGCTCGAAGATGATGGGTCTTGGCGGGTCGGCGCTTACGTTAAAGGTTTTGTCCCATCCTATTACACACGGGTAATATGGCCCGTTTTACTTGCCAACACATATGTCAAAAATGATGAGGTGCACGCTTCAATGCTCAAGGCTTTGAAATATTATATAGGTAAAATACAGGAAAATCAATCCGTAAGACATTGGTCATTTAAAGAAGGACAGAAGGCTTTTACGCACACAATTGCCTATACGATCCGTGGGTTTTTGGAATCTGCGATTCTCCTTAAGGATGATCATTTATTAAATCAAACTAGAGGCCTTGCCAAAAAAGTAATGGATTTAAGGGAAACCCAGGGAAGTTTGGCAGGATGGTATGACGAACAATGGAAGGGAAGCCATTATTTCACCTGTCTAACCGGTAATTGTCAGTTAAGTATAATACTAAGCAAGCTTTTCGAATTGGACAATAATTTAGATTACCATAATTCCGCTATTAAGATTTTTGGGGATGTAGTGAACAAACAGAGATTAAGCGGCGGAAAAAATACCTACGGGGCATTGTCCGGATCTTCTCCGATCTGGGGGAGATATCTAATTATGAGATACCCCAACTGGGCCATGAAATTTTACTTGGAAGCTTATTTACTATTAATGGAAAATCAAAAGGCGATCGATATAACCTCCTAAGGCGTATTGACATACTTAGGTTATATTTATCTTAATATTCACTGTTCATTACTTATCCGTTCAACACATACAGCGTCAACTTGACTTTGAAAATCCACTACACCATTTATAATTCTGTTAAAGAATGAAGCATCTGGCAGCAAATTTTTTGGACAAGCAGGTACTATCATAACCAAATTCAACTTTTAACACTTAGGTGCATCATATAAAAAATATAATCACTTTCCCGTTTAATGCAATTATAATATTGTTCAACTATTAGATAATTTTATTAAACACTTTTTTCTTGATTGTTGACCTTCCAAACCAGGGAAATTCGGTTGTTTTGTGGTCAAAAGAGAAATTTATCCCTATCTCCCAGCTTAGAAAAAATGGATTTAGGCCCATTAATTTTGTTGCATTGTGTTCTTACAAAATACAACAGATTTATAGGGGCGGACCAATTTACACGGTTTACCTAAGTTGATCAATTGTTAAAGAAACAATAATTAGTATTCCGGTATGTTAAAGAAATGTACCGTTCATCGAATAATCACCGGGTCGACATCCAACTTATATACCTATAACGTAATATTTGCAAAAATTTAAATTAAGCATTTCATCGAAAAAAAATTGATTTTCATCGGAACTATGATTTTTTTAAATAGCTTTACAAAACCCAAATAAATACGAAAAAAAATCTTAACCTCATTATGCCCCTGAACCAATTTTCCCTACCCAAAGTGTTCGTTTTCAGTTTATTCCTCTTCCTCAGTTTCTCCTGTTCCAAAGATTCGGATTTGTTGTCCGAATACGTTATCAATGATCTGGACAGCAGTCTGGAAATTAGACGATTTGTAACGGACGACTTTTATCTTCTTGCTCCAGGCGATGAAGTTACCTTGGATGTTTTGGAGAATGACCAATTTGAAGAAGGCGATACCGTTCAAATTACGGAAACATCCGAGCCGGAAAATGGTCAGGTTACCATAAATGAAGACAACACGGTGACCTACGAGCCGGACCCGGTTGAAACGGAATTAACGGAAACATCTGATAATTCGGACACCTTTACCTATACCACGGAAATAGTAGATGATGAAGGGACCGTTTCCACGGAAACCGCTAGCGTCACATTAGGAAATCGTTTTCCAGATAGTGGATCGAACATCTTTTATGTAAGGGCCGGCGGTAATAGTAGTAACGATGGAAAAACAGAAGCTTCTGCCTGGGATATAGCTCATGCTTTTAAAGTGGCCCGCCCCGGTGATATCATACATATAAAGGCCGGGTTGTATTCTGATTACAATATTGTTCAAAACACAAATGGTACTGATCAAAACCCGATCCGTTTTGTCGGATACAGAAATGAACCTAATGACATCAACCCGGATGAGCAAGTAGATTATACGCTAGGAACCCAGACTATCAAAGTTTTATCCAGTTATTCACATGGCGATCAACCCGATCAAAACGGCATGCCTTTGTTAAGGGAAGCACGAAATGGAAGCAAGGGAAGCGGTGTAGGTGTTCGAATAAATGGAAGCAATGTGCATTTGTACAATACGCAGATTCAGTATTATTCAACCGGCATGTGGGTCTCAGGCAACAATTGTGTATTCAAAAACATCATTACCGAAGAAAACGGCGATTTCGGTTCTTCTGCATACGATGGCAATGGCATCCAAAACAGGGGAAATCGAAATACTTGGAAAAATATATATGTAGGTGATGCTGGGGCCCAAGGGTTTACCATAAGGGGAAGTAATGGATTATATGACGCGATAACGGTTGCAGTAGAAAATACGACCAACCCAATGGACTACTATTTTCTATTTCAAGAATCTAACAATAACGTTGCCACGAATATACATGTTAAGCGAGTGGGAAACATATCTCATTATGGCCATGGTATCAATTTCAAGTCCAGAGAACCATGTTTCAATAATTTAGTTGATGGCTTTATTGTCGATAATACCCAGCTAGAGGCCTACTGGCCAGGTGTGCACGACAATGAAGTAAAAAATGGCTATATCTACAAACCTGCGCAATATAGTACGGTAATAGGAATTGGTGCAAGAATCCATTCCGGCTCTTATAACAATACATATTCTAATATTTTTTTGGAAAACTGTATGATTAGTTTCATGGGTTGGGAAGAAGGAGGCTTTTCGGGTGATAGCAGTGATGGCAACGTTTTTAATCAAATTACAGTCAAGGCAGGACAGTCAGCAGTGGCATTTAACTATTTTGAATCACCCCATTTTAGTTTTAGTGCGGATAATAATACTTTCTATAATTGTACATTTTATGACACGGATTTCTGGTTTGAAAGAAGTAGAGCTAATAGTAATACCCGCTTCATTAATTGTATTTTTGCAGAAATAGATGGCAATACTTTTTATTCCATAAAAGCAGGAAGTCCTGGATTTGCTGTTGATGCCTCTTATTCCAACTGTAATTTCTATAGTAATGGCTTTTCTCCACCAACCGGGAACAATATAACTGTTGAAGACCCTCAATTTGTTAGCCCTGGGAACAACAATTTTGCCCTGGGTTCAAGCAGTAGTCTTAATGGACGGGGAATCGAAACGCCCTTCTTAAATGTTGGCAATAATATTGGTTCCTTTCAGAATTAAGCTTGTCCTGGAACACTAATCTCTGTTCTCTATTATCGTTTTCATACAGGTTTCCAAACATTTATTTTTTATTGCCAAAACAGGCCATTTAATTTGTAAATACATTTTTGCACCCTACTTGTGAATGATGCCATATCCACCTTTTCAGGAAGTTCTTCATAGAATTTGTCAATTTGCCGATCCCAAGGATAGTCATGGCAAAGTTATATTCATGAATTGATATCATCTTCTCTCGAATAAAACTATGTACTTGATAAGAAATCTTCATAATCTGTATTGATTTCAATATGAAAGACAACCTTAGGCCTCTGTCAATTCAGTTGAGCGTTTCGTATTAATTGGGTCAGCTTTCATCCTTTTCATCTAATGTCCCCTACTCCCTAGGGTTTTATCTTCCATTTAAAAATTGTGTTCGGCAATTTTAGCAAAACCCAAATTCCGGCAATATTGTCAAAAATTAAATAATAAAATAAAAAGTATAACCGTTTATTAGGGAACCAATTCTGATTCTCTATAAACAAGAACAATTCTTTGTACGGCAATATAGAAAGTCAACGAGTATTTATGACTTTTCGAATGATTTATGTATCCCAATGGCTTTAAATTAGCATCTTTGCCAAACAAAATAGTAAGTAAAAAGTATCTTATATAAATGAAAAAAAAGGCATTGATTACCGGAGTAACCGGACAAGACGGAGCTTATCTTAGTGAATTTTTGCTAAAAAAAGGGTATGAGGTCCATGGTCTAAAAAGACGGTCTTCCCTCTTCAATACAGACAGAATAGATCATCTGTATCAAGATCCCCATGTAGAAGATCGAAATTTTATCCTTCACTTTGGGGACATGACGGACAGTACCAACCTTATTCGCCTTATTCAGGAAATACAACCGGACGAAATTTATAATCTGGCCGCCATGAGCCATGTTCACGTGTCCTTTGAGGTCCCGGAATATACGGCCAATGCGGATGGTATAGGCACACTTCGTATCTTAGATGCAGTACGGCTTTTGGGACTATCGAAAAAAACTAGGATTTACCAGGCCTCTACCTCGGAACTTTACGGAAAGGTTCAGGAAGTGCCCCAAAGCGAAACTACACCTTTTTATCCCAGAAGCCCTTATGCCGTAGCTAAAATGTACGCCTATTGGATTACAGTAAATTATCGGGAAGCTTATGATATGTACGCCTGTAACGGTATCCTCTTCAATCATGAATCTCCCATTCGGGGAGAGACTTTTGTTACCCGAAAGATTACCAGGGCCACGGCAAGAATAGCTTTGGGCCTACAGGATAAGTTTTATTTGGGCAACCTGGATGCCGAAAGGGACTGGGGTCATGCCAAGGACTATGTCCGAATGATGTGGATGATCTTACAGGCAGATAAACCGGAAGATTGGGTTATTGCTACTGGAGTAACTACCAAGGTTAGGGAGTTTGTACGCATGAGCTTTGCACAAGTGGGTATTGAGCTGGAATTCAAAGGGCAGGGAATAGAAGAAAAGGCCTACGTTAGGAAATGTACGCATCCAGATTTTCAGTTGGAAATTGGAAAGGAAGTTTTGGCCGTTGACCCAAAGTATTTTAGGCCGACCGAGGTAGATTTATTGATTGGGGATCCGACAAAGGCTCGAACCAAACTAGGTTGGAAGATTGAATACGAGTTAAAGGACTTGATAAAGGATATGGTACAAAGTGACCTCAAAGTCATGCAAAAGGAGCAATACATAAAGGATGGGGGCTACCGTATTCTTAATTATTTTGAATAGGTATGGATAGGACATCGAAGATTTATGTGGCCGGTCACCGTGGGCTGGTAGGGAGTGCCATAGTTAAAAATCTTGCCTCAAAAGGGTATAACAATCTGTTGACCAAAACCCATAAGGAATTGGATCTCACCGATTCAGTGGCGGTTGCCTCGTTTTTTGCAACCGAAAAACCGGAATATGTCATTTTGGCCGCCGCCAAGGTAGGAGGTATTGTTGCCAACAATACCTACAGGGCAGATTTTATTTACGAAAATCTCATGATCCAGAACAACGTCGTCCATCAATCGTATCGGCATAATGTTAAAAAGCTCCTATTTTTGGGGAGTACCTGCATCTATCCCAAGAATTGTCCCCAACCCATGAAGGAGGAATACTTATTGACCGATATTTTGGAATACACCAATGAGCCCTATGCAATAGCAAAAATTGCAGGAATAAAGATGTGCGAGAGCTACAATCTTCAATATGGCGCCAATTTTATCTCGGTCATGCCCACCAATCTCTATGGACCCAATGACAACTTTGATTTAGAGAAATCGCATGTATTACCGGCCCTGATTCGAAAGATTCATCTAGGAAAAGCCCTGGAGAATCAGGATTGGTCTTCTGTTAGGACAGACTTGGACCATTTGCCTATTGAGGGCCTTGATGGGAAGGGTGAAGAAAAGGAAATTCTTAACAAATTGGCAAAATACGGTGTTTCGTTAACCAATTCCCAAGTATCCGTCGAAATCTGGGGGAGCGGAACGCCCATGCGGGAGTTCCTGTGGTCCGAGGATATGGCGGACGCTTGTGTTTTTCTTATGGAAAATAGAGATTTTAAGGACACTTATGGTGATAGCAAGGAGATTAGAAACACACATATTAATATTGGAACGGGTAGCGATATTTCCATTGCAGACCTGGCCATGATAATAAAGGAAGTAATAGGTTTTCAGGGAAGGTTTGTATTTAATACCGAAAAGCCCGATGGAACCCTTAAAAAGCTTACCGATGTCTCCAAATTGAATGCATTGGGATGGAAACACACCATAGGACTGGAAGAAGGGATCTCACTGATGTATGACTACTATTCAAAAAGGAAATAAATAGGCTATAATCGGAAAAATTTAACAAACAATTCCAATGACTTTGGGTGAATCTAAATAAGGGTATTCCCTTAAAAGTTCTAATACAAGAATGAGCTTAGGTAACAAAATGTTTAAAGGAATGGCGTGGAATGCCATTGAACGAATTACCGTGCAAGCTCTGCAATTTGTGTTAGGAATTGTTTTAGCGCGATTACTTACTCCCGAAGAATATGGAATTTTAGGTATTCTTCTAGTTTTTATTGCAATTTCACAGGTTTTTATAGATAGTGGCTTTACAAAAGCACTTATTCAAAAAAAAGACAGGAGCGTCGAAGATATTTCTACCGTTTTCTGGTTCAATGTCATTATAGGCGTTCTATGTTATTTAGTATTATGGATTTCGGCTCCCTTTATTGCGGATTTTTATGAATTTCCTATACTTAATGTTCTTCTTAAAGTTCTTGCGCTTTCTTTAATACTAAACGCACTTTTTGCCGTACCCTCAACTTTGTTTACCATAGATTTAGATTTTAAAACCTTAACCAAGGTAAATCTAACATCTGTAATTGTTTCGGGTATTATAGCAATAATTTTGGCATATTGTGGATACGGGGTTTGGGCTCTGGTATGGCAAACATTAATTAGATCGATAAGTTCAGTCATTTTTATCTGGATTATCATAAAGTGGAAGCCAAGAATAGTATTTTCTAAAAATTCATTCGATAATCTTTTTTCTTTTGGTTCAAAACTTCTCCTGTCAAATTTAATGGCAACCTTTTTCAGTAACCTAAATGCAATTTTGATTGGCAAATACATAGGAGCCCGTGATTTAGGTAATTACACTCGGGGTATTCAGTTTTCAGATTTTGTCTTCTTAATTTTTAATTCGGCATTGAACAATGTTTTACTTCCAGCACTGGCTCCGATGCAAGATGAAAAGAAATCACTCATAGTTAATTTAAAAAAAATTATAAAATCATCTGCCATAGTACTTATTCCTATATTTATGGGCTTATCCGCCATGGCGGAGCCTATCATAAAGGTATTGCTAACAGATAAATGGATAATGGCGGTTCCTATCATGCAGCTTTTCTGTTACGCTAGGCTCATAACCATTATTTCAGGTGTTAATATTAACTTGCTCTATGTTCTGGGTCGGACAGATTTGGTCTTGAAGCAGCAGTATTTAAAAATTGCGGTAAGAGTCGTCCTTTTGCTGATTGCTTTGCAATACGGAATTATCTTTATTGCGATCGCCGAACTTCTTTCTACCCTGATTCACTTCTTCATTAATACCTATTATCCCGGCAAAATAATGAATTTTGGTGCCCACAAACAGTTAATCTCCATTTGGAAAATTGCAGTTTGCGGCATTATCACCGTTATACCGTTATACGTTCTAAACTACTGGCTTACCAATGATATGCTGAAATTGTGCCTTTCGCCGGTTATTGCCATTCCAATTTATTATTTGAGTGTACGTCTCCTTGGAATTAAGGAACTACGTGAAATTCTGGATAGGGTAAGAGTGTTTACAAAGAAAAATTAATCACCACTTATCGATGAAAAGTTCTGCCTTTCAGAAGAAACCCATTTAGTTGAATTTCAAAAACTTGTTTTGTAGAAGACCATATTGTTGTCACGAGCGGCAAACTGCGTTTTCCAAACTTTCATTATACCTTTGAGACCCGCCTACCTAGCAAAGAAAATTACAGTCATTTTACTCAAAAAGATTGTATGACACATGTCCAGCCGCCATTAATCAATTTCTTCAGGTTTCCTGACTCATTTGGATTGCTCTGGGAAATGTTCCTGGAATGGCCCGCTGAATCTCCAGTAGGTTCAGGTTAGCTATCTATTTAACGGTGACCTCCTTAATCATTCCTATGTCGGCAGCGGTTTGGCTAAAAGAACTATGATGAGAGCCATATACAGTTTTCGTGGCGGCCAGACAATACAAATCCAAAATCGCATCTTTTACCGCGTTAGCACTATTCCTATCATAACTGATAATTTCATTAAAAAGGATGGACTTCCCAAATTTTGATATAAGCTCATTTTTGGTCTTGGTATCGTCAGTGGATAGAAAAAAAGTAGTATTGGAATCCTTATTAAGTAAGGATTCCACCAATTCCATAAATTTATGTGTGGTACTATAATTCTTTGAAGTAACGTGATCGGACCTCCTTATATGGAGTCCAAATGTATTTCTGAAGTTTGATGTGGTCCCGTTAATCTTATACTTTAGAAATTGTAATGGTCTAAAAACCTGATAGTTGTTTTCCATTGGATAGAGCCTATAACATGAAGTAATGTAAACATTTGCGGAAGACTCGCGGAAGAGTTCATGGATTAAAGGTTGTACTTGAGCAATAAAAATCTCATCCATCTCCCTTGCGGTTTTGACCGCAACATGGCGCTCCGAAGAATACATCCGTTTAAGTTCATCGTTCTTTATTCGACAATTACTATTAATCGCATTTATCTGATTCCTTATTGCTTTATGCTTCTTTGTAATAAATCGAAACTTATATACGTTTTTTAAATACCTTATCAGTGATTTACCAAACGAGGAATTGTAATGGTGATAATTGAGAAGGTCAGGATAATTTTCTGGGAATCCCACAGGACAATCAATTATCGTGATATTTAGATCTTTGCATTCTATTTTTTCAAATATTTCGTCAAAAGGACAATTTAAGGATGTGTCTTTGACCCACAATACAGTTAAGTCCCTCTTGTACTTGATACATAAAGAAATTACGGAATCTATAGTTCTCATCCTGTTGCAAAGTCCGCCTTCAGGTTTCAAAAAAATCATAAAACAAGTGTATTAGGGGCTAATGAATTAAGTTTTATCACGTGAAAATAGTTATAAATACTGCCTTAATGTCTATGTGAGGTCTTCAAAACGAAAAATTAGAACAAATATTACATCATAAAGTTCCGGTTAAGTGAATTAATAAAACGATACATCGAAAGATATTAGCTTTATGAGCGGATCTTTTTGTTATTCAATGAAATGAAAATATCTTTGAATCAAATAACGGGAGGCTTGGAAAAAACTCTCCCTGCCCTTCATGCATATTGTTCTTTTTATACTAAGGATGTACAAAGGAGAAACAAATTGTAAGTGATTTAAAAATTAGTAAGTGGTCGAAATTTTCGATAAAAATTAATTTTTTAATGAAAGCTAAAATTAAGGGTCTTATCATTCAAAATAGTTTTATTAAAAAAATAGCCCTATCACTTTATAAATCAAGACTGCGACGAAAAATAAAGATAAAACTCGGCAAAGGTGTTCTTATTGGACCATCTACTATATGTGAGGGAAATAATTATTTAGGTTACGAAAGCTCTATAAATTCTTCTTATCTGGGATTTGCTTCCTACCTTGCAGAAAATACTATTATTAAAAAAGCTAAAATTGGCAAATATGTTTCAATAGGACCAGATGTCAAAATTGTAGATGGGAAACATCCAAGTAGTGACTTTGTGTCTACGCATCCAGCTTTTTTTTCTACTCGAAAACAAGTAGGGTTTTCATATACAGACAAGCAATTATTTCAAGAATTTGCAGATTTTAGGGATAAGGATAAGAAGTATTCGACTATTATCGGTAATGACGTGTGGATTGGAGCCCGTGTGCTCATCATGGAAGGTGTTCAGATTGGAGATGGCGCAATAGTGGCGGCGGGTGCCGTGGTGGTTAAGGATATAGAGCCCTATGCCATAGTAGCTGGTATTCCGGCGAAAACCATAAAGTACCGATTTACGAAAAATCAAATTGATTTTTTAATGGGCCTCAAATGGTGGGACAAAGAAGAAACTTGGATAAGGGCCAATAGTGGTTATTTTTCCAATATTAATGGTTTTATAAAACAATTTGGGGATGCAAAAAATTAACCCTCCCATTGTTGTAATAGCCTTCAATAGGTCCCGATCCCTAAATCGTCTTTTGGATTCTTTAAAAGATGCTCATTATCCTAACGATAAGGTCACCTTGATCATAAGTATCGATAAGGCGGAAAACAACCATGATGTCCTACAGTTGGCGGAAAAATACGCCTGGAAGTTCGGCCAAAAAAAAGTGGTGTACCAATCTGAAAACTTAGGACTTAGGAAACATGTAATGAAATGTGCCTCCTATTCAAAGGAATACGGTAACGTGATTCTGTTGGAAGATGACCTTTACGTTTCCCCTTTATTCTATGATTATGCTTGCCAAAGCTTGGAATTTAGCAGGGATAAGGGCTACATTGGTGGAATTTCTTTGTACAACCATCAATTTAATGTCAACGCCAAAGTTAATTTTTCGCCTATGGAGGATGGTTATGACAATTGGTATTTTCAGTTCGCCTCTTCTTGGGGCCAGGCATGGACCAAAGAACAATGGAACGCTTTTAGCAATTGGTATTCTACCAAAAAAGAGCTTACACAAACACCTACAGTCCCACAGAATATTACACGATGGTCCGATAAGTCCTGGTTAAAGTATTTTATACATTATTTGGTCGAAGTCGATAAATATTTCATTTATCCAAAAATATCATTATCGACCAATTTTAGTGATTCCGGAACTCATATAGGAACGAGTAGCGCAATGTATCAAGTACCCCTTCATTATTTTAGGCCAAGGAAATATGAATTTTCGGAATTGAATGATTCAAAATCAATCTATGATGTCTTTTTTGAAAACAGGAAGTTATATCAAGCCATCCAAATAGGAAGTGAAGACCTGTGTGTGGACCTGTATGGCACCAAACCCGTGAACCATCTAAAGCAGCACTTTTTGCTTTCCACAAGAATTCATAATTTCAAAATAATAAGGACTTTTGGACGTAGAATGAAACCTATTGATGCCAATGTATTTCATGGCATTAAGGGAAATGACATCTTTTTATATGATACCAAGGTAAAAGAGCAAAACCCATATAAAAATAGCTTTTATCCAAAAATTGCTTACTATCATAAATATATTTCAAGAAGGAATGCAAAAAAACTATTCTTGCATATGTATTCACAAAGGTTGGTTCAATTTTTTAAGGACAACTTGCGTTTTTAAGTTGCTAACGATTTCAAAGTTATAACAACAATACGACCCTATGGAGGTTCTTAAATATTTAAGAGGTATAGGATTCCCAATTATCTTTTTATTGGTAATTTTTTTATCAGACACTTATTCATTAACAATAAAATCAGGATATGCCTTAGTTGCCGCGCTATTTGCTCTCAAAGGAAGGACAATCACCTACAATATGGATCGTGATTTTCTGGTTGTTTTAGCCTTTGCATCAACCTATACTATGTTTGATTATTTTGGTGATCATAGAGGTATACAGTACTTGATCATTCAAGCCACCTTTCCACCCGCATTTTACGCTTTAGGAATGATAATGGGTGATGCAAAGCTAACAAACAAAGGAGTTGTTATTTTGCTAGTAACATTGGGTTTTATATATTCAACAAGTTCCCTATTATCAACCCTGTTTGATATTAAACAAGGTGGCCTGGCCCAGACAACCAGGGAAATACCATCCTTCTGGACTGGTGAAAAAATAAAATCAACGGGAATGGCCAGTTATTTAATTTACAATTCTGTTATTCCTGCCATTATTGTGGCTAACCGTAAAAGGTTCAGTGTCTTATGGAAGTTAGTTTTGGCGGCTATTTTTGCTATCAGTTTGATTGCGAGCTTTCGCCTGGGAAGCCGTACTTTAATTGCCATATCGGGATTGTCTTTTTTCGTTTCACTACTTTACATATTATCAAAACAATCACTTTTGGACAATATCAAACTACTTGGGATGTTGGTTGTTTGCGCTATTATTGCCTTTATGACCTTACCTTTTGATCTGGATTCCCCGATTTTTTCGACTTTGGGCCATAGAATGCAAACTTCTCGAGGAATAGAAAGTACGGCCACCGCTGGAAATAGAACCGCATTGTGGGCGGAGGGCCTAAAAAATTTATTCAATCACCCCTTGGGTTGGAATTCAAGAATGCATCATCATAACCTTTGGCTCGATGTACCAAAGGTTGTGGGTATTGTCCCTCTGATCTTTTTGTTAATCAACAATGTTTTATGTCTGTCCAGTCTTAAAAAGGCGTTTTTTATTTCAGGTAAGGATACAGGCCTAAATGTCACCTTTTTATTATACTTTTTTGCGACCTTTCTGCTATTTTTTACAGAACCCATTATGGAGGGAAACTTTTTCTCAGTGGTCGTTTACTTTCTTTTCCTTGGTGTACTAAATGGATATATTAAATCTAGGAAAGACAGCGCTTTGACCGTGGACAAAAAAATTTCAGGATAATTACTTAGGACTTTCTGTTTGTCCCAATTCGGATGTTTTGGTCGAATTTATTTCAAGGGGATATATAAGTCCCATTAATTTGCCAGCAAAACTAATAATTTAAGTTTTTACCCCAAATGAAAAGAATAGCGGCACTATACACCTGTCATAACCGTAAGGACAAGACAATCAAATCTTTGGCTTCATTATATAGCGGGCTCGAAAGCTGTTCCCATCGGATATCTATGGATGTTTATTTAACCGATGACGGTTCCACGGACGGTACCTCGGAAGCAATACGGAAAAGTTATCCTGAAGTTCATTTGTTGCAAGGGGACGGCAGTCTGTTTTGGGCCGAAGGAATGCGTATGTCCTGGAACCGGGCCTTGGAAAAAGACTATGATGGTTTCCTTCTTTTAAACGATGATGTGGATATTTATCCTATAGTTTTTGACCAACTTTTGACGGCACATGAATACTGCACCCAAACCTTTGGGACCCCCGGTATTTATATCGGTCCAACCGAGGATAGGTACAAGGGCAATCTTACCTATAGCGGTTCTTTGGTCTTAAATAAATTGTTGTATACCCAAAAAAGACTTCCGCCCAACGGTACATTTCAATCCTGTGATCTGGCCAATGCTAACATCATGTTAGTGTCAAAATCGGTCGTAAATCAGATAGGAATACTGTCCAAAGGCTATTCCCATGGCATGGCCGATTATGATTATACGTTGATGGCAAGAAAAAAATCAATCCCCGTTTTAGTAACAAGGGATTACTGCGGTCATTGTGAAAATGATCACGTAGATACCTATCTTGATTTTGACAAAAAGTCCTTTGAAGAACGTAAAAAAATCTTATATAGCCCTACAGGTCTGGCATTTGACTCATATAAAAAATACATGAAAAAGTTCTTTCCCCTTAGATATCCCGTTGTGGTGGTTATGGGTTATTTGAAATTATACTTTCCCGGTTTTTATTTAAAATTTATGGGCAACAGGGGATAATCCGTTTATTCATTTGCTAAATTTTGATTTTGAACTACCACGTAACAAAAGCATAATGTTGATTATTTTTACATCCAGGGTAATCCCTTAAACTTTAAATTAGCATATGAAATGTCTACATATTTGTAATGACTTTTTAGGGAGTAGGGTTCATGAAAATCTATATCGGAACCTTCATAACTTGGGTGTTGAACAGACCATTTTCTACCCGCCAAGACCAAGTACTATGGCCCAGCATCAAAACTATCGAAAAAGTTTTGACTGCCAAATTGTACCTTCCAAGCCTATGAAAAACTATCATCGGGTCCTATTCCGACGCAAAATAAGCTATATATATAAAAGCATTAGCTCCCATTGCAAGGAGCAAACCTATGATATGGTCCACGCCACTACCCTATTCAGTGATGGGGCCGTAGCACTAAGATTGAAAAAGGAATTCGGTATACCTTACGTGGTAGCGGTGAGGGCCACAGATATAGGTGGCTACTTAAAGTTAAGACCCGATCTGTTGTTTTTGGGAGAGAAGATACTGGAAGAATCCGCCCAGATTGTCTTTATAAGCCAGGTTTTAAAAGAGAAATTTCTAAATCATCGACTTATTAGAAAGAGCCGAGCAAAAATAGAACATAAATGTCTGGTAATCAGCAACGGTATCGATTCGTTCTGGCTCAGTAACATAACCGGTCAAAAGCGTATTCGGCCCCAAAAGATTCTGTATGTTGGCACCCTAGAATCACGTAAAAATTCCATCATGTTAATCGAATCCGTGTTACGGCTTAACCGAATGGGTGTCAATTGCGAATTGACCCTCGTCGGTGAAGGGGGTTCGTTTCAAAAAAAGGTTGAAGAACTGGCTGTGTCCAACACATCCTGTATACAATATCTTGGCGCCATTAGGGACAAAGAAACGCTTAGAAAGATTTACGACGAACATCATATTTTTGCCCTGCCCTCAAAAAATGAAACATTTGGCCTGGTATATCTCGAAGCCTTATCGCAGGGACTACCAGTTCTTTATGTAGAAAATGAAGGGATAGATGGTCTTTTTGAGTACAATATTGGGGAAAAATGCACTACACTGGATTCGCCGACCATTGCCTCGAATTTAGAAAAGCTAATGATAAACTATCCGGATTACGAATTGGAGAAAATTGACTTTACAAAATTCTCTTGGGCAAATATCAGCAAAACCTATTTTGAACTATACCAAAGAGTTATCAAACCTAGCGCCTGAATACATTGTAATGTTTCCGTAAATGTCCAACACCAAATGATGCTGAAATTCCTTAAGATTAAACATGTTCTACTTATACGAATTTCAGGAAAATAAAGTTTAGTAACTATACCAACGAAAGAAACCATGAAAATCCTACTACTCCATCAATATTTTTTAGCAAAAAACCAGGGCGGCGGGTCCCGTTTTAACGAGATGGCAAAGATATGGTCCGATGAAGGGCATGAAATAACCGTAATCTCGAGTTGGCCCAATTTTTCAGCCAAAAGAGACCCAAAATATAAGGGCAAGTATGTCTTCCATGAAAAGGATCATTATAAAAATGTTGATGTTTTTCGCTGCCATGTTTCCAATTCATCCAGCAAACCCAATTTTTTCAGTAGGATTTGGGGGTATTTTTCATTTGTTTTTTCCAGTACTTGGGCAGGATTGTTTAAGGTAAAAGGCAAATACGATCTTTTAATAGTTACTTCTCCTCCATTATTTCTCGCGATTCCCGCATACATTCTGTCCTCTGTAAAACGCATACCCCTAATTTTCGAAGTAAGAGATCTATGGCCAGAATCCGCAATAGATACTGGCATGATAAGCAATTCATTACTGATTAAATTTTCGTATTGGTTTGAAAAGACCATTTACAAAAAAGCAAAGTTAATTAATGTCCTGACCCCAGCGTTTAAGAAGAAATTAATAGAAAACAAAAATGTACCAGCGGAAAAGATTATTTATATCCCCAATGCATCGGATTTCTCCCTAGCCGAAAAAGTAGCACAGGATTTTGATGCCAGAAAGTTTAGAGTTGAGCAGGGAATAGATGATAAATTCGTTATAACTTATATCGGGGCCCATGGAATTGCGAATCATCTAATACAACTAATAGATACTGCCGAAAGACTACAAGACACCAATGTGCTGATCCAATTGGTGGGGGGAGGAATGACCAAGGATGCATTGATGGAGGAGGTCGAATCCCGGAAACTACAAAATGTGCGATTTGTAGATTTTGTTCCAAAGGAAAAGGCATTCGAGTACATATTGGCCTCAGATTTGGGTGCTTCGGTATTAAAGAAAGTGGATACTTTTAAAACCATCTATTCCAACAAGACTTTTGATTACATGTCATGTAAAAAACCTATTTTATTAGCAATTGACGGCGTATCAAGACAATTGGTGGAGGAGGCGGACTGTGGTGTATTTGCGGAGCCGGAAAATCCAGATGACATAGCTAAAAAGATAAGACAATACCTCCATGGTGATTATGACATAAAACAACAGGGAGAAAATGGATATTCGCACGCCAAGGAGCATTTTGATCGAAATAAATTGGCCCATAAATACCTCAAGGAAATGCAAAGGGCGGTCAAGTAACCCCATAAACAAAGGTTTCAATAGCATGGAACATGGATTTTAACAAGATCAACTTATAATTGAAGTGAAGTGAAAAAAAAGATATTGATTATTTTCGGAACTCGACCGGAAGCGATAAAAATGGCCCCCTTGGTAAAGGAGTTCAAGAAACAAGAATCATTTGACACCAAAGTATGTGTTACTGCCCAACATCGGGAAATGTTAGATCAAGTCCTACATTTCTTTGATATTGTTCCGGATTTTGACTTGGATTTAATGACCCCAGGGCAAAATTTATATGGATTAACCGCGGCTATCATCAAGGAAATGCAGCCCGTACTTGAAGGGTCTAAACCAGACTATGTTTTTGTTCATGGAGATACCACGACAACAATGGCCGCGAGCATAGCCAGTTTCTATTCCGGTGCGAAGCTTTGCCATGTCGAGGCGGGGTTACGAACTTTCGATAAACACTCCCCTTTTCCCGAAGAAATTAATAGGACCTTAACAGGACATATGGCAGACTACCATTTTGCACCTACCCAGACCTCCTATAATAATCTTGAACATGAGGGTATTGACTCAAAAAACATACTCATAACCGGTAATACCGTAATAGACGCCCTATTGGAAAGTGTTGCCTTAGTGGAAAGTATCGACGATGAGGAAATAAATCTACTCAAAAGTACAGTTGACTTTGCGAAAAGAACAATATTAGTCACCGGGCACAGAAGAGAAAATCATGGCCAGGGTTTTATAAACATCTGTGAAGCCCTAAAGGAGATTGGCCAATCTTTGGAGGACGTACAGATTATCTATCCGGTCCACCTAAACCCAAAAGTCCAAAAGCCCGTTTACGACATACTTGGGGAGCAAGAAAACATTAAACTTATTTCCCCCTTGGCATATCCTGCCTTTGTTTGGTTAATGAACAAATGTGAACTAGTAATTACGGACAGTGGAGGAGTGCAGGAAGAGGCGCCTAGTCTTGGCAAACCTGTATTGGTGATGCGTGACACCACGGAAAGGCCGGAAGCTGTTAATGCCGGCACAGTTATTCTCGTTGGTACGGATAAACATAAAATAATAAGCGAGACCATGGATCTAATGGAAAATACTGCACGCTATAAAAAAATGAGCAAACTACACAATCCATACGGAGACGGTAGTGCAAGTAAAAGAATTGTTGGATTTATTAAAGACTTATATAATGCATAAGCCAGAAGTGGTAATGGTGGGGTTGGGCTATATCGGCTTACCTACCGCCGCCTTAATTGCAGAAGGAGGAACCTATGTACATGGCGTAGATATCAATCAACATGTAGTGGACACCATAAATAAAGGTGAAATCCATATTGTAGAACCATCTTTGGACACTTCAGTGTCCAATGCAGTAAAAAGGGGGTTTTTAAAAGCATCTACCAAACCGGTGGAAGCGGATACCTACCTTATTGTGGTACCTACTCCGTTCAAGGACAAGAACGAACCGGACATATCTTTTGTCTTATCCGCAACAACCGCATTATTACCTTTACTTAAAGAAGGGGATATGTATATAATAGAATCTACCTCTCCCGTTGGAACTACGGAGAAAATGATGAATTATATATATGAAGAACGACCTGAGCTGGAGGGAAAATTGCATATCGCATATTGTCCGGAAAGGGTATTACCAGGAAATGTTATGCATGAGTTGGTTTATAATGATAGAGTAATTGGAGGTGTCAATGAGGCATCGACGGAAAAGGCGGTCGCATTTTACTCCAATTATGTAAAAGGGGAATTGCACAAGACCAATGCGCGTACCGCGGAAATGTGCAAGTTGGTTGAAAACTCCTCAAGGGATGTACAAATCGCTTTTGCGAACGAGTTGTCCCTTATCTGCGATAAAGCGGACATTAATGTATGGGAGCTTATAAAATTGGCCAACAAACACCCAAGGGTGAATATTTTGCAACCTGGGTGTGGAGTTGGGGGGCATTGTATTGCAGTCGACCCCTATTTCATCGTAGCCGACTACCCAATGGAATCCAAAATTATTGGGACTGCACGAGAAGTAAATAATTATAAGTCTTTTTGGTGTGCAGAAAAAGTTCAAAACGCCAAATTGGAATTTGAGCTTGAACACGGTAGAAAACCCAAAATTGCATTGCTAGGACTCGCTTTTAAGCCGAATATTGACGATCTTAGGGAATCTCCGGCAAAATATATTGTTCAACGTGTATTACAAAACGCCAACAATGAGGAATATTTCATTGTCGAGCCCAATATTGAAGAACACAACGTTTTTAAGCTTACCGATGTTGAATTCGCCATTAATAATGCGGACATATTAGCCTATTTGGTGGCGCACGACGAATTCAAGATTCCTAGGAATTTGGAAGATAAAACCATTCTGGATTTTTGTGGTGTTCTAGACTCCTAGCACCTAAGCTTCGTACCGGATTCTAAGCTTATTCCTGAAAACTTAGTTGTTGGTTCCATAGTCCGGAATTTGAACCTCGGCGATCATGTTTAAGTAGGATATATAGACCAATACTGAAAATGGCCACTTGGTGGCGGTGGCCCCAAAATGTAATAGAACTCAAAAGATGGGGGTTTATTATCGGTATTGGAATAAATCCAAAACCTTGGGCAAGCTTTTTTTGGTGAATTGGAGTATCTGTATCGTAACCATTTAAGAAGGATAGAAGGACATAAATTTGCCCAATTTTTATAGCTAAGAAAAATACAATTGGCAATAAGAAGATTTTTGACCAAAAAAACTCGTCATAGGACTATTTTTTTTGCCTTTACCAGGAAAAGACATAATTTTGTCCGAAATTATAGACAGCTTTCTAATTGACTTAAAGGTCTGTTTTTCAATTTTTTAGTATAATCAATGTTAAATAGCCCTTTTAATCCAGTTCATACCTTTTTTGTTTAATGGTGAATAATTGAAGTGGACTTTGATAGCCAAAAAGGTTGAATCGGTTTTAAAATTTTTAAATGAATTAAAATGTATCAAAATTTTGTTAAAAGGATATGTGACATCTTCGCAGCATTAGTTGCCATAATCCTGCTTTCACCAATAATTTTGGCCGTAACGATTCTCCTATTTTTTGCGAATAATGGAAAACCCTTTTTTTTGCACCGAAGACCAGGAAAAAATGAAAGGATATTTACACTTTTCAAATTCAGGACAATGAAGGGAAGTCCTAAAGATGAAAATGGCAATTTTGTTCCGGATGTACAACGTATAACAAAAATAGGAACTATAGTAAGAAGTACCTCCTTGGACGAGTTACCCCAGCTTTTCAATGTACTCATCGGCGATATGTCCATAGTTGGGCCACGTCCATTATGGGAGCATTATCTGTCGCTTTACAATGATTTTCAAAAACAAAGACATAAGGTAAAACCCGGTATTACTGGCTGGGCCCAAATAAATGGACGGAATTCAATAACATGGGAAGAAAAGTTTGAGCTCGATGTGTGGTATGTGAATAACATTAGCTTTGCCACCGACTTGAAAATTTTGTTTAGGACGGTAAAAAAGGTACTTATTCGAGAGGGCATTGCGGAAAACGAAAAAGATACCATGACCATGTTTACGGGTTCTTCCTGAAAATGATACAAAGAATTGTTTTAGGATGTTGTTTACGAAAACCAAAGACAGGTACATGTTTGAAATTGTTCAGGATAAACAAAAATGGGAAAATACCATAGTGCAGTGTGATTTTGTTGATTTCTACCATACTTACTCCTATCATCATTTGTCCAAAAAAAATGGGGAGAAACCAGCTTTAATTCTCTACGAAGAAAATGATCGAGTAATTGCCCTTCCTCTCTTATTTAGGAATATCAAAGGTACGCTATATAAGGATGCAACCTCCGTATATGGTTATCCTGGTCCAATTACCAAAAATATCGGTTCAAATTTTGATTTCGCTCCTTTTCAAAGGGCTTTACATACTTTTTTTAGGGAGCACAATATTATTTCCGTTTTCTCTAGACTAAACTCATTCGTGCCCCATCAAGAAAAGTGTCTGTTCAATCTCGGGGATACCGAACACCTGGGAAGACTGGTATACATAGACCTTACCATACCGTTGGAAGAACAAACCGCCACTTATCATAGAAGGCTAAGGACCTATATTAATAAATCGAGGACCTTATACTCCGTAAGAAAAGGAAGGACTCTGGCGGATTTGGAATGTTTTATTGCGCTTTATCATGAAAATATGAGGCGCGTAAAGGCAAATAGTGAATATTTTTTTAAAAAAGGATATTTCCTTGATTTAATGTCTAACAAGGATTTTGGAACAGAATTGTTGTTGGCCGTTAACAATGAAACTGGCGAGGTGGCCGGTGGGGCAATTTTCACTAAAAAAAATATGTTTGTCCAGTACCATCTCTCCGGCACCAGTGAACGTTTTTTAGATTTAAACCCGGTCAAATTATTGATCGATGAGATGAGAATTATAGGTACTCGGGAGAATTTCAAATATTTCAACCTAGGTGGTGGTGTAGGCTGTAAAGAGGACTCCTTGTTCTACTTTAAATCCGGATTCTCTAAAAGCTATATCCCCTTCAAGGTTTGGAAATTTATGGTGGACCCAAATGCATACTATGAACTTGTCCTTAAACAGAAAGATTCGGTGTATAATGGTAATTCTTGGCATTATTTCCCCAGATATCGCATGAATGAACGGTGAATGTTGGAAGTCAACCGAACCTTCTCTACTACTATGCATGAGACACTTACAAAACTTGTATTACATGGAATCAAATCCCTGTCCGAAGTTATTCTTGTCATTGGAAACAAGATCAATTCGGATTAAGTGTTAAATTTTCCATTTCCCAAACCTAGGGCTACATATTAAAAAACGGTACAAAATGGACAAAGCGAATTTTCATCATGTTCATCTTAACGTAACGGATATTGATGCTACCGTTACTTACTATCAAAAATTTTTTGGTGCAAAGCCAATAAAATATAGAAATCGAAGTGACGCTCTTTTTACGGAGAAGTCGTTTTTGTTATTGGACCTTGTGGAGACGCCCCCTCCCACGCATGAGGGTTCTAGCCTATGGCATATAGGCTGGTCCGGTGTGGACGGACCTTCGGAATTTAACTGGAGGGTACAGGAAGGGATAGAAGTACATGCTCCCGTTACTCCCCTAAGTGAAAATCATTGGATGTATTTTTTGGGTCCCGACAAGGAAATTATAGAGGTTTACACAGGCAACAAAAATCATACCTTTGAACACATTCATCTGTTGGCTTCCGATATTGAAGGAACTATGAATTGGTTTGAGTCAAATTTGGGCTTACCCCCTGTTAACAAAAGCGCACAGGAATGGGGGAACCGTCTTTTTAAATGGAATTACCTACTCGTTGGCAATATAAATATCTACGTCTACGGTAAACCGGTGGAGGAAAGAACATGGTTTCCCAAAAAGTTTAAACCTACCGACGGTTCCGTAATGGATCATATTGGATTTTCCTTTGAAAATATAGAACCGGTTTTTGAACGTATGTCCTCAGGAAACATTGAAATTATAAAAGACATAAAAATCGACCCGGTCCATGGTATAAAGAGCTTTTTCGTTCGAGGGCCTGATAATCTTCTTGTAGAAATTGTCGAAGAAAAACCGATTCCCGAGGGTATATGGCTTTAATAATCGCTTCAATCCAAAGGAATCCTAATATCGTAAACAGCACACAGAAATGCGAAGAATAATGAGGTGTCATCTCAAAGAATGATGACGGTGATCTTTGACCATAGATTTAATGGAATAATAAAAATGTACTCGATTTGATCCAATAATTTTGTATGCGCAGACGATATAATAAAAATGTACGTTAGTTAAGAAATGATAGTTGAACCACTTAAGCAATCCATATAGGTGAAAAATTTTTTGCAAATCAAAAAGAACCTAAAAAAGGACTTTTCGGGCCTAAAAAGGGTCAGGGTTGCAGTTTTAGGGGATACGGCAACTCAATTCTTGGTACAAGCTTTGAAAGGACTGGGTTTTGATTATGGTTTTGATTTTGAAATCTGGGAAGCTGATTTTAATCAAATAGAGCGTCAGGTCTATGATATATCTTCCGATCTGTATGGGTTTAAGCCGGATGTAGTTGTTGTATTCAAATCATCCCATAAATTATTGGGCAAATACAACAAACTTGAACGGAAAAAACAGTCATTCCTAGCGAAAAACGAACTAGACACTATTGAAGTCATCTATGCCAACATAACCAATCATCTTAAGGCGAAGGTAATCTACTATAATTACCCCGAAATTGATGACTCCGTTTTTGGCAATTATGCCAACAAGGTAGAATCTTCCTTTTTGTTCCAATTACGAAAGCTCAATTACGAGTTGATGGTATTCGCTTCACAAAAACCCAATTTATTCCTATGTGATATCTCCTCGATACAAAATCAAGTTGGAAAAGCCAATACGTTTCAACCTTCTTTGTACATCAGTACCGAAATGGTTTGGAATATTGATGTATTGCCCAAAGTGGCGTCCAAAACCATCGACTTGATCAAGGCCATAAATGGTAAATTTAAAAAGTGCGTAATCTTGGATCTGGACAATACCACATGGGGTGGGATTATTGGCGATGATGGTATTGAAAATATCCAAATAGGAAGTTTGGGCATTGGAAAGGCATTTACCGAATTTCAGTATTGGATCAAAAAACTAAAAGAGCGGGGAATTATTGTTGCAGTTTGTAGTAAAAACACGGAGTCTATTGCAAAGGAACCATTCGAAAAACATCCTGATATGGTATTGCGGTTAGAGGACATTTCCGTGTTCAAGGCCAATTGGGACAATAAAGCGGATAACATACGCCAAATACAAAGCATTTTAAACATTGGATTTGACTCTATGGTTTTTCTCGACGACAACCCTTTTGAAAGGAATATGGTGCGAGAAAATGTTCCGGATATATATGTGCCGGAATTACCAGAAGACCCTGCGGACTATTTGGAATTTCTGTATGGATTAAATCTTTTTGAAACCGTTTCTTTTTCCCATGAGGACCAGGAACGGACCAAGTTATATCAAATAGAGGCAGAAAGGGCACAGGCTCACCAAAAATTCGCCAACGAGGATGATTTTCTGGAAAATTTGGAAATGTTGTCCGATGTTAAGCCCTTTAATAGGTTCAACACCCCCCGGGTAGCACAATTATCGCAGCGCTCAAACCAATTTAACCTCAGGACCATACGTTATTCCGAATCGGACATAGAGAGCATGTCAAAATCCAACGATCATGCCAATTTTTCCTTTACGTTAGAAGATAAATACGGGGACAACGGTCTAATATGTGTAATTATTGCTAAAAAGGAAAATAGTAAAATCCTGTTCATAGATACCTGGTTTATGAGTTGCCGGGTCCTCAAGAGAGGAATGGAGCACTTTGCCTTAAATGCAGTAGTCGGTTATGCTAAGGAAAATGGATTTAAGTACATTAAAGGGGAATATATTCCTACAGCAAAAAATGGTATGGTGAAAGACCATTACCTAAATTTGGGGTTTAAAAAAAGAGATTCCCATTTTTTTCTTGATGTAGATACCTATAAAGATAAAAAGACTTATATACGAATTAAGAAGTAAGTAATGGAAAGGAACGAAATTCTAAAAGAAATAACCGAAATATTCGTCGACACACTTGACAATGAAAATATTACAATCGAGGAGAGCACAAAAGCAGTAGACATTGATGCATGGGATTCCTTAATGCACGTGTTATTGGTCGATGAAATAGAAAAGCACTTTAATGTTCGATTTAAGGCCAGTGAAATTCAGAATTGGAAGGACGTAGGAGAAATAATTGATTCTATTGATCAAAAATCACAAACGCACTAAGCGGGAAATTTGCATTGCTTTATCAATGATCATGAATGGAATGCTTTGTTTTTGATTCATTTAAGTGAAGCTCCGGATCCGACCAAGTCAAGAATTATTATCGGCATATTCTAAATTAATACACCATGAATTTAAAGTTTAAGAACAAAAAAATAACCGGGATTCTAGCAGTTTTACCAGAAAAAGAAATAAAATTTGAGGATGAAATCGACAACTATGAGTTTACCCGTCGCCAATCCATGAAGCTCAAATTGGTTATGGGTTTCAACAAGCGTAGGGTTGTGAAAAAGGGAACCACGATTTCAGATCTTTGCGTATTCGGATTAAACTACCTTTTTGACAAAAAACTTTTAAACAAGGAAGATATAGATGCCGTGATCCTGGTTACACAATCACCTGACCATTTTATGCCGGCAACAAGTCATATAATTCACGGAAGGCTTGGGCTCAAACAGGACATTTATTGCACCGATATCAATCAGGGATGTGCGGGTTATTCCTATGGACTAAATCAGGCATTTATGCTACTCGAACAAGAAGAAATTAATAAGGTGGTAGTGCTCAATGCCGATATACTCAGTATAAAAGTATCCGAGAAAGATCGCAGTAGTGGGCCACTAACCGGTGATGGTGCCGCCATAACCATTGTAGAAAAAGATTCCCAAGGTCAAACGATTCACGGAGCGGTGAAATCTGATGGCTCCGGGTCGGATGCTCTAATAATACCGGCCGGTGCATTTAAATTACCTTCTACGGAGAAAACCGCGGAACTGATAAAGGATAAGGCGGGAAACTATAAGGCCTTGGACCACATTGATATGAAAGGGGATGAGGTGTTTAATTTTGTCCAACGCGAAGTTCCTCCAATGATCGATAATTTATTGGAGCGAGCTGGTGCCAAAAAGGAGGATGTGGACTATTTTATGTTTCACCAACCCAATAAGTTTATGGTAAAACAACTTTCCAATGTGATGGGCCTTCCCGAGGAGAAAATGCCAAACAACCTTGTAGAAAATTTTGGAAACTCCGCCAGCGTTACCATCCCTACTTTAATTTCATTTAATCTTGGAGACAGATTAAAAAATGAGTCCTTTAAAGTTTGTGTTAGTGGATTTGGAAACGGATTAAGTTGGTCTTCCCTTCTTCTGGAAATGGGTAATTTGGACTTTTGTGAAACGATTGATTACGACAATTAAAGCATGGAAAATTTTATTTCATCGATATCCGAAATATTGGAAGTTGAATCTGTTGAATTATCAGATGAGTTGGATTCCTTTGAGGCGTGGGATTCGTTGACCGTTTTGTCTATCATAGCGTTTTGCGACTCAGAATATGGAGTGGCTTTATCCGCAGAAGAAATAGATGACTCCGGTACCGTTTTAGGCCTTAAAGAGCTTATACAAGGTAAGTCCTAGCTTCGATTCATTCATAAATACCTGATAAGTCGGCAGTCTTGCAACAAAATTAAACGTTTAGGGTAAATCACAGCTGACCGAGGTAGTCCATACAGTTTCGTAGGTGTAATTGGATTTGGATTAAAATAACGGGGGGGGGTTGTTTCCACACCTATTCCCACATCAGTCGGCATACCCAGTTATTTGATTCCAATCAAAATCTTCGGGGCAAATAACTCTCTTTAATCTATTGGGCCAACATATACCTACAATCAACAGGAAGTAAATTTGGTCGATTTTTCCTTAGTATCAACGTTAATTTGGTGTCGATACACCAACTATTTTCTATCATTGTTGTGTAAAAACCGTTATACCTACGACAACAGAAATTTTATTCAAAAATCAATCTAGTTTTGAAAAACATTACTAAACTGATCAAGGTCAGCCCAAATGTCAAAGTTATTTTTAGCGACCTTTTTGACACCTTGATACATCGCAATGTACATCCGAATTATGTGTTTAGGCTTTGGGCAAAGTTTATGGTTAGGGAACTTGGGCTTTCCATAACCGCCGACGAACTCTACATCATTAGAAATAGCACCGTAGAATTTTTATCCGGCAAATTAGCACTCGGCAAACCAGAAATTCCTTATGATCAAACCATTGGGGAGGTTTACAGAAGAATATTGAACAATGATTTAATTCATGGGATTTCCTATAATACCTTTGAAAGGTGCTTTAAGGAGGCCGATTACCGGTCGGAAATCCATGTACAATTCCGCAATAAAGAATTAATTTCCGAATTAGCGAGCCTTAAGGAAAAAGGATTCAAGATATATCTCGTCTCCGATTTCCATATGCCCAAGACGCTGATATTAAAAATGTTGGAATTCCATGGCTTTTCAAATCTATTTTCAGAAGTCTTTATTTCAACGGACTACGGAAAAAGTAAGCAGAAAGGAAATTTGTACAATGCTGTATTAGAGGAGACGAATTCTACACCGGGTCAGACTATTATGTTGGGCGACAATAAAAAGAGTGATTATATAAATTCAAAAAAAAATGGCCTCAATGCAATCTATCTTCGACATCTAAGCCACAAGCTTAGGAACAAAAGAAATCTATTTGGAAACGATAGAAAGGATTTTGTGGCATCTTGCCGTAAAACGGAGTCCAAGTGTCGTAAAAGCGGCCATCCCCTTAGTGAATATATCATCCATTACTATTTTTTCATTGAAAGACTCTATGAGGAAGCCAAGAAAAAGAAAGTTAAGGACCTCTTTTTTCTGGCACGTGAGGGGTTATATTTAAAAAAGCTGTTCGAAACATACCAAGAGATCAATGGTTTTTCAAAAAAAGAACGAATAAATACACACTACTTCAAAGCATCCCGACAATCGGCAATTCAAGTTTCGCTAAAGCCCTTACATGAAGAACAATTTCGTCACCTAAAACGGAATTTTGGCACCATGTCCCTAAATCAATTCTTAAAATCATTTCATTTCTCCAAAGATGAAATCGAAGAAATCAATAGGGAGATTGCTATTGACCCCAATGAGGTCCATGAAAAATTCGTTACCTCACCAGTCATGTCAAAGTTAAGGACGAACAGGCGTTTTGAAAATCTTTATGATATCAAGAGAGATCATCAAAAAAAGGCGTTCATGGGTTATTTGAATTCCTTTAATGTTGACTTCAAATCCGAAGGAATGGTTTTGGTAGATGTTGGGTGGGGAGGAACCATGCAGGAATGTATCCATAACTTTTTGGAAGGAACGGTAGATGTTTCCGGATTTTATCTAGGATTGAGGCAGGTATACAATATTGAACCTGATTCCAAGAGGTACGGTTTAAATTTCTCCGTTTATCCCAGCTATAATTTTTCGGACCATATCCTAATGGCCAACACGCAAATTTATGAACAACTGTTAGCCGCCCCCCATGGGAGCACCATGTATTACAACTCTGATGTTGATAATCCCACGGTCGAATTCCATGAAGAAAATGAAAAAAGAATCTTCCATGAATTTATTTCACCAATCCAGGACTTCATGTTTGATGAGTTCGTAATATTGACAAAAAATCTGAGAAACAAATGCTATAACAGGGAAATGGTTCAAAATTATATAACCGATTTGGCGCTTAGGATTGGTCTTAGAACAAGCACTAACAAGTTGAAATTTATACATAACCTATCACAAGGGTTTCATCAGAATATTGGCAATAAAATGGTGGGGCTGACATATAGTCCTAGCGACTTGAAAATTTCAAAGATTACATTGTTAAAACAGTTTTTGTGGTCTCCAGAAAAAATATTCAGGTATTTAGTAAAGGTTAAACCCATGTTATATGGAAAAGGGAAAAGTTGGTTGGGCTGGCCAGTAGATTTTTCCTATTACTACATTCTATTTAATCATTGGTTGAAAAAAAGGGTATTTCAAAAAAAATTGATTTGATGCCTGAATTTAAAAGGACATAATACACTGAAAATGTATATTTTAAAATTATTCGAACAGAAAGTTTTAGAGGTTCACCAATTTTAGGACGGACCAAACAATTCAACACCATTATTTGAAGTAATAATTGCTGTTTTCACGAATAAAAAGTAGCTTTGATTCAATCGTAATCCATCAAAATAAGAAATTATGAGAAACGTAATAATTTTGGGTACCGGAGGATGTGCCTCGGAAGTGACATTTTATATAGAGGACAACAATAAAAGAGCACCTGAGACCGAAAAAATCAAGATTTTGGGATATATCGATTATGCGGATCATGTGAAGGATCATTATGAAAGATACAATTTTGAAGCTCCTGTTTTATGTGATATAGATTCATACGAACCAAAGCCCGACGAAGAAGTTCTGATTGCTGTAATGGATATTGGCTTTAGACAAAAAATGATAAAGGCCCTAAAAGAGAAAAATGCTAAAATCGGAAGTTTTTTTCACCATAGTGTGGTTATGCCGGAGGACATTGAAATAGGTGAAGGAAATATTGCGGGACCCTTTTGTATGCTCGAAAAATATTCGGTTATCGGAAATTATAACTTGCTTACATCCTACTGCTTTATTAGCCATGATAGCGTTGTGGGCGACAACAACTTTTTTTCGGTTGCAGGCGTTGCAGGATCCGTAAAGGTTGGCAATAACAATTATTTTGGAATTAGATCTTTTACAGTTCCCGGCGTTGAAATTGGCAACAATAATGTGATACAATCGGGGATGCTTGTAGACAAGAATGTAAAGGACGATACAACGGTCTTCTATCGTTTTAAAGAAAAAGTAATGGCAATTCCAAAAGTAGGTTAGTGACCCTTCATTACCCTAAATACCGTGAGAATCAAGACTCTTCGGTAAAGTGACTTTTCCCATTTCCGATGGAATTGGATGTTGTCAGCATTTCTCCGGCATATTTTATTTTTAAACGTTGTCTTGCCTTTTCGAATTGAAATATCGCTCTTGTTATGGCATACAGAAATGAAGGAATCTTAAAGACCAATTCCATAAACGACAACCCTTTCACCTCGGAATTATATTCCACCATTTGGTCCAAACATTTCAATAGTTCGAAAAAGGGAATAACCTTTGGTCCCATAAGGGGTATAACTTTTTACAGGCCTACCAGATTACCACTTTATGTTAATTGCGTTAAAAATCTTTCCAAAGGAATATCCTACACGTTGGAAACCCCTAAAAAAGACGATTTCAACAAAAGGGTCTTTCTCGTTTATGACGTCCCTACATATTTCGGATATCATTTTCCTTCAGGCCCGAACAATGAATTAAAAATACACCGCGTAAAACAATATCCTGGCTTCCTAATACGGTTGGAAGACTATAGCTCCTTGGATGAATATTTAATGACCGTATTTAAAAGTAAGAGCAGGAATAAAATTAGAAGGGACAAGAAGCGTTTGGAGAGCTGTTTGGATGTAGAATATAGGATGTATTACGGGGAGATTTCCGAACAGGAGTATGAGAGACTTTTCAATAGTTTCAATGACCTTATGCATAAACGTTATCAGGATAAAGGAGAACATAATAATAACTTGAATCCGGAGGAGTGGAACTTTTACAAAGAAGTGGCCTTTCCTATGATTAAGGAAAAGAAGGCATGCCTATTTACTATGAAGGACAGGGGTGTTCCCATATGCATGATGCTCAATTTCCTGTCTTCAGATAGCCTTTATCAATTTATGATGGTATTTGATATCCACTATTCCAAATTTAATGTAGGTACCACTAGCCTACTGAAACTCATTGAGTGGTGTTTTGAAAATGATATTAAGGTCTGTGATTTCTCCAAAGGCTATTATCGTTATAAAAAACAGTGGGGAAACCATGAATACAGATTTGAGTATCACATCCTTTATGATTCCAAATCCGCAGTTTCCACTACTTTGGCGTTTTTTGTGAAGTCCTATTTTACCTTTAAACAATATTTGAGAGACTTAAAAATCAATGAATTGATTCATAAAAGCAGATTTCGTCCCAAAAATAAGTCCCGAATGAAATCGCAGGGATTTGGACTAGAGGAAACCAATCAAGCTTTTAAGGAAACCGACTTGGAACCCATTGACTTCTTTTTTAAAGAATACGAATATCTAAAGCCTGCCGTATTTGGTTTTCTATATCACCATTCCGAGTCCTTACAAAATATTAGGTTATACAGAATACGGGAAGATGTATCGCGATTTCTGATAGTAGGAAAACATAAAACAAAAATTATCCAACTACTACCTTCCTGAAAAAGATGCTATTTTTGAATTCATAGGAAATCGTTTTTAAAACAATATTTGTGGAACAAAAAGGTTAATGAACTGAAGCACAAATTTACGGTTATGTATTCAGAAAAGGCCAAGATAGCCAATACCTGAAAGGTCACCAGGGATGTTTACAAACTATGGACCGACTAAGGAGTTATAAAGTATTAAGTGCATGAAACCTGAACATTCCAATTTCGTACTCCAACTTTGTATTGATCACAGTCTTCTCCCCTACTATTCTAAAACGATTGTAAATAAGCTATCCGGGAAATCGCTCGAGTTTACCCATTACACTGATTATGCATTCTCCGCTGATAGGGTGAATTTGGTTTGTGACATTCCGGATTATTTGGATGTTAAACTCAGTGGAGCCAATGTCGGGAAAACCATGGTGACCGTCCCCCAATATGAGGGCTATCTGCTCAACTTGAAGAAGTATGCCAATGTTGACGAACTGATTAGCCAGACCCTCAGCAGAAACCCCAGAAAAAACCTAAGGGCCAAGCATCGAAAACTTGAATTGGACCATGAAATAAGTTACCAATTCTATTATGGTAAAATCGATAAAGATCACTACGATTATCTTTTTGAGGTATGTTATCATCTTATGGAAGTCCGGTTTCATGAAAAGAAGATTTACAATAGGTATTTATTGGACTGGAAGTATTACCACGAGCTGTTCTATCCTAAGATACTCTCAAAAGATGCTTCCTTAAACGTAATTTATGATGGGACAAAACCTATAACAATAACCTTAAATTTTCATAAAGGTGATATCGTTTTTAGTTTTATTCAAATTTATGATACGGATTACTTTAAATATAGTATGGGGGATATTGCCATGTACAAGAATATCGAGTGGTGTTACAAGAATAACTTTTCAGTGTGGGACGTATCCAAGGGAGCAACTGCTAATAAGTTAAGGTGGAGCAATCATACCTATCAATTCGAGCATCACATTTTCTACAAAAAAAACTCTCCTATCCACCGATTTTCAGCCTTCATCACATCCCGGAAATTAAGAATAAAGCAGTCTTTGCGGGATAAAGGTATTATTGGTGGGATGTTTCAATTGGACAGGTTGTATTATTATACTAAAATGAAAAAATTAAAAGGCCGCAAATGGAAAAATGGATAGTAAGGTTTTATCAAATCCTTTTTATTCTACTCCGCGTGAGCAAGACAACATTCTAAATGTTCCGTAGGGTTAGCCGTTACGCAATCATACCAACATGGATTTTCTAAGAGTAAAAAACAATTTTAATTTCAACTTCTACACCCGCGGGAGCGTCCATGAAATATACAATTCCATTTTTAATAAAACCAATGGGACGACTTATCCGAACGAAATCCAAAGTGCCAAAAATTATCCTGGGAGGGACATCATAGTCATAAACAACATTCCTGGTTATTTGGAGGCAAGGATAACCCCGAACATTGGCCCTTATAAGTTATTTAAGGTACACTATCTGGATGGATTTTTGATTGATCTTGATGGGCTGGCAAGCTTGGAAGACTATTTGAAGTTCCAATTTGAATCAAAAAACAGATCCAAATTAAGAAGTGTGGTCAAACGATTGGAAACTTGTTTTGATATCCGATACAAAATGTACTATGGAGCAATAACGGAGAGGAAATTCCACTTTCTAATGGACACTCTGCATGCAATGATTTCTCGGCGGTTCATACAACGAGGGGATATCCATGAAAGCCTGGACAAATGGGACTATTATAAAAAAAGTGCGCGAGAAATGATCTTGAAAAAAAAAGCGTCCCTATTTGTTATCTATGACAGGGACAAACCCATAGGCATAAGTCTTAACTATCATTACCAAAACGTGCTTTTCGGAAAAATAAAATCCTTCGACATTGATTATTCCAAATTTAGCCCCGGTTCCATAAGTCTGCTAAAGTTAATCGAATGGTGCCTAAACGAGAACCATACGACCTTTGATCTTTCCCACGGAAATCTAGCCTATAAAAGCTCATGGTCTACCTCCAAATATGTATTTGAACATCATGTTCTCTACCATTACAAAAAATGGAATATCTATTTGGCGGCATTCGCAATATTTCAGATACTGCGATTAAAAGCCACACTAAAAAAGAAAAGAGTGGATTTGCTGTATCACAAGATAAAGGAAAAAATCACAAGGGGTTCGGGACAAAAACAAAAGACAAAAGACGAAAAAATCATTTTTGAAGAGATATCTTTAGAGTCGATCGATAAGAAATCCGTAGTGCCAATCGATATCAACCAGACTGAATTTGCCTATTTGCGTAAGGCAGTATATGATTATCAGTATGCGAACTCCGAGTTCTCGGATAATATTGAGGTCTATAAACATCATAATCATCACAATAGATACATGGTTCAAGGACTAAAAAGAACAGTAATGTTTACATTGGCCGAAAATCCGTTATCCGAATAATCATGGGCTTTAGCCAATTAAATCGTATCATGCTACTAACAGAGTGGCATTTGAAGTCCAAAATACTGGAAGAATGTAGTGATGATATTTCCTTGTTCGAAGGAGGGGAGATAGTTTGGAAGCGGAAAAGTAGAGTTACTGAAAAGGATATGGGTAGGAAAGTGTACATCATTAAAAATGTACCCCCGTATTTTAGGATAAACTTTCGCAGCAATGAGGACCTGCTTTTCAAAAAATATCCGTCGATAAAGGGTTTTGCCATAGCCCTGGAAAACTATGCAGACGTAAATGATTATTTAAGGCAGCAATATAAGAGCAAGGCCCGAAGTCAGTTGTTGAGGCGAATACGACGTTTGGAAGAGTGTTTTTCCATTAGCTTTAAACGTTACTATGGTGAAATAGATGAGGCTGTTTGTAATGAACTTTTAGCATCTCTAAAAGAAATGATAATTACCAGATTTCAAGAAAGAAATCAAGTAAGCGATAATTTGAAGAGTTGGGCACAAATCCAAAACTCCCTCCATAAGTTAATTACTACCAAGAAAGCTTCGCTCTTCGTTATTTATAATGAAAGTACACCGATTTCCATATCTATTTGTTATCACTATGGTAGGGTTTTCTTTAGCTACATAGATTCCTATGACGTTGATTATTATAAATTTGGTCTTGGCAACATCCTAATTTACAAGAAATTGGAGCTTTGTTTCAAGAGCGGTTATAGGTTTTTGGATATGGGGTGGGGAGAACTGGACTATAAAAGAAGATGGTGCAATCTAATTTACAATTATGAACATCATATCAGTTTGCCAGGGCATTCCTTGTCAGCCTATCTATTGGCAACTTGGGAAGGAAATAAAACCCAATTAAAGGCCTATCTTACATCTCTTAAACCATATCAATTTTTTAAAGGTTTTAGTAGCCGGCACAACTCAAAAATTAATAGCAGCAAAATGGCCCAAAAATATCGTTTCGAAAAGCTTGAAAATTCAACTTCGTATACTCATTTTGTTCCGGTAGACATCGACGCACAAGAAAATAAGAGGTTTAAAACGATCCTAAATGATTTTATTTATACAACAGAGGAGCATTTTAACAATATCAAATTATACCGATCGAAAAGGGAGGAATTCTATATAATAAAAGGAAAAAACCAGAGTAAGAGAGTTGTTTTTAATAACAGTTTGAAACCCTAAACCAATACAACTGCCATTTACATAATTAAGGTGACGTAGGTCCGATTTTGGTTTTCGAATGCCAATATCTGTATTTGGCCAAGGATAAGGCTGCCATCCAAAAAATGAAGAATGGCCCGGAATTGTCAGGAAAGTAAACTAGTCGTACTATTGGGATAAACATTGTTGTAAAATGTTGTATAGGAAAATAGTTGATCTATATTTCGATCTCTTTGAGAAAGGGTCACTCTCGGAATTATATACGGGGGCGACTTACTCCAAAAGTATGGATTCCGTAGGCCAATATGGTCGGGCTTTGGAAAATCGTCTTTCCTCACCTCATACAGTGTATTTAGTCAAATACGTCCCTAAATATCTGAATTTCAATCTAAAAAAGCGTTTTTTGGATTTGAAATCCTACGAGGAGAAAGGTTATGCTATTGACCTTGAACAAATTCCTAACATTGATGCATATATAAAAACATATGTAAAACCACGATTTAGAGGTACAATAAGGAGCAATTTACGACGCCTGGAGTCCTGTTTCAAAATAGATTACCACATCTTCCATGGAAAGATAGCAGAACATGAATACGACTTATTAATGGACGCATTGCATGGTTTCATAACCCGTAGATTCCTGCAGAGAAATGAGACCAACCAAAGGATTGGTGAGTGGGACCGTTTCCACTCCCTTTTCAACCTCTTGATTAAGGAAAAGAAGGCGTCTATGTTCGTAATCTACAGTGAAAAAAAACCGATAGCAATTTCACTAAACTATCATTTCGACAAGATTTTCTTCAATGCCATTCCGTCCTATGACATCGATTACGGCAAATTTGGGTTAGGCCATATCATGATTTACAGGCAATTGGAATGGTGCATACAAAATGAGCTAAGTATATTTGACATGAGCATGGGAACACCGGAATACAAAATGAAATGGTGCAATATGGCCTACGATTTTGAGCACCATATCGTTTATAATTCTGCTTCCCTATCGGCATACCTTCATGCACAGTTATTCTTTCGATGGACATCCTTAAAAAAGTATTTGAAGTCTAAAAATATCCATGTCCTATACAAAAGATTAAAGGCCGGGCTAAGCAGAAAATCCAGGAGCGACAAAAATACGGATGTCACCCAGGAAAGATTCGCACATTGGTTCGAATCAGTAGATGACTTATCAAACCATGGGAACCTGACTAGAATGGATCTTGACCAGCAGTATAATTCCTTTTTAAAAATGTATGTCCATGAATTTCTTTATAAAACCAAGGAACATATTTCCAATGTTGGAATTTATGAAATAGAGAGGGAGAGACTATATTTGATTAAAGGAGAAAAGCACGCTCAAAAGTTGGTCTTACGTGAAATCACTACCTATAGAATGTCCCGATGAGCTGTACCTGTATCAGAACCGGGCATTTCCAATTTCCCTAAAGTTATCCCTGTTAAAAAAAAGGTTCTCCAGCGGATGTGCAAGAATTACCTCCTACAGTTGTTGCGGCAGTTATATAGTCTCTTCCAAAAAGAGACTAATTTAGCTTGAAATGAATTTCTATCGAATTTGCACAACGATGAACTCGGACCTCCTGTTGACCCTGTGCTTGGCCTCCGAACAATAGGTACTGTCATCGCACTCATTTAATAGATTGCTCTCGCCATATGCTTCCGTAGAGAGTCTAGCGGCATCTATTCCCAAACTCAATAGGTAATCTTTAGTGCTATTAACACGTCTTTCGGAAAGTCCCAAATTATAAGAGGATGGACCTCTTGAATCCGTACCTGAGGCAATTTTAATTTTAAGGTCAGCGTTTTCCTTTAGAATATCCGCCAATCCATCAAGTACCTTTTTAGAATCATTGTTCAGGGAATGGGAATCAAAATTAAAATATACGTGTCCAAGTTCCTTTATTTTATCTTCTAGCAACTGCCTCCGCCTTTTCTCAGCTTCGATTCTTGCTTTTTCAGCTAGGGCCCTTTCTTTTTCCTCCGCTAATCGCTGTGCCAGAGCGGCTTCCTCCCTTGCTCGGTCTGCTGCAGCAATGGAGTCGTTTACACGTTGCTTTTCTTTTTCCATGGCTTCGATTAAAGCCAGTTTTTCTTGTCCTTTTTTAGATAACCCTTTTTTGATATTAAACTGATATATCACGCCCGCCGCATGCTGAATATGGTTGGTAGCTTCATTTCCAAACGACCATTTCCCACTTGAATTAAAATCTAACGCCCATCTATCCGAAAACCAGGTTCTAAATCCAACCACCGCATTGTAGGTACCCCGACCCACGTTATTTGCATCAGTGTAGCCCAATCCAGCCCCTATATAAGGGTCGAAAAAACCGGTTTGTCCTATGATTTTGTTTAAATCGTAGCTTAATCTAGTATCCAATCCAAAATAACTAATGTCTTCGGGATTTACATCGCCGTCAATAATGTTGCCTTCCTTATAATTGTTATAGGTACCTATGGCTTCTATGCCGATTCCACTTTTGAAATACCTCCCAATGCTAATTCGTGAAGGAAAGGCAACGGCATTCCATTGATCTTTTATTGTCGTGAAGTCGTTAAATGCATCACCGGAATCATCAACAAAATTATAGCCGATACTGAACATCCATGAACTTTGGACAATGCTATCCTTGGATGTAAGTTGAAGATCTTCTTCTTGGGAATAGACAGAATGGGCTACGATTAAAGTGGCCGCCAGAAAATGTAGGGCATAGCGTTTCATAGGTCAAAAGATTTTAGGACTTATGAGGTAAAGGTATGGTAAACAGTTAGGTACGAGAAGCCCTAACTATGAAAAGCGATTTTTTTCGATGGACTGCTTCAGAATTTTCGTTCATCGATTATTTTGGAAGATAATCTTTTTGCCGGTCGTGGAAATGGTATACATACGAAAAGGACTTACAGTGGCGCGGGAGGTGGGTTTTATGGGTTCCTTCCCAAAAACGGGTGCTATTACAATATCTTCTTTGGTGACATCCTTAACAAAAAGTTCTGGTAGTGTCCGGGACTCTTTTTCGCCGGCGCAATAAATCAAAACCGTTTTTTTAGAAAAATCCACTTCGGGTACCGGAATCCCAGGTTTTCTGGTTTTGTTTACGTTTACAAAAAATTCCCTCAATTCCTTTTCATTTCTAATGATTAGGGTTTGTTCCGTTTCCGTACCACTATAATCATCCTCTAATAATAAGGTCAGCCGATATGCCATATTTGACCCATTATGGGTTTCTTCCGACACCCTTTTTTGGCCATTGCAAGAAACCAACAGGGCACAGGAGATCAATCCGAGACCCCAAGCGACTACTTTAGGTAAGGGACTTCTTGTACCGGCTATTGTACGCTTTCTCATAAATGGCTTCATAGAGGGGCAAAACCTTAAGGATATCGAACTTGAGCGCCACATCATGGGCATTTTGCTTAAACTTCTCCAAACGGTTTTCGTCGCTTAGGATTTTCAGGGCATTCCTAGCCATGTCCTCCACATCGCCTACATCACTTAAAAAACCGGTTATTCCATGTTGATTTACCTCTGGGATACCCCCAGTGTTACTGGAAATTATGGGAACCCTGTTAATCATGGCCTCTAAAGCAGCCAGACCAAAACTTTCCGATTTGGAAGGTAAAAGGAAAAGGTCCGAAAAACACAGAATTCTATCAATCTCGTTACTATTTCCCAAGAAGATGACCTGGTCACTTATTCCAAGTCGGTCGCAAAGTATCTCTGCATTCTCTTTTTCGGGCCCCTCCCCTACCATGACCAATTTAGCCGGCATCTCTTTCTGGATCCTATGGAAAATATGAATTACATCCGGGATGTGTTTTACCTTTCTAAAATTACTAATGTGAGTTATGATCTTTTCATCTTCATTGGCCATTAAGGAGCGCTGACAATCCGTAAAAGAAACACTATACTTGCTTTTGTCAATAAAATTGGGAACTACCTCTATTTCCCTTTTAATATCGAAAAATTCCAATGTACGCTGTCTTAGATTTTCAGAAACAGAAGTAACCACGTCGGATTGATTAATACTGAAGGTTACTGCTGGTTTGTAAAACGGGTGATTGCCAACAAGGGTAATATCGGTACCGTGCAAGGTCGTGATCATAGGTACAAAAATGCCTTCCTCTTCCAACATTTTTTTGGCCATATATCCGGCGTAGGCATGAGGAATGGCATAATGAACGTGTAATAGCTCTATTCCATACAGCTTTATGGTGTCGACGAGTTTACTGGATAAAGCCAACTCATAGGGTTGGTAATGAAATAGGGGATACTCTGGAACATGTACTTCATGAAAATGTATTTTATTGCTCAGAAGTTCCAGACGCACGGGTTGTCTGTAGGTCACAAAATGTACCTCATGACCCCTTGCTGCCAAGGCTATCCCAAGTTCGGTGGCTACCACGCCACTACCCCCAAAGGTTGGGTAACAAACTATAGCGATTTTCATTTTTCAAATGTAACAAAACGAAACGGTTGATGAATATGGAGCTGGTGAATTAAGGAAAGTTTATGAGTTTGGAATTTACCTGTTGGCCAACACCAAAAACAATTAATCGACAATAGCATCATAAATGGCACGCTGTATCCTGGTACGTAGTCCGGATTTGATCAATAGCGTGTTCGAGGCGGTGGGATACGTCCTGTTGGATAGAAATACGTAAACGATTTCCTCTTCGGGGTCTGCCCAGGTATAGGTGCCGGTAAAACCACTATGGCCAAAGCTTTTTCTGGATACACAGCCACAGGTGGGACCTTTGTCCTTCAATTGGGGCTTATCAAAACCCACACCCCTCCGTACGTCCTTATCGCAAAAATAACAGGTGTTGAATTTTTTGATCGTTCTTGGTTCCAAAAATTGGGTCCCTCCGTAATACCCATCCTGTAAATACATCTGCATCATCTTGGCCACATCGTTGGCATTGCTAAAAAGTCCCGCGTGGCCGCCAACGCCACCCTGCATGGCGGCTCCCATATCATGCACATATCCGTGCACGATTTGATAGCGAAAGTATTTGTCCAATTCCGAAGGCACAATTTTATTTCTGGGAAACTTGTCCAACGGATTAAATCCCGTGTATAAAGCCCCTATGCGCTTATATAGAAAATCATTCGCCAATTTGTCCAATGGGGATCTATTAGTTTCCTCTATATATTTTTTAAGCACAAAATAGGCCACATCACTATAACGATATCTGTTGGACTTTAAGCTTTGCCTACCTATTCTATTATAAATGGAGTCCTGATATGCATCGGCCAAAAAAAGATTATCCGAGACCCGGAAAGAAAAGCCATCGGAGGGCTCGGTTCGATAAAATTCCTTGGAGGGCCTCCTATCTTTGTCCAGGGTTTTCACATAAAAGGCAATCCAAGCCGGAAGCCGTGCATAATGCGAGAGTGCTTTTAAAACGGTTACGTTTTTTAGCTCGGTCTCCGAGTATTCGGGGATTAATTCTTGAAATGTATCGTTCAGGTCAAGTTCACCTTCTTCTTCCATTTTCATGACCAAAGGCAAGGTGGCTAATATTTTGGTGATAGAAGCCAAATCATAAAGATTATCTGGCGTAATGCTATCCAAGGATTCATAGGTGGGTTTGCCAAATCCCCTATTGTAGACCACTTTTCCTTTCCTGGCCACAACAACCTGGGCCCCAGGAAACATCAAAGAATCCAGACCGTCTTGGACCAACCGATCTACTTCTGCCAATCTTGTTGAACTCAACCCCACCCGTTCTGGTAGACCATAGCCCAGTCGCTTTAGTGAAGCTATCTGGATGGATGTATTTACCGGGAAGTCCGGATGTGCCGTAACCGGCAGCTTGCCCTTGGCCGGGATAGCACCAAAAATTAGTTGAGCCGCTTTTTTTTGGGCCATAAGGCTATTCTGATAGGCCACTACTACTCCATCTATGCCCTTAAATGAGCCTACATCCCCTAAGGCATAGGGTTTGGCAAAAACGGACAAGATCGTGTTCGATGTGCGCTGCTTTGCAATTTCCTCCAGCCATAAAAGTTCCTTTTTTGAAAACTTGTAGGGTTTCCATGGACTTTCATTATTTCTATGATACCCGATAATAACCAAGTTGTAATCTGAAAGACTTTTTTTTAGGCTTACGATGTCCTTTGCGTTTACCTGTGTTACCTTGGCATACTTTTTAAGTTCCTTTACAAAAGGATCACTATCCGCGTTACCAAACTTGACGTAGGCAATCTTTTTATTTTCCAATTTTTTAATACCGAGGAGATTAAAATTGTTCTTTACAACAGTAATGGCATTTTCAATAGCTTCCTCATACACCAGATCATCCTCCAACGAATTTAGATCTTGATAAAGACCGTTTATCTCAACCGGTTGAAAATCGCTTAAGCCTACCTTATATTTGGCCATGAGGATTTTTTTGACCGATGTCGAAAGTCTTTTTTCGGTAATCCTTCCACGCTTATAAGCTGCTAAAAGCTTCCCTTTTGCCTTTTCAACGTTTCCGGGCATCAACAACATATCGTTTCCTGCCAGAAATGCCGCCAATTCAACATCGCCTTCTTCCCTATTTTGGGTCACCCCCTTCATATTTAGAGCGTCGGTGAACACCAATCCTTCAAATCCCATTTCTTCCTTTAGAACAACTGAAATGATCTGTTCCGATAAAGAAGAGGGTAAATCTTTCCTTATTTCCAGGGCAGGAACACTCAAATGGGCTACCATGACACTAGTGAGGCCTTCATCGATGAGCTTTCTAAAAGGATAGAGTTCAACACTGTCCAATCTTTGACGGGTCACCCCTATTACGGGTAATGCATGGTGTGAATCCGTTGCCGTGTCGCCATGGCCAGGAAAATGTTTGCCGCTAGACAGAATTCCTGCCCTGTGCATACCTTTCATGAACATAATTCCCTTTTGGGCTACGTTCTCGGTATCCTCGCCAAAAGATCGATTACCAATGATGGGATTTTGTGGATTTATATTGATGTCTATATCCGGGGCAAAATTGATATGGACCCCCAGTCTTTTTACATGTTGACCAATGCGATAGCCCACTTTCTCCACAATACTGCTATCCCGTATAGCGCCCAAGGTCATGTTCCAGGGAAAGGCATAGGTGGAATCCAAACGCATGGATAATCCCCATTCGGCATCCATACCCACCAGCAAAGGGACTTTGGCCAGTGCTTGATATTCATTGGTAAGTGCAGCCTGTCTTTGAGGACCGCCCTTGGAAAAAATCACACCTCCTATTCCATGCTCGGTAATGAGATCCTGTATCCTGTCCGTACTGGATTTTCCTTGATTTGAGGCAACACTTACCATGAACAATTGACCGATTCTTTCCTCCAAGGTCATGGCATCGTACTGCGCATCGACCCAAGCGGATTGGGCCAGGCTATCCACCGCCATCAATGGGTCGTTTTGCCCGTAAACACGTAATACAAAGAGAAATAAGAAAGAAAAAGCTAAGCAGAATCGCATATAAAACATCTAGGGCGAATAACTTAAAACCAATAAAATTATTGTATTTCATCGATTTTACAAAAAGGGGCGTTCCTAAACACCGTTGGTCTGCCGTTTCCGATCCTACATAAATCGGGCATGCCAACTCTCCGAGGCCGGTACTTCCCAATGTTCCCGGTATTCCGCTTTGTTGGTCACCAAATTGTTGAAGACGATAGTTTTTTTGGATACGGCCTTCTGTTTGGCCATTTTCTTAAAATCGACCAAAGGTTTATAAGCAATATGCTCACCTTGTTTGTAGGATACGTTCATTTTGTCCAACAATTCCACGGCATATTTTTTCTCCAGTTGCTGGACAAAATGTACGGAAGCGTCAATGGAACAACCGGATGCCGCGTTCTGGGACTGGTCCAGACCAATGACAAGAAATCGACCATAAGGTATTTCATAACCCGCCTTTAGCTCGCTTCCATGAGCAGTCCAGCGCTTTAAAAAGGTATCCAATTCTTGCTTTAGATGCTCCAATTCCGTTTGGTCGAAACTTCTATTGGACTGATAAATCCAAATTCGTGATGTGTCCGGTAGGTCTTTAAAATTTACTAGCATGCTGTTGTTGAAATTATAGGAGGCTCATTTACTGGAATGTTACATTTTTCACATTTCGTCCTGCCGTTTTGGGTGAATGGCTCTGGTATCGGCAATCAACTCTGCTACATCCATTACCGCTATAGTCGATTCCTTTTCCTTGTTCTTGATCCCATCCGTCAACATGGTATTGCAAAAAGGACAAGCCGCCGCAACGATATCCGGTTTTGTTTCCAAGGCCTCTTCGGTCCGCTCAATATTCACATCCTTGTTCCCTTTTTCAGGCTCTTTGAACATTTGAGCTCCTCCCGCGCCACAGCAAAGGCCCTTTTTTTTGCAGCTCTTCATTTCCACCAAGTCCGCATCCAGTTGCTCTAGAAGTGTCCTAGGGGCCTCATAAATTGAGTTAGCGCGACCCAAATAACAAGGATCGTGGTAGGTAATCCTTTTTCCCTTAAATTTTCCTCCCTCTAAGGTTATCCTTCCCTCCTTCAGCAGATGCTCCAAGAACTGAGTGTGATGCATCACGTCGTAGCTGCCACCAAGTTCGGGATATTCATTTCTCAATGTATTGAAGCAATGGGGACAGGTTGTAACCACTTTCTTGACCCCATACGCATTCAGAATCTCTATATTGGATATGGCCTGCATTTGAAATAAAAACTCATTACCGGCCCTTTTTGCCGGATCACCCGTACAACTCTCCTCCGTGCCAAGCACCGCAAAGGTAACTTGGGCCCTATGGAGAATTTTTACAAATGCTTTGGTAATTCTTTTGGCACGATCATCATAACTTCCGGCACACCCCACCCAAAAAAGGACTTCCGGTTGTTGACCGGAAGCCATTAGCTCCGCCATGGTAGGCACTTTCAATACACTTTCCATATTATTGCTCATTAGCCCAATTAAATCGGTCCATTTGGTTAAATGGCCAGGGTGCCCCGTTGTTCTCTATATTGCCCATCATATTGTTAAGTTCCGAAGGGGCCGCTGATTGTTCCATCACCAAATATTGTCGCATATCCATAATTATGGACATGGGATCTATACTTACGGGACAAGCCTCCACGCAAGCATTACAGGAAGTACAGGCCCAAAGCTCCTCCCGGCTAATGTAATCATCCAACAGTTGTTTTCCATCTTCCTTAAACGTCCCATTGTTGGCATCCATATTCTTGCCCACTTCTTCCAACCTATCACGTGTATCCATCATGATCTTTCTGGGCGATAACTTCTTCCCTGTGCGGTTGGCGGGACATTCATCGGTGCATCGCCCACATTCCGTGCACGTGTAGGCATTCAGCAATTGTATCCTGTTAAGGTCCATTACATCGGAAGCTCCAAATTTAGATATTTCTTCCCCATTTTCCTCCTCATTTGTAGCAGCAAAAGGATCCACCGATGGGTCCAACATAAGCCTTACTTCCCGAGTAACGGACTCTAAATTGGCCAACTTGCCCTTGGGTTCCAATTTTCCAAAATACGTATTTGGAAATGCCAGGAGGATGTGAAGATGCTTTGAATAATAGAGATAGTTTAAAAAGAAAAGGATACCCAGTATATGGAGCCACCAAGCGCTACGTTCAATTACTATTAAAGTAGAAACGGACAAACCGTTAAACAAAGGGGTCAAAAACTGGCTAACTGGGAATGCACCGGCCTTCGTGTAGTGGGCCACATCCATTTGTTGCAATTGATAGTCCGTTCCATTCATCGTAAGGAAAAGAACCATTAATATCAATTCTATGTACAGAATCCAATTGGCATCCGCCTTGGGCCAACCCTTCATTTCGGGTTTTATAAAACGAGCCAGGCGGATGCTATTTCTTCGTATCCAAAAGACGATAACGGCCACAATGACCAAAAAAGCCAGTATTTCAAAGGAACCTATTAGAAAATTATAGATGGAACCCAAGGGTGAAAAAATACGGTGGGTACCGAAAATACCATCAATGATGATTTCCAGGACTTCTATGTTTATAATGATGAATCCTAGGTAAACGATAATATGGAGCAGCCCTGGAACAGGCCGCACCACCATTTTGGTTTGTCCAAAGGCTATTCTAAGCATATTGCGCCATCGCAACCGCGCATTATCTGTTACCTCGACTTTTTTTCCCAATTTAATGTTCCTGCCCAGTCTTTTTATATTGCGGGCAAAAAAACCGATTCCCGCAACCAAGGCAGCAACAAATAGAATATTAGGGAGATACTGCATTTATTGTTCAATTTTCTCGGCAGGATCATCCTCGGGAACGGCATACTCCTTTTGTTTTTTGCCGAAAACGGAAACATTTACGTATCGTTTTGGATTCAATCGGAAATCCTGTAGAAGCAGGTCCAATTCCCTGGAAGCATTACTCAAATTGGTATAGAGTTCCTCATTGTTCATCAGCTTGCCCAAAGTACCATCCCCTTGGTCTATTTTGGTCATCACCTTGTTTAAACTGGCAACGGTGGATTCCAAATGGGCAAGTGTTCTAGCCAGGCCCGCATTATTTAGGGAATCCGAAAGTTTTGAGAAATTACGGGTAAGTGCTTCAAAATGAGTCAGTGAACTGTCCAGCTTACCCTCGTTATTCTTTAGTAGCCTGTTGAGTACTTCAGCGCTATTTTGGAGGCTTCCCATTAAACCGTTCAAGCCGTGAATAGCCTCTCTTAAATCACCTCTGGCGCGGGCATCGAGCACATCGTTAACGCTAACAAGAACCGAATCTGCATCAGTTACCGCGGATTCAAATTTCTTGAACAGCGGGGTAAGTTTCTGCTGTGCCAGTTCTGTCAGACCTGGTCTGGTCTCTGTAGCCAGGGTGTCGTATTTGGTCGCTAGCGGTGCTCCATCAAAAACGGGATTAATCTGTAAACCTTTGCCTCCAATGATTCCGGTATCATATAATTCCACCATGCTGTTCTTTGAAAACCCCAATTCATTCTTCACAGAAAAAGTGACCAGCAATTTGCCTGAATCGTCTTTAAATCGAATATCGTTTACAGTCCCAACATTATATCCATTAATTGAAACCGGGGTGCCCGGCTGTAGCCCCCCTACATTGTCGTAAACCGCGTAGAGGGTAATATTATCATCAAAAAGGGGGGTGGACTTTAAAAAACTGAATCCCAAAATAAACAATAAGACTCCGCCAATTACTATGATTCCCGTCTTAATTTCCCTGGATAACTTCAAAAGGACAGTTTTTAGGTTACAAACAAAATTAGAAATAAATTTTTAAGACCGAAGTTATTCAGAAACGTATTTCAAGGCCTCTGGCAAGGAAATGCGTTTCCCGTCCTTGTAGGCCACTATGAAGGAAGTAGCATAGCCCTTTAAATCGGCATTGGATTTTAACATCTCGGCTTCCTTATAGGATTTCGTACTGCCGTATAAATAACGAAAAAGGTTTTGGTAAGGCTCCTTGGTAATCCGATTGAGGCCTTTAAAATTCGCCGGAACGGGACTCAAATCCTTAGAACTTGCCAGCAGTTGTATTTTAAAAACGATATTCGCCACTGGTTTATGGGAGGTCTCTTTTTTGGTTTGGGCAGGAGCGACCGTTTCTTTGGTTTGAGCGGTCTTGATAACCGTATTGGTGGTCTCTTCCGGGTCTACATTTTGGGTTTTAGGGGTAACATCTTCCGATGCAGGGAGTTGTTTCTCCTCTGTGGACTTCACATCCCCGACCTGCGTTACCTCCTTTTTACTTGGGGTTATGTCTTCGATTACTTGAGGTGTAGTGACCGCCGATGGGGAGGATACATTGGACTTATACTTTAAAATGGCCTCGGCAATGGCCGTACCCATTTCTTCTTGCCCTTTTTGCGAATTCAGGTATGCTCCTTCGGATCTATTGGTAAGAAACCCGGTTTCCACCAATACGCTAGGCATAAAGGTCTGATGGAGTACGATGAATCCGGCTTGTTTTACTTTACGGTCGTTTCTGTTCAGTTTTCGGGAAAAATTCTCCTGCATTATTTTGGCCAAAAGAATACTCTGATCCAAAAACTCCTCCTGCATAATGGTCAAACCGATGACGGATTCTGGCGAGTTAATATCGTAATCGGCATAGCGGGTTTCGTAATTGTCTTCCAAATAAATGACGGAGTTCTCCTTTTTGGCAATCTCAAAATTTTGTTTGTTGGCGTGCAGCCCCAGTACAAAGGTACCCGCACCATTGGCATCGGAAGAATGCGAATCGCAATGTATGGATACAAAGAGATCGGCATTGGCCTTGTTGGCTATTTCCCCACGTACGAACAAATCGACAAAGGTGTCATCCTTTCTGGTGTAAACCACTTTTATATCCGAATGATTTTCCAATAGCTCCCCTGCTTTTAGAACAATGGCCAACGCTATGTTCTTTTCCAAATATCCATTCCCTAAATTACCAGGATCATGTCCGCCATGGCCAGCATCCAAAACCACCACAAACGGATCTGAATCACCGGCCTTATTGCCGTTAAGATCAAATGCCATTAAGATCGGTGCCAATAAGAAAAAAATAATGGGAAGAAACGGTTTTACGTTCATAATCACACAGCGTTTTAATCCTCGCCTCATGGTTAAATTTATGGTAATACCCTATTAGGGGAACAAAAAATATATGTAAGTTTGATCTCCAATACCAGTGCTGGGGTAAAGCCAAACCTTTACAAAAATAGGACATATAGCCTTGCAATCAAATAAACATTTTCTTTTCCTATGGCTGTTTCTGGTTGTTTCTGCATGGGTAAATGCCCAAGAAGACCAAATAATACCCCTACCCATAAAGGCTGAGAAAGACACTATAATCGCACCCTTGTTTACGGCCGAAATTTTACAGAAAAATATGCCTCAGGACTCTGTCCAGACCGATTCCCTCCAAGACGGGAAAGAGTCCATTTTATTGGATAAGATCAAATATAAGGCCAAAGACTATGTAAAGTTGAGCCAAAGCGAACATAAAATCTATTTGTATAACGAAGCCGAGGTTTATTATCAGGATACGGAGTTGAAGGCCGGAATTATTATACTCGATTATGTGAAAAATGAAGTATATGCGGGGCGAATTAGGGATTCGCTGGGAAATTATAGCCAAATCCCTTTCTTTAAACAGGGCAGTAACGAGGTGGTCCCGGATTCCATCCGATTTAATTTTGATACCCAAAAGGCCTTGATCTGGAACTCTAGGACGGAGCAACAGGCGGGTCTGGGTCAATTGGGAAGTGACGCCATGAAGGTATATGCGGAAATTACGAAAAAAGAAAACGACTCCGTTTATTTTCTCCATGAAGGTAAGTTGACCACATCTAAGGACACCATAGATCCCGATTATTATATTCGGGTACGGAAGGCCAAATTTGTTCCTAAGAAAAAGGTAATAGCTGGTTTCAGCAACCTGTACATAGCGGACGTACCGACGCCCATTGCCTTACCGTTTGCCTATTTTCCTTTAACGGTAGGCCGTACTGCGGGCCTGATGATGCCTACCTTTGGAAACGATCCGGACCGCGGTTATTTTCTTCAAAATGGCGGATACTATTTCCCTATAAGTGATAATCTCGATCTTACGCTAACTGGCGATTTTTATACCAACGGGAGTTATGGGTTTCGGGGGCAATCCATCTATACAAAGCGTTACAACTATCGGGGAAACATTAATTTTAGGTTTGAGAACTTGATAACCAGTCAACGTGGTTTTAGCGACTATAGCAGGCAGACTATTTATAACATTCAGGTATCCCATTCTCAGGATGCCAAGGCCAATCCCAATTCCCGTTTTTCCGCCTCGGTCAATTTGGGGAGTAGCACCTATTTCCAGAACTCGCTGTTGCAACAGAACCTGCCCAATACGCAGAACAATAGCCTTAATTCCTCCATATCCTATTCCAAGACCTTTCCGGCCTATCCCATGGTAAATATGAGTCTTACGGTTACGCATAACCAAAATACCAGTGCCAACGCCCCGGAAAATAATATCCAAATGACGCTACCTACCTTTCAGGCAAGTTTGGAACGGATTTTCCCCTTTGCCAAAAGGGACGGTATTAAAAAAGGGGTGATACAGAATATTAATTTTCAATATGACATCAATGCACGGAATAGCCTGACCACAAATGATGATGATTTTTTAACGGGCAGGATGTTCGAGAATGCCCGGGTCGGTGCCCGAAACCGGATCCCCCTTAGCACCAACTTTAAAGTAGCCAAATTTTTTAGTGTAAGCGTAGGTGGTAATTACGAGGACGTATGGACTTTGGAAACCTTCAACCAGCGTTTTGATGAGGAAGCCAACCAGGTGGTACGGGATACCATCAGCGGATTTGATCGTTACAATAGTTATAATTTTAGTGCAAGTATCGGTACCACCCTCTACGGCACCTTTAATTTTGGAGAGGACAAAAAAATCCAGGCTATCCGTCATGTTATGCGACCTTCCTTAAGCTACGGATACGCCCCGTCATTTGACCAATTTTATGATGAATACATTAATGGCGAGGGCGAGGTGGTACAGTTCAGTAGATTCCAAGGTACTTTGTTCGGTGCACCAAGTCTGGGAAAGTCCAATAGCATCGGTTTTTCGTTGGCCAATGTTTTTGAGGCCAAGGTGCGGGACAAGGATTCTACGGCGACCGAACCCAAAAAAATCCCCTTGCTCAGCAATTTGAACCTAAGTACGGGCTATAATTTTGAAGCGGATTCATTGCGATTAAGTCCTTTGAGTATAAATGGGGGTACCAACATCCTGAACAACAAAATGTCGATTAACTTTTCCGCTGGTCTGGATCCCTATGCTATTGATAATAATGGGAGACGAATCAACACCTTTAATATCAATAATGGAGGAAGTTTGTTCAGATTGACCCGCGCCAACATCAATGCCAGCTATACCATTGACAGCAGTACGTTTGGTAAAAGAAAAGAAGAGGGAGAAGAAGAGGAAGATGAGGACCCTTATGATTATGTGGCCCAAAGTGGCGGTAGGACCGATGATCTTTTTGGACGGGCAGACCGTTTTGATGAGCCCATAGGGGGGCGGAGAGGAGGTGAGGATAGTGGTTCCGATGATGTGGAAAATCCGATATATGGGACTAAAATCCCCTGGGATTTTAGGTTGGCTTATTCCGCCAACTATTCCAATAGTGCCAGACAGAACGAATTTAGTAGTCATTCCCTGATGTTTTCCGGAAATATTGAACTCTCGCCCCGTTGGCGGGTCGGTGGTTCTTCCGGATACGATTTTAGAAATAAGGGCTTCACCCTGACCCAATTACGTTTTGAGCGGGATTTAAAGAGTTTCGTTCTTCGGTTCAATTGGACGCCCTTTGGAAATTTTGAGCGTTGGTACTTTTTTATCGGTATCAAAAGCTCTATACTTAGTGACTTGAAATGGGAAAACAGAAGTCAACCTCCGCCTAGAAGATAGTATCATGTGTCTTTATAATATTGAATAGGAAAACAATGCCATCCATGAAAAAAATCATAAATACATCGAATGCCCCTGCCCCTATTGGCCCATACAATCAAGCGGTATTGAGTGGTAATACCTTGTACATTTCCGGGCAAATCCCATTGGATCCCAAAACCGGTGAGTTGATCCAAGGGGACATTGCAAAGGAGACCGATCAATCCATGAAAAATCTAAAGGCCATTTTGGAGGAGGCAGGCATGACCTTTGAAAATGTGGTAAAAGCTACCATATTTCTAAAGGATATGCATCAATTCTCGGCAATTAATACGATATATGGGTCTTATTTTAATCCGGAAACCGCACCGGCCCGTGAAACGGTTGAAGTGGCCAACCTACCCAAATTTGTGAACGTTGAGATTTCTATGGTCGCCGTTAAATAGTCTGCTTATGGAATTCGACCAATCCGTCTATGGGACGCTGACGAATTACACCTAGTATCAAATCGTTCCTTTCTATTACTGCTTGAAGTTCTTCTTTTAAATAGTGGGCTATACTGCCTACAAAATGAACCGGGACCTTCGTGGCCAATTCAAATTGCATCACGTGGTTATTGATGAATTGTTGAAAGCCTTTATCAATGACCCCTTTACAATAGGGATGATCCTTGTTTTCTACCAAAAATCGGGCGAATGTGGCCAAATACGTATTCGGGTTGGGTTGTTTATATAAATTCTCCTTGATAACATCGGGGTCCAGGTTATACTCGTTGGAAAACTTCATCGCCAAATCTTGGGGCATTTTGTGATAGTAATAGTCCCGTATCAATTTCCGGCCAAAAAAGTTGCCGCTACCATCGTCCATAGGAATATATCCCAGGGAAATCACCTTTTGGAACATCTGATGTCCATCATAATAGCTGCAATTTGATCCCGTTCCCAAAATGCAAACGATACCTTGATGTCCAACTTGTGTAGTGGAATAAATGGCGGCATAAGTATCCTCCCTCACTTCGGCCTTCGCATTTGGAAAAAAGGCCTTGAAAATTTTCTTTAAAAAGCGTCGCATCCGCTCGGTACCGCATCCCGCGCCGTAAAAAAAGAGTTGTTTTACTTTATGGCTATTCTTCGAAAGTTCAAAATTGTTGGCCAAGCGATCCTCGATCACTTCCCGTGTTAAAACTTCGGGACTCAACCCCAAAGTCTGGGTAAAAAAAACCTGTTCTCCCTTTCCGTCCAGTGCGATCCAATCCGCTTTGGTTGCACCACTGTCAACTATTACGACCATATATTACTTTTAAAAAAAGAATCCTGAAAATACACAAAATACGGTATATTTTCAGGAATATTCTCTTTTACGCTAAAAAACTTATAGGCTGTGTACGTGCTGTGCCAAATCTATTAATTTATTGGAATATCCGGCCTCATTATCATACCAGGATACCAACTTAAAGAATTTGGAATTCAACTCGATTCCGGCACCCGCATCAAATATACTTGTGCGTGCATCGCCTACAAAATCCTGGGAAACCACGGCCTCTTCGGTATAGCCCAAAATACCCTTCAGTTCCCCTTCCGATGCAGCTTTAAAGGCCTTTTTGATCTCATCATAGGAGGTATCCTTTTGCAATTTTGCGGTCAAATCGACAACGGAGACATCTGCCGTAGGAACCCTAAACGCCATTCCGGTAAGTTTGCCTTGCAATGCCGGAATTACCTTAGTAACGGCCTTGGCCGCCCCGGTAGAAGCCGGAATGATATTTAGGAGCGCACTTCTTCCGCCTCGATAATCCTTTTTGGAAGGTCCATCAACGGTCATCTGTGTAGCCGTTGTCGCATGTACCGTGGTCATCAGGGCTTCCTCTATACCAAAATTATCATTAAGGACTTTGGCCAGCGGAGCCAAACAGTTAGTGGTACAGGAAGCGTTGGAAACGATGGTGTCGGAAGCCTTGACATCATGATGGTTTACACCCATAACAAACATGGGCGCATCCTTGGAAGGTGCTGAAATGACCACTTTTTTTGCACCGCCGTCAATGTGTTTTTGTGCGGTATCCAAGGTAGTGAAGATTCCGGTGCATTCCGCAACGATATCCGCTCCAACTTCGTCCCATTTCAAATTCTCGGGATTTCTTTCCGCTGTGATACGTACCGTTTTTCCATTAACGACCAAATGGCCATCCTTTACTTCCACGGTCCCGTCAAATCTCCCATGGACGGAATCATATTCCAGCAAATAGGCAAGATGTTGTACATCCAAAAGATCATTTATGGCCACTACATCAACGTTGTCCCTTTTAATGGTAGATCGGAAAACCAATCGTCCTATTCTACCGAATCCGTTAATTCCAATTTTCAAGTTCGACATGTTATCTGTTTTTAGATTATATATTTATGTTGTCATTATTTCGGAAACCCTAATGAGTTCCTTGTCTATTTTTGTATGTCCCTTTATCGCCTTGTTTATAGGTGTTAGGATAATTCTGTTATCCTGGACCCCGACCATCAGGCTCGATTTGCCCTCTAACAAGGATTCTACTGCCTTTACACCCATCCTACTCGCCAAAACCCTATCATAACAAGAAGGCGGACCTCCCCTTTGCATATGTCCAAGCACCGACACCCGAACATCATAGATGGGCAAATGTTCCTCTACATATTCCTTAAGCTCAAATACGTTCTTTCCAGTTTTATCCCCTTCCGCAACAATAACAATACTGGAAGATTTACCGGATTCCTTGCTCCGTTTTAGGGATTCCAACAATCGATCGAGTCCCAAATTTTCCTCAGGAATCAAAATCTCCTCGGCACCTGCACCTACCCCGGCATTTAGGGCAATATGTCCCACATCCCGGCCCATTACCTCCACAAAGAACAACCGATTATGGGAGCTGGCCGTATCCCGGATCTTATCAATGGCTTCCACTACGGTATTCAATGCGGTATCAAAGCCCAAAGTAAAGGAAGTGCCGAAAATATCGTTATCTATGGTACCGGGAATTCCAATGACCGGAAAGTCGAACTCTTGATTGAAGATCATAGCACCGGTAAAACTTCCGTCTCCACCGATAACGACAAAGGCGTCTATACCTTCCGATCTAAGCATTTCGTAAGCTTTCTGCCTACCCTTCCTAGTGCGGAAAGGTTCACATCGCGCGGATTTCAAGATGGTACCGCCCTTATTGATAATGTTGTTTACACTACGGGCATCCATAGGCTTAAAATCACCATCGATCATCCCTTCATATCCTCTATATATACCTACGCAATCTATCTTTAAGAAGGCACAGGTACGCACCACGGACCGTATGGCGGCATTCATACCCGGAGAATCGCCCCCCGAGGTCAAAACACCGATTTTCTGTATTTCGGAAGCCATCAAAAATTTTAAGCTAGCAAAATTAGAAAACTTATTTCAATTTAGGAATTGTTGAGTCCTTAATTTGCCATTAAAATGTGGCCCAACTTTTTGTCAGATCTGTATTTTTTTTGATTGCTTCAAATGGTTTTCAAAAATCCGGGACTGTACAAAAATTAAGGAGGTCCCTTGGTTTTGGGATAGAATCGTAACAAACTGTCCTTGCCCATTACCGCACTAGGGAGTTCCTGGGTACTTGGAAATGTATTGCCTCTCTCTTCGGTTTTACCCAAAACGTTTCTAAAAAGCTCCTTAAAACTATTGAAATCCACTTCATAGGACAGCCCCGCCCCTTGGGTATACCCTTGCCTTTGTGCAAAAAACTCTTGAATCTCATTTTCGCGGTTAAAAAACTTGGCACTCAAGGTACCTTCTTCATTGAGCAATAGTTGTATTTCAAAGTCGCCGGCCACTACCGTTTCGCTGGCGCCTCCTACGGGTACTCCTACTCTTCCATTAAAGAGGATGCGGTCACTGATTTGGGTGGAAACCGTTACACCGATCCTATTTTCGGTCTGTACGTCCGCATTTCTATCCAAAACCCCCTGTTCGTAGGAAAGTCCTAAATTAAATTTGTCGTTCTCACCACCTAAGACCTGGTTTAACAATCCGGAGGCGGATTGCAACAAATTACCGGTTACCGCTTGTCTGTTGAGGCCGGTTTGATCGCTCACAAAAGAGCCTTGGGCCAACAAAAAAAGCGCATTCCTTTCCTCAACCGTGGGATCTTGTAAGCGGTATTCCAATTCGGATTGAACAATGGTATTGGTTCCCGGAAACTCCACATTGAACTCTATGTCCGGGCTTTCCAGATCCCCTGTAAGTTTAGTAACCACCTGTGTAGGAATACGGCGGGTGTATCCTGGATCATCCAAAAGCGGTGCTGGATTGGCATTTAAAGAGTAAACAGCCTCTAGCTGCAACTGTGCCTCTAATGGCTCCCGATCCCAAATAATGGTACCCCCGGGTCTTACCGTAAAGGTCTTGTCGATGATACCACCAAAGCGATAATTATATTGCCCGGTTACGACTACAAAATCCCCGAACATCTCAAACTTCCCTCGGGTGTTGATACGGATAAGCAAAATTCCTTCACCTGTGCCTTTAAGTGAACTTCCGGTTTTTCGGTCGGTTACAATTTCCACTTCGGCATCTGGAGTGACTACGAGATCAAATTCCAATTCCAACCCTTCAAAATCTTCCAAGATCCGTTGTTCGGCTATGGTCTTTATATCGTTCCGCTCGATGAAATTAATAAAGGAATAATCCCCTACGGAGGCCACATCGCTCAACGGTATTTTAAGGGATGTACCCTTTGCCGTTTCGGCATCCACTTTGACTGTAAGGGCGTTTGTGGGACCAAAAATCCTGCCCTGCCCATTAATATAACCGGTACCATAGTAGAGCACCTCTTCGGCGAACTCCGTATCCAAAATAAGAAAACGATTGTTATTGGTATCCACGTCCAAATCCAAATACCAGTCTTTAAAATAACTGTGGGATATGGTACCGTTTAAGACCGCTTTTGTGTTTTTAGCGACATCCGTAATCCTGATTTGGTCGAACTCAAAGGTTTGGTCCCTAAGATTTATTCTGGAATTGGGGGCGAAGCCATAGTCTACATTGAGATATGGGATGGCTAGGCCAGCATTGTCCAAAGTTAGGATACCACTGAAATCCGGATTGTCCACTGACCCGCTTATTCTGGCACTTCCACTTAGATCTCCCCTGATATGATTGATAACGTCCTCCCCTAGGGGACTAAAAGGTTCTAGGCCCAATTGATTAAAGTTGACCAGGATATTGGCCTGGGGAATTTCTCCCTCGTTCCTTATATTGCCCACTACGCCCAGCTTCTCCTGGCCATTGTCCGTAATCTGGGAGTTGATCACAAAATCGGTGAGGTCCCTATTCCCTACGATACCAACGGTGAGATCTCCCAATCTGATATCGTTGATTCCAAAATCTTTGATGGCCAAATTCGAGGATGGTAAATACACATTATCCTTTTGCAATACATTCAATGTACCGTTGACCTCTCCGTTTAATCGTAAACTATCAATTGCTGGGGTGATTTTGTTGAGGGATACTATTTTGAACTGAAGTTCCAAATCCTTATAGGTCGAATCCGCCAGTTGCCCTTTTAAGCGTATTTGCTCCCTTTCCTCATTGTTCATGACAATTTCCTCGATCCAGATACTATCAAGCGTCCTGTTGAGGATCACCTTGTTCTTTCGGTTTCCCTCTTTGTTCAAAATCCATTTATTGTCCTTAAAACTTACATCCGAGGTTTTCAGCCCAATAACCGATTTATTTTCCTGATTGAAGGTGTGATAGAAATTGAGGTTATAGCTATCATTCAGTTCACTCCCCCCCCTAAATTCCGTTCTAAAGAATAGCGTATCCTTTAAAGTGGTATTGATCAAACTGAAATCCTTAACATCATAGTATGGCGTGGAAAGGTCGGCTACGGAAACATAGGTGTTGAACAGGGGGTTCTTATTGTCGATCTTTATATCGATACTATCCGCCACATTGCCATAGGCCTGAATCTTGGGTGATTTGAAGTTAAGCTTAAAATCGCCTTCATCCGCAATAATATTTCCCCGTATAAAAGTATTGGGGTCAAACTGGACCCGGGGGAAGAATACATCTACAATTTTGTTGTATATCTTAAAGTTAAAGGACATGGTCTGTCCGTTGGAAATCTCAAAAGGCTTATAGTTGGTATAAATACTACCAATGGAATTTTGCACCAATTTGCCCAGTTCCCCCACTTTAAAATTACCTTTTACATAACCTGTAATAATGTCTGGGGAATTAATATCAACGATTCTTGTCGAGTCATTCTCAAAGGTGGAGGAAACCTTAAAATCCTCAAAATAATAGGTGTCGTTCTTGTTCTGAAAATTGGTCTTGGTGAATTTGATGTCGCCAACAAGGTTATCCAAAGTATTGCCGGAGACGTCCATATTCACGTTACCCTTAAAAATAGAGATACTATCATTAATAAAGTTTAGTTCCTTAAGGTTCGCATAATCCACGGAGGCGATGAAATTAAAATTGTTGCTTTCCTCACCAAAATCGGCCAACCCCTTAAAATTGAATTGCAGGTTCTCATCGTTGCTTACCAAGGTGCCATCGAACAATTGTTCTTTTAAAATTCCGGACACCTTGATGTCTTTGTACCGGTAGTCGTTAAAAGTAACCGAATAGATCTGCCCAATAACCTCCGTATTGATGTCTTGGACAAATCCCTGGCCCTCCACATTAAAATCCAAGGTGGTCTTACCCAATTTTCCATTATCCAGAAAATCGCCCAAATCGAAGTCTATGAGGGATACAAAGCCTTTGTAGGATGCATTGTCGATATTGTTGATATTGGAAAGCTCCAAATCGGTGTAACTACTTCCAATTAACGTGTTAATGTTAACACGGGCATCGATCGAGGTCTCGGTAATCTCGGCATCTCCCCTAATAGTGAACTGCCCTAATTTTTGGAACAACGAGGGTATCGATTTTCCCAAAATATTCGGCATCAAAGACCTAAGTTCATAGTAACTACTGGTGACATTCTTCATATTGGCCTGCATGGAAAACTCTTCAGACCGGCTAAATAGGTTTTTGAAATTGAAATCCCCGCGAATCCCGGTGTTGTCGGATTGCAAAAAGAGTTGTTCTGCATTTAGGTCGTTGAGCACCCCATTGAAAGAAGAGGAAAAGGTAACTTCCTTTCCTTTACCAAATTGATCGTACAATCGATTAATTTCATTCAAAGCCACTTTCGAATCTTGAAAATCGGCTACCAAATTCACCTTATCGGTAAAATTGGCCAAGTCCTTTCTATCATAATTAAAGACCAAGTTCCCTTTTAAATCGGAACCCGGCGTTTTTATGTTAAGCGAATCGAATCGCATTTGTTGCTTGGTATAGGTGAATCGCGTGGCCAATTTTTCCACTTCCAAATTCCTTTTGCTCCGCAATGACAACGCCTTTATTTCCGTGCTTACGTCCGGTCCAAGAATTTGAAAATCAGTGGCCGAAATATTTAGCTCCTCAAAATCCAGGACTTTCTGCTTTTCGGTGTTTTCATCTATCAGTTTGAAAAAACTGTCCGCAATTTCCACTTCGGTGGATGAGAAGAAAAAGGGCGGTGTTCCCGGCTTTCTAGGTTGTCCATCGTCGAGTTTATCAATAAACACTTCCAGATTGGAGCTTTTTTCTCCCTCGTAGGTGGTCAGTTTGAAGTTGAGCCCTTCTATATCTATTTCGCCAAATTGTAACTTGCCATTGGCCAAGTTTCTAATGCTCAGTATGGATGTAGTAAGTTCTTCAATAAAAAAAAGGGTATCCTTTTGATAATCCTCAACATAAACGTTCTTGAGGGTAGTATCCCAAGATATTAGGGAAACCCGCAATCGTTCTATGTTCATGTTAGTTCCAAATTCCTCATTTATTGTAGTAGTGGCATATTGGGCAAATCGGGTCTGAACAACAGGAAGGGAGAGGATTATGGTCCCCAAGACGCAAATGAGAAGGAACACTAGGAGCGTTCTTATCAGTATTTTCCTTAATTTTTTGATAGGTCTTTATGTTTTACCTTTGTGCCTCCAATTTTTGTTCCAAAACCAATGGAAAATAAACCTATTTATATTCTAGCAATCGAATCCTCTTGTGATGATACTTCGGCGGCCGTATTGCGGGACAAAAATGTACTTAGCAATGTAGTAGCAACGCAAAAAATACATGAGGAATATGGGGGTGTCGTTCCCGAACTTGCCTCCAGGGCGCATCAGCAGAATATAGTACCTGTGGTGCACCAAGCCTTAATGAAAGCAAATATCGACAAAAAACTAGTATCCGCCATAGCTTTCACGCGGGGACCCGGGCTTATGGGATCTTTATTGGTCGGTACTTCGTTTGCCAAGTCGTTGGCCCTCGGCTGGCAAGTTCCGCTAATCGAGGTTAACCACATGCAGGCCCACATTTTGGCACATTTTATTGAAGGCCCTGAAGAAAAGTCCCCTAGCTTTCCATTTCTGGCACTTACCATAAGCGGAGGCCATACCCAAATTGTTCTGGTAAAGGACTATTTTGAAATGGAAATTTTGGGTGAAACCTTGGACGACGCCGTTGGAGAAGCTTTTGACAAAAGTGGAAAAATCTTGGGCCTGCCCTATCCAGGAGGTCCCTTAATAGACACCTACGCCCAATTGGGCAACCCAACTGCCTTTACTTTTCCTAAACCTAAGGTAGCAGGACTTGACTTTAGCTTTAGCGGATTAAAGACCAGCATATTATATTTTGTTCAAAGAGAAAGCCAGACGAATACGGACTTCATAAAGGAGAACCGAAATGATATTTGCGCTTCCATACAACATACCATAGTCCAAATATTGATGGATAAGTTAAAAATGGCATCCAAAATTACCGGTGTAGACCAAATTGCCATTGGCGGTGGCGTTTCGGCCAACTCCAGTATTCGGAATGCACTAAAAAAGGCTGAAAAGGACTACGGCTGGCGGACATTTTTGCCAAGATTTGAGTATTGTACGGACAACGCCGCAATGATCGGAATTACGGGATATTTTAAGTTTATACAAAATAAACTTACCGAACAAAGTGTAACGGCAAAAGCCAGATATTCTTTATAAATTAGATTTTAGCACATGGGTTGCCTTATGTTCAATTATGTAGTTACCTGGAATAATAAAATAAACGTGCTTACTTCCTATCAAGACCTATTCTGAACCCTATGCAACTCTTTTATAATTCAAACTTGAATCACGATATTACCCAATTTTCCTTTAGTTCGGAAGAGAGCAGGCATATCGTAAAGGTGCTGCGAAAAAAGGAGGGTGATATTTTGCATATTACCAATGGCCTAGGCGACATTTTCCGGGCCCAAATACAAAGTTCGGATGTAAGAGATTGTAAGGCCAAAATCCTTTCCCATACCAAGAAAGATCGTGACATTTACGGACTACATATGGCCGTGGCCCCTACTAAAAATAATGATCGATTTGAATGGTTCCTGGAAAAGGCCACAGAAATAGGGGTGACACAAATTACACCGATTATCTGTGAAAGATCGCAACGCAAAAGTATTAAACGGGAACGCATGGAAAGAATTGTCCTTTCTGCCATGAAACAATCCTTACGGGCCCATCTCCCTAAATTGAATGCCGCTATTTCGTATGAGGATTTCCTCAAGATATCACATGACGGCTTTTGTTGTATTGCACATTGTGAAAAGGGAAAGAAAAAGGAATTGGGAAAAAAGATGTTATCGGCCAAGGATATCACTATCCTAATTGGACCGGAAGGGGATTTCACACCATTGGAGATAAAACAGGCCCTGGACCAAGGATTTAACCCGATTTCATTGGGAACCCACAGGTTGCGCACCGAAACGGCGGCTATTGTGGCCTGTAGTATAGTGGCCAATACATTTACGGAACAACAATAAATAAGGCCTCGGATGGAAAAGAGTTCCAACCGAGACCTAAACAAACAACATCTTGCCAAATTAAATGGCCACTTTAATAGCTCCAGTGATTTCCAAACTGGAGTCTTGAACCAACAAAATCAGATATTTTTGCTCATCCGGTCTTACCATTTCCGGTAGGTGGAGGAACGCCAAGTTTTTTGTGCCGTTAATCTGATTCATTGGTTTTTCTGCAACTACAATATTATGGTTCGCCAGGGTCCTATTCCTGTTCTCCCCTCTCTTTACTTGTGTCTCTCGATGTTCCAAAACAACAAAGGCCTTGATTTCTTTTTTCCTAATATCTCCTAAGACCTCATAGGCAAAGGACACTTTTTGTCCATCTAGATCAATATCGGATAACACGATTTTGTTCAGTGCCCGTTTCTTGCCATACTCCAATAATTTACCGTATAGTTTACCGCTGTTGGAACCGACCAAATGTTCTTTCCCATTAATGACCAGCTGGGGCGTATAAATCCGCTGGCTATGAAATTTTGAAGCATATTCTTTCTGTTTCCGGGTATATTCAGGTCTACTGAAAGGATCTTTCCAACCGATATAATTCCAATAGTCCACGTGATAGGACAATGTGAAAATGTTTCCCGGGTAATCTTTTTCAACTTTTCCCAAAAGTGCATCTGCTGGGGGACAACTAGAGCATCCTTGGGAGGTAAAAAGCTCCAAAACGATAATAGGTTCAAAAGTTTCCGCGCTTGATTTTGATTCCGCGGGCCCATGAAGATGTGAAGTCCCGTCCTTCCTAAAGGCCAGAAAAACAAAGCTTCCTAAAACTATAATGGTAATCAAGGTTTTTTTGAGCATGGATAATATGTAAATTTGAAAAGATTCATTATTTAGTACGCCAATTTATGAGGTTGCTTACATTTATACTCTCCCTTTTTACCTTCTCCCTGGTACAGGTTTTGTCCGCACAGGAAATTGGCATTCTCAAATACGGTGGTGGTGGGGATTGGTATTCCAATCCAACTGCCGTACCTAATCTTATCCAATACTGTAACGAGAACATAGGTACTACCCTAAAGACAAAACCGGCTACCGTAGCAGTGGGAAGTTCCGTTATCTTCCAGTATCCTTTTTTACATATGACGGGGCACGGTAATGTGGTCTTTTCCCAAGAGGAGGCAGAAAATCTTAGAACCTACTTACTATCGGGCGGATTTCTGCATATAGATGACAACTATGGTATGGAGCCCTATCTTAGAAAAGAATTGGTCAAAGTTTTTCCAAATAATGAGCTCCAAGAACTCGGGCAAGACCATCCCATTTTCAGACAAGTGTACGATTTTCCGGAAGGGCTTCCCAAAATACACGAACACGATGGGAAACGCCCACAAGCCCTAGGGATTTTTTTTGAAAATCGGCTCGTACTTTTGTTTACCTATGAAAGTGACATAGGGGACGGCTGGGAGGATCCTGCGGTACATAACGACCCCGCGGAGGTTCGGGAAAAAGCATTAAGGATGGGCGCCAACATTATTTCATATGTCTTTAGGAATTGAAACCGGGCGGATGAACGGAAAGTCCAAAATTGGCTCCATCCAAACAGAGCGTGAATGCTTGGACGGAGTATCTTTATAAAACCAATAAAGGAAATGAACGCAAAAATAATATCGTCAGGCATCCTTAGGGCAATCGGAATCATTACCGCAATCCTTCTCGTCCTTTATTTCTTGTACAAAATACAGTCCGTTTTGGTATACTTGGCCTTTGCCGCTGTCATTGCCTTGATTGGACGGCCCATAGTAATTTTTCTCAGGCGCAGGGCTAAATTTCCAAATACGCTGGCGGTAATTATTACCATGGTTCTTATGATCGGGATACTTGGTGGTATTATTGCCTTGTTTATACCGCTCATCACAGAACAAGGCAAGAACTTATCCTTGTTGGATATCGATCAGCTGCAAAAGAACCTGGACACCCTGTACCAAGAAATTACCTATTATTTTGGCGCTACACCCGAAGCAGTTACGGATATGATCAAGGACAGCGAATTGGAAAAAAATTTATTGGAAGGTTTTGATATTGGCTTTATACCCAACTTTCTCAACTCCTTTGTGGATGTCCTAAGCACCTTTAGTATTGGATTGTTTTCTGTGCTATTCATATCCTTTTTCTTTCTTAAGGACAGCAAACTTTTTCAAAATGGACTGCTCATTTTTGTACCCAACAGCAAGGAAACCGGCATGGTGAAATCTATTGAAAAAATAAACAATCTACTATCCCGTTACTTTTTAGGTTTGCTTTTGCAGATTTTTGTACTATTCGTTATTTACACGATAGTACTTCTCCTTGTTGGTATTGAAAATGCCATCGTCATCGCCTTTTTGTGTGCGCTTTTTAATATCATCCCCTACATAGGTCCCCTAATTGGCGGAGCGATCATGATATTCCTCACCATGACAAGTAATTTGGGGCAAGACTTTAGTTCGGTCATTTTACCGAAAACGGGTTACGTCCTCATTGGCTTGGTGATTGGCCAACTTATAGACAACTTTTTTTCACAACCCTTTATATTCTCCAACAGCGTAAAATCGCATCCTTTGGAAATATTCTTGGTCATCATTATTGCCGGGCTATTGTTCGGTGTGGTCGGTATGATAGTGGCCGTTCCCGGCTATACGGCCATAAAGGTCATTTTAAAGGAATTTTTGGCAGAGAATAAAATTGTCAAATCCCTGACGGAAAACTTATAGTCCTATTTTGAACAAGAAGATTCTAAAATCTGAAACACAGGATTTTATTCAAAGTAATATAGATGCCGATGTGGTGTCGTTTCTATTTAAAAAGCCATTCTTTCCAGGAGTTTCGAACAAAGAATTGGTGCAGCAGATCATTTCGAAAAAAAAAGCGAAGACCAAACTTCCCACTTGGCATAATACACCTAACATTTATTATCCGGAAAAATTGCACCTGGAGCAATCTTCTTCGGAAATCGCGGCAGCTTATAAATCGGGTTTGGTAGATGGGCAATCCCTTCTGGATGTTACGGGAGGTCTGGGAGTGGACAGCTATTTTTTTGCATCCAGGATATCCCAAGTAGCATATAGCGAAAAAAATCACTTGCTGTCGGAAATAGCCTCTCATAATTTTGAAGTTTTTGGGATAAAAAATATAACGGTACGGCCTGGTGATGCAATAGATTTTTTAAAGGAGTCCAAATACAAATTCGATTGGATATACCTAGATCCTTCGCGAAGGCATGGGCAAAAAGGAAAAGTTTATAAGCTCAACGATTGCACACCGGATGTCACGAATATTTTGGAACTGCTTTTGCAACATTCCGATTCCCTAATGATCAAGACTTCCCCTATTTTGGATATTTCCATGGGTTTGGACCAATTGAGGTTTGTTAAGGAAATACACATAGTGGCCATAAAAAATGAAGTAAAGGAATTGATATGGATAATAAAGGCGGGGCATCTTGGCGAGCAAAAGATAAAAACAGTCAATTTCCAGGGACAAAGCAAGGATACTTTTTCATTTTCACTTTCCGAGGAAAAAATTACGGAGGTTGTTTTTTCGGAACCCCTCAACTTTTTATACGAACCCAATGCCGCTATTTTGAAGTCCGGGGCATTTTCTTTGGTAGCCCATCGATATTCGATAAAAAAACTACAAGAGCATTCCCATTTGTATACCTCCGAAAAACTTATCGACTTTCCCGGCAGACGATTTAAAATTGAAAAGGTCATTCCCTATGCTAAAGGTACTCTAAAAAAAATGTCCTTAAGAACAGCGAACCTAACCGTACGGAATTTCCCTGAAAATGTCGCTTCACTTAGGAAACAATTCAAAATACAGGAAGGTGGTGATAGCTACATCTTTTTTACCATGAATATTTTCCGGAAAAAAATCGTCATTTTCTGCTCAAAGGTCTAGAGCATACATTCATCTTAAATAATGGAGATTCCTCCGTTTACAAATCCCAAGAATTGACAACCATTGTCCCATTAAGAAACTTTATAATTAATTAACATTTTTTTAAGTGAAAATGCCCGTAAAATCCTGCAAACTCTAACGTTGTAGTCCATTTCCTTGAGCAGGAAAATTCGAGGAAAATACTTAACAAATTGCGCTTTCTTTGTTATTCTCCAAAATTTTGAATCCCCTAAAAAACAAGGCTTCAAATTACCATATCACTAAATATAGTAGGGCCTTTATCCCAATTATACTTATAATTTAACAATTAAGGGATAGGTAGAAATTGATAAATTATTGCGCATATCTTGTCTATATTTCACATAATTTTGTTATTATTACCCGAAATTTGGGTTTTCCTTAACAGTTTGGTGTGCCGTCAAGCGTAGAAAAACCTAAGAAAATCAACTTTAATTTAAACTAACAAACAACAAGGATTATGAATCAAAAGCGAGATTACAATTCGTTAAGGCCCAGGGGAAGATTTTCTTTCTTTGGCATTGGGCTTTTGTCGATGTTGATTTGTTTGGGAACGCAATTGGCCCAGGCAAATGATGAGATTACTATTAAATTGGATAACATTTTCCAAGAAACCGTAACAGGTACGGTATCGGATGAAGGAGGTGTTCCGCTTCCCGGTGCCAACGTGGTGGAAAAGGGAACTTCCAATGGTACCCAAACCGATTTCGATGGGAATTTTAGCCTAAATGTTGATACCAGTGGCACTCTGGTCATTAGCTATTTAGGTTTTCAAACATTGGAAGTCGCGATCAACGGGCAAACGGTTATGACCATTACCTTGCAGGAAGATGCCGCGGCATTGGATGAGGTGATCGTTACGGGTTACCAAACGGAGACCAAGCGGGAAACCACAGCAGCGGTTTCCATCGTTAAGGCCGAGGAATTGGCGGCCATCCCTTCCGGTAACGTAGAACAGCAATTGGCCGGTAGGGTAGCCGGGGTTACGGTAGTGACCAACGGTCAGCCGGGTACCACTTCCCAGATTAGGGTCCGTGGTTTTGGGGCCTTTGGGGGTAACCAACCTTTATATGTTGTCGATGGATACCCTGTGCTAAACATTGATTTTTTAAGTCCCGACGATATTGAGAGCACTTCGGTACTAAAAGATGCGGCAGCAGCATCCATATATGGAGCCCGGGCCGCGAACGGGGTAATCGTTTACACCACCAAACAGGGAAAAAAGGGGAAGAGGAAAACCAATATCACTTTAAATATTCAAAGTGGGGTTACCGACCCCAACGTAAGTGGTTCTCCGGAAATGTTGAATCCACAGGATATGGCAAGATACACGCACATTGCTTATGAAAACAACGCGGCAGCGACAGGCACGGCTCCCCAGTATACGCATCCACAGTACGGTTCCAATCCTACGCCAAGATTTCCGGATTACCTGCATGCCGATGGGCAAAACGGGGTTTTTGAGGCGGACGTGAATTTAGCCCAGATTCGGGCCAACTTTGAGGCCAACCCTGAAGATGTCTTCTTAATCCGGCCCAATTTGGCCGGTACCAACTGGTATAAGGAAATCACCCGGATTGCGCCGATCAGTCGTATTGGTTTGGGCTTTGATGGTGGAACCGAAGATGGTCGTTATTACTTGGGACTTAGCGCGCAGACCCAATCGGGTATCTTACTCTCCAATGAGTTGGCACGTTACACCTTACGCTTCAATTCCGAATGGGACGTTACCCCTTGGTTATCCATAGGGGAAAACTTCCAAACCACCTACCGATCGGTTGTAGGACAGCAGGGTGCTGCCGGTGGAGCGGGTATAGCCGACGAGGAATCCGAAGTACTTTCGGCCTACAGGATGCCGACTATCATACCGGTTTTTGACGAATTTGGAAGCTACGCCAGTACCCGGGCATCCGGATTTAACAATCCAAGGAATCCTGTTCGACGTTTGGTACGTAACAACGGCGACGACGTTGCCTTTCAAGTGGAATTCATCGGAAATCTGTATGCTAATGTAAAATTGGCTGATGGACTTTCCGTACGAACGAGCATCGGTGGGCAGTATAACAATTTCACTACTCAGAATTACGGCTTCCGGTATTTGGGAGATTCCGAGCCCGAGGCCAGTAATTCCTTTAGCGAGAGCTGGGGATACGGTTTCCAATGGATTTTCACCAATACGATTAATTTTGACAAGACCTATGGTAAGCATGGGATAAAGGCATTTGCGGGTATTGAGGCCATTGAAGGGGCAAATTCGCCTAGAACACCACGAAGGGGGCGGTCCATTTTTGGCTCCGGTATCAACCCGTTCTCAACAGATTTAGATTTTATCACCATGTCCACGGTACAAAGCCCAGTGGTTCAAGGTAATATATTTACCGGGGTAAATTTTAGTTCCTTATTCGGCAAATTGGATTACAATTTTGACGAAAGGTACTATGTAAGTGGGGTGATTCGACGCGATGGCTCCTCCGTATTCGGGGAAAACAATCGCTATGGGGTCTTTCCGGCCGTCTCCGGATCGTGGAGGATCATAGCCGAGCCCTTTATGCAGAACCAAAACTTTATCACCGATTTGAAAGTCCGTGCCGGTTGGGGTGAAATGGGGAACTCCAACAACGTGGATCCGAGCAACCAATTCTCTTTGGCGGCGGCCAACTTGGCCCGCACCTTTTATCCCATAGGGGGCCAAAACAGTGGAGCGGATGAAGGTTTTGCCACAAGCCGTATCGGTAATAACGATGCCAAATGGGAAACCAGTACAACGCTCAACATCGGTTTCGACCTTTCTCTTTTGGACAACAAGATTGAAGTTCAGTTCGACTGGTGGAAAAAGGATACCGAGGACCTATTGTTCCAAGTTCCTTTGGCCGGTGTAACCGGAAACTTTGCCTCGGCACCTTCCGTAAACGTAGGAGCTATGTTGAATCAGGGGGTTGATTTCCAAATTGTTGGTCGCGGTAATTTTACGGAAGACCTTTCCTTTCAGGTAACGACCAACCACTCCTTCCTTAAGAATGAGGTCGTGGAATTCGCTCCAGGTATAGAATTTTTGGACGGTATTGGATTTAGGGGTATTCAACCTACCCGAAACCAGATCGGGAGACCGCTTTCTTCCTTCTTTGGTTACAATGTGATAGGATATTTCAATTCACAGGCCGAAGTAGATAGTTCTCCAGCCCAAGATGGTAAAGGACTGGGACGTTTCCGTTATGAGGATGTTAACGGTGACGGCGCGATTACCCCGGATGATAGGACCTATTTGGGCGATCCCGTTCCATCCTATACCGGTGGTGCCGTTTTCGAATTGAACTACAAGCAAATTAAAATGGAGATGTTCTGGAACTGGTCCTTAGGGAACGAAATCTTCAACCAGTCCAAATGGTTTAGGGATTTCTTTGGAACTTTTGAAGGTTCGGCCAAAGGGGTGGCCGCCTTTAGGTCTTGGACTCCAGAATTGGGGAACAATGCCGCTGCACCCATTTGGGAAAGTGTCTCCAACCTTAGTACCAGTGGTGCCGCCAACTCTTGGTACGTAGAGGATGGTTCCTACGCCCGTCTCCAGCGCTTGGCCTTGGTATACGCTTTTGATGACAAGGTTCTGGATGCCTTGGGATTAACCAAATTTGAAGTAGGTGTCTCTGCGAACAACATTTGGACCATAACCGATTACAGCGGATTGGATCCAGTCGTAGGTGGTGATGTGGATACCCGATTTGGTATTGACGTAGGTAACTATCCTGCCACACCACAGTATCTACTCAACGTGAATCTGGGCTTGTGATAGCTTTGTGATATTTAAAAGGAAAATAATTCATATATTTAAGCAAAAATTAACTATGAAAACTATGTACAGATTAAAAAAATTGCCAGTCTTTATAGCGGCAGTCCTTATGATAGGGGTGTCCTGTAACGACGAGTTTCTAGAGGTTCTGCCTACGGGCTCCTTGGGTGCGGCCCAATTGGAGAACCAGGCTGGTGCCGACGGTTTATTGGTCGGAGCCTATTCTGCCCTGAATGGGGTTTTCGGAAACCGATTTGAAGGACCCAATCATTGGATTACCGGGTCCATCTGTGGAGGGGAGGCCAATAAGGGAACGGATGCAGGTGACTACTCCGCTATCAATCCTATTCAGCGCTATGAGATTGATCCCACCAGTGGGGATATCAACAGTTTCTGGAGAGGACGCTACGAGGGTATCGTACGTTGTAATAACGTTATTGCCACCGTGCAGGCTGCCGGTGAGAATATCGTTGCTGCCGAAGCTACTCGAATTATAGCGGAAGCAAGAATGCTTAGGGGACATTTCTATTTCGACCTGAAAAAACACCTGAATAGCATTCCTTATTTCGATGAAACCGTAGCCCCCACTGATGTAATCAGTGTTCCCAATACCCCCGATGTATGGGGCAATATTGAAGCCGACTTCCAATTTGCTTACGACAATCTGGCTAGTGAAACTGGTGCAGGACGTGTTAATAAATGGGCGGCCAGGGCATACCTTGGTAAAGCACAGTTGTTTCAAGGTAAGTTTGCGGAAGCAAAAGCCTCTTTCGACGATGTGATCGCCAATGGAGTTACATCCAATGGCCTTAAATATGCCTTGTTGGATGACTATGCCCAGATTTACAATGCCGAAAATGACAATCACGCAGAAGCTGTTATGGATGTGGAGTCTGCCAACAATACGGGTAGTACACAAAACGCCAACTATTTTGATGATTTGAACTATCCTTATAACACGGGCCCTGACGGTCCTGGTAACTGCTGTGGTTTCTTTCAGCCCAGCATCGAGTTAGGTAACTCGTTTAGGACCACTCCCGAAGGATTGCCCCTGTTGGATGGTTCCTACAACGATCCTGGTAACGAAGTGGCCAACAACTATGTTCACGTAGTGGTTGATGGAAACGATGAGGCTACCTTCGTCGAGGATGCTGGCCCGCTGGATCCCCGTATTGATCATTCCATGGGAAGAATGGGGATTCCATATTTGGATTGGACCGAACATCCAGGTTCGGCTTGGATCCGAAGCTTTCCTTATGCAGGACCATATTCCCCGAAGAAATATATCTATTATCGTTCTCAGGAGAACACCTTTACGGATGGTAGTTCTTGGACACGGGGTTATGCTTTAATGAACTACACTATCATCCGATATGCGGATGTATTGTTAATGGCCGCAGAAGCGGAAATTGAAGCCGGTTCCTTGGAGCAGGCCAGAACTTATGTCAATCAGGTCCGGGCACGTGCCGCAAATTCAGAGCATTGGGTAAAGGAATATGATTCAGGGGCAGATGCTGCAAATTATGTAATTGCAGAATATCCACCTTCCCAGTTTGCTTCCCAGGAAGATGCAAGAACTGCAGTACGATTCGAGCGTAAATTGGAATTGTCCGGCGAAGGACACCGATTCTTTGACTTGGTGAGATGGGGTATTGCCGCCGATGTACTCAACGATTACTTGGCTTATGAGGGCCAGTTGTTGGTAACTAAATTTGGTGGAGCCAGCTTTACGGCAGGGAAAAATGAATACTTCCCCATTCCACAAGCACAGATAGATATTCAAGGTTCTGATGTATTGACGCAGAACCCGGGTTACTAGAACATATTTTTTTTAACAAAAGCCCTGGCTGTAAAGTCGGGGCTTTTTGTTTATTTAAGTTTCTTCCCGCATCTTTGTACAACAACTTCCAAAGCCTGAACAGTAAATAAAATGAAATATCCAAATTCTAATGGTCCCTTCACCTTTGGGATTGTTATTATACTATTTTTTCAAATTGCCTGTGGGGAAAAGGACATCCCTACTACCCTTTTCACCAAAGTAAACGTACAAGAATCCGGACTTGATTTCAACAATCAACTTACGGAAAACGATTCCATTAATATCATTGATAACGAGTTTGTTTATAACGGCGCCGGAGTGGCGTTGGGCGATTTGGACGGCGACGGACTGGACGATATCTTTTTGGCCGGAAATCAAGTGGAAAACAAACTTTTTTTGAACAAGGGGGAATTACAATTTGAGGATGTATCCCAAAAGGCAGGCATCATAAAACCGGACTCCCTTTTGTGGTCTTCTGGAGTCTCCATTGTGGACATTAATTTGGACGGCTATAAGGACATATATATTTGCAATACGTTTTACCGGGATTCATTGCGACGAAAAAACTTGCTTTACATTAATCAAGGAATCGATGGGTCCGGCATCCCCCAATTTGAGGAAATGGGAATGGCTTATGGTGTCGCCGATGAGACCTATTCTTCCCACTCCCAGTTTTTTGATTACGATAACGACGGTGATTTGGACCTATTTATTGGAGTGAATCGAATCGAAGGAATCGACCCCAGTGAATTTCGTCCTTTGGAGGACGATGGCACTTCCATGAGCAAGGACAAACTCTATGAAAACCAGTGGAACGACAGTTTACAGCATCCTGTTTTTGTTGATGTCTCCCAAAAAGCTGGTATTCGCTTCCACGGTTATAGCCATAGTACATTGATCAACGATTTTAACGAGGACGGTTGGTTGGATATTTATGTGGCCAACGATTTTTTGAGCAATGACCTGATGTATATCAACAATCAGGATGGCACATTTACCAACCGGGCCGGCGAAGCCTTCCAACATTTCAGCCTTTCTTCCATGGGCAGCGACATTGCCGATATTGACAATGACGGACGCTTGGACATCTACATTACGGAGATGCAGCCCTATTACAACAAACGAAAAAAATTGTTCCAAGGTCCGAGTAGTTATCAAAAGGAAATATTTACCAAAAGGTATGGGTATGAAAGTCAATATGCCAGAAATACCATGCAATTGAATCTGGGTATCAATCCTGAAACCGGGGTTCCCATTTTCGGGGATATGGGCCTCTACGCCGGAGTTCAGGAAACGGATTGGAGTTGGGCCCCTCTTTTTGCGGATTTCAACAATGATAGTTGGCAAGATCTCTTTATTACCAACGGCTTTCCCAAAGATGTAACGGATAGGGATTTTGGGGATTTTAGGGTTACCGCCAGTCGCTTGGTGAGCAAAGAAACTTTGATTGCCGCCATCCCAGAGATAAAAATTCCAAATTTTGCGTTTAAAAATCTAGGAAATCTAGGTTTTACCGATGCCACCCAGGAATGGGGCCTGAACTTCGGCACCTACTCCAGTGGGGCCGCTTATGGGGATTTGGATAGGGACGGTGATTTGGATTTGGTCATTAACAACATCAATGAACCAGCCCTACTATTGCAAAATAACTCCAATTTGATGAGTGCCCATAACCGTTATCTACGGATTGCATTGGTTGGGAAAGACGAAAATCCCGCTGCAATAGGTGCAGTTGTGGCACTTTACACGGACGGGGCGGTCCAAAAGAAATCCGTGTTGTCCGGAAGAGGATATCTTTCGCAACCGGAACAGGTATTGCACTTTGGATTGGGCAGTAGTACCATGGCCGACAGCATAATTGTCCAATGGCCCGGCGAAGGTAGACAAAAGCTGACCCAGATTGCCGCCGATTCAATGCTTCGGATTACGTACCAAGTTTCAGAATCAGAAAAGCACTTTTCAAGCCAAAATCTTGAAAAACCACTTTTTAAAGAGGTATCCGAAGCATACAATCTTGATCACTTTAGTGTGGATCATGATTTCATTGATTTTAATTTTCAGCGGACCCTTCCACATAAATTCTCCCAATACGGGCCATCCTTGGCCATCGGTGATGTAAACAATGATGGTTTGGACGATATGTTCGTGGCGGCAAGTAGAAAATTCAAACAAAAGTGGTTTATTCAGGAAATGGACGGCTCTTTTAGGCAGCGTGAAGTGGCCTATAAAAAAGATGCTGAATTACTAGAGGAAGACGCAGGTACCTTGCTTTTTGATGCGGACGACGATGGGGATTTGGACTTGTACATTGCCCGCGGTTGTGGACAATATCCTCCCGGACATGAGTTTTACAAGGACCTGCTACTGATCAATGATGGAAACGGCAACTTTGTCGAAGCACCGGACGCGCTTCCCGATCTAATGGCCAATTCCTCATCCGTAAAAGCTGCCGATTATGACCGGGACGGTGATCTAGACCTCTTTGTTGGGAGCAGGGTTTTACCTTTTTCTTACCCTTTGGCGGATCGTTCCTATATTTTGCGGAATGAAAGCACAAGTGATGGTCCCAAATTCATTGATGTGACCCAGGATGTTTTTCCGGAAACCCATCCTGGCTTGATCAGCGATGCCCTATGGACCGATTTTGATGGGGACTTCTGGCCGGATCTGATATTAGCCGGTGAATGGATGCCGCTTCGTTTTTTTAGAAACCAAAATGGAAAATTGATTGAGGTTACCAAAGATACCGGTATCGGGGAAAATCAGGGTTGGTGGAACAGTTTGGCCGCTGCGGACCTGGACAACGATGGCGATATGGATTATATCGCCGGAAATTCCGGACAAAATATATATTTTAAGGGAAATGCGGAAGAACCGGTCCGGGTTTATGCCAAGGACTTGGATCAAAACGGTACTGTAGACCCCCTGATCTCCTATTACCTAAGAGACAGTATGGGAACCAAAAAGGAATATCTATATCATCCCTGGCAAGATGTAACCAAACAATTTGTAGGTATCCGTAAAAAATTCAACTCATTCGGTGAGTTCGGGGAATCCACCTTCCCTGAAATGTTCGCGGATGGATCAATGAACGATGCTACGGTTCTTTCCTTTAATTACATGCAATCCTCTTGGGTAGAAAATCTCGGAAATGGAAAATTTGAAATCCATCCGCTGCCCACGACCGCACAATTGGCCCCGATCTATGGGATAATGCCCATGCACTTGGATGATGATGCGTATTTAGACCTGTTGTTGGTGGGCAATGATTATGGCATGGAGGTGCAACAGGGACCAGCAGACGCACTGGTGGGCTTGGCCCTACGGAACAGGGGAAAAGAGAAGGGCTTTGTACCCATTACCTTGGAAAAAAGCCATTTCCTAGTACCCGGTGACGGAAAGAGTCTGGTAACCCTGCAAGGTAATGATGAAAAAATACTGGTCATCGCTTCACAAAACAATGATTCCCTGCGAGTTTTCGAACCTAGTAGCCAACCATTCAAAAGGTTGATCAAATTGGCGACCAACGAGGTTAAGTCGCAAACTTTTCTCGAGGACGGTTCACAAAACACGCAGGAGTTCTTTTGGGGTGATACTTTTCAATCGCAATCCACCAGAACCCTAATGGTACCGGCCAATGCCACGGAAGTCCGTATTTTGGACTATACAGGAAAGGAGACCAGAAAAATTGTCTTCTAGGAAATGGGGCTTTCCTAGTATTCGTTCTCGTGCTTATAATCCCCATACCGATACTTCACCGTTCGTTTTAGCGGAATGTTCATTCCATCCGTCTGTTCCTGCCAATCGTAAATAGCGGATAACATGGACTTTACAATTTCCTGTTTGTCCGGATCGGCTATTAAATTGTACATTTCCTCAGGATCATTTTCAAGATCGTAAAGTTCGTTCCGGTCCCATATACCTTGGTATTTAATATACTTGTACTTGTCTGTCCGCATCCCGAAAACAGTAGGTGTCATAGGAAAATCATATTCCCAATAGTATTCATAAAAAACTTCCTTACGAGAGGGGGCTTTTGTATCCCCTGTTAATATAGGCACAAATGAGACCCCGGGCATATGCTCCGGTTTTTGCACCCCGGCAACATCAAAGATGGTTGGTGCAATATCAATGTTTTGCACCATCTGTTGGGGAGTTTTCCCGCCATCGAACAATTCCGGACATCGTACCAATAAGGGTACTTTGACGGATTCTTCATAGAAATGGCGTTTGTCTATCAGGCCATGCTCTCCCCAACTAAAACCGTTATCCCCCATGTAAATAACGAGGGTGGATTCGTCCAAACCTTCCTTTTTCAAATAGTCCATAACGGTTCCGACACTTTCGTCCACTCCTAGCAGCGTTTCGCAATAATCGACCACCATGGCATGCAGATCTCTGTTATCATGGTACATATAATCCACCCCGTGCCAGCTAATGCGCTGGTCTGCCACCCACTGTGGCCATTTGAGGTGGCGATACTCCCCGGTTTTCGTCTGGTCATAGGTTTTGGGCAGCTCGATTTTCTTACCCTTGTAACGACCCTTGTGCCGTCTGGCCGGTTGAAATCCGGCATGCACCGCCTTATGCGATAAGTACAGAAAAAAGGGTTTCTTTTTGTCTCGCTGGTCCAACCAATCTACCGCATGTTCGGTCAGCAAATCCGTAATATAGGTGGAATCCTTGTATGCAACGCGATTTCCATTAATATTCAAGGTAGGATTATAGTATACTCCTTGTCCTGGAAAACTTTCCCAATGCGAAAATCCGGGCTGTGGTTCGTCCCCATGGTCTCCCATATGCCACTTCCCAAAAAATGCGGTCTGGTATCCGGCCTTTTGTAGATATTGAGGGAAATAGGTAAGATTGCCCGGGTCTGGTGCCTGATTATCGACAATGGTATGGGAATGTGAAAATTGTCCAGTAAGTATGGACGCCCTGCTTGGAGAGCACAAAGAAGTGGTTACAAATGCGTTCGGGAGATACGCGCCTTCAGCAGCCAATTTATCCATATGGGGTGTTTCCAACCAAGCCACTTTTCCGGTAAAGCCCATATAGTCATATCGATGATCATCGGTAAGAATGAAGATGACATTACGGGGGGATTTTTTAATTGGTTTTTCCGGCTCAACATGACCAAGGCAGACGGTACTCTTGTATAGCAGGGCCAGCAACAACCCTCTAAAACAACTTGTTTTTATCATATTTTCAAATTACACATTAAACAAACCTAATTTAATTTTTTTTTCAAGAAACCCGAATACTAAGTCTTTGCTATTTAAGTGTCTTTCTTCGTTCTACGGAAGTATCCCTACCTCTAATCACAAAGCGGTTTAAAAAGCCTAAAAAAATCACTTAAAGCATAATTGTGCATTTCAAATGGGCATGTCTATTCCAGTATAATACTATATGGATTCCCGCATCCTTTACCCTGCATGAATCCGGAATCCCAACGGTTTTCCTTGCCAACTCCAAATTCTTGGAATTCCAAAGATTCTAGGTATAGATGATCTCCATCTTGACCATCCACTATTTTCAACTCTTCTTTAATTGCAACTCTAATAGTGGCAATCTTTTTCTCCAAATTGGAATTCTATTCTATCTTGCTCGTTCGAAAGTCACTCATAAAAGTGTTGGAAAACGAAGGCAATAAAAACTCAAAACAGAAAACGAAAATTTCATAACCCAATTTTATAAGGTGAAAATAGAGGTTAAATTTCTTAAAACCAATAGGGTTTGCGTCATACACTTTACTTTTTCGTATAAAGCCGAAATATGAGGACTAATCTTCATCTCAATTAGGTTATTTTTCTGGATATATAAAAATGGCAGTCAATACTTTTTTTAATGAATTTTTAACCTTTATTGTAAGAATATAAATACTCTTTTATAGTATTTTTAATCAAACAAATTTTTTACGATTAAATTTAAGAAAAGGAAATTAGGTCTTGTAATCAACACAGAAGGGGTCCTCAAGTTAAGTCCTGAGCCACAATTGAGAATTAAGGGTATTATCGGTTATCCTACTGACGCTTTTCGCTACTAAATGTGATTGTTAAGAAATAGTGCCACCGCTCTTGATACGCAATCTAGTACAACAGTAGGGAATGTTTTAGAAAAGAACGAAGGATTTTGAATTTGTGCGGTGTATGGTTTTTCTCAGGTTTTTATTGTTTAATTAACGAAATAAGATGAAATGGTAATCTCTAGGTTTTTTGATATCAGTGCTTTAAAGATAACTAGAATATATAAGATCATTCCCAATTCTCGCTCATGACTCCGTCTAAATATGGAAGAAGGTCAAAAAACATTTCGTTCAATCTAAGTTACCATCTGACATCTTTGCCTCAAAAATAACGAGGTTAAAGATTTTTATGTTTTAGTCAATGTACAAAAAAGGGTTAGTCTTTTCTATCCTTACATCGCTAAACTCTTAGGTTTTTACATTAGATTTTTGAACAAAGAAAATTCAAATATGCCGAAAAAATTTAAAATATCATTTTGTACGGTGTGTATGAATCGATTAGAGCATTTGAAAAAAACGCTTCCTAAAAATATCGAAGATACCATGGCTTATGGTAATTTCGAGTTTGTTGTGCTGGATTATAACTCCAAAGACGGTTTGGAAGAATGGATAATGGCCAAGATGTCCCCATATATAGACACAGGACAATTAAAATACGTTAAAACCAGAATCCCAAAATATTTTCTGAGAAGTCATTCTAAGAATGTAGCCGCTAAAAGTTCTACGGGAGATATTATTTGTAATGTAGATGCGGACAATTATATAGGAAAAGGGTTTGCTGATTACATCAACCAAGAATTTACCAAACATCAACATATTTTTCTAATGGTTCAAGAAAATCCTAAAAAAAAAGATTGTTTCGGAAGGATTTGTTCGCTAAGAGAAGATTTTATGGCCATAACAGGTTATGATGAGGGCATGAGTGACTATGGATTTGAGGATTATGATTTAATAAATAGATTGCAACTACTTGGAAGAAAATCTCGTTATATTAATAATAGTGAATTTCTTCAAGTTTTGAATCATGACGACGTAACCCGCATTGAAAATGAGTATAATATTCACGCCATAAGTCAAATTTATCTGCGCTATATAAATCACTACAGCTCAGAATTACTTTACCTATTCAAAAACGGAGTTTTCCATAGAGGAGTAATGGTATTAAATCGCTTGGTTAATTCAGAATCAGTTCCCAACGTTTTCATAGAAAACAGAAGATTCCTATATCCCATTAGTCTACAAAACGATTGCTGGGTTACCGGAGATTATATTAAGAGTGATGACGGAATCATTCTAAAAACTAAGAATAAACAAATTCCATTTATTCCGAAATCCAGCAGAAAAATGCAAAATCAAAGGGGAGAAGTATTTTATGAACGTAATGAGCCGGAGGATTTTCAGACATGGGTGATGTTTTTCTCACAAATAAACAACCGCATTAAGATGAGGAAAAACAAAGAACGTAAAATAGTTAGAGTTAATGATACTTTTGGTGAGGTTGGCTCAATTAAACATTGGGCATGAACCGGGAGGTGGACTTAGTGAATAAAAGATTTTTGAGTATTGCTATATTTTGTGACCATACGCAATGGCATAAATTTATTTTAAATTACCTTCCTTCCTTCTTGGAAAAAAAAGTAGGAATCGATAATTACTTTTTTTCATTAGGTAAAAACCGAGGTAACCACATAAAATTGACAATTATATCATCAAATTCTAAAGCGACCAAAGTAGTTCTAGAAATTGATGCTTATCTCAAAAAGTGTATCACAAAAATCGGAGCTAGTACTACAAAAAAAGTAATTCCCGGAAATGGTATTTACCGTGATTTCGCGCCCAACACCATTCATTATGGAGTTTATGATATTGATTATACCAACATTCGATTGCAAAAAGAGCTGACCACTTTAATGATAACCGTATTTCAACATTACGGAAAACATACAATCAGTAATCTTGTTGAAATATTCATCGATTTATTTTTTATGTTAAGTAAATCGCCACATTTAACAAAAGAATCATCCATTAAGCTTTTTGAAAGATTATTGGAATCTGAATACAAAAATTTGGAGGCAAAGCTATTAACTGAAGTTAAAAGAATCAACAAAACGGATTTTGAGGAAAATAAAGAAAAACTTATTTCATTTATAAATCAGGACATTTATGAATTCAGTGAAATGGAGCCTTTTCAAAAACAATGGTATTATATTACAAGTAATTTTAAAAAATGGGACATGGGGAAAAAAGCTAATCAAGAGGAATATTTGGTACAAGCTGTCTGTAATTTGTTTGATTTTGATAATCGAATAATGGCATATTATTTATTCGTTTCGGCCATTATAGAGAAACCTTTGTAAGTACCCTTTTAGCTAAAGCAATTAGCCGTTGTTAATAACCAAACCAGAAAGACCAAAACAATTGGACAATCGCTTTACAAACAGGCTTTTGAAGAAGCTGATATTTTCAGGTATTTAATACCAAAATCACGAAAAACTTAAGAGCAATTGTTAGTATATATCCTTCTATTTTTATAAATTTAATCTTCTTTATATAGTAAGAAAAATTAGCTCTTTATGTGCTCATATTTAGCTTGCTTAGTTTTATAATGGCGTAAATGCCCTATCGAGGTTCAAGTTTTTTTAGGAGTGAAGCAAGTTTTTTTTCTTCCATTTATCGATGAGCAATCCATTGGTTTACAAATGATGGTTGGCATGTAATATTGGATCAAAGTTTTTAAAATGGTACATGATACTATACTAGAAGATCACCTTCAAAAAATTGCAGAGGCTATTCGAGGGCATCAAAGCAAGGAAAATAATATTGGTGTTTTAGGGGGGCTTTCCGGTATGGCCTTATTCTGTTTTTATTACGCCAAATATCTCGATGATGACTCCTTTTCTGATATCGGTGTCGAAATGATATCCGATTGTATCGAAAAAATAAATGAAGGTTATTCGTACCCTACGTACTGCACAGGTATTGCTGGTTTTGGTTGGGCAGTTCAACATTTAACCAAGGAAGGGTTTTTGTCATTGGATTGTGATAATTTGTTGGGGCAATTTGATGAATATTTATGTTCCCGAATGAAAATGGATCTGGTCGACGGTAACTACGATTATTTACATGGGGCTATAGGGTACGGCCTATATTTTTTAAGCCGTTACCAATACGCGGAGAGTTCTGATTTAAAACTTAGGTATCAATCTTATCTTGTCGAGTTGACAAAAACCTTGGAAGAACTTTCTATTTCAAGTGGGAAGGCTTTAAAATGGGAGTCAACCTTAGATATAAAAACGGGCAATCGAGGTTTTAATCTTAGTCTTTCCCATGGTATTTCCAGTATTCTTAATTTCGCTGCAAGGTTATATAATTTTGATGTTTTTAAAGAGCGCACCAGAAAGATCATCATTGGAAGTTCAAACTACATTTTTGATTTAAAAGATAAGCATTCCGAACATATGTCCTTATTTCCTGTTTGGGTGGAAGAGGATGCTCCGCCTGAATACAACAGCAGGCTTGCCTGGTGTTATGGTGATTTGGGAATTGGTCTTTCCTTATTACACGCGGCAAATTCTTTAGGCGATGGTGTGATGCGTAACCATGCTTTGGAAATATTAGACCATACCACAAAAAGAAAGTTGCCTGACGATACCCTAGTCGTTGATGCAGGTTTTTGCCATGGCTCCTATGGAAATGCGCATATTTATCAAAAATTATGGGAAAATGCGAAGTACGAATCATTTAAGACGCTAGTTGATTTTTGGATAGCTGATGGTATGCGAAAAGCAATTTACGAAGATGGCTACGCGGGTTATAAACAATGGGATGGATCAGTCCAGAACTGGAGACCACAACTGTCCTTACTTGAAGGAGTGACCGGCATTGGTCTAGTAATCATTGATTATCTATCCAAAGAACCCAACTCTTGGGACGAATGTTTAATGATTAGCTAAAAACTTATGGCTAAGAATGAAAGCCCATACCTTCACTTCCCCAAAACCGTTTTAAGAACTCCTATGCTTAGTTTTGGTTACTACCGAAAGCTTACTGCCGATACTATAATTTTAAGTGAAACCCTCAAAAAGGCTTATTCAAATCCCTTGGTCAAGGAAGCATGCTTTTTAGCTTCACCTCCACTTTATTTTGAAATGGAGAAATGGACCAAAGGAGAACTTGACAAGAAAAAGGAAAGGAAAATTCGTTTTTCACTATTAAAATACTTAACGCGAATGTCTACTCGATGCACCCCTTTCGGGCTTTTTGCAGGATGTAGTTTGGGAGATTTTGATGATTCCACGTCCATCAAAAATGCAGAACCCAATATGAATAAGAGGCACACCCGTTTGGATATGAATTATCTGGTGGCACTGTCACAGGATTTATCGAAGCAAAAGGGAATTCGTGAACAATTATTGTACTACCCCAATTCAAGCATATATCAAACAGGAAGTCGATTAAGATATATCGAATATTACTATATAGAAAGTCAGCGAAAACATCATATCGTAGAAGTTGATAATTCTCCATATTTGCAAAAATTACTTTCAAAGTCGGATAAAGGAGCATTTTTGCGGAATTTGATTCTAATCTTGGAAAAAGATGGGATCCCGAAAAAGGACGCAGAGAATTTTATTGATGAATTATTGGAAAGTCAATTACTGGTCAGTGAACTGGAGCCATCCGTATCAGGTCCTGAATTTATGCCTCAAATTTTTGAGGTCTTGGAAAGAATAAAGGATTCAGAGAAAGAAATTGAATTTTTAAAAAAAACGGAAAAAGCACTCCATACCATTGATAAATTAATTGGAAATACCCCCAAAGCCTACTTACAACTAGCAGAAGATCTGAAAACATATCCAACATCTCCTGAACTTAAATATTTGTTTCAGACCGATATGGAGCTTCAACCCAAAGAAAATAAGCTTTCTACAGAAGTTGTGAAGTCCGTACAAAAAGGAATTGCTCTCTTGAATAAAATTACACCACCGGTGACAGAAGATAATCTAACCAAATTCAAAGAGGCATTTCGAGAACGTTATGAAGGTCGGGAAATGCCGTTATCAAAGGTATTGGACGTGGAGACGGGAATCGGATATCTTCAAAATAACGGAAGCGGAGATATTAATCCTCTAGTCGATGATATCGTATTGCCTTTTAAGAAAGATTCTTATAACCCAATCAACATCAATCAAAATGAAATTCATAGAATTTTAGAAGAAAAATTAATCCTGAGTGATCAAAATGGCAGTCAGAAAATAGTATTTATCGATAAGGATTTTGAAGATTTCCCGTCGAATTGGGATGACCTGCCGGATACGCTTTCGGTAATGATCAAAATTATACTGGAAGGGGACTATGAAAAAATTCAATTCTCACGTTTGGGAGGCTCAAGCGCAGCCAATTTGTTGGGCAGATTTTGTCACGGCAATGCAGAGCTAAGTAGGTTTACCCAGAATATTACCGATTTGGAAAGAGCAATGAACCCAAATAAAATTTTGGCAGATATCGTACACCTGCCCGAGGCCAGAGTTGGAAATATTTTGATGCGCCCCTCATTTCGAGACTATGAAATACCTTATTTGGCCAAATCCAACCTGAACCTCCAACATCAGATTTCCCTAAATGATCTGTTTATTTCGGTGAGAAATGATACTATACTGTTGCGTTCAAAAAAGCTGAACAAAGAAATTGTACCACATTTGACAAATGCCCACAATTTTTCAGCCAATGCTTTACCAATATATCAATTTCTATGTGATATGCAAACACAAAACCAAAGAGCAGGGCTGTTTTTTGATTTTGGGTTTTTGGGGAACAACCGCCATTTTCTACCAAGGGTCGAGTATAGGGATTTGATTTTGCATGAAGCCACCTGGAAGGTAAAAAAGGAAGATATTCAAGTATTACTGGATACATGTGAGAGTACCAAAACTTTTGGAAAAGAAGTACGAGAATGGCGAACTGGATTGAAGCTTCCAAAATACGCCTTATTGAGGGATGGTGACAACGAACTTTTAGTCGACTTCGAAAATCTAACTTCTGTGAGGATGTTGTTGGACACCGTTAAAAGCAGGCCAGAATTTTTGCTTACTGAGTTTTTGTTTGCCAATGAAGGCATTGTAAAATCGGAAAATAGCTATTATACCCATCAAATGGTGATTTCGTTTTATAACAGTAAAAAATTATACTTTCAAAACTGAAAGGAAAAATGGAAGAGAGTTTGCAACGAAATTTTAGTATTGGCAGTGAATGGTTATACTATAAAATCTATACGGGTTATAAAACCGCTGACCTCATATTGACACAAATAATCCAACCCATTACATTGCAGTTAAAAGAGAGGGGAGCTATAGACAAATGGTTTTTTATTCGATATGCAGACCCCAAACATCATCTGCGCATTCGTTTTCATTGCATTGATAAAGGTAATATTGGTCAAGTTATTGCATTGCTTTATGAAATGTTGAAAGGATTTCTTGGGGAAGATTTGATTTGGAAAATACAATTGGACACCTATCAACGGGAGTTGGAACGCTATGGCCCGAAAACTATGGAACTTTCAGAAATGCTTTTTGGTATTGACAGCGATGCAACAATTCAATTTTTAGATCTTATCGAAGGTGATGAGGGAGAACAATTACGATGGTTATTCGGGCTACGTTCCATAGACGCCCTATTAGCTAGCTTTCAATATTCCCTTAATCAAAAACTAACCCTTATGAAAAACCTTAAAACCGGGTTTGGCATAGAGTTTGGAATGTCAAGGCCACTCAAAAAACAGTTGGATGATAAATATAGAAAAGAAAGGGCTAACATAGCAACTTTTATGACTTTTACAAAGAAACAGGAAACGGACTACGAGCCTATTCTCAATATTTTGGAAAGCAAAAATACCATCTTGCGGCCGCTAGCAGAACAAATATTAAATCTTCAAGCAAAGGGGCAACTCGAATTAGAACTGGATAGCCTGATGAGCAGTTATGTACACATGCATATGAACAGACTTTTCAAATCAAAGAATCGCTTAAATGAAATGGTATGTTATGATTTCCTATATCGTTATTACATGACAGCTGTTGCATTAAGTAAAAAAGAGAATTCTTGAAGAAGGACCCGCCCATTGGAGCTATGGAGGTTATGAGCCTTAACCCCTGTGAGTCCAAAAAAGGGTTTCTATGTCAAGTTTCATTGCGACTTTGGCCTTCCCAGAAAGAAAAAGCTACAAGTTCTTAGCCTTTATTTTTTACTATCCAAACTTATGATAATACTAGAATCCCTACGGAAGACTTACCACTTTCAAAGTGAAACTTACTCTATGGCCTATTAAAGACCTTTCGTAGTTGATAAAATATTCGCTGTAAAATAGTGAGTTCTTCAACAACTATCTCCGCAGTACCTTGCATCTCCTGCCTAAAAGGAATTTCTTTTCCATACGAAGTCATTAAGCTGTTTAATCTAATATATAAAGTATAGTAGGCTTCCTCTCCCTGTTTGGGCACTTCTGATATGTTCAATATTTCACCTACTAAATTACCCCACTCTTCAAAGGGGTAGTTAGCCAATTTAATAATTACCTTCTGGCCAACTTCTACCTTACCCGAGTTGCGTATGGGAAGCGTTACCAGTCCGATCATTTCTTCCAAATCATTGGGTACGACCGTAAAGAGTGTTTCACCGACATTCACATTTTGGTACTGATTCCAGATATCGAAAACCGTTACTCTGCCCGATATTGGACTTTTTAATAGAAACTGCTGTTCCCAAAATAAAAGGTCGTTATTCAAGGTCTGGAATGCTTTATCCAATTGTTGTTCATAATTATTCCTGAATTCCGTCCCTTGAATTTTGGACTTCGTCAACAGATTATTGAAATTGGAAATCGCTATTTGCGTATTGGACATATTCGTTAAAAACCCCTCATATTTTTGTTTGTCCGCTAGATAACCCCTTGAAGCAGTTTCGAACTCAGCTTTCGAAATAACTCCTTTCTCGTATAATACTTGATTACGTTCATAACTGCTTTTAGATAGTTGCAAGTCTTCCTTAATGATGTTAAGTTGTCGTCTTTGTTTGCTTAAAAACAATCTCTGCTCTGCAAGCTGTTTTCCAATCATCGCTGATTCTCGTTCACTTGGCGTCAGCTGATTAAACAAAATATAATTCTGATATTGGGTTAAAAACTCACCATAGGCCGGTTGTATCGTCCCAAGATTTAGGTAAGGCGGGTATACCATCCGTAGTGAGTCCACCGTCATTATGCCGGCTTCAAATTGGGTAATACTATTCCGCAAATAAAGAACATCATTTAGACTCGCAGTATTCTCTATTTCGGCTAGCACTGCATCCTTTTCGACCATTTGGTCCGGCTCTACAAAGATATTAGTAAGCCTACCCGTCGTATTTGCCTTAAGATAGACCGGAGGGTTTTTACTGGTGATAGTAATTTGGGCAGGAATAATATCATTATAACTAATAAGCGCAGCCCCAAGAATTAACAAGATAACAGTGGCAAAGACCACTGAAGTGCCGGAGCGAATCACCCAATTTGGTGCCTTGCCAATAATCTCTTTGACCGGATCGGAACGTTCATCCAAATGGTAAGTCTTGTTCTTAATATTTTTAGGATTCTCTGTCATCCCTTAATTTCCTAATTCCAATTGATTCTTCACCAAAGAATAGTATAGGCCCATCTCTTCGGTCAATTTCTTGTGATTTCCTTTTTCAACAATCTTACCCTTGCTTAATACAATAATTTGATCTGCATTTTTCACGGTGCTCAATCTATGGGCAACGACCACAACCGTTTTGCCCTCATAAAATTTCTCCAATTTTTTCATAATTATCTTCTCGTTGTTTGCGTCCAAAGCACTTGTAGCTTCGTCAAAAAATATAAAGTTTGGATTCTTGTAGACAGACCTTGCAATTAAAATACGCTGCTTCTGTCCTCCACTAATATTGGTGCCGCTACTTCCTATTTGCGTATTAAAACCGGACGGTAATTGTTCTACGAACCCTTCGATATTGGCAACGTCTACAGCATGCAAGAGTCTTTTCTTATCTACAATTCCCTCAGAATCCGACTCTGTAATATTTCTTGAAATAGTATCCCCGAAGAGGAATCCATCCTGCATTACACTACCGCAGTTCTTTCTCCAAAAATTGGTTCCTATATTTTTTAAGTTAATGTTGTCGAGCATTATCTTTCCCTTGGTTGGGTTATAAAATTTCAACAACAGTTTAAGCAATGTGGTTTTGCCGCTGCCACTAGCACCGACTATTGCTGTCACTTTTCCCTCTGGGATTACCAAATCTATATTGTCCAAAACCTTCGGGGAACTTTTTCCCCCGTATCGGAAACTAAGCCCTTTTATATTAATGTCTTTATTTAAGGGGAGCTCTTTAATAATATCTTCATTTTGTACTTCTTCATCGTCTTTATTATGTATTTCCGCTAGGCGTTCCAAACTTATTTTTGCGTCCTGTCCTGTCTGAATAAAAGTGATGAAATTATTGATGGGGAGGTTTAACTGCCCAATAATATATTGTACGGAGAGCATCATGCCCAAGGTGAGGCTACCATCGATAACCGATTTAACCGCAATAAAGGTTATCAATATATTTTTAAGTTCGTTAAAAAAACGGCCTCCGGTATTCTGCGTTTGCGAAAGCGCTAGGCTTTTAATGGAAATTTTGAACAATCTCACTTGTATGGCCTCCCACTCCCACCTGCGCCTTCGTTCCGATCCATTTAGTTTTATCTCTTGCATCCCCGATATCAACTGATAAATACTACTTTGATTATCCGCAGCCTGATCAAATCGTTTATAGTCCAATTCTTCTCTTTTCTTAAGAAATAAGAGTGTCCATCCGATATATACCAAAGATCCAACGAAGAATATGGCAAAAATAGTAAGGTTGTAATGCGCCAACACCAGCCCAAAAATGATAAGATTGACTGCCGAAAAAAGGGTGTTTAATGTTGTACTCGATAAAAACTCCTGTATTCTGTCATGATCATATATTCTTTGAATGATGTCACCGGTATTTTTAGAATCAAAAAAAGCGATAGGTAAGCGCATCAGTTTGATCAGAAAATCTGAAATTAAGCTAATATTGATTCTACTGGTCATATGTAGAAGAATCCAACCGCGAATGAGCTCCACCGTGGTCTGGGAAACAAACAAAGTGAGCTGGGCACTAAGAATTAGATAAATAAAATTTAGATTTTGATAATTGATACCATAATCAACTACTGCCTGAGTTAAAAAAGGAAATATCAATTGTAAAAGACTCCCAACAAGCAGACCCAAAAAAAGCTGAATAATATACTTTTTATAAGGTCTAAAATACCCAAACAAAAATTTGAACCCATACTCCCGTTTATCCGTTATTTCACTTTCGTAAAACCTTGGAGTAGGCTCCAATAAAAGTAAGTACCCTTGAGAACCTTTGTCTGCTTTTTTCCCAATCCAACCTTTCAAAAAGTCTTTTTTACTGTATTTCAAAAGTCCATGGGCAGGATCGGCTACATACACCGTACTTTTCCTTATTTCATAAACTACAACGAAATGTCTTTGTCGCCAATGCGCAATACAGGGAAACGGCACCTCTTCTATCATGGTTTTCAAATCGGTACTTACGGCTAGGCTATGGTAACCAATCGCCTCCGCGGCTTCGGCAATGCCTCCAAGGGAAACCCCCTCACGCGTAATGTTCGCTTTTTTTCTGAGGTAATCTACTGCATAAGATTTTCCATGATGCCTCGCAATCATACGCAAACAAGTGGGTCCACAGTCCATTTGATCCAGTTGTCTATAAAATGGGAACGATTTAATAGGCATACCTAAATATAAAACTATTGACATTAAAATCGTACAAATAATATAGAAAGTGCTTATTTTTTAAAGTCATTTTAATTTATATAAGTTTAATAAAATGCCCCATAGAATATTGCTCAGAGATTTTAGAAAATCGTGATGAATGCTCAGAAAATCGGTAAATCCCAAGGTCAAGTTCTTAGACGAGCACCTGATGGAACTCGAATGATATTAGGAATACCATTAGGTGTAACATAACAACGCATGGAGACCACCTGAACCGGAAAAGGTGGGGATGACTATTACCGTTCAACGATGCTGACGAAATCCCGTGAGGGTGCGAAAAAAAACAAAAACCAAATGAGATAATTGAAAAAATCAAAAACAGTTTTTCCAACAATCTATCGCAGATTACAATCTAATGGAAAAGCTGTTAAGGTCTAATTAGAATACTTGATGTTACAGACGCCAATTTTGCGATATACAAACTTTCCTTGCACTAGGTGCATTCAATCACCATGTGAGCAATAAATTTCTATCCAGTGGGCTATTGCAGGCATTACCCTGTGAGGGACGTGTAAAATCCGCTGTATGGCTGGAGGTATGTCCACAGGTGTAAGTAAAACAGGTACCTCCTTGGATTTGTCGTTAAAAGGACGTATTCAACTCACTCACTTTGTTCTTGTTCAAACTTAACAAAAGTTTCTTTTTTTTATGATGGTCTCTCTTAAAAGTTAATCCAACCACTTACTAAGTTTTTTCTTATATTCATTTATGCACAAAATAGTTAATAAAATATTAAAATGTATAATTATCATAAGATTCTTTATTGTAGTAATTTAAAATAAGCTGTTACTCTTTATAGGCGGAGGTTAGGTGTTTTAGGTGTATTACTGTTCAGGCTTTGACCTGACGCAAGAAAGTTAAAGGATTCAACTATTTGGCCTTTATCATAATGGCCAAGAAAGAATTCGCAGAGAAAAAAAAGAAAAAAGTTTAATTCGGTTCACCATAAAATCATATATTCCAACTAGGTTCCGAAAAATCAAAACTCAAAAAACAGTTTTTCCAATAAATCGATTGAAAATCAGAATCTATTAGAAAAACTGTTCGAACTTTATTCAAAACTCGACATTAAAAATGCAAATTTTGCAATAAATACAACCTACCAGCACGGAGCCCATAGGAACTCTAATGGTCACTTCTTAATATCAACTGTTAAGTACACATCATCATCAAAATGATAGTCCTACATACAGTTAACTCTAGCATCCAACGGTATATGGACACCAATTAGAATCACAACTCATTTCGGTTGGAGCAGGGCCACAGCCAAAGGTTGGTTCGCTACAGGTGTAAGTAAAACCGGTACCTCCTTGGATTTGTCGTTGCAAGGACGAATTCAACTCACTCACTTTTTTCTTGTTCAAACTCAATAGAAGTTTCTTCTTTTTTTTCATAATGGTTTCTTTTAAAAGTTAATATTACTATAAATGTAAGTATTTACATCTTTTTTTGAATGTATTTTGTGTTAATTTATTGATAATTAATACTATATTACGTAAGTTATATATACATCTAAACCGAAGATCATCTGTTCCCTTACCTACAATGACATATTTTTTAATTGCTCAATTCATTTAATTCTGTTTATTGTGGAATCATATGTATTCATTCCTTGTTACCAAAATACGGTGGGACCTGTATTCGATAATCTGATTTAGTTTTACAGGCGGTAAAAACTAGGTGTAAAGGACAAGGCTAGTATATTCAAGCTTATGCCACTATAACATTCCAACTTAAAAAGCGACTAGGATAAAGGGATGGAAACCCGCATTGGCATCCTAAGAACTATTGTGCATGCCATTAATAACCCTCTAATTACTTGTACCAACAAACTCGACTTAAACCAGTTTTCATCGAGACTTCATAAAAATAGTCCAAGAAAGAGGATAATTCTTATAAACGAAATTAAGCGAGGAAATGAGTCTTTCCCTGAATTTTAGAACGGCTTAAAGTTTATAAATATTTATTTGGGGCTAAAACCAAAATAGATATTCAAAAATAGAAGCGGTTTCATCGAGAATTTATTGTGTAGAATTAACTCATTGATGGTATTTGCACAAAACAAAAAATCTTAAGTTGAAAATAAGCTTGAAAAGTTGTATTAGAAAAAATATTATAGTACATTTTTAGTAAGTTTTATATTACATCAATGATGCTTAAAAATGTACTAATCGTGGGTGCAGGATTCTCTGGGACGGTAATAGCCGAACGGCTATCAAAAACAAAAAAATACAACATTCTCGTTATAGACAAGAGATGTCATATAGGCGGGAATTGCCATACAGAAATAGACCCAGAAACCAAGATTCTTGTGCACAAGTATGGCCCGCATATTTTCAACACAAATAATTTAGATGTTTGGAATTATATACAGATTTTCGGTAAGTTCAACAACTTTGTTAATCGGATCAAGGTCAATAGCCGTGGCACCATATACTCCTTCCCTGTAAACCTACATACCATTAACCAGTTTTTCAATGTTTCACTTTCCCCGTCGGAGGCCGTTCAATTCATTGATCAAAAAAGGGACAAATCCATTGTTGAAGCCAGAAACTTTGAAGAACAAGCTTTAGGAATGATAGGTAGAGATTTGTACGAGGCCTTCATTTATGGTTACACCAAAAAACAATGGGGATGTGATCCCGAAAAACTTCCAGCTAGCATTTTGAAAAGATTACCCGTTCGATTCAACTACAACGATAATTACTACGACAAGAAATATCAGGGGATACCAGAAAAAGGATATTCTAGAATAATAGAAAATATGCTGGATGACAAGAGTATTCGTGTTATCACGAACACACCTTTCAATTCCTCTTTCAATGTGTCATCTTTTGACCATGTTTTCTACACCGGACCAATCGATAGTTTCTTTGATTATAAATACGGAAAATTAGGTTACCGGACGGTGACTTTTGAAGAAGAAAGAGGGATTGGTGATTTTCAAGGCAACGCTGTAATCAATTATGCGGATCTTGATATACCCTACACACGAATTCATGAACACAAGCACTTTGCCCAACAGCGCAATTTAGAAAAGACCATCTTTTTCAGGGAATTTAGCAAGGAAACTGAAATGGATGATGAGCCCTATTATCCCAAAAGATTGAAAGACGATAAAAAGGCCTTGGAAATGTACCAAAAGGATATTAAAAAAAAACAAAACTTCACCTTCCTGGGTCGTTTGGGTACTTACAGGTATATGGATATGGAACTGGTCATTAGCGAAGCATTGAGGATTTCAAGGAACTTTAAATTATGAAAAAGCAAATATTAAACGAATATGACGGCATTACGGTGATTATGCCTACCTATAATCAGTCTTCATTTATTTGCGCAGCAATTAGAAGTCTTCTATTACAGACGTTTGAAAAATGGGAGCTTCTTATCATCAACGATGGTTCCACAGATAATACCCATCAAATCATTCAACCTTTTTTAAAAGACAACAAGATTAAATGCTTTACAAACACGGAAAACAAAGGACTTGGTGTATGTTTGAATATGGGTATTGAAAGCGCTTCATACTCCTTAATTGGATATTTGCCGTCCGATGACTTATATTACAGAGATCATTTAAGTTCACTCTTTTCGACATTGAAAAAAAACCAAAAAGCAATTTTGGCATGTTCCGGTTTAAAATACAATTCTATAAATACCGATAAAAATAGTATAAGTATGTTTTCCGAAGCCCAAGCTGCCAATTTCTATGTCCAACCTGTTCAGGTAGTACATAAGAAAACCCTCGATCGATGGTCTGATAGGAATCAAGTGGTAACCAGTAATCTCCACGAAATGTTTTGGAAGAAAATTGAAACCCAAGGGGAATGTATTCTAACAAAACAAATTACCTGTGAATGGACTTTTCACGCAAATCAAAGACATAAGAAGATAATGAGCAGTTATGGTGGAAGTATCTATAAATTCAAAGCTTTCTATAACGTTAACCAACCTATTCGATTTCATGATGAGTCAACCGGGGATATTATAGATGAAAAAAAAGATTTCGGGCCGTCTCAAAACCATAAGCGAAAATTCTCGGAATCCGCCCTTAAAATACTATTGGTAGGTGAACTCTCATATAATGCCGAACGAATCTGCGCCTTTGAGGATAGAGGACACCAATTATATGGGCTTTGGATAGAAGAACCCAACCATTACAATGCTATTGGACCCTTCCCTTTTGGTAGTATCGAAGATATTCCATTAAGTGGGTGGGAAAAAAAAGTAAATGAAATACAACCCGATATTATCTATGCCCTGCTGAACTTTCAGGCCGTTCCATTGGCATATGAAGTTTTGTCCGCTAATACGGAAATACCTTTTATTTGGCACTTCAAAGAAGGTCCCTTTTACTGTCGCAGATGGGGACTGTGGGAAAAACTAATTTATTTATTAAATCATTCGGACGGACAAATTTTTATTAATCCGGAAACACGGGACTGGTTTGCCCAATACACTTTGGGAAAAAGCGAGGATTCGAGTTTTATTTTGGATGGTGATTTACCGAGCCAGAAGTTTTTTTCGGAAGAACGATCAGAATTGCTCTCGGACCAAGACGGAGAGATTCATACACTATCCTCGGGAAGATTGATTGGACTGGAACCACAACATTTTGAGGAAATGGCCAATCAAAAAATACATTTGCATTTTTATGGTAGCAGATACCAGATAGCCTACAGCGATTGGATTAGAGAAGCAAAACAACTAGCTCCGAATTTTTTGCATCTTCATCCAAACTGTTATCCTGAAAATTGGGTTCAAGAATTCTCCAAATATGATGCAGGATGGTTACATATTTTCAAAAGCAGAAACGAGGGGGAAACGGCCAGAGCATCCTGGAACGATTTAAACTACCCTGCACGAATGTCCACCCTTGCCGCTGCAGGAGTTCCTATGATACAAAGGGATAATAACAGCCATATCACCGCTACTCAATCTTTAATAAGAAAATTGGATTGTGGGATATTTTTTAAAGAATTTGGAGAGTTGGGAGGAATACTTCGAAATAAAGATAGAATGCAAGAAATAAGGGGAAACATGTGGAAGAAAAGAAATCAATTTTCTTTTGATTATCATATAGAAGATTTGTTGTTATTCTTTAGAAGGGTAATTGAATCGAAAAAAAGTAGCAAAAAACCGTACACAAAATATCAAAAAAGCCATTAGTTTAATATGAATTCGATGGAGGAAATTGGGTTTATATAATGAAAAAGGTCAAAATAATTCCTCAATAAAAATATCCAGAGTTAAAATCATTAAAAAATTGGGAATCCCTTTATTCGATGGCATCAATCCTTTCGTTCTTGTTCCATAAACCATTCATATAATTCTTCCGTTGCATAGGCTTGGATCCAGGAATTATGTCCTACTCCGGGGTAGCGGGTAAAACGTACGTGGTGTCCCCCTTTTTTTAGGGCCTTTACCATTTCCTCCGATTCCGAGATGGGAATGGACTTGTCCTCTTCCCCGTGAAACACCCAAATGGGCATTTCCTTATCTATCCATGAGGCATAGGGAACCGGGGTCATACCGCATACCACGGCCATAGCCGCAAATTTTTCCGGGTATTGCACGGCCATTTCCCAAGCCGCGCCCCCACCCCGACTGAGTCCGGTCAAATAAATTCTATTCCGGTCTACCCGATTATTGGCAACGATGGAATCCAACAATTGATTTACGGCACGAACGTTCCACCATTTTTTTTCGAACGGGTTTTGAGGTGCGAGTATAAGAAATGGAAATTGCTTTCCTTCCACAATAAGCTTAGGCGGACCATTTTTTTTTAGGGCGGGTAGATTGCCCCCTGATTCTCCCCCGCCATGCAGAAACAACAATATCGGAAACTTCTTATCAGGATTGGAGACATAGCCCTGGGGGTAATAGAGATAGTAGCTCAACTTCTCCTTGATTACGGTCTCCTTTTCCGCATCGACGAGCAATGATTTGGATTGGGCCGAGCAACTCTGTAGGCAAAATAATCCCAATAGTAGGTAAACTCTTTTCTTCAAAATTCTTGTATTGCCCGATTTAATTTATTTTGATTCTCCTTAATCCACGGGAGAAAACCAGGATGGTTTCTTTTTCAATATTCCTTTGTTCCGCGCTTTTGCCTGCCTATCAATTCGCTGATGTGTTGCGATATCTTCTGATGGCCTGTACTGTCGGATACTTCAAAATCCGCCATTCCGATGAGGAAGGTGTTTTTTCCTTCCAACAGTGGCGTGGTATTTTCACCGCGGCCAAAACCAAATACTGTCATCCCGTCCTCACTTTCTACTCCTGCATCAGTGTTCCCAAGATACGACATCATATCCATATTATCATCCTTGTCCATCTGCGCCATAAAGAAAGTGATGTCCAGTCCTTTTTTGTTGAAATAGGCCCAGCGAAAGTGGTCAAAATGTATGGCGCCTTTATAATAATCAGGTATATCCGAATTCGGTCCGGATTTATCAGTGCCATAGGTTGAAACTTTTGGCGAGAAGGAACCGCCCGGTGTTCCTTCATACAAAAACCAATAGGGTATGCTATCGGTCTTTAACACCTGTAACATGGCATGTTGATCAAAGAAGGTCCATTCCCATTCCCAAAGTCCGCTTTTGGTAATGGTCCTAATTTTATTGGGAGTTACCACTTCCGATATACATTGGTCATGTCCGGGATGCCCGGCTCCTTTATCTTTGTCCGATTTGAACACCAAATTGGGCAAACCCCGGAAAGCCGAAGCCGCAGATGCCGGATATTGATCCCAAGGTTCGGTCTTGTAATTGACCCAATCATTTCCGTAACTATCCAAAATTCTGGAGAATCCGCCACCAGCTTTATCAAAATAATAAGTGGCACCTTTGGTGTGTATTACAAAATGTGTTCGATTTTCATATGTGCCTTCCGTGATTTCTATACTATTGTTTGACTTTGCTGTCCTTTTTACTTTCACCATGATCCCTGGCCACTGAACATCCATACCGTGTACCATTTTCCCATTGTGAAGCGGTGTTTTCAAGGTTTTTAACTGATTTTTACCTATTACTAAGGATGTTTTGTCTTGAAGTTCTTCTTCATGCCAATAGGCTTCATAACAAGGTAATTCCTTATTGTTTTCTTGTTCAATACCGTTAACACTAATCCCTTCCGAATAACAAGGGCTCCAACCGTTCCAGTATAATTCTACATCATCATCTGTGGAAATTTGAAAAGGAATATCAAAATATTGTGAATGCTCGTCATTGCGCGTAGTCCAAAAAGCTGGCTGGGCATAAGGTTTAGACAAATAGACGCTTTTTTTTCTTTTTAATTCCAGACCCTCAACAAAAGGAAGAACATGGGTAAATCCATGAATATCCTTGACCAATGCGGTTAATAGGATAGGATTGTCTTGATCGGGAACCCAATCGGTATTCCAAACAGATTCAAAAGGAGTTTGGGTGGCATTTCCAATGGAATGATGAAGCTTTCCCCGATGTAACAAATATTGCCATTGCAGATATTTACCATCCCCTTGGACATTTATATCCTCATAATACCCTATATAATCTACAGAAGCAATTTCATCAAGCTTTTCTCCAACTAGGGAAAGGGTAATATTCTCACCCAAAATTTCGTTGGAACGTATTCCGGAAATATTAGCTATTGGATTTTTTTTTTCGTCATTCGCGTAATAAATACGAAGAATCACGCCATATACCAAATTTTGGGGCCAATCCCAAGATTGTTCCTTGTTAACGGTCAATTTGAAAGAATTTTCCTTTCCTTGAAGCAGATCGCCAAGCGGTATTGGAACCCTAATATTGACATGGAACATGTAATCCGTTGCTGGGTTAGGAATGGTAGCAGGTTCCGGCAGTTTTACCGACTTCCCGTTATTGAACTGTATTCGTAAATCTTTGGTATCTTCATGGCATTGAACACGCTCAACGATTACTTCCGCATTTATGGCATTTCTTAAGTCGATTTGCTGATTTAAAGGGATGAAACCATTCTTGTGGTCTTTTTGTGGAAAGTGTTCGTTACTTTTGGCGTAATCCAGCTTTCCACCCACTCGCAGAAATTTACCACGTTCCTTCACATTATTTGGAACCCATAGGTATTCCTTGAACAACATTCCCGTTTCGAGGGTCTTTATTGCATCATTTCTCCAGACATGCATATACTGATGTTGGTCCCAACCAGCCCCAATGATATCCAAATCCCCATCGTTGTCCAAATCCACCAATTGAGTTCCTAAGTGATTTTCCTTTCCCGTATCGATTATGGTTTTAGAGAAATTTCCCTTGCCATCATTGTTCCATAATTGTAATTCCAAATTTTCACCCTTGTGTTCGGCCGTAAGCAGGTCGATGTCCCCATCTAGATCGATGTCCGCAATATCCAAATTGTTACTGGAGTATTGGGTGTTGATTCTATGGCGTTCCCAAGTGTCAACCTCTTTTTGGGCAAACCACCACAAATTGGCATCGGGTTCCAATCCCGGATAGCGCTCTTCGGTGACCACTATATCCGTTTTTCCGTCGCCATTTACGTCCGCGACTTCTACCCGATCTATCGGGTGTTCGCTCCGGCCTACAATGGTTTCGGTCCACAAGTCCTGTATATCTCCTGGGTTTTTGTACCAAACCAAAATCTTAGGTTCATCTTCGCCTTCCGGTCTTCGGCCAGCAACGACATCCAGGTCTCCGTCACTGTCTATATCGCCCAATCCAATACCTTCGTCGGAAGTATTTCGGCAAATCTTATTCACTTTCCAATCCATGGTATCGGGATTGTTCTTGGGAATTGAAACGGCATATATGTTGCCGTTGCCCGCAATTACAAATTCTGAACGTCCGCCGACAACGAGCTCTCCTTTTTCAAATCCTTGGCTATTCACATGGCTGGTCGCGGGCACCTTCCCGATCAACCTCCTTTTATATTGTGTACCCTCCTCATTAATGGCTTCATACCAGTATAGGTTCGGTAAAGCCATGGCAATAAGATCGGCGTAAGGATCACTGTCCACGTCCATACAGAGAATGGCATCCACATTATCATCCAATACCGTTCGTTTCCATACACCTTCCATATTTTTCCCTGGATTGTGATAGACATATCTTCCGGATATAATATCCTGGAAACCATCCCTATTTAAATCCGCAGCATCCAATCCAAAGTAACGTAGCCAATCGGGTTTATCCCAATCGCCCCACTTCTGTTTTGTGCTATCTATTTGGATATACTTCCATCCTTCCAGAATATCCTGTTGGGCAGTTAGTGTGTTCGTTAGAAATAGGACCAGTGCCGTTACCAAAGTCTTTTTTACGCTTTTCATAATCTATCGATTTACCGTTAACCTTTTGGATTTCAAATCCTTGTCCTGCGAAGAACTGCCAATGAATATAGTGAAATCTCCAGGTTCAGTTATATAATCCATATTAATATTATAAAAAGATAGTTTTTCAGGTGTTATGTTAAAGGTTATGGTCCTCTGTTCCCCTGCTTCCAAAGACACCCGTTGAAAATCCTTTAGCTCCTTAACGGGGCGGGTAACGGAACTAAATTCATCCCTAATGTATAATTGCAGAGTCTCCTCACCTGATCTATTACCAGTATTAGTTACGGTAACGGACACCCTAACAGATTCCCCAAGTTCTATTTCTTGACTCTGAAGTACTGGGGGTCCTATATCAAAAGAGGTATAGCTTAACCCATAACCAAAAGGATAAAGTGGGGTTATAGAATCATTAAAATACCCCCTCCTTGCAGATGGCTTGTGATTATAATACACAGGGATATGCCCGACGGAGCGGGGAAAGGAAATCGGGAGTTTTCCATTGGGATTATAGTCCCCAAAAAGAATATCGGCCACAGCGTTGCCCGACTCTTGTCCCAAATACCAGCATTCATAGAGAGCGTCCGACTTTTCCGCAAGATTGGTAAAAGCCAATGGCCTTCCGTTATAAACCAGAGATATTATCGGTTTTCCCGTAGCGTGTAACGCATTAATAAGTTCATCTTGCATACCTACCAATTGAAGGTTGGCGCGGTCTCCCAAATGAAAATTATTCCAAGCCTCTCTAGAGGTTTGTTCATTGCCTCCGACTACCAGGACTACCATATCACTATTTTTGGCCAATTCAACGGCTTCGGCAATTCGATTTTCCTCGTCCTCCCTAGTTGGATAAACCACCTTGTCCTCAACCCAACTACCTCCAATAGTAATCTTACAACCTTCCGCATAACCCACCTTAACCTTTTCGCCTACTTTTTTTCGGATACCCTCCAACACAGTTATATGATAGGGCTGGTTGCCCGTATATCCACCCACCATTTTTCGGTTGGCATTCGGTCCAATTACAGCAATGGATTTAATTTCTTCCAAATTGATAGGGACGGTACCATTCTTATTCTCCAAAAGTGTTATGGACTGTAGTGCTGCTTTTTTGGCCAGTGCCCTTCGCCCGGGAGCAGACCCATCCATATTTTTGGCCTTTTCAGGATTTACATAGGGGTCATCAAACAATCCCAGCTTGAATTTAATACGTAACATCTCGGCAACCAAGGTATCAATTTGCGCTTCCGAAATATGCCCTTCCCTAATCAATTCCGGAATATGGATATAGGTGTCCGGATGGGGCAGTTCAATGTTTACTCCAGCACGTAAAGCCAGTTCTGCTGCATGTTTTCCACTTTTGGCCACTCTATGGGTGTTTACGCCATACCTTTCGTGCATTTCCCGAATAGCAAAGTAATCGGAGACCACAAAACCGTTAAAACCCCATTCCTTGCGCAATACATCGGTCACCAATTTTCTATGGGCATTGATAGGAATGCCGTCCAACTCGTGATACGTGGCCATTACACTTAGGGCTCCCGCTTTTTTTATTACCTGCTCAAAGGGATATAAGTGAATCTCCTTGAGGATTCGTTCCGAATAATTGGCCGGTGCCGTATTGGTACCGCCTTCCGGCTGGCCATGTGCTGCAAAATGCTTGAGGGTAGCGATAATATGCTTTTTATCCTTGAAACTACCATCTCCCTGAAATCCCATTATGGCCGATATCCCCATCTCTGCGGTAAGATAGGGGTCCTCCCCGTAGGTTTCCTCCACCCTGCCCCAACGGGCATCGCGGGCAATATCCACAACTGGAGTAAGGGCTTGATGTGCCCCACGTAACCGGGTCTCTTCGGCTATGGCCGCGTAAATTTCCTGTACCAATTCCCTATTAAATGTGCCAGCCAAGGCTATTGGATGGGGAAAACTGGTAGCATCCTGTGCTACCAAACCATGAAGACACTCCTCATGAAAAATAGCCGGAATTCCCAGACGGGTCTCTTCCAAAAAAAACTTTTGAAGCATATTGGATAATATGGCATTTTGATAAGGGGAAAGTCCATTGGTATTCCCATCAGTATCATTGGAAGTTTGGCTTTTACCTCCTCTAGTCTCGCTAGGTCGGGTGATTTGCCCAATTCCCTTTTTGAGCAAGGGTTTTATCTTTTGAATATTGAAAGTTCCATCAGGTAACACTTCAATAGAATCCTTGATTTCATTGTTTACGCTGACCATTTGTGCAGCCTTTTCCTCCAAAGTCATACGGGTCAACAAGTCTTTTACCCGCTCTTCAAGGGGGGCATCAGGGTCTTTATACAGGGCTGTTTTGGTCTGATTTTGTGCACCTCCTTCATATATGGCAAACAAAAACATGAAAATGGCAAATAGGGTTGATACGTGCGAGACATGTCTTGATTTCGTCTTCATAAATACTATCCTGGGCTGGTTCATAATCCGTACTTATCCAGAATGCGTTGCCCAGCCTTGGCCCATTCCGGATAGGCCTCTGGGGTCAAGTGAGTGTTATCTCCCTGGACAAATTCGTCCCTAATATCTCCATTTTCGCAGAGATAGGGTCTCAAATCCATAAAATCATAACCCCTTTCAGAACAAAAGGATCGCATTTTGGCATTTAAGGAATCTATCTGCCGATTTCTAAAATGATTGGTTCGCTGATAAAGGGTGGTAGTGTAGACAGGTTGCGTCCCCACGTTACGAATGGAGTCCATAATCATAGTCATATTCTCATAAATCCTCTGGGTAGTTATGCCCAAAGTATAATCATTTATGCCAGCCTTAAAGAAACACAGTTTTGGTTTATGCGGAACAATAAAATTTTTGATGACCCAGGAGAGTTGCTGGGTGGTCCATCCTGGTTTTCCACCATTGAAAATGTCTTTCCTACTCATAACCTTCTGCCAGTCTCCGGCATAGGTTATTGAATTTCCCAGCATAACGATATTTACCGGGTTTACCTCTAGCCCTTTTTCATCCACTATAACTTCCTCCGCCTGCTTCGTAACTTGCGCATCTCCCTTAGATTTCTTGTCAGTTTCAAAAAGAATATAATAAAGTAGTCCCAGGTTAAGTAGAAAAGAAACTACTAAGAGTGCCTTTTTCATTTTTCGTTAGATTGTATTTAGTCTTTGAAAATACCAAGAACACCAGAATTCTTTTCCCATGATTTTATCAAATAAGATACAGAAAAATAAGAATAAAGAAGGCGGACATTTTGAAAATGTCCGCCTTTTCTTAGATTATCGCTTCGCTAGAACGTGTTATCTGTACAAAGTGAAGTGTCCAACGTAGCGCGTACTTCTGGCATCATTTTGATTTACAACATACCAATAATCTCCAGTAGGTAATTCGTTGCCTTCGTAAGTGCCGTCCCAATTTTTTATTTGGTCCAAAATAGCTACAACACGTCCATAGCGATCATAAATCTTTACCTCGATATTAGGAAAGAATTCCCGGCCATTAATTACCCATAGGTCATTGTTGTTATCGCCGTCCGGTGTAAAGAAATTTGGAATTTCCAACATTCCCGTAAATTCAAATGGGATGGGCGCCACCGCCACACAACCATTTTGGTCGACTACCCGGACCTCCACGGTTCCGCTTACATTGGTGGTATAAATGTTCTCGCTTCCATAAGATTCGCCCTGGAAGAAGAATTCGTATCCTCCAAAACCTCCCTCGGCGGTAGCGGTGATTTCATCCGGTCCTGTCTTTATCGCTGTAAGCATTAATGGGTCGTAGGCATCAATAGTGAATTCAACGAAATTGGTACAACCATTCTGATGATAGATAAATACACTGTGATCTCCCGGTGGCAAATCGCCCCAAGTATTAACAACATCCGCTTGTGCAATATCATCCACATCCAGGGAGAACAAGAGGTCTGGCAAAAGACTATCGTCCTGTAACTGTACAGTTGCCGTGCTATTCGGAAAAATACCTTCACAACCATATTGTACCAAAGGCGCTGCCGTAAGGTCTACCCCGATATCTATAGTGAATACATCCGATGTACCACATCCATTCGCATCTTGGATATAAAGCGCATACGAAGCGCCTCCTTGAAGATCCGGGATTACCTGGCCATCGTATGGGGCAAATACTCCCAGGCCGGTCTCATTGATCGGGTCTATCATTTCAATCTTATATTCGAAATAGGGAGTAGGGCTTATCAAGGGATCGTTAAAAGGGGTACCCCCAACGATATCGAATACCACCGTTCCATCGTTGGCCCCGATACAAAGTTCCGGTGTGGTTTGGATATTGCTTATCTGTAAGGTTACAGGTGCAACAACAGAAATGACATCCTTTTCAAAGCACCCATTTTCGTCTTGGATCAAAACTTCATAATCCCCAACGGCCAATTCGTCAAAAGTATAGGTGCCCGGCGTGGACGGATCACTAAAGAATTCGTTAAAATTGGGTTCAATGGCAAATTGAATCAATCCAACTCCACCACTGGTTACCTCCAGGGTAATGGTTCCATCTTCCTCGCCACTACAGCTTATAGGCGTTGCACTGGCGTTGAAGAGAATAGGTTCAGGTCTAATAATTTCAAAGGGGCCGGCAATGTCACTACAGGTAGCTCCACTGGTTACGGCAATATAATAATCCGTTCCTTCGGGAAGTCCTTCAAAGGTACCATTCGGTTGTGGTCCCCTGAATAAGGTAGCCGTAGGTGCCGGGTTAAAGGCATCTTGGGGGTCTCCATTGTACAGGTAAAACAAATCATTACCCACTCCCCCATTAATAAAGGATTCTATTCTACCGTCCAGTTCGGAGGCACAGGAAATATCGTCCGGTAGATTGGGCAATAGCGTGATTCCCGTGGCATCGGTCATGGTAATACCGTTGGAACGAACCGCCAAACAAGTGTTGGCCGCATTCTTTTTGCGCACATCGAACTGGTAGGTGATTCCGGCATCCCTGGGAAAACGTTGGGTGGTGCCTGTCATGTCCGCATAAGGACCCACGACCACACCATTTTCAATGGGCCGAAATTCATAGGTAAACAAAGGGTCCGGGTTTTCAATCCGAAGTTCTATTTCACCTTGACCCCCACATCCCGGAACTTGGGTCTGCACCAACCTAGGTTCAATTGGCGGAGGAGGGTTAACCAGGTATGGAGGAGTAACAAATATACAATCGTAACTGGACGACACCTCAATAGCATACCAACCTCCACTTATAAATCCTCCACTGGCTCCAATAAAGGTTGGCGAGTTTTGGAGGCCGCTGGATGAGGCGATATCCGTATTGTCGTTGCTGTTCAAATATAACAGCCTATAGTTGTATCCTGCTCCAGGTGCTCCTCCCGTTGCCCCTGCAGTAGCTGTAGAAGCATCTCCTGTTGTCGGATCATAGGCTTCCAAGATGGCATTATTACCATTGGGACAAACCAAGGCTTGGGGTTCCCGTATTCCGGCATCGATTTGTGGAACTGGATCTAAAACGATGTCACGTGTAAAACTACACCCTTCAACATCTTGTATCTCCACTTGATAGGAGCCACTTGCCAAGTTCTCAAATCGGTTGGTACCAGAAAATGCAACCACTTCAACAAAGCCGGATCCATTGTCCCATAACAGTCTATATTGGTAGGGAGAATCGGCCCAACCCCCTGTTCCGTAGGCCTCAATAATTCCGGTATTATCATTACAGCTTACGTTGCCTATTTCAGCCAATGTGACGTCCAAGACACCATCCGGTGTCCGTATTGTGGCAGAATTGCTGTCCGCTGTACAAAATGGCATATCGGTAGAAATTACCTCAACAAAGAAGTTCCCTCCGGGAAGTCCGGGTATAATTTCCGGATTATTGGCGGTATCCAAGGTTCCGGTAGCCAATATGGTTGTTTTACCGGGATCGCTTCCACTATAAACGTTGTAGGTATATTGCCCCGTATAATCCGTTACTTCAATGGAAAGTTCACCGTTGCTTTCCCCAAAACATTCTACGGGTTTGGCTTCTGCAATCACTACTGTAGGAGCAATGGGCTCATTGACCGTATGTATCGGCATAGGATAAGCACAACCCCCTATATTATCTTGAACTTCAAACAAATAGTCCCCCGATGCCGGTAAAAACACATCCACATAGTTGTTTCCAGGTGTATTGGTCCATGGACCAACGGTCACGGCTGCAATTGCAGAAACCGTAAAATCCGTAGTACCTGTGACCTCAATGCGTACCCGTTCATCGTCCCTACAGTTCAATGGATCTATTTGAACAATGGATGGGACTACATCCGTTGGGGGATTAATGGGTGGAAGGGGAAACTCGGCCCTACATCCATTGCCATCTATGGCGTATACCGTTATGTTCTGTACAGAGCCGTTATCAACAATTTCAAATGTATTGGACGTTTGGTAATTGGAATATCCCGATATGCTATACTGGTAACCACTGCCTACGGTTCCCGGATCGACCACAGTAGCTGTAATAATGGTGGAACTGAACCGATTGGCTCCAGGGGCACAGACAAAATCCGGTGCGCTGGCCGTTATCGAGAAAACAGGAGGTTCGTCTATTTGAATATTTGGTGCGGTAACGGTACAGTTTCTTGCAGAACGGACGACGGCATCATAATTTCCCGGAGCCAATCCAGTAAACGAGCCCGAACCGTTTTGCTGAATTATGGGTGACGTTGTTCCAGCGGCATATAAGGTATATTCCATGGGCCCATCGAGGTCCGTTCCGGGAGTAAGGATAATATCAATACTTCCGTCGTTGGCCCCGTTACAGGATATATCACTTTCCAGAATCGATCCTATTACAGGCACCACCGCAGCGTCCAAATTGATATTGTTCACCGTGAAGAAGCAAAAAATGGAACCGTCGAATACCACGTTATCGGTTACCGTTACTTGATAACTTCCAGGCAACATATTGGTAAATATGGGATTGTTGGTCTGTGAGATATTTACAGCGCTTCCCAGATAATCCGTTCCGGTTAAATCGAAATCAAAATCACCACTTCCCCCGGTTGTCGAAATGGTAATTACTCCATCAGCGGCGTTACAGGTCGAAAGGGTAGAGAACCCGCCAGAAGCGGAAATAAATTCATAAACCGTAGCTGTACCCTGACTGGTACAGCCATCCGCATCGACGACATCAACGATGTAGTCACCGGGAGCACTGACGTTAAACGTGTATTCGAACAAGGTCCCCGCCCCGTTCAACACACCGAACTGGGTATCACCCCCTAAGGTAAACCTTGGGGTATCTACGGAAGATGGAACCTGAACCACAATATCAAAGGAGGTGGACGTTACATCACACTGGTTCTCAACAATAAAAGTAGGAGCAGGTAATGCCGGGGATAATGGGATAATCTCCGCGATAGCAAAAGAAGTACAGCCACTGGAGTCCATTACGTAGACATCATAACTTCCCGCAGCTCCGGTAAATGTGGTCGCCGTACCAAAATCACCGGGAGTTGGGGCTACGGAAACCGGCATAAACGCAAATGTATATGGACCACCGGCACCCCCATTGCCCTGCACGGTAAAAGATCCATCCGCAAGACAATTGGCGGGATTTAGATTTAAAATGTCGATGGACGGCAAATTTTGGTCAATGATCACACCCGTGGCATCGGTACAATCATCCGTCAAATTGGTGACGATAATCTGATAATCACCCGGGAGTTGTAAGGTATTGTCAATAAAGGGATCCGCAGTCGTGGTTACGGGGTTATGCAGATCTGTTCGGGTACCGTCATCGTTGTTCAACAATTCGATACGCAAGTCGTCACCAATGGCAAATCCGGTTATGGTGTAGATGATTTCACCATTTCGGTTTACATCACAGAATCCAGGTGTGGAAACGGCGGTCACATCCAATGGAGTTGGACCATCCACCGGTGGTATTTCTTCCAAATAAACACAATTGGTGGCCAAATCCGTAACCTCAACGGTATAGGTTACCCCAAATTGCAAGCCACTGAACGTGTGACGTCTAGGTGGTGAATTGGGCGATACCGGAGGCAATGGATCGTTCTCCAAACGGATAAGGAATGGACCGGTACCACCAATAATTTCTACAGTATTGCTAAAACCGCTTACGTTACAAACGGGTACAACAGGGTCGGGGACCACATCCAAACTGGTTTGTACCACGGTCACCGTATCCGTATCCCTGCAGCCCAAAGCATCCACAGTTACTACCGAATAGATACCGGGAATTAGATTCCCAAAAGTTTCACTGGTACTTGAAGTGGGGCCAATTCTACTGAGTTCCGTTCCAAACTGATCCTGTAATATGTAGGTAAAGTCCGGAGTGCCTCCAGCCACTGCGGTGACTTGTATGCTGCCTTCCACCACCCCACTGGAACAGGTGGCCACAACCGGTGCAACGGTCGCATCCGGAGGTGGGGTACCATCCAAAGGTATAACCACCGAGGCCGGAAGCGTTTCGCAGCCTCTGGCATCACGAACGAGATAAGGGTAAGTGTTTCCGGCAATCAGATTTGAAAATGTGGATTGCGTTCCAAAAGCCCCACCGTTAAAGCTAATTTCATAAGGAGGGATACCACTAGTGGCATCTGGGATAATGGTAACAATTCCGTTGTCCGTCTGACCACAGCTTGCCGGAGTAACATTAACCGTAGCGGGGTCAATGGAAATAGGTGGATTAAGTATTACGGGTACCGATGATGCCGTACAGGCACTATTGGTCGTATTGTTATCGGATACTCGGAATACGTAGGTACCCGGTAAAGTAGTATCATAAAGAAAGTTGTTGGACGCCAAGGGTACAGGAGCACCAAAACTAACACCATTATCGGAACTCACTTCGTATTGCTTGGGGCCTGCACCCGAAGTATAGCCCCCAGTAACCACAACGCGAATCTGTCCCGGCGCACCCCCGCAAGGGATTTCGGTCTCAATACTGGCATTCACCCGTAATTGTGGATTAATAGTAACGTTGACCGTATCGCTACAATTATTACCGTCTACTACCTCCACGGTATAGTTACCTGGTGCGACACCCGTAAATACAGGGCTTGCTTGCAACGGTCCACTATTGATCCTGTATTGGTGACTTCCCACAGGAGCAGTACCCGCAGAGGAGGTCACGGCTACCGTAGCTCCGGGGCCTGGAACATAGCAAAAATCGGAGGCTACCGGGTCCAATGCCAATATAGGCGCATCTATTGGGCTAAGGTCAAATTCGAAAGTAGCTGTACAACCTTCGGAATCTTCTACGATTAACGTATAGACATCCAATGGGTCTAAAGAATCCGTCCCTTGGCTCAAGTTACCGAAAGTAGGCCCGGATTTTGGACCTATTGTTGTAGCTCCACCTGGATATATTAAGGTATAGCGATTACCCCCCCATCCTCCTGATGGATTCGCCACTACCCTACCCAAATTGTTATTGGCGCAGCTCATGGGAGTAATTGTGCCCGTTAGGGTCAACAGGGAGGATTCCTGTATATCGAAAGAGGCGGTATCCGTACACCCGGTGTCCACATCTGTAACCGTTATCGTATAGGTACCGGCCCCGGAAAGGGGAAGATCTACTTCGGCATCGTTCTGGGGACCGCCAGTAAAGAGTCCACCGTTAATATCATAGGTATAGTTGTTGGCAAAACCATCGACCAAAAAAGTACCGGTACCATCCGCTACTCCGGAACATACCCTAAGATCGCCTCCTGATTTTACCCGAGCGCGAATGGAACTTATTAAGGCCGGGCTAAAGCCCTCTTGATAAATACAGTTATTGGCATCGGTAATTTGAAAAATATAGGAGGTCGTTGTACTCAAACCTACAAAGGTATCGCTGGCACCATTATCCAAAACTATAGGACTTATTATGGAATAGTTGGTTATGGGGGCGTTACTTGTGGGAACCAGTTGCACATCGGATGTACTGGTGGTACAATTGCTGTTGCTTTGTACAAAGTCAATATCCGTTGGCGGATCAACATCCAAAATGGTAATGGGGGTCAATACCAGTCGGCATCCACCTCCATCTTCGATAATGGGAGTGTAGGTACCCGGCACTAAATCGGTATACGAAGTTGTGGGCGAAAAATTGAGCCCATCTATACTAAAAACATATCCGCTTCCCGAGCCACCGGAAAATGGCCCAACGAAGTCGATCTGCCCTCCTGTGGTACCTCCGGACCCGTCACAAGTACGATCGGCAATCTTGGTGGCGGAACCACTTATAGCGTCCACACTGGTCACCGTTACGTCGGGTAAGGACAAAGTACATTCAAATCCACCTTGCTGATATCGCACCTCAATTTCATCATATAATGTTCCTCCCGAAGTGGCGGGCACGGATATCTGGGGATTGGTGTCCCAAGGATCTGTGGACCTTACCCTATAAGAAAGGTTATAACCGAAGGCATCGATCACATTAAAATTGATCCTTGCCCCGCCATTACTACAGGTACCATCGATTCCATTGGCAGTAACATTGGGTGCAAGCAAACTTTCTACATCGGAAGAAGCGGTAATGGTACAGCCATTGCTATCTGTAATCAAAAAATCATAGGTGCCCGCACTACTTACCGAATAGGTGGTAGTACCCGAGTACGCGGGTTGTGATGGCCCTCCATTTACGGTAAAAGTATAGGGCGCAGATCCACCGGAAGTATTGACCGTGATATCCACGCTGGTAATCGTAGAACAACCAAAGCTACTGTTCACCTCCGTAGAGGCATCCAGGGCGGAGAGTCCATTGCCGATTACAATGGGGTTACCACCAGTGTCCAGACTTTGTCTTGGCGGGTCTATTCCGTTTAACGGGTCACCCGTACATTGCTGTGTTTCCACCTGAACGATGTAGGTGCCAAATCCAACGGCGGAGAACGTATAGGGGTTATCCGGTATAAATGCAGTGAACTCCTGGGCCACCCCATTGGAATCCAGCAAGGTGTACTTGAAGGGTCCAGGAACATTGTTTGCGGTAACCGTTATGGTTCCGGTATCCCCAGAACATTGCGCGTCTGTGAAGGTCGCTTCAATGTCAATATCCAATTGATCAATGATAATGGGTTGAAAAGGATATTCACAGGTATTTGGAGTATTTCTAAGTCGGGCCTTAACAATATAGGTGCCCGGGTTAAGATTATCAAAAATAGGACCCTGCCAGGGGCCGAATCCGCCACCATCGTCTATACTGAATTCATAGGCACTGGAAAGATTTGTGACTTGAATCCTTCCCGGTACCCCACAAATGAAATCGTTTTTTACATAGGTTTGGGTAATGGTACTTTTCTTGACCTTGAAATAGTAGTTCGTCCCATCGGCAACCACCCTAAATTCTGACCCCGTGGTTGCCGGAATACTGGCTGCCGATAAATTGAAGGTAGGTCCCGTAGCTATTTGGGTATAACAACCGGTGGTGGTATTGGGACAATCTTCGTTAATATCGGGGCTACAGCTCCCACCAAGGATTTGCCAGGATACGGATCCCGGACTTCCGGCCAAGGAAATAATCCTATCGTCGGAATCCCCACAAAGGTTGAATCGTGCTACGGTAAGTCCGTTGGTACTACAACCCACTTCCTCATCAGCTCCTTGAATGATGGTCATAAACATGGGAGGAGCAGCCAGTCCCAGGGAACCGTGGCTATCCGAATCAAGGAGCTTTAACTCCGAAATATCAAATGCCTTGGCATTCTGGTCGGACATTTCGGGTTTTGAAATGGATTTTTCAAAAACCGAAGCCACTACATCAATAAAACTATAAACTTTGCTGTTTGCTATGGCCGATGTACAAACTACCGATAAACCAATCAATAGAAGGGCATATAGCGTATGCCGCGGTTTTCTTGGGAGCATAGGTTAAGTACAGTTTTGACAAGAATATGCTTGAATTGGGGATCAGAATATTCTTTGGTGTAATTGTTTAAACTTATATATTCTCTTTATCTTTAGACCAAATGGTACCTTATATTCTATTATTTAACGTAAAATCATGAAAAATAGTATTGTACTCCTATATTTACTCGTTATACCGCTGAATTTTTCTTGCGCCCAGGAGGCTGAAAATCAAGTAAATGACCCAGAAAAAGTTCCATTTACGGCCGAGCTTTTCATCGATGGGCTACAGATTCCATGGGGCATGGCGTTCCTTCCTGATGGAAGTATGTTGGTCACGGAAAAATCAGGTGAGCTTATCCATTTCAAGGAAGGCAGAAAAACTGAAATATCCAATGTTCCCGGTGTCTATCAGCGGGGGCAAGGAGGACTTCTTGATATACAACCCCACCCGGATTATGAAAACAATGGATGGCTATATATTACTTACTCCTCGGAAAAAGGAGAAGGAAAAGGTGGAAATACCGAATTGATACGGGCCAAATTGGTGAATAATGCCTTAACTAGCATAGAATCACTATATAAGGCCGAACCAAATACGACCAAAGGCCAACATTTTGGCTCCCGGATTGCATTTGATCAAGAAGGATATCTATATTTCTCCGTTGGTGATCGCGGGAACCGGGATGAAAATCCGCAGGATATCAAACGGGATGGGGGCAAAATCTATCGGATTAACGATGATGGGAGTATCCCCGCGGATAACCCATTCGCGAATATGGCAGGAGCCAAAACGGCACTTTTTAGTTACGGCCATAGAAATCCGCAAGGTTTGGCTGTTCACCCGGAAACCGGAAGGGTATGGGACAATGAACACGGGCCAAAGGGAGGCGACGAGATCAACGTATTGACCAAAGGTGCCAACTACGGTTGGCCGGTTATTACCTATGGAATCAATTACAGCGGGACACCTATAACGGATAAAACGGAAATGGAAGGTATGGAACAGCCATTGCACTATTGGGTGCCCAGTATTGCCCCAAGCGGAATGGCATTTATCTCAACGGAAAATTATGGGGATTGGAAAGGAAGCGTTCTTGTAGGCTCCTTGGCCTTCCAATACCTGGAACGCCTCGTAATTAGTGATGGAAAGGTAGTTAACCGAGAGAAATTGATGGCGGACATTGGGCGCGTGAGAAATGTAAAGGAGGGGCCGGATGGTTTATTGTACGTAGCAGTTGAAGGTAAGGGTATTTATAAGTTGGTGCCCGTAGGTAGCTGATTTGAATGACACCCAATTCCATTTGCACTCCAAGTTTTCAAAATAGCTGGTTTTTATGAAAATTGCACTCTGGGTTTATGGCCTTTCCGTAGTGGGCCTGTATACAATTCTGTTTCAACAAACGGAACTGGAAAAAAGTATAGAACGAGGAAGTGAAATTTACGGAGATTTCTGTATCACCTGCCATCTAGGGTCTGGCGAGGGTGTGCCCGCTACCTTCCCTCCTTTGGCCCAATCCGATTACCTATTGACCTACAGGGAAGAGAGCATTCGAGGCATCAAGTTTGGGCAACAGGGCGAGATTACCGTTAACGGAGTGGTCTACAATAATAACATGCCTCCCATGGGTTTGGAAGACGAAGAAATCGCCGATGTCATGAATTTTGTTCTAAATTCTTGGGGAAACACCTCCAAGGATATGGTGACCGAGAAAGAGGTACAGTCCATTCTAGAAGAATGAAATGAACTCGACATGAAGTGATTTAACTTATTTTTTCGCCTCAAGTGCTTCCTTTACGGAACCGTGTTTCTTAAGGAGTTTCTCGGCCTGCTCATAGTCTATTCCCAGACCCTCGGCAACATAACGGGTTCCTCTATCGACGAGTTTGGTGTTGCTAAGCTGCATATTCACCATTTTATTTCCTTTTACCCTTCCAATCTTTATCATAAGGGCCGTAGATATCATGTTCAAGACCAATTTTTGCGAAGTACCACTTTTCATTCGTGTACTTCCGGTAACGAACTCTGGACCTACATTGATTTCAATGGGAATGCTCGCTTCCTGTGCCAGCGGAGAACCAGGATTGTTCGTAATTCCCGCCGTTAAAAGTCCATGTGACTTGGCATCCCTAATACCGCCTAGAACATAGGGCGTAGTTCCCGAGGCAGCAATACCTACCACGGTATCGTTTTCCCCGATAGCATGTACCGTAAGATCCTTCCAGGCCTGTTGGGTATCGTCCTCGGCATGCTCCACGGATTTTCTAATAGCCGTATCACCCCCAGCAATTAAACCGATTACCTTGGTATGGGGCATCCCGTAGGTGGGTGGAATTTCCGAGGCATCCAAGATACCTAATCGACCACTGGTGCCGGCCCCTATGTAAAAAAGCCTACCTCCCTTGATAAATCGATCCGACAACTCATCGACCAATTGGGTAATCTGTGGAATGACCTGGGCTACCGCTAAGGCTACTTTCTGATCCTCCTCGTTCATATGGGTCAATATGGATAAAGTATCCATTTGTTCCAAATGATCGAAATTGGATGGAGTCTCTGTAATTTTCTTGTATTCCATAGTCTAAAGAATGCGTAAATCGTGGTTTCTAAAAAGGTTCAAAAGGCTATTGTCAGGTTCCAATTCGGTAATCAAGGTATTTATCGCATTGATATCACAAGTTTTATATCTGTGCTGCGAGTTCAGCTTTTCCGATATGGATAAAAGTACCGTTTTTTTTGAGGATTTGATAACCGCTTTTTTCACCTGTACAATATCCCAATCAAACTCCGTCAATCCATAAACCGAGTCTACATAGCCCGTACCAATAAAACTGTAATCCAACCGAATATCCGAAAGGTAATGTATGGCACTGGCTCCAATGGAAATTTGGGCATCCTTGGAGATTTCCCCCCCAACGAAAATAACCGATACATTAGGTTTGGTAAGCAATTCCATGGCAACCGGCAGACTCAAGGTAAAGCAGGTCAAGGGTATGTGAGGGGGCATTAATCTGGCCAGCTCCATACAGGTAGTACCCCCGTCGATAAAAATAACCGCTCCATCCTTCAATAAGGTAACCGCCTTTTCGGCAATTTTGATCTTACGTTCAAGCTCATAAACATTACCACTACGGGTACTGCTACCGATAAATCCGAGCGAGACCGCCCCGCCATGTACCTTTCTTAATTTGTTATCGGCATCAAGTTCCTTTACATCTCTACGTACCGTGTCTATGGAGACATCCAAAATCTCCGCAATATCGGTCAGTTGCACTCTGTTATGCAGCTCCACTTCGTTAAGTATGGTACGTTGTCTTTCTTCCTTTAACATATGCCTAAATCCTATTCGTTGCCAAAGATAGGAAATAATTCAATATGCTGTTTTTTGCAGTTTTAAAACTTTTCTAATGTTAAATAATGGTAAAAAAAGCATTAAATAGCAAAATATGCAGCAAAAAACAGCAGAAAGGCATATTATTTATTACCTTTGCCTCAAAATGAAACCTTTTGGGCGCTACTGGCTGCCCAATCAAGGTTTATACTTAAAAAAGACGTCAACAAACTAACTCGAAAAATTAACGATTACCATGATAGAAGTCAAAAAAAAGGACATATCCTACAAGCCGGCGGGCCAGTTTGAGGATACTCGTTTTGAGAAAATTCATAACGTAATTTTTGAAAGCTCGGACGCGGCATCCACCAATGTAGCCGAGGAAATTGCCGAATTGATCCGAAAAAAACAGTCTAAGGGCAAAGCTTGTGTGCTTGGATTGGCAACAGGGTCTTCACCGATCCGTGTTTACGACGAACTGGTGAGGATGCATCGCGAGGAAGGCCTTAGTTTTAAAAACGTAATAACGTTCAACTTGGACGAGTACTTGCCTATGGATAAAGAAAATAGGCAGAGCTATTTCCATTTCATGCATGAACATTTATTTGATCATGTGGACATATTGGCGGAAAACATCCATATACCGGATGGAATGATAATGTCCGATAGGACCAAGGAATATTGTCTGAATTATGAACGGAAAATAAAGGACGCGGGAGGAATTGATTTTCAATTGCTCGGAATAGGCCGGACGGGTCATATCGGTTTTAACGAACCAGGTTCGCACTACAATTCGGGTACCCGGGTCATTACTTTGGACCACATCACCCGTGTGGATGCGGCCCCGGCATTTTTGGGTATTGATAACGTTCCCCGGAAAGCCATTACCATGGGAATCGCCACGGTGAGAAGTGCGAGAAGAATAGTGCTGTTGGCGTGGGGTCAAAACAAGGCGGGTATCCTTAAAAAGACCATAGAGGGGGAAATATCTTCCCATGTCCCTGCGACCTACCTGCAAGAGCACGAGAACTGTACCTTCGTTTTGGACAAAGCAGCGGGCAGCGAGCTCACTAGAAACAAGACGCCCTGGTTAGTAGATGAATCGTTGGATTGGTCGGATAACCTCACCGCCAAGGCTGTAGTCTGGCTGTGCAGTACCGTGAATAAGTCCATTCTACATCTTACGGATAAGGATTATAATGACAATGGAATGTCCGGTCTATTGGCACAAGAAGACTCCTATAATCTGAACATACGCATGTTCAATAGGCTTCAGCATACGATTACGGGCTGGCCCGGAGGTAAACCGGATGCCGATGATACCAAAAGACCCGAGCGTGCCGTACCAGCAAAAAAGAGGGTCATCATATTTAGTCCACATCCGGATGACGATGTGATTTCAATGGGCGGGACCTTTGATCGCTTGATCGGTCAGGGCCATGAGGTGCATGTGGCCTATCAAACTTCTGGAAACATAGCGGTTTCCGATAAGGATGCTTTGCGCTATGCCGAAATCTCCAAAAGGATATCCCCTTCCCGGGAAGCGCAAACCATTATCGATTCCATCAAATCCAAAAGAGAAAGTAGTGTCGACTCTTTGGAGGTGAGAAACCTGAAAGGAAACATCAGAAGGGGTGAATCCTATGCGGCTACGCGCTATTTTGGTTTGGAAGACTCTAATGTGCACTTTTTGGACTTACCATTCTATGAAACCGGTACCATCAAGAAAAAGAGTTTGTCCGAGGAGGATATCCAAATAATGGTGGATATCATTAAAGCGGTGGAGCCGCACCAGATATATGCGGCGGGAGATTTGGCAGATCCACATGGTACCCATAAAGTATGTTTGGATGCAGTTTTCGAGGCCATGGAAAGGTTACGATCGGAACCTTTTATAAAAGATTGTTGGTTATGGCTATATCGGGGAGCTTGGCACGAATGGGATGTGGACCAAATAGAAATGGCCGTTCCCATGAGTCCGGATCAGGTACTTAGGAAACGTAACGCCATATTTTGCCATCAATCGCAGAAGGATGGTGTCATGTTCCAAGGTAACGACTCCAGGGAGTTCTGGATGCGCGCGGAAGAACGTAACAAAGATACCGCGGCCAAATACAACGCCTTGGGTCTGGCGGATTATGCGGCAATGGAGGCCTTCGTTAGACATAAGTTTGAATAGGTTTTTGAAATAAGCCATTTTTCTGTCTTTTCGAAAATAACTGCCGCCATTTACATGTAATCAAATGGAAGGGAATTTCCCCATTGGTCGGATGGGTAATTTCATTTATTAAATCTTGCGAATACCATAATGCCGCAAAAAATAGGCTTTCTTCTCATTCTGATATGGGCCACGTCTTGTAGTGTCTTCAATCCCGTCCCCCAACCCAAGCGGGAATTTCGAGGTTTTTGGGTAGCCACCGTGGTCAATATTGACTGGCCCAAAAGTGGAAAGGATTCCGCGGAAAAGCAGAAAGCGGATTATCTGGACCTATTGGATTTTTATGCGGATAGGTCCTTTAATGCCGCAATTGTACAGGTAAGGGCTGCTGGCGACGCGTTCTACAGTTCCAAATATGCGCCCTGGTCCCGATTTCTAACCGGTCAGGAAGGTAAAAACCAGAATATGGAATTGCTGAATTGGATGATCGATGAAACCCATAAACGAGGGATGGAATTCCATGCCTGGCTTAATCCGTACCGTGCTTCCTTTGATCTTAATACGGAAATCCTAAGTCCTACGCATGATTACCACCTGCATCCTGAATGGATGATACGTTATGGAAAAAAGAACTATTACGATCCCGGATTGCCGGAAGTACGAAAGCGTTTGGTGTCCATTATGGAAGAACTTGTGACCCATTATGATATTGATGCCATCCATTTCGATGATTATTTTTATCCGTACAAAGTTGAAGGAGAGGTCTTCCAGGATTCCCTGTCCTATAATTCCCATCACCTAGCAGGGCAATCCCTGGAGGAATGGCGTCGGAGTAATGTGGATTCCTTGATCAAAAATGTACATCTGACCATTAAATCCAAAAAACCCTGGGTTCAATTCGGTATAAGTCCATTTGGGGTTTGGAAGAATAAATCTACCGATCCCAAGGGTTCGGATACCCAAGCCGGACAAACTACCTATGATGATCTTTATGCAGACCCACTACTCTGGATGGAAAAAGGATGGATAGATTATCTGGTGCCCCAGGTATATTGGAGTATGGACTTGCCTGTGGCATCACATCGTAAGATCGTGGATTGGTGGGCACGCAATACAAATACGACCAATCTCTATATTGGAAATGGTGCCTATAAGGTGCGAAACAATTCAGATGTCGCCTGGAACCGGAAAAAAGAGCTTCCCAATCAGTTAAAATTGGCGCGTAAAAATACTAGGGTAACTGGAAATGTGCTCTTCAGCGCCAAAAGCCTAATGCAAAAAAATAACGATATTGCCGATTTCATTAAAAGGAGATATTACCAGAATGAAGCGCTTACTCCCATTTCCCCTTTAATTGGAACAGCTCCTGAGAACGGGATATCCATTACATCGTTCCACATCGACGGGGATGTCCTACAATTTAATTTTCCCAATTCCCAGGAATATTACTATCTATTGTGCTATGCTTCGGGAAAAAACGCAAAATCGGAATATCCCATGAAAAAGTTGCTGGCCAAAACCTATATTAAAGACAAGAATCAAATAGAAATTATTGGGCAATGGGTAAATCAAAACAAACACATAGCATGCACTTTTCTAGATCAATTCGGTAGGGAAACCGACCCGATTGTTATACATTTAAACCAAACCCACCAAAAATGATCCAAAAAGATAAACGGGCCTGGGCCTGGGTACCCTTTTTATACTTTACTCAAGGTATACCCTATGTGATCGTTGTTACCGTATCGGTGATCATGTATAAAAAACTGGGCATCAGCAATGATGATATTGGCCTATATACCAGTCTTTTATACTTGCCCTGGGTCCTTAAACCCTTATGGAGTCCGTTTGTAGACCTCAAAAGCACCAAACGCAATTGGTTTTTGGTGATGCAATTGATTATATCAATAGCCCTTTTGGGAGTAGGCTTGGCCCTACCGACCAATATGTTCTTTACAACCTCCCTGGCCTGTTTTTGGATGGCCGCCTTTGCCTCGGCTACCAATGACATTGCGTCCGACGGTTATTACATGATCGGGCTCAGTGAAAAAAAACAATCCTTCTTCGTTGGTATCCGAAGTACTTTTTATCGGTTGGCCATGGTCACAGGAGAGGGGCTTATCGTTATTTTGGCCGGTTTCTTGGAAAACTATTATGGAGACAATACCAAAGCATGGAGTGTGACCATGACAGCTACGGCCTTTCTCATGTTGGCTTTGACAGCCTCCAATTTTTTCGTTACCCCAAAATACGAATCCGCTGACTCCATAACCCTCGAAAAGCCTAAGGGGTTTTTGGAAGTATTTCTTTCCTTTTTCAAAAAACCGAATATTGGTATTGCCTTGGCCTTTATCCTAACCTATAGATTGGGGGAATCCCAATTGGTTAAAATGGCCGCCCCTTTCTTACTGGATTCGCCGGAAAAGGGAGGTCTTGGATATTCAACCGAGCTGTTGGGCACCATCTTCGGAACGGTAGGGGTAATCATGTTGTCCGTTGGAGGAATCTTGGGCGGAATCCTTATTTCGAGGGATGGTCTAAAAAAATGGATGTTGCCTATGGTACTTTCCTTAAATATTCCCAATATTCTCTATGCTATTTTGGCCTTTACCGGTACAGATCATATTGTCGCCGTTACGGCTACCGTGGTATTTGAGAAATTTGGATATGGATTTGGCTTTGCCGCCTTCCTGATGTATCTCATTTATATTGCCGAGGGAAAATCCAAAACGTCCCATTACGCCATAGCTACCGGTTTTATGGCATTGGGAATGATGTTGCCCGGAATGCTCAGTGGCTATATGCAAGGTTGGCTGGGATACGCTGGATTTTTCATTTGGGTTGTAATCGCCGCGTTGCCAGCACTTTTTCTGTTGCGGTATCTAAAGTATCCGGCGGATTATGGTAAAAAAACTGCAGGGAATGAATAGGACAAACAACCTAGATCGGGCCTCCTCCCCAAATACACCAATGGAAAAGGTAGGGCAATTATTCATGCCCGCCGCCTTTATAAATGATACGGAATCCGAAATTCTAAAATTGGAGCAGCTGATTAGCGAATATCACATTGGGGGTATTTGCTTTTTCCATAGCCGGGCCAGTGCAGCGACCAATTACGAAGGCAAAAAAGAAGTCATCTATAACAAACACAGTCTGGGTGTACTGAAGAAATTAATAAACCGATATCAAAAGGCTGCCAAATATCCCTTGCTCATTGCCATAGATGCCGAATGGGGACTCGCCATGAGAATCGAGGATACCCCGCAATATCCGTATGCCATAACACTAGGGGCCATACAAAACCATAACAACCTCCTGTTCGAAGTCGGAAGAAACATTGCTCGGGATTGCAAGGCGGCCGGCATTCACTGGAATTTGTCGCCTGTGGTAGACATCAACAACAATCCTGAAAATCCGGTAATCGGTTATCGTTCCTTCGGTGAGAACAAAGAATCAGTGCTACAAAAAGCACAGTCCTTCATTAAGGGCACCGAGAGCGAAGGGGTGCTCACGAGTATCAAACATTTTCCCGGGCATGGGGATACGGCTACCGATTCCCACTTAGGCCTTCCCATAATCGACAAATCGAAACAGGAACTCATTGAAAACGAACTATATCCTTTTCAAAAATTAATTGATGCAGGTGTAGATTCCGTCATGGTAGGGCATCTGTCAGTTCCAGTCCTTACCTCTGGCAAGGATGTACCTTCCAGCATTTCCAAGGACATTATCAAAGGTCTGCTACGGAAGGAGATGGGGTTCAAAGGAGTGGTTATATCCGATGCGTTAAATATGCATGCCGTTTCCAAGAACTATCCAAAAAAGGGGGAATTGGAATGGTTGGCCTTTGATGCCGGGAACGATGTTCTGTGCTTTGCCGAAAACCCAAAGGAAGGTATCGAAACCATAGTAAGAAATGCGGCTCCCAACCAAATTGACGAAAGTTTCCAACGCGTTTGGAAGCTTAAGCAAAAAGCGCTGGGAGACCTGGAATCGGGTGCCGATTCAAAACCCGAAGACGTCCATGGTCTTAACACCAAATTGGCCAAGGAAAGTCTAACGTTGTATAAGGGAACGGCAACCGGGATAGCACAATTCAGCAAAATGCCATTTATAGGTGTTGCCATATCCCGTTCTACCGATCAGTTGTTTTTTGAAACTCTAGGAAAACACAAGAAGTTCGATCGGTTCACTTTCTCGAATTCCGACTGGGTCCGTGGCACGCAACCTAGGGATGCCGATAAAAATATTCTTTTAGCCTTATATCCGCCGCAAATAAAACCAGCTGATAAGTTTGGGTTTTCAAAGGAAGAACTCACGCTCATCAACCAACTAATTGCCGTTAAAGAAACCATTCTTTATGTATTTGGGAATCCTTATGTGTTAAATCACATCGATAGTTCCAAAACCAAGGCTACAGTCATCATCTATCAGGATTTTGGAACGTTCCAAGAAATCGCGGCGCAACATTTTCTAGGTCTACATAGTGCCCAAGGCAAAATTCCAATAACCAAAAAAGAATTTCAACAATGAACTTGGCCGTAGCCCAATTTGAACCCAAGGACGGGGACAAAGCCTATAATCTATCGGTCATTGAATCGTTGGCCCTTAAGGCAAAATCCCAAAAGGCGGATGTCATCAGCTTTCATGAAATGTCCATCACCGCCTACACTTTTACCAAAGATCTTTCTTTGAATGAAATAAATGCCCTGGCGGAGGAAATTCCGCATGGAAAAAGTACCCAAAAGTTGGTCGAGATATCCAAAGAAATGGATATCCCCATATTGGCCGGGTTGATAGAAAAGGACAATGGTAAACTATACAATACCTATATTGCTGTGGACAAGAACGGTGTACTGGCCAAGTATCGTAAAATACATCCGTTCATTAGCGAACATATGTCGGTCGGAAATCAATATGTCGTATTCGATTTGATGGGATGGAAATGTGGTATTCTGATCTGTTATGATAATAATGTCATCGAAAATGTCAGGGCTACCGCTTTGCTGGGTGCTGAACTTATATTTGCACCCCATGTAACGGGATGCACTCCTTCGTCCATGCCCGGTCGTGGTTATGTGGAGGATAAATATTGGCAAAATAGGGAAATGGATCCGGTCCCCCTACGTATGGAATTCGATGGTCCCAAAGGCAGAGGTTGGCTTATGAAGTGGTTACCGGCACGTGCCTATGATAATGGGCTATATTATGCTTTTAGTAATCCCATTGGGTATGATGGGGCTCATCTTAAGAATGGAAACTCCATGATAATCGACCCTTATGGGGAGGTGCTTTCGGAAACCAGGTCGTTTGAGGATGATATTGCGATTTCAAAATTGTCCAAGGAAAAAATTAAACTTTCCGGGGGCTGGAGGTACAAAAACGCAAGAAGACCAGAATTGTATAATGAAATCATTGGACAGGAACACTCATCGGAAACGATGCCCATTTGGATGAAATAATATGAAAATACACCAGATAATAGGTCTTATGTCGGGGACTTCCCTGGACGGACTGGATTTGGCCCATTGCCATATATGGCAGCAGGAGGGTCATTGGAAGTTTCAGATCAAGGAAACCCAAAGTATTCCCTATACCTCGGAAATGCGATCTCAATTGAAGGATTCCATTTTTTTAAGCGCGGAAGAGCTTTTGGTACTACATCACAATTATGGGACCTGGTTGGGCGATCAGGTCAAATGGTTTATCAATAAGTTTGACCTGAAGGTGGATGCCATAGCAAGTCACGGTCATACGACCCACCATAAACCTGATGTAGGGCTGACTTTCCAAATTGGTTCCGGGCAACATTTGGCCAACGCCTGTGGCCAAACGGTCATTTGTGATTTTAGGACCAATGATATCGCCATTGGTGGGCAAGGAGCGCCGTTGGTTCCTATAGGTGACCGTCTATTTTTTGGTCAGTACGACTTTTGTCTGAATTTAGGGGGAATAAGCAACGTATCCTTTGAAAAGGACGGAAAACGAATAGCTTTCGATATTGGGCTCGCCAATATGATATTGAATCATTTTACGCATAAGATTGGTCTGGCGTACGATGAAAATGGGGAAATGGCAAGTAAAGGAAAGATCAATACCCGTATGCTCGATGAGCTTGATGCCTTGCCGTATTACCGTCTCCCCTACCCCAAATCGACGGGTTATGAATGGTTCGTTGAAAAAATCATCCCTATCATCGAGAACGTGGACGATAGCACGGAAAATCTTTTACATACGGCCATATACCATAATTGTGAACAAGTGGCACAGCAGATACATTCCCATAAAACAAAGGAGCATTGTACCCTTTTGGTAACGGGAGGTGGGGCCCTTAATACGTTTTATATGGAGGTTTTACAGAAGAAATTGGGAGATTCGGTAAGTTTGGTGATACCGCCCAAAATTTTAATCGAGTATAAGGAAGCCTTGGTTTTTGGTCTAATGGGCGTTCTTAGATTGCAAAATGGGATCAACGTACTTAGCTCCGTTACCGGAGCCGCCAAAGACACCTCCAGTGGGGTGGTCTATTTACCGAGTTAGCTATGAAACGTGCTTTTTTCCTGGCATAAACATTTGGCCAGTTAAAAACTTTGACCTCAAATTCCTATATTGGTAATCCATTACAAAATCAATTCATAATGTCCAAAAAACAAGAAAAAGCTGCCGCTTATTGGAAAGAAAACCTAAGGTACCTCATTGTCTTATTATCGATATGGTTTTTGGTATCCTACGGAGCAGGTATCCTATTTAAGGATGCGCTGGATGCTATTCAAATAGGAGGATTCCAACTTGGATTTTGGTTTGCTCAGCAGGGTTCAATTTACATTTTTGTGATCCTCATTTTTGTCTACGTAAGACTGATGAACAAGCTGGACAAGAAATATGGATATGACCGCTAAAATCCAACTACCCTAAACCAAATTATTATGAGTGTTCAACTTTGGACGTATCTACTAGTGGGCATAACATTTGCCCTATATATTGGCATTGCCATTTGGTCCCGAGCCGGGTCGACCAAGGATTTTTATGTAGCTGGAGGCGGTGTTTCCCCCCTTGCCAATGGCATGGCCACGGCGGCCGATTGGATGTCCGCGGCTTCCTTTATTTCAATGGCCGGTATTATTGCCTTTGCCGGATACGATGGCTCGGTTTATCTAATGGGCTGGACCGGAGGTTATGTACTGCTTGCCTTGTTATTGGCCCCCTACCTAAGGAAATTCGGTAAGTTTACCGTGCCTGATTTTATTGGGGATCGCTACTATTCCAAAGCGGCACGTATTGTTGCCGTACTTTGCGCCCTAATCGTTTCCTTTACCTATGTGGCCGGTCAAATGCGGGGAGTTGGAGTGGTGTTTTCCCGTTTTTTGGAAGTGGACATCAATACCGGGGTAGTCATAGGAATGATCATTGTTCTTTTCTATGCCGTACTGGGTGGAATGAAAGGAATTACATATACCCAGGTGGCCCAGTATTGCGTGCTCATTTTCGCCTTTATGGTTCCGGCTATTTTTATCTCGATACAAATGACCGGAAACCCCGTTCCACAATTAGGAATGGGATCCAAGTTGAACGATGGCTCCGGTATATACCTTCTTGAAAAATTAAATGGCCTCTCCACTGAACTGGGGTTTTCGGAATATACGGAGGGTAGAAAATCCATGATGGATATGTTCATGATTACGCTAGCCCTTATGGTCGGTACGGCAGGGCTGCCCCACGTTATTGTTCGCTTCTTTACGGTTAAACGGGTGAGGGATGCACGCAAATCCGCCGGACTTGCCTTGCTGCTCATTGCCATCCTATATACTGCGGCACCCGCCGTCTCCGTATTTGCCAAAACCAATCTCATTACTACCGTAAACGGAAAGGCTTATGACCATATGCCAGTTTGGTTCAAAAATTGGGAAGGCACGGGACTTTTGAATTTCAACGACAAGAACAAGGACGGGAAAATTCAATATGTGGCGGACAAGGAAGCCAACGAATTGATCATAGACAACGATATCATGGTCTTGGCCAACCCCGAAATTGCCAACCTTCCGGCCTGGGTAATTGCCCTGGTAGCGGCTGGGGGGCTGGCGGCAGCACTTTCCACTGCGGCGGGTTTACTTTTGGTCATTTCATCTTCCGTATCGCATGATTTGATTAAAAAAGTTTTTGTCCCCAATATCTCCGAAAAGGGAGAACTTTGGGCGGCCCGGGGTGCTGCAACTTTTGCCGTAATAATCGCAGGCTATTTTGGGATAAATCCCCCAGGGTTTGTGGCTGCGGTAGTGGCCTTGGCATTTGGTCTAGCGGCAGCCTCCTTTTTTCCTGCCATTGTTTTGGGTATATTTTACAAAAAAATGAACAAAGAGGGGGCCATTGCCGGAATGGTGGTAGGCATTTCACTCATGTTATTCTATATGCTGAAATTTAAATTTGGAATCTTTGACGGTGGTAAATCTGCTGTTCCGGGACTTGAAAAGGATTGGTGGTTCGGGATATCTCCAGAAGGTTTTGGAAGCATAGCCATGCTCGTGAATTTTGCCGTTTCAATAATCATCAACCAACTGACGCCCGATCCCCCTCAGGAGGTCCAGGAAATCGTTGAAGATATTAGGATACCTAGCGGTGCCCGAGAGGCCGCCAGTCACTAAATTTTGTTAATTTTAAAGGAAATCAAGCATACATGAGCAATTATCATATAAAGCATTTAGAGGAGTATTATCAAGTGTATCGAAAATCGACTCGAAATCCCGAAGGTTTTTGGGAGGAGATTGCGGAAGAACATTTTGTATGGCGAAAAAAATGGGACAAGGTACTGGATTGGGATTTTAAAAAACCAGAAGTCAAATGGTTCGAAGGAGCCCAACTGAACATAACGGAAAATTGCATAGATCGACATTTACCGACCCGGGGGGAAAAGACGGCCATTGTTTTTGAACCCAACGACCCCAAGGAAAAGTCGGAACATATTACCTATCGCCAGCTTCATAAACGGGTCAGTAAAATGGCTTACGTTCTTAAGGAGCAAGGTATTCAAAAAGGAGATCGGGTCTGCATCTACCTCCCTATGATCCCTGAACTTGCCGTTGCGGTTTTGGCCTGTGCCCGTATTGGTGCGATACATTCGGTGGTCTTTGCCGGTTTCTCTTCCAATGCCCTTTCTACCCGAATCAATGATGCCGATTGTAAAATGGTCATCACATCGGATGGCTCCTATCGCGGCGGAAAGACCATAGATTTGAAGGGGATTGTGGACAAGGCCTTGGAGGATTGCCCTAGTGTAACCTCCGTTTTGGTGGTCAAACGAATCGGGAGCGATATCCACATGGAACCCGATCGAGATCATTGGGTACAACCGTTGCTGGACGAGGCTTATGGTGATCTGGTGGCGGAAATTATGAATGCGGAAGATCCCCTGTTCATCCTTTACACCTCGGGATCTACCGGAAAACCCAAGGGAATGGTGCATACCTGCGGCGGTTATATGGTATACACAGCGTATACCTTCAAGAATATTTTTCAGTATAGGGAGGACGATGTTTACTGGTGCACCGCGGATATTGGTTGGATTACCGGACATTCCTATATCCTGTACGGTCCATTGGCCAATGGTGCAACCACCGTCATGTTCGAGGGTGTCCCCTCCTATCCCGATTTTGGACGTTTTTGGGAAATCGTTCAAAAACATAAAGTAACCCAGTTTTATACCGCGCCTACTGCCATTAGGGCCCTGGCCAAGGAGAATCTGGACTTCGTTGAAAAGTACGATTTAAGCAGCCTAAAAGTCTTGGGGTCGGTGGGAGAACCCATCAATGAAGAGGCTTGGCATTGGTACAACAACAACATTGGGAAAAAACAAAGCCCCATTGTCGATACCTGGTGGCAAACGGAAACCGGTGGAATCATGATTTCCCCTATTCCCTATGTTACCCCCACTACCCCTACCTATGCAACCTTGCCTTTTATCGGGATACAACCTGCCTTAATGGACGAGGAAGGCAAAGAAATACGGGGTAATCAAGTAGATGGTAGACTTTGCATTAAATTTCCATGGCCCTCTATGGCGCGAACTATTTGGGGAAATCACGAACGTTACCGGGATACCTATTTCTCGGCTTATGAAAATAAGTACTTTACTGGTGATGGGGCCCATCGGGATGCCGTAGGGTATTATCGGATAACAGGAAGAGTAGACGATGTGATCATTGTATCCGGGCATAACTTGGGTACGGCACCCATTGAAGATTCCATTAACGAACATCCTGCGGTGGCGGAATCCGCCATAGTAGGCTTCCCCCATGATATCAAAGGGAATGCCCTATATGGCTATGTTATGCTCAAGGAGACCGGGGAAAGTAGAGATCGCGATAATGTGCGCAAGGAAATCAACCAACAGATTACGGAGCAGATCGGGCCCATTGCAAAATTGGACAAAATCCAATTTGTATCCGGTCTTCCCAAAACTCGAAGTGGTAAGATTATGCGGCGCATACTTCGAAAAATAGCGAGCAAGGACACTTCCAATCTAGGAGATACGAGCACCTTGTTAAATCCGGAGGTCGTAGCGGAGATTATGGACAACGTACTTTAGGTTTCCTTAAAAGAAAAGGTACCTAATAAAAATTGAAAGCATAAATAAATTTATCGGCCCAGCCCCTGGGCAACAACACTACGGGGTTTTCCTACCCAAAGCATGATGCCCAGGGAAAGTAGTCCACAGATACCTAATCCGGCAAAAAGAGGCCAAACCGAATTCACCACAAAACCACCGATAAAAGTGGCTATGGGGATGGCCAATAGCGTAGAGACAAAACCGTTGATCGCGGCCGCTATTCCGGCAATATGCCCTACAGGTTCCATGGCAATGGAACGAAAATTCCCCCATAAGAAGCCAAGGCAGAAGAACTGAAAGAATAAAAAGAGGACCAATATGGTTACCGCAGGATTGGGCTGTTTCCAAAAAAGAACCACATAAAGCAGCGCAATGGCACAAAACACCGAAAGGGCCATAAGTGCCAATTTCCGCATTCCAAATCGAATCACCAGCGTACCATTTAAATATGTGGCCAGACCGATCGAAATTGCCAGACCGGCAAAGATATAAGGGAACGCATCCTTTAAGCCATATTGTTGCTCAAAAATTTGCTGTGAGGCACTCAGGTATACTAAAAACGCTCCGGTAACCAATCCAGAGGTAAAGGTGTAAGCAACGGTTTCTCGAAATTTGATCACTTCCTTAAGTCCATCGATAAAGACGTGATTCGAGAACGGAATTTTATATTGCGGTTTTAAGGTCTCTGGCTGACGTTTCCAAAACCAAATGCTCACCACCAAAGCAAAAAATAACTGAATATAAAAAATGGCCTCCCATCCAAAAGCATCCATAATCCATTTTCCAATGGCCGGGGCCACAATGGGCACCAAAATAAAAAAAGCGGTCACAAAGGACATGACCCGAGCCATATAGTCGCCCTTGTAGGTGTCGCGAATTATAGAAATGGCGATGGTACGTGGAGCGGATAGTCCAATACCTTGTAAAATCCGGCCCAAAACCATAATCTCCAAGGAAGGAGCGGCCACACATATGATGCTAGCAACCCCGAAAAGCACAAAACCGGCATAAACTGCAGGCTTGCGCCCATAACAATCAGATAACGGACCAAAAAATAATTGGCCTACGCCCAAGCCCAAAAATATCATGGTAATGAGCAACTGATTTTCCGTTGCATTGAAACTTTGGATAGATTCCCCAATTTCCGATAAGGCAGGTAATAAGGCATCAATGGCCAATGCCACAATGGACATTAAGGAGGCCATAAGTACCAAAAACTCAAAATTTGGTTTTTCCTGCTGATTTTGCATTGGGCAAAATTAGGTATACGAGCGCTATTGTGATCTAAAAACCAATTGAATTTTCTGTTAAATCGAAAAAAGAGGCCTCGATGGTTTCACCAGTACCACCGAGGCCCCAAATACCAAAACCACTTTGGTTTATAATGGAATATTACCGTGCTTCTTTTTAGGGGAGGCTACCTCCTTGTTTTCGAGCATGGCGAAAGCTTTGATCAGTTTACGACGGGTATTTTTGGGAAGAATGACCTCATCAATAAAACCACGACGCGCCGCCCTATACGGATTGGCAAATTTATCGGCGTATTCTGCCTCCTTCTCGGCCAGTTTCTTGGCTGGATCGTCCGCTGCCACAATTTCCCTTCTAAAAATAATCTCACTGGCCCCCTTGGCGCCCATAACTGCAATTTCTGCAGTGGGCCAGGCAAAGTTGAAATCGGCTCCGATATGTTTGGAGTTCATCACGTCATACGCTCCACCATATGCCTTACGCGTAATGACGGTTACCCGTGGTACCGTGGCCTCGCTAAAGGCATATAGCAATTTTGCCCCATGGACAATGATACCGTTCCATTCTTGATCGGTTCCAGGCAAAAAACCGGGAACGTCTTCCAAAACCAACATGGGAATATTAAAAGAATCGCAAAAACGCACAAAACGGGAAGCCTTTCGCGAACTTTTAACACCCAATACACCAGCAAGGAACATAGGCTGGTTGGCAATGATTCCGATACTCCGTCCGGCCAATCTGGCAAATCCCACAATGATATTCTCTGCATAATCTTTGTGGATCTCGTAGAAGGAATCCTCGTCGATAATACCATCGATTACGTCGTGCATATCGTATGGCTTATTGGGATTGTCAGGGACAATATCCGTTAGCCCGTCGCGAACTTCGTCTTTTAGATCAAAGGGTAATTTTTCCGGAGTTTCCTTATTGCTCTGTGGGAGATAGCTCAACAATTTTTTTACGTCCTCCAAACAAGCCACATCATTGGTCGAGGTCTTGTGGGCCACACCGGATTTCATGGCATGGGTAGTGGCCCCACCCAATTCTTCTGCGGTGACCTCCTCGTTGGTCACCGTTTTCACCACGTTGGGCCCGGTAACGAACATATAACTCGTCTGTTCCACCATAATGGTAAAGTCCGTCATGGCCGGTGAGTATACCGCACCACCGGCACAAGGCCCCATAATGGCCGAAATCTGAGGGACGACCCCGGACGCCTGCACGTTCCTAAAGAAAATATCGGCATAACCGCCCAGAGACTTTACACCTTCCTGAATACGTGCCCCACCGGAATCGTTAAGCCCGATTACCGGAGCGCCCACCTTCATGGCCAAATCCATGACCTTACATATTTTTTCAGCATGCGTTTCAGACAGCGCTCCACCAAAAACGGTGAAATCCTGCGCATAGACATAGACCAATCGGCCATTGATGGTACCATATCCCGTAACTACGCCATCCCCGAAATAAATCTCCTTGTCCATTCCGAAATCCGTGGTACGGTGGGTTACCAAAATCCCCATTTCCTCGAATGAACCCTCGTCCAATAGATAGTTGATCCGTTCCCTAGCGGTCAGCTTTTTCTTTTGGTGCTGTTTATCGATTCGTTTTTGGCCACCGCCCAAATGGGCAAGGGCCACTCTTTCGTTCAACTTTTCCAATTTTGGGTCCATAGTCTAATTTATTGGCGTTCTTAGTAATTTTTGGTCTTCCTTATATTGTTTCAAAGCCATGATCGCTGCAATTTTGGCCTCTTCCCCGGTCTTTTCATGCAATGCCTCCGGTGAATAGTAATCCTTAACAAAATGGGTATCGAAATTCCCGGAGCGGAAGGCTTCATGTTCGCAAACATACTTTCCAAAAGGTAAGGTGGTCTGCACTCCTTCTATATGATAATCCTCTATAGCCTGTATCATAAGCTGGATGGCTTCTTCGCGATCCTTGCCGTAGGTAATCAATTTGGATAGCATCGGGTCATAATAAATGGGTACATCCATTCCTTCCTCAAAACCATTGTCCACCCGTACTCCCTCGCCCGTAGGTAGTTTATACGTGTCCAAGGTACCTACGCTAGGTAGGAAATCGTTTAGGGGGTCTTCGGCATAAACCCGGAGTTCCAGGGCATGCCCCTGTATCTTAAGGTCTTCCTGTTTTATTTGAAGCGCTTCGCCCCTAGCAATCCTGATCTGTAGTTCCACCAGGTCCACACCGGAAATAATCTCGCTTACCGGATGCTCTACCTGCAACCTCGTGTTCATTTCCAAAAAGTAGAAGTTGTGATCGGCATCCATTAGAAATTCCACGGTCCCCGCTCCAAGGTAATCACAGGACTTGGCCACCTTAACGGCTGCATCTCCCATGGTTGCCCTTAATTCCGGGGTTAGGATGGCCGATGGTGCTTCTTCCACTACTTTCTGGTGCCGTCGCTGAATACTACATTCCCTTTCAAAGAAATGTAGAATATTGCCGTGGCTGTCCGCCATAACCTGGATTTCCACATGTCTTGGAGAGGTCACATATTTTTCAATGAAGACGGACCCGTCGCCAAAGGCGGATGTAGCCTCACTAATGGCCCTTGTCATTTGGGATTCCAGATCCTTTTCCTTTTCTACGATACGCATCCCTTTTCCGCCCCCACCGGCAGAAGCCTTGATCAAAATGGGAAAACCGATTTCCTGGGCAATTTCCTTGGCCTTCCCCACGTCGGTTATGGCTTCATCTATGCCAGGCACCATGGGAATATGGTATTGTTTTACGGCTTCCTTGGCCGCCAGTTTACTTCCCATGACCCGAATGGCTTTGGATTTAGGGCCGATGAAGATGAGATTGTTCTTTTCTACCGCTTCGGCAAAATCCGCATTCTCGCTCAAAAATCCATAACCTGGATGAATACCGTCCACATCCAGACTTTTGGCGACTTCGATAATTTTGTCACCTCTTAAATAAGATTGGTTGGAAGGGGCCTCACCTATGCAAACGGCCTCATCCGCAAATCGTACATGGGGCGCGTTTCTATCCACGGTGGAGTAAACGGCAACGGTCTTGATCCCCATTTTTTGGGCAGTTCTCATGACCCGAATGGCAATTTCCCCACGGTTCGCTACTAATATTTTTTTCATATTTTCCTTATTCAAATTCAATGAGTAAATGTTTCTTCTCCACGGCATCCCCTTGCTTTACCGCAACGGTCTTAATAACTCCGTTTCTCGGAGAAGTAATCACGTTTTCCATTTTCATGGCCTCCAATATTAAAAGTTGGTCGTCTTCGTTTACTTCCTGACCCTCTTTTACACTAATTTCCAAGATGAGACCGGGCATAGGGGCCTCTATGGAACCAATATCCTTGGCAGAGGACAAGGAAAATCCCATATCATTGATCAAAATGTCCAACGAGTCGGCAATGTTTACATTGTAGGTGTTATTGTTCACCTTCAATTCATATCGTTTCCGGTTGAACTCCGATTTTACGATTTCAACTGCAAAAGGCCGATTTTCCTTCAGTAGGTGATACTGGGCATCCGCAGTACGGAGGGCATCCACTTCCGCAATATCCCCTTCGGCAAGATCAAACGTAAAACTTTCGTTTACCGTTACCTTAAATGTGCTGTCCATAGGCATGGTCATTTAGAGTTTAATTTCCTTTAATTTATTTAACAAGTCAAAATATATCAAGTTAACCAATTCGTATCTATTCCCGATCCTTTATTTCCAACCGATGGCGCAGGCCTTTACCAAGGGTCACAGACCAGCACAAAAGTATTCCTAAAAATCACCTGGGAACATGAATTTTATCATGTTTTAAGACAAAAGAAGATACTAATCTTGTAACCGGAAAAGACCATGGGGAATAGTTGCTTTAATGCCAAATCCGTATTTTTGGATGAAACGAAAGCCTATGTTGATTATTGGAATTGCAGGGGGTACCGGATGTGGAAAGACCACGGTGGTAAATCAAATAGTAGAGGAGCTTCCTGCCGGGGAAGTGGCAATAATATCCCAGGACTCCTACTACAACGATCTTTCCCATTTGGATATTGAAGCACGGAAAAAAACAAATTTTGATCATCCCAAGTCAATTGATTTTGAATTGATGGAAGAGCATTTAAAGCAATTACGGTCGGGATATTCGATTGATCAGCCGGTTTATTCCTTTCTTGATTGCAATAGAACTTCGGAAACGGTTAGGATAGACCCTACCGAAGTGCTCATTGTCGAGGGCATATTGATACTAACGAATACTTCGATCCGTGAGTTGTTCGATATCAAGATTTTCGTACATGCGGACTCGGACGAACGCTTGATCCGCAGATTAAAACGTGATGTAAATGAGAGAGGTTGGGACATGAACGAAACCCTGACCAATTACCAAACCACTATAAAACCAATGCACGACCAGTTTATAGAACCCTCAAAGGAACATTCGGATATTATTATTCCGAACAATACCTACAACACCGTTGCCGTAGACATTGTGAGGACCATCATAAATGAAAAATTGACCTAGGGGAATGGGACTGAAGGAACTAAGGAAAAAAAGTTGGTTTGCCGTATTGACCAATATCTATGTTTTGGTATTGACGGTGTTTGTGATCTGGATGGTGTTTTTTGATACCAATTCCCTTTTGATCCATATGGAGTTAAAAAAACAAATAAAAAAATTGGAAAAGCAACAGGAATTTTTACAGGAGGAAATCGCGAAGGATAAAAAGATCATAGAAAAACTCTCCGACCCCGAAGAACTGGAAAAATTTGCCCGTGAGCAATATTATCTCAAAAAGAAAAATGAAGAAATCTATCTCATAGAATACGAGGATAGCCTTAAAACCAATAACGATGAGTAGTGTAAATTTGTTTGATGAGTTTGCCCCTGTATCGGCCAAGGCATGGAAGCAAAAAATCCAAGTGGACCTCAAAGGTGCGGATTATAACGAAACCTTGATTTGGAAATCCCCGGAAGGAATAGATGTTAGGCCGTTTTATCACTCCGATGATGTATTGGAGCACGCACCACGTATCTCGGAGTCCCCTAAAAAATGGTATGTGGCCCAAAGGCTCTTTGTAGACGACGCCAAAACCTGCAATGAAAAGGCCCAAGATTTTCTAAAAAGGGGGGCGGAAAGCCTTCTGATCACAATTCCAAAGGAAACCATTGCCATTGATCTTCTATTGGCGAATATAGATCTGGAAACGATACCTGTACATTTCGAATTCCAATTCCTTTCCTTGAACTATGTAAAATCCCTTATGGATTATGCAGGGAAAAGAAAGGCGAAAATCTTTCTGAATCTTGACATCATTGGAAACCTGGCCCGAAAAGGAAACTGGTTCCACTCCATGGATGAGGATTACCATATCCTACAGGAAATACACCATTACGCCAAGAACTATCCTAATATACAGGTACTGAGTACCGATATCTCCTTGTATCAAAATGCCGGGGCCCATAAAGTTCAAGAATTGGCCTATGGACTGGGACAGGCCAACGAATACCTCAATTTTTTCGAGGAAGTGGACCAAAAAGTGGCCACCATGGTCTTTAAGGTCGCCGTTGGTACCAATTATTTCTTCGAAATCGCCAAATTGAGGGCACTTAGATTACTTTGGGACACGCTGATCCAAGAATATGGGATACAAGCGGATTGCCATATTCTGGCCGTTCCCACGAAAAGAAACAAAACACTGTATGATTACAATGTAAATATGCTCCGCACCACCACGGAGAGTATGTCGGCCATTTTGGGAGGTGCCGATGTGGTGTGCAACCTGTCCTATGACGCGCTTTTCCATAACGACAACGAATTTGGGGAACGGATTGCCAGAAACCAATTGCTGATCCTAAAAGGAGAAAGCTATTTCGATAAAGTGGCCAATCCAGCCGATGGGGCCTATTATATTGAAAACCTGACCCGGCAATTGGCCGAAAAGGCCCTAAAGCTTTTTAAGTCCATGGAGGCTGGTGGCGGGTTTTTAAAACAGCTAAAGGAGCACGTAATCCAAAAAAAAATCAAGGAAAGTGCTGCAAAAGAGCAGCTGCGCTTTGACGAAGGATCGGAAGTGTTGTTAGGGACTAACAAATATGAAAACGAAAACGACCGAATGAAGGATCATCTGGAACGGGATCCCTTTTTAAAAATGAAAAAGCGCAAAACCCTTATTGAACCCGTTTTGGAAAAACGTTTAGCAGAATCCCTTGAACAAAAAAGACTAGGTCATGAGTAGAAAGGAAATAGGCCATTTGGAACTAAAAAAAGTCCCTGTTCCCAAAACCAGGGAACGGGAGACGCATAATTTTGACACCGCTGAACATATCCCTTTAAAGCCTTGGTACGGCAGGGAAGACACTGAGGAACTAGAACATTTGGATTTCGTAGCCGGCATGGCACCCAATCTTAGGGGACCTTACTCCACCATGTACGTAAGAAGACCATGGACCATTAGGCAATATGCGGGGTTTTCAACCGCTGAGGAAAGCAATGCCTTTTATCGAAGAAATTTGGCCGCAGGGCAAAAGGGGCTGTCCGTAGCATTTGACCTTCCTACCCATAGGGGTTATGATAGTGACCATGAACGCGTGGTAGGCGATGTTGGCAAGGCCGGGGTGGCCATAGACTCCGTGGAGGATATGAAAATCCTTTTTGATGGTATCCCATTGGACAAAATGTCCGTCTCCATGACCATGAACGGGGCCGTATTGCCCATTATGGCATTCTACATCGTGGCCGCCGAGGCCCAGGGCGTAGCTCCTGAGCAATTGGCCGGCACCATCCAAAATGACATTTTAAAGGAATTCATGGTGCGTAACACCTATATCTATCCCCCCACTCCCTCCATGCAGATCATTGCGGATATTTTCGAATACACCAGCAAAAATATGCCGAGATTCAATAGCATAAGTATTTCCGGTTATCATATGCAGGAGGCTGGAGCTACCGCGGATATTGAATTGGCCTATACCTTGGCGGACGGATTGGAATACATTCGTACGGGATTGAAGGCAGGTCTGGAAATTGACCGATTTGCGCCGCGGCTTTCCTTTTTCTGGGCCATCGGCATGAACCACTTTATGGAAATAGCCAAAATGCGTGCGGGTCGTATGCTGTGGGCCAAATTGGTCAAACAATTTGATCCCAAAAACGAAAAATCGTTGGCACTACGAACCCATTGCCAAACCAGTGGATGGAGCCTTACGGAACAAGACCCCTTTAACAATGTGGCCCGAACAGCCATTGAGGCGGCAGCGGCGGCTTTCGGCGGTACCCAAAGTCTACACACCAACGCCTTGGATGAGGCTATAGCCCTACCGACCGATTTTTCTGCACGTATCGCCAGAAATACGCAAATTTTCCTTCAGGAGGAAAGCAAGATTACCAAGACCGTAGATCCCTGGGGTGGAAGCTATTATGTGGAGAGTCTTACGGACCAATTGGCTCGCAAGGCTTGGAAACTGATACAGGAAGTGGAGGAATTGGGCGGAATGACCAAGGCCATAGAGGCCGGAATTCCAAAAATGCGAATCGAACAGGCGGCAGCAAGAAAACAAGCCCGCATCGATGGTGGAAAGGACATCATTGTGGGCACAAACAAATATCAACTTGAGGAGGAAGATCCCTTACAGATTTTGGAAGTTGACAATGCCGAGGTACGAAGACAGCAGATTGCACGGCTACAATCCCTTAAAAAAGATCGGGATGCCGCTTCTGTTGAAAAAGCGCTGCATAACCTCACCGAGGCTGCCAAACGTAAATTGGACCCAAAACTGGCCTCAAATGAAGACAACTTGTTAGCTTTGGCAGTGGAGGCGGCAAGATTCAAGGCTACCCTAGGTGAGATCAGCGATGCTTTGGAAAAGGCATTTGGGCGTTATAAGGCAAAAATTCAAACATTTACAGGCGTGTATTCCAAGGAGATAAAGGACGATGACAATTTTAAAAAGGCCCGAAAAATGGCGGATAGTTTTGCCGAAAAAGAGGGTCGAAGACCACGTATCATGATTGCCAAAATGGGGCAGGATGGACATGATCGTGGGGCAAAGGTGGTGGCTACGGGCTACGCAGATCTTGGCTTCGATGTTGATATTGGACCTCTTTTTCAAACCCCGGAGGAAGCGGCCAAACAGGCCGTGGAAAACGATGTGCACATTCTAGGGGTTTCCTCCTTGGCTGCCGGTCACAAAACCTTGGTACCCCAAGTATTGGAGGAACTCAAGAATTATGGCCGGGAAGACATCATGGTCATAGTGGGCGGGGTTATTCCCCACCAGGATTATGATTTCCTATTTGATGCAGGTGCTGTAGCCGTCTTCGGTCCTGGAACAAAAATCAGCGATGCCGCCATCCAGATTCTGGAAATTCTTATGGACTAGAAGGTAGGATAAACCTAAAGTTTTTAGTGGGCTTGATTCATCATTAGGGCCAATCCAGGATATGGGTCACAATTTAACCAACTTTAACGTTGGACGACGTAGTTATTCACCTTGTGTTAACAATTTACATTTTTTGGTCGATGAAATAATCGTATTTTTAACCCCTAACTTATGACTAAATAATGGGGAAGATTATTGCTATCGCCAATCAAAAGGGAGGGGTTGGAAAGACCACGACCACGGTGAATTTGGCGGCTTCATTAGGGGTACTGGAAAAAAAAGTTTTACTTATAGATGCGGACCCCCAGGCCAATGCAACCTCGGGTTTGGGAGTGGATGTGGAGAACATCGATTTTGGCACCTACCAGCTTCTGGAACACACCAAAAATGCTTCAGATACCATTGTTAAGACATCTTCTCCCAATGTTGACCTGATTCCGGCCCATATTGATCTGGTAGCCATAGAAATTGAATTGGTCGATAAGGAGGAACGGGAGTACATGCTAAAACAGGCAATTTCGGAGCTAAGAAATACCTACGATTACATTTTGATCGACTGCGCACCTTCCCTGGGATTATTGACCTTAAATGCACTTACGGCCGCGGATTCCGTAATAATACCCATTCAGTGTGAGTATTTTGCTTTGGAGGGCCTTGGGAAATTACTCAATACCATAAAAAGTGTCCAACGGATCCATAACCCCGATCTGGACATCGAAGGAATGTTACTTACCATGTACGACTCCAGGTTGCGATTGTCCAATCAAGTCGTGGAAGAAGTACGGAAGCATTTTGCAGATATGGTTTTTGATACTATAATACAACGGAATGTAAGACTGAGCGAAGCTCCTAGTTATGGGGAGAGCATCATCAAGTATGATGCCAGCAGCAAGGGTGCCACCAATTACCTGAATATGGCCAATGAGTTGGTGAAGAAAAACATGGAGACGGTAAAATAATGGCTAAGGCAACTAAAAAACAGGCTCTTGGAAGGGGCTTATCCGCTCTGCTCAAGGATCCGGAAAATGATATTCAGACTGCATCCGATAAAAATGCGGACAAGGTTGTTGGGAATATTGTGGAATTGGATGTGGACACCATTGACGTGAATCCCTTTCAACCCCGTTCCAATTTCAATGGGGACTCCCTAAGCGAACTGGCAACCTCCATCAAAGAATTGGGTGTAATACAGCCCATTACTGTACGTAAGTCGGGTTTCAACCAATATCAATTGGTTTCCGGGGAACGCAGGCTAAGAGCCTCCAAAATGATAGGCCTAACGACCATTCCGGCTTACATCCGTATCGCAAATGATCAGGAATCCCTAGAAATGGCACTGGTTGAAAATATACAGCGCCAAGATTTGGATCCCATTGAGATAGCCCTGTCCTATCAGAGATTGATCGAGGAAATCCAACTTACACAGGAAAGGTTGAGTGAAAGGGTGGGTAAAAAAAGATCCACCATAACCAATTATTTGCGTTTGTTACGTCTAGACCCCATAATCCAGACGGGCATTAGGGACGGATTTTTGAGCATGGGCCATGGGAGGGCTTTGGTAAATATTGACAAAAAGCGAGATCAAATCGCCCTTTACGAAAAGATAGTTTCCAGAAACTTATCGGTCAGGGATACCGAAAAGGCCGCCAAGGCCTATCATGAAGGTAAATCGGACCTTGAGGCAACACATGAGAAGTCGGCAAGGATACCTGATTTCGCAAAAAACCTCGCCACTGAGCTTACGGACCACCTATCTGCAAAAGTCGTGGTCAATACATCAAAATCGGGAAAAGGAAAGATTATTATTCCGTTTCACTCCAAAGAAGAACTTGATCGGCTCAAAAAATTGATATTTGTTGAATAGGACATCCATATTGGCCATTGTTTTTGCCCTAACAACAGCGGTTGGTTCCGCTCAAAATGAGAAGCCTCAGCAAACAGAAGTAGATTCGTTAAGCATGGATCTTGAGGAAGAGGGGGTGACTATTATGGATACCTTGACGGTAAAAAAAAAGCGTATCAACCCACTTGCCCCCAGTAAGGCGGCGTTTTATTCTGCAGTATTGCCGGGTCTCGGTCAAATCTACAACAAACGGTATTGGAAAGTTCCCATCGTATATGCGGCCATAGGGACCGGTATTTATGCCTATACCTTTAATGATAACCGCTATGACCGCTTTCGGGCCGCCTTTAAAAGACGAAGGGCCGGGTTTACCGATGATGAATTTTACGATTTGGACGGAAGCGGTATTGATCCAGGGAACCCCGATTTTTCGGACGATGCACTCGAAGATGCCCAAGAACGATTTCAAAGGGATAGGGACCTTTCCTTATTGATTACCATACTTCTTTACGCACTTAATGTGGTGGATGCCAATGTTGATGCGCATTTAAAGCAATATAATATCGATGACGATTTAAGTCTCCAAATGGATATACGACCGTTTATGGATGTAGATCCTATAACCACCAATCCCAATTACGGATTGGCATTAACCGTTAAGTTTTAATTTATGAAGATTGCATTGTTCGGCTATGGAAAAATGGGCAAGATGATAGAACGGATGGCTTTGGATCGCGGTCATAGCATCACGGCCAAAGTAGATATAGGCACAACGGACATCAATTTTTCCAATATGGATGTGGCCATAGATTTTAGTACTCCGGATGCGGCCTTTGGGAATATAACCGCTTGTTTGGAGCAGGGGATACCCGTAATATCGGGAACCACCGGTTGGTTAACGAATTATGACAAAGTAGTAGAACTGTGCAACAAGAAGAAAGGAGCCTTCATATACGCCTCCAACTTTAGCCTTGGGGTAAACCTTTTTTTTGAATTGAACCGTTACTTGGCCAAAATGATGCATAATCTAAAAGCTTATAAAATTGTACTGGAGGAGATACATCATACCCAAAAACTGGATGCGCCAAGTGGTACCGCCATTACCCTTGCCGAGGGAATTATTGAAAACACCGACTACAAAGGCTGGAAACTCGATGAAGGGGACGAAAGCACTTTGCCCATAATCTCCAAGAGAATAGGTACGGTTCCCGGAACGCACACCATATCCTATCAAAGTGAGGTGGATAATGTCGAAATAAAACACACGGCCCATAACAGGGAGGGATTTGCACTGGGAGCGGTAATCGCTGCAGAATGGATCTCCGGTAAAACGGGGGTTTTTTCTATGAAAGATGTGTTAAATTTAGGATAAGATGTGTAACTTTTCCCGATTTAAAATACGAATATGGGTGTGTTCTTTTTGGGAACCCATGGAAATCAATGAAATTTAGGCCTCCCAACGGCAACTAATACCATTTTTATGGACGGATCACAGTGGATCATTTTTGTAATTCTCATACAGCTCATACACTTTCTAGGCACTTGGAAACTCTACGTAAAAGCGGGTAGAAAAGCTTGGGAAGCCGCAATTCCAATCTATAACGCCCTTATATTGATGCAGATCATCAATAGACCCAAATGGTGGGTAATCCTTTTATTTATACCCATTATCAATTTGTTGATGTTTCCGGTAATCTGGGTAGAAACTATTCGAAGTTTTGGCAGGAATAATCTCATGGAGACTTGGTTGGTTATCCTCACCCTGGGATTTTATATCTACTATGTAAATTATGCATTGGATGTTGAATATTTAACCGAAAGAAGCCTTCATCCCAAAACCGGACTGGGCGAATGGGTGAGCTCTATCGTATTCGCCATTGTTGCGGCCACTTTGGTACATACCTATTTTATCCAACCTTATGTTATCCCGACCGGGTCTTTGGAAAGAACCTTGCGGGTAGGGGATTTTCTGTTCGTTAGTAAATACCATTATGGAGCCCGAACGCCCATGACCACTGTGGCGGCCCCTATGGTACATGATACGCTTCCTTTGATAGGGACAAGATCATATCTGAACAAGCCACAACTCCCCTACTTTAGATTACCCGGTTTCACCAAAGTGGACCGAAACGACATCGTGGTCTTCAGTTGGCCGGCGGATACGGTCCGGGTGTTCTTTAAACGGGAAAAAGGAGTTAAAAAGCCCATCGACAAAAAATCCAACTATGTTAAAAGGTGTGTTGGCCTTCCTGGCGATTCCTTGGCCGTTGTAGATGGTTTTGTTTACGTAAATGGGCAACAATTGCAACTATCGGATAGGGCCAAACCCCAATACGATTATATGGCCTATGGCCGGAAAGGGGTTTCTTCCCGATTGCTTTCGGAATTGGGAGTAACTGAATTCAACCGATTGTACGTGGCCCAATCCATGACCCCGGCCCAACAGGAGGCCTTAAAATCGGCAGGGTATAGAGTATTTAATTCCCAACCCGTCCAAATACTTACGGACAGCAAGGGAATCGAACCCGGTCTTATCCGACAGCTACGTTTGGCACTGCAGGAAGTTGCCGATAGAAAAAGGGTAGTAACCTTGACCGATGAAATGGCCAATCAGTTAAGGCAAACCTCCACTATTGATTCCGTGGTTAAAATCATCGAGCCCCAAGGTCAACGTGGCATTAATCTGTTTCCCCAAAATGCCAAATACCCCTGGAATTATGACAATATGGGACCATTGTATATCCCGGCCAAAGGGAGTACGGTCTCACTTGACCTGGAGAGTCTGCCCCTATACAAAAAAATAATTCGCGATTATGAACACAACACTATTGAAGTATCAGGTAATCAGATAAAAATTAATGGCCAGGCTACCGATAGTTATACTTTTAAGCAAGACTATTATTGGATGATGGGTGATAATAGAGACCATTCCGAGGATAGTAGGGCCTGGGGTTATGTGCCGGAAGACCATATCGTAGGTACTCCCATTTTTATATGGATGAGTATCGAGAACTTTACAGATGGTATGGCCAATTGGAAAATTCGTTGGAACCGAGTTTTTACCACCGTGCATGGATCGGGAGAACCCTACTCATACTTTAAATGGTTCCTTGGGTTATTGGGTGCCTGGTTCATATTCGATTTTATTCGAAAAAGAAGGAAAAAGCAAACGGACTAAGGTTTCGTAATGCGGATAACGATCTACAATCTTCCAGTCTATTGCAATTGATGTTGGTATGTACAGTGTTCTTCACCCTACCTACTTTCCCAACATCGTTACCTTTGCACTGCTAGAACGTTCGAATGTAGTCTGGGAAGTTGAGGATAATTACCAAAAACAAACCTTTAGAAATCGCTGTCATATTGCCACGGATCAGGGATTGCATATGTTGAACATACCCATAAAACACGTAGGAGGAAATGAAGGTCGGCAAAAATACAAAACGGTCCAATTGGATAATTCCTACGCCTGGCAAAGACAACATTGGCGTACGTTACAGACCGCATATCGGGCTTCTCCCTTTTTTGAATATTACGAGGATGAAATAGCCCCTTTATTTGAGAAACGCCATACCCAATTATTGGATTTCAATTTTAAGACCATTGAAACCATATGTCAATGCCTGCAAATTGAAATGCCAATGGAAAAAACATCCCGTTACCAAAAGGACATAATGGACCCAAGTACACGGCAAGTCCCTTTTATGGATGTTCGTTACCTGGTGAATGCCAAAAAGCGATTAGCGTTTACGCAGCCCCCCTACGCTCAGGTTTTTGCAGATCGCCATGGATTTTTGGAGAACCTAAGCATACTAGATCTGCTGTTCAATGAAGGGCCCCGGGCCACTGTTTTACTACAAGACCTGAAACTGGATTTTATTGATGCTTAGGTTCGGAGTTCATTATGGCATCCATTTTTTAGTCCCCATAGCGGTAGCCCTGCTTTTTTATAAAAATAATTTGAGGTATGCCATCGTGGTACTTTTAGCCGGCATCCTTATTGATTTAGACCATTTATGGGCAACTCCTATTTTCGATCCCGACCGATGTAGTATAAATTTTCATCCTTTGCACAGTTATTGGGCCATGGTGGTATATTTGGGGATGCTTTGGTTCAAACGTTGGAGAATTTTCGGCCTAGCCGCCTGTATACATCTATTGGCAGATACCGCGGACTGCCTATTCATCGCCATGCAATCGGAATGAGGCCATAACAGGTTTGTGATCCGAAAGTTGGACATCAAAATTTCTATGCGCCGTAACTTCCAAACTTGGGTCTAACAAAATAAAGTCAATGCGAAATGGTAATAACCGCAAATGATAAGTACTGCCCAATCCGCTTCCCCTCTCTATAAAAGTGTCCTTAAAATCACCTTTAAACTTTCGGTACGTTCGTGAAAATTGGGTGTTATTGAAATCACCGGCGATAATTTTTTTGTGATGGGTACGCTTCATATGGTTTAATATGAACGTAGCCTGTTCCTCCTGTTGACCCAGAGCCTTGCCCAGCCGTTTATAAAGTCTTTGGGGTTCTTCCCGCTTAACAGCACCTAAACGAAAGCTTAGGGATTGTAAATGGACATTATAAATCCTAAGCGTATCGGATGTTACTACGATATCCGCATAGATGGCATTATTTTGGCTTTCCGGGAAATCAAGGGATCCCTTGGAAATTATGGGATATTTGGAATAGATGGCCTGGTTCACATATCCCTCGCTGAATCGCCCACTATAATTTATATAACGATAGGGATACCGATCCAACGTATCATCGTTTATATAGGTAAATTCCTGAATAGTAATTATATCCGCATTTTGTTCTGAAATGAAATGTGGAACATCTTCGGCCAAAACACCATTGTTTCGTCCATGCGGACCAGCAAAAGCATGAACATTAAAAGTCAGGATTCGAATATCACCAGAATCTACATTGGAATTCGATCCCAAAACCCTAAAGAAACTGCCAAAAATAAAATAACAAGGTACTAGCACAATGGCCGACAATAATGCCATGTTGCTCTTCAAGATTATCCAATAAATCAAAAACAGCAAATTGATGCCGACCAAAAATGGAACCAATAAGTTGAGGAAAACCAAGAGAGAAAGCTTTCCCAATAAGTTATAGTGGTCCAAGTAGACCAGCAGTAATGCCAATGTTAGTATGACATTGACCATAGCCATGAATTTGTTGAAAATGGACAAGCGTTTGGTCAATTCAATCTTCTTTACCGGCTTTGAACAAGAAATCCTTTTCTTCCTGGGACAAGCTCTCGTAACCCGACTTGCTGATTTTGTCCAAAATAGAATCTATCCTTCGTTGATGCGCTTCCTTGCCGAATTCCTTTTTCGACTTTTCCGGTTTTCTCGTTTTGCGATATACGGTTTTTAAGGGTGCCTTCTTTTCCCTCTTCTTGAAAAGATTGGAAATTCCATCCATAAACCAGGCAAATCCCTCCCCGATATCCTTCCCATTTAACAATTGTCTAGCATATACATAACCTAGCAAGGCCCCTCCCAGGTGGGCCAAATGTCCACCAGCATTACCGGTATAGGGCATTTGCACCAAATCCATAAGCACAACAAACACACCAATATACCAGAGTTTGACGTTAAAGAAAATGAGTCGGACCTCCTGGTTGGGAATGTAGGCGCAAATAAAAATCAGCACGGCGCGTACCCCGGCCGAGGCGCCAATAAGCACTGCATTAATACCGAAGAAAGCAGGAAAGAGATTATAGCCCAACAAAAAAAACAGTCCGCCCAAAATCACCCCGAGTAAATACACGTTCAAAAAACGTTTGCCATCAAAAAGGTTCAGGAATATGCGGCCCGCAAAATAAAGTACCAACATATTCCAAAAAATGTGTCCCAAGCCACCATGAAAAAAGGAATACGTAAGTATGGACCAAGGTTGGGAAAGAAACTCAAAAAAGTTTTTGGGCAATTGAAACCATTGTACCACACTATTTTTAGGAAGGCCCAATAAAAATGGAAACAAACCATTTACAATGAACACCAAAACGTTAACGGCAATAAGTTTCTCAGCAATACTAAGACGGGCATATTGATATTTTAGATTTCCTCCGTTCATCGTTAATCCCAACGATTTTGGTTAAACTGGTTTTTCTTCCAGTACCACATCATAATAAATCCTGTCAAGGCACCACCAATATGGGCAAAGTGGGCTATACCCGTGTTAATGCTGCTGAATCCGAAAAACAAATCGATCAAAATCAAAACAGGTACAAAATATTTTGCTTTGATAGGTACAGGCAAGAAAATCAGCATTAATTCCGCATTTCTATACATAAACGCAAATGCAACAAGAATTCCATAAACTGCACCAGAAGCTCCTACGGCCCTTGAATTAAAATATGCGTGGGCATCAAATAAAGTATTTGCATCGGCATTGGATATTTGAGAAGTAATCCCATGTGAGTCCAATACTTTTATGGCATTTTCAAAAAAAAGTTGACCTGATAAATGATTGCCCACTCGACTGTTGACCCCTAAAACCTCATAATATATCTCCTTGGGCAGCCAATCCTTTACCGTTTGAAATCCCTCATAAACAAAATAGAAGTTAAATCCAGTATGACAAAGAGCAGCACCCAAGCCTGCCGAAAAATAAAAGAAAAAGAACTTGTTACGCCCCCACATTTGTTCTAAAGGAGACCCGAAAGCCCATAAACCATACATATTGAAAAGAATATGCATGAAGCCTCCATGCATAAACATATGTGTTATGACTTGCCACCATCCAAAGCTCTCATTCTTGAAATACCAGAGTGAAAACCATTGATCCATCTGTCCCTGATACAAGAGAGTGGCTACAAAAAAAAGCACATTAATAATCAGTAAATGTTTTACTGCATCGGTCAATCTTCCCATTTAATTGAATTTTTTTTCAATGTCCTGTTCCGTAAGCATAACATAGGTTGGCTTATTAAACGGACTTACCCTGGATTCCTTACAGGCAAATAGGTCATTGACCAAGGCCAATTGGGAATCATTGTCCAGTACATCCCCTGTTTTTACCGCCAATGATCTGGCCAAGGTCTTGGAAACAATATCCGTTTGTGAAAATCCCTCCCCGGCTATCTCCTGTTTGTAGTCCGATATCAAATGGTCCAAGACCGTGCCCACCTCATTCTCCGGGATTAAGGGAGGAATCCCAATTATTCTAAGGGTTTCACTGTCCAGAGTCTCGAATACGAAGCCAATGTGGGTAAGGTCCGTCTGTATTTCCTTAAGAATGGACCTATCCGATTGCGTGAATGAAATGGTCAATGGAAACAGTAATTGCTGACTTACGGACTGATTTACTGTACTATTTCTAAGGAATTTTTCGTAAAGTACCCGTTGATGGGCCCGGTTTTGGTCTATGACCACCATTCCCGACTTAATGGAAGTTACGATGTATTTTCGTTTCAGTTGAAATGTGGTGGCCGCGGAGTGCCCAGTATCCATTTCATCTTCAAAAACCGAACCGGTAATAGTATCCGATTCTAAATGTACACTGCCTAGGTCCGGGTCTTCCCCTAATGGTTGATCCAAACCTACATACATACTTTCCCATCCGCGCTGGCCATGACCTATTGGGGTATTTTTACGAAAGGTGGGTTTCTCCGGCGATTCCAAAAATGGGTTAAAGGCGGAGTCGACAACCACTTGAGGTTGTGCTACCTCCCTATTTTTATAGTCATATGGCGTATCCAAATTTCTATCTCTATCAAAATCCAGGGCGGGAATTACATTGAACTGTCCTAGGCTATGCTTTATGGCAGATCTAAGAATCGCGTATAAGGTATGCTCATCGTCAAACTTCACCTCTGTCTTTGTAGGATGTATATTGATATCAACAGATCCCGGATCCACCTCCAAATACAAAAAATAACCCGGAACCGTATCCGGTTTTATGAGTCCTTCAAAGGCCGAGACCACCGCGTGGTGCAGATAAGGACTCTTGATAAACCTATGGTTGGCGAAAAAAAACTGTTCGCCCCTACTTTTTTTGGCAAATTCCGGTTTTTGGATGAACCCTTGAATTTTCAGCACATGGGTTTCCTCGTTTACCGGTACTAATTTTGCGTTGGTCCGAGTCCCAAAAATATGGACGATCCTTTGGCGGTAGTTACTTTTGGGCAAGTTGAACAGCTCGCTCCCGTTGTGGTATAAATGAAAAGCGATATCCGGGTGTGCCAGGGCCACCCGATGGAATTCGTCCGTAATGTGTCGGAATTCCACTTGGTTCGATTTCAGAAAGTTACGTCGGGCCGGGATGTTGAAAAACAAGTTTTTCACGGATAATGAAGTGCCTTTGGGCATAATGCAAACTTCTTGTGAAATTACTTCACTTCCCTCTATTTTTAATCGCGTTCCCACTTCCTCCCCTTCGGGTCGGGTCTGCATTTCCACATGGGCTATGGCCGCTATGGACGCCAGGGCCTCGCCCCGAAAACCTTTGGTATGTAGATTGAAGAGATCTTCAGCCTTTTGAATTTTGGAAGTAGCGTGACGCTCAAAGCTTAGACGGGCGTCGGTAGTACTCATGCCTATACCATCGTCCACTACCTGAACTAGGTTTTTGCCTCCGTCCTTTACAATAAGTTTTATGATATGGGAACCCGCATCAATGGAATTTTCCAATAGTTCCTTTACTACCGAAGCCGGACGCTGTACAACTTCACCTGCAGCAATTTGGTTGGCCACATGGTCGGGCAATAGTTTAATGATATCCGCCATTATCGCCCAAAGAATATAGAAAGATCGAAATCTATGATGTAAAGAAAAATGAGGACTAAAACGGCAATTATGATGGCCATCCGGGTCTTAATATGACGATCACCGGACCTTTGCATATCCTCTCGGACACTTCGGAATTTACCTTTTAAACCTCTGGGTGTGTTTACGGTTGTGCGGTACTTATCAAAACGATTCTCCAATTTGAACGGACTTCCCTCTCCCTTGTTATTATAATAACGGGGTTGATATTCGAACGCCTTGTTCCGTCGCAATTTTGTGAATTTGCTGATAAAACCCATGATTTCCAAAGTTACTTAAAAACAAAAAATATGCCGTAAAGGGATTCCCAAAATTTGTTAACAGCATATTTTCGGGTAACCGGCGTAAAACAGGCGGCGATCAATAACAAATCCATGTAGTTCCAAGGAAATCGAAAGTCTAGGGAAAGGTATTTTTAGCGGCCTCCCAAAGTCGCCATTTTTATAGCGGCAATAGCAGCCTCGGTGCCCTTGTTTCCATGTTTGCCACCACTACGGTCCCTGGCCTGCTCCAAAGTATCGTCTGTAAGGACGCAGAATATAACAGGTACGGACAGTTGCACATTAAGGTCCTTTATCCCTTGTGCGGCGGCACCGCAGACAAAATCAAAGTGCTGGGTCTCTCCCCTAATTACACTACCCACGGCGATAATGGCATCCACCTTTAGGTCTTGGGCCATTTTTTTGCATCCAAAAATCAATTCGAAACTACCCGGAACATTCCAACGCACAATCCTTTCCTGTTGGGCTCCACAATCCAACAAAGCTTCCATAGCCCCATTGAAAAGTCCTTCGGTAATCTTAGGGTTCCATTCGGAAACTACGATGCCAAAACGAAGGTTCGATGCATCGGGGATGGTATCCTTATCGTAGACGGATAAGTTCTTATTTGCGGTGGCCATTACTTATCACTTTTGGCCATTCCTACGAAGGCGGCTATGGACCGCGCCTCTTCCGAGCTGGAAAACTCGCTTTTTATGCGCTCAAAGTAGCCAAGTGCCTTTTCGTTTTGCCCCAGATCTAGCGCGGTAACACCGGCCTTGTACAAAAATTTAGGGGTAGTATATCCATTGTTACTATGTGCCAAGGCACTTTCGTAATATCCCAATGCCTCTTCAGGTTGTCCCAGTTGTACAAAAGCATCCCCCAGACCTCCTTTGGCCAAAGCGCCCAGAATGTCGTCATCGGATTTGAACTCCTCCAAATAATCAATGGCCTCCTGATATTTTTGGGTATTCAAATAAGCCATCCCAGCCGAATAATTGGCCAAGTTGGCAGCCTTTGTCCCTGGATATTCATCCACGATATCCAAAAAACCGTATTTCCCTTCGGCACCGTTCAGCGCCAAATTGAACAAGGAATCCTTGGCAGTCTCACTATTAAGGGCTTGATCAAAATACTGCTGGGGATAATACAGTTCATTGGCCGCACTGGCTTCTTTGGGTTTTTGCACAAATTGCATGTAGGCCAAATATCCCAAAACACCAACGGCAACAACACCGATGATACCCAAAATGTAATTTTGGTTCTTGGAAACCCATGCCTCCGTTCTTGAAGCTCCTTGATCCAAGGTACTAAAAACCTCGGCAGTGGTACTTTCCTGAGTGTCCAGCAGTTTCTCTTCCGCCTTGTTTTTGGGTTTAAAACCACGCTTCTTATATGTTGCCATCCCTCATTCTAATTGGTCGCGCAAAAATAAAGTTTTTATTGAAATCCTAGGCGGTATTTATTCGTTAATTTTAGATATTTTGCAGGTTCCTTACCGTTGGGCAAAATAAAAATCCAGAAGGATACCCTATGTTTTTGAAAAAATTATCGCTCATTAACTACAAGAACTTTGAATCGCAAGATTTCGAATTCGATTCTAAAATTAATTGCTTTGTAGGGTCGAACGGGGTGGGAAAGACCAACATACTGGATGCCATTTATCATCTTTCCTTCGGCAAAAGCTACTTCAATCCCGTGACCACCCAAAATATTAGGCACCATCAGGATTTCTTTGTACTCGACGGTGAATTCGAAAAAAATCAACGCTCGGAAAAGATTGTTTGCAGCTTTAAAAGGGGAACCAAAAAAATCATCAAGCGCAATGGAAAAATTTATGACAGGCTATCCGACCATATCGGACTTTTGCCATTGGTTATGATATCCCCGGCGGATAGGGACCTCATACTTGAAGGTAGTGATACACGCCGAAAGTTTATGGACAGCGTAATTTCCCAATCCGATAAGGACTACCTGCGTCAACTTATTGCCTATAACAAAGTACTCTTGCAGCGCAATTCCTTATTGAAATATTTTACCGCCAATAGCACCTTCGACCCCGGAACGCTGCAGATATATGACGAACAGATGCATGCGCTGGGAACCGAAATTTTTAACAAAAGACAAGCCTTTATGGAAATCTTTATTCCTATTTTCCAAGCGCAGTACCAGGCTATCGCTGGAAGTGGGGAAACGGTAGATCTCCGATATGAAAGTAGGTTGCACGAAAAGGAGCTATTACAGCTATTTAAGGAAAACTTGGATAGGGATAGAATGTTGCAATATACCAGTGTAGGCATTCATAAGGACGATCTTGACCTTAAGATTTCGGATTATGCCATCAAGAAATTTGGAAGCCAGGGACAACAGAAGTCGTTCCTAATTGCGCTGAAATTCGCTCAATTCCAATTTATAAAGGATCAGGCCAAAACCACCCCAATTTTGTTATTGGACGATATCTTTGATAAATTGGATGAAAATCGGGTGGCCCATATCGTGGCCCTGGTGGACAGCGAAAAATTTGGACAGATATTCATTAGCGATACCCATGCAGAGCGTACGGAAGAAGTGGTTAAAAGTATACATCAGACCTATAAAATTATTAAATTGTAGGATGAGGGTCATTCCATTCTTGGCCTTGGTCATTTGGATCCAGGGATGTTCCGAAAAAATCTCCCAAAGCGATCTTAATCAATTGAACGGGTATTGGGAAATTGAAAAAGTGGTCTTACCAGATGGAAGCACCAAGGAATATACTGTGAATACGATGGTGGAATTCATTAAAATGGACAGTTTGAGCGGTTATCGCAAGAAGGTACAACCTAGATTTGATGGTACTTTTGGCACCTCCGATGATGCCGAATTTTTCACGGTTATCGAACAGGCCGGTACATTTATCCTTCATTACAAAAATGAAATGAGCGAATGGGACGAGACCCTTGAGGAGTTGTCCGATACCAGTTTTTCCGTATCCAACGCTTCGGAAACAGTTTATAATTACAAACGATTTGATCCTATTAACGTCCAGCAGAAATGACCAAAAGAAATAATACAGGTATTCCCCTAGGCGATGCCCTAAAGGATTTTATTAAGGAAAACCATCTGGAAAAAGGAATGGACAAGGTTAATGCACAGGAGGCCTGGAAGAATATTATGGGTAACGGAGTAAATAATTATACCCGATCCGTTGACTTGCGTAACGATACCCTCTTTGTGTCCCTTACCTCATCTGTGCTCCGGGAGGAACTTAGTTTGGGCAAAACAGCGATCATTGCCATGATCAATGAAGAATTGGGGAAAAACCTGATAAAGAAATTGGTATTGAGGTAATCTGCCACCCCTACTCTGGCCCATAGCCGAATCTAAAACCTGGGGCAAAGTTCAATATACCTCTCTCCCGGAAAAATGAAATGCACTTTCTATAGCTGCATTTTCATCACTGTCCGAACCGTGTACGGCATTTTCGGCAATGTCCGTGGCAAACAGTTTGCGAATAGTACCTTCCGCCGCCTCCGCCGGATTGGTGGCCCCGATGAGTGCCCTAAAATCCTCGACGGCATTTTCTTTCTCCAGAATGGCCGAAACAATAGGTCCGCGGGTCATGAAATCCACCAACTCCCCAAAGAATGGGCGCTCTTTATGAATTGCATAAAATTCTTGCGCATCCCTTCTACTTAGTTGGGTATATTTCATGGCTACGATCTTAAAACCGGCCGAAGTAATCTTTTCCAATATGGAGCCAATATGACCATTTTCCACAGCATCCGGCTTGATCATGGTAAAGGTTCTGTTCGAAATCATTTTTGAGATTTTGCGCAAAAATACGCTTTTCCCCCCAACCTACAACTTTTTGGGTTTTCATTAAACCCCAAGTCGGCTTTCTTCAATATTATCGTATCTTTGCGCGCATGAATTTAGAGGATATACATGCCATTAAGGAATTACTATCCGTACCTCAAAAAATCGTTATCGTCCCACATAAAAACCCGGACGGGGATGCCATTGGATCCACATTGGCCCTGTGGCATTATCTCCAGAACAGGGGCCAACAGGCGACGGTAATTTCCCCAAATGACTACCCGAAGTTTTTGAAGTGGATGCCTGGAAATGAATATATCCTGAATTACGAAAAAGAAAACCATCAGGCCCTTACCAAGCTGAATGAGGCAACCATCATTTTTACCTTGGATTTTAACCATTTTGGCCGGGCCGGGCAGTTACAAGAACCTTTGGAAGATTCCGATGCAACATTCATCATGATCGATCACCACCAGGATCCTTCTAATTATGCGCGTGTCATGTATTCCGACGTCAACATGAGTTCCACTTGTGAAATGGTATACAATTTTATTGAATCGATAGGGAGCGTTTCCGACATTTCTTTAGAAATTGCCAACTGCCTCTATACAGGTATAATGACCGATACCGGGTCTTTCAAATTTAGAAGTACCACCAGCAGAACACATAGGATTGCCGCCAACCTAATAGATAAGGGAGCTGCCAATAGCGACATCCATGATGAGGTCTTCGATAAGAATACGCCCAGTAGATTGCATTTATTGGGTTGTGCGCTTAAAAATTTGGTCATATTGGAGGAATACAACACAGTTTATATCACCCTAAGCCAGGAAGAGTTGGATGCCAACGATTTTAAAAAAGGGGATACCGAAGGTTTTGTCAATTATGGGCTCACCCTGGACAAAATTAGGTTTGCCATTATTTTCATCGAGAACAAAGAGGAAAATATGATCAAGATTTCGTTCCGTTCCAAGGGTAATTTTCCGGTCAATGAATTTGCGGGCAAACATTTTGGAGGAGGAGGGCATATTAATGCGGCCGGGGGCAGGAGTCATCTTACCTTACAGGAAACCGTGACCCTTTTTAAATCCAAGCTCAAAAATTACAAGCACAAACTTAACGCATGAAATACGTGTCATCTGCCATTGCGTTAGTCCTTCTTTTTGCCTGCGGTGGTCCCGAGCCCCGGAGACCGGTAAAGGCCAGGTCAGGTAGCTTTTTTAAGGAATCTATCGAACGTAGCAAGGAATTGTTGGCCGCCGAGGAAAAATTGATTTCCGAAATAATTGCCAGGGACAGTTTTCACTATTATCATCAGAGTGCCAGTGGTTCCTGGTATTTTTATAGTACCATTAATGAAACGGAAACCTATACCCCGCAACCTGGAGATTTGGTTACTATGACCTATTCCATTCAGAGTTTGGAAAATGATACCATTTATTCAACCGAGGAAATCGGCCTGGTCCGCTATTTGGTGGACAAGGAAGAACTATTTCCGGGACTAAGGAACAGTATAAAATTATTGAAGGAAAGAGAGACGGCGACATTTTTGTACCCCTCTTCTTTGGCCTATGGTTACCATGGTGACAATGATAAAATAGGGGTCAATGAACCCCTAAAGGCCACAGTTTCCGTACTAAAGGTCGAAAAATTACGGGACAGCCTAGAATAAATAGGACAAAGAATCGGGATTGCCATTCGATATGGAAAAAAAGAACATGGAACTGCCGATGGTCCGTCTTTAATAGCGAACGATTAACCGAAAACCAAATACCAAATACGATAAATGATTACTGACAACTAATTACTAATTATTAATTATTAATTACTGATAACTGTTTACTGATTACTGTTCACTGATTACTGTTCACTGATTACTGTTCACTGATTACTGTTCACTGATTACTGTTCACTGATTACTGTTCACTGATTACTG